>ERZ1673698.59-NODE-59-length-193347-cov-30.489958_pt1 | contig 193347 bp, 144 predicted proteins | sample MGYA00580228_ERZ1673698 | MGnify/ENA primary metagenome ERZ1673698 (study PRJEB41218, sample SAMN15661768) | gut metagenome | host: Homo sapiens | place: Canada: London | collected 2015-08-20/2019-03-30 | study: EMG produced TPA metagenomics assembly of... | reverse complement strand
CCTACTTTTAGACCTCTTACCAAATTGGGTGTCCCAATGATAAAGTCAGGAAATAGACGCAATGGTTGTGTTGCGTTTCTGTTGCGCAAGCAGGCGCAAGACATCAAGCGCAGCTATTGGGAACGCTTCGAACCCGATTATCTGACCGACGAGCAGAAGCTGGCCAATATCGAAGCATACCTGCAAATCGAAAAAGACCTCGGCATAAAGCGAGGCCGCCCGATGAGCCACGAGCAGGCCAACAAAATGCACGGAAATCCGCATTACGGCGAAAGCAAGGCTTACAGCGTCAACTGCCAAACATGCGTGGTGGCATACGAGTTGCGACTGCGAGGCTTCGACGTTTCGGCATTACCCAACACGGCAGACTCGGCGCTCAGCAAGCTATCGAAAGCAACGCATACCGCATGGCAGGGCATCACGAGAGAAGACATCTTGGTAATCGCTAAGACAACGCTGGACAAATATGGGCACATCAAGCAACCGCCTCTAAAATGGGTGAAGGTCTCCGCCGCAATGACCGAGACAGGACGCTATCATATCGCATGGCGATGGAAGCGCAAGCGCTCGGGGCATATCATCACCGCCGAACGCCTCCCCGATGGAAGCCTACGTTTTTACGACCCACAGAACGGCATGTCGGGGGCGCTTGACCTTTACAAAAAAGATATTGCCGGAAACGTCAGAATATACCGCATTGACAACCTCGCGCCAAACGCCAATATCGTCAAGGACGTACTCACTAAGGGCGAAGCCAAGGCGGCAGCAGGAACGGCAGCGCAGGGAGGAATAAATGCCTTGCCGAAAGCGAAACAGACCTCGTTACGAAAGGATGTCGCACAATGGAGCAAATCGAACTTGCCCGAAGAAATTCTCCCTGATGGTACAGCCGGGAAAAGAGCTTATATCAATTTGTCCAACCTGCGAATTGTTGTTAATCGCGATTTCTTTATGGAGGTTTTCGCAAAGAACAAAAACCGCAACAACCTCAAAGAAATACTGGAATTAGCGAAACAATATAACACGTGGATGCCAAAGGCCAAGTTTATACGGCAGGAAGCAGGAAAGCATCACGCATTTTCATTTAATGTTTACGAGGCCGAGATTAATGGACTAACAATCGAAATAAAAACAAAAAACACCTCGGAAGAAATACTTTACAACATTAGAATAAAAAAAGAAGATTGAGGACCCGCCCGAATCTGCGCACATAAGTGCCGATCTGTGGGAAGTATGCTCAATCTTCGATGCAAATTTACTAACTTTGCGGAAAACAGCAAAATATGAACAAGAAAACTTTATCAAGAGCGTGAAAAATGGCGCAGGAAAGCATCTATGATGATGCTCAGTATGTAGGGCGATGGAACGACTTCGAGGTTTACGAACCCATATTCAACGATGACGAGGAACATTTTATCGGGCTTCCGCAGTACATCCTCGCCAAAGGCGACACGCTGCGGTGGACGAATGACACCGAGGGGCTGGACGTGCTGCACGACTTGCCCGAAGATTAATGACCGCAGGCCACAAGCATCAAGAGAACAAAAAAGCGACCGCGCCATGTAGAGCAGACGCGGTCGCATTCGCTTTATTTCGTTTCAGAAGTCGGCACAACCGCAAGGCGCAGGCCGAGGGCTTCGCAGATTTTGGCGACAGTGTCAAACGTGACATTCATACGTCTTTTTTCGATACGGCAAAGGTGACCGGCATCAAGACCGCAGCGGTCGAAGCAGCGCCAGGCCCTAAGAAAGAGAGTGATGAATAGACGCAATATTTTCTTATCTGAATATGTAGATTGACGTTTCCGAAATAATTGCTACCTTTGCATCAGCAATGGCAGTCAAGTCATCACTGTATTTGTCACTCGGATGTCGAAACAGCGATTTCAGACGATGTTTTTGCTCAGAATGGTATATTTTGTTGCGCGCACAATTCTAGTAAAGAAGAGACACTAAATGCTACATTTGATTAGACATTATAAAAAGAGTTGCTTCTTAATGCAACAAAACTATAAAGCAACGACAACTTCCGCCTTCTGAAAAATATGAAGTCAAAACATTTATAGACAGAATCCCACCTATATAAAACATTCACTTTTATGACCAAGCCGCTTATACTCGTAGCCGGAGGCATGGGCTACATCGGATCACACACCGTGGTCGAACTTATTAATGCCGGATACGAGGCTCTCATAGTCGATAATCTCTCCAACAGCAACCTCGGTGTCTTGGACGGTATTGATGCTATAACCGGCAAACGTCCCGAGTTCATCAAGGCCGACTGCGCCGACCTCGATGCAATGCGTTCAATCTTTGCATCGCATCCCGCCATCGCCGGCGTAATCGATTTTGCAGCAAGCAAAGCCGTCAACGAGTCCGTACACAAACCACTACTATATTACCGAAACAACATCGTTTCGCTGCTCAATCTTCTGGAATGTATCAACGGCGCCCCTGAGTGCCGCGGCATCGTCTTCTCATCGTCGTGCACCGTATACGGCGAGCCGGACACAAATCCCGTAACGGAGATGTCGCCCGTTAAACCGGCGACTTCGCCTTACGGCAACACAAAGCAAATCAGCGAAGACATCATACGCGACACTGTGGCCGCCGGTACCGGCTTCAACGCAATACTTTTGCGTTATTTCAACCCCGTAGGAGCCCATCCATCCGCCCTTATCGGCGAACTGCCCAACGGAGTACCCCAAAATCTTATTCCCTATTTGACACAGACAGCGATAGGCATACGCAAGCGGCTGAGCGTCTTCGGAGATGACTATCCCACCCCTGACGGCTCATGCATCCGCGATTTTATCGACATCAACGACCTTGCCCGTGCGCACGTCACTGCCGTAAAACGTATCGTAAACAATGGTATGGACGAGAATGTCGAGGCCTTCAATCTTGGCACGGGTCATGGCGTCTCGGTACTCGAACTTATCAACACTTTCGAGAAAGCCACCGGTGTCAAGGTTCCATACGCCATTGCCCCAAGACGCGAAGGCGACATAATTCAGGTATGGGCCGACCCGTCCAAAGCAAATACGATTCTGGGCTGGAAAGCCGAAACGCCTTTAGAGCAGACAATGCTCAACGCCTGGCATTGGCAGCAGCACCTGCGCGAAACCGGCGTGATGTGACACAACGCCACCCTCTGCGCCTTTTGTTTAGAATGGTGTACAATATGAAACCGCTACAATACGTTAATCTATTACGTACGTAATAAGATAACTTCATGAATATTATGCTCCGGACAGCGACATACGTCGCCATACTTGCAGGCACCTTTGTCCTGACCGCCTGCGGCGGGCCAAAACTTTCCGACGCCAAGGCTCAATATGACCGTGGCGAATATTTCGATGCCGCAAAGACTTATCGCAAGATATACAACAAGCTCACGAAAAAAGAGGAACGCAAACAGCGTGGCGAAGTCGCCTATCAATTGGGATTGTGCCATAGTCACCTACGCCAAAACGCGCGCGCTGCTGCTGCCTTCCAAAACGCCATACGCTATGGATGGGAAGACTCAACCGTGTATCTGCAATTGGCACGCGAATTGCACGCTGACGGCAAATATGCCCAGGCTATAACAGCTTATGAGACTTACCTCCAATGGAAACCCGGAGACAAACTTGCTTCAGACGGCCTCGCAGGAGCCAGAATGGGGCAAAGCAAGGCTCTGCAAACGCGATACGTGGTCAAATCGGCCAAACTCTTTAACTCGCGCCGCAGCGACTACGCCCCGATGTACGATAGCCCCGAATTGGACCGATTGTACTTTACGTCTACAAACGAAAAAGCATCCGGGAACAAACGCAGCGAAATCACCGGTATGAAGAACGGAGATATCTTTGTCGCAACAAGGAACGAACGCGGCGAATGGAATAGGCCCGAACCCGTCGAAGGCGAGCTAAACTCCGAACTGGACGAAGGCATAGTGTCTTTTTCGCCTGACGGACAGACAATGTACCTGACTAAGGCTCGTCGCGAACCATCGGCAAACACCGGAGTGGAAATATACACATCGCAACGCAGCGATGCCAAATGGAGCGCGCCGGTCAAATATGAGATTACAGCAGACACCCTATCATCTTACGGACACCCGGCCGTATCCCCTGACGGCAATTGGCTGTATTTCGCCAGCGATATGCCGGGCGGTAGCGGCGGCAAGGATATTTGGCGCGTCAACATCAAGGAACGCGCCGGATCACTCGAAAACCTCGGAGAGTGGATCAACACTCCAGGTGATGAAATGTTTCCTTACATGCGCACCGACTCGGTGCTATATTTCGCATCTGACGGACACCCCGGATTTGGCGGTCTCGACATTTTTCGTGCCGAGATGACACCCTCCGGCGGCTGGAACGTGACAAATATGGGGCGTCCGCTCAACAGCGCCGGCGATGACTTCGGCATCACTTTCGGCAAAGGCGAGAGCGGCTTTTACAGCAGCAACCGCGGCGACGCTCGCGGATACGACCACATATATTCGTTCGAATTGCCCGAGCTTAAAATTACCATTTCAGGCTGGGTAATTGACAAAGATGACGAACCGGTACCAAACGCCGTAATCCGAATTGTCGGCAATGACGGAAGCAACCAAAAACAGGTAGCCCGCAATGACGGGTCGTTCTCTTTCCCCCTAGATCGCGGCGTGTCATACGTCATGATGGCGGGCGCCAAAGGGTATTTGAATGCACGCCAAGAATTCACAAGCGAGTATACCGAAGAAGATGCCGACTACGGCGTCGATTTCGTATTGTCTTCCATAACCAAGCCGGTCGTTGTCGAAAACATTTTCTACGACTTTGACCGAGCCTCACTGCGTCCCGAGTCAAAGAAAGCCTTGGACGAATTAGCCCAAGTACTGCGCGACAACCCCAACGTAACAATAGAAATGGCCTCGCACACCGACAGACATGGTTCCGAAAAATACAATCTCGACCTATCATCACGCCGTGCCCGCTCGGTCATCGATTACCTTATCAGCGTGGGCATATCTCCTGACAGGCTGCAAAGTCAAGGCTATGGCAAGTCTCGCCCGAAAACCGTCACAAAGCGCATAGCAAAAGAATATCCCCAATTCAAAGAGGGCGATGTACTATCCGAAGACTTTATAAACGCGCTGGAAAAGGAAGAAGATCGCGAAGCGGCAGACCAAATCAATCGCCGCACCGAGTTCCAAGTACTTTCCATCGATTATCGAATGTTTTAAGTCGACCTCAGCAGCATAAATGTCAGACATTCGCCTATACACACCGGTCGAACCCATTCGCGGAGTATGCGACATCAGCCACAACGACCGCATTACCATGCTCGGCTCTTGCTTTACAGACAACATCGGCGAATGCTTAAGACGAGACGGCTTTGATGTGCAAGCCAATCCACTTGGCGTGCTCTTCAATCCGGCCTCTATTGCCACTATTATGCATCGCGCTCTTGCATCGAAGGACTTCACACACGATGACTTGGTATTCCATGACGGACGATGGCGCTGTTTATATCTGAACACTCGATACTCGGACACAGATGCAAATGCACTTCTTGAGCGACTCAATGGCGACATTAAGGCGCTGGGCAAACGACTTGCCTCTGATTCGACATGGATAATAACCTTCGGCACAGCATGGGTATACACCTATAAAACAGGCGGCTACATTGTCGGCAACTGTCACAAGATTCCGCAAAGCTACTTTGAACGCACTCGACTTGACATTGATGCTATTGTCGAGACATGGAAGGAACTATGCCGAAGCAAACATGTCATACTCACCGTCAGTCCGGTGCGGCATCTTGCAGACGGCCTTCATGGAAATAATCTAAGCAAGGCCGTACTCCACCTTGCCACCGAGCGCATCATCACCGAATGTCCGTCCGCCGAGTATTTCCCGGCTTACGAAATTGTTTGTGACCAATTGCGCGATTACCGTTTCTATGACCGAGATCTCAAACATCCGTCTTCAATGGCAATAGACATCATCTACGATTTTTTTTCCAATACATACTTCGACAAAGACACACGACAACGGGCGATGCAGTACCGAGCCGAAAGACTCAAGGCTTTGCATTGTACCATCATCGAATAATAGCCTATACATGGAAAAGAACCCATATTTTGACTTACAATCACTCTCGGCGGCAGTACACGCGCTTACCATATCCGGCAATGTCACGTCTGCGCATTTGCCGCTACGCACGGTCATCACCGACAGCCGTGCACTGCTGACCGACCCGCGCCACACGGTATTTGCGGCATTGTGCACACCCCAAGGCGATGGACACCGCTACATCCGGGACATGTACGCCAAGGGGGTACGCGTATTCTTAGTTGAAAAAGGCATAACAGACCATGCCGCATACCCTGACGCTGCGTTTATCACTGTAAACGATGTACGCCAAGCACTGTGGGACAGCGCAAAAGCCCTTCGCAACACATTCCTTGGGCCGGTAATAGGAATCACAGGCAGCATAGGCAAAACATTTACCAAGGAACTGCTTAACAATTGCCACATCCGGGAACATTGTGCTCGCAGCCCACGCAGTTGGAACTCAAGCATCGGTGTACCCGAATCGCTATGGCTCGCAGCAGGTGCCGATGCTGCAATCATCGAGGCCGGCATCTCCTACAAAGGTGAGATGGAAATACTTGCGGACATCATACGCCCTACCATCGGCATATTCACAGCCATCACCGAAGAACATAGCGAAGGCTTCGACTCCATAGAAAGCAAATGCCGCGAAAAGGCGCGGCTCTTTGCCTCGGCTACGGACATATTCTATAACAATTCGTACCCCTTGATAGCCGCGGTACTCAAAGATATGTATCCCGAAAAGGGCTTGCATCCATGTACCGACATATGGGATATATGCGTCCAAGTAGCCGCCATATTTGACAAGGAAATACGCTTTAGTTCTGCCGAAATCGGGCGATACGACATATCCGGGCGCATAGACATAACGGACATGAGCGGCAACAGCGCCCTTGCACTGGACTATTACACCGGGGACATGGATGGAATTGCCACTGCCCTTGACTATGTGCGTCGCCGCATTTCACCGGAACATGACTTACGAGTATGCGTCAGCGCCCCGGTGGCCGATGCATGGGGGCATGCCTCGGCAGCCAAGGTACTCAAGGCGGCAGGCGTCACCAAAGCATACGTCATCGGCGGCAGCCCGGAGTACTGGTCCGATGTGGCGGCCTCGGGTGTGGAAATATCCCGTTTTGCGGACAACGATGCATTCGAACGCCATATTACGCTCAATGCTCGTGACATGCAACGTACAATGCTGTACGTAAACATATCGGACAAGGAACAAGGCAGACTGATACGCGACCGATTGTGTTCGCTACGCCACATCACGCACCTGAACATCGACCTTGAAGCGCTTGTCCATAATGTGCGTCATTATCGCTCGTTTTTGACCAAAGGTGTCGGTATGATTGCCATGATCAAGGCCGATGCATACGGATGCGGAGACATCGAAGTCGCTCGTACGCTCCAATCCTGTGGCCTCAGCCATCTGGCCGTTGCAGTCGTGGACGAGGGCGTCCGCCTAAGACGCGCCGGGGTCACCATGCCCATTATCGTACTCGACCCATGGTGTCTCAATCCGCACGCCATTGTCGCTTACCGACTGGAGCCCACACTTATAGACCTGGATAACGACATCATGTCCAATATAGAGCGCGAAGTTGCAGCCGCCGGTCTTTCCCACTATCCGATACACGTCAAAATAGACTCGGGCATGCATCGCCTCGGACTAAAAAACGAAGACGAAATTAGCTCATTTGCCTCAATGCTTTCGCAGTGTCCACATCTGCACATTGCCACGACTTTTTCGCACTTAGCCACAGCCGACTGTCCGGACATGAACGACTACACAATGCTCCAACTTGACACATTCGACCGCCTTAGCAGTTATTTGCGTGACAGCGTCCCCTACGGCAAAGAAATACGGCGCCATATACTCAACACTGCAGGTATAGTCCGCTACGGTCGCACACGCTATGCGTATGATTTGGTGCGCCTCGGTATAGGCATGTACGGGATTTCACCGCTACCGGGAGATGCCGATCAATCAACGCTAAAAACCGTGGCAACACTGAGTACGTCCATCATCGCCATGCACAGATACCGAGCCGGTGCGACCATAGGCTACAGCCGTCGCGGTGTTACCACACGCGACAGCATTATCGCAACCATACCTATAGGCTATGCCGATGGTGTAAATCGACACCTTGGATGCGGTCACGCTTCATTTGTGGTCGAAGGAATACCCTGCCCCACCATCGGCAATATCTGTATGGACCTCTGCATGATTGACATTACAGACTGCCCGAAGGCGCATATCGGATCCTCGGTGGAAATTTTCGGCAAACACGCACCCATACAACGTTTGGCCGAAACTTTGGACACAATCCCATATGAAGTACTCACATCTGTATCCTCACGCGTTAAGCGGCTATACTTCCGTGAATAGAGTATATATTCCTTTGCGGCATCACCCCCGACATTTGCGCCGGACATCCTTGGTTCTACCGTTCACATCGCATTTCGCATGTGAATATTAGTAACACTATGACGCAAATCTCCTAAAAAAGGTTAAGGTTTTTATGAGTTAAACGTTTGATAAAAACTTTTAACACATTGCGTCTCGGCAGAAAGGCCGTTATACGTAATTTTGTAGTAGCCAAATCCCCACACCGGATTTGGCTACTGCAATTATCGAACATATAGACAAAACTTATAGATACCAGTTTTTATGAGCGACACCGTAAATATCCGCGAACTCAATGACATGGTTGCGGGCAAAAGCGATTTCATCAACCTCATTACCGAGGGAATGAACCAAACAATCGTTGGGCAAAAGCACCTTATCGAATCTCTCATCATCGCCTTACTTTCCAATGGCCACGTATTGCTCGAAGGTGTGCCAGGCCTTGCCAAAACACTCGCCATTAAGACATTGTCCCAACTTATTGATGCAAAATATAGCCGCATACAATTTACACCAGACCTGCTCCCGGCCGATGTAATAGGCACCATGGTATACAGCGTCAAGAACGAACAATTTCAAGTAAAAAAAGGCCCGGTATTTGCCAACTTCGTCCTCGCCGACGAAATAAACCGCGCCCCGGCAAAGGTACAAAGCGCGTTGCTTGAAGCTATGCAGGAACGTCAAGTCACCATCGGCGACAGCACTTTCCGCCTCGACCAACCATTTCTGGTAATGGCCACACAAAACCCCATCGAGCAAGAGGGCACATACCCATTGCCCGAGGCACAGGTTGACCGCTTCCTGATGAAGGTCGTCATAAGCTATCCTTCAAAAGAAGAGGAACGGATAATCATTCGCCAAAATATTGCCAACGAGAGCCGCGAAATACGTCCCATCATCAAGCCCGCCGAAATTATTGATGCGCAAAAACTGGTCGAGCAAATATACGTAGACGAAAAAATCGAACGCTACATCGTGGATATCGTATATGCTACCCGCACCCCGGCCGAATATGGTCTTAACGACCTGACAGATATCATCGCTTTCGGAGCATCGCCACGTGCTTCCATATCGCTGGCACGCGCTGCACGCGCCTACGCATTCATACACCAGCGCGGCTATGTAATACCTGAAGATGTCATCGCTGTATGCCACGACATCCTTCGCCACCGCATCGGAGTAACCTACGAAGCAGAGGCCAACAATATTTCCACAGACGAAATCATCACCGAAATCCTTGACAAGATTCTTGTTCCCTAACCCATACAGACCAACCGCTCAATGCGCTGAATCATGGACTCGAAAGAACTTCTAAAAAAAGTCCGCAGAATCGAAATCAAGACCCGCGGACTGTCGCAAAACATCTTTGCAGGCGAATACCATTCGGCCTTCAAAGGACGCGGCATGATGTTCAGCGAAGTACGCGAGTACCAATACGGCGATGACATTCGAGATATCGATTGGAACGTCACCGCACGCCACAACAAGCCCTACATAAAGGTTTATCAGGAAGAAAGGGAGCTGACCGTAATGTTGCTTATTGACATGTCGGGCAGTGGTGCTTTCGGCGCCGTGGGTTCGCAAAAGCGCGATATCATTGCCGAAATAGCTGCCACTTTGGCATTTTCAGCCATACAAAACAACGACAAAATAGGCGCCATATTCTTCACGGACCGCATCGAAAAGTACATCCCACCGGCAAAAGGCAAAAAACAAATTCTACTGATTATCCGCGAACTCATAGACTTTTGTCCCAAGCATAACAAAACCGACATAGAGGGCGCTGTAAAGTATTTTGCCAACGCGTCCAAGCGTGCTTGCACAGCCTTCCTCATCTCGGACTTCATAGACAGCACAGACTATAAGCAGGCTTTGCAGATAGCTCGCAATCGCCATGACCTCATGGCAATACAAGTATACGACAAACGTGATGCTCAGATGCCGGATGTAGGCCTTATACGCCTGGCCGATCTCGAAACGGGGCAAACCCGCTGGGTGGATACTTCCAGCCGCTACGCGCGCCAAATCTACGACAAACACTGGTACACCAACCAGCAGCGCATGGCCGAGACATTACATTCGGCACGCGTGGACTTCATTTCCGTAGCCACGGACGAGGACTATGTTCGCGCGCTCATGGGCTTGTTCAAAAACCGCGGACGAAGCTAACGGCCAATAATCGATTGTCCGACACATTGTACACAACATGATTAAACATATATTAAAGACTTCGCTCAAACTGTCGGCACAAAAGACTGCCACAGTCCTTGCCCTTGCGCTTTATGCATCGGGGGCTTTTGCCCAACACCCCGGCGAAGCAGTCGCGCCCATCTCCATATCGGCAAAAATCGACTCGACCACACTGACCATGGGCGACCGCACCAACATCCGCGTCGAAGTACTCAAAAACGGACACTACGGCCTGATGATGGATCAGGTGCAACGCGACGATCAAGGCGTATGCACGCTCAATAAAGTTGAAGTTCGCGAAACATCCATCGACTCGACAGACTTGGGTAACGGCCGTATTCAGGTGGTATATACATACCTTATTCAACCTTTCGAGCCCGGCACACAAAGCATTGGGCCGTTCAGGTTTGTCAATGGTGCCGACACCATTGATTCGGACATAGTGACACTCAAGGTTCTCGAACCGGACATGCCAAAGGTAATGAAAGACTCGCTGCTTATCAATCCCTTTGAAGGCACCGTCTCCGTTCCTGGCAGATGGTATGACTTTATTCCAGAGTGGTGGTACTGGCCACTGCTGGCACTACTTGTCATCGCCCTCGGTGCCGTCATATTCTTCCTGTACAAGAAGAATGGTCCGACACTACTACCGCACAAGAAGGTGATTCCGCCTTACGAGTTAGCCGTTAAACGCCTTACACATCTGAAGGCACGCCACCTCGCCGAAAGCGGACATGACAAAGAATATTACACCGAGCTCACGGACATCCTACGACAATACATTGACGGGCGCTTTGGCGTCAATGCACGCGAAATGACCACGACACAAATCCTCGAGGCTATGTCTGCCGAGGACACACTCAAGCTCTTCATAGACGCTCTCGGACCGGTGCTTCGCACGGCCGACTTCGTAAAATTTGCACGCCAACGTCCGGATATTTCCGAAAACATCCGTTCGTTCAATGCCGTCAGCGACTTTGTGTCCACGACACGTCCCTTGCCCGAAGCAGACGAAAATTCCAAGGGCAAACATATCGCGAACAACAAGAGGCCCAAGACTACGAACACAAAACAAAAAAGCTAGAATACCATCATGCAGTTTGCTCATCCGCATTTACTTTGGCTGATACCCATTGTCTTAGCCTTGCTTATTGCAAGATACGTATATACGGCACGAAACGCTCGCCCTACTATGGGCGTTTCAACCACAGCACCTTTCGCCAATATGCCAACGTCGTGGCGTGCCCGATTGCGACACCTACTGTTTGTGCTGAGGCTCGGAGCAATCTCTTGTCTGATTATCATCCTTGCACGTCCTCAATTGAGCGACAGCTGGCGCACAACAGACACCGAAGGCACTGACATCGTTATCGCTCTCGACGTCTCTTCCAGTATGCTGGCCCAGGATCTCAAACCCAACCGAATGGAAGCAGCCAAGAAGATGGCTCAGAAGTTCATTACCGGACGTCCCAACGACAACATCGGCGTGGTTGTGTTTGCCGGCGAAAGCTTGACAGGCCTTCCTTTAACCATGGATCATTCGGCACTAATTAATTATATCGAAGGCATCAAACCCGAAATGCTCGAGGATGGCACCGCCATTGGAGACGGTCTCGCCACTTCAATATCCAGGCTCATTGATGGAAAAGCCAAAAGTAAGAGCGTGATTCTGCTCACCGATGGCTCAAACAACACCGGAGTCGTAACGCCCTCGGATGCTGCATCCGTAGCACAAGAACGCAAGATTAAAGTTTACCCAATAGCCGTCGGAACTCGCGGCCACGCACTCACACCTGTAAGTATCGATGCATTAGGCAGGATGCAATACGAAATGCAGCAAGTGGTCATCGATGAGGCTACGCTTCAATCTATAGCCACACATACCAATGGTAAGTATTTCCGTGCAACAGACAATAAGACACTATCGAACATCTTTAACGAAATCGACCGTTTGGAAAAAACCCATATGAGCATCCGGCAATTCAGTCACACCGAAGACGACTTCGCCTTGTGGGGCTGGCTGCTTTTCGGACTTCTGGCTCTCGAACTTGTCCTAAGATACACACTATTCCGCACAGTGCCTTAACATGCATAATTCATCAAACTGACGACGAAGGAGCGTATTCTCCTCGAATATCATATAGACAATGTTAGACTTTGCCAATCCCATATTATTGATATTGCTGGTATCGCTACCGGTAGTATACTTCTTATACTGGCTTGCCAAGCTGTCTCGTCGACGCAAGATTGCACGCTTCGGCAATCCATCGACACTGGCACCCTTGATGCCGGACGCTTCCCATTACAAGGCAGGAATAAAAATCACCCTTCAACTTATAGCACTTGCAGCCGTTGTCATAATATTAGCTCGCCCACGCTTTGGCGAAACCGAACAGACTGACAGTAAACGCGGCATCGAAGTAATGATTGCTTTTGACGCTTCGCGCTCAATGCTTGCCGCCTCCACAGACGACCCCAAAAGCATTTCACGACTAAAACGAGCCAAACTACTTTTGGAAAAACTCACTGATCGTCTTGGAAATGACAAAGTCGGTCTCGTAGTTTTTGCCGGTGATGCGAAGGTTAAACTACCTCTAACCACAGATTATTATTCTGCCAAACTTATCCTCAACGACCTTGACCCATCATTAATGCCCTACCAAGGCACATCCATAAGCGAGGCCATCAACCTTAGCAAAAAATGCTTCAGCAATAAAAAAGACGTCAAGAAGTGCATAATCCTGCTTACCGATGCCGAAGACCATGATGGAAATGCCATCGATGCCACCAAAGCCGTGGTGGACAGTGGAATACAAGTCAATGTAATCGGCGTTGGAACATCAAAGGGAGCTCGCATACCTATTGGCAGCGGATACCTCACGGACAACGATGGCAAGGAAGTCATCACAGCCGTCAACGAAAATGCAGCCAAAGAAATAGCCAAGGCCGGAAAAGGCTTATACGTCAACGGCTCCAATACAGATGCGTTGGACAAACTTGTGCAACAACTAGACAACCTCCAAAAGTCCGACTTTGGAGCCGTAAAGTACAAGAATAGCGCCGAACAGTTCCCTTTATTTGCATGGTTGGCCCTCACACTATTAATCTGCGACATACTACTGCTCGAACGCAAAACTTCATGGCTAAAACACATACACTTCTTTGCCGAACTAAACAAAAAGAAAGGCTATAGAAGGGAAAAAAATGAAACACATGGTTCTGATAAAATACGCCCATATAATCTCGCTGACCTCCATGCTGGCACTTGCTGCTGCCATTATGGCCTCATGCTCTTCAGACATGTCCAACAAGACCGAGCGAAATGCGATTAAGGCCGGCAACGAAAAATACAAGAAAGAACTCTATGTCGATGCCATCAAAGACTACGATAAAGCACTTAAGGCCAACCCGTACTCCGAGGCAGCAAAATACGACAAGGCTATGGCGACAATCATGGGCGCCACCGCTGCCGACACATCAAAGTTGCGCGAGGCACGCCTGGCGCTCGCCAATTTGGGTAAAACAGCATCAGACCCAAATATCAGCGAAAGAGCAATATACAATCTGGGCAACGACGCAGTTTTTATAGGAGATTATCTCAAAGACCTTGCCGACTCGTTACGCCGTGCAGACATCCAGATGGGTGCTCCTTCGGCGGGCAGCACATCCAACCAATTGGCTGACTCTCTCTCGCAGGTGTCTACCCAAAGCTATCAGCAAGCAATATCAAACTATAAAGCCATACTTAGACGCAATCCATCCAATATCAAGGCATTGCAGAACCTACGCATAGCACAGCTCAAACTTCCGCCGGAAAGTCAAGGCGGAGGCAGCAACAACAAGGACAAAGACAAAGATAAAAACAAACAGCAGCAGCAACAGCAACAACAGCAGCAACAAAAACCGAGTCAGTCCTCACAACAGATACTCAACGCCGTACAGAACAAAGAAAACAAAACGCGCAAGAACCAAGAACAACGCCAAGCTTATGGCCGACGCACCACAGACAAGCCCTGGTAAATGCATATCCAACAATTGAGTACACGTTATGTCCGCATTAAGATATTACACATCCCTTGTGATAATGGCCGCAGCGTCATTCATCGCGACCGCACAATCGGTCTCGATTGAGGCTCCGGCCACCGTCATTCAAGGCAATCGTTTCAGCGTCACAATCTCTGTCAACAATAGCGATGCCGTAGTCAGAACCGCGCCCGAAATACCTAATTGCAAGATCTTCAACGCCTCGCGCCCCGGAGTCTCGACTATGCAAAGTACGACAATAATTAACGGTCGCGTCGAATCGTCCATACAGCGCCAATACACATATTTATATAAAGCCGAAAAAGCTTCCACGGTAACCATTCCGGCTGTCAGCGTAGGCAATATGCGCACCCAAGCCAAAAGGCTTACCATACTTCCACCGGACCGCACCTCGCAGCAAAGCCAATCAAACTCATCTTCGATGCCGGCGCCTGCAGCATCTGCACCACGTGCAGGCAAGGTATCACCCAGCGACCTCATCGTCACGGTCAATATGTCCAAAAAACACCTGTGGAAAGGCGAGGCTGTCATCGCGACCATAAAAGTGTATACCAAGCACAATATATCCTCTTTCCGCGCCACTACGCTGCCCCAATTTGACGGGTTCATCTCCGAAGAATTACCCGTAGGCAGCAACGAGGCTCAAATGGAGCATTTCCGTGGCGAGAACTATTACTCCGCTGTGCTAAAAAAATGCCTACTCTACCCTCAAAAAGCAGGGACACTAACCATAAATTCGGGTCGATATGACGTGACTCTCGAGACCTATGAACCTATTTCAAACGGTTTCTTTGTTACTTATCGTCCCATCGAGCAAAAAATCACCACTACATCTAACCGTATCTCGGTAAGCGTTGAGGACCTCCCGCAACCGACTCCCGATGGCTTTGAAGGCGCGGTAGGACACTTCACAGCCACTACGGATATCGCCCCCGCACATCCGCGCACCAACGAGGCCCTCACCTACACCCTCAACATCAACGGAACAGGCAACATTAAAGCACTGTCCGCCCCCACCCTGTCATTCCCGGCAAACGTCGAAGAGTATACCCCCGAGGTGGTCAGCGATGCCAACTTCAACGGAACGGATATGCGCGGCACCTGTGCCGTAACCTACACCATCGTACCCAAAGAGGTAGGCACCCTCAATATTCCGTCATGGAATTTCGTATACTTCGACCCGTCGACCGGGCGCTATATGACCATCAAGCAAAAGGGATATAACCTCAGCGTAATACGCGGGTCGGCATCATCGGCCGAACAAAAAGACCTCGGCGAAGGTCTCAAGGACATTCGCTACATCCACCGAGTGGATACTGCGTCACTTGCGCAGAAACCCGCCCGAGTTTTCTTCGAAACAATCTACGTGCTACTATATATACTTGTATTGGTGGCATTCGTATCTACTATCATAGTATATCGCAAGCACATACGCGCCAACAGCGACCTGGCTGCACGTCGTACCGCCCGCGCCAACAAAGTGGCCACCAAGCGACTACGCTTGGCAGCCAAAGCCTTGACGGCGAATGACGCAGATGCCTTCCACGAAAGCTTGGCTCGCGCCTTGTGGGGATATATCAGCGACAAACTCCGCATCCCGTCATCGGCACTCACTCGTGACAACATCCGAGAGAAACTGCTCGAAAGCGGCATAAGCGAGGAACTCACAGACCGCACAATCAACATCTTGGATCAATGCGAAATGGCTCGCTTCACCCCGGATAGCTCTTCGCCGGAACATCTCAAAGGCCTGTTTGACGAATCCTCGGCCGTCATCAAAGCTGTCGAAAGCACCAAGAAACAACCCACCAAAGCATCCGCAAAAGCATGATGAAAAACCCATATAACATATTGCGATATATAGTATTGGCCATTACTGTAGCATTATGCACAAACACAGATGCCGCTCAGAACATGGTCAAGGCCGAAACTGCGGCCACCCTTTCGGCCAAAGCCGATTCGGCATATAATTCAAAAAACTATACCGAGGCCGCAGACCTATACAAGACCATAATCAAAGAATACGGCGTGTCGTCAGACATATACTACAATCTGGGCAACACCTACTTTCGCATGGGCAAGATTGCGCAAAGCGTATTGGCATACGAACGCGCACTCAAAATCGATCCTTCAAACAAAGACGCACGCATCAACCTCGATTTTGTCAACACGACACTCGAAGATAAACCCGAAGACAACTCGTCAATACTTGGCAAAATACATTCGGAAGTAATTGCCTTAATGTCGCCCAACGCTTGGGCGTGGACCGCCTTCGCTTTGTTTGCCCTAATTATAGGACTTATTGCCATATATCTGTTTTTGTCTAATGTCACAACCCGTAAAGTAGGGTTCTTCGGTGCCATGGTGCTATTCATAGTATTAGTGTACACCACGATTGTCGCCTATCAGAGCGCGGCTGCCATAGACAATAATGACATTGCCATAGTTACCACACCTTCGGCCAATCTCACCCCCGCGCCGTCTGCCAAGACAGACAAGACAGACAAGATTGTTCCGGTGCACGAAGGCACACGTCTCGTCATTATAGACTCGGTAAACGCCGCAAGTAACGATGGTGCCCAATTGTGGTATCATGTGAAAGTCAACAACTCCACTGCCGCGTGGATAGATGCATCAAACGTTGAGCGCATCTGACAATGGCACATCTATCAGCACCTTACAATCTATATTCAATCGGACACACAAAATAAGTGTCGTAAAACATAAAAAAAATCCATAAATATTTTTGGTCAACTCACAAAAGACCACTAAATTTATACCCAGAATAACGACAAGAACCTCCCCTCACGTATCAATAACTATATAATAATCACCCAAACTAACCGATACCATCATGACTAAGACCATCAGTTTCAACGATTTGCGCAAACTCAAAGACAGTCTGCCCGACGGTTCGATGCACCGCATCGCCGACAAGCTCAACATCACTGTTCAGACCGTACGCAACTATTTCGGCGGCAGCAACTACGATTTCGGCAAAAACTGCGGCGTACACATCGAGCCCGGCCCAAATGGTGGTATCGTTGTACTTGACGACTCCACAATCTATGATATGGCTGTGGATATTCTCAAAGAACAAGAGAACAAAGACTGAAACATATCGGCCTTTACCCACAAAAGACATTACACTCATTCTATGGATGCCTTGCACATGCGAGGCGTCCATAGGCTGTATCAATAACCTTAACCGGCTTATACACACATGCGTCTTATCACCGTTGCTATACACACATACGATCGCGCTATAGAGCTAAAAAATCTCCTCGAAAAAGAAGGCATCGAAGTATTGTTGCAAAACGTCAACCTCGAACACCCGACGGTATCTTCCGGCGTACGTGTTCGTATACACGAAAACGACCTGCCCTTAGCGTTGCGCATCATAGAGCATCGCGAGATATTCACGCCAATGCCTTCACCTTTCAACGAAAAATCGCATTGTATACTTGTACCTGTTGATTTCAGCGATTATTCGGTCAATGCACTCGAAATAGCCTTTGCCCTGGCTCAAAGACACAACGCCCAAATACGGCTTCTGTACTCGTTCATAGACCCTTACGTTGCCGGAAATATGCAACTCAGCGACCAACTCACCTACGAAATAGCCGACAACGATGCTCGACAGAGAATCGAAGAAGACGCACACAGACACATGGACGAATTTGCCAATGTCGTAAGGTCTAAAATCAAATACGGCGAACTTAGCCCTGTGGTTTTTGACACCGTAGTCATGGAAGGCGTCCCCGAAGACGCCATCATCGAATACGCCAAAGCTAACCCGCCTTACCTCGTTGTCATGGGTACTCGAAGCTACGCCAAGAAGCAGGAACAAATGATAGGAAGCGTGTCGGCCGAAGTGCTGGACAAATGCTTGTTCTCGGTGCTAACCATTCCACAGGACATCAAAGTAAACATCGAAGCTACAGACATCCGAATACATTTCTTCACCAATCTCGAGCAGCAAGACCTTTTGGCCTTGGACACAATGTCACGCATCTTCAAAAATATCTCGGCCAAAGTCACCTTGGTGCATCTGCCGGCCAAAAGACGGCCTTTCGAACGTTCCAACAAGGAATCACTGCTCAACGTCATGTCTTTCTGCAAAAAGAACTTCCCAAATTTCGAGTTCGACACGATGAGCATAAACGCAGACTGTGCTGCCGAGCAATTCGGATGCCTGGTTAAAGACAATCCTGCGGATATTATCGTAATCCCCAACAAAAGACAAAACGCCTTTGCCCGCTTGTTCAACCCGGGACTGGCACACAAAATGATATTGAACGCTGACATTCCCATGCTCGCCATTCCGGTCTAACAGAAACATGTGCGTACCACCACACGACAAAAGGCCATAATATCGGACTTAAAATCAACCTCGGCGGTATATAAGTCCAGACCGACGGCTTCTACTCCGCAAACGTAAGACCGGACACCGCTTCCAAGCGTCCGCGTAGCCGCTCGGCATTGTCCTCACGAATATCAACCACCATCGAACAGCTATTGTCAAACAATTGCTCCACGACCGTACAGTCCTCACTCTTCACCACCTTCATTACATCATTCATAGCTAAATACGGGTATGTAAACACAAACCGACATCGGCTATGACACTCAACCGTCGGCACGGACTGCAATGCCAAGCGGGCGGCCTCTCGATAAGCAGCAATCAGACCCGACGGACCTAGTTTAATGCCGCCGAAATAGCGGACAACAGCCACAACGACATCTGTCAATCCAAGCGAATCTATCTGCCCCAATATCGGACGCCCGGCCGTGCCGGATGGCTCGCCGTCATCCTGAGACAAACGTCGCCCGTCACGCGTCGCAAAAGCCCAGCACACATGTCGCGCGTCATGATAGCGGTTACGCAACGATTGAACATACGTCCGAGCATCTTCCTCGCTGTCTATATGATGTGCATAAGCGATGAAACGGCTCAGCTTTTCTCGCAGCTGACCCTCGCCCTCTTCTTGTATCGTGTAATATGTGTCGGACATAATTTAGTTTAAATGCATGTTTTTGCACCAACGCGTAGTCTTAGTGCCGGTATTCAAAGCACAAAGTTAGTGTATTTTTACATTCGAACACATATCACAGTGCTGACTGAACAATCTAAATCCGGTGAAACCAAGTTATACATACTCGGATGTGGCAGGCGACATCGAAGACATACGAGACAAAGCGAATTTTCGGTTAAAAAGTGTTGCAAAACTGCATTTGCAGATAATTATTCGTACATTTACACCGCAAAGAGCACGACGCCACGGCGCCCGTCCTTTGATACTATATCATACTTTTATCCATATACGAACAACAAAAGCCACAATACACCGACCATGAAGATTGTATTCAGTGTCAACTACCGCACCAATTGGGGCGAGAACCTCGTTCTTACGGGCAACATCGCGCACTTGGGTTCTAACAACATCGACACATCCGTACCAATGAAACTCCTGGGTACGGACAAATGGACAGCCGAGATTGACATCCCGGCCAACACTCCGGACTTCGAATACTCATACGCAATACGCCGCGATGACGGCAGCAGCAAGCGCGAATGGGGACATCCACACCACTTCTATATGCCCAAAGATGCAGGCCACGCCATATACGTCAACGACCGCTGGCAAGACCAACCCTGGGACAAACCATATTACTCGTCTGCCATCGCAGATTGTATCAACCGCCGTGACGATGCAGCCACAGCCACTCGCGTGCTGCCTTGCGCCGCCATGGTCACCATTCAGGTATGGGCACCAATGGTACGTCCGGAGCAGGTCCTCGCCATATGCGGCGAAACACCGTCCTTAGGCAAGTGGGATCCGTCTCGAGCGTTAGTCATGTCCGCGCACGACTTTCCGATGTGGAGCGTAAATATACCGGCTGACGGACTCAGCGTTGCCACCGAATACAAATTTGTGATTCTTGACAAGAATTCGGGCAAACTCGTAGCTTGGGAACTGGGCAACAACCGCACCCTCGGGACACAACCCACACGCGACACCGCAACACTGCTTACCGGAATGCGTCTGCGCAATCCTATGGCGCCATGGCGCGGTGCCGGCGTAGCAATCCCGGTATTCTCTATCCGCACTCGCAATGACTTTGGAGTCGGTGACTTCTACGATCTCCCATTGATGGTAGACTGGGCAACAATGACGCACCAAAACTTTATACAAATCCTGCCCATCAACGACACCACGATGACAGGCACATGGACGGACTCTTATCCCTACAATGCCAATTCGATATTCGCGCTCCACCCCATGTACTTGCGCCTCGAAGCCGTGGGCGAACTGCACGACCCGGCACGTCGCAAATACTACCGAGATTTGGCAGCCGAACTCAATGGCTTGGACACCATCGACTACGAGCGCGTCACACGTGCCAAGGCCGAATATATGCGCGAAATATACGCTCAAGACGGTGCCAAAACAATAGCTTCGGCCGACTTCAAAGCCTTCGTAAACCGCAACACCGGATGGCTACCCAATTACGCAGCTTTCTGCGTCTTACGCGACCGATTCGGCACGGCCGATTTCTCGCAGTGGGACAAATATGCCAAGTATTCCAAAGATTTGGTAAAAAAACTGGCCAAAGAGACTCCCGATGAAACAAACATCGTATACTTCACCCAATACCATCTGGACAAACAACTGAAGACCGTGCGCGACTACGCACACAGCAAAGGCGTAGTCATCAAAGGCGACATTCCAATCGGAATCTCGCGCACAAGCGTAGACGCATGGACCGATGCACGCCTGTTCAACATAGACTGCCAAGCCGGCGCACCGCCGGATGATTTCTCTGTTCTGGGCCAAAACTGGGGGCTCCCCACATACAACTGGGAGGAAATGAACCGCGACGGATTTGCCTGGTGGAAAGCTCGCTTCCGCAAGATGTCGGAATACTTCGATGCATACCGCATAGACCACGTCTTAGGCTTTTTCCGTATCTGGGAAATACCTATGGACGCTATACACGGCCTGCTGGGCACCTTCAACCCCGCCTTGCCCTTCACTCCCGATGAACTGCGATACAACTATGACTTCTGGATTGATGTGGACCTCCAAACTACGCCGTTCATCATGGACTACTTCCTGAGCGACTTCTTCGGCGAATACACGGACGAGGCTCGCAAGACATTCCTCGTAGACGCCGGATACGGACGCTACAGATTGCGCCCCGAATTCGATACTCAGCGCAAAGTTGCCGAATACTTCGACACACTGCCCAAGGACGACAAAAACACACGTATGTACAACGCTTTGCTGGGCCTGATAGACAACGTATTGTTTATTGAAGACAGCCGCGAAAAAGGCAAATATCACCCTCGCATATCGGCTCAATACACATACATCTACCGATCGCTCAACGACTACGAACGTTGGTGCTTCGATCGATTGTACAACGACTTCTTCTACCACCGTCACAACGACTTCTGGTACGGCAAAGCCATGTGGAAGCTGCCTCCGCTAACCGAAGCTACGGACATGCTCACCTGCGCCGAGGATCTCGGCATGATTCCGGACTGTGTGCCCGCAGTGATGCAGAACCTCGAGATACTGACTTTGGAAATACAGCGTATGCCCAAGAACCCCAATCTAACCTTCGGCAATACACATGACTACCCGTATTACTCGGTATGTACCACATCGACACACGATATGGGTGGCATACGCGTATGGTGGGAAGAAGACCGCGAAAAAACACAACGGTACTTCAACGAAGTACTGCAACAAAGCGGCACAGCGCCATATTTTGCCGAACCATGGATATGCGATGCCATCGTCGACTTGCATCTCAAGTCACCGTCAATGCTGTGCATACTGCCACTGCAAGACTACTTGGCTATGGACGGTAAACTGCGTCGCGAAAACCCCGCTGACGAAATTATAAACGTCCCGGCCAACCCACACCACTACTGGCGTTACCGTATGCACCTCAATATGGAGAACCTCATAAAGGCCGACGACTTCAACAATAAGTTGCGCGACATGATCGATAACGCCGGACGCTGACCCGAGAAGCCACGGCCAATACGCACAACATGACCATAGACGCCGAAGACCTGCGGGCTCAATGCCTGAAGATGCGATACAGCCGACGACTTGTCGAGCCCGAAGTATTCCCCTCCGAACAGGAGTGGGAATACATCACCGGGCGCGCCATGACGGGCATAGGCTCAAGCCTCTATCGCAAGTATCTGGTATCATGGAGCCTGCCCGAGGACGAGCGCACAGACATCCACTGCAGCGCGCTGCAATGGTTTCCGCAATACATTGCAACCGTACCGCGCGACTACGCTCTGGGGGTTGTCTATGGCGACATATCATCCTGTCCACAAGCCACCCTCGCCGTAATATATAAGGCCCGACTATTCGATGCCGATATGTTGCGCGATGTGCTGCACTCCACCGAGCCACTGTCGCCACCACTTCCTCAAGGTTATTACCCGCTGACATTCGTTGTCGAATGTCTGGACGCATACCAGCCCGAGTACACCAACGATACCCTCGAGTCGATGCGCGAGCTATATCGCGACATCACCGACCCCGAGCCACTGGGACGCATCACCGACAGCCGCGCAATCTTCGGCGGCGGCACAAAGTACGAGTGTCCGCAAGGGCACATCAACGATGCAGGCCAAGAATACTGCATCCAACCGGGTTGCGGCCTCAACATCTACGGGCTACGCCAACGCCACGAGGCTCTCATCGCTGCCTTCGCCGAGCGCATAGATGCCCTTGCCGCCCTCCTTGCCCACTGACAGCGCCGCTCGTATTTCCGACCCTCAATCAAGCCAAACAGCTTAAAAATCTTTAACTCAACAAGTTCACTAAACATTATTGACCTACGCAATCCATGAAGAGACGGAAGTCAATGAAGTGTGGCTGACACTACCTTTATCTGTGAAATCACACATAAATTCACAGACAGATTCACAGATAAACAACGATGATAATATTAAAAATTACAGCGTAATAGATGTAGAGGACAATGCCGATTCACAGATAATTTCACAGATAAATTCCCATCCAGATTTATCCGTTATCCAACGCTCAATCCTGAAACAGATGGTCACATTCCCTGAATCTTCAATAGAAGAAATCGCCAATGCGCTTGGAACGAAATCCGAGTCAATACGTTATCAACGTCGTCTTATGCAGGACAAAATCGTTACCGAAAAGACAGGCTCCAATAAAACCGGCCGATGGAAGATAACTTTTATAGGATGAGATGATTGGAGATTCTACCAAAGTAATTGATACTATAAACCAGCCATTATTATAAAACGATATACCTCAATATATCTGAAATGGAAGAAGAAATAATAGATGAAACTGAATCCACTGATGATTCATCACTTCATATCGAGTCGGTCGAGTGTTGCTGTCCCGAATGCCAAAAGGGAAAGAAGCACTACGTCCAGATTCTTGATATAGACAGATATGTTAATGCATTAAACGACTGGGATTAATCAGACTTAACAGCATTTTAGTTATACTTGGTTATGTATCAACAAATAACACATCAATCTTATTATGAAATACAAGGCAATATAGAACGTCTTGTATCACAGACGAAGATTTTGCTGAAAAATAGAGGTAAGGAAGAAGAATGCCAACTTCTTAATTCCGCTTCAATCTCTTGTATCTTGACTGATCATGACAATTGGAATGGCGGGATAGACTTCTATACTATATACATACAAATTTCAATCAGATTATATAGTGGATTATCAAACGACAAAAAAGATTCATTCTGTAAAATCATTGCGGATGCTGTTAATGAAATAGAGCCAGCGGAATGTTATGGATTCTCATGTCGTATTGAGCCTAAATTATCTGCTGATGATTTGGATTGGGATTCTGTAGGAGGTATCGAAATTTATAACAAATGCCGAGATTATTTGGTTAGAATGAAGCAATTATTGATAGATGTTGGCACCAATACCATAACATTAAAAGGCTCTTCTTTTAATAATGAGTATATCCACTTGCATCATGGATTATCCGATTGCTTTAACAAGTTAAACTATACATTTTCGGGACTATTTAGAACTCTATGGGAATGGCACCGGTTTTATAAAGAGCCAAATAATAATCTTTCTTCGTATCAAAGTAGAAGACTTTACATAGATAATCTATTTCGTGAGACTGAGACATTGCTAAGAAATAGTCCACAAAACAAAATCTCTGAAACAGTCAAAATAGATGATTGGGAAGAGATAGAAAGACGAATGATTAAAATAAAAAAGGCAGTGTCAAATGCTTCAGATATCGAAGATTTCCAGAGTATAGGCCTTCAATGCAGGGAGGTTATAATTTCCATCGCAAAGACGGTATATAATCCTGATTTACACGGACTCTATGGCGAAGATGGCATACCTATTGGGGATAGTGATGCAGTTCGACAACTGGCAAACTATATTAAACAAAGTTTGAAAGGGAAAGAAAATGAAGATTTGCGTTCATATGCAAAAGCTACAAATAAAGTTGCTAATGCCCTTACTCATAGGCGAACATCAACAAAGACCGAAATGCTTTTATGCGTCAATGCTACAGTCGCATTAATAAACTTTATTGGAATATTGGAAGGTAAATCGTGGTCTTATTGATGGATGTTTATTATGAAGAATCTACACGAAATGGTCAAACATATCATTCATCAAAAAATAACTTGTAATTGGTGGTACGGTATTATATGACATAGCCATGGGAATATCTTGATAGACCCATAGCCTGCAATTATTAATTTCAAGCTATTTGGGAGTTGTTCAATACCCGCCAAAGCAACACGATGAATCTCTTGGAATATATGTTTTCTCACCACCACTGCCAAATGGGTGGTCAGATACATCTTTATTAAGATATGGTGAATCAGTGATTATTTCTCCTTCAAATATATATCTGGGCGGATCGTATATCTCTCCGTTTTCTCCCACGGACGTTTTCTCCCGTGAATTAACCTTGATGACTATACGCACAATGCCACGGTATACTCCCAGCACATATTGGACTTGACGAGCCCTTACATCGGCTAAATGCCAGCATTTCCTTGCACTCTCATAATCATCAGCACGCCGATATACCCCTGTGGCTTTTGATTGTATATACGACTTGTTAAGGCTAACCAAAAGAAGTTTATCGCCAGGGATTGGCTCAATCTTCTGACAATCGTATAATAGGTTAATTTCATCTTCTGTTTTTATACCTTCATTCCACTGATGGTGTCCCTTGACCACATTTGTCAGTAGATTCTCTCGATTAAAAGCATTATAGGTCAGGAGATCGATAAGCGTCGATTCAACCAAATACGCCTCTTTGTCGGATAAGTTATGACGAAGAATATAATATTCGACCTCTTTTTCCGCTTTATGAATCTCTCGGATGGTCGAAAGTTTCAGACTTTCGTCATTCTCATTTAGAGAATCCTCGGCATGTTGAAATACGCGGTCTCCGGTACCCTTCCCGACATAGAATATCCGTTTGTCTCGCGGATCGACAAGAGCATAGACATAGTATTTCAGCGCTTCTTTGACAGATTCCTTAAAGAATTTGTGCATATCATTTCTTTTTAGGTAGATGGATTTTGAGTAGATTCCAGTATCTAGTGCAAAATTAGCCAATATATTTGAAGAATTCAGCACCGGGGAAGAAAAACCGAGTTTCAGTCTCGGTCGCTTGTTAATCTTGATGATTATCTTTCTGAGCATGTCGTCCGAGATAGTGCGGAAGTCCGTACCTTTTGGGATGTACTGCCGGATCAGCTTGTTGTGGTATTCGATGCAGCCTTTTTCCCACTAAGAGTATGGATGTGCGAAGAATATATTGGTTTTAAGTCGCTTGGCGATATACCGGTGCTCGGCGAACTCGCTTCCGTTGTCGGTGGTTATCGAGCGGATTTTCCCGATGTACGGCAGCATCATCGCGACGACGGCCTTGGCCAGAGCCTTTGCGTTTTTACCTTCGGGGAGTACTCGGCCAAAGGTGAAGTTGGTGTTTTTCTCCACAAGCGTCACAATCGCGCCCTTGCCGTCTCTGCCCACGATAGTATCCATCTCGAAGTCTCCCGGGGTTGAGCCGTCCCAGTCCTCCGGGCGCTCGTCAATCATGGTGCGATTCTGCACGGCCACATATGGTTAGCTGGCGGCTCTTGGCCTTTGTTTGCGCCTGTTTCCAGTGGTAGCCGCGCTTGCCGCTGTTGTGATTAAGTTCTCTACTGAGCGTCGATTCGGAGACGCCGATAGTACGAGCTATCTTTTTTCTGCCCTTATTTTGCCGGTGTAATCTATCCATTGTGTATCTTTGCTCCGCAGTTAGGTGTTTATACTTATTTTTCATAACACAAAGTTACTTAATTGCAGGGAGACTTCGGCCTCCCTTTTTTTATCTCTGTACTGCCTAGTGAAAGTTTCCATTGTCTGCACTGCGCTCAACGGGGGCCTGCTCGGCCCCCTCGGCGCGCGGCCTTCCCCCGAGGAGGAGTGAGGTGTTTTGCCGTTGCGCTTCTTATCTGAATCTTTCATGCGGTGGTCTATAAAAAATTTGCAAAGAAGAATTTTTTATGTTAATTTTGGGGTCAAATGTTAAAACAGACGTCCGGCAGGGACAATAAAACAATTATCCATGCCGTTTGTTAAAAAAATATAGGTCATTAGGACCTGCGCACTATCGGCCACAAGCATTTGCCCGATTACGACCGGCCACGCTGTCAAGGCATTGCAGCCGATTAAAACCGCACCGCCCGACCTATGTCAGAGATTACGACGTACTGCTTTTTGGCACAGACACTGAAAGAGACTATGAAGAAGAAGACAATATGGCTTTTGACAATACTTATGGCACTGACATTCATGGGATTGTTGGTGATGCAGATAGTATATGTCCGCAACATGGCCCGCATGCGCTTCGACCAGTTCACCGAAGCGGCCAAGCAAAGTCTGCACTCGGTATCGGTACGCCTGGCTCACGATGAGACGCGCTACTTCCTCGAAGAAGAAGTTGACTCGATAGAATCGACATCAATATATGCACAATACCTCGGCGACCCCACTCCACGGTTGGGCGGCATACGCTTCACGCTCTCGACCACTTCCGGCCTGCAGGCCGACTTGACCATCAAGGGTAATGCCAACGAGATTACTAACTTGCAGACCGACAACCGTCTTTTTGGCGGCAACCATTATCAAGGCTCGCGTGCCTCTTTCCACGACCAGTACCTGATGCAGAAGAACATGATAGACGATGTCATACTCGACATCATCTCCCAAGCCTCCAGTAAGCCCATAGTGCAACGCGCCGACTCGACACGCGTGCGCCGCTATCTGCGCGAAGAACTGGATACCATGGGATTGCACGACCTGCCATTCGCCTTTGCAGTGGTCAACAAGTCCGGTGTACCGGCATACGCGACCGAGGGCTTTGACAACTCGTGCGTCAACGACAACAATATGTTCACGCAAATCCTCTTTCCGCACGACCCGGCCGACAAGCACTACTTCCTGCGTGTCTACTTCCCCACAAAGAAGGATTATGTGTATTCGTCCATAGCCTTTATGGTACCGACATTTGCACTGACACTGATACTACTGCTGATATTTGTCTTCACCATCATCACCGCCTTCCGCCAAAAGAAGCTCTCGGAAATGAAGAACGACTTTATCAACAATATGACCCACGAGTTCAAGACGCCCGTATCATCCATATCTTTGGCGGCGCAAATGCTCAGCGACCAAAGCGTGCGCAAGTCGCCGTCAATGCTCCAGCAGATTTCGTCAGTAATCTCGGACGAGACCAAACGCCTGCGCTTCCAGATCGAGAAGGTGCTGCAGATGTCTATGTTCGAAGGCACCAAGGCCACACTCAAACTCAGCGAAGTAGATGTCAACCTGGTACTATATAACGTCATCAACACCTTCAAACTAAAGGCCGAACGCCTGGGCGGCAGCATCGAATCACACCTCGACGCCATGGACGCCCTTGTCGAGGTGGACGAAATGCATTTTACCAATGTCATCTTCAATCTGCTGGATAATGCCGTCAAATACTCGCGCGAGGACGCCCCGCTGCTGCTCAAGGTTGGAACTCGCGACCTCAGCGGCGAAAGACTCGAAATCACCATAGCCGATAACGGCATCGGAATATCCAAAGAACACCAGAAACGCATCTTCGAAAAATTCTACCGCGTACCCACAGGCAACCTACACGATGTCAAAGGCTTCGGCCTTGGCCTGGCTTACGTAAAAAAGATGATCTCGGAGCTCGGAGGCGAAATTACCCTCGAGAGCCAAGTCAACGTAGGAACAAAATTCATAATAATACTCCCATTAATAAAAAACTGATACAACTATGGACGAACGTACACGCATCCTTCTCTGCGAAGACGACGAAAGCCTCGGTATGCTTCTCAGAGAATACCTCCAACAAAAAGGTTTCAGTGCCGACCTCTTCGCCGACGGCGAGAGCGGATACAAAGCCTTTCTCAAAGGCAAATACGACATTTGCGTCCTTGACGTAATGATGCCAAAGAAAGACGGTTTCGCCCTCGCGCAAGAAATCCGCAGCGTCAACTCCGAAGTACCCATCATCTTCCTGACTGCCAAGTCGCTCAAAGAAGACATCCTTGAGGGCTTCAAAATAGGCGCCGACGACTATATCACCAAGCCTTTCTCGATGGAAGAACTCGTATTCCGCCTCGAAGCCATCCTGCGCCGCGTCAAGGGCAAAAAAGGCAAAGAAATCACCATGTACAAGATTGGAGACTTCACTTTTGACACCCAGAAACAGGTGCTGATGATACGCGATAAAGTCACCAAGCTCACCACCAAAGAAAGCGAGCTGCTGACACTGCTTTGCGCACACGTCAACGAGATTCTGGAACGCAATTATGCGCTCAAGACCATCTGGATAGACGACAACTACTTCAACGCACGCTCCATGGACGTCTATATCACCAAGCTGCGCAAGCACCTTAAAGACGACCCATCCATCGAAATCATCAACATCCACGGCAAAGGCTACAAGCTCATAGCCCCCGAATCGGGCGACGCCTCCAAGCAATAAAGCTGTGAGGCAAAGACTACGGCGCATGCTCTGTGGCACCAACGGCAGCATCAGCCGCCACGGTGTCATGGTGCTTGCTTGTAGTTGCATCCACATCCCTAACTCGTCAAAACCTGTCCACGACAATACGACACACAGGTACCACAAGCGCATACGACAATGAAAGGCATAGTTCTGGCCGGAGGTTCCGGCACACGGCTGCACCCTATGACACGCGGCACATCCAAGCAATTGCTGCCCATATACGACAAACCCATGGTGTATTACCCGGTGAGCGCACTCATGCTGGCCGGCATACGAGACATTCTCGTCATCTCCACTCCGGAAGACCTGGGCTCGTTTCGCCGCCTGCTCGGCACGGGCGAAGAGCTGGGCGTACGCTTCAGCTACGCCGAACAGCCCCGACCCGAAGGTCTGGCACAAGCCTTAGTAATCGGCAGTGAATTTTGCGCCGGTGACGATGTTTGCCTCGTCCTGGGAGACAATATATTCTATGGTCAGGGATTCAGTGGAATGATGCGCCGCGCCGTCGAAGACGCCGCACACGGATACGCCACGATATTCGGATATACCGTGCCCGATCCACGACGCTATGGCGTGGTCACCCTGGACGCAGATGGCATCCCGCTGCGCATTGTCGAAAAACCGACACAACCCGAAAGCGACAAAGCCGTTGTCGGCCTGTACTTCTATCCGGCAGACGCGCCCGAAATTGCGGCACGAGTCAAACCATCGGCACGCGGCGAGCTCGAAATCACAGCAGTTAACGAGGCGTATCTCAATGCTCGACGCCTGCGCGTCCAGTGCTTCGGTCGCGGATTTGCATGGTTGGATACAGGTACCGTAGACTCGCTGTTGGACGCATCCAACTTCGTAGCTGCCATCGAGAAACGTACCGACCTAAAGATTGCCGCACTCGAGGAAGTTGCCTTCCGCCGAGGATTTATCGATGCCGAGCAACTGCGCAATCTGGCGCAAAAGATGTCAAACACCGACTATGGCCAATACCTGCGGCGAATAGCCGATAACAGCTGATACTCAATTCGGCCACTATAACCATTTGCCTCGGCATAACGACCTACCGTTCCCATGACCATAGAAGACAGCGCTATGACGCCACACCTTATCGAGATTCCGCGCATACCGGATGCACGCGGCAACCTATCCTTTATCCAACGCGGCATCCCCGGAGTCCCCTTTGACATATCACGCACATACTGGATATACGATGTGCCGGCCGATGCCGACAGACACGGACGCGCATTGCGAAACACTGCCGAGATTATTGTACCTTTGGCAGGCGCCTTCGATGTGACCCTCGATGACGGACACGGCGGCACGCGGCGCTACCACCTCGACCGTCCGTATCGCGGCTTGTATGTACCCCCCATGCGTTGGAGGGTCATCGATAATTTCACAACCAATTCGGTGGCTTTTGTCCTGGCATCCACGATATACGATGAGACGGATTACATCTCGGACTACAACAACTTTGTACATGAGGCCATATGCCGCCAAGAGGCAAAGAAGGTATCCACGCCAAGCATCGCCGAACAAGTGTACAATACCGAAGAATTTGCCCGAGAGACAGATATTCACCACACATCCTCGGTAGACAACTGCCGACTGATAGACCTGCCGCGACATGCTCACGCTCATGGATCACTCACAGTGGCGCAGAACGACAGCGACAGCCCCATGGAAATACGTCGCGCCTTCTTCATTTATGATGTGCCGGCAGACACTGCTCGCGGCGGCCACTCCCACCACCATTCACAGCAAATGATTATCGCAGTAGGCGGCAGCTTCGATGTCACATTAGACGATGGCGCACAACGGCGCACATATACGCTCAATCGTCCCTATCGAGCACTATTTGTCACTCCCGGTATATGGCGCACCATGGACAACTTTTCCAGCGGCAGCGTATGTCTGGTTCTGACTGACACAGAGTACGACGAGAGCGACTACGTACGCGACTATAACGAATTTCAACGTCTTACACGGGGCCCGAAACAATCGTAAAATTCCGAAAAAGCATAGGCAGCATCAAACTCACATCCTATAACAATGGGAACAAAGCACCACATTCCATTCCTCGACCTCAAATCACTCGACACGCCCTATCGCGATGAGCTCAAGGCTACCGTATGCGCCGTCATAGACAGCGGTCGATACATCGGAGGACCCGAAGTGGAAAGCTTTGAGCACACCTTGGCCACAGCCACAGGCACACAATACGCCGTGGGCGTTTCCAACGGCTTGGATGCACTGCGCCTATCGCTTCGTGCAGCCATCGAGCTGGGATACATCCATCGAGGAGACGGCATCATAGTAGCGGCAAACACCTATATTGCATCCATACTGGCCATCACCGACAACGATTTACGACCGATATTGGTCGAACCGTCTCCCGACACCTACAACCTGGACACATCGCTCATCAACGAAGCCATCGCACATGCCGCCGTACACGGCATCACCGTCTCGGCAATAATGCCAGTCCACCTATACGGCAGAACATGCTGGGACGCGGCACTCGCCAAGGCCGTTGAGCGCCACCGCTTGTTTGTCATTGAAGACAACGCCCAAGCCATAGGCGCACAGTCAGAGATTCCGGGAATATCCGGGACACATGTCACCGGAGGACTGGGGCATATCGGAGCCTTCAGCTTCTACCCGACCAAGAACATCGGTGCCATAGGAGATGCCGGAGCCATAGCCACCAACGATGAACGCCTTGCACAGACCGTAAGGGCATTGGCCAATTACGGCAGCGACCGCCGTTACCATAACATCATTTGCGGCTACAATTGCCGTTTAGATACTATACAGGCCGCCATATTGTCGGTACGACTGAAATACCTCGGCGAAATCACTGCACAACGCCAAGCCAATGCCCGGGCACTGGACCATGCGCTGCTTAGCTGCGATACAATTATACGTCCCGAAATGCCGTCATACGCACCCTCACACGTATGGCACCAGTATGTGGTACGCGTAAAACCTCGACCCGACGACAGCGATGCATCACTGGACAAACGGCGTACACAGATGCGCCATGCTCTCGAGACATTAGCCGGGATAACCACAGACATACATTACGAAACTCCGCCACACCTCCAGCCCTGCTACGTCTCGACTTTGGAGCACGCTCCACTCACGCAGACCATAAGGCTGGCTGCCAGCGTATTCTCACTACCCATAGCTGCCGCACTTCCGCTCGAGAGCCTCAAAGCACTTGCCAAAGTACTCTCGCAGTGTTGACAAAAGAAAAGCCTTAATGACAATATCACGAAGTGGGCACTATCCAACCATAAGCAACACTCCGTATCATACCAAGCAATAAAAGGTAGCCAAGACTGCATACTCTATTAACAGCCATACGCCTATGCTCGTGCATTATATAAAAATGTGCGTTTTGCCGTTAGAGGGAAAATGCTTAACTTTGCAGTCTTGAAAATAATGAACAAATCATTTAACGGACAAAGTAACATGAGCTTAAACATCATCGTGCTTGCCAAGCAGGTGCCTGACACCCGCAACGTAGGCAAAGATGCCATGAAGGCTGACGGCACTATCAATCGTGCCGCACTGCCGGCCATCTTCAATCCCGAAGACCTCAACGCCCTCGAGCAAGCATTGCGACTCAAAGAGACACACCCCGGGTCGACCATCACCGTCCTCACAATGGGACTGCCACGTGCAGCCGAAGTGGTTCGCGAAGCCATATATCGCGGCGCCGATGGCGGCATAGTGCTCACCGACCGTGCCCTCGGCGGTGCCGACACACTGGCAACATCATACTCGCTGGCCCAGGCCGTCAAGAAAACCTGCAAATATGACATCATCCTCGGCGGACGCCAAGCCATCGATGGCGATACGGCGCAAGTGGGCCCGCAGATTGCCGAAAAACTCGGACTGCCCCAAGTGACCTATGCTGAAGAAATCATCGAAATAGCCAACGGACACGCCGTAATCAAGCGTCGTCTCGAAAATGGTGTCGAAACCGTCAAGACTCCCCTGCCCTGCGTTGTAACCGTCAACGGATCGGCTGCCGACTGCCGCCCGCGTAATGCACAACGCGTAATGCGCTACAAATATGCCGTATCGCCCAGCGAAAAGGCAACATTGTCCCCCGAACGTCAGGCCTTGGTAGATGCCCGTCCGCACCTCAACATCAAGGAATGGAGCGCAGCATACGTCGAAGCCGACCCCGAACAAATAGGCCTGCCCGGCTCACCCACAAAAGTGAAGAACGTAGAAAACGTGGTATTCACCGCCAAAGAAAGCCTCAGCATCAACGGCTCCGATGACACCGCCATCGAAAACCTCATCAAGGAACTCATTACTAACCACACCATCGGCTGACGCCCAACAATACACCTACGACTATGGCAGAAAAAGACCAAAACAACCTCATTGTCTACTGCGAATATGACGAAGGCCGCGTCGCCGACGTCTCTCTCGAACTGCTCACCAAAGGCCGCGTCCTTGCCGACCGACTTGGAGTGAAACTCGAAGCGCTCGTTTTGGGCGACAATCTCAACGGAATCGAAAACCAATTGTATCCCTACGGCGCCGACGTGGTATATAAAGTACAGGACAAACGCCTATACCCCTACACTTCAAACCCCCACGCCGCAGTGCTCATCAACCTCTTCCGCGAAATCACCCCGCAGATTTGCCTTATGGGAGCCACCTGCATAGGACGTGACCTCGGTCCTCGCGTTTCATCCTGCCTACATAGCGGACTTACTGCCGACTGCACGGCACTCGAAATCGGCGACCACCACGACCCCAAGACCAATAAGGATTACACCGACCTGCTGTACCAAATTCGTCCGGCCTTCGGCGGCAACATCGTGGCCACCATCGTCAACCCCGAACACCGTCCCCAAATGGCGACAGTGCGCGAAGGCGTGATGAAAAAAGAAGTACGCGACCCCAATTATAAAGGCGTGGTCATAGACCTTGACCCAAAGAAATACTTCAGCGACACCGATTGCGTAGTCGAAATTATCGACCGACACATCGAAAAATCCAAGATAAACATCAAGAACGCCCCCATCATTGTTGCCGGCGGATACGGCGTAGGCTCAAAGGAAAACTTTGACATGCTCTTCGAGCTGGCTCACGTCCTCGGCGCCGAAGTGGGCGCAAGCCGTGCCGCTGTGGATGCCGGTTTTACCGACCACGCACGCCAAATCGGCCAAACCGGTGTCACCGTTCGCCCAAAACTATACATCGCCGTGGGCATCTCCGGCCAAATCCAGCACATCGCCGGTATGCAAGAAAGCTCAATTATTATCTCCATCAACCCCGATGCAGACGCGCCTATCAATACCATAGCCGACTACGTCATCACAGGCGACATGGAGACCGTTGTGCCCAAGCTCATCAAATACTATAAAAAGAACTCCAAGTAATCGGTTACGCCCGGATACAAGGATAAAGAAACTCAACTATACAGCAAACAACTAAGCCCCATGGCAAACTTCTATACAGACAATCCCGACCTGCGCCACCACCTGACACATCCCATGATGCGCAAGATTGTCGCCCTCAAAGAGCGCGACTACTCGCAGGCACAGCAATATGATTACGCTCCCGTAGACTACGACGACGCCATCGACAACTACGACCGCGTACTACAAATCGTAGGCGACCTCTGCGGCAACATCATCGCCGACAACGCCGCCGATGTAGACCACGATGGTCCAAGCGTCAGCAACGGCCGCGTAACATACGCTCCCGGAACCATCCGCAACCTCGAGGCATGCCGACAAGCCGGACTTATGGGCATGGCCATGCCCCGACGTCTCGGCGGCCTCAACTTCCCCATTACCCCGTATATCATGGCAGCTGACATCGTCAGCCGTGCCGATACCGGGTTCGAAAACCTTTGGGGACTGCAAGACTGCGCCGAGACCCTATATGAATTTGGCAGCGAAGACCAAAAACAGCGCTTCATCCCCCGCGTTTGCGCCGGCGAAACCATGTCTATGGACCTTACCGAACCAGATGCAGGCAGCGACCTTCAGGCAGTAATGCTCAAAGCTACCAAAAAAGAGGATGGCACCTGGGTCCTCAATGGCGTCAAGCGCTTTATCACCAACGGTGACAGCGACATACACTTGGTACTGGCACGAAGCGAAGAAGGCACAACCGATGGCCGCGGTCTATCAATGTTCATCTATGACAAGCGCAACGGCGGAGTCAATGTACGCCGCATCGAAAACAAGATGGGCATCAAAGGATCGCCCACATGCGAACTGACGTACAAGAATGCCCCTGCCGAACTCTGCGGAGACACCCGAATGGGTCTTATCAAATACGTGATGGCTCTAATGAACGGAGCACGCCTCGGCATCGCAGCCCAAAGCGTCGGTGTAAGCGAACTTGCATACCGCGAGGCTTACAAATACGCCAACGAGCGCCGACAGTTTGGACACGCCATCATCGAGTTCCCCGCCGTCAGCGAAATCCTCTCGACAATGAAAGCCAAATTGGACGCATCGCGCAGCCTTCTATACGAAACCGCCCGCTACGTCGACCTCTACAAGGCTCTCGAAGACATAGCAAAAGAACGCCAGCTCACGCCCGACGAACGCAAGGAGATGAAGCAATACAAGAAAATTGCCGATGCCCTCACTCCTATGGCCAAGGGTCTTTCAAGCGAATACTGCAACCAAAACGCTTACGACTGCATCCAAGTACACGGCGGGTCCGGCTTCATGAAAGACTATGCTTGCGAACGCCTCTACCGCGATGCACGCATTACCTCAATATATGAAGGCACCACACAACTACAAGTCGTTGCCGCCATCCGCCACGTGACCACCGGCACCTATCTCTCCCTCATCCAAGGATATGATGCAGTGGAAGTAGACGCACGTCTGCAACCGCTCAAGGACTCCCTGCGCACCCTCACCGAGCAGTATACCAAGGCAGTGGAAGCAGTATTAGCCGTGGGTCAACAGCCATACACCGACTTCATGGCTCGTCGACTTGTCGAAATGGCCGGAAACATCGTCATGGGTTACCTGATGCTACTGGACGCTCAACGCAACGCCGACTTCGACCGTACCGCCACCATCTACAACAAGATGGCACAAGCCGAAGTGGCTCGCCACGCCCGGTTCATCGACAACTTCAACGCAGACCAACTTGAGTTATACAAAGCCTGATATCCAATCCCTATCTAAGACGCTCAGACAGGGCTGAAGAGAAGACAAATAAGCCCGGATGGACTTTGGTCTGTCCTTCCGGGCTTATTTTTTCGCCCTTGTCCTAATATTTTTTCAAACTACGTTGACAAACAGACGAAAACAATATTTACGATTTGTAAGAATGACATCTTTTGAGTAATTTTGTACGCTATTTGGCATTGGCCTCGACCAACGCCACCGCAACATTGGAAAAAACAAAAACAAGGGTTTAGCCCGCCACATCTTAAATCCAAGATATGTCTATAACCAGACTTGCATCCGCAGCATGCGTTTGCGCCATCCTCCTCACGGGATGCAGCGCTCCCAAGAAAGTACCTTATCTCGTTGATGCCGAAACAATTCCTCGCGAATCTCTCGCAGCCGTCTCGACAGTAAAAGATCCGATATTTGTTCAGGGAGACCTGCTCAACATATGCATCTACGCCTCAGACCCCACAGCCGTGGCTCAGTTCAACAAGGGCCAATACCTAACTCCGGAAGGAGCCATTTCCAAAACCAGTAATAATACCAACACCGCCGGCACAAACACTACCTCGCTGACAGACTACTATCTTGTGGACGCCGAGGGGAATATTGATTATCCGGTCATCGGACGGATACATATCGCCGGTAAAACAAAAGAACAACTTGCCCGCGAAATCAAGGATGCCATCTATCCCCGTTATATCAAAATCGAACCTACAATAGACATCCGCCTGATGAATTTCCGAGTCACCATCCTCGGTCAAGTCAAGAGTCCCGGTGTTTATCAGTCTGACAACGAGCGCATGAACATCCTCGAGGCATTAGCCAAAGCCGGAGACCTGGACATCCGCGGTGACCGTGAAAACGTCCTGCTGTATCGCACCAATGCCGACGGCACCCGCGAGGTTCATCGCCTCAACCTTCACGACAAGAGTCTGCTGCTGTCGCCATATTTCAACCTTCAGCAAAACGACTTCATATACATTACGCCCAATCGTTCGGCTGCGGCAAGCGCCTGGCAGATGCACCAAGGATGGACCACAGCCATATCTGTTGTATCCGGCTTAGCTTCCATAGCCGCACTTGTGATCGGAATTATAAACTTGAACAAGTGATACCCTCTACGTTATCATAAAAAACAGCTACGATCAATAGGCATACACCTCATTTACAACAAGACATGTCACATACATCAGAGCCAAAAGACAACTTTGACATAGGCACAAACAAAAGTGCCGCCGGCAACACCCCTATTGTCAAGACCGAATCATTCGATCTTACGGGCTTGCTTTTAGACTATCTCAGCCACTGGGGTGTATTCCTGCTCAGCATCATAATTTGTGGCGCCGCCGCATATTACTACTGCAAGACACAAATCCCGACATACACGGTATCGGCCTCGATATATCTCAACGATGAGAACTCCTCTACCAAAAGCAATGCGGTCACCATGGGATCCGAAAACCCTATGGTCAACCTGAAGCAGTACATCGATGAAACCGAAATCGAGATCCTTAAGTCTCGAAACAACCTGATAAAGATTGTCGATTCGCTCAATCTCTCGTATTCGTACTATCGCGAAGGCAAACTACGTGACGTTCCCGTTTACCGCACCGCACCAATCGAAGTTTCGTTAGATTCACTAAGTCTCAAGCACTTATCAGCTCCTATAGAACTGACCATCAGTCCTGAAAACAATGGAATAGCGGTCAAAGCATCGACAAATGTCAATGACGAAGAGGAATGCATCGAAAAGTTATTTGCCAAGCTCCCCGGAAAAATTCAGATGGGTGCCGGGACCATCACTATATCGCGCTCACCTCTTGTATCTCAGCTTGACGGTGTTTACAAGGTCAAAATCGCCAATCCCTCGAGTGTTGCCGCCACTATTGCCAATTCACTGACCATCAATTTTGCCGACAACTCATACACAATTCTGCGCATACGTATCAACACCCCGCTTGTCGAGCAAGGCGTAGACATCATCAACACGCTACTGGCACTATACAATCAGCGCATTATCGAGGACAAAAACCGCTCGGCATTGCAAACCGAAGCGTTCATCATCGACCGCTTGGTCAACATAAACGACGAGCTACACGATGTTGAGGAAAAGCTCAAGCGATACCGCGAAGAACACAACATCGCCGACATCGATGCACAGACAACGATGAACCTGACACAGCGTAGCTCCAGTGAGCAGCAAATATCACAAGTTGATGCCCAAATGTCAGTGCTCAACGACGTGGAACACCGCGTAAAACGCCAGGACAACTTTGAGATGCTGCCCACAGTTTCCGACGACCCGGCCGTATCCGCCGCAATACAGAGCTACAACACCATGGTCAGCAACTACGACCATGCACTGCAAACCCAAACACGCGAAACCGGATATGTGCGCGAGCTCGAAAACAAACTCAACCAGCAAAAGTCGCAAATACTCGACAACATCGCCTCGGCACGTGGATCGCTACGCGCCACACGCCGCTCAATAGCATCACTGGACAGCCGCAGCGCCGGACAACTGGCAGCCCAACCATCCATAGACAAAGGATTACAAGAAATCTTCCGTGAACAGCAGGTAAAGGTAAACATCTACACATTCCTCCTGCAAAAACGCGAAGAAATAGCCCTGCAGAAAACACTTGCGACACCAACGGCACAACTTATAGACAACCCCTCAGGTTCCGGTCCAGTATCGCCCAAACATCTGACGATTCTTGCCATCGGTCTGCTTATAGGCTTCCTAATCCCAGCACTCATTATTCTGGCTCGTCGTATCATCAGCCCCAAATTCAAGGATCAAGTCGAATTGGAGCGTATGACGTCCGTGCCGGTCATCGGCGAAATATGCCATAGCGATGATAAAGAAAATATTGTCATCGGAGATCAAGTGGCCACCCCAATAGCCGAATTATTCAGACTGCTGCGCAACAACATCAGTTTCATACCGGGCGGTGCAGACAATAAGGTGATACTGCTCACTTCTGCCGTATCGGGCGAAGGAAAGACTTTTGTCTCGCTCAACTTGGCAATGACTTACGCGCTTACCGGCAAACGTGTTGTAGTACTTGGTCTTGACATTCGCCGCCCCGTATTGGCTCACCTCGTAGGCCTCCGTAACAGCCGCGGCATCACCACCTACCTTTCCGAACAGGAAGACGACATCAATTCGCTGATATTCCCTACATCAAACAGCGAGAACTTGTTCGTTATGCCCGCCGGCCCGGTACCTCCAAACCCCAACGAATTGTTGCTGAGCAAACGCATGGACACACTCATCGCATACCTACGTCAGCACTTCGATTACATCATTATGGATACGTCCCCCATCGGCATCATCTCAGATACATATATTCTGATACCTCAATCGGACATCCAATTGTACGTGACACGAGCATCCTATTCGACCAAACGCAGCCTCAGAGTGCTACATAACGCCATAAACAATGGCCGCCTAAAACATCCGTACATAGTGCTGAACAATGTCAATATGACATCAAGTGCCTACAGCTATCGCCACTATGGATACTACGGATACTCGTCTCGTCACACCTATGGATACGGATACGGGTACGGATACAGCCGCGATGACAAAGGCAACGTTGTGGCTTCGCATCACCACCACAAACACAGCAAAAAATGCTGGTTTAAACGTTCTAAGAAATAACCACCACCTCCAAACGAAGAAGTTTCGGCCATCGGGTCGGAACTTCTTCGTTTCTTGCCCAAAGCCGACAATACGATGCCAAGAATTATCGTGAATTAGTCAATATGACTAATGAAATCGGCGACGAAAATCTGAGAAAGCGACACCGCGTAAGTGCGTCAAACTCGGCAGACCATTCTCCACATTGACCGCAACGATATCATATCGAATACGATGGTGTACAAGGCCGGACACCTTCATAAAAACCCGCGAAGCAACTATAAGATTATGCTGTTTGTCCGCATCGACGGCCATAACGGCGGCATCCACATCGGCCCCTTGACGCGTCTTGACCTCGACAAAAACAACCTCGTCGCCTTCCATCCCTATAATATCGACTTCGAGATGACCCATACGCCAATTGCGCGCAAGTATTGCATACCCCTTGGCTATGAGGTACTCAGCGGCATACTGCTCGCCCATACGGCCCAATTCGCTGCGGCGTGACATCGTGTGCTTGCTCGTTATTTGCAACGCAAATATAGCACAAATACGCCGAAAAACGCTTATCTTTGTACTACAAACTGATGCGTATGCTTAGCCATATCGACACAACAGACCACGGCAGCCACCATACTGCAGCCATCATCGGTGGCGGACCGGCAGGACTGACAGCCGCACGGCAGTTGGCCACATCCGACATCGGCATCACGCCCATCGTAATCGAAGACGAAGACTGCGTGGGGGGTCTATGTCGGACAATTGTCCATAACGGGCTACGCATGGACATCGGTGGACATCGCTTTTTCAGCAAATCGGACATTGTCAACGACTGGTGGAAATCCGTACTTGACTACGACGGCAACCCCGAGGTTCAAGACAATGTCATGATGCTGCGTCCCCGCGTAAGCCACATATATTTCAAACATCGTTTTATCGACTACCCGGTCACGGCGTCTTGGCACACACTGCGCGACATAGGCCTGCTCAACGCCATGCGCTCGGCCTGTGGATACGCGTGGGCCAAGACACACCCACGCCATCCTGTCAACTCGCTCGAGGACTTCTACGTCAACCGCTTTGGCCGACCATTGTACCGGATGTTCTTCGAAGACTATACCACCAAGGTCTGGGGCATACATCCATCCGAAATGAACGCCGATTGGGGAAGTCAGCGCGTCAAAGGCCTATCCATAAACGCCGTGATACGCAATATGCTGACCCGCAAGAACACCAACGAAACGCACGTCGAAACATCGCTTATCGACAGATTCAGGTATCCAAAATACGGGCCCGGACAGCTATGGGACGCCGCTGCACAGCAAGTACGACAACTCGGTGGGACAATCCTTACTGGACACCGCGTGACTGCCATCAATATCGACAGCCGACGCCACGTCCATTCGGTCACAGTCATCAACCGAGACGGCTGTCAACATGACATTCCCTGCGACTACGTTCTATCTTCAATGCCGTTATGCGACCTTGTTCCCGACCTTCGAGGCATCGACATCCCGGCTGACATACTTGCCTACGCCACCGCCCTGCCCTACCGTGACTTCGTCACTGTGGGCCTACTCGTGGATAGTCTCACTATACACACACGCAACGGCAAACCCATTCCGGATACCTGGATTTACATCCAGGACAAAGGCGTACACCTCGGACGAATGCAAATATTCAACAACTGGTCACCATACCTCGTCCCCACCCAAGGCATATGGCTCGGATTAGAATACTTCTGCAACCAAGGCGATGAGCTATGGACAATGTCGGATGATGAATCCATATATATGGCCGTCAACGAATTGCATCGAATAGGCATCATCGATACACACGCCGTCATCCGCGACAGCGTACGCATCCGTATACCCAAAGCATATCCGGCATACCATGGCACCTACGCCCAAATGCCATACATACGCGACTTCCTCGACAGCATAGGCGGCCTCTACTGCATCGGACGCAACGGCCAACACCGATACAACAATATGGACCACTCAATGCTTACCGCCATAGCCGCCGTCAATGCCATACAAGGCAACGCATCCCCCAAAAACATATGGAACGTCAATACCGATGACTCATACCACGAACAACGATAAGTCGCACAAAATGAAAATAGCAACTGCAATACTTACCACCATTGCAATACTTTGCGCCTGCAACTCGCACAAGCCTCAATCAACCAACGCCGAGGCCATACCCGTCGGCGACATTCCCGAAGACAGCACCATATACAACCCCGGAGTGCTGATTATCAACTACACACGCACCGACAGCGTGCGCGCCGCCATGTTCGCCCAAGTCAAGCAGCTAAACGCTGCCGTCATCTACGACTACGACATCATCGATGCCATAGCAGTCCGCCTGCCCGAGCCGCACACCCTATCAGCCACCAACCGCGCCATCCAAGCCCTCAAATCCCTCCCCGGCATCCTCGCCGTCGAACGCGACCGCGTCGCCCACCTCGACACCGACAGATAACACAGCCGAAATACTGGTTTAATAAGCCATATACCCCTTTTGCGATTCTTTTAATCCAAAAATCAGCTATAAACTCTTTATTTCCTAATTATCGTATGTAGGTGCAAGTGAATTACTGCGATGGCATTTACCGAGTATGTATTTTCTAACATCGGGTTACATTCGCCATTATAAGTTCTTCAGTTTAGGCTTGAAGAATTGCACGAACTTTTCCGTATATTCTTTATACCAAGAAAACATTTCTTTTTGTATTGACTTGTCTGTAACATCATCGAAGTGTTTACACAAGTCTATAGTTGATGATTTTTTGCCGTCGAGCCTGCGCCATTGGAGGTCTACAGAGATTGCCTCTTCTGCTTGGTCCTTGTTGGAGAATAACGCATCAAACATTTTTTTGTTTTTATCGTCATTGAGATAAAGTTGCACTGTGAGCAGACTATTTCTTTTATTGAGCAACAAGCATATTGATGCCTTTGATGTGCCAACAGCAATATTCATCCAGTGATTATCAGATGCACTTTGTGGCCTGAAGTCTTTCGATGGGTTATCCGCCATAAATTCATTGAAAGCCAACCAAAATTCGTATCGAAATTCCTCTGTATCAGTTTTATTATCCATAGACTTTTGTGAGCTAACCGAGCGAGCTGATTTAGACCAGTCGTTAGGCTTCGCTATAACGTTAAAAACAGGGGCAGCAGGACTGTCACCAATTTTTATAAGTTTAATTTCAATGCCAAAGAAGTTAAACTCTTTATTTGTAATATTGTTAAGCCAGTCAATTGCTGCACGGTGTTCTTCAGTAAACCGCTCGGCAATCCAAATTATGGTTGCGGCATCAAGTCCGGCGGCATAGGTCATAATTTGACCGAGATGTGTATGGTCTGTTTTTTCAAGTTGATTCTCAATCAGTACATATTTATCTGTACTTTGCTCCTTGCAAAGAATGTCTGCACGGTATGGTCCTACATACTCCTCTTGTGCGACAACCTCGAGTTCATCTATGTTGAGAGACTCGGCAAGAAGCTTCATATTTTCTTCTTTTGCAAGCCATGGTGTAAAATCGCTCGACTCGCTTTGCCAGCATTCACGCAAATCTACTTGCGTAATAGTTGAAAGTTTAATCGTTGTTGCCATGAATATATTCTTAAAATGAATGCAAAGCCGCACTAGACTTCGTCCCGATGCAAAATTAAGCAAAAGTATCCGTATTAGCATCATCTAAATCCGACAATTCTCAAAGAGTACGTTTGTAGAGATGCTGTTACCAGACACTTTCATCTTGCCGGCCACCAACGCCGAGCCATTCGCACCCTCAAATCCATCCCCGGCATCCTCAACGTCGACCGCGACCGCATCGCCCGGATCGACACCGACAGATAACCTGCGTATACAACATCGAAGCACACAAGGCAGACCGAAGGCTCAACATCCGGGCTGCAGCTACGCAATATGCGCACATCACACTATATTACTTAGTATCAATACGTTACCCCCCCCACTGAACTTCACTGCAAAGACGTCCTTGCGCCACCTTGCGCCACAAAAACATTTTTTGAGGTTTTTTTGATGAATATTTTGTCATATCAAAAAAAAACCTTTACTTTGTGAAAAAGTTACCCGTAACAAAGCAGAAGCCCCGTAGGGGGTCGAGCGGCGGGCAACATCGTATGAGACGCCGCACAGTACGGCGCGACATACACGACATATTATCAAAAAAGCGTATACTTGGCGCTTATTCTTGACGTTCCGAAATCTGACAAATTTCCATCATCGCTGTCAAGGATATAGCAACAGTAGAACGCCTGTGGGTTTGTAATACCCCGTCACCGCCACAGACACCGCCTTGCCACGGTGCCGGCAGTGACGTTATTACAATAACTGCGTGGGCTTCTGCATGTTGTTCTTTCCCCAGCGAGAAAGGCTTTGTCAGAGCCCCGGAACGACGGAACGAGCAACCGGTAAAGAGCCCTCGCTTTTTTTGTATACCGACGTGACACCGGCGGCATCCAAACTCATAGGATAGCAACAGACAATCATCCATCACTTCCGCCGTATCCCATCTCGCCACTCGGTATACAGCCAGTACTAATTCCTTGGCCTTTGGGCTCTTCGTCAAGCGCGTGAGGACGCCCATACCTACCTGAAAACAACATGGCAAAAACTGTTAAGACAAAGACTTCTGCAACTAAAACGGCTGCAAAAAAAGCAACGGCCACAAAAGCTACAGCAAAGAAAACAACGGCAACTAAGCCCACAACCAAGACTACAACAACCGAAATCACAGTTAGCGGCAACAAAAAAAACGCCACTCTCCAAAAAGAATTTAATAAGAAGTTTCCGTATATTCGCTTAGGGATATTCTATAGTTACGCACGCAATGCCGTCAAAAAAGGAGAAACTATCACAAATATTGACGGAGACAAGACACTCGCATCTGTGCGGCGTGCAGATTCCGGCGGTTCCATCTCTATTTCCGGCAATAAAAAAGTAAAGTCCGTCGAGAAGGAGTTCGATACGGTATTCGGCTTATACTGCCAAATATGCTATACGAACGCGGAAGGGAACCGTTATTACACCAGCGGAGCATCTGACGAAATGACGCTTTCTGCGCTCAATGCATACGGAGAAAAGAATGGCTGGAAGAAAGGAATATACAGATAACACAACCTAACAATCAACCCATATACAATAAGACTATGGCAATAAAACGAACCGCCGATGGTACCATTGATAAACGTACCAAAGAAGGCAAAGCAATCTGCGCCCGCATGGCTAAGGCCCGTCGCGCTGCAGCCAAACTGAAAAAGAAAACGACATCTACATCTGTCAAGAGAACAGCAGACGGCACAGTCGATAAGCGGACCAAAGAAGGTAAAGCAATCTGTGCTCGTATGGCCAAAGCTCGTCGTGCAGCAGCCAAACTACGTAGAAAATAGCGCTTCCAGTCTTTCTCCAGACAAACAACAATTCATCAACCAATAACAACAGACTAGAATTATGGCAGTAAAACGAACAGCCTCCGGCAGAATCGACAAACGCACCAAAGAAGGCAAGGCAATGTGCGAACGTATGGCCAAAGCCCGTAAAGCAAAAGGCTCTCTCAAAAACCGTCTGAAAAGACTATTCAAGTAATCAACCAATCAACAATCGGACTAATGAAAACAACAGACAAAACTATAGCGGCTCTCGTTGCTGCTGCAATATGGGCTGACGGCGAATACGAAGAAGCTGAACGCATCACCGCCGGCGAAATAGCGGAAGCCCTTGAACTCCCGGAAGACGAATTTATCGCCCTCGTTGAACAAGAAATCGAAAAAATCAAAGATTTCGACGAAGACAAAGCAACTGAATATCTGGTAGCTAACGCCGACGATGTGGACGACCAGGAAGTTGCAATCGTCTATGAAGCACTTATGCAGATTATAATATGCGACAACGTCCTCACCGTAGACGAAGTCAACACCCTCATCGTTGTTGCCGATGCGCTTGGCATGGACGAAGCAAGCTCAATCCTGCTGCTCTGCGATATGGTCAAGACCGAGCCCGAACTCGAAGTCGAACTGTAAGTTCTTAAAACAAAAATAAAAATGGCAAGCAAAATCAGAGTATATGGCAAAGCCCAAAACCGTACAGTGCTCGGTCTGGTACATGCCTACATGACAATGTTCCCCCACGCAACGCTGGAGGACTTACGCAAAGCATTTCCTAATAGCCTCAACCCCGATAAAGGCGTAGCCGAGAACTTCATCTATGCCGAAGAAAAGGGCACAGACGCCAACTGGGACGGATACTTCAAAGGCGAAAACGAGGTTGTCACAGATGGCAACGGACGCAAAATTGCCGTTGTCAAGATGTGGACAAAGCCATCGTTCCAACGCGCAATCGAGCAAGCAAAGCTCTATGACATCGAAGTAGCCGAGTTCACCGAAGCCGACAAAGGTTTTGGCAAGAAAGGCGGCTTCCGCCTCGAGTACCTCAATGGCTATGTACCCCCGGTACCTGACAAAAAGAAAGGTATTCCCGTATGGGTTTGGATTATCGTGGCTCTGGCTGTTATAGGCGCCATCGTTGCCCTTTGCTTACCCAAGGGCGAAGTCCGCGTTGAAGAAAAAGTCATCGAGAAAGAGGTCGTTGTACGCGACACAGTATACGTACAACAAATCCAAGAAATTGAGCGCAAGTTCAATGCCGCTCAGTTCGAACAAAACAAAGCCGAGTTGAACGATGATGCCAAACTCGCCCTCCACGACCTCGCCAAGGTTCTCAGCCAGAATCCCAAATTGCGCCTACAAGTCGTAGGCCACACCTCCGCCGAAGGCAGCGCAGAGCACAACCTCAAACTGTCGCAAGATCGTGCCAAGGCAGCCGTTGACTTCCTCGTAAACAAGGAAGGTATAGACGCCGCACGTGTCACCTCCGTTGGCAAAGGCTCGTCCGAACCTAAAGATCCCAACAACCCCGAAGCCAACCGCCGCACCGAATTTGTAATCTTGTAAAGACGACAGATGACGAGTCTCGTTGACTTAGTCAAAGACGATGTATCCGCGTTCTTGAAGAGCAACCATGAGTTGCTCTTCAATGAGCGCGACCTACAGATGCATCTCGCTCTGTGGCTCGAAGCGTCAGATAACAAATATGATGATGTCGACATCGAATACTACGTACCGAACTCTGAACTGGAAGGTTATGGCGACCTTTGGGACAACGAATTACGCATTGATATCGTAGTCCGAAAAGAGACTGAATACGTTCCTATCGAGCTCAAATACAAGACTAAAGGCGTAAATCGGCAAATATCCCGTTTCGGCATAAAACTAAGCAAGGAAGTCCTGGTTGTAAAGAATCAGGGAGCTCAAAACCTCGGAATGTACGGATTTTGGAAAGACGTCAAGCGCATTGAGCTATTGCGCCGGCGTTTTGACAACATCCACAACGGCTTAGTCGTATTTGTTACCAATGACGAAATATATGTCAAAGGAAGCAAGGAATCTTCAGACAATTACCTGATGAACATCTCCGAAGGCAGACACAGCAGACACAAATACTGGCAAAAGCTCGAAAGCAAATTAGCCAAAGACAACCCCAGGTTTGACGTCGAAACAGAATATTCGATGCATTGGGGATTCAACATCATCGATAACGAAAAGTTTTATCATACAATATTAACTATATAATAGTATAGCCTCGCTATATGGAGACAAAAAACGAAATCATAATAGGCGAATACCTTGTCGTAGAAGACATCAAAGGCTCGTTTTATGTACGCAAGACATACAGCAACACCAAGGGAGCCCTACGAGAAATTGCCGACAAAATAGACTTTGAATATGACGACAATTGAAATACACGGCAATTCGGAGCCAAATTGATCGGCGAGTTGAAAGGCGAAAAAATACCCTCAAAAGGAACCGCCCAAGCCGAATACGGCTCCTTCGTAATCTATCGTACCGAAGAAGGCTCTATCGTCGTCTACACAGACTACGAGAACACCAAACAAGGTCTACGCGAAATCGCCGGGCTTATAGGCCCCGATTACGATGCAAATCTGACCACTCGCCAATTAGGCACGCGTATAATCAAACGCGCGGTGGAAACCCTAAACGCATAAGAACAACCATATCATACAACTAAAATCAATACAACTATGGCAGAATTTAAGTTAGATGGCCGTATGAAGGTCAAGACTCTCAAAGACAACTTCAAAAAGAACTTCGGCTCTACACTCCGTGTCTACAAGAGCGCAACATGCCGCGGCGCCTTCGCCGATGACAATGCAACTCTCGCATCTATCCGAGCAGAAGGCAAAGCAGGCGGAGAACTCACTGTTGGCGGCAACCTCAAAGTCGGCAACTTCGAGAAGAAAGTTGCTGAAATGTACGGCATCGGCGTACAGGTGGCCAATTCCGACAACACCAAACTCGCGGACGACAACATAACACTCGTCGCCTCCGGCAAATAATAGCCATAAAGTTATATGGCAAGCAACGATTTCGAATGTAAGCTATGCAAGAAGGTAATTAGCAAGGGGCTATTTACCAGCAGCGGCTCATTCCACAAGTATAAATGCCCCAAACACGGAGACATCTGCGAGAAACATATAAAGAAACACTTGTTTGGTAGTCCCACATGCAAGGAATGTGGGAATAAAGTCCGAGTGTATACTAAGACCGGAGCCAAATGGGTGCAGGATAAATAATCAAAAGATTCCAACTACAATCCAAACAACGTCTACCATCTGCTTGGCAAGTGTCAGACTATATTACGCGCCGACACTCGCCAAGTAGATAGTTAGACAATGAAAAAACGACTACCATGGCAACAAAAAAGATAGAAATCAAAATGCCGATACTCAGCGCGTAATGGGGTATTTCTATGAAAATGGGATTATGGTTGAGCGTGATATCGATAAAGCAAAAATGTGGTACTCTCGTGCTATTGAGTCCGGTTGTGAAGAAGCAATAGAGTACTTAAACAACCTTGAAGATGAATAATCTCTAATAGCCAACACTAAATACAACTTTCATTATGAAAATACCGGGACTATCATTTTCGCTGAAGCGTGCGGTGGGCATCACTGCAGCGAAGCAGAAAATTGCACGCAAGACAGGGATACCAACTACGAAACAGGGACTCCAACGCAAAGTAGGAGGGACAATACTTAATGCCATAACCGGCAAAAAGAGACGATAAAGACCAATCAAAGCTCTCAAAGCAGGGAGTCAATCCGGCATCCTTCCCTGAGAAGCAATCTTAGCTATCACCGAAGTATAATATACAGATGAAAGCCATAACCATCTTTTCCATAATTATTGTCATAGGCATTTTTGCAGCCATCGAACAGACGTGTTCGGATAGCAAGAATGAAGATGCGTATGACAAATTCGAAGCGCTGATTAAGGAAGGCAAGCTTTCCGAAGCCAGAGAAGCCTTAGGCGATGTGCACAAAAAGTTGTTTGAGCAGGGAGCAAAACGCCTCATCAACGAATATTTGGCTATAGGCAATCTTGATCAAGCAATTGACGTGTACGAGAATGTATCAAGTAACCATCTATCGACATACGATATGAAGTTTCGTAACGGCGAATACGAACGGTATGTAACCGCCAAGTTATACAAAGCGCTTATCGAAGCTGACAGATTTGAAGATGCATGGCAATACCATCCTCTGGAATACGAAGACCAGAATTATCCCGGCAACGGAGGCTGTTACTACGGATATATGACCGATGTCATTGCTTACTTATGCCAGCATAACCGTCAAGCAGAAGCCCAGCGTTTCTTTGACAAAAACATAATATGGTTTAAGAAAAACGTGGATAATAATAAATGGGGCAATGAATATCCGCAATACTCATACAGCAATATGCGGTCACAGCTCCAAGCCCAAGTAAACGGAGCAGACATAGACCCCGAATCGGATTTCGCACAAATGCTTAACGACCAATGGACCAGCTCAGAACAAGAATAGGCGCAATCACTTTAGTCATACTTGCCGTAGTTTTAGTGTGTTTTGCAGTGGCTAAATGCGGCAACGGCACATCAGATGCAGCAGGCACCGATACAACCGCCCTCGGATTAATCCAATTGTCCGAACGTGATGCCGCGATGTACAATCACATCCTGAAACAAATCGAAGAAGGCGAAGCTAACATTGCACAAATCGAGAACGGCAGCGCGACCAATAGTGCAGCTATCATCGAAAACATCAGACAGATACACTATACATACAATGCCGAATCGATGAACGCCGCCACTCGTGCTCACTGCGCAAAACTCGAAGCACGGTTGACTGCGCTCAAAGAAAGAGCGCTCAAGGCCTCGGGAGACTCATCCGATTCGTCTGATATCGGGACCAATAACAATGCAGCCTCAACTTTTGACGGACAAGCCCACCTATTAACTCAAAAGGTCACCTACCCTATCTACCTACTAAGCGGTGATGTTCTACGCTATAACATCCAATGCGAAAGCTCGGCCGGTATTACAGTATACAATGCAGACACTCACAAGAAGCTGAAAAGCCACAATTCGGCCAATGTCAACGATTCAGTAAAAATCAAATTTGCTGCCGTATACCTCGTCGAAATAGATCCTCGCGCCAGACAATATGTATCCGCAGACATCTCGTTCACACCTTCCCCCGGCACGTCCGCCACTCGTCCGAAGGTGCGCAAAAAAGCGGTCATTTGCTCCAAAAAAGACTTTGGCGCCATCGCACACGAAGGTATCAAAATCCGAAAAATCTTTGATGAGCCGCGCAAATTCACCCTCCGGGGCAAAATCAAAGCATCCTTCTCGGGCGCATCGATTGCCGTGATTCCCGTAACCGTACCCAAAGGCGTATCCGAGTTTTTGTTCTCAATGCGCTTGTCTACAAGCGAACAATCCCGCGCTTCGGACGGCAAATTTGCCGACAACATGCAGCAATCATATCGTAGCATAAAAATATTCAAACTACCGGTATATGAAAGCACACGTCGCAGCGGTATCATCAATATGCTGTTGGATGACAACCGTCCCATCACCGAAGAAGATACATATTGCAATATGTACGTTTTCCGCAATGCAACAGAAGCCAAGAAATTCCAAGACGGAACATCCGTTGCATCCAAACTGAACTATGACGTTAATTACTCGCGGTTGGGTACACAATCCTGCAACGGACGCATTCCGACCAAAGGCAACCGCACCATATATCTCGCTTTCGAAAACGAACGCATGCGCTTCACCAATTATTTATGGGTTGAAGCAGCGGCAGCCGTCCCCACCACCGAATACTACAGAATAGAATATAGCAAATAACCACTTGGCGCTTACAGCCATAACGCATAAATTCTGATGAGTAAAATCAGTAATTTCAAGAATAACCTCGGAAGGGTCTTCGATGACAACCTCCATACCAAAGTTTGGCACAATGTCATTGATTACGTCATTATCGGACTTATCATCATTTCGACCATCGAGGTATTTCTATCCACCTACGAAAGCATAGCACAGCGCTACGGTAAATGGTTGTATTGGGTTGACCACCTCACAACATACATCTTCACCATAGAAATTATCCTACGAATATGGTGCGCAGACATTATATCGCCCAAATTCAAAGGCTTTTGGGGACGTGTTAGATATTGTTTTACATTCTACGGGCTCATCGACATTCTGTCTACGTTCCCGTTCTATATCAACTTTATCGTACCACTACCCATTACCGCATTCAAAGCTCTACGTATTGCACGTCTGATGCGTATATTCCGATATATGAAGGCGTTTCATATATTGAAAGAAGCCGTCATAAGCAAGAAAAAAGAATTGGTGGTTTCAGCTCAATTCCTGATTATTATTACGCTCATCCTATCCTTCATACTATATTTCGTAGAGCATGAGGCACAACCGGAAGTATATGATGATGGTTCCTCGTCTGTGATATGGGCTTTCTGCCAGTACATTGGAGACCCTGGCAACTTTGCAGATACACCACCCGTAACCATTGTCGGCAAAATCATCGCCTGCGTCATAGGCATACTTGGAATAGCCATATTCGCCGTACCTGCAGGACTTATCGGCTCCGGATTTACCGATGCTATGGACGAAGACAGACACTCAAAGAAATTGGCCGAAAACGTAAAAAAGGTTCGCAACGTTTTCGAGCGCAAACTCGATCGGCCTACAGGTTATCAGATTGTGAAGCCATATTTGAGTATAATCACAATACAAGCTCGAAGTGGCCTTACAGCCGACGAAATTATCGAAGTTGTTGACAGCCAACCTGATATGCGATTGATAAACCTCGCAGCAGCTCAGTGTTCCGACGAACACCCTAATGATCGTCTTGCTGTCGAAATTTTTCACATCAACCGCCCTTACGGATGCTGTATTGACCGAGGATCAGACGTAACCATCGTGTCTGTAAGCAGTCTTATAGACCCGATAATCGGCCATTTTTCGTACTATCTGGCCAAAATGGGCGGGTTCAACTATGTAAGTCGTGAAAACGGCCAACTGACACCCTACAAAAGTTTCTATAAGATTCCGGATGCATCAAAGCTCAAGAATGCCAATTTTTTTTTAGAAGATCTAAACAAGCTCACATCCAAAAAGAAAAATAACTGGGTATTCGCTATGCTTGCCGCGTCAGGCGCAAACGAGCCTGCATATCCAACTGAAATACACGTCACTGCCGGTGGTAAACGTGGGGAAGAGTCGATTGACTGCGGCTCGCCCGATGTCATAGACAAAGAGACTTTCAAGAACTTCGTTACAGACTTATCAGACGACCTAAAGCAAAATTTCGACATCGGTATCGACTTCCAGCGGTATCATGATGCCGGCAAGAACAATCAGGATCTCTTCACAAAAAAAACAGCGAACGCCAACAGCATCAACAGCGTTTCGATACGCGTTGCCTGGTCAGTTTCTTGCTGGAATATGCAACGAATGCTCATCGCAAAACACATTGCCCAAGTAATAAACCGCGAAATATTACATATTGCAGATATGCCGATTTCCGAAGAGCTAAAACGCAAAGACATTGCATACAACAACTACAAACAATAAAAGGTAAAACCATGATACTAATCACCATTGACAATTTCGAAATAATATTGCTGTGCGTCATTGCAATATTACTGCTAAATGGTAAGCGCATGCCAAACATTCACAAATTGATTGAAATGATCAAAAACGCAAGACCACCCAAAGCATCTGCCTCAACCACCGAAGGAACAGCTGAAACCATGCCCAAAGAATTGTCCGAAATCATTGAAGAAGAGAAGACAGAGAACAAATCGAATTCACCTGAAGAAACGGTATAAAGTTGGAATGGTAGATCACATCTACTCATCCGGTAAAGTACACATAGACAATCATACTGATACGCACATACATACAATCGCATATAATCGTCTATGCTTTTGACAAAAGCATAAATCAATAATTCACAAATAACAACTGTACAACTATGACAAACGAAACGAGCAACGACGAGGCTATTGTATTAAACCGTATGTTTACAGGTGATTACCTCGAGGAAAACATAGGGCACGAGGTTATCAATCTTTTCAAATCTGACAACGGCAAATACTATCTGTATCTGAACGCCCTCGGATCGTTTCACAGCATTTGGAAAAGCCGTATCAAGTCAATGCTGATGGTTCGTACTATCCAAGGAGCCAAGATGCTGGAAGTAATAGGACTTGCCACCGGGCTCAAGGATGTCTATAAACCCGAATTGGCCGAAAAAGCTCCGCAGACGAAAAACGCCGCCAAAGCGGACGATGAAAGGTATAGCCAACCAAAGCTAAAGAAAAATCAGGACGATTTTATCGCCGCTAATAGAATAACATATGATGGCGTTTCGCTTAACGCCATCTTCAGTGGCAACCGCTTTCAGCAGGACGTCAATATCACTTTCGAGGCCGAGCGAGTCGTCAAGCCCAAGAAAACAATATACATAACGTTCGAAGCAGACACTACGGCGCAAGAGCGTTTGATAGGCAACGACATACTGGTCAAACTTACAGGACTGAATGCCGCCAAAGCTTCACTGAAGCAGTACATAGAAAATAGCGGCACTGCTGCCAATGCTTATAGCGCCCTGTCCTCGCTTATTGACAATGCCGACCTTTGGGACGAAGGTGTAGGGACAGTTGCCGAGTCGAAGGCCGAGCTTGAGCATACGACTACCGAAACGATGTTTGACATCTGCGGTGTCGCATACAGTGAATTGGCGTATTCTAACGCTATAGCATACTTTTTCGAGCGATACCCGCACCTCTTCACCGGCTTTATGCACGAGCTGGGCGTTGACTTCCCCATAACCGGACGCTTCGATGTCAAGCGCGAGCTGCTCAATATCGACCTCCTTTTCACCAACGGCGAAAAATCAGTAGTAATTGAGAATAAGATCAAGTCGGGCATCAACGGCCTTGACAAGCACGATCCTAATAAGTCGCAACTTGAAAAGTACTATCGCCTACTGGATAAGACAGACAAGAAATACGCCGACATGATTTCTGACAAAGCGACCATCAAAAATCTGAGGCATCGTTTCCCCAATCCACAGTTCTTTGTCCTGACACCGGACTACAACAACGTCGACCTCTCGCAGTACACGTGCAATGAGAAGTACACCAAGGTGCATTACAGCCAGCTATATGCTTATCTGAAAACGACAGCGGAGTATAAAAACGATGGTGACTACCAGTTCCACGAATATGTCGATTCGCTTGAACGCCACGCCAGTCCGTATGACAATGAGCTGTATGTGACCACCCTCCAACGCTTTATGGATATGATTCAAGATTCAAAAGCATAATATTGGCATCTTTGCCAAGAATGGGACCAAAAGCCAGGCAAGCTACTGCAAAAAGTCACTTAGCCTATTTTACTTTGCGGACTACGCAATGGGGGTTGCGTATCTCGCGGCGAAGTCGTAACTTTGTATGACGGGCAGAGAGGAGAGAACTCGCAGAAAGGGGGGCTCTCCCGATTGTCTATCGGACATAGCGAGTTACGACGACAATGGAATTCAAGCTACAATCAGCATATAAGCCGACGGGCGATCAGCCGCAGGCTATCGAACAATTGGTGGCCGGGGTGCGCGAGGGCGTCCCGGCTCAAGTGTTGCTCGGCGTCACCGGCTCAGGCAAGACCTTCACTATGGCCAATGTCATCGAGCAGGTGCAGCGCCCTACCCTTATCCTGAGCCATAATAAAACCCTTGCGGCACAGCTGTACAGCGAGATGAAGGGGTTCTTCCCCGACAACTCGGTGCAGTATTTCATTTCCTACTATGACTATTACCAGCCGGAGGCTTACATTCCTTCAGCGGACAAGTATATCGAAAAGGACTTGATGGTCAATGAAGAAATTGACCGTCTGCGCCTTTCCACAGTATCGGCCTTGATGTCCGGACGTCGCGACATAGTCATTGTGTCATCAGTGTCGTGCCTTTACGGCATGGGCAATCCCGAGGACTTTCACGCCACGGCATTGAAGGTGTCGGTAGGCATGCACATCACGCGCAACGACCTGTTGCGCCGCCTCGTAGCTGCACTGTATAGCCGCAACGAGACCGACTTGGCCCGCGGCACATTCCGCGTGCGCGGCGACACGGTGGATGTACGTCTGGCCTACGAGGAAATTGTGGTACGTATCGTCTTTTGGGGCGATGAAATCGAGTCTATTTCATCGATACATCCCGAAGACGGCGTAAGCATGGGCAACCACGATAGTTTCAACATCTATCCGGCCAACCTTTTTGTGACCACTCCCGAGCGTCAAGCGGCCGCGATAGCGCAGATACAGCTCGATCTCGGACAGCAAATCGAGGAATTTAACCGCGAGGGCAAACCGTTGGAGGCCGCACGCCTGCGCGAGCGCGTAACCTACGATGTCGAGATGATTCAAGAACTGGGCTACTGCTCCGGCATCGAAAACTATAGCCGCTACTTCGACGGGCGCCAACCCGGTGCGCGGCCTTTCTGTCTGCTTGACTACTTGCCCAAAGACTTCCTGACAATCATCGATGAGAGCCATGTCACAATTCCCCAAGTGCGTGCCATGTACGGCGGCGACCTATCGCGCAAGATGAACCTCGTGCAGTATGGTTTCCGCCTGCCGGCAGCGCTGGACAACCGCCCGCTCAAATTCGAGGAATTCGAGGCACTGACACATCAGACATTGTATGTATCGGCCACACCCGCCGACTACGAGTTGGCGCGCAGCGAGGGCGTCATTGTCGAGCAGGTTATACGCCCCACCGGACTGCTCGACCCCGAAATTACAGTCGTGCCGTCTACGCACCAAATCGACCACCTACTCGAAGAAATACGTCGCCAGGTGGAGCGTGGCGAACGCACCTTGGTGACCACGCTGACCAAGCGCATGGCCGAGGAGCTGAACGATTACCTGGCCAAACTCGACATCAAGACCGCATACATACACAGCGATGTCGAGACTATGGATCGCATCAAAATCTTGGACGACCTACGTGCCGGCGTCTATGACGTACTTATCGGCGTCAACCTTCTGCGCGAGGGCCTCGACCTGCCCGAGGTATCGCTTGTGGCCATCCTCGATGCGGACAAGGAAGGCTTCCTGCGCAGCCACCGCTCGCTGACGCAAACCGTGGGACGCGCCGCACGCAACCTCAACGGGCGTGTCATCATGTACGCCGACCATATCACCGAGTCGATGCAGCGCACCATCGACGAGACTCATCGTCGCCGCGAAATCCAACTGGCTTACAACGCCGAGCACGGCATTACACCCAAGGCCATCATCAAAGCTCGCAATGCCATCATCGGACACGAAGACCCCGATGAAGTGGCAGCACCGATGGCCAAACGTGCATCACGCCAAGGACTTCAAACCAAAACTCAGGCTGCAAAGCCTATACCATATATGAGCGAATACGCGCCACAGACCGACATCGCCGCCGATCCGGTCATGGCATACATGAACGCCGACGAATTGCAACGCCAAGCCACGGCTCTGCGCCGCGACATGCTCAAGGCCGCCAAGGATATGCAGTTTATGGAAGCTGCGCGCCTGCGCGACCTTGTACTGAAAATCGAAGATCGCATACAGCGACTTTCCGACAAGCCCGTCGATATTGTCCACAATGGCTAATTGCGCACAACATATGGAATATGCGGACGAGCTTGCCTTAGGTTCTATGGACAAGCGACTGTGGCTGCCCACCACCGTCAAGGAAATCGAGGCACTCGGCTGGGATCGCCCGGACGTCATACTCTTCAGTGGCGATGCCTACATCGACCACCCTTCCTTCGGTGCAGCCGTGATAGGGCGCACACTCCAGGCCGCCGGCTACCGCGTGGCGATAGTGCCACAGCCCAATTGGCAGGACGACCTGCGCGACTTCCGCAAACTGGGCATACCGCGACTATTCTTCGGCATAAGCGCCGGAGCCATGGACTCCATGGTTAACCATTACACAGCCGCCCGTCGACGCCGTGCCGATGATGCCTACACCCCCGGAGGACGCCACGGCGCACGGCCTGACTACCCTACAATCGTATATTCGGAAATTCTCAAAAAGCTATTCCCGGACGTTCCTGTCGTGGTGGGCGGCATTGAGGCCTCGCTTCGGCGCTTATCTCATTACGACTATTGGCAAGACCGCTTGCGTCCCTCCATACTATTGGACTGCCAAGCCGATATACTGGTATACGGAATGGGCGAACGTACCATCACAACCATTGCCCAAGCAATAGATGCAGGCATGCCCGTCTGCAATCTCACAAATATCAGACAGACAGTAATACGCGTCCGCTCCACCGACATCCCGGCGGCTGACGAGCACAACATCATCCTCAATTCGTGGGAACAATGCCTACACGATCGCCGTTGTCAGAGCCTCAACTTCAAGCACATCGAACAGCAAAGCAACCGCCGCAACGGCGGCGCGACCCTCTGGCAGCAATATGGTAATAACGGTGTCAAAGCCAACCCGATGTACCCGGCCATGGATATCGGCGAGATTGATGCTTCCTTTGACTTGCCTTACACACGTATGCCCCACCCTCGCTACCGCGGCAAACGTATCCCGGCTTACGAAATGATTCGACATTCGGTCAATATGCACCGCGGATGCTTCGGCGGCTGCGCCTTCTGTACCATCTCGGCACACCAAGGCAAATTTATAGCCTCGCGTTCGGCCGAATCCATTCTACGCGAAGTCAAGGCCGTCACCCAAATGCCGGATTTCAAGGGATATATAAGTGACCTCGGCGGTCCAAGCGCCAACATGTACGGCATGCACGGACGCGATACCGACATCTGTGCCAAATGCCTACGCCCCTCATGCCTACATCCACGCGTATGCCCCAATCTCAATACCGACCACTCGGCACTCCTTGACATATACCACAAAGTAGACGCCCTCAAAAGCGTCAAGAAATCCTTTGTAGGAAGCGGCGTCCGTTACGACCTGTCAATGCACCACACCGGCGACCCTCATATCGATGCCGTCAACCTCCGATACAACCGCGAACTCATCGAACATCACGTCTCGGGTCGCCTCAAGGTTGCACCCGAGCATACCGAAGACCGTGTCCTTGAAGTAATGCGCAAGCCCTCTTTCGACTTATTTTACGACTTCAAGGAAATTTTTGACGACGTAAATCGCCGATGCGGAATGCGGCAACAGTTGATACCATATTTCATTTCCAGTCATCCTGGATGTCACGAAGAAGACATGGCCATTCTGGCAGCACGCACCAAAGATTTGGACATGCACCTCGAGCAGGTACAAGACTTCACCCCGACGCCGATGACACTGGCCACAGAAATATACTACTCGGGGATACACCCATACACGGGCGAAAAGATATTCTGTGCCACAGACGCGCGTGCCAAAGAAGCCCAACGACAATATTTTTTCTGGTACGACCGCTCACGCCGAGATGCCATAATTGCCTCGTTACGCCGCCTACGCCGACAAGATCTCGTAGGCAAACTTTTCCCGGCATACCGGCCCTATGGGCCCTCCGGCGTGAGCAACCACAACAAATACGACCGAGGCGCTGAATACGCCTCACAAAAGCGCAAGGCATTATCTACAAGTATGCACAAAAACTACACAAAGGACATCAAACACAAATCACATAAATAAGTTTTGCTATGCACAAAGCACTAATTATGAGCGCAACAGCACTTATGCTCAACGCAATGGCGCCTACAGCCACATTGGCCGAAGAAACGGACATCATCGACCGCCCGGACTTCAAAAGCGCCACAGGCATCTTCGACATCGATGCCCTTGAAGCTCTCGGACGCGTATCAGAACCTCGCGTATCGCCCGACGGCAAACGTGTACTCTTCGGCGTAAGCTACGAAAGCGTACCTCAAAACAAGTCTAACCGCGACCTCTACGTCATGAACATCGACGGTACAGGCGTGACACGCATCACCAAGACAGCGCAAAGCGAAAATTCGGCTGTATGGATTGACAATGGCACGCGCATCGCCTTTGTTTATGCCGAAAAGGGCTCCTCGCCCCAATTGTGGGTGATGAACGCAGACGGTACCGAGCGCCATGCCGCCACCAATATTGAAGGCGGAATCGAAGGTTTCCTGTTCTCTCCGGACCAGTCCAAAGTCGTCCTTATCAGAACAGTCAAATACAACCGCACAGCCGCCGATATATACCCGGACCTGCCCAAAGCCACCGGACGCGTCATCGACGACCTTATGTACAAGCACTGGGACACTTGGGTCACCGAAATACCCCATCCATTTATAGGCGCGTTTGACGGCCAAACCATTACCGACCTCAAAGACATTATGGAAGGTGAACCTTACGAAGCGCCTATGCGTCCCTTCGGTGGAGTCGAGTCCTTTGCTTGGAGCCCGGATAGCAAAATACTGGTATATACATCGCGCAAAAAAACCGGGATGGAATATGCTTTATCCACCAACAGCGACCTTTATGCTTACAATCTGACCACCGGAACCACCACAAACCTCACCGAAGGAATGATGGGCTACGACACCAATCCCGCATTCTCACCTGATGGACGCTATATGGCATGGCTGTCCATGGAACGTGACGGCTACGAGGCCGACAAAAACCGTCTGTTTATACGCGACAACGCTACCGGACAAAAAACAGACCTCACATCAGACTGGGACTATACAATCGAAGAATTCGCATGGAATCCCAACGGCAAAAACATATGGTTTATAGCCTACCACCAAGGCGTGGCACCCATATTTAACATGGAAATAGCCACACACAAGGTGACCACAGTTGCCGAAGGCCTCTACGACTACACCTCCCTTGCACCCGTAGACAACAAAACCATAGTCACCATGCGCCACTCCATGCTGCGCCCCAACGAAATCTACCGCATAGGCCCCAAGACCAAGAAAGGCGTAAAAGAAGATGTCGCTCTGACAGACATCAACGGCGACATCTTTGCCCAACTCACAATGCCCACCATCGAAGCCAAGAAGGTGCCCACCACAGATGGCAAGGAAATGCTCACTTGGGTTATATATCCCCCAAAATTCGATGCATCCCATAAATACCCGGCCATACTTTACTGCCAAGGCGGTCCTCAAAGCGCTGTCAGCCAATTCTGGAGCTACCGCTGGAATTTCGCCTTAATGGCATCTAACGGATACATCATGATTGCACCCAACCGACGTGGCGTACCCGGATTTGGCACCGAATGGGAAGAACAAATTTCAAAAGACTATCCCGGGCAAAACATGCGCGACTACCTAAGCGCCGTCGATTATATGAAAGCCAACGAACCGGCCATAGACCCGGCCCGCATAGGCGCCACCGGCGCAAGCTACGGCGGCTTCTCCGTATATTGGCTTGCAGGCAACCACGACAAGCGCTTCGCCGCGCTCTTGGCTCACGCCGGCATCTTCAACACCGAGGCGCAGTATCTCGAAACCGAGGAAATGTGGTTTGCCAACTGGGATATGGGTGGAGCATTCTGGGACAAGGACAACGCTGTCGCACAACGCACCTTCGCAACCTCGCCCCACCGATTTGTCGACCGCTGGGACACGCCCATAATGATCAGCCACGGCGAAAAAGACTACCGCATCCTTGCATCTCAAGGCATGGCCGCCTTCAACGCTGCCAAGATGCGCGGCATACCCGCCGAAATGGTTATCTTCCCCGACGAAAACCACTGGATTTTAAAGCCACAAAACGCCGTAATGTGGCAACGTCTGTTCTTCCGCTGGTTCGACCGCTGGCTCAAGCCCACCAAATAATAGCAACGATACCCATCCGTCAAAAACCTGACACACAATGTCAAAAGCGGCACTCCGCAAAGAATTGGTCAAGATGTCGCAAGAACAACTTGTGACACTCATTCTCGACCTATATTCGGCGCGACCCCAAGCCAAAGAATACTTTGAATTCTTCCTCAACCCGGACGAGAAGGAATTATACGACAAGTACGTCAAAATCGTCGAAAAGGAAGTGTACCGCTCCAAGCGCGGAATGTTATGCGCCCGAATCTCGTATCTCAATGCATACATCAAGGACTTTGCGTCCTTCGGAGTATCAGCATCCGCTGTCATCGACCTTACACTTCACATTGCACGAATAATCGTCTTTTTGGAACGCGCCTACTATATGACAGACGCCTTGCACAACAGTGGCGGCAAGCTCATTGTAGCCGCTTTGGCTCGCGCCAACGATGCAGGCCTATTCAAAGAAACCATGCAACGTGTCGAGAACCTGCTTGCCATACCTCAAGTCAGGCCCGGGTACGCCCACGAAATCAAGGAGCAAATTGCCGACTACCTGATGGAAGCACAAAAGTAACAACTCAGACAATCACTGTCTGACAACAATACCGGACAATATAAGAGCCGGGAAGCGACATCCGTTTTCCGGCTCCTTGCTTTGCTCGAAAGCTCAATCTTGTAGATTGCTATAATAGCCAATATATCCGTAAAAATGTCCGATTTGGACAATGCATTTGGCGCTATGGGATTTTTTTTAGAACTTAGCGCTTGCAAACGGACAATACACGCCAATATGCGACATAAAGCCTGCAATAAAACACTACTAAATATCTCACGCATATTCATCCTCGCGGCACTACCTCTGACAATCTGTGCCTTGCCATCCTGCCATTCGTCCAAAGGAAGTACTGCACAAGAGGTCAGCTCGCGTCCGGCATCCAAGCCGGAGGGCAAAAAGCACAAACCGGACACACCGGCAGCTTCATCCAAGATGGGCAAAGCCTTAGTGTCCGAAGCTCGCAAATGGATTGGCACACCTTACGTCTACGGCGGACACTCGCGCAAAGGCACTGACTGCTCGGGATTCCTTATGGAAGTATTTCGCGAATGCGCCGGCATATCCCTACCACGGAGCTCGCGAGACCAGCAGGCATACTGCCACCCTATCGACCGCGAATATCTTGCCGTAGGAGACTTGATATTTTTCTCAAGCAGGCGCAGCGGCGGCCGAGTATCGCACGTAGGTATGTACATAGGCAATGGACGCATGATACATGCGTCATCCAGCCGCGGAGTAGTCGAAGACAATCTCTATTCGCAGTATTTTGTCACATACTACCATGGCGCAGGACGTGTACCACAATTGGCTAAAGCTAATCCTGTTCCCACAAAGGAGACTCAAACACGGACAAATCCATCATCCGAAGCCGCCGGAGGCAATAGTTCAGCGGCACGAACACCCGAAAAGCAGCGAACTAATAGCCAACCTAAACCCGAATGCGACAAAGGATCTAAAGTGCAACAGCCCGGAACTCAAACGTCTGAACACAAACCAACACAAACGATGCCTGCACAAAACGTAAGACCGCAAACCGCACATCAAGACACCACTGCAACGACATGTCCCGAGACTATAGTCCGCAACGCTTTTTCCAAGACAAAGAAGAAATAGGTTTCACCTTCTCAATCCTTTGCCGTATACGTTCCTGCCGTTTCTGATGCACCATTGCAAAGCATAACAAGGTCTGTTATACATCGCACACAAGCTAACGTGATTCAGAACGATACCTCTTTCGAGCCGACTACTCGAACAAAAGCTCGTCTACTCGCAATCTTGATACAAACGGCGGCGTAGGAAAAAACCGCGTGTACGCAATATAAACATGGCTGCGCCACCGGCCTGTATCGCTGCAGCCGTCCAAAAAGCTGCCGCATAGCCTGCATATTCGGCCAAGACACCACCGGCAAGCATTCCCACACCGACGCCCACATCCCAAGATATAAGTATAGAGGAGTTGGCCGTGCCACGCTGGTCATGTCTGGCCACCTTAATAAACATGTTCAAAAACGCCGGATACATTCGGCCGTTACCAAGCCCGATGAGCATTGCCGAAACATAATACGCCCATTGTCCGGGGCTAAGTGCAAAAAGTGTGTATCCTACCGTAGAGACTAGCACGCCAAAGACACAATTGGCTGTTATGTGTCCATGTCGCAAAGAGCGCGAGCCCCATAGGCGAGACACAAAAAGTCCTGCGGCCAAAAGAGCAAAAAATACGCCGGTACCTCCCGTGATACCAAGCCTTTCCTTGGCATATATGGCGACATAACTACTCAAAATACCCCAGCAAAGGGCAAAAAAGCTGATATTGACAGCCATCATCCAAGCTCGCGTCAGAAAAAAGTGGTCAAGGCTGAGACGACGTTTACCGGGAACCGGTGGGCGCGACGGCATCTTCAGCGACATCGTGCACAACATCCCAAGAAATGCCGCGAAAAGAGCTATCCAAAACAACAGTACAAAATCGCCGGTAATATCATACAAATAAACCCCGGCAGATGGGGCTATGGCCATAGCTAGATTATTGCTAAGCCCATAATAACCTATGCCCTCGTTGCGCCGTTCGGACGGAAGGACATCTATGGCCGCAGTACTATTAGCCACCGTCGTCGCCCCGAAAGGCAAGCCGTGAAGCGTTCGCACTATGGCAAACATCAACAACGTCCCGGCGGCTATGTACCCGGCAAAACATATAAAGAAAAAGAAAAAACATATCACCAAAACTCGTTTGCGGTCAAATGTGTCTACAATGAAACCGCTGAACGGACGTATAATTAGCGCAGCAATGACATAGCCGGACAATACTAACCCGATAGTGTCTTTGTCCGCATGGAACATATCCGAAAGATAAATAGGCAAAAGCGGCGTCAGAAGAAAGAACGCAAAAAACAGCAAGAAGTTGGAGCACATTAACTTGATGTAATTTGTATTCCATAATTTGCGAGACTCGGCAAGCACACCGGATACTCCGAACACCATATCCTTGTCTATGACTTTCTTTCCCATTTGTACGCTATTATTGTAGTTAGACGATTCTGCCAAAAATGCATCTGCGAAAAACATGGACAAAGGTAGCACATTTTTTTGAAAGGAAGTAAAGGCAAGCCAACCGCTCTACGAAACCGCATTCTTCGATAATCAGCGTAATGACGCTACTTCTTAATCCGTAGAAAACTTTACCATTATCAACTGCCGAACAATGCCATACTTCATACCCTACACCACTTTCACATACAATTCGGCAAATATAAATACAAAAAAAAATTACCCGTCATCACGACGCGTAATCTTCTTACCTTAAATCTAATACCATGAAAAACTGTACAAAGGTACAATCTATCAGCATTCTCACCAAATTTTCATAACCAAAAACGTCCACTTTTAACTTTATTTAATCAACACAAGCCAATAGACATAATCATTGAACGAATATTAACAACAAAAACCCTCAAAGCAATAGTAAAACTACGTATCTCCGCAATAACATTTAATAAACCCCGGGAAGTTTTCACCTCCAAAAGGAAGCACACACAAAAAAACAGGCAATTAGTTAAGATGACATTATCCATCCGAATATGGCATACAACTATAACCTACAATCATATTCCAATACCGATACGCACGACAAAGAAAAAGACACTAGCAAATGTACGTGTCTCCAAAGAAAGCACTTATTTTAACGCTAAAAGCCGGTTTTACTAATTCTTATTAAAAGTATTTGACGCAAAATTTAATTACGGAAATTTTTCCTAAATTTGTGGCAAATTTTCGCTGAAAGCATAAGCATACCGAAGTTTATTTACATAAAACAATCTTATAAACACAATTAACAACCCATAATCAAAGCATTATGATTACTGCCATGATAGCGTTATTTGTTCTGGGATACCTCGGAATAGCGCTGGAACACGTTCTAAAAATCAACAAAGCGACATTCGCTCTCCTGCTGTGCGTTCTATTGTGGACAATATACGCACTCGTAGGACATGATCCGAATCTGGCATCTGATCTAACAACCGCTTTGGGTGACACTTGCGAGATTGTCGTTTTTCTCATTGGAGCAATGACAATTGTCGAGCTCATAGACCGTTACGGCGGCTTCAATTACCTGGTAAGCCGAATCTCGGCACGAAGCAAGCGCGGATTACTATGGGTAATGGCCTTTGTCGCTTTTTTCGTATCGGCACTTTTGGACAATATGACCACCACCATCATCATGGTGATGATGCTGCGTCGAATGATTGCAGACCAAAAAGAGCGTTGGACATTTGCCGCAGTAATCGTCATTGCCGCCAATAGTGGCGGAGTATGGTCACCAATAGGCGACATTACCACCATAATGCTATGGATGAAAAATTGCGTAAGCTCCATTAACCTCATAGTCAATCTATTACTACCGGCATTAGCATCTATAGTCGTTCCGGTTCTCCTTGCATCGCGAACCATCGGCAAAGGTCCTCTGGAGCCGCTAAACACACAAGACCCCCGCACCGGATATGTACTTAGCAAGCACCATCCCCGTCTGTCTCACTTCATTCTCGGATGCGGCGTTGCAGGGCTACTATTCGTGCCTATATTCAAGGCCATCACACACTTGCCACCGTATATGGGTATATTGATGTCTTTAAGCGTACTTTGGCTCATCACCGAAATCGTCGTATACCGCTATAAGTTGGACAAAAAGATGGAAGGACGCATTTCTCAAGTTGTACGCAACATCGACATGAGCACTATACTCTTCTTCCTCGGCATATTGTTGGCAGTACAGGCATTGCAACAGGCCGGAATACTCCGAGATGTATCGCAATGGCTTGACACGACATTTCATGAAGCGTATATCATCAACGGCATTATCGGCGTACTATCTTCAGTTGTAGACAATGTCCCCTTGGTGGCGGCATGCATGAATATGTATCCCGTTGTCACCGACACCGCAGTGCAAGTAGCGTCAGATCCTGCATGGGCACAAGTTTTTGTCTCGGACGGGTTGTTCTGGCACCTGCTGACTTATTGTGCCGGCATTGGCGGTTCGCTCCTCATAATTGGCAGTGCTGCCGGCGTCGTTGCCATGAGCATCGAGAAGATCCCCTTCATCTGGTATCTCAAACGCATTACTTGGATGGCTTTCCTCGGTTATCTTGCCGGCATACTCGTCCTATGGCTCGAGACATTCTTTATTACAATTTAGCCACGTAGCATATCGATACCGAAACAAGCGATGAGGCGGGCTTTTAGAACCCGCCTCATCGCTTGTTTCGGTATCGAAGATAGTCTAATATAAGGTAGTGTTTCAGTCAGTGTGTCTGAGTGAGAGTTGCTCAAGCCTGTAGTCCCAAGATAATGATACGTCATTGACATTTGCCGACCGACACCCTGCAAGTCGGTGCTTCTTTCGCACCTCTTACTTACTCCTTCAAAACGGAGGCAGGACAACTCAACGTATCCGGCTCGGAATGCACGGCATCAATACTGTCAGTCTGCTGCTTTCGACTCGGACGGCGACGGAGGAAGTTGAACAACCGGTCAAAGTCTCGCCTATACATTATGCCAACTCCTTGCGTAGTCTGGGCCGTACGCAAGTAATAGTTTTGATCATTGTAGCGGTTGTATGCTTTCAAACGCCATACCCCGCTGGGAGTCAGCAGATATTCAATATCAAAATCGCCTATGAACTGGTTTGTATTCAGCGATTTGTCTCGGTATCCAAAGTTACCGTTAAGCCGTAGGCGGTTGTTCAACAGGGTACTGCTTAACGCCACATCAAACTCCACATCCGAAAAGTCGCCGCGATCGCTACGTAGATTAGGCGCAATGGTCCAATTGTCGCTTAGTTTGCCAAGCATACTGCTAAGCTGGCTCGAAATGGTCGAAGACGCTACCGAGAACAAGTCACTGCCCTTGGTGGTAGACATATACTCCGGGGTATAAAACCTGTTGAGAGCCAACAGGTATATAATTTGCCTATTCATCATCTCATCTGTAGAGACAATAGAACGAACCTTGCGGTAAATGTCTGAAGTGAGCGTCGGGAACTCCAAATCAAAGCCAATATCAGGCTGTCGCATGTCGCCGGAGACTTTCATCACGGCATTTACGGGGACATTTGTACGATTGAGATCCTTGTCCTGTAAAAATGATTCGTCAAGGTCACTCAAATTGGCATTGACGCCATAAATGGCGTTTATATCAAGACGCGCATTATAAGGGTCGCCGGTAAAAGCCACCGAGCTGCCCTCCTTGATGGTGAAATCCTTAACAATGATATCCTGTAGCGTAAAATTGTATGTCCCGTGCTCTATAGTGTAGGTGCCGTAAAGATGTAAGTCGTTGCCCGGAGTTACATATGTCATACGCAGGTTACCTCTTCCGTTGGACTTGATCTCGTCTCCACCGACAGGGTCCATCACAAGGTTTACCTTGGCTTGCGGCGTTATGTCCACCTGTATATCCATACTATATGTCGATGGATTATCCTCATTGGCTTTGCGCATACGGCGCTGATACTCACGTATGACTGCGGGTACAGGGTCTACCTCCACAAGATCTGCGATTGCTCCGTTCTCTCGCTTCACCTGTTTTCGTCTGAATGTCAAGAATTTGTACTCCTCGGCATCAAGGCGATCCGAGAGCACGAAAGTGAATGTAGACCCCGGAGCCGTGGACATATTGACACCGATATTAACCATACCGGGACGCCCTGTCACAAATGCCGAGCCGTTGCCATATATACGACCATACCAATCCGGACTTATTGATGGTGTAACATCATAGCTCAAAAAGTCGTGCGCATTGGTTACGGCAAAATCAAATTCCGGAGCTTTGAAATACGTGTGCTTCACCCATCCGCGCAAATCCGCCGTATGTCCATAGGAATCCTTGACCTTGATAGGCGGTATCTCAATAATGCCCGGCCGGATATGCACACTGTCAGTTGCATAGTACCAGGTATTGGTAAAACCTATCTTTATTCCGAAGTTGTCTGCATATAGGTCGCCCTCGAGATCTATAAACTTGAACGTTCCAAACAACCTGGCATGACCCGAAGCATAACCGGACACATCATCGGCAAAAGCCGACATGAAGGGTTTGAGAAATCCCACTTTGACTTTGGTGGCATCAATATTGATGTCAAGACCTTCGTTCATCGGGAAAATGTCGCCGTTGATGCGCGAATGTATACCGTTTTCGTCCACTACATCGGCATCGAGTGCCACGGCCATGCGCTCGGCATCCCATAATGCCTTGACATTAGCATCTCCCAATGTACAGTAGTTATACGAAATATCCTTGACGTGCAGATAATCGGCCGTGATAGTGCGATTGGCCCCCATAAGTCCGCGCGCCTGAATAGTGCCGGTGGCAATTCCGCCTATGAGCGCCTTGTTTATGTCGAGTGTCTCGAAAATCTTAATCATTTCGATATGATCCAGCTTGACATTCATCACATCCTCTATGTCTGCCGAGGCAATTCCGTCTATCAAAATGCTTTGTGAGTCCGTACTCATCTTAAAGCCGTCTGCACGCACTCCATCTGCATTATACGTGATGGTAGAACGTGCTATGTTCCATATATCATCTCCGAAGGTGATGTTACACGGATTAAAATCAACGATAGCACATAGGCCTCGGGCATCTCGGTCTAATAGCGTTGAAAAAGCAATTTGGCCGTTAATGGGCTTCTCGCGCTCCAAGCTCCAATCAATATGGGTGTCTATGCGTCCGCCGGCCGCGCTGAGGTTAGCCACCACAGCCATTTCACCTTTCTTGGTGGGCATCTGCGTTGTGGCATATACTGTCGCCAGTCCTTCACCTCCATCGGCCGTTTCACCGGAGACATCTATCTGCATAGCCGTATTCTCGACAAGCTTCTCTCCGTTAAGCAAATACGGCGCATCCACAGCCATGGTCATACGATGGCTTGCATAATCCACCTCTCCGTCTATGGTCACCGGATATATCACTTGTACAGGTAGGCGTAGGAACCGCGACAATTTTTCGGCATCTGCCAATTCAAACTCATATGTAAACTTGTTATACCGTCCCGAGGCTATGTCCATTTGTGCCCTTTCGTGCCATGTCGCATCCAAAAAAGCCGGAATAATATGCGAAAGGATGTCGCGGCATTCGCCGGCTATGGTCTGCAAATGTATTTGGCCGGAAAGCTGTCCCTTGAGAAAGTCGCTTTCGACACTCATTGTGACGGGTGAGGATGTATTGTCGGCACTCAAACGTATATTATCCAACTCTATGGAAGGTTTCTCGGGATGCTCGAAACGCAGCTTTTTCACCTGAACATACCCGTTGACCCATGTGTCAATGCGTCCTTGCAAGTCCGCTCCTATTTCGGCATTGAGCTTGTACCCTTCATATTTGTCAGAAACCCCGAGAGTCTGTAAATCTACATCCTGTATTGTGGCGGCAAGACTTAACGCCGGAGCCGAAGTGTCGTACGAACCTTCGATATTGGCAACAATATTGCCGGCTTCGGTATTTGCCGTCAAATCGGCCACGAATGTACGGTCTAAATCGCTATTGCCTTGTACGACAATATCGTGATACATCTGCCCATTCCACTCGATAGCGTCTATCTGCGCGGAAACATCGCCTGCAAAACTGCGCCTGGAGCGTATAATATCAGCATCGATATCTATACTACCCGTAAACTTGCCGAGACGAGCCTCAGCCATTACAAGTCCCAAATTAATGTCTTGAATGTCAACTGTCGCATTGGCCGTCAGACAATCAAAAGACTTGTCTTTTGCCGAGAGCGTACCATCTATGGACACAATGCCCACAGATGTACGAAGTATGGCATTACCGTCAAAATTATGGCGATTACCGGAGGCATTTACATCCATACGGACATTACCCAAGCGTGTAATATCGGCAAGTAATTTGGACGAAATGCCAAGCTGCGCCTTGTCAAGCATCGCAGCAACCTCAGCGGCACGTATACTGCCCAACAAGTGCAAATCCTTACATCTGAGCGAATCAACATTGATCCGTCCTTGCATAGACAATGCAAGTCCCGGATGCGATATTTTGAAGGCGCTTATCGTCAAGTCTGACAATGTGCCATATCCCTCGATAGCAAGGTCATAGTCATCCTTCATCGATTTCAAAGCCGGAACAAAGGGACTGAAATCCGAAGGCGTAATGTGACTCCCGTCAAGCAACTTGAGTGTCACAGGAATACTTCGTCCGATGGTTTTGAGCTGCGAAACGCTGTCATACCTCAACTTGATGTCTCCAAGGCGCATATCCGTATTAGGCAATGACACGTCCAAACATTGTATTTCCAACGATTTGGGCGTATAATACACTGTGGTTGTCAGATTGTTCAATATAAAACCGGAAGCCTCCGTGGCAGACAAATGGTCAAGGCGAACTGCAATGCTGTCATTGCCGGCCATAGGCAACATTGCTGCAAGCTCCAAATTATTTAGTCTAATATGACGGGCATTAAACAAATTGGATGTTTGAGGCGCATTGAGAACATCGTAACGGATGTCTCCATGGCGTATATCCACACTCCCGATGGACAATTGTATACGACTCGGAGACTTCTTCTCTTGTTTCGGTTTCAAGCGTTTTATAATGCCGGCAATATTGAGTGGTGAATTGTCTGTGGCCTTATAAATATGAACTTTCAGACCATCTACGGCGGCATAATCCACAGCAATACGACCTGTGCTCAGAAAGTAAGACAGTTCGAAACGTGCATCTATATCTTTTATTTCCAATGCTTTCTTCCCAAAGTCATCTTCAACCGAAACATCCTCTATTGATATAGTGTTGAATGGTTCGAAGTATACCCCACCTACGGACACTTCCGTTCCCAAAAGCCGCGTAAGTTCGACCTCGGCGGCATGGCGCAGTCTTTCTTGTGCCCAGGGCGACGACATAGCCATATACAGCCCCATCGGTACCACCACACCAAGCAGTATGGCAGCAACAATCAACGCGCGTATTATTCTATAGGCACGAATCATCGTCAGTCGCTATTATTATACGAAGTTACACATTTTTTCGCTATTCCGGGAGATTGTGCAAAGACAATCATGCGGTCATCATCCCTTTTTAAGTATTTTCTTATATTGTCCGACGTTCCCCCCGGATATCGTCCGATATCGCAACGTATGATTATTTCTAAAAAAGCGCATAAAATACTTCTTAAAACTTAAGTTGCGAAAAACGATGTTTCCCTTTTAAGTAGTATTGTACCAATATGTTGACGTGTGTATCTGTGCGTGCATCCAGCAAGTCTGTCTCGGGATGTACCGTATATTCTCGCCGCATGTTCTTAAAGTCTCGATGAGCGCGCAGAATTGCTCCGGCATTTTTGAAATCAAAGCCGGCGACAAACTTGCACCAGGCTATTGTATCAAGCAAACGACGACGAAACAATTTGCCGCGACGCGTACTATTCGGCAAATTTTTGTGTAACAACAACAGGTTGTTGCGAAAGTTCAGATATGTCTTCCGCGGATTGGACGCCGGCAACGACCCTCCGCCAAGATGGAATACGTGCGAAGTCGGCAATACAACAATGTCATATCCCGCAAGGTGAACACGCCAGCACAAATCTATTTCCTCCATGTGTGCAAAAAAACGCTCGTCAAGGCCACCTACACGGACATACAGGTCGGTGCGTATACACAAGGCAGCACCCGTAGCCCAAAAAATCGGCATCTCTGTATCGTACTGGCCTTTGTCCGGCTCACAAGTACCGAATATGCGTCCGCGACAATAAGGATAACCGTTGCGGTCTATCATGCCGCCACACGCACCGGCATACTCGAAGGTGTCCCGCCGAGTTTCACTTATGATTTTTGGTTGTACTGCACCCACCCGAGGATGAACATCAAGATACTTAACCAATGGCGCCAACCATCCGGAGGGTGTGCTGACATCGCTGTTAAGCAGCACCACATATTCGTAATGCCCGTGCAAGGCTTCTATAGCGCGATTGTATCCGCCCGCATATCCATGGTTCTCATTGAAATATATCGTGTCTACCCGACCCGCGAACTCGGTCTCAAGCAATTGGCGAGACCCATCCGTCGAACCGTTGTCTGCTACAACGACCCGTCCGAAAGCGGCATCCGTCCCGGAGACAACATCAGGCAAATAGCGCCGTAAAAGTGCCTCGCCGTTCCAATTAAGGATGATGACCGCGCATTTTGCACCGGTGACATTGTTTATGTTATTTGTCATTTCTCTATATTTGTTTCGGGGTGACGACGATTGCGTTGCCAGCGATTGTGCGACCAAAGCCATATCTGCGGCTGACGGCGTATCGTATCTTCCAAAAGTTTGAAATAAGTGTCCGTGACTTCGCCTTCTCCGGTCTCAGCCACGTTGTCTGTGATGGGACGCACCATTATATGATAACGCCCCCTGCCCTTCTTGGTCAGATCCCAATAAACAGCTGCCATGCCGAGGCGGCGTGCGAGTGATTCCGTCCCGGTAATTACACGCGTCCTCTGACCGAGAAACTCTATGATGTGTTCCGGATCGCCATGGCTTGGCTTTTGGTCGCTCATAAATCCGGTCAATGACAGTTGGCCGTCTTTACGTAACTGTAACAAGTGGCGGAGTGTCATCTTTTTGGGTATGGACACAGAGCCAAAACGGCTGCGCACTTGTAGCATTAAATCGTCCCATCTGCGGCTACGCAATGGCCTGTATATTTGCCCAAAAACAACAGTATCGGCAATATCAGCAGGGAAGTCGCGCGTGATGCTCGGCGCCCATTCCCAGTTGAACGTGTGCGCAAAGTATGCCACTACTGAACGTCCGTTCCTAAAATGACCTTCTATAATATCAAGCCCTTCAAAGGTCATACGTCTCGTGATTGTATCTGTACCCACACGTAACAGCTTGATTGTCTCAACAGTATAATCCGCAAAATTGCGGTAAAAGCCGCGGATATTGCGCCGCAGAGCTCTTCGATCCATATCCGGAAAGGCCGCACACATGTTGGCACGTACCATCCGGCGACGATAACGCAATACATAATATAGAAGAACAAAAATTGCGTCCGCCAAGACATACAACACCCTCAACGGCAAATGCGCCAAGCCTTTCACCAGCGCTACTCCGACCGCTGCAAGCACGTCCGCCATCATTTCTCTCGGCTTCTTCATCTTGTCTCTGTTTTTGGATAATATCTCAAGTCGTTTACCGCCACACTTCAATTTGCAAGTAATGTACCTTTGAAGCCATATTCTTCGCTATCATGGGCGTCTTCTATTATGGCATCCAACCGGACGGGCATAATCCTATTGTCGTATTCGGCTGTCGCATCCGGCACATGTACTTTTAAGTAGTTGTCCGTAAACCCGCTCATGGCGCGTCCGGCTCGCGGATGTTCCAACAGCACCGGACGTATCGTGCCCTCGAAACGCGAAGCAAAAGCCAGCATCTTGTCCCGGCTCAATTCCAACATGCGCTGCATGCGCTCATGCTGCAACGCCGGGGACACCGCGTATGGAATTTCCAAGGCTCGCGTACCGGGACGCTCGCTGTACGTAAACAAGTGCAGGCGCGAGATGTCCAGCGACTTGCAATAGTTGTACGAATTCTCGAAGAAAGCATCAGTCTCTCCCCTCATGCCCACAATAAGATCCACGCCTATGAACGCGTCCGGAATGGATCGACGTATTCGTTCGATTTTGCCAGCAAAGAATTCAGTATCATAGTGCCGTCGCATAAGTCGCAACATATCATCGCTACCGCTTTGCAAAGGAATGTGAAAGTGGGGCATAAAACGTTGAGCCTCACCTGCACACCAGTCAATAATCTCATCCGTAATCAAGTTTGGCTCGATAGAGGATATGCGGTAGCGGCTGATGCCCTCAACTTTATCAAGTGCCCTTGCCAAATCAAAGAAGTTCTCGGAAGTCCCATGACCGAAATCCCCTATATTTACTCCGGTAATCACAATCTCGGTAGCACCGGCGGCGGCAGCGGCACGTGCTTGTTCTACAACCTGATTGACCGTGCCCGAGCGCGATCGTCCCCGTGCCTTGGGTATGGTACAATAGCTGCACCAGTAGTTGCATCCGTCTTGAACCTTGAGAAAAAAACGCGTGCGGTCACCACGCGAACATGACGGCTCGAAGTCTCGTATTTGCGCCGTAGGCGTAATGTCTGTTTGGTGCATCTCGCGATTGAGCAGCCACTCTTCGGCATGGCGTACAACGCTGTGTTTCTTATCATTCCCCACCACAGCGGCCACGCCATCCATAGCAGCAATGTCCTCACCATGCAGTTGGGCATAACACCCGGTAACGATGATTGCGGCTTGAGGGTAGCGACGATGCATCGACCTGATATACCGGCGACATTTGCGGTCGGCGATTTCTGTGACCGAGCAGCTGTTGACCACAATTATATCCGGACTTTCGCCACGGCCAACGGCGCATATACCACGCTGCATCATCAAATCTTCTATGGTCGCGGTCTCGGCAAAATTTAGCTTGCATCCGAAAGTGTGGTACAATGCCGTAGCTCCGGATGATAGATTGATGTTGCAGTCGCACATATCGGTCATCGTATATGCAGTTTTGTCTGTTTCACTTGTTATCATTTGTTGTCGATCACCATTCATCTCGGGTTACTAAAAATTGAAATATATGAACGGCGCAACGTCTTCGCCTCGCAGTTGGAGCACACATTGAACTACCACAATAAAAATCAGCAGCTTGATTATCCATGGCGAACGCACAAACCACATAGCTGCCTTATCCCAAAAAGATGTAGGAAGGCAATGTGCAATTATAATGACGGCCATAAGTATCAGCCACAAGTAGCGTACAGTGGCAAATGGCATAATATAATCCACGGATAAATCGGAGAAGGTGTGCCCTATGATGGCGCACGAGTCTCCGAAACTATCAGCACGGAAAAATACCCACAGCAAGGCCACAACAGTCATTGTCAACAGCCACGAAAGAGCTTTGACTCCCCAATTGTCGCCAATTTTTCCGAGGAGAGGTCGACATGCCTTATGTATTGCCAGCCCGGCACCATGCATTCCGCCCCAAAATACAAATTTCCATGAAGCACCATGCCATAGTCCGCCGATAAGCATCGTAGCCATATTATTTATGTAAGTCCTACGCAATCCTTTGCGGTTGCCACCAAGTGGAATATACACGTAATCACGCAGCCAAGAAGAAAGCGAAATATGCCAGCGGCGCCAAAAATCTGTTAGATTGCGCGACTTATACGGGAAATTGAAGTTTTTGGCAAGCCTGAAGCCCATAATCAGGGCTATGCCTATTGCCATATCGCTGTATCCGGAGAAATCGCAATATATCTGCATGGCATATCCGATGATACCCATTAGACATTCAAATCCGCTGTATCCCGGCACCCCGGTGGCTGCATCAACACTGAATATCAGGTCGTTGTATTGTGCTATATAGTCGGCGATAATGGCTTTCTTGACCACTCCGAGTATTATGAGCCATAACCCGAGGTAAATCATCGTGCGTGTAGCGTGGCGGCTGTTGCGTATCTGCGGCAGAAAATAGTCGGCCCTCACAATAGGTCCGGCCACGAGCGCCGGAAAAAACGACAGGAAGAAGGCATACTCAAGCCATGTCTTGGTGGGCGCTACCCTTCCTTTGTACACGTCTACTATATAACTGATGGACTGGAAGGTGTAGAATGATATACCCACAGGCAGGATGATGTCCATGGGTTCGAAATTGCCGCCTACCATCTGCTGCCAATTCCACATAAAGAAGTTGGCATACTTAAAATAACACAAGATGCCCAAGGAGGTGGTCAACGATAGCGCTACACACAGGCGACGGCGCAAGCGCGACTGTACACGCACAAGCACACGAGACATTGTCCAGTCTATCAACGATGTCACCACCAATAGAAATACAAAAAATCCGCTACTTTTATAGTAAAAGAACAGCGAGAACGCCACAACAAAACTCACCATCTGCCACAACCGGTCACGCAACATCGCAAAAACCGGGATAAAGACGATAAACAATGCCCAAAACACTCCACTGCTGAAGAGCATAGGCTCGCCCGGAGTGTAGGTTAGCTGTTCTAATATATTATGGATTATTGTCGAAATATCTGCCATTATTGTCTGACCGCGGCTTGGACTTCTGTCCCTTCGTTTTTACTTCTGTGGTTGGTGTACAAATATCTGCTTGGGTCGCCCGGTGGAGCTCATCGGTTTTGCCATCTTTATTGGATGTGCACAGTGTTGAGGCATCCATCGCACCACTGAATCCATCCATTGGATGGCAGATTTGCGCGTGGGATGTGCCCCGTCCTTGGCTCTGTCAAAATGCATGCCCCGGCTCAGGAAAAATGACCCGGAAGGGACATTGGCAGCAATCAAGTCGTTGATGCCTGTATCATCCTTCCAATTGGGCGGACCGATCCATACAAATGGTATCTTGCCAACTTCCTTGACAATCTCCTTTACATATTTGTCTCGTTTGGACACAATATCACGTACAAACAACTCGTTGGCTCCGAGACATATAAAGATGTAATCCGGATGCAGACGCTGCACATACGAGGCCAAGCGCCCACTACGCCCCCAAATCTCACTGGTGCTGCTGTACCATATCACCGAATACAGAGTATGTCCATTGGCCGAAGCATAGGCGGCCAAACGCGGCGAAAGGCCTTCAAGCATCGAGTCACCTATAAAAAGTATGGTTTTAGGCAACGTATCAGTCTTCACAGCCTTAGTCACCGACCGCATCTGCGTCACACGAGTTGCCGTTCCGGACACAGAGGCTGCATCCACCTTGCCTGCCTTTGTCTTGGCATCGGCCGTAAGCGTGGGCACTATCTTGGAGGACTTGAGCGCATATCCGCAAACTTCGATGGGATCGTATACGGACAGCACCGCAAAAAATGCGAATGCCGTCACCAGCAGCAGCCATAGGCCTAAGTAGTTGCGTCGCATCGTAGTATGGTTAATTATTTAATATATTGTAATTTGACGTTGACAATATTGAATATTTACGGAGCACTATCGTGCTATGACATAACTTACACCGGGATTATGGTAGACGTTGTAGCGCGTCAACCCATACCCGAGCCTGGCAGCATCTCCCGAAAGTGGCGATCCCTCATTGGCAAATACATCATAGGTGCTTTTGCATTTGGGGCATTTGGCTACAGAGGCCTCAGTGTCTATTTCGACACGCACATCAGCACTGCCTTCGACAGGACAGGCCAAGTCATAAGCCAAAGGATTGCCAAAGACATCAGACACAAGCAGCACTCCTCCATATCCTGTAAATGTGGTGGAAGTATACGGAAAGTCGGCCGGGATCTTAAGTGCACGTATAAATCGGCGAGACTGCATAGCCCCGGAGACCCCGTAAGTAATCCAACCGCCGGGGTCGCTGAACACTATTTGCACCGGCACGGCCGGCAGACGCTTATTATCCACGGCATCACATCCTGACGCCATTGCCAGCATACATACCGCACACAACGGCATCACCAAGCGCTTTATCCAATGTGTGAACTTTGTACTCATCTTTTCCCCAATAGTTTGTCTACAGTCTTGTGACACGAGAATTCGACCCCATACCTGTTCATTTCCGTATCAAGCATGGCCGGCATAAGATTATTGGGCAAAGCGCAGGCGCAGCCGAAGTGAATATGGTACATACCTACAGCAACTGCCTCGGCGGATACTTCTATGTCCTTTTGCCGAAGTTTACTGCGCATCTACGGAAGCCAGTCGGGCAATGAGCAACCCGAACTGGTCGGCAGCCTGCTGCAAGTGAGGAGCCACCAGTGGGCGAAGCATCACCGGAATGTTTATATCGATAGCGGTCTCTAACTCAGTGGCGACATTATCGTCCACACCTTTGAGCTCTACATTTATTGACATGGGCAACATCCCGCCGGCGCTTAATACTATGCGCTCGGGAGTGCATTCCTCCACCTCCATGCGCACATTACCCACCTTGGGATTGTTTACCACGATGGCAGCCGTTTCGAAAGACACCTGCCCAATACTCTTGCGCTGCTCCTCCGGCAGCTTTTCCAGCATGCCTTCCAATGTCGAGAGGTCGCTGAAACGCGCGGCAACAGCCTCCGGAGAGGTCTCCACACGCACGATTTTTCCTTTATATATTGCCATGAATTATATCCTAATTGTTATTTGTCAATGGATGCCAATCTCCGGCTTTTGCCTAGCCCAAAGCCCCGGGTATCCAGTTGGCCGGATCTTTGCGCCACGCTTGCAACGTCTCCACATCCGAGGGCTTTATATATCCGGTATCAAGAGCCGACTCTATCATTGTGTCGTAGTCGCACAATGTCACAAGACGTACTGCTTCCTTTTTGAAAGCCTTGGTGGCTACCGGGAAACCATACGTAAACATCGCCGCCATACCCAGCACCTCGCCGCCGGCCATGCGCACAGCATCCACAGCCTTCAGCGAACTACGGCCCGTCGATACAAGGTCTTCGATAATCACGACATTTTTGCCCGGCATGAGGTTGCCTTCTATCAGATTTTCAAGCCCATGGTCCTTGGGCGCCGAACGCACGTAGATATACGGCACGCTCAAGAGATCGGCGACAAGTGCGCCCTGAGCTATGGCGCCGGTGGCAACGCCCGCTATATAGTCCGGCATCCCGAAATTCTCGACTATCAGTCGCGCCAGCTCGATTTTTATGAACGAACGAATCTCGGGATACGACAATGTTTTGCGATTATCCGTATATATAGGACTGTTCCACCCCGAAGCCCATGTGAAGGCATTGTCAGGCTGGAGATTGATTGCACTGATAGACAGTAATTTGTCTGCCAACAGACGTGCTACTTGTTTCATTATATCTTATTATTTCTGAATATCAGCGCAAAGATACGCATTTTTCCCGACATCACCATCCTACTACGACAGCTCCGAACAATATCTCACAACTATACAAAATGTCGCCCGTTCAGTCAGACACAACCAACTTGAATGCCGATAATCCGAGGGAAATGAGTACCTTTGTAGTCCGGGACAGTCTCCGGGAATAGACCGACAAACAAAAACAGGCAGCAACAGATGTTTTTATAAGAACAATGGAAGTACTTTACGAGGACAACCATATAATCATAGTCAATAAAGCGCCGGGCGAAATCGTACAAGGCGACAAGACCGGCGATACTCCGCTAAGCGAAACTGTCAAGGCTTGGCTCAAGGCCAAGTATGATAAGCCGGGCGAAGTGTTTCTGGGCGTGGTGCATCGGCTGGACCGTCCCGTAGGCGGCGTCGTAGTCTTTGCCAAGACTTCCAAGGCACTGTCACGCCTCAATGCTATGCTTCGTGACGGTCTGATACACAAGACTTATTGGGCTATAAGCCGCAACAATCCGCCACGGCAACAGGACACCCTGACACATTATATCACTACCCGCGAGGCGTCCAATAAGTCATACGCCAACAATACCCCACGGCCCGGCAGTAAGGAAGCCCGGCTCAATTACCGCGTCTTGGCTCGCGGAGACAATTATTCACTCATTGAAGTGCAGTTGCTGACGGGACGCAAACATCAGATACGTGTACAATTGGCAACCATCGGCTGTCCCATAAAAGGCGACATCAAATACGGAGATCGTCGTTCAAACCCGGACGGAAGCATCTCACTACTGGCGCGACGCATAGTTTTTGAACACCCGGTGTCGCACATCACCATAGACATCACCGCGCCGGTTCCGAACGATCCCCTATGGCACGCGCTCGAAGCGGCCGTCACACCTGCCGCGACAAAGCAAGACGCCGTCATCACTACCTCTCAAAATTCTAAATGACAATGGATAAAAAAGATCTCAAGATAGTTTTTTTGGGTACACCCGATTTTGCCGTGCCCAGTTTGGACCGCATAGTATCATCCGGCTACAACGTTGTAGGCGTGGTAACAATGCCCGACAAACCTGCAGGCCGCGGACACCGCATGTATATGTCTCCGGTCAAAGAATACGCTTTGGCTCATGGATTACACCTGATGCAACCTGAGAAATTGCGCGACCCGTCTTTTGTGAACGAATTGCAAAGCCTCAACGCCGACTTGTTTGTGGTCATTGCCTTTCGTATGCTTCCTCAAGTGGTCTGGCAAATGCCGCGCCTCGGAACATTCAACCTACATGCATCGCTATTACCCGACTACCGCGGCGCGGCGCCTATCAACTGGGCCGTCATCAACGGCGATACGCACACCGGCGTAACCACTTTCTTTCTTAAACACGAAATAGACACAGGCGATGTCATCGACCAATGCGCCATAGACATCACAGATGAGGATAACGTGGGCACCGTGCACGATCGTCTGATGGTTCTGGGAGCCGATCTGGTGGAACGGACTTTGGCACATATCGTAGCAGGAGACCTAAAAACCACGCCGCAAAGTGCTATGGCATCGAAGCAATGCCGCCCCGCACCTAAAATTTTTCGCGAAACATGCCATATCGATTGGACTCGCCCGGCCATAGAGGTACACAACCTTGTACGTGGCCTCTCGCCATACCCCGGCGCTTGGACCTCACTATGCGCCGACAATCTCACGCCTACCGATTTCAAAGTTTTTGCCACTCGCGTGGACACCGACGCAGACATAAATGCGAGTCCGGGCACCATAATCGCCGAAACAGACAGCCTCGGCGTGGTATGCGGAGACCATCGCATACTGCACATACTCAGTCTTCAAGCCACCGGCAAACGCCGCATGGACACAGACGCATACCTGCGTGGTGCACGCCTATCCAATCCGCACATAGTCTAAAGAATCCGATGAAATAACCGGACTTTGCTTTTATAAATCTAACGACAAAACACAATTAACTACACACCATAACCGCCGAAATGCTTGCTCCTCTTGCCGAAAGGCTGCGCCCTACCACCCTTGACCAATATGTCGGACAGACTCACCTCGTCGGTCCGGACGGAATCATACGCCGAATGATCGAAACGGGTAACATCGCTTCATTTATCCTATGGGGCCCTCCAGGGGTAGGTAAAACGACATTGGCACGCATCATCTCCAAGACTATAAACGCACCATTCTACACCATCTCGGCTGTAACCGCAGGTGTCAAGGAAGTACGCGAAGTCATCGAACGATGCCGACGAGATGCCGGTAGCATGTTTGGCCAAGGTGCTCGTCCGATATTGTTTATAGACGAAATCCATCGTTTCAGCAAGTCGCAACAGGACAGCTTATTGGGCGCTGTCGAAAGCGGAATTGTCACGCTGATAGGTGCCACCACCGAAAACCCGTCTTTCGAAGTAATTCGCCCGCTGCTGTCGCGTGCACAAGTGTATACTCTGCGCCCCTTGGAGGAGGCCGAACTTAAAACGCTGCTCGACCGCGCCATATCAGAAGACGAAGTATTGTCCAAGCGGCAAGTCCAGGTAAACGAAACCACCGCCCTATTCCGTTATGCCGGCGGCGATGCACGCAAATTGCTCAACATCCTTGACTTGCTGGAACAATCAACCGCCCACGCGCAGCCAATAGTAATTGACGACTCCACCGTCACCGACCGCCTACAGGAAAACCCCATGGCATACGATAAGGACGGCGAAATGCATTACGACATAATCTCGGCATTTATCAAGAGCATACGTGGCAGCGACCCCGATGCCGCTGTATATTGGCTGGCGCGTATGCTGGCCGGCGGCGAAGACGTCCTGTTTATTGCACGACGTCTGGTCATATTAGCCGGCGAAGATATCGGACTGGCAAACCCAAACGCGCTATTATTGGCAAACGCCACTTTCGATATAGTACATAAAGTCGGAATGCCTGAAGCGCGCATACCACTCAGCGAATGCGCCATATATCTGGCCACAAGTGCCAAAAGCAACAGCGCATACCTGGCTATAGACGCAGCGCTGGCCCAAGTGCGCGAATCGGGCAATCTACCGGTACCCCTGCATCTGCGCAATGCTCCTACTTCTCTGATGAAAAAACTTGGATACGGCGTCCAATATAAGTATTCGCATGATTACCCCGAACATTTTGTCCGTCAACAATTCCTGCCGGACGATATTGCAGATGCACAGTTCTGGACACCCGCGCCAAACGCAGCCGAAGACCGTATGTCCGCTATGCAAGAACATCGTTGGGGCAAGCCCAAACAGACTAAGTAACACAAATATAAATACGCACACGACGATACTGCGACAAATAGTGTAAAGGGACCGTGAGTTTTGCGGCCTTTCAAACGCAGTCGCCAACCATATACAACAAAAGCCGCCACATCGGGGCATCCGATAGGGCAGCTTATGTTATGTTGTTGTGCTATCTTTCAGCGATTATTTGCTGGCGATAGAGCAAGAGACGGTCAGACGTGCGCGACCTTTTGCGCGACGACGAGCCAATACCTTGCGACCTTCGGGTGTGGACATACGTTCACGGAAGCCATGCTTGTTAACTCTCTTGCGGTTAGACGGTTGGAAAGTACGTTTCATTGTATTATTTAGTTTGTATGTTTTTATTTCACAATTCGGACTGCAAATTTACGCATATTTTTTCGAACAAACAATAGCGGATGCTCTTTTGTGCGCATTTTTGTGAATTAGAGAGCCTTTGGACTTCCGGTTCATTCATCCAGTTCATTATAAGCGGCCGGCAATATTTAGCCTGAATATCATCGGACGCCCAAAGACCATACAATTTATAGTTATAGCAGTTCGACGCCGATACCGGGACGGTCGGGAATGGTGACCTTGCCGTCTACGATTTTGATGCCATCGAAACGGTCATTGGCAATCAACAAATTGCCGTCCAAGTCGGCCCAGTCTACCATAGGGGCCAATTGAGCGGCAGCCGTCACAGCACACGATGTCTCGGTCATACAACCAAGCATAATTTTCATACCCATAGCGCGTGCTTGTACCGCCATTTTGTACGCCTCGTGCATACCGGTGGACTTCATGAGCTTGATATTTATGCCGTCATAGACACCGGCAGCGCGGCGTACATCCGGAAGACGTTGTAGAAATTCGTCGGCTATGATGGGCAGAGGCGAGCGCTCGCGAAGCCATGCGGTGTCATCTATGCGCGACTTATCCATGGGTTGTTCCACAAACAAGCAGTTTTTCCCGGCCAAGTAATGGCACATCTCGAGGGCTTTTTCCTTATTATCCCAACCTTGGTTTGCATCCACGCATATAGGCACATCGGTGCGTGCACGGATGGCCTCGACAAGTTCTTTGTCGTGGTCCAAGCCCATCTTGATTTTTATGACCTTATAGGGTGCAGTCTCGTCAATCTTGGCATTCATCTCCTTGGGGTCGGCATCATAGCTGATGGTGAACGATGTATTGGGGCATTTGTCCGGGTTCAGGCCCCATATTTTATACCAAGGCTGACCCATGATTTTGCCCAAGAGGTCGTGCAGTGCTATATCCACCGAGGCCTTGGCTGCACGGTTGTTGGGCGCAACGCTGTCCATGTAGTCATGTATGTCCTCAATGAGGAACGGATCGGCAAATTGGCCGAGATCCAACCGATTCAAGAAAGAGCATACACTCTCTACGCTCTCGCCCAAATACGGAGGCATCGAAGCCTCGCCGTAGCCTACCAACCCGTCATACTCCAACTTCACCTGCACGTCAGGGGTCGTGGTACGCTGATATCGGGCAAGGTTGAATGCATGGCGCAGTCTCAATTCGTAAGGTTCGAACGAAAGATTGAGGCGCCCTGAGCGCGTTGCCGTTTTCTTGGTAGCGCTACCAAAGGCACTGAAAGATATAGGGGCGACAGCCAAGGCGGCGCCCAATGCGGTTGTACGGAGAAAGTCTCGGCGTTTCATAATGGTATGTTTTTGCTGTGTCGTGCCATCGCATACGCGTATGACACTCATTGTAGTCTTACGTTAAGGCGTTATTATATTATTTGTATCCGAAGTACCACGGATGGTTTCGCACTGCCGTAATGCCGCGAGTACCGATATTTCCATCGATGCGCACGGCATGCAGGAATGGCGTGGTAAGATATGCGGGACTGTCAGGATTGACACTATTGCGTCGCACACGCCCCGACGAATGTACATAATCGCCATCATGGTCATATATGGCCACGTGTGTCACTCGTCCGGTCTTGGGATTGCCAAAGAATAGCAGGTCCCCGGCTCTGCATCGGCGCCAATCGGCGGCCTCGATGCGCGTGCCGGTAGTGGCCTGTTGCGATGCATCGCGCATAAGTATTATGCCGTTGGCCAGATACGAGACCTTGGCCAAGCCGGAGCAGTCAAGCGTCTTGGACGAGGTTCCGCCCCAAAGATACGGCGTGCCTTCCATCGAATACGCCATGTCAAGTATCACATCGGCATTGAAATCCTGCGTGGCCCAATCTTCGATGGGGGTCAAGGCCGAAGCTTCGCACCATCCCGAACGACCATCCGGCAGCGTGACCTGCACACGTCCGCGAATTTTCTTGTCAAGAGAACCCTCGACAATGTCTCCGCATACCAGGTCAGTGACCACATCGCGCACGCCGGATACCTTGGCATCACGATAGGCATGTACCTGATAAGGCGACGTCACCACCAGACGACGTGCGCAACGCCACATCTCCATCTGCTCGGGTGTTTTTATAGCCACCGAGCTATTCACCACCCAGGATATGTATCCGTCAGGAGTCTGTACGCGCAGCCACTCACCATCATTGTCGAGTACACGCAGCGGCATTCCCATCAACGCCTGAGACGCCATCTCCGCATCATGCCCGGGACGGGTGCGCAAGCACGCAACCGAGATGCGTGGCATTGCCCAATTGTCGCTCGGCAGTACGGCTATGCCGTTGGAGGCATCGATGTCGGCATCTGCAAGAGCACGCATCAACGAGTCGGCAAGATACCACTCGGAAACCATACCGGTCAACGCCACCTTGCCGTTGTCGACAGGACGAACGGTGATGTCATAGATATTTTGACGACTATCAGGCGCCAGACGGGCGCGGACCGCCGAAACTATGGTTCGTGCTTTGTCAGCCACTGTCGCCGCTTCTACCATCACCGGCGTCAAAGCCGCAAGAGCCAAGGCGCATACCACATATCGGATGTCGTTCTTTGTCATGTTCATTAAAAAATATTCTAATTAACTATTATACTTATTAGCGATTCCACACTCGTATTTCGCAAAAACTCATATGGCTATCTCGCATCTACATAACATATATTCTTAATTAGAATATACCTTATATATCATATTTTTCGAAATAAAATGGCCGTATTTGCCCTACTCGTCTTCGGCTTGTGCCACTGCTGCGGGTTCAGTTTTTATTATCTGCAAGCTTGACCTCCATCCGGGGTAGAAAAGGTTGCCTCGCGAGGTCTCCACCTCTCCTGCCTGAAAGTCAATGGTTTCGCTGCGAATATATTTTTTTGCAGGATAAAGCGTGCCGCAGATACCTCGGTTTGAAGCAAAACGGTACATGTCTATGCCATGACTGTAAAAGCCGTGCGTGTCCTTGTCATATGTTTCCGGGGTTACGCCGTAGTTGCCAAAGGACATATCCACGGGCACCCAGCCTATGCCTTCAAAATACACCTCAGCCCAGTCATGATAGTTCAAATCTCCGGGATGCAGCATCCATCCGCTTTCCCACTGTGCCGGAATACCCAGCGACCTCATCATCGAGATGTAGAGCATAGACACCTGACCGCAGTCGCCATATCCTCGGTCAAGCACATAACGCGGCATGCATGGTATTGTACTGTATTCACGGGCACCAGCCCAAGGATATCTGTCCGCAATGTATTTGTACACAAGCTTATGTTGCAAATATGGATTGGTTTCATCACCTATGATGTCACGCGCCTCAACGCCCAAGTCAACAATATGCGGGGCTTGCATCGTTGTATAATCGGTGTAGAAAGGTGCTGTCGTATCATAGGGCTGGATGCGGCTCAAAATGTCCTCCTCACTGACATACAGAGATGTAACCGTGTAGCGTCCGGTGTATTCGAAATGCGTACTTTCTCCCGTTGCCACAGGCGCCTGCATGTATATGGTATTGTGCACCGAGCGTCCATCCGAAAGGACATAGGGATGTGATGAAGACAATATCGAGATGTCGTACTGGCGCTCGGTCTCGACCGGCACCGGCATCCATACGCGCAAGGTATCACCATCAAGCACCTCGTTGTAAGGCACATCCACCACAAAACGGAAAGTGATGGTCTGCGCCGGACCACGATGATAGTACTCGTCCTCCGATGCAAGCGGGCTTTCGATTACGGCTCTGACGATTGCCACATCGGACGAATCGGCATCTGCACCACGGCTAATCCATTCAACACCGCTCACTTCGGGGCATATAAGTTTGAGATTGGAAGGTGCCTTGCGGAATACCATAACATTGCCATCTGCCGTTGTCCGAGTTTCGAGTAGTCCCTGCGCAATGAATTCCTCAGTGCGTGCAGCCACAGATGCCCCGTAAAGCTCTGAAAGACGATGCCGAGCCTGCTCTACTGTCAGCGAAAAATCCCTGTCAAGGCGTTTCGAAATAGCCTTAGCCGAATCTGTTTCGAACCAAGACGGCGTGGTTGCTCCTAAATACTGTGTCGCCACCAATGATAACGCGGCAGCAAGGACGATGTGCTTCATGACGTGATATGACGGTTTATGGTTAATGGTCTTTTTGCAGGCAGATACTTGCGGGCAGGCACACCGTCCATAAGACGATATGCCTGCCTTAATCAGTGTTTGATATGTGCTATTTCTTCTATAACGCCCTTGATTTCGTTACCCAAGGCCTTGGCTTGCTTCATGGAGTGGGCCTCGGAGTAAATGCGAATGATAGGTTCGGTGTTGGACTTGCGCAGATGTACCCAGCTGTCGGGATAGTCAATCTTGACTCCGTCGATTGTCGTGATTTTTTCGTTGGCATAACGCTTCTTGACCACGTCAAGGATGGCGTCAACATCCATGTCGGGAGTAAGTTGTATCTTGGTCTTGGCTATGGCATATTGCGGATATTTCTTCTTAAGCTCGGAAACTTTGAGCCCGCTCTTGGCAAGTAGTGTCAAGAATAGTGCCACGCCTACGAGTGCATCACGCCCATAATGCAGCGGCGGATATATGACTCCGCCATTGCCTTCGCCACCTATGACTGCATTGATTTTCTTCATCAGCGTGGTAACGTTAACTTCGCCCACGGCACTGGCCTGGTAGGGACAGTTGTGGTCTAGTGCGACATCTCGCAATGCACGGGACGAACTAAGGTTGGAGACTGCCGGGCCGGGGGTATTGCTGAGCACGTAATCAGCAACAGCCACCAGTGTGTATTCCTCGACAAACATCTCGCCGTTTTCCATCACGATAGCCAGACGGTCTACATCGGGGTCTACCACAAAGCCTACGTCTGCCACTCCGGTCTTCATGAGATCGGATATCTCGGTAAGGTTTTCGGGAATAGGCTCGGGATTATGCGCAAAATTGCCGGTAGGGTCACAGTTTAGTTCTATGACTTTCTTGACACCAAGGCTGCGCAACAATTGCGGTATGACCACACCGCCGACGCTGTTGACAGCGTCCACGGCCACGGTGAAATTGGCTTTTTGTATCGCATCAATGTCCACGAGGTCCAGGGCAAGAACTTTCTGAATGTGGCGGCGATTGTATGTCGTATTCTTGAGATGATGCCCCAGTTGGTCCACTTCTGCAAAGCAATACTCACGTTCGTTGGCGATGCGTAACACCTCCTGTCCTTCTTCGGCAGTCAGGAATTCGCCATGTTCGTTGAGCAACTTCAATGCATTCCATTGCTTGGGATTGTGGCTGGCGGTAAGTATCAGTCCTCCGCAGGCATCTTCCATAGTCACCGCCAATTCGGTGGTGGGTGTCGATGCGGGACCGATATTGACAACATCGAAGCCCATGCCCATCAAAGTACCTATAACAACGTCAATCACCATAGGGCCGGAGATGCGGGCATCATGTCCCACGACTATGGTGCGGTAGGGCAGCGTGGTGGTACGATCTATAAATGTAGCGTATGCTGCCGTGTATTTTACAATGTCTATCGGCGTAAGTGCTTCACCGGGACGGCCGCCGATGGTGCCGCGTATACCGGAGATGGATTTTATAAGGGTCATAATTGGTTAAGTATGGATTCTATCAATATTTGTCGTGGCCGCTTAGATTCGGAACGTCGTCTCAAGTTATTGCGACCTATACGAATCAAGGTTTCAAACACAGAAACACTGTCTTTATGTTTTTTGGCGATAGTAACGGATGTGGTAGAGATAGGGTATCACCTGCGTAGTTTCGGAAGTCACTCCGTACTGCGACTTGATGACTATATTGACCTCTGCATCCACGGGCAGATAATACAGCGGTTGCTGCACACCCGAACCCCACTGGTACGATGCCTGTAACGAGAAATTCTTGAAGCGAAACCACGAACTGTTATACGTCATGTCGGTATCGTTTCCATCGCCGCTTGGCAATTGTCCGTTCGAATAATAGTTGAGGTTGTATCGCGTAAAACGGAAGTACAGAACCTCATCGGACTTAGCGTAATTGCCGGGGGTGCCGGGGTCGAGCACCTGCATGTACATATTGCCGTCCTCGTCAAGGCGGTAGTACGGCGCATCCGGCCCGGTCTCGAACACGAATGTCGTGTCGGTGGGTATGGTGTTGGTGACGCGCTGGTCTACCAGGAAGAGATTGACTGCCTGGTTTTCCTGCGTCAGCAGCTCGGCGTAGCTTTTCGAGTCCTTACACGAAAAAGATATCACGCCTATGGCCACTCCGACAAGAGTGGCAGCCAACAGCCGTAACATTTTCGCGTTAGACTTCAGTATCTCTTTGATGGGCATAATATTATTATGTATTATGTGTGATAATGGGTTATATGGTTATATAGCTCAGTTGTCTCTGTATTGCAGTATATTTATACGATGCTGTACGCTATTTATTATTGGTAAAAGTCACATCCTGAGCGACTTGACATGGCTGCTTAGTATGAACTCGGTGGCATTGGCATCAAGAATGCTCTCAAACAATGCAGCGGCATCATCGAGAGTACCGTGGAACTCGCCTCCGGCAGCATTGCGGTGACCGCCACCGCCAAAATGTCGCGAGCAGACAATGTCTACGGGAAAATCACCGACACTGCGCATGGATACCTTGATATAATCGCGTTCTTCGCGCATAAAGGCGCTGTATATCACTCCGGGAATTGCCAGCGGCTTATTGACCAAGCCTTCGGTATCGCCCTTGGTATAGTTGTATTTATTGAGCTCGTCTCGCGTCAGCGTTATCAGTGCGGCATGTGCCTCGGGATATACGCGCATTTTTTGCGATATTGCATATCCGTTGAGACGCATGCAGTCTTCGCTGTAAGTGTCAAAAAGTGCTCGCCACAAGGCATTTTTGTCTACACCTTTTTCGAGTAGCGCGGCTGTTATGCGGTAGTCTTCGGGATGATTGGCATTATGCGAAAAGTTGTTGGTATCTGTCATCATACCGGCCATAATACACGTGGCTGCTTCAAGATCCATCAAATCAAGCCATCCGGCTCGCTTAATTACTGAATACAGCAACGAGCAAGTAGACGACCTCTGAGGCTTGGATACAGCCCAATCAAAGACCGAAATATCTGGATCCAAATGGTGGTCTATCATCGCTCGGCGAGCCTTGGACTCTGTGATATATGGCGCAAGCCTGTCCACGCGCGACAAGCAATGGTAATCCAAACAGAATATGACATCGGCGCTTTCGAATGCACGTTTCACTCGGTTGGGCGAGCGTGTCAACGGCGCCACGGTCCTAAACCCCGGGATAATTTCGAGATTATGATTAGGCTCATCGGGCGTCACCACTGTCACGTCAAGTTTTTTGGCTCTGAGTATGCGAGCCAGCGCCAAAGACGACCCCATGGCATCACCATCAGGCGACATGTGGCATGTAATGACGATATGGCGCGAGTGATTGACCGCATCGACAATTCCGGATATGGCCCTTAACTGCTCTAAATCAAACGCTTCTGACATACAAATGATTCCTTTGACAAATTCATTATGCAAAGATAATCATTATAACGGATACGCACACACCTTCGACTGCCGTTTTTTTGTTTTTTCACACTGAAAAAAAACGATATTTGCCGAAATTGGGCCAACTATACTTTGGTCGGATATTGACAAGTCCACAAAAAAGCAGCAGGGCCTCGGAAGTGTGTCACCTCCGAGGTCCTGCTGTATTCGTCATATTATCCGAAATTATCAAAGTGTATGCTCTCCTGGTCAACGCCAAGACTGTCAAGCAGCGATACCACTGCTTTACTCATCGGGCCGGGGCCACACATATAATACTCAATGTCTTCCGGCGCGGGATGGTTCTTGAGGTAGGTGTCGTACATTACCTGATGAACAAAACCGGCAGTATACTTGACGCCGGCGGCATCAGCTGCCGGGTCGGGGCGATCCAAAGCAAGGTGGAACTTGAAGTTGGAGAAGTCTTTCTCAAGTTGCAGGAAGTCTTCGAGATAGAACACCTCGTTGAGTGCGCGTGCTCCGTAAAAGAAGTTCATAACTCGGTCGGTGGTATGCAGCGTGCGCGTCATGTGCATTATTTGTGCACGCAGAGGCGCCATTCCGGCACCACCGCCCACCCACATCATCTCTGCTTTGCTGTCAAAGTTGGGGAAGAAGTCGCCGTAGGGGCCGCTCATAAGCACCTTATCCCCGGGCTTGAGCGTGAAGATATAGGATGACGCTATGCCGGGCGAGACATCCTGAAATCCGACTTGAGGTTTGGGCTTGAACGGCGGAGTGGCAATACGTACTGTCAGCATTATGCGGTCACCCTCGGCCGGATAGTTGGCCATAGAATAGGCGCGTATGGTAGGAGTGTCGTTGTGGCACTTGAGACCGAAAAGGCCGAAGCGCTCCCATGCAGGGAGGTATTCGTCACCTATGAGGCTCTTGTCTATATCCTTGTCATAATCCATGCTGTATGCCGGAATCTTGATTTGGGCATACGAGCCGGGGATAAAGTCCATATGTTCGCCCTCGGGAAGACTGACAATAAATTCCTTGATAAATGTGGCCACGTTGCGGTTGGAGACAACGGTACATTCCCATTCCTTGACGTTGAGGACGCTGGCCGGAACTTGGATGGCAAGGTCGTCTTTGACCTTAACCTGACATCCGAGACGCCAGCCCTCCTTCTGCTGTCGCCGACTGAAGTGTACGACCTCGGTAGGCAGAATGTCTCCCCCACCCTCGGTGACACGCACACGACACTGGCCGCAGCTGCCTTTGCCACCGCAAGCACTGGGTAGGAATATATGCTTGTCGGCAAGGGCTGACAACAGCGAGACACCGCTCTGCACGGTCTCCTTGCGCTCGCCGTTGTTGATATCCACGGTGACTTTTCCTGTCTTGACCATGTATTTCTTGGCAACCAGTAGTACGGCCACCAATAGCAGCGTTATCAGTAGAAATACGGCGACTGTGACGAGTATCGTCTGCATTGTCGGGGATATTATTACCTGTAATGGCAGTATGTTCATAGCTGTGTCAAATTTTGATGCCGAGGAAGCTCATGAAGGCCACTCCCATCAAGGCTGTAATGATAAATGCAATGCCGACACCGCGCAAAGGCGCCGGAATGTTGTTGTGGTGAGCCAGGCGCTCACGGATGGCAGCAATGCCGCATATGGCTACAAGCCAGCCAAGCCCCCAACCGAGACCGGCGCACAGCGCCATGCCCGTGTCCACATAATCACGCTGCTCCATAAACAGCGATCCGCCAAGTATAGCGCAATTGACAGCTATCAGTGGCAGAAAAATGCCAAGCGAGTTGTACAGCGCAGGGGTGTACTTTTCCACGGCCATCTCGACAAGCTGGGTAATGGAGGCTATCACGGCGATGAACATTATCAGCGACAAAAAACTCAGATCCACATCCGCATACTCCGGACCAAGCCAAGCCAAAGCTCCGGCCTTAAGAACGTATGTCTCAAGAAGGTAATTGACCGGTAGGGTAACCGCCAACATAAAAGTTACGGCAATGCCCAGCCCGAAGGCGGTCTTGACATTTTTGCTCACCACAAGAAAGGAGCACATGCCAAGGAAATAGGCAAATATCATATTGTCGATAAATATCGACCGTATAAACAAATTGAAATTATCCATTGTGTTCTCGGTGTGAGTGTATTATTTCAAGATTCCCACAAATCCTTGTTACGACTGCGGTGTATCCAAATGATGACGGCAACTAATATCAGCGCCATAGGGGGCAAAATCATCAAGCCATTGTTGACATACCCGTGATCGTAGCACCACTGGGGCACTACCTGTATGCCAAAGAGTGTTCCGCTACCAAGCAATTCACGGAAGAAACCTACTAAGGCCAATATTATGGCATAACCTATTCCGTTGCCCACGCCGTCAAGAAATGACGGCCAAGGCCCGTTCCCCATCGCAAAGGCTTCGAGGCGTCCCATAAGAATGCAGTTGGTAATTATCAGCCCGATGAACACCGAAAGTTGGCGGCTGACATCGTATTCGTAAGCCAAAAGGAACTGGTTGACTACAATCACAAGTGCGGCCACCACCACCAACTGAACGATGATGCGTATATTGGTGGGTATTGTATTGCGTATCAGAGATATGATAACATTACTGAAAGCAAGTACAACTATCACCGAAAGCCCCATGACTATCGCCGGTTCGAGCTTGGCGGTTACGGCCAATGTCGAGCAGATGCCCAACACCTGGACTATCACAGGGTTGTTTTTGGAGAACGGATTGAAGAATATCGCTTTATAATCTGTCTTAGGCATAGCTTCTGTTATTTATCTCGTAGCGATTCTAAATAAACTTTATAGGGGCGCAGGCAGTCGTCAAGCATCGCGGAGACACCCTTGCTGGTTATGGTGCCACCCGAGACGGCGTCTACATAATCAGCTCCGCCGGTAGGCTTACGACCTTTTTTCAGCACTTGTATGGGAACAAATTCGGATCCGTGGAACAGCTGTTTGCCCTCGAATTGCCCCGAAAACCACGGTTCTTGTATTTCCGCGCCGAGCCCGGGGGTCTCGCCTTGGTGACTGAAGTACGCGCCATATACTGTCGAGCCGTCGGCATCAAGCGCTATGTATCCCCAAATAGGCCCCCAAAGCCCGGCTCCATATGCCGGGATGATATACTTGGTCTCGCCTCCCGAGAGCGTACATTTGTATATAGGCAGCCTACGTTGGGCGGCATCCGTAATCTTGGTCTGCGCAGCTACATCCACGCCGAAGGCATCGCGGCCTATCACACGACCCTGCACATCAACCACGTACTGCGCCGTGATGTATCGGCCAAAGTCTTCTATTACACTATCTTCGGCCGGAGTAATATGTACTGATGCCAGAATTTGTTTCATTTTGTCCGCATCGGCGTTATGCTGTTGCAGCGGCTTAAGCACCATAGCGGCCAAGGCCAAGATGGCGCCTACGGCCACGACAATACAACTAATGTATACGATCGTGTATGTATTACTATTCTTGTTCATTGCCTTGTTGTATTTTGTGTAATGGAGCGACGACGGCGGCGACGGATATTGGCTTGTACCACAAAGTAGTCTATCAGAGGCGCAAATGCATTCATCAGCAGTACTGCAAGCATCGCACCCTCCGGATAACCGGCATTGTAAGTGCGTATCAATACCGCAATCACGCCTATAAGAAATCCGTAGACATATTGACCTTTGCGCGTACGTGCCGCTGTCACCGGATCAGTGGCCATAAACACTGCCGCAAAGGCAAAGCCGCCGTAGAGCAACTGGTCCAAGGGTGACAAATAGGAAGCGGGGTACGTCGGGGTAGCGCATACATTGGCAAGCCAGCCCATGGCCAGACCGCCAAGTACTACGCTAAGCATGATGCGCCACGAGGCCACACGTGTCAGCAGCAACACCGCCGCACCTATAAGAATGCACAGCACCGAGGTTTCGCCGAAGCTGCCGGGAATCAGCCCGAGAAAGGCATCCCATGCGGATATAGACGCACCATTTATGCCCTGAAGAGCAAAATCGCCGCCGGTGGCCGAAGCTATCTGACCCAGAGGCGTGGCACAACTGAACCCGTCTGCAAGTGCATCCCCCACGCCGAGCATCGACCCATGCGACACAAAGACGCTGTCGCCGGACATCTGAGCCGGATAGGCAAAGAACAGAAAAGCTCGTGCCACCAATGCTACGTTGAAGATATTGTAACCGGTACCGCCAAAAACTTCTTTTGCAAAAATCACGGCAAAAGCCGTGGCCACAGCCACCATCCATACAGGTGTATCTACAGGCAAAATCAGCGGAATCATCAGTCCAGTCACAAGAAAACCCTCTTGGATTTCCTCACCACGCCATTGAGCAAAGGCAAACTCAATACCCAAGCCCACAGCGTAAGTCACAATCACACACGGCAGTATGGCCAAAAAGCCATAAAGCATGAGCTCCCAAAACGGAAATGACGTTGCTCCGGCGGCCAGCCAATGCTGATAGCCGGTATTGTACATCCCGAAAAAGAAGCACGGCAGCAACGCAACAATCACCATGATCATTATACGCTTGCTGTCAAGGGCATCATGTATCTGCGCACCCCGTGCGGCTGCTGTCTGGCGCGGCGTGAACAGGAAGGTGTCCATGCCCTCATATACCGAGCGGAAAGCGTGCAGGCGTCCACCCGCCTCGAAGGACGGGCGGATACGTTCCATAAATCTTTTCAATGCTTTCATTATAGTGTCAGCTGTTTCTATACATTACATATTGGCATCACACCTCACGGCGCATGTAGTCGAGACCGTCACGCACTATCTGCTGCAACGGCTCCTTGGAGGAATCCAAACATTCGGCTAATGCAAAGTCCTCGGGCGCCACTTCGTATATGCCAAGGTTTTCCATAGCATCGATGTCGCGGGCGTTTATAGCCTTAATCAGATACTCGCCAAGAATATCCATAGGTAATACACGGTCTATTTCCCCGGACATAATCATAGCGCGGCGTCCGCCAAGAATGCGTGCATCCGGATCGAAAAGACGGCGGCCGCACAGACATCCCGGAAAGGAGGTGCTAACGCTCATCTTACGCGGCGACAGCGATGCCCAGCCCATAAACTCGTCCACATCGTCACCCTCGGGAATAACGGTGACCTGACGGTAAGGATAGTGCAGGTAACCATCGGCAGCGTCCGTCTTGACACCTGTCAGGACATTGCCGCTGATGACACGCCGGTGGTGGTCGGCATCCATGAGCCTTCCTTCTAATATAGGGGCGACAGCCGCGCCCGCTATGGTACGCAACATCTGCGGCTGCCGAACCTCGGCTCCGGCCAAGGCGATGACAGTGGTGAAATCAACATTACCCGTGCGGTAAAGTGTGCCTATACGCCGCAGCACATCCACCGAAAGCGTCCAAATAGTCTCACCCTTGTTTACCGGTGCAATATTGGCTGCAAGTACTCCGCATAGCCCGGCCGGATGTGGTCCGCGCACGTCCACCATCACGGCTCCGGCAATGTCGCCCAACGTTCCGGGGCGACGCCCTATATATATATATCCATCGGTGAGATAAGACAGCACTTCAACACCGGTGGCAATATCTGCCATATCAGACCGGCAGTAAAGTCGCTGAGGCTCCAATGGCGCCGAATCTACGGCCGTGACAAAGATGTCGCGAACACTCACCTGCGGCAAAGGCACGATGTCATAAGGACGCTGACGCATCCACGCCCACAAACCGCTACGACACAGCGTAGAAATTATGTCGGCCGGTTGACGCGACGATACATCGAAAGTCTCCGTTGCGGCTGAATCATCGGCATCCACGATGACTCGCTCGATCTTGCGTCGGGCGCCGCGCTCGACATCCCTAACCACTCCCGATATCGGAGACACCAGCACAACCTGCTGATTATATTTATCATATAAAAGCGGAGAACCGGCCTTAACCATATCCCCGGCATTGACCGAGGCCTTGGGCACAAAGCCGGGAAAGTCTTCCGGAATTATTGCGACAGAATGTACGCCGAGAACTTCGGTCACCGTTTCAACATCGACAACGGCTCCGACCAGTCGCAGGTCTGTTCCACGTTTGATTTTTAATTCCATTTTACAAATTACTTTAAGGACAGGCCTTGAATCGTAGACCTGATTTTGACATGGCGGCAAGCAAGGAAGAGTGTGCGTAGAAAATATATGCCGTCACAAAATACGCAGACAAAAGTACACCATTTATTTGGATTATTAAACATTTTTTCAGAATTAGCGCGTTAAAAAATCCTATGGATGCATTTACACGCGGCAAAACGGCATTTGCCCGTTTCAAAAGACAATAAAAAACTAACCCTTGCCGTTGTACAAATACATATGACAACAAATTTTCACCGCAAAATGTTTTGCCAATCCGAAACAAACGATTAATTTTGCGAGGTTAATATACATTTCAGAGAGGCATTGTCTGACATATACGCCATGCCACTGGAAGTTTAACACACGCTAAACCACGCACATAACAACATATATCGACTACACACAATCCAAGGCGGAAACACAAATCTTTCGTCATAGAACAAAACAAAAATAAATCCAACACCAAAACATTCTAAAAAACTTTCATCCAAAAAAATTATGGAAACTCAAAAGCCAAACGTTGCAGCTCCCGTGAAACCCGCTGCAAAGCCCGCTGCGAAAAAAGATTCGCAAAAAGCCAATGTCCCCGGCATCAAGAATGCCTTCTGGGTGATCTTCATCTGCCTCGTCATCGCCGTGCTGCTTTTCGCCTTCTGGTTCGGCAACGACATACACTTCGATGAGGACCAGAATCCCAAAGATCTTTGGGGCGTCATCTTCAAAGGCGGCTTTGTCGTGCCTATAATCCAAACGCTGCTTCTCTCTGTAATCGTGCTGTCAGTTGAACGATTCATCGCCATCAACGCAGCTAAAGGCAAAGGCAGCATCGACAAATTCGTTGCCAACGTCAAGAAATGCCTTGCCAAGAAAGACATCGCCGCAGCAAAGGAACTCTGCAAAAAACAGCAAGGTTCTGTTGCCGCCGTTGTTAACGCCGCACTCGTAAGCTACGAGGACATGGACAAGAACACCGAGCTCACAAAAGAGCAGAAAGTGCTGACCATCCAGAAAGCCCTCGAAGAAGCCACCGCTCTGGAAATGCCTTCGCTGACCCAGAACCTCCCCATCGTTGCAACCATGACAACCCTCGGTACCCTTATGGGTCTTCTCGGTACTGTACTCGGTATGATCAAGTCCTTCCAAGCTCTTGCCCAATCCGGTGCTCCTGACTCCACCGAGCTCTCCACCGGTATCTCCGAGGCCCTTATTAATACCGCCTTCGGTATCGCAACCAGTGCATGCGCCGTTATCTCCTACAACTTCTTCACAAACAAGATCGATAACCTCACCTACGCCATCGACGAAATCGGCTTCTCGATTGTTCAAACATTCCAGACCACTCACTAATCCCCTGTTTGCTTAACAAGGCAGTTAATAACACTAACACCACTAAAACTAAGTAAATATGGGAAAAGTAAAAATTAAAAGAAAGAGCACGCTCATCGACATGACCGCGATGAGTGACGTGACCGTTCTTTTGCTTACTTTCTTCATGTTGACATCTACCTTCTTGCAAAAAGAACCGACAATAGTATACACTCCCTCGTCCGTATCCGAAGAGAAGGTACCAGTAAAGGACTTGGTGACCATCCTGGTCTCCAGCGAAGACAAGTCGGGCAAATTGGCTGACCCCACCCAGGTCGAAGGCAAGATTTTCCTCTCCTTCGCCGGCGACTCCGTCATTCCCAGCGAAACTCTCCGCGAGAAAGTCCTGTTATACGCAGTAGATAAGTACAACAAGCTTCACCCCAAGAACACAGTCACGCTCAATGCCGATCAAGTAAACGCGTTCAAGAAAACAAACATGCTGGGCGTCCCCTTCCATGCACTTCCCCAAGTGCTGTCCATGGAGACCTCAAAGCGTGATAAATTCTTGGGCGAACTCACCAACCCCAACGTCGGCATACCCATCAATGGCAACAAGGACAAGAACGGCGCCCTCAACGAATTCCAAATCTGGATGTGGGCGTTGGCCAACGTAGCTCAAGACGGCCGTAACGACAAAATCGGCCAGCTTGATGCCGAAGGCAAAAACGGCGCCGAAGCCGTCCGCGATGCCGATATCCTTTATAATTCAGTGTTCCAAGGCCGTGCCATATCCGTCAAGGCGGATAAAGACACCCCCTTCACGACCATTCACCGCGTTTTCGACAACCTTCAGACAATGGGTCTCAATAAGTTCACCCTTATGACCGCCCTCAAGTCCGAATCTGCCGAATAACCATAAAAGTAAAGAACAACAATGGCACAAATAGATCCATCAAGCGGCGACGGAAAGAAAAAGAAAGGCGCCCAAAAGAAGATGTCTATCCATGTGGACTTTACTCCTATGGTCGACATGAACATGCTTCTGATTACATTCTTCATGCTCTGTACCACCATGATCAAGAGTCAGACCCTCCAAATTCTACTGCCGTCCAACGACCAACGCATCAAGGACGAACAGAAGAACCAGGCCAAGGCTGACGATGCAATATCCCTGATCCTGGATACAGAGTACAAATCCAACGGATTACCTGCAGTAGACGAAAACGGCAACACCCTGCACGACATATACTACTACGAAGGTCTCCCCGACACCGTCAACATCTCCGGTACAAAGGGCTGTATCAAAGTCGCCCACTTTATCGGAAATGCTCCCGGTGGCAAACGCCAAGGTATCCGCGAAATCCTCTACCAACGCCATAAAGAGGCTATGGACATCTATGATCAACTCAAAGCCGACTACAAGGCCAAGAAAATCACAGATGAACAATTCGCCGAAAAAGCAAAAGAAAACGCCACGAACGAAAACCTCAAACATCCCGTGGTCATTATCAAGCCGGGTCCCAACGCAACCTACGAAGCCCTGGTAAACGCTATCGACGAACTCAACCTGAACCAAATACGCAAGTATTCGATTCAGATGCCCGACCGTACAGATACTACACTGTTGCGAAACTACGAGAAGGCTACCGGCAAGACCGTTATCCGTCCCAATGTACGTAAATAATGATTAAAGTTCTATATTACTAACCAATTAACACAAAAGAAAAATGGCAAAAGATGTAGATCTTTCATCAAAAGAATGGTGTGACATCGTATTCGATGGCAAAAACAAGGAGTACGGCGCATACCAACTCCGTGCAACTTCTGTCAAACGTCACACCAAGGCCCTACTGTCCGTAGTCATCGTACTGGCACTCATCCTGACAGCCATTATCCTGGTGATGACCGGCGTGTTCAAGAGCGCTGACGAAGACATCAACGCCAAGAACGAGCAAGAAGAAGTCATCATGGCTCCCGAAGATATTCCCGAAGAAGAAGAGCAGATGGAAATCCCCGAACAAAAACCCGAGGAAGTCCAAGCCGAAGAAGAAGTCGCTGCCACTCAGGCCGTGACCGAAGTCAAGATCGTGGAAACAGTCGATAAGGACCGTGAAGTAAAGGACCAAGAGCAAGTGCTTGAAAACACCGCCCAATTAGGCGCCGATGACCACAAAGGTGTAGAAGACGTCAACCGTGACCGAGTTGTCAAGGAAGTCGTTGAAGTAAAGCCTGTGGAAAAGCCCAAAGAAGAAGGCCCATTAAGCGTTGCTATGGTTGAACAGAAACCCTCGTTCCCCGGTGGCGAAAGCGCAATGTACAAATGGCTCCAGGACAACATCATTTATCCCGCAGCCGCTTCGGAAGAAGGCGTACAAGGCAAAGTGACCGTACAATTCATCGTCGAAAAAGACGGCAGCATCACGCATGTTCAAGTCGTCCGCGGCAAACACCCCGCACTCGATGCCGAAGCTGCACGCGTCATCCGCAAGATGCCCCGCTGGACTCCCGGTCGTAACAACGGCCAGCCCGTCCGCGTGACATACCACCTCCCCGTTCAATTCAAATTGGCCAACTAAGATTCGCTTTTGAATTCCATACCCTCCCCAATAAGGGGCGGAGTCCTGCGACTCCGCCCCTTATTCTTTATACCAATCCCCCACTGAACAGAATAATACAGCCATTTTAATCCCACTCCAAATCGCCAATATGATTATCACGGCTGCATTTGCCGATTTTTTCGTACCTTTGTCGCGTGAAAAAGCTATGGAACAAGCTGGCATCCCTGTCGGCCGTTGCCTTGGTGTCCTGCACTCTGGCATCGGCTCTTAATTCGTGCAGTAGTACACGACACGTTCCTGAAGGCTACAAACTGCTGGATAAGGCCGAAATAGTCATTATCAAACCCGGCGATAGCACCAATTACAAGGAACGATACCGCGACATCAGCACGCGCGAGTTGCTGAACTACCTGCGCCAGCAGCCCAACCACAAAGTCCTTGGTTGTGCAAAGATACAGCTCGGCATCTACAATATGTCCGGCAACGATACTACGCATTGGTGGAACCGATGGCTGCGACGCATAGGCGAGGCTCCCGTATTGTACAACCCACAATTGACAGAGGCTTCTGCACGGCAGCTCCGCCAAGCTCTCGTCAATAAGGGATATCTCAACGCCGCAGTCACCATCGACACAATCACCTGCGGCAAAAAGAACAACAGAATGCGAGTGCGATACAGTCTCCACCCGGGCTCGGCCCGTACCATAGCCACGGTGACCATGGAATGCGAGGACAACGAAATCCGCGACATCCTCCAATCTGACACATTATCCAAGCCGAATATCGCACCGGGTATGGCACTGGATCGCACCTACCTCGACAGCGAACGCACGCGCATTACTTCGATATTGCGAGACCATGGGTATTACGCCTTCAACAAGGAATTTATCACATTCATTGCTGACACCGTGCCCGGATCTACGGCCGTGGACCTGACAATGACCATCCAGCAACCACGCACGATACACGCAGCCCCCACGCCCGAACATCCTGACGGAATAAACCCGGACGCATCGGCGCCGAGGCATCGACGCTTTATGATTCGACAAGTGTACTTTGTTACAGATTACAACCCACGCAAAGACGACGATGGCGGCACAATCCGCTGCGACACGGTCCAAGGCTCGCCCGGCATGGCCATCATCTATGGAGAAGACCGGTACATACGACCCGGAGTACTTGAAGAGAACTGCTTTATCGTACCCGGCAAACCCTACAATGCATCGCAAGTGGACCAAACGTATGCCGCCATGGCGCGATTAGGCATACTCAAATTTATTAACATCGAAATGCGTCCCGTGACCGCCATCAAAACCGATGACAACGAGGAAATTTGGATGGACGCTTACGTACTGCTGTCGCGCAATAAGAAGCAGAATATCACCATCGAATTGGAAGGCACCAACTCGGAAGGAGATTTGGGCTTCGGTGTAGGACTCACCTATCAGCATCGCAACCTTGCACACGGCAGCGAACTGCTGACCGTAAAATTGCGCACAGCCTACGAAAGCCTCTCAGGCAATTTTGACGGCCTTATCAACAATCGCTATACCGAATATGCAGGCGAAGTGGGCATCACGTTCCCCAAGTTTAAGGCTCCGCTGCTGTCGCGCGACTTCAAGCGCCGAAATAAGGCCAGCACCGAATTTGCCTTGTCGCTCAACTATCAGGAACGACCGGAGTATACGCGAGTCATCGCCGGCGGTGCATGGAAATACAAATGGGACAAGCATCAAGGAGGTTTCAACCAGCGGCGCACTCTCGATTTGGTGGATATCAACTACGTCTATCTTCCCCGGTCCACGCTCAATTTCATAGAGCATATAGCGCCTACCAACCCTCTGCTACGCTACAGCTACGAAGACCACTTCATCATGAGATTGGGCTACACCTTCTATAAGACCAACCGCCGCATACCCACGGCCACTCTCAATTCGTTTGTGATACAGCCATCGGTTACCACATTCCGTGCCTCCGCCGAAATGGCCGGCAACCTTCTGTATGCATTTTCGTCCATGCTGGGACAGAAAAAATCCAATGAGGCATACAAAATCTTCGGCATTCAGTATGCCCAGTACGTCAAAGGCGAAGCCGACTTCACATATACGCGCAACTTCAATGCGCGCAACGCCTTGGCTATTCACGCCGGAGTAGGCATCGGATATCCCTATGGCAACTCCACTGCCATACCCTTCGAAAAACGCTTCTATGCAGGCGGCGCCAACAGCGTACGCGGATGGAGTGCGCGAACTCTCGGCCCGGGAGCTTACGATGCACACAACGACGTAATCGATTTCATCAACCAATGCGGCGACATACGGCTGGATCTGAGTCTTGAATACCGTGCACGTCTTTTCTGGGTATTCGAGGGAGCCTTATTTGTGGACGCCGGAAACATTTGGACCATCAAGACTTACGAAAACCAACCGGGAGGAACTTTCAAGTTCGACAAGTTCTACCGACAGATAGCGCTATCTTACGGCGCAGGCATACGCATGGACTTTACATACTTCCTGCTGCGCTTCGACCTTGGCATGAAAGCCCACAACCCCGCTATGGGACAAGAGGAATGGCCTCTGGTACACCCACGCTGGGGACGTGATGCCACATTCCATTTTGCCGTCGGCTATCCGTTCTGACAGATTGAGACCGACGCCCTCGGAAGTAGCGACCCGATGCTGCAGGCCTGAAAGCACATTTTTACAGTATTGTGAGGCTTACGGCCATCCAATACGAGGCATAACCTCGATACGTTTTTTTTGAAAACAGACATTTATGAAACAATACGTGATTTTTGATCTTGACGGAACGTTGCTGGACACCATCGCCGACCTCGCCGATGCCACCAACTACGCGCTCGAACAATTGGGATATACCACTCATCCCATCACTGCGTACAACTATATGGTGGGCAACGGCGTCACCAAGCTGCTGGAACGCGCCTTGCCCGAAGACATGCGCACCACTCGTATGGTCGAGGCCATGCGATGCCACTTCCTGGAATACTATGACGTGCATTGCACCGACCGCACAACCATCTATCCCGGCATTTCAGACCTTCTGGACGAATTGGCCGCACGAGGCATTGCCACCGCAGTAACCTCCAACAAATACCAACGTGCCGTCACCCACTTAATAAGCCATTTCTTCGGACAACTGCCGTGGGCAGCCATACTCGGACACCAAGAAAACGTCCCTGTCAAGCCAGACCCATCGATAGTATTCATGGCGCTCAATGCCCATCCCACATCCAAGGATAATGTGCTATACGTAGGCGACAGTGCCGTGGACATGGAAACAGCACATCGCGCAGGCATCGAAAGCGTTGGCGTATCATGGGGATTTCGCACACGCTCCGAGCTGGCAGGCGCAGGTGCCGACCACGTTGTAGATTCACCGGACGACATCCTCAGCCTATTGTAATCATAAAAACATCTACCGAAAACCGATATTCGGCTTTCTCCTCTCATCCTCCCCTTTCGCGTACACTTATATAACTCCACGCCGACAGTCATATATTTCTTTCTATTAGACAAAATATAGCATTATGGCAACCGACATCATACTCGTAGACCCTCGCGATACGCACGACAACCTGCTGCCGCTGACGTACACACGCCCGGTCAGTGACCTTCGCGTAGGAATATTCACTATCGATCAACGCTGGCGCATGGCTTGCCCACACGCCAATTTCTATTGGCAAACGGTAGACTACCTGCGTCCCAAGTATCCGGCACGTCCGAACAATATCACCGACTCCGAGACAATATACGTACGTGGCGACATCATTCCATCTGCCGAATTGGTACGCGTTGCTCTCGACCTGCAGCCCGGTCAAGCAGTCTTCGGCGAAGACAGCGCACCGGTAGCATGGCGCGGAGGCGCCTCTAATGCGCCGAGCATCCAACTGAAAGAACAAACACATTGCCTGTCATTTCTGTACGATATCTTCGGCATAAACGGCGAAGTGCTGCGCAAAGACTTCGAGACTATCACCGCCGGACGCACCTCGGCGCCTCTGAGCGACACCGTCACCGTAATAGGACGCCGCGAAGATATCTTCGTGGAGGATGATGCCGAATTTGTCGAAGGATGCACGCTCAACACCATGCACGGCCCGATATACATTGGACACAACGCCACAGTCATGGAAGGCAGCTGTCTCCGCGGACCGGTAGCCGTGTGCGACCACGCCGTTGTCAATATGGGTGCACGCATATATGGCGATACGACCATCGGCCCGTGGTGCAAGGTAGGCGGCGAGCTCAACAATGTGGTCATGCATTCTTATTCGAACAAAGCACATGACGGCTTCCTGGGCAACGCCGTCATCGGACAATGGTGCAACATCGGAGGCGGATGCTCGGCATCCAATCTCAAAAACGACTACACCGAAATCAAATTATGGAACTATCCGCGGCGTCGTTTCCTACGCACCGGGCTGCAGTTCTGCGGCCTAATCATGGCCGACTTCTGCAAAGCCGGAGTCAACACCATGCTCAATACGGCCACGGTTCTTGGCGTAGGTGTCAACATTCACGGCAGCGGCTTCCCACGCCCGTTCCTTGCATCATTCCTCGAAGGCTCGCCCCAAGGATATAGCGAAGTGCCGATGCAACGCTTCTTTGACACAGCCTCTAAAATGATGGCTAGACGCGGCATCGAGTTGACTCAGATCGACATAGATATACTCAACAGCGTGCGACAAATTGCAGAGAACTACCGTTGATGCCGAACGCAGTATGGTCTTTGCAAAGTTTTTTAAGCCCTCCGCCGTACCATCCCTTCCATAAAAGACATCCAAATGTTTGATATAACCTTTGAAGACATATTCGCCGAAAAACTCCCGAATCTGACACTGCTGGCCCTGAGTGCCGACATCTCCGATGCACCCACTTGCGATGCATTATGGAATGAAGTTCAGACCATGGCGTCACGTATCGCATCATCCTACGAAATGTCCATGGTCAATAAGCGCCCCGGCATAGCAGCCACACGCGCCGCATACAAAGCGTTGGGCAAAGACCCTAACCGCTACCGCCCGAGCACCGAAGCTATGTGTCGCCGCATAGTGCGCGGCGACGGCCTGTATCGTGTCAGCAATGTCGTGGACTTGGTCAACCTGTTGTCCATTGCTTCGGGACACTCCATAGGCGCCTTCGACAGCGACCGTATCGCAGGACATACACTGCGCCTCGGTGTGGGACGCGAAAGCGAACCTTATGAAGCCGTACATCGCGGCCCGCTCAACATTGCCGGGCTGCCGGTGTTGCGCGATGACATCGGAGGCATAGCCACACCCACCAGCGACAATGCACGCACAGCCATACGTCCCGAAACGACACGACACCTGTTCATGGTCGCAAATATATATGGCGATGAGATGACAGCTGACGAACTCGCCGAATATGCCTCACGACTGCTGACACAATACGCCGCAGCATCAGGCATTGAGCACCGCATCTTCCGCCCCGTTCCCATCGATTTTTAAACACCTACACTCATCACCACCTTACAGATGGCAATACACCTCGACATCGTTGATCGTGAAACATACTATCGCAGAGCCCCTTATCCGGCGACAGTGTACGACAGCGCCGACTTTGCTCTTACGGTAAACGCCGCACGTGGCACAAAGTACATCCTGGCCACAGACGAAGACGGCAATACCATCGGCATGGCCTGGGGTGAGAACGATGATGGCACCTGGGCTTCGCCGTTCTCGGCTCCCTACGCCCTATGTTCGATGTCCGGGGCCGATATACCCGTGCATTTTCAGGCATTAAGTGCAATTGCCCGATATGTAAACTCGATGACGCATGGTAAGTGGCTCATGGCGTTGCCACCCGAATTCTACGCCCCTTCACTGATACACACCACCATTGAGGCTTTCAGCGTTCTTGGCCACGAACTATTCTGCGACCGTAATTACGCCCATCCGACACACGCACAAATGACAGCCGCGGCACGGCGCAATCTATGCAAAGCCGAACGTCATGGTTCATTCGTCTTGATTAACAACGCCGATGCCGGAGCGACATATGATCTCATAGCCGAGCACCACAGTCAACTGGGATACAAGATGGCTATGACGCGCGACCAAGTGCTGGCTACGGCACGAGCCATACCCATGGACTTCTTTATGGTTATGGACGGCGATATCCCGGCAGCAGCAGCCTACTATCAGCATACGGCACCTCATATAGTACAGATGATTAATTGGGGTGACACCGCCGAAGCAAGACCGCTGCGTGTAACCAACTGGATGGACCACGCCATCAGCCTGTATTATGCCGACATCGGCATCTCCACCATTGACCTCGGTCCGGGTACGCATCACGGCATACCCAACGAGGGCCTTGAGCGCTTCAAGACCTCGCTGGGCTGCTCTATTTCGCTAAAACATATCATCGCAGGCCACGCCTTGTAAAATGCGGCCGGCCGAAGCCACGCCGGCGGTTCACTACACCGTTGCCTAACGTCAGTCTGCCGCTTCTTCCGGGCACAAAAGCTGCGTCACCACAGCCTTGAAGTCCGTAACGGCATACAACGAATGGCGTTGTCCGGGAGACATTCGGATGGCATCTCCACCGTGCATTGCATACTCTCGTCCCTCGAGGGTGAAGCGCATCTCGCCTTCGAGCACCTGCACCATCACATCGGCATTGACGCTATGCGAGGCCACCTCATGTCCTTCGGGAACCACCAGGATGATAATACGACCGCTGTCATTAGACAAAATCATGTGTTTTACGGCTTTATGTCTGTCGTAGTCGAAGACTACGGACGGACGGAATACACCGTTTAGTGCGCATTTGGCACCTGTCTCTTTATGGCAAGTACCTTTAGCGACGCTGCTTGCGCAGCTTCTTTGTGTGCTGTTGTCCATAGTGTGTGTAAAATTAGTCGTTTGACACTATAACAACGCATAAAGCAGCTTTAAGGTTTATTGCACCTGCAAGCGAACACTGCCGTTGACAGATAGGAATACGTTTATACCCCTGAGATGGGTCTACAACCGCACAAGACGCCTATGTAGCATATAATCGCCACATAACAAGCCTTGTAAGAGGCAAAAAATCAGGGATTAAATTGATTGGTATCGTAGAAATCCATGATGTCACGCGTCATTTCAAGAGCTGTGGCACCCGGACCTTCGGGATCAAGTGCCGCCGAACGCTCGTAAGCGGTGATGGCGGCAGCCCGGTCGCCGTGCTGCCATGCACGTCGGCCTCGGCGGTACAATTCGACGGCCCGAGCGTGCGCGTCGTCCGCGCCGTCCTCGAATGTTTTATTGGCTATGGTGTGTGCGTTATCCATAAATTATTCGTAATTTTACGCCAAAGATACAAATACTTGACCTCACAACCAAATTTGCTATGACACCGCACCACATACTACGCAAATTTTTATTTGCTATCCTCTGCATCTTCCTCGGAATCGGCTCAGCCACGGCCACTGACCCTATGGCCACAAAATACACTTCGACACAGTGCCAAGGGTCGCTGACACCCTACCCGACCAATGTCGCCGATATCATCACTCCCGATAGCCTCGTGGCCGTACACATCGACCACGTCGGACGCCATGGCTCACGCTTTCCGGCCTCGGCAGCCTCATGCAAGACGCTGCATCAAGCGTTGCTGCACAGCGATTCGTTGGGCCTATTGACACCGACAGGACGCGAACTGTTAGCACTCACCGAGCAGGCAATGGCCGCATCACAAGGTCGTTGGGGCGCTCTCGACTCATTAGGCATGGCCGAACAGCGGTCTATAGCCACGCGAATGGTACGCCGATATGACGACTTGTTCAAAGACGGAGCCCGTGTGCGTGCGCTGTCGTCATATTCGCCACGCTCGATGATGAGCATGTTCTGCTTCCTGCACCAAATGTCGCGCATGAACAACCGTCTGGAAATATCATCCAACTCGGGACGCCAAAACTCGACACTCGTACGACCTTTCGACACCAACGAAGACTACAAACACTTCCGCAGCGACAGGCTTTGGGAACCGACATACACAGCCTACTTCGAACAATATTGTCCCCTGACAGCCATTACTCGTGTACTGGGTCGCGACTATCCATTCGGTGGTACTGAGCAGGCTCGCGAACTGGCCATTACCGAGTACTACGTCATCGCCGGCATGGCTGCCATGGAAATCGAATGCGATGCCTCGCGCTTCTTCACTGAAGCCGAATACAACGCCCTGTGGTCGTGCTTCAACCTGCGCCAATACCTGCAATATACGGCCTCCACCGTGTCATCCGTACCCGCAGATATGGCCGGTACACTGCTGATGGACATCATACGCACCACAGACCTGGCCACAGACAGCCGCAGTGCCGACGGCGTAGTGGCCGATTTGCGCTTCGGACATGCCGAATCGTTGATGCCACTGCTATCGCTGTTGCGCCTGCCCGGATGCTATTATATAACCAATTATTTCGACACCGTGGCTATGCATTGGCGCGACTTCGAAGTGGTGCCTATGGCTGCCAACCTCCAAATAGTACTTTTCAAAGCCAAACGCTCGGGACGCTACTATGTACGTTTCGATGTCAACGAGAAGCCCGTCTCTCTGCCGGGCGACCGTATGGGGATGTATGTACCTTGGGATGTCGCTCGCGACTACATGATGCGCTGCGTACCTCTATACCTCAATTAGACGTACCACTCAAACCGTTATACTCAAACCGCATTAGCCAAGTTCCCGACCATTGCCGCCAAAATGGCTGTCATGACCACCTCGAGAACTACGCCACGCATATTTGAAATCTGACATTAGAATTAGACATGAAACTCCATGCCACAATAATTGCCATCTTGGCCGTTACTGCAGCCATAAGTGCCGCCACTATAAATACAAACGCCTATAACACAGACTCATATGCGCCGCAGACATTGACCACCGTACACTGGAGTATATCTCACGAAGGTACCGACAGCACTTCTCGTCCATATTATGTTCAACGCCTGGTAGTACGCGGCAATCTCAATTTCCCGCGCCTGTGTTTCAATCAATTTGCGCGTTCCATGCGCTTAACCGACCCGCGAGACACCCTTATAGAACTTGTGCCGGGATACTATGCCATAGCCTCGCCGCGACTGATGACTCACAACCCGGACGACCCGGCCACGGACGTCTACGCCGACCCGAAGGACGAGGATAGCGTTGTCTTCGAAATACATACGCGCGGACAATTTGTCAACATAAGCTACGCACCGGACGGCTTTCACCGCGTCAATGTCGATGGTACTACCGACAGGGCGGAGCGCATTTTGACACCATTGCAACGCGATATGACCGATTACGCAGCCGAAGTATACCGACACAACGAAGCTATGGTCACGGATCGGACCGCAGGCTTTTATGACGTAATACCCTCCTACAAAAAAATTGTACCGGGACAACCGGGAGCGATGTCGCGCGTGAACATACCGGGATTTGTGGACATCGACCCGGAAAACCCGGACTATTATCTCATCGAAGTGCATGGCGACAGCGCCGTAATATTTTGCCGCCCCGACCGGCAGTGGGCGACCTACATATCCTTTTATTCTAAGGTATTGAGCCGACGCGACAGCCTCGGACGCATCCCAGACGTGGTCATTGAAGACTGGCCCGATATGCCGTGGCGAGGCCTGATGATAGATATTGCACGCAATTTCCAAAAGCCGCAAACGATGAAGGTAATATTGGCTCTGATGGCTTCCAATCGTCTCAACCGGCTACATTTCCATATCACGGACGACGAGGCATGGCGTCTCGAGATTCCGGGACTACCCGAATTGACGGACGTTGGCGCACACCGTGGATACACGTTGGACGAACGCACGTACCTCAAGCAGTTTTTTGCCGGAGACGGCAACCCACGCACCGACACAGGGACTTCCAACGGGTACTTCACACGCGAAGACTTCATAGACCTGATACGCACAGCCCACAATATGGGCATCGAAGTAGTGCCGGAAATAGAGTCCCCCGGGCACGCACGTGCCGCCATACGGGCCATGGAGGCTCGAAGACTCAACTGCGGCGACGACAGATTTCGCCTTATCGAAGACGGAGACACCTCGCACTACACCTCGGCACAGGCTTTCCACGACAATATAATGAACCCGGCATTGGAAAGCACTTACCGTTTTATGGAAAAGGTCATTGACGAAATAGCATCGATGTACCGTGATGCCGGAGTGCCGCTCATCGGCATTCACATCGGAGGCGACGAGGTGCCACGCGGAGCTTGGGACGGTTCGACTGCCGTTGCTCGGCTCAAGGAGCGCGAACACCTGCAGACACAAACCCGGGTTCATGCCTACTACGTGCAACGCATAGCCGCAATGCTGGCTGCACGGCACATACCGATGCACGGATGGCAAGAAGTGGCCTTGGATCATGACGAAGATTACAATAAGTCCATAGCTCCGGTCGCCGGAGGCGTCAACTGTTGGAGTACATTGTCGCGTCAAGGCAACGGCAACGTTACCGACCGTGTCCTACTTGCCGGATTTCCGACCATATTAAGCAATGTAAACCACCTGTATTTTGACCTCGCCTACAGCCGCGACCCACAGGAACCGGGATTGGCCTGGGGCGGATATGTAGACGAATTTTCGGCTTTCAACGCATATGCGCATCGGCTGTGCCCGGCCATGGACAAAGGACAGGGCAAGGTCTTGGGCCTTAACGCCCAAGTCTTCGGCGAAACCATACGTAGTGCCGCTCAACTCAAGACATATCTTATGCCAAAGATTTTGGGACTTGCCGAACGCGCCTGGAATTGCGACTCGACATATTCCGAGGCTCAGTTCAACGCCATTGTCGGCACACGCGATCTGCCTTTTTACGCTTCGCAGAGCCTGAACGTGCATTTGCGTCAGCCCGGCATACGTCTTGATGGCTGTATGGCTCATATCAACAGCCCATACCCCACATCCACCGAAGTAGTGATACGCTACACCTTCGATGGCACCGAGCCTGACCAAACTTCGCCGATATACACTATGCCGGTCACCATTCCGGACAATTGCCGTGAGGTACGTGCAGCGGCATACGCTTTCGGCACACGCAGCCTCACTATCAGCGCTCGGCGTTGAATCGGCATCGGCATTAGCTCGGCTAACATCAAGATAAAGTAGCAATTACAGAGGGCGTCCATCGGAAGTGAACGCCCTCTGTAATTGCTATATCTCCGAGCCGTATTGGCGCAGTCTATACAAGCTTATTCGTTGATATATGGACGAATGATGTCTGCCCAAATGCGATAACCGGGGGCAAGCAGATGCAAACCGTCATTAGTGAGATCCTTGCGAAGATTGCCGTCCTTATCGGCTACGGCTGTATACAGGTTTATCCACGTAAAGCCCTTGTCCTGCGCCATGGCAGCAACCAGCACATTGGCATCACGTATCACCTGCTCCTTGTCTTTGAGATTCTTATAACGGCCGAACGAGTTGTTGATAGGCAGCATCGACTGCACATACAAGCGCGTCTGAGGCGAACGTGTACGTATATAGTCTATCAATTCGCCCATGGCGTTGGCGATGCTGTCGGCACTCAGATTATGGCTGACATCGTTGACACCTGCCAGTAGGAAAATCTTCTTGGGATGTCCGTTCAAGATGGGATCGACGCGCAAGCGAATACCTTCGATGACATCGCCGATAATGCCGCGATTGAGCACATTGGGCATACCCAAAAGCTCGTGCCATTCGCATCCGTGTGTCAGCGAGTTGCCCAGCATGACAATGTCGTTTGTATCCACAGGCAGAGCCTCAAAGATGGTGGCACGCTGGCCCCACAATTCGGTATACTTATTCTGGTGCTGCATGTCTATGTAGTACTGCAAGCGTGTGCACTGCACGGTATCAGGCACCGAGACACTGTGACAGCACCGATGTTGCGCTGCGACAGGCAGGGCCATGGCCGCCAAAGCAGTCACGGCGACTATTGTCCGGATTTTCATGACGTATAACATTTTACTGTTTACGATAAGCATCTACAGCTTCTTTTACCGAGCCGTGGAGCAGAAGCAATCGCTTGGCCTCATCGTATGGCAATCCGAGCTCTTCAACGACCATACGTGTGCCACGATCCACGAGCTTGGCGTTGGACAACTGCATATTGACCATCTTGTTGCCTTTGACACGTCCCATCTGTATCATTACAGTGGTTGTAATCATATTGCAAATCATCTTTTGGCCTGTGCCTGACTTCATACGGCTGCTGCCGGTGACATATTCGGGGCCGACAATCATTTCGATGGCGATATCGGCAGCTTCGCTGATAGGCGCATCGGGGTTGGAGGTGATGGCTGCGGTAAGTATGCCATGTGCGCGAGCGGTCTTGATGGCTCCAATGACGTAAGGGGTGGTGCCGGAGGCGGCTATGCCGATTACCGTGTCACGATCATTAATGCCGAAGGCTTGAAGGTCTTTCCAACCTTGCTCGGTGTCGTCTTCGGCGTTCTCTACAGGATTGCGCAGGGCGATGTCGCCACCGGCAATGATGCCTATCACCCACGAGGGGTCCATGCCGAATGTAGGAGGTATCTCACTGGCATCGAGTACGCCCAGACGTCCGCTGGTACCGGCACCCATATAGAATATACGTCCGCCGCGACGCATACGGCTTACTATCTCGATAACGAGTTTTTCAATTTGCGGTATGGCTTTCTCAACCGCAAATGCCACTTTCTTATCCTCGGTGTTTATGTCATGCAGAATTTCGCCTACAGACTTTTTTTCAAGGTCGTTGTAAAGCGAGGGCTGCTCGCTTATTTTTACAAATGCCATAAGTATATTATGTGTATTGTGTGAATTTTAATGCTGTATATGTTCGTTTATACTCTCGTAGCTCAGGCGGGCATCGAGTGGAAACGGATGAGGCCTTCCATGGGGCTCTTGATGATGGTGCCAACAGTGCAGCCCACAGCCGCTGCGGCTTCGGCCAGCACATCGCGGTAGTAGTAGGCTATCGAGCCTATAAAGTTGACGCTAAACTTCTCGTGGCCCTTATATTGGCAAATGTTGCGTACAAAGAAGGACTTGAACGAGTTGAGCACCAGACTATGGATGGAGGGTTCCTCAATGTTTTGTATCAGGAAAGGGGTCACCGATGCCATGAAGCGGTTGCCTTGCGGCTCCTTGTAGACACGACGAATAATGGTCATGCGATCCAGATCATACTGCTTGAGGAATTTTTCGCACAGGGCCTTAGGCAACTGGTTCTTGAGTACATCACCCAGCAATATTTTGCCCAAAACGGCACCCGAGCCCTCATCACCGAGGATATAACCCAGAGGTGACACATTATCACATATCTTTTCGCCGTCATAGTAGCAGCTATTGCTGCCCGTACCAAGGATGCAGGCTATGCCGGCCGAGCGGCCGCACAATGCGCGTGCTGCGGCCAACAAGTCGGTGGCCACCTCAATGACGGGAGCAGGCACAGAGGCACGTATAGCCTCGGCTACGTTGGCACACACTTCTTCATTGATGCATCCGGCACCATAGAAGTATACGGACGTAACCTTGGGTACATATTGCTTGATTTCGGGTACGAGTTCGGTGGCTATGCGTGCCGCCATTTCTTCCTGCGTCAACATGATGGCATTCATGCCGCAGGTAAACACTTGTTTTACTACTTTCGAGTTTTCGACGAGGCACCAATCGATTTTGGTGCTTCCACAATCTGCTATAAGGATCATATCTTAATGTATATTTTGTTTCGATAAAGGATAAGGCCTACAGCCCAGACAAAGATGACGAAGCACAAGGCAAAGCACAGCGAAGCCAAGGTCTCGTCTCCGGAACACATGGGGGTAAATACAGCCTCATACAGCCAGCCCTTGATGGAGATGAGACCGCTTTCTGCCGCTTGATATGGAATTTTGATAAAGCCTACAAAGATACTCAACAGTGAGCCGAAGACATAGAGGAACAGCGGATTGATGCCATATACCTCGAAGAAACGGCTCCAACGCTTGTACCCTTTGATGTCTATCACCCATATAAGCAAGGCCAGGAAGCTGGCAGCAAGTCCGCAGGTAGTAAGCACAAAAGTGGGAGACCATATTTTTTTGTTGATGGGCATTCCGTAGCTGAACAGGAAGCCGGCAAAGGTGAGCACTGTGCCTACGATGAATAGTTTATTGATGCGCACGGTATTGTCTTTGGTGGACATTATCATTCCGCCGCAGATGAAACCTATGAGCATATGTGCTATAGCTGGCAGTGTACTCAGCAGGCCTTCGGGATCAAAAGCCAATTTAACACCGTCGATGGTGTCATGATACATATGAGTCTCGCCAAGTACAGCATGATCTACGCGGCTTACGATATTGCTGTCCGAGAATTCGAAGCCGTTGCCTACCAAAAGGATAATACCGTAAAGCACGATAATACCGGCGATAGCCCACGGCAGCCTGCGGCGTCCGAAGGCAAGGGCCAACAACGAACCTATGCCATAGCATAGAGCCAGACGCGGCATAACGCCGAGAATACGCAGGTGCTCGAAGTTGAACATGGCTTCGCTTAACGGCATATTATTGTTGATAAATCCACGCATAGTCAGGCTGGTCCATGCTATGAAAAGACCTATGAAGAATATAACTACGGTGCGACGTAGTATCTTGGCAAAAGCATGGGCACTGAGCTGGAAATTGTACTTCTTAAGCGAAAAATAAGTCGATACGCCCATGATGAACATAAAGAACGGAAAAACAAGGTCTGTAGGAGTCAGGCCATTCCATGACGCATGTTCAAGCGGAGCATAGATGTGTCCCCACGAGCCTGGGTTATTGACCAGCAACATTCCCGCGATGGTAACTCCTCGCAGGATGTCTAACGCCAAAAGACGTTTGGGACGGGGCTTGTCGGCATGGCTGTGGTGAGTAATTGTTGTAGTTGTCATTATAAGGCTTGGTTTGGATTATTGTAGCTTGTTATAATTGGTTATGTCAGGCGTATTTCGGACGTCACTCCTTACAATCTTCCGTTGCCTTGACGGAAGATGTAACCTCGTCTACAAGGTAGGCTATGGATTTGTAGGGTACTCCGCTATTGGTGGTCAGACCTATTTCGCATGTGCGCGAATTGGAATATCCCTCGGCCACATGTGCGGACTCGATTTGCGGGCGTAGCTTGCGTAGTGCCCAACTATTTAACTCGGGCAACATAAAACCTTTATCGCCTGCAAAACCGCAACAGCCGACCTCTGTGGGCACCAGTACGTCCGTGGAACAGCGTCGTGCCAAACCTATTATGGTGTCTGCCAGTTCCATATGGCGCGTCGAGCAGGTAACATGTACTGCCACAGGACGGTCTATAGGCCGGAAATGCAAATGCGGAGCCAAGAATGTGGCAATAAACTCGGCAGGCTCGTAAAGGTGCATACTCTTGATATGGTTGCGCATACGATGCAGGCACGGACTCTGATCGCACAATACCGGATAGCGACCGTTGTCACTGGCTTCAAGCAATGCTTTTTCTAATTCGGCGGTCTTGCGATCAGCTATATCGGGCATACCCTTGCTTTCCCAAATCATACCACAGCATAGGCGCTTCATATCCTTGGGGTATATGACTTCGTATCCGGCCTTATTGCATAGGCGAGTCATCACCGCCACCAAAGGCTCGATTTTGACGCCCTTCTCGGGAGTGCCGCCCATCGTTTGGTTGATACACGAGGGGAAGTATACAACCTTACGCGGAAGCTCGGAGGGCCGGGGTGCGTCTTTGGGCAAACGACAAGCCGTGGGCAAAGCGGCTGTCCACAGTGGTACTCCGATATGATGAAGGGTACGACCTATGGAGTTAACGGCATTGTCGCCCAATATACGGCGTACTCCCGAAGCAGTGGACAGCACCGGACGAAGCGTGGCCTCGATGCCGGCCAAGTGGTTGGCCGCCCAATTGCCGGTCTTGTAGCCTATGGATGTAGGCGGGAGGTTGCGTTGGCGTATATGGTGTACCATTTCGCCGGCATTGATGTGCATAGGACACGACAGCGAACACAAGCCGTCACCGGCGCAAGTGGCATCCCCAAGTCGTGCAAACTGGCGACGCAGGGTCTTAAGAAGTCCGGGATTCTCGCCGCTGCGTTCCAGACGGGAGATTTCACGCTGGACAACTACGCGTTGGCGTGCCGAGAGGCTAAATCCACATGAAACGCAATTGACCTCACAGAAGCCGCATTCGATGCAGCGATCAACTTCGGAATCGGTCAAAGGCAGCGATTTCAAGGCCTTGATATAACATTCGGGGTCATCGTTGAAGACAACTCCGGGGTTAAGTATTCCATGCGGATCGAGAGCATGCTTGAGGCGACGCATGAAGTTGTAGGCTTTGGGTCCCCACTCTTTACGCACAAAAGGCGCCATATTGCGTCCGGTGCCATGTTCGGCCTTGAGCGAGCCGCCGTATTCGTCTACCACCAAATGTTCTATGGCCTGCATCAGACCCTTATAGCGGTCTATTTCGGCCTGTGTATCAAAACTTTGGGCTATCACGAAGTGGTAGTTGCCTTCGAGAGCGTGTCCGTAGATGCACGCGTCATCATATCCGGAATCAATGAGCAACTGTTGCAATTTGACCGATGCTTCGGGCAGGTCATCAATATGGAATGCTATGTCTTCTATCAAGGCGGTGGTGCCTAAGGGTCGAGTACCGCCCACAGCCGGGAAAACCCCGCTGCGCATTCCCCACCATTTGCCGTACTCGGCCGGGTCGGTGGTGAAATGCGGCTCTACATACATCTTAAAAGATCGCAGAGTCTCCATGATAGCTGAAATATTAGCTTGGAGGGAGGCTTCGTCATCGGCCTTGGTCTCCAACAATAGCGCGGTCAGACCCTCGCCGGTGGTGTCATTGACAGATGCAAGGGATTTTTTGTCAAGAAGCTCACAAGAGTATACCGGAGCTTGCTTGCGCATAGCCACGACTGCACGACAAGCCTCGGCCAAATCCTCAAAATAAAGCATTGCACTGGCTCCAAGCGGATACAGATGGGAGGTCTCAACTGTAGCGCTGTACATAAAGCCGAGCGTGCCTTCGCTTCCTACCATGCAATGGGCAATAATGTCAAACGGATCATTGTAAACGACAAACGGACGAAGATTGAGACCCGTGACATTTTTTATGGAGTATTTGCGCTTGATCTGAGCTACCAATTCGGCGTCAGAGCGTATTTCATCGCGTATGTCGCAGATTTCGCGTATGATCTCGGGGTGTACTTGCTCGAAATTCCTGCGAGAATCCTCATCTGCGGTGTCAAGCATGGTTCCGTCTGCCAAAATGACACCCATCGATCTAAGTATGCGGTCGCTGTTGGCGTGCGTACCGCAATTCATACCCGAGGCATTGTTGATGATGATGCCGCCGACCATAGCAGATTTTTTTGAAGCCGGATCGGGTGCGAACATCCGTCCGTAAGGCGCAAGCAGTTCGTTGACACGCTGCCCTATTATGCCGGGCTGCAAGGTGATGATGGAGGCATCGCCCGAGATTTCATAATCTTCCCAATTCTTGCCGGCGACTATGAGTATCGAGTCGCTGATGGCCTGGCCGGAAAGGCTGGTACCGGCAGCCCGAAAGGTCACGGGAAGATGGTAGTCGCTGGCCATGCGGAGAATTATCGAAACCTCCTCACAATTTTTTGCACGTACAACCACCTTGGGTATAAGATGATAGAATCCGGCATCGGCTCCCCATGCGAGGCGACGTAATTCATCGGTATAAACGCGGTCGGCGTCTATGGTCTTTTTTAATTCTCGTATGAACGCCTTAATTGCGTTCTGCTTATGGTCAGGCATCTGGTTTGACAGTCTTGATAATGCTTGTATTGCGTATAGCGTATGGCTTAAGTGATTGGGATAAGGAATTAGGGATTGGCGACTATATCGCATTGGCTGATACACCTATATCGCTTCGTTCCTATTCTCCCATAATTCCTATTTTCCCATCACTCGCTTTATTATTTATACAGATAGTATGGTTTGGAGGCCTCTTTGAAAGCGGCTGCATCCTTATTCCAGTAGTCGATGATATCTGCCACTTTGTGGCGACGGCCGAAGCGGCGGCGTATCTCCTTGCTACCGGAAACCTTGTCGAACATATCAAAGCGTCCGGAGTCGGCATTGCCTTCTTTGAAAGTAGCCTTTTCGGGATTCATATCCGCCATTTCCTGCATTACGTAGAACTGTATCAGCGACAACGGGGCAGCCTCGGCATCGGTGATATATACTTCCACGCCCTGGATGTTTTCTCCCTTATAAGCGCTATAGAAGGGCTTAATGTGTATGGGGCGGAACATCACTCCGGGCAGGGCAAGTCCGTTGAGGCGGCGAGCCAATTCCTCGGCGTTGGTCCAAGGTGCACAGAATAGCTTGAAAGGCATAGTGTAACCCACACCGATATTGACGTATCCCAATTCGCCCAATATACCGCTGACGGGATAGAGTACCGCAGCCTCGGGGTTGGGAATATGCGGTGAGGGCAGCACCCAAGGCATCTCGGTCTGCGCGAAGGTCATATTTCGTCGCCAGCCATCCATAGGAACAACGGTAAGCTTAACTTTCTTCTTGCCTATCATGCCCTTGTCGTTGAGATACATAGCCAATTCGCCGGGAGTAAGGCCGTAAAGATACGGAATAGCGAACTGACTGACGAAGGATATGCACGAGTCTTTCACAAGGTTGCCTTCAACCTTGTTTCCGCCTATGGGATTGGGTCGGTCAAGAACCATAAATTCCTTGTCGAGTTCGGCGCAGGCTTCCATAGCCAAACCCATAGTGGATATGAAAGTATACGAACGACAGCCTATATCCTGAATATCATATACAAGGACGTCCACATCCTTGAGCATCTCGGCAGTGGGCTTGCGATTTTTGCCGTAAATGGAATATACAGTGACACCGGTGGCGGGGTCGGTCATATTGTCCACGTGGTCGCCGGCGTGTACATCGCCTCGGACACCGTGCTCGGGAGCATACAGTCCCACGAGGGTCACGCCGGGCGCCTCATGCAGAATGTCGATGGTGCTGCGCAAGTTGTTGTCTACTCCGGTAGGATTGGTAATTAGTCCCACGCGCTTGCCTTTAAGGCCTTCGAAGCCGCGGTCGCGCAGCACTTCTATGCCGGGCTTGACATGCGCCGTTGCCCCGAGGGCCAAGGCAGCCCCGAGGGCAGCCGCTAATAGTCGTTTGGTTGACATAACAAGTGTTTAGATGTAGTATATCTATGATGTAATATTATATCTTGCATTATATCTCCGATACCTAATTGGCGTCATTTTTCTTCGGCCTCGTTTGCGGCTGCATTCTTGGCGCCGTAAGCGGGATCAATATGACGACGTACCAGGAAGGTCACTGCCCAAGTGGCAAGGTTGCAGCCCAGAACCCAGAAGAAGAAGTTGCTGTACGAGTTGCCCAATAGGACTTCCTTAATCCATCCTGCTGCCATACCGGGAAGCATCATACCCAAAGCCATGAAAGCTGTGCAAATGGCATAATGGGAAGTTTTGTAAGGACCATCGGCGAAGTACATCATGAACAGCATGAAAGCTGTAAAGCCAAAGCCGTAGGCAAATTGTTCGAGTACGAGACATGTCCATACAGTTATTTGTCCGGACAGAGTGCTATACTCAGGCTGAACGTTGGATAGTATAATGTAAGCCACACAGTTAAGTGAGGTAGCCAAGGCCATGGGCCAAATCCATTTGCGCAGACCGCCGCGCGATGCGCAGATACCACCGATAATGCCGCCGATGGTGAGACCGATGATGGCGAGTGTTCCATAGGACAGACCTACCTGTTCGGGGGTCATACCCAAGCCGCCGGCATCACGACTGGCTAATAGGAACGGCTGGCACAATTTGACTACCTGAGCTTCGGGAAGACGATAGAGGAGCATGAAAAGCATAGCCAGTATCACGTGCTTTTTCTGGAAGAAGGTTACGAAAGATCCGCCAAATTCACGCATGATGGCTCCGGCAGTTTTCTTTTGTACATTTGAACCTACGGCACGGTCTGTCTTGGGATAAGGCAGAATGAAAGCATGATATAGGAACACTATGGCAAAGAATACAGAGCATCCGGCAACGGTCCATTTCCATGCAGCGGCTTTATCTCCATCCAAAGCAACTGTAAGCGCACCGGCAATCATCACCAGACCGCCTTGTCCAAAGACATTGGCACAACGGTAGAAAGTTGAGCGAATACCGACAAACAAAGACTGCTGGTTAGTGTCCAAGGCTATCATATAGAAGCCGTCGGAGGCTATGTCATGTGTGGCCGAGCAGAAAGCGGTAAAAACGTAAAAGAACAGGCAAATGGTAAACTCATTAATGTGAAGTCCGGCCTTGATTTCCTCACCCGTAGGCTGCGGCAGTGTAAAAGCTATACCGGCAAGACCTACAGCCACACACAATTGCATGATTACAGTCCACCAGCGTTTTGTCTTCATAATATCCACCAATGGGCCCCAGAAGGGTTTGATGACCCAAGGTAGATACAGCCAGCCTGTGTAAAGGGCGGCATCGGTTTCGCTCATGCCCAATTGGGTGAAAAGTACCATCGTCACCATATTGATGAAGATGAAGGGGATACCTTGGGCAAAATACAGCGTTGGTATCCATGCCCACGGGTTGCGCTTAGTCGCTTTTTCGGTTTGTGACATATTGTTTTCGATGTTTTCCGGACTCAAAAGTCCGAACCGTCGCTTACTGCGTCGGTAAAGGGTTTGTTTATTGGTGTTGGATTGTCTCGATTATCGCTCCGCACATTTTGGCGGATTATTATTCTGTTGTTTGGCAGTTCGGACACAGGCGCGATTGCGCTATCGATGTCCTTAGGCCTATTTGTATAGTTATCTCTGTCGCTACATCATTTGTCGTATCGCATTGACATTATTTATATAGTGTCTCGATGGAGGCGTCTATGAAGTAGTGGCGCAGTATTTGGTCGTATTTGTAGCCTCGGGCGCCCATGACGGCAGCGCCTATCTGGCATAAGCCTACGCCGTGCCCCCACCCTGCTCCATGCAGCACAAAGGCTTCGGGAAGTCCGGTGGCATCATCTACATTCACGCGTTCGACTACAAAGGCCGAAGAGTATAGATGGCTTGACGATAAGGTCTTGCGTATCTCCAATTCCTTGCCTATAATCATCGTACGCTTGGTACCTACAATCTTGAGACGCACGATGCGTCCCGAAGTACCGCGCTCCAAAGGTATCATATCTACGATGTCGCCAAAGTCTATACCACTGCGTCGTGCGGCCAATTCGCTGAGCTCTTGGCGCGTGTAGCGCACTTCCCAGCGGTAGAAGTCCTTGGTTTCTTGATCGTAGTTGTTGAGTACCTGCGAAAGGATTGCCGCATCTGAAGTATTGCAGAAAGCCTCGGGTCGTGTTTGTATCCATTGCGAGGCTGCACTCTCATCACGCAAGTCGGGGTAATCGCCTTCGGCTACACCGTCTCGACGAGCGCCCAGGTAATGGAAGTGCTTGGGCTCCCAGCAGTACTCGAATTGCTCGAAGACGCCGCCGCAGCATTTGCTGAAACGCGCATCGCACAATTCTCCGTCATATACCAATACCTGTCCGCGTGTGGCGGCTATGGCTTCGGCAACCTTGGGCGTAGACTGACGCGTAACACCCTGATAGCGTTGGCAGTGGTCATCCGCGCAGACATCAAAGTTGACATGGTCTTCGCGATCGTACCACTTGACGCGTTCGCTTTCCGTCTCGGTACATGCATTGTATTTGGAACCACTTTCGGCTATGGCCTTATTCTTCTGAATTTGAGCCAACAGCCACGAACGCGAAATCACTGCGTGAGCCTTGAGCAGTTCCAGCGATGCATTAGCACTCATCTCGGAAGATATGACACTTAGCAAGTAGTCCTCAACGGGCAATACGTTGATTATGGTCAATTTGTCGCCTTCGACAATAAAAGATGCACTGCCACTGAAACGCTGATTTTCTTTGCGTTCCCAGTGAAAGTTGACACCGATGACAACATCCTTGATTTCAAAGATGTCTTGGCGTGTTTTGGGATGAAAGGCGATAGTGTCGTACTCACGATTTTGCCAGACAATGCGTCCGCCTTCTGTTATGGCAAGGCTTTGCGCCCCGGTAACAGTATTACCATCTGCAGTGGTGAAGTCGCCAAGAAAGTCTACATCTATGCGCGGCGCGCTTAGGATACCAACTTTGATATGCGGTTCGTTCATGATACGCAGTGTTTATTTATTTAACATTTGATGCTATTGCCGTGATTTCGTCGAGGTTGAGACACAGCTCGTTATAGATGCGACGTATAATGTCGGCGTCCATGCGTTCGAAGTCTTCGGGACGGGGCGTGATGAATACGCCGCCCATGTCCACAGATGCCGGCGACAGCAGCATACAATCCTTGCCTTCTGTACCATAGAAGGAGGGACGATGACGTTTACGCGGAATTACAACCATACGGATACCGGCCGGTGTGGCATAGCATAAAATGTTCATCATTGGCTCGCGCTCGCCTTCTGGCACGGGGATGGCGCTGTACAGGCGTCCGAACAAGCGTGCTCCGGCTTCGGAATCTTCTGCATCAATCACAAAAATCTTCAGTGGCAATGTATCCACCAAAGCCAAAGTAGCGCCTTCGTCCTCAATTATGGTCTTCAGTTCGGCATCCTCGAGGTCGTCTCCCAAAGTAAGGAAGTCACTGTTTCCGGCCTGGAAGTGCATGTGGTCGGGAGCGGAGGCTCCACACTTGGGCCCGTTATAAAAGACTGTATACTCGTCCAGTTGGGCGGCCAAATCCATCATATCCTTAGCGCGATCTGCCACCAACTGGTCGACATGACGATTGTCGGGGATGGTGAGGTGGCGCGGAAATATGGGGAAGGGATTGATCAGTACTATGTACTTATCGTTATCGCCCCAGAGCAGTCCGGTCTGTACGGCGGGACGGTTGGCCTCGCACAAAAAACATTTACGTTCTTTGAGACTTTTGGCGTCCACCTTAGCGGCAGACGATACGATGCGCGCGGGATTGAATTGAACTTTTATATGCATTCCATCGACATCGAGAGTCTTGACCTTAACGGTCTTAAGGGCTTCGAAATTGTTGGCGGCCTGCTCCCATACGGCGCATTGATCCTTAATCAGTTGGTTGGCTTGTTGTGATGTGATTGTGGACATCGCTATGATGTTGTTGCTATTATGGTGTATGGATAATTACATGGCTACGACCCGGCTAATTTATATGGCGCTGAACCATACAGCCGACTTTGCTTTACGCCACGAAAAACCGTTGGCACGGGGCTGCCCTCTCATGGAGAGGACAGCCCGATACTCAAGCGGGTTTGGAGGTTGTCCCTTTGGGTTGTCTACTTACAGGACGCCTCACTTGGCTGCTACCAATGCGCGGCGTGCTTGCAGTTCCCAAGTACGGATACGGTCCTTGTACAAGTTGTTGTTGTTCATCTTAACGATGTCGAGGGCGGCATCGGAGTTGTCTTCCCAGCGACGGCACAGGTATACAACATCGTATACACGACCTATCTGGAAGTGACGCGAGAAGGCCAGACCCAGAGCATAGTCTTCACCATAGGAGGTATTGGGTACATGGATTTCGCGCAATACGGGAGTATAGAATGCTCGGGGAGCGCCCAAACCGTTGATGCGCAGTGCGTTGTTGCGGCCGTTCTCCGGAGTCCATTCTTTGTGGTCGATTACGCCCGGCGGTATGGGGTTTTTGTCGATGTCTGTAAGCATGTATGTACCTACAACCATGGCGCACTTTTGCTCGTAGAAGGCTGCAACCATCTTGGCCAAGGTGTTCTCATCGGAATATACGTCATCGCTGTCCAGCTGCACGGCAAATTTGCCGCACTTGGGATGCTGTACACCTGCATTCCAGCAACCGCCGATGCCCAGATCATCGCGCTGAGGCACGATGTGTACCAGACGTGGGTCGTCCTTGAACTCGTCGATAGCCTCGGTGGTACCGTCTGTCGAGTGGTTGTCAATGACGATGAGGTTGAAGGGGAAGTCGGTCTTTTGGGACAGGACGCTGCGTATAGCATCGCGGATAGTACGAATGCGGTTGCGCACGGGGATGATCACAGAAGCCTCGTATTCGAAGTTGCCCTTGTTGAAGTCGATTTCATCAAATTTAGGCTCGAGGTATCCTCCTACAGCTTTGAGGTGCGCGGTGCAGGCCTTTTCCATTTCGATTTGGACGCCGCGGTTCTTGGGGTCTACATAATCAAATATTTTTTCGCCGCTCTTACGATTGTCAACGGTTACATCGCTGTAGAGGTATTCGTTGATGTGTACGATGGGTGCTATGCGGCTCAGACGCAGACGCAGGTCGTAGAGACCGGCAGCTGTGTAGTGTACATCGATACCGGCGGCAGCCTTCTTGAGGACCTCGGTGTTAAAGAAGAGCACCGAGCCAAAGTTGAAGTCGTCGCGGAGCGAGCCTTCCTGATAATCGATGACCGGAGCATTGCTCTTTTTGCCTTCGATGACAGTGTACGAGTCGGCATACATCATACCGGCCTTGGAATCTCCGGCCAAGCGCACAAAGCGGTCAAGGGCAAAGTATCCCATCACGAGGTTGTTGTATTTGGTGTACAACAGTGTGTAGGGTGCCTTGGCGGCCTCGGCAATCTTGAGCATGGTATCCGAGGAGTTAAGCGCATCGATGTGCACCATGGTGCAGCCTTCTACAGCGGTGGCTGCGGCATCGGTGGCTAGCAGATAGATGTTGTTGACTAAGGCGCTTTCGCGAAGTCCGTCGATGGTGGCTTTGGCCTGGGCAGCATCAACGTACGGAATGAAGCAGTCTATTGCTTGTCTCATAGGGATAATATTTTATAAATGATTTTTTGGATGTTTCTATGTATTGTAGCGTTTATTTGACCTTTATCCTCTCTACTTCCCTAAGGTCCTTAGGGTCTTTAATGTCCTAAAACTCTTAGTCTCTTAGGATGTTTGGACGCTTATGATTCGGAGGCTGTCACTATATCATTTTCAATGTGGGGTATCAACGTTTCTTTGTTTTTTTGGCCGGAGCTACTGCAACCTTGGTTAAGGGTTCGAAGAAGCGGAGCACGCGATTCATAAGGGCTGTACGGGCTTCGGCATCGGAGATGGTCTCGAAGGGGAAACCAATGACCACAGTGCGGTATGCACCGTTGTCAAAGGCTGTACCAGCTACGAGATTGTTCTCGCTGTAGCGCAGGAAGGTGCAACCTTTCTTAGCATCGGGGGCGTAGAAGGAGTCCGGTGACTCGGCTGCATAGCTCTCGGCGTTGAGCGTAACGTGGAAGGGGTATGTCGCTTCGGCATTGAGCCGGTCAAAGCGTGTCTGTACCTGGTAAGCGCTGCCTTCGACAGTGGCCTGGCCTACTCGCCAGTGGTATCCGAGAACTTCGGTAGCAAAACGTTGGTCGCGCTCGGCCGTTTCCTTGCTCGAGAATGGATTGTCCCATAAGTCTGTAGCCACAAACGCCCCGCTGACAAAGAAGGATGTTCCGGCCTTGGTCATAGCTTCGATTTTGCTCTGAAGAGCCGTATCAAAAGTCTTGTAGCGTGTGCCATAAACTCCTCGACCTTTGGCTATCTCTTTCTGCTTGCCCAAGATGAGGTCTACCACACGAGCATCGTCTTTGCTTACAGGACGGGAAGCGAAGGCTGAAGCACTGCTGCTTGTAAAACCGTAGCCGGCTTCGCGCACGGCTTGTCCGTGGATGTAAATATAGTCGTAAGTGTTGCCGGCCAAGACTTTGTCTTCGTAATTGGCTCGCGAAGCACCAAATCCGGCTGCATCATCGTCCATCCACGGAATGTTGCGACGGAACTCAAAGGTACGACCTATGTAACTGATGTCCTGCATGTAGGGCACTCCGGGGTCGCGTTCGTCATAAAAACCGGCAATGTCACCTGAGTCAAACCAATCGGGAGCACTCACGCGAGTGAAGCCGTTGACAATCTCAACACGCGGAACCTCGGGACGATGGCACAGAGCCACTACCATTGAGGGGAAGGACACACCACCATCGTTGCCGGCGATGACACGGTAGCTGTGTATAGCGTCATCATTAACGGTGATATCGTAATAGGGTTTGGTAACGCGTGCTACTTTTACAAAGGCGCCGTCGCCTACTCTTTCTTCTATATTATAATATGTGGGAGTCGCCGTCGCTTCAAGTGTATCGATGGTAGCGACCCATGTCAAGGCATAGTGCCCGTCCTTGCCGGCTGCTGTCACAGCAATGTTGTGTACAGGCAGAGGTTGCACCACGTAATCGTAACCGTCGCGCGATGCCAGAAATTGAAGCATACCTTTGTAGACGGCGCGCGATACGACAAAACGGAATTCGGGGTCAAGGCCGTACTTCATGTCCGCAAAATTCTGATGCGAAAGCAATTCGAGCAGCATACCCGGCACCTCGGGCACACGAGCCTCGTAGTAGGATTGATCCCACATGCCTCGGCGCGTCCAATTTGGCTCGAAAGTACGACGAATGTCATTGGTGATATTGGTCATTACCAAATCGGTAAAGTCGCGCGAAGCGTAGCGCGAAGTGCCGTTGGCGTATTCGGTGCCGCGTTCTTGCCCATCGGTGCAGTATATGCCCAAGGTTCCTATAATCGAATCATTGAGCGTCGTACCCGCATCGGAATGCCATGCAAAGGATAAATCCACGGGTATACGCAGACCCTTGCTGTCGGGAAGCATGGACGACCCTCCGGTCAACCAATTGACCCATAGGCCGCGACAGCGGTAGTCATCGGTGTAATCATTGACGTTTTTAGATGGCGTATATACGCTGTCGGGAGCGCCTGCCCATTGCAACCAGTAGCGTGCACCCTCGGTAAAACGGGGATAACCGCTGGCAACGTATTCATAATCTATCGAATCAAGTGGCTCAATGACCTTACGTGCCACGTTGCCCATACCGCCACCTATCTTGACGGCATCGGCACTTATGGTGCTTCCGGCCTTGCCCGACAGATTGGACAAGGTGACCACGGTCTGATGTCCGGCGGCAAGGTCGAAGTGCCCGAGGTATATCCATGTGCCACCACCCATAGACTGATTTACTGTAAAGTGGCGTGCTCCGCCTGCGGTATTAATGGTATAAGCTGCGTCCGTGGCCGAGGCATCGTCACTGACATACGAAACATATACCGCATAAGTGCCACGCTGCGGAATATTGGCCATCCAACGCACTTCCGAGGCTTCGGAGGCGTGGTCAACGGTGATGGCGCTCAAGGCTGTACCATCGCGGAAGGGATTATCGCCGTTGTGTAATTCGGTCTTGACATACCCGAAGCCGGGAGTCTGACCTGCAGTCCATGCACTGCCATACACCACCGCACCGGAGGCGTTGCCGCCATCATTGTCTATAATGATTTCGGTGGTATTGACATCTCGCTCGCGAGGGCTCATGACGTAAGCTCCCGCATTGCGAAGCATAGGCATCAGGAAGGGCATGACATAACTTTGGGTATACAAGTCTTCGACTGTCTGGAATATGCGGGCACGCTGCCATTCCCAGCGATTGAGCTTGGGCTCGAAATACCATCCGTGGCTCTGCCACAACGCGATATTGCGGTTTTGCAAGCCACGAGGTGCAACATCGGCATCGAGATCACTGACAAAAGGTGCCTTTTCGGTGGGTCCTATAACGCGCTTGGGCGCAAAAAGTATGAGGTTGTCCATGTTTGTACGAGACACTTCCTTGCCCGAACGATCGCGGTCAATCACATACATTTCCACTCGATATCCATCATACTTCTTACCCATAGCGGTACACACATCATTCTTGATAGAAGCAAGATTGTCGGCACGCAAGGGTATGTAGGCGCAGTTTTCGTTACATTCCACACGCAATACGCGTGCGGCATCGTCAGCATCGACGCAATCTACTCTAATCGGACCGAGACCGCTGGTGCCGGGCAGATAGTTGCGCAGCACTGCTGCCGCAGCTGCGTTGGCATCCGCGCCAAGCTTTGCCGCAACGGAGTTATCGGCGCCCAAGACCGAGGCGAAAACAATTATCGTTGTGATTATAAATCGATTTACCATTACTTTACATATTTCGGCAGAAAGCCTTACGGCCTCCCATAGGGTTTATACCTACAAAGATACAGACTTTTTTTGGCTAAAGACACATATCATTATCTAAAAAAGTATGTAATCAACTAATTTTAATTATCGGATACATATTTTTACATAAATCAGCACTATTTTCAACGTTTCGTCACCACCTCGCTTCAATCGACACACTCTCCCGAAAACGGACTGTTCCAAAGACTCATTTCGCATATTCTCAATGCTGTATCACATATCAAGTTGTATCCTGTCATTTCAAGTTCCTTAATCCAAATAAAATTCGTACCTTTGCGCCACACTAAGCATAAACACGCACGCGCAAAACCGCCGAGTGTGGCATAACCTATGACTTGCCGCAGCCGGCACTGCCAAGCTGCATAATATCGAATATACAAAACAAAACATAACATTTTATGAAAGCCTGCTTCATGGGATTGGGCTACATCGGACTGCCCACCGCTATCATTGCCGCCAAACACGGCGTCCACGTCATCGGCGTGGACATCAACGCCGACGTTGTCGCACAGACAAACGCCGGACATCTTCACATCATCGAACCGGGACTGGGGGACCTGCTGCGCGATGTCGTAGCAAACGGAAGCCTGCATGCACAGACCGCTCCCGAAACCGCCGATGCATTTTTCATCGTAGTGCCCACGCCCTTCAAAGGCGACCACCAACCCGATGTAAGCTATGTCGAAGCCGCCACTCGCGCCGTCATTCCATGCCTCAAAGAAGGCGACCTCTTTGTCATCGAGTCCACTTCGCCCGTAGGCACCACCGAGGCTATGGCCGAAATCATCTTTGCCGAGCGACCCGAACTCAAAGGCAAGATATACATAGCATACTGCCCTGAACGCGTCCTGCCCGGCAACGTTATTTACGAACTGGTGCACAACGACCGCGTTATCGGGGGCATCGATGAAGCTTCCACAAAAAAAGCCCAGGCTTTCTACGCACAGTTTGTTCAAGGAACTCTGCATCCCACCAACGCCCGCACCGCCGAAATGTGTAAGCTCACCGAAAACTCGTCACGCGACGTGCAGATAGCTTTCGCCAACGAGCTGTCCCTGATATGCGACCGCGCAGGCATAAATGTCTGGGAACTTATCGCCTTGGCAAACAAGCACCCGCGCGTCAACATCCTGCAACCGGGTTGCGGCGTAGGAGGACACTGCATCGCAGTCGACCCCTACTTCCTTACCGCAGCATTCCCCGAGGAAGCGCAGATTATTGCACAGGCACGCGCCATCAACAACCATAAGGCCGACTGGTGTGCACTCAAGACCATCAACGCCATTCTCCGCTTCAACAACGAACACCACCGTCGTCCGGTTGTGGCCATGATGGGCGTGGCCTTCAAGCCCGACATCGACGACTTGCGCGAGAGCCCGGCACGCCATATCATCGATGCCGTAGTCGCAGAGAAACCCGATGCCGAGATCCTGGTAGTAGAGCCAAACGTACCCTCGCACCCCGTATACAAGCTCACCAACTACCGCGAAGCCTACGACCGCGCCGATATAGTCGTGTTCCTCACCGCACACACGCCCTTCAAGGGTCTGCCCCAACGCGAGGACAAGGTTATACTCGACTTCTGCGGCATCTTCAAGAAATAACATCTATGACTCAGACACAAGGCAACGACAGCGCACGCGCGACCATCGGCAAAAACGCCGACGACCGCGTGAACCTGCGCGGAGTCAAAGTACACGCCTTCGACTCGGCCGAAAGCCTTATGGATTATGCCGATGCACATCCCGGAATACTCGTGGCCGTCAACGCCGAGAAGATCTTGAACGCCAACGCCACCACCCTGCCTATAATCAACAACAACATCGCATATTGCGACGGCTCGGGAGCGGTACTCGCCGCTCGACAAAAAGGAGCCAAAGACGCTGTCAAAATAGCCGGGTGTGAGCTGTGGCTGCACATCATCGACAGACACCACGCCGACCGCACATTCTACATCGTTGGAGCCACCCCGGAAGTACACGCCAAGACCATAGAAGGCCTGCGCCAACGCTATCCCGACATACGCATCGTAGGACACCGTGACGGATACATCCGCGACGATGCCCAACGACAAAATCTCATAGACGATGTAGCCGAAAAAAAACCGGATATAGTATTCGTCGCCATGGGCTCGCCTAAGCAGGAAATACTTATGGCCGATATGCAGCGCCGACAGCCTAAAGCCATATATCAGGGCTTGGGCGGAAGCTTCGACGTCTTCACCGGCACAGTGGCACGCGCACCTCGCTGGTGGATAGACCACAATCTCGAATTTGCATATCGTCTCATACGCCAGCCTCGGCGAATCACACGCAACTTCAAATTCATCCGCTACGCCTGGTGGCTGCTTTGGCACAAATTCTGACAACCGGACACCGGACAGTACAACAACCTGAGCCCGACAATCGACAATCAAGGTATCCCACCGCCCAATCCGTCAGTCATATATGTTCCTCCAAGTATGACACGGAATAAGACAACACAAATTCCAGCCGATATGAAAAAGAAAATAATGCCCGTCTTCGGCACACGCCCCGAAGCCATCAAAATGGCACCTCTGGTCAAAGCACTCGAGGCCGCCTCGGACCGCTACGACACCGTGGTAACCGTCACCGGCCAACACCGAGAGATGCTCGACCAGGTCCTCGGACTATTTGAAATAGTACCGCAACACGATCTTGATATCATGCGGCCGGGTCAAGACCTCTTCGATGTCACCATACGCATCCTCGATGGTATGCGTCAGGTTTTGGCCGATGAGAAACCCGACCTGGTGCTGGTACACGGCGATACAGCCACCTCCACTGCTGCCGCACTCGCCGCATTCTACTGCCGCATACCTGTGGGACACGTCGAAGCCGGATTGCGCACGGGCGACATTTACGCCCCATGGCCCGAAGAAATGAACAGACGCCTCACCGGCCGTCTGGCCACCATGCACTTCGCACCAACCGAAGCGGCTCGTCTCAATCTTCTGCGCGAGAACGTCGATTCTTCGGCAATCACCGTCACGGGCAATACTGTCATTGACGCCTTGGACATCGTAGTATCCAAGCTAAAAGCCGATGCCGAATTGCGCACATCCACCGCCAAATTGCTCAAGGAACGCGGATACGACACAGCACGACTCAACGACGGCACACGGCGTCTGGTACTCATAACCGGACACCGACGCGAAAACTTCGGCGACGGCTTTCTCGACATCTGCCACGCCATACGCGACCTCGCTGCCAAATATCCCGACGTCGATTTCGTATACCCCATGCACCTCAACCCCAATGTCCGCCGACCCATCGCACAAGTATTCCCCAAAGAAGACTCACCGGCCAACGTCTTCTTTATCGAGCCGTTGGACTACCTACCCTTTGTATACATGATGACACGCAGCCACATCATACTCACCGACAGCGGTGGCATCCAAGAAGAAGCTCCATCGCTGGGCAAACCGGTACTGGTGATGCGTACCGTCACCGAGCGCCCCGAAGCCCTCGAAGCCGGCACAATACACCTGGTAGGCACTGACCGAGCCAAAATCGTCGACACTGCATCGCTATACCTCGACGACGAAGACGAATACCGACGACACGCATCCATAGCCAATCCCTACGGAGACGGCAAAGCATGCAGCCGCATCATCGCATACATCGACAGCCACCTCCGATAAAGGGCTCAAAGACCTTAAAGGCCCTAAGGCCCTTAAAAGTCCGTACTTCCACGAAAAATTGCCCCGACAGGAAATGCTCTACATCTCCGACATCCACGATGAGCGCATACAAATGTTTGCGCACATGACCGAAACGCAATTGCGTCACGGACAGAGTGGTGACGGAAACGGGTTGTTCATAGTCGAAAGTCCAAAGGTCATAGCCGTGGCCTTGGCACACGGCTACCGGCCCGAGGCTCTACTGTGCGAACAGCGACACATCCACGGCGATGCAGCCGAAATAATTGCCGCCCTGCCACAAGACACACCCGTGTATACCGGCGACCGAAACACCCTGGCTGCCCTGACAGGTTACACCCTGACACGCGGAGTGCTGTGCGCCATGCGCCGTCCCGCGCCTCGCAGCGATGTCGAAGTATGCCGCGATGCACGACGAGTCGCCGTCATAGATGGTGTGTGCGACACCACCAATACCGGAGCGATATTCCGCAGTGCCGCCGCACTGGGCATGGACGCTGTACTACTCACACCGGGGTCGTGCGACCCCTTCAATCGTCGCTGCGTGCGCGTATCTATGGGCGGTGTATTCCTTGTGCCCTGGGCCTACATCCAAGGCAACGACACAATCGCAAGGCTGCACCAACTCGGGTTAGACACAGCCGCTCTTGCGCTTCGCGGCAACGACACCGCTCTTGACGACCCACGACTGACACTACGGCAACGTCTGGCTCTTATTGTGGGCACTGAAGGCGAAGGACTCGACCCCAAAGTCATCAATGCCGCCGATTTCACCGTGCGCATACCCATGCACCGCGGTGCCGACTCGCTCAACGTCGCCGCTGCCGCAGCCATCGCCTTCTGGCAATTGCGCAATCGCGACATCCGTAACGGCGAAAGCAGCCCTGGCTTTTATATCCCCGACGTATCGGCTGTACACGATGCCGGCAACGCCGATGCATCCCCGCGCCTCACCGACCTCTACTCCACAAACGACACTTACACAGGCAAATGAACCGACGATATTCCATAGCCATGTTCACAGCCATCGCCATCGCCGCAATCGCTGCCATAGCTGCCATGGTGTGCGGATCGGTGCACATCCCGACCTCGGAAGTACTGTCCATACTCACAGGCCACACTCCGGACAAGGACACCTGGGGACACATTATACTTGACCTGCGACTGCCGGCAGTAATCACGGCTGTACTCGCCGGAATGTCCCTGGCCGTGGCCGGCCTGCTGATGCAAACCATATTCGCCAACCCTCTGGCCGGGCCCTCCATCATGGGCGTCAGCTCGGGCGCCAGCCTGGGCGTTGCCGTGCTTGTTCTGCTATTCGGCGCCGGCACCGGGGCCGTGGTCTCAGGAGCAATACTCGGCGCCATGGCTGTTGTAGTCCTCCTTGTAGCTTTGGCCGGAATACTGCGCAGCGGTGTAATGCTCCTTATCGTCGGAATCCTCATCAGCTATCTGTCCTCTTCGGCCATTATACTGCTCAACTACGCCGCCTCGGAACAAAGCGTACACACCTATGTTCTGTGGGGCATGGGTACATTTTCAGACACCTCGTGGGACCAAATGGCCGTGCCCGCTGCCATCACCACCATCGGCATGTGTGCAGCTGTATTCATGGCCAAAGGCCTCAACGCCATGCTCATGGGCGAAAATTACGCCGCCAATTTGGGCGTACGTGTCTGGGCCTTGCGCGCTTGGGCCCTGCTCACTGCCGGCACCCTCACTGCCGTCACCACAGCCTACTGCGGCCCTATAGCATTCATAGGCCTGGCCGTACCACACATCGCACGTCTCGCTTTAGGCTCCACCAACCACCACCGACTGCTGCCACTTACAATGGCCTGCGGTGCCGCAACGGCTCTGCTGACGTTGTGGATGTGCACGCTGCCTTCTCGCTGGGGTGCCGTACCCGTCAACGCCATAACCCCGATAATCGGCGTCCCAGTCATCATCTACATCATCCTCAACCACCGCCGCATTGCCTACTTCAACTGACAGACAAGACACATCCACTCGCACACGAGATACGGATACGCGTGCCGAACAAACCGGGCATCGGGACGCCGGACTCGCCTCCGACGGACTCACAGCCGGATACATACACGGACATCGACGCATCCCCATAGTCTCCGATGTCACCTTCGCGATACCGCCTGCACACTTCACCGTCATGGTGGGACGTAATGGCAGCGGCAAGTCCACGCTGCTGCGCACCCTTGCAGGCATCCAAGCACCCCTGGACGGACGCGTGACCATACACGGTTGCGAAGTACGCGGCATAGGCTCGCGTCGGCTTGCTCGCCTAATCGCCATGGTATTTCCCACCGCTGTCGGCACAGGCGCCGGAGCTCTCACCGTCTACGAAGCCACCGCCCTCGGACGTCATCCCCATACAGGAATTACCGGACACTTGGGTGACGTTGACCGACACGTTATACGCGAAGCCATCGAGGCCGTGGGGCTGTCCCATAAAGCCGATACGCCACTGGCTGCGCTAAGCGACGGGTTACGCCAAAAAGCCATGATTGCACGCGCGTTAGCACAACAGACACCGGTAATAATCATGGACGAGCCCACGGCGTTTTTAGACGTGCCATCGCGCCATGCCCTGATGGACTTGGTGGCCGAAATGGCACATCGGCACGGACGCACTGTACTATTGTCCACCCACGACATGGCACCGGCACTGGAAGCCGGCGCCGACAGCGTCATCGTCGTCGAGACAGGACATGCCTCGATGCACAGCGCCGACAACGCCAACGAAGCTCTGGCTGCTCTATATGCCGATGACGGTATCACTTATGACCCTGACGCTTACGATTTCAGACCCGTCAAATAACCGACAATACACATCCGAAGGAGTGCACAGTCCAAACACTTACACATGCTCAACACTCCCTTTTCCCCGGATTTGTCCGTTAATCCACATTTTAATATATAGTTATATGTGTTAAAACATATAAATTGTAGCCAAATACTCCAATTTTAAGGCATTATTGGCCGATATTTCCATTGTGCAACCAATACACATAGTCCATTTTATCGTAACTTTGCATTATGGTTTGCCGCGAATTATCGCATCGGCATTTTTTGCTGTACGCAAAAAAACGTTACGCAAACTCGCACCCATAACACAACGACAAACCGAACAATAACAGACAATACAAAACTCACATTATAATAATGTATATGAACACCCACAAGATGCACATGCGCGCCATGACGGTCTTAGGCCTTGGCGCAGCCTTTCTTCTGACCACCTCCGTAGGCTCATGTTCCCAAAAGCAGGCTATGCCCCAGCAGATTCCGGCCATTGAGGTACAGACCGTAGACACAACTTCTGAAGACCTCAACACCTACTATCCCGCCATCATCCGAGGCAAAACCGATATCGCTATCCGTCCCCAAGTCTCCGGATTTATCACCAAAGTACACGTTGACGAAGGCCAGCACGTACGCAAAGGCCAAGTGCTCTTTACCATCGACCAAGTACAATACCAAGCAACCGTCGAACAAGCACATGCAGCCGTCAACTCGGCCCAAGCAGCCGTCAACACCGCCGCCTCCAACGAGCGCAACCAAAAAATGCTTTTTGAGAAAAATATCATAAGCCAAACCCAGTGGCAAACCGCTGCCGACGCTTTGGCTCAGGCACGTGCCGCTCTGGCTCAGGCTCAAGCCGCACTCGTATCCGCCAAGAAAAACCTCTCATACACCATCGTCACTGCCCCCTCGGACGGCGTTGTAGGTTCCATACCGCAACGCGAAGGCTCGCTGGCCTCGCCCTCATCGGCACAGCCGCTGACCACCATCAGCGACAACTCGCAAGTGTACGCATACTTCTCGCTAAACGAAAAAGAACTGCTCAAACTCACCGACAACGGCGAATACAGCCTTGACGAACGCGTAGGACGCCTACCCAAAGTAAGCCTCATGCTGGCCGATGGCAGCGTATATCCCCTCCAAGGACGTGTAGCCACCGTCAGCGGCGTCATCGACAACACCACAGGTGCCGCACAAGTACGTGCCCTCTTCGACAACCCCAAAGCAATGCTGCGCAGCGGCTCCACCGGCAATGTCATCATCCCCACGCACAGCCACAACGTAATTCTGGTGCCACAGAAAGCCACATTCGAGATCCAGGATATGAAATACGTCTACACCGTCAACGACACCAACGGCACCGTACCCACCCAGATCAAAGTACTCGACCTTAACGATGGGAAGAGCTACGTGGTCACCGACGGCCTCAAACCCGGCGACCGCATCGTCGTCGAAGGCGTAGGAACCTCCGTGCGCGACAACATGAAAATCAAACCGGTGACAGCCCAAGAAAAGGCTGCCATGGAAGCCAAGAAATAGGACGGGCACACGCAAGGCACGGGAAACAAGCTCCGCCTCGAAGCGGAAAGGCTGCCGGACTTAAAACATAAAAGTTGACAAAGAACCTGAACGACACGAGAGTAGTCCGAAAATTCTTAAGGTTCGACCCCAAGCCTAAAAGCTTGCAGCCCATCCCCGCCGCAAAGCCCACAACCCACCCAACCAAACATTTATAAAAAAGCACAAAGACAATGAAACTTGACCGCTTTATCAACCGACCGGTCTTGTCCACGGTTATATCAATCTTTATCGTCGTCTTGGGCATCATCGGCATGGTCTCCCTGCCCATCACCCAGTACCCCGACATCGCGCCACCTACCATCAGCGTATCCACCACCTACAGCGGTGCCAACGCCCAAGCCGTGCTCAACTCCGTGATTGCGCCATTGGAGGAATCCATCAACGGCGCCGAAGGCATGACATATATGGAGTCCACAGCTACCAATACCGGTTCGGCAACCATCAACGTCTATTTCCGACAGGGTTTTGACCCCGATATGGCCGCCGTTGACGTCCAAAACCGCGTATCAAAAGCCCTCAACCTCCTGCCCTCCGAAGTGACGCAGGTGGGCGTGACCACACAAAAACGCCAAACCTCCATGCTTGTAGGCGTTGCACTCTACGACCCAACCGGCAAATACAGCGAGGAATTCATCGAAAACTACGCCAAAATCAACCTCGTACCACAATTACAACGTGTCAACGGTGTGGGTGATGTTATGGTCATGGGCGCCGACTACTCGATGCGTATATGGCTTAAGCCCGATGTCATGGCTCAGTACGGCCTGATGCCTTCGGATATCGCCGCCGTCATGGCCGAGCAAAACATCGAAGCCGCCCCCGGTGCCTTCGGCGAACAAGGCAACCAGTCCTTCCAGTACACCATGCGCTACCGCGGACGTCTCGCCGACCCCTCCGAATTTGAGAATATCGTCGTACGCGCCACTTCCAACGGCGAAGTGCTGCGCCTCAAAGACGTAGCCAACGTCGAACTGGGTCGCGTCACATACGGCTTCCACAGCAAATTCAACGGACACCCCTCCGTAATGGCCATCGTCTTCCAGACCGCCGGATCCAACGCCACCCAAATCATCAACGACTGTCTTGACTACGTCCAGACAATGAAAAAGTCGCTCCCCGACGGACTCGAAGTCGCCGTACCTTTGAACAACAACGATTTCCTTTATGCCTCCATTGACCACGTCATCGAGACTCTCATCGAGGCCTTCTTGCTGGTGTTCATAGTGGTATACATCTTCCTGCAAGACCTGCGAAGCACCATCATCCCCGCCATCGCCATCCCGGTGGCCCTGATCGGCACATTCTTCGTACTCAAGTTCATAGGCTTCTCCATCAACTTGATTACCCTATCGGCCCTCGTATTGGCCATAGCCATCGTCGTCGATGATGCCATAGTGGTGGTCGAAGCCGTCCACGCCAAACTCGACGTCGGATACAAGAGTGCACGCCGCGCATCCATAGACGCCATGAGCGAAATCTCGGGCGCACTGATATCCATCACCATGGTCATGATGCTCGTGTTCATCCCCGTGTCATTCATCTCGGGCACCTCCGGCGTGTTCTACCAGCAATTCGGCCTCACCATGGCCATAGCCATCTTCTTCTCGGCCGTCAACGCCCTTACCCTCTCCCCGGCCCTGTGTGCTGTGTTCCTTAAACCGCACAAGGACGCCGAAGGCAAGAAGCAAAGCTTCGTAAAACGTTTCCATACAGCCTTCAACACCGGGTACGATGCCATGCTCAAGCGCTACAAAAAATCGGCTACATTCTTCGCTCGCCACAAGGTCACATCCTTCGGCATCGTGGGCGCCACCGTAGCCGTGCTCGTATACCTGATGACCATCACCCCCACCGCACTCGTCCCCAACGAAGACACCGGCATACTCTTCTGCATGGTCAACCTCCCCCCGGGCTCGTCCCAGGAACGCACCGGTGAAGTTCTCGAACAAACCGACAAAATCATACGACAGAACCCCGCCGTAGCCGAAAGCCAAATGATTGATGGCTACAGCTTCCTTGCCGGCCAAGGCGCCACCTATGGCACTTTCATCATCAAACTCAAGAACTGGGCCGAACGCGACAGCAAAACCCAAAACTCGGAAGCCGTGCTTAAGCAGCTATATGGGGCTCTCAGCGTTGTCAAAGATGGCAATATTGTAATCTTCGCGCCGCCCATGATTACGGGCTACAGCGCCACCAACGGCTTCGAAATCAAGATGCAAGACCGTACCGGAGGCGACATCAACACATTCTTCGCGGTTGTCCAAAACTTCCTGGCACAACTCAACCGGCAACCCGAAATCCAGATGGCCTATACCACCTTCAACCCCACCTTCCCGCAATATCAGGTGGACATCGACGTGGCCAAGGCCAAACAAGCCGGAATATCGCCAAAGACCATCCTCAGCACACTTCAAGGATACTACGGCAGTATGTATATCAGCAACTTCAACAGCTTCGGCAAAATCTACCGTGTGATGATGCAAGCCGAACCATCGGCACGCGTCTCTACAGAGACACTCAATGCCATAAAGGTTCGCGGCGGGACAGGCGAAATGGCGCCCATCACCAACTTCGTCAGCCTCAAGCGCGTATACGCCCCCGACTTGCTCAACCGCTTCAATATGTTCAACTCCATCAGCGTCACCGGCCAACCCAACACCGGATACTCCTCGGGTGATGCCATCGCCGCAATCCAGCGCGTAGCCGCTCAGGTACTACCCCAAGGCTACGGCTACGAATACGCCGGCATGACACGCGAAGAAGCCCAAAGCTCGGGTAGCGCCACAGCCATTATCTTTGCATTATGTCTGCTCTTCGTATACCTGCTGCTCTCCGCCCAGTACGAAAGCTACATCCTACCATGGGCCGTAATCCTCTCCATACCCTTCGGCCTTATGGGCTCGTTTGTCTTCGCCCTGATCTTCGGCATCAGCAACAACATCTACTTGCAGATTGCGCTGATTATGCTTATCGGCCTGCTGGCTAAGAACGCCATCCTAATCGTCGAATTCGCCCTTGACCGCCGCAAGACCGGCATGTCCGTGCTCAACGCAGCAATCGCCGGCGCCGGCGCCCGTCTGCGTCCTATCCTAATGACCTCGCTGGCTCTCATCATCGGCCTGCTACCCCTGATGTTCTCCACCGGTGTAGGCGCCAACGGCAACAACGCCCTCGGCGTAGGCGCCGTAGGCGGTATGCTCATCGGCATGATTCTCCAAATATTCATAGTGCCCGCACTCTTCGTCGCATTCCAGAAAATCCAAGAGAAGATTACACCCATACGCTGGGACAATGCCGAACGTGGAGGCACCATCGAAAGCGAAATCGAGCAATTCACACCCGAGAACTAACCCTCTGACACGACACAATATGAAACAAAACATAATCACCGCAACACTGGTAGCCGCCACCTTGGCCGTGGCGGCCACCTCCTGCGGCATCTACAAAAAATATCAGACGCCCGACAACACGCCCCTCACGGCCGAATACGTACAGGCGCGCCAAAACAACGTAGACAGCACCGCCCTCGGCAACCTGTTGTGGGAAGAAGTCTTCACCGACCCGGTACTGGCCGACCTCATAGACCGAGCCTTGGCGTCAAGCTCTACCCTGGCCAACGCTCGACTCAACATCGACATTGCCCGGGCTCAACTGCGCGGAGCCAAATTGGCGTACCTCCCCTCAGTATCACTTGCGCCTAACGGCTCGGGAAGCTCCATAGCCGGCAGCTCCATATCCTGGGGATACCAGATACCCGCCGTAGTATCATGGGAAGTTGACCTCTTCGGCAAACTACTCAACAGCAAACGCGGCGCAGCCGTGGCCGTCGAACAAAGCGAGGCCTACGCACAGGCCGTGCGTTCACAACTCATCGCCACCGTAGCCAATACGTATTACTCTATGGCTGCCGTCGAAGCACAACTCAAGGTGGCACGCAATACGGCCAAAATCTGGAGCGAAAGCGTCCAAGTGATGCGCGACCTCAAAGAAGCCGGCAAATCCGGAATGACAGAGGCCGCCGTCGTACAGGCCAACGCCAACCTTCAAAGCGTCTTGGCTCAGATTACCGAACTCGAAAACACTCGTCTCAATCTGGACAACGCCATGAGCCTACTTGTCGAGACAATGCCCACGCACTGGGAAGTAAGCGCCGACGCAACTCTCGATATCCCCGCTCCGATACTGCAAGGCGTACCCATGTCCTACCTGGCCATGCGTCCCGATGTTACAGCCGCCGAACGCTCGCTGGCAGCCGCATACTACAATACAGCCAGTGCACGCGCCGCATTCTACCCGAACCTCTCCATCAGCTTCACAGGAGGATTTACCAACCAACTGGGCACCATGATCAAAAACCCCGGCGAATGGTTCTACAATCTGGCCGGGTCGCTGACCGCCCCCCTGTTTGCCCGCGGACAAAATATTGCCCGATTACAAGCCGCCAAGGCACAACAGGCACAAGCCCTCAACAGCTTTGAGCATACACTGCTGAGTGCTGCTTCCGAAGTGTCCAACGCCATGAGCGCCTACACAACCGCCGGACAACGTGCCGCAATATTCGAAGCACAGAGCGCCGACCTCGAAAAAGCCGTCGAGTACACCAACGACTTGATGATATACGCCAACGGCACATATCTTGAAGTGCTCACCGCACAGCAAAGCCTGCTCGCGGCACAGCTCAACCAAGTATCCTGCCGCCTGGCTCGCAATCAAGCTATCATCAACCTCTACCAAAGCCTCGGCGGCGGACGTTGACACTCACCCTCCACCTTATAAGTCCAACAAAAACACAGCTTAAAGAATGATCAGTCCATTAGCGCACGTTGACCCCAACGCCAAAATAGGCGAAGGCGTCACCATCCACCCCTTTGCGTACATCGACGAAGACGTTGTCATCGGCGACGGATGCACCATAATGCCTTATGCCAGCATTATCCGCGGCACACGCATGGGCAAAAACAACAAAGTCTATCAAGGAGCCGTCATCGGCGCCGACCCCCAAGACTTTCGTTGGAAAGGCCAGAAAACATTTTGCTACATAGGCGACAACAACATCATCCGCGAACAAGTCATTATCAACCGCGGCATAGCCGAAGAAGGCGGCACACGCATAGGCGACGGATGCTTCATTATGGCCGAAACACATATCGGACATGACAGCAACATCACCGGCCCGGGCGTGCTGGGCAATGGTGTCAAAGTGGCCGGCAACGTCACCATCGACACTTGCACCATACTCTCGTCCAACGCTATCGTACACGAAAATTCAAATATCGGCAAATGGGTATTTGTCAAAGGCGGATGTCGAGTCAGCGGAAACGTGCCTCCATATATCATCCTGGCGCATAACCCCGCCGTATACTACGGTGTCAACGCCAAAGTTATGTCCGCCCGAGGAGACTTCTCTGCCGAAGACATCGACAACGCGGCCAAGGCTTATCGTCACATATATCAAACCCAGACATCGGTATTCAACGCCCTCCGTCGCATCGAAAACGACATCGAGCCCTGCTCCATACGCGAAGAAATACTCAACTTCGTCCGCGGCCACAACTACCGCATCGTAGCCGTCCCCGTAGACCTCGAAGGCGACTAAGCCATCGGATGGCCTCCTCCGCACACATATATTCATAAATAAAGCGGACGGCCTGAGCCACATATACATCCAAACAAAAAACAGCCCCTGCAACTTCCGCTACAGGGGCTGTTTATTTGTTCTCTGAAAAACGGCACGGTTCAGCCTATGAGACCACTATCCGATGCTTCCACGCCTGAGCCAACTTTCCTCAAACACACTGACTGAAACACTACCCTACCAAGGCGTGTACTATAAGCCGGGTATAACACTCGGGGATTGTATACAGAGACAAAAATGGGGACTGCGGATCACTCCGAAGTCCCCACCATCGAGATGCCCCGAAGGGCAATCCTGAACTTGTAAAGATAGTGCTATTTTATTAACAGCAAGCTACTTGAACGATTGTCATTAATAGATTCCCTGGCCCATCATAGCCTCAGCAACTTTCATGAAGCCGGCGATGTTAGCGCCCTTCATGTAGTTGATGTATCCATCGGGCTGTTTGCCGTACTTGACGCACTGCTCGTGAATGTTGCGCATGATTTCATGAAGTTTCTTATCCACGTCTTCGGCGCTCCATTGGATATGGCCGGCGTTCTGGCACATTTCCAGACCGGAAGTGGCCACACCACCGGCATTGACAGCCTTGCCGGGTGCGTAGGTGATGCGTGCGGCGATGAATGCGTCGATAGCCTCGGGGGTGCAACCCATATTGGAAACCTCGGCAACGAGCTCTACCTTATTGTCGATAAGCTGCTTGGCATCGTTACCGTTGAGTTCGTTCTGTGTGGCGCAAGGCAGTGCGATGTCCACCTTCTGCTCCCAGGGCTTACGACCTGCATAGAATGTCGAACCGGGGAATTTGTCTGCATACGGAGCGACAACATCGTTGCCCGAAGCGCGGAGTTCGAGCATATAGTTGATTTTCTCGGCATTCAAGCCGGCGGGATCGTAAACGTATCCGTCAGGGCCGGAGATGGTAACCACCTTGGCGCCAAGTTCGGTAGCCTTGAGAGCCGCTCCCCAAGCCACGTTACCGAAACCGCTGATAGCAACAGTCTTACCCTTGATTTCGTCTTTCTTCTCGCGCAGAATGCTCTGTACAAAGTAGAGAGCACCGAAGCCGGTAGCTTCGGGACGTATACGGCTGCCGCCGAAGGTCATACCCTTGCCGGTGAATGTACCGGTGCACTGGTTGGACAGTTTTTTGTACATACCGTACATGTATCCGACTTCACGTCCACCTACGCCTATGTCGCCGGCGGGCACATCCTGGTCGGGACCGAGGTTCTTCCAAAGCTCGAGGATGAAGGCCTGGCAGAAACGCATGATTTCGCGATCACTCTTGCCACGGGGCGAGAAGTCGCTACCGCCCTTACCACCGCCCATAGGCAGAGTTGTCAGAGCGTTCTTGAAGGTCTGCTCAAAGCCGAGGAACTTGAGAATGGACAGATTGACAGATGCGTGGAAACGGATACCGCCTTTATACGGGCCTATAGCGTTGTTGAATTGTACGCGGTAGCCTATATTGTTCTGGATTTCGCCCTTATCATCAACCCAAGTAACGCGGAAGGTGAAGATACGGTCAGGCTCGACCATGCGCTCTACGATTTTATTGCGCTCGAATTCGGGGTGCTGGTTGTAGACCTCTTCAACAGACATGAGGACTTCCTTCACTGCCTGGAGATACTCTTTCTCGCCCGGGTGCTTAGCTTCCAGGTCAAGCATGATTTTATTAATATCCATAACTAAATACTGGTTTAGGTAAATAGGTAATATATGTTTTTTGTCTATAAAAAGCTTCTTTTTGTGGATGTCAGCGGTGCATGTACCGCCTGTTGACTTGCTTTTTGACATGCAGGCAGGCAAGCGGCTCCCATATTGCCACAACGCACACGCCCAAAGTGTCAAATGTCAATCAAAGTCAATGTTCATCACGACAAATTTAGCCATTATTTTGATGTGTTGCACTCCAAAAGCCTTTTATTTGTACATTTTTCTGTTAAAGATTATTAAAACACAACAAGGCTCTTTCAGGGACAGATGGGGTCATAACAGAAGCGGTCGTGGAAACGACAGACGTGATGCATGCTACCATCCCCGCACTGTCTTTCGTAAATTGCCACAATCTTTCAGGACAAAGCGACAGACATCCGGGTATAGCGGCAAGTGGGTATAACGAACAAATGAAGGTTGCCGACAGACCAACGATAAAAGGCATTACACCATAACAACCAATCTATCTTCTATAGCCATACCTTTAACGATTTCACACGGAGCATCTTCAAGAACTTTATACCCGAAGACGTTCATCAATAAGGCCGTAACCTCTGCAGCACCTGTCTTGACATACCGGCGCACTTTGGATGTAGACAATTGTTTTACGACAAGGGCAAGATAAGCCTGATAAAGGTCGTCAAGCTTGATTCGCCTCCTGCAATTTATCACGACATCCGGGTATAAGACGGGCACCACGCCATCGGCTATGGGCTCGATTTCATATTCTTTGCCTGTCCCGGATACGATAGAGGTCTGTTCTTCTATTTGGGCGACAAAATCATCAAAGGGAATATGTATTCAGATATATATAACGAATTCTATTGACTTGATGTGTCAAGCATTGTCAGGTGAATACAACGGCCGACAATACACTGAAGAAGCCTACGCGGTTCAGCGACGTACTCCGTCAATACTATAGCGTGTATTGTCCGGCATCACAATGATGACGCGTCCGTTCTCTATGGTTTTGTATGTGCCATGGCCGCGGTCGGCTTTGATATCGCTGACGCCACCGGATTCGTTGACTGTAAGCGTGACTGAAGCCTGTGCCGCACCGTCATGCGATGTGGCCGTGATGACGGTCTTGCCTTTAGCAACCAAAGTTACATATCCGCCATTAACGGTAGCCACACCCTCATCGCTGCTTGTCCATACTATTCGTTGGTCGGTAGCTGTGGAAGGCGATACGGAGGCTTTCAGTGCCAGGTATTTGGCAGATGAGATGTCGGCCGTCAACTCGGCGTCCCCGGCTATAGTCAACGAGCGCACCGCTTCAGGTTGGTTTTGACCCTTACGGAGATATAAGAACGGCAGCGGCAGCGACTTGGACGTATATGTATTGAAGCGTGCATAAGCGCCCTCGGGGGCATTGAAGCGCAGTGTGCCGTAAGCGGCATTGGCGTTAGTAATAATGGCGCCATCATAATCTAACTTTATGGACCATTGCATTGAGCCCTCATCCCAGGCTAAGGACTGCTTGGCAGTAGCGCCAAGTCGGCGACCGTACTGGTCGGTGAGCGTCCACATTCCGGCATCATCGCCCTTGCCCAAAGTGAAGTATAAGACTTCGCGATCGGTAACATTAGATGTCGAGGCCACAGCCACAGCGTCCAAATAGTGCGATTTTTCCATGCCATCAATGTCTCCGGCAGCGCTGCCGCTACGATATATCATCACTTTGTCTCCTTCGTTTATGGTGCTTTTACTGACCAACTTCTCGTAATTCCAGCCTAAAGGCGATTCAAGTACCATACCCGGAGCTTCGTCATATTCTATGGCTATGGCATTCAAATATACCGAGCCTTCGCTGTATCCGCCCTGGATGATAATGGAAGCTTCTTCGGCGACCAAGGCCGGTACAGAGAGACTCTTGGTGAGATCCACGTACACACCCAGATCTTTGGAAACCCACTGGCCGAACCATGTGTCGGAGGCTAAATCGGCGGGATTGAGTTTGTACAACTGCGTGGCGCCGTCTTTAAGTATCAGTCCGGCCTGACCGGTCGAATTGTTGGAGCATAGGCTCAAGGTGATACTCTTAATGGTGCAGCCCTGCCATCCCTCCAAGTATAGGACGGCTTTACGCTTATTGGGTATCTGATTGTAGCGATTGCCGATAGTGGCGCCGTATTCGTTCTCGAAATACACGGACGAATTGGCCGGAATCTCGCCGCAAGGTGCAAGAATAAAGTCGGCGGTGGATTTATTGAATTCTACAATACGATACACTACTTCGGCGGCTTGTACTGCCACGGGCGCGGCCAGCATAGCCATAACAGCCAAAGCCTTGGTAAATAAGCTTTTGGAAATTGACATATAGGTTTTTTGAATTTAATTTTTCAAGGTCGTTTTGTTAGGAAATGCAAAGATAGCTTTTTTGAAGTACAGCAACAACAATTGTTCCAACTTTTTTCCCTTGCAATTTCGAAAAAAGGCGAAAAAAGGCTAAGATGGACATTTACTATGCTTCGGACGCGAGTGTAATACTCCAATACTCCGAGTGCTCCGGAGCAATGGCTATGCGCAGCCCGATTTATTATACGGCGAGGGTCGTCCCGGCTGTCGGGGCGACCCTTGCTCTATAGATTAAATTTATGTTTACCTACTCCGACACGGCCTATAAGCCTTAATGTCGCATATGGTATTTATCAGTATCCGAATATATCTTCGGTGGTCAGGATGACAACCTTGCCTATGCGGCGCAGGGCGTCCAAGTCAAGGTCTTCGACCTTGCCTAAGATAGCGTAATTGTATACATTACCCTTGACGTGCTGTTGCTGGTAGGAAATGACATCGGCCATAGATATGGACGGCAGAGCGGCAAAAGTCTTGGCATCCATATCGTAATCAATTCCGTGGTCTTGAGCCCCTATCCACGCCCATGCAATATTGTCCTTGATGGTACGCGAGGTGCGCAGACGGCTGTCAAGTCCGTCTTTGGCCAAGCGTAAGGCATCCTCGCTCTGAGGCATGTCGTTGATAATCTGGTCAAAGGCTTTGATTGCATCTATCAGCTTGTCGTTCTGGGTGGCAATGAAAGTGAGGTAGGTGTAGGGCCGGTTGGCACGACCCGGTGTAGCCATATAAGCCGAGGCAGAGTAAGCCAACGAGCGGCTCTCGCGCATTTCTTGGAATACAATGGAGTTCATCCCGCCTCCGAAGTACTCATTGTACACCGTATTAATAGGCTGACGTGCCGGGTCGTACACTTCGCCTCGGTTGCTGACCATGGACATATATACCTGCTTGGCATCGTAAGGTGCAATGTATATCGTGGTCTCGGTGGACACGGGCATGTCATAGTCAGGCGAAGCGGGTACTTCGGCAAGATGCGACGGTATGCTGTGGCAGCTATTGATCGACTTCAAGGCTTGCTCCAATGTCTTAGGACCATAGTATATGATGCGATGCTTGTGCGTGGACAGGGAGCGGAGACAGGCCAACACGTCCTCGGGATTGAGAGCTCGCAGCTGCTCGGGTGTATACAATGTTGCGAAGTACGGATTGGCATCCTTCCCGCCATAAGAGGCGTATGAACTCAGGCGCCCGAAGTTGGTACGCTGGTCTGTCTTACTGTCATTCATGCCCTTGATTGAACGCTCTACCAGAGTGTTCCAGACGGCGGTATCCGAGACGGCCTCGGCAACGAGAGTCTCGTACAAGCGCATGGCTTTATCCATGTTCTCGCTCAAGCCCGACAGGGTGACGTAGGTGCGACGTTCGGTGGGATATATGGTGTACGAACATGCCAGACTGTAAAAGTCGTTCTTAATCTGAGCCACGGTACGATCCTTGGTGCCGAGCAGGCTCAAGTAGGAAGCGGCACGAGCCAAAGCCTTGTCTGCGTATGTACCATACTCGTATACATATGTCAGGGTAAAGATGTCGTTGGTCTTATTTTGGCTGTACATCACTTCAAGACCGCCTTTCTTGGTCTTGGCAAAGGTGAGGTCTTTCTTGAAGTCGACAAAACGCGGTTCGACCGGAGTGACTGCCGAAGCCTGCACTTCACGCAGGAAGTTGCTGGCGGCATCGCGGTTGGTGGCTATGGGCGTGATGGGTGGCTTGGCTATCTTGAGGACGCTGTCATCGTTGCCCCGGCGTTTGTATACGGCCACGTAATTGGAAGTACCGAAATAGCGATTGGCCACTTCTACGATGTCCTCTTTGGTAATTTTGTCCAGACGCTCGATATCGCTAACAACATCAGACCAGTCTTCACCGTTGACAAAAGCATTTACATACATATCCGCATGCGAATCGCGTTCCTCAAGTTGGTTTTGCAAGGCCAATTTGTAGTTATTGACAACAGCCTTGATTAAGTCAGCGTCAAAATCGCCCTTGCACAGCTTGGCGACTTCGTCCACCAGCAGCGTACGTACATCGTCCAATGTCTGCCCTTCCTTGGGTTGGCCTATACCTATGAGCATACTTTGATCGGCCAAGGTATACAGAAAGATGCCGGCGTCAAGGGCGGCCTGACGCTGGGTGATGTCGCGGTCAATGAGACCTGACTTGCCGTTTTGCAGCACCTCTGCCAAGACTTTGAGTATTATCATATCTTTATCTTTGGCTGCAGGCAAGCGCCATGCCAGGTATATACTCTCGGCCTCAAGTCCCTTGACTTCCCTGACTATGGGTGATGTGATGGGAGCCTCGGGGGTCACGGTCAGTGTCGGCAACGACTCATTAGGTTTCATCACACCGAAGTATTTGGTGATGATGTCCACAAAATTGTCCGGGTCGAAATCACCCACGGCCACGATGGCCATATTATTGGGTACATACCATACGTCGTGATATTTCTTGACATTGGTGATTGAGGGGTTCTTGAGATGTTCCTGCGTACCCAATACTGTCTGGGTGCCGTAAGGATGGTGCGGGAAGACAGCCGAGAACATGGCTTCTATAGACTTGCGGCTGTCATCAGTGAGGGACATGTTCTTTTCTTCGTAGATGGTCTCTAACTCGGTATGGAAGCCACGGAGTACGGGCTGTATAAAGCGATCGGCCTGAATACGCGCCCAGTTGTCTATCTGGTTGGAGGGAATGTCCTCTACGTAGCAGGTTACGTCCTGAGATGTATACGCATTGCTACCTATGGCGCCGATAGTGGACATAAGTTTGTCGTACTCGTTGGGGATGGCTATAAGCGAAGCCTTGTAGCTTACCGAGTCTATCTGATGATAGATGGCGGCGCGTTCGGCGCTGTCTGTGGTCTGGCGATATACCTCAAAAAGGTTTTCGATTTGGTCAAGCAATGGCTTCTCGGCCTTGTAGTCCGAAGTTCCGAAGTTGGGGGTACCCTTAAACATCAGGTGTTCAAAATAGTGAGCCAGGCCGGTAGTCTCGGCAGGGTCATTCTTCCCGCCTACACGCACAGGTATGTATGTCTGGATACGCGGCTCGTCCTTATTGACAGACATGTACAAGCGCAAGCCGTTTGGCAGCGTGTACATCAGCGTCTTGGCAGGGTCGTTGGGTACCGTCTTGTACTCATAGCGGTATGCCGATGCTCCGAAAACGGTCAATACCGCCATGGACACGACAACCAAATGTTTAATGAAAAGTCTCATAATGTGAATGTTGTGTTGGTATATTCTATGGCATCTGGTGAATTTCCCGACTAAGGCATAGGTGTACGCCGTCTCTTTTTGCCGGGACTGCAAAGCCGCATAAAATTAACGCTTTTGTGCAACGTGGCATCGCCGCCGAGCGTTAAAAAATCATTATTTCCCTTTTTATCCCTATAATTCAAGTATTTACAGCTTAGCCGCACAATCTAACGAGACAACAAAAAAAGAGACATCGTCTCTCACGAGGCAATGTCTCACCACAAAAATGTTAAAACGAATTATATCCTAATTCTAACCTTTTATATTCCTTATTTGACGAGAACTTTGCGTCCCGAGCCGTCAGAATACTTGTAGATATAGATGTTGCCGGGCATAGTCTTGGTCACTCGTATGCCTTCGATGGTGTATATGCCAACGATAGTAGCTTCGGTGCCGGCTTCATCATAGCGCACATCTTGTATTGCATCATACTTCTCGTAATCGATGGCGGGCGAAATAGCCATAGACACGGGGTCTTCGGTATTTGCATACCATTTGTATTCGCCGGTAGGTTTGTCGTCCGAGCCATACACAGCCAAATAGTGCCATGCGGTGTTCTTCTGTCCTACCGAACGACGGTGACAGAATATGGCGATGTCGTCCTTGGTGTAAGGAGCGGTATCAAGCGATCCGTTGGGGAACGGGCCTATGGTAACGAAGAATTCGGAGCCTTTTTCCAACTTGACGGTATTGTCAAATCGGAAGATGGTGGCCAGGTAGTCCTTGTCGTCATACTTGAGGTCGCCGGCCTTAACAGCAGTAGAGGCCAGTACGGCACCGGGTGCGCCGTCTTCTCCCACGGCGTTGATGGTCATAGGTATCAGTGTCTCGGGTGCAATGGCGGTTACCGAGGCAAAGTATACGGCTACGCTGTCAATGGTGGCGGAAGCAAGTGTCGCTTTGTACTTCTCAGCGAATTTGTCCATGTCCAGCCAATTGGTGCCGGCATAATTGCCATACCATCCGAGTTCGACTTTCTCCAGTTTGGAGTTTTCCTCGCTACTGATGTTCCAAACATACTGGGCACCTCCGGCCTGAATTGCATATATCAGGATATCATTGGTTTGTCCGGCATCATTCTTGGCTGTAAGGCCTACGCTGACAACGCCTTTCTTTTCGAAAATGACAGTCGGGTTCTGCTCCGCAGATGTTTCGATATTTGCATTCTGGAATACCCATTTCCATTCGGTAGGATGACCTTGCGAGAGGTCTCTGAAGGTCACGGGAACATTGAGGGGCAGGAACACGCCCACGAAAGGCGACTCGTATCCTTCCTCAGGCAGACCGATGAGGGCTGTCGGAGCTTTTTGCGAAACCACTACAAAGCCTTTGCGCTCGGCCTTGGCTGTCTCTGTACCGCGAGTGACGGTGAGAGTCACGTCATAGGTGCCGGCCTTATTGTAGGTCACTACGGGGTTGGCTTCGGTCGAGGTCTCGACTTCGGCCCCTGGGAACGACCATGTCAGGCCCTCAGGCTCGCCCTGAGTGATACTCTTGAATCCTATGCTCTCGCCCTCGAAGATGTGCAGCGATTCGGATGCCGAAGCGTCTTCGCGTACGATGCGGAAGCCGTCTACAGCCAAACTCTCGCCGCCGAAGGGATAGTCAAAGGCGAATGACACCTTCTTGCCGACATATTTGGACAAGTCAAATTCGAATTTGTTCCATGTCGTGGTATTATATGCCGTTTCCTGTGCCCAATCAAAGGCGTTCAGCAGCGTTTCCGTTTCTCCGCTATCGACGTCAGTGACCGTAAAGGTCCATTTGCCGTATACAAGATAGTAGGGTGCAAAGTATGCGTAGAACTCGACTTTGCTGCCTGCTTTGATGTCAAAAGCCGGACTTTCGAGTACAGACGAACCGGACGAAGTGTAGTCGTAATTGATGGCTATCGAAGTCTTGTCATCACTCTTTATGGACTTGAAATTCATGTCCGACAAACCCCAGCCTTTACCGACGGTCCAGTCGGTCATACCTTCAGCCGAATCAAATTCCTGGTCATAGTCTGCCACTACGGCGCGGTCGGTGGTGAAATCGACCTTCAGCGGGAGGGTGATATCGAACTTGGCCGTTACCACGGGACTATTGACATTGTACCCGCGTGTCATGACGTACAGTGTGCATGATTTGTCCAGAGTCACTGTGGCTTCTTTGCCCTCGACCACGGTGCTTTGGGTGTAATCGCTTTCCTCAAATTCTTCGGCGCTCTTTGCCGTGGTCGAATACCAAACGGCGACGGCATTCTCGTCATCAGTGGAGATTTTCACCTCTACGGCATCATTGAATTTGCCACCTAACGGATTTACTACCGGCTCTTTGAGCGGGGTCTTGGCCACTACGGTGACGGTCATAGTTGCCGAGGCAGGGTAATAGTTATCATCACCCTCAAATTCTGCGGTGATGGTTACATCGGTGTCTTCCTTGACATAAGACGTATAGAGCGTTCCCTTACTGTTGACCGAGCACACCATGGGTGCGGACGAAGAGTACTTGATGGGCGAAACCTTATTCGGATTGAGCAAGTCGGCATATCCGTCCTCGCCTGTAACGAGCGAGACCTTAGCCTCGTTGAAACGTATCTGCGGGTCTTTCCGAATAATGTATTTGGCCTCTACCACATTGCTGTATTCCGCGCCTACAAGGGTGACGGCCTTCAATGTAGCGGTCTCGGCTACGGTGACGGGCTCCGTGTAAGCCTTGCGTGTGCCGTCTTCCGTCTTGGGATTGCTACCGTCGGTGGTATAATATATGGTATATGTACCGGCTTCGAGCGATGGCACGGCCAACGATACGGTCTGCGCTTCATCATAAGTGCCGGCAGCAACGGAAAATGCCGGAGCGGGCACGGACGATTCTACGGTCTCGTAATCAATCTCGATTTTCTTGATATACATCGGACCTTTGGTGTCACTCGTCTGGTTGAAGGTAATCACAATCTCACCTTCCTGTGCATCTGCATCATCAATTTTGAACTCATATTCGGCAATATCTTTCGTAAGAGCTGCCGTTGTATTGGTTCCGTTGAGATAGCTTTTGCCGTTGACTTTCACCGATACATCTCCGGCCATTTCGGCTTTATACACACGGGCTGACACTCGTACGGCCTTGATTACGCCGATGAGACCACTCGTGGACAAGGTAGCCTTTACAGGGGGAGCGCTCGCCGATCCGATATACTGCCCCATGGTTGAAGTATAGGCATAAATATAAGTGCCTTCGGCCGTGGCTTTCCATTGCAAACCGTTAAGCTCGGCCGTATAAAACTCTTTTTCGACTTTAGTGGATCCAAAGTTGTAAAAACCTTGGCCTCCCTCTTTCTTGGACATGTTCCACTCAAAAGACCACGTGGACACGGCCGCCGATGCCGTAATGGGCAACAACGTCGCCAATACGGCAATAAATGTGAGTAATGATTTTTTCATGAGCAATTTGTTTGTTATTATTACTTTCTTATTGCTTTTAACCTCGGCAAAGTTAGCACTTAATCCAAAACAATCAAAGTTTTTTATAATAAAAAACAAAATGGCAAACGAAGAAGACTCAAAACAATACAGAATGTTACATTCGACAGTCACCATACACAGGTAAGCCGAATGTAAACGTTACATATTGCCATTCACTTTTTCGCAAAAAAATTGTTCTTTTCTCTAAGAAAAGGTCGAAAGCAGTCTTATTCGGCTGTAAAACAGGACTACAAGCACGACAACTTATGCGAGGTCACGGGCTTTTCGGCAGGACGCCGTCAAGACGGTATCATCACACGTCCGAGCCCTTGCCTTCGAGATCCTCCGGTGTGACAGCCGTCAATATTCATCCCAACTCTTGATTTCGATATCGTCTACCGGAATGGAGGTAAAGGCGTTGATGTAGGCCGAGGCTAAGCGAGCGTTGGTTATCAAAGGAACATTGAGGTCCACGGCGGCACGACGTATCTTGTAGCCGTTGCTAAGTTCGGTGGTACTCAGGTTCTTCGGTATATTAACCACCATGTCTATCTTGTGGTCGTGTAACAGCTCGAGTGCCTGCGGATGCATATCCGGCTGCGATGGCCAGTAGACGCGTATAGCCGGGATGCCGTTGTCGTTGAGAAATGCATGTGTACCGCCGGTAGCGTAGATAGTAAAGCCGTGTGAATGAAGTATGTGCGCAGCATCCAACATATCAGCTTTCTGACGCGGAGTGCCCGTACTGAGCAATACGGAACGGCGTGGAACACGCTGCCCCACACTAATCATTGCCGTCAGTAGCGCCTCGCCCGTATCATCGCCGAGACATCCGACCTCGCCGGTCGAGGACATATCAACGCCAAGAACCGGGTCGGCGCCTTGCAGACGCGAGAATGAGAACTGCGAGGCCTTGATGCCTACGTAATCCAAGTCGAAGGCGCTCTTGGCCGGCCGTTGGACGTCAAGACCGAGCATCGCCTTAGTGGCCAAGTCTATGAAGTTTATCTTCAAGACCTTGGACACAAATGGAAACGAGCGCGAGGCTCTGAGGTTACATTCGATAACCTTGATATCGTTGTTCTTGGCCAAATACTGGATGTTGAACGGCCCTGTAATATGCAGGGCACGGGCTATCTGCTGCGACACTTTCTTGATACGTCGCACGGTCTCGACATATATCTTTTGCGGCGGGAATTGTATGGTCGCATCGCCCGAATGTACGCCCGCAAATTCGATGTGCTCACTGATGGCGTACACTATGATTTCGCCATCACGTGCCACGGCGTCCATTTCTATTTCCTTGGCGTCCTGTATAAACTGCGTAACCACCACCGGATGTTCCTTGCTGACATCAGCAGCCAGACGCAGAAAGCGCTCCAATTCATCGTTGTTGGAGCACACATTCATGGCTGCACCGCTGAGGACGTAGCTGGGACGTACAAGTACCGGGAAACCCACCTCTTCTATAAACGAGTTGATGGACTGCATATCCGTCAGCTCGCGCCATCGCGGCTGGTCAATGCCGAGACTGTCAAGCATGGCCGAGAATTTGTGCCGGTCTTCGGCGTTATCTATGTCTCGTGCCGGAGTGCCCAGAATTTTGACGCCCTCCCCGTCTAAGCGCGTGGCCAAGTTGTTGGGTATCTGTCCTCCGACGCTCAAGATGACCCCATGCGGTTGCTCAAGATCGATAATGTCCATGACGCGTTCGAAGGTCAATTCGTCAAAATACAGACGATCGCACATGTCGTAGTCCGTAGACACCGTCTCGGGATTGTAGTTTATCATCACCGAACGCCAACCCTGCTGTTTGACCGAACGGAGCGCATTGACCGAGCACCAGTCAAATTCGACTGACGATCCGATGCGATATGCGCCGCTACCCAAGACGATAATGCTGCGCCGGTCATGCCGATAGGCTACATCGTTTTCCGTGCCATTGTATGTCAGGTACAAGTAATTGGTACTTGCGGGATATTCCGCAGCAAGTGTATCTATCTGCTTGACACACGGAACGATACCCAAACGTTTGCGCAGACGGCGCACTTCCAGCACGGACTCGTGAGCGTGGGACATGTCGTCCTTATACACCGAACGGGCTATCTGAAAGTCGCTGAAACCCTGTTGCTTGGCCAGACGTAACAAATCCTCGGGCAAATCCTCGGGCTGATTGTAAGCGCCCAACTCATCAGCCGTGTCCATGATGGCTCGCAGCTTGTACAGAAACCAGCGGTCTATCTTGGTAAGCGCGTGTATGCGTTCGACATCATAGCCCCGGGCCATAGCCTTGGCTATCACGAATATGCGACGGTCGGTAGGCTCGGCCAAGGCATGGTCTATATCATCGATTTTTATGTCTTTGTTCTCGACAAATCCGTGCATCCCCTGCCCTATCATTCGCAGGCCTTTCTGTATGGCTTCCTCGAAAGTGCGGCCTATGGCCATAACCTCGCCGACACTCTTCATAGACGACCCAATCTCGCGATTGACGCCATGGAATTTGCCCAAGTCCCAGCGTGGAATCTTGACAACCACGTAGTCCAGTGCCGGTTCAAAGAATGCCGAAGTGTCATGCGTCACCGAGTTACGAAGCGCAAAAAGACCATAACCGAGGCCTAATTTGGCCGCCACGAAAGCCAACGGATATCCGGTGGCCTTGGATGCAAGGGCCGACGAACGGCTCAATCGCGCATTGACCTCGATGACACGATAGTCCATACTGTCAGGATCGTAGGCATACTGGACGTTGCACTCGCCAACTATGCCGACATGGCGTATGATTTTGATGGCCAGCGAGCGCAGATAATGGTAATCATCGTTGCTCAGCGTCTGACTGGGGGCAACCACAATGCTCTCGCCTGTGTGTATACCCAGAGGATCGAAATTTTCCATGTTGCATACGGTGATGCAATTGTCATATCGGTCGCGTACCACCTCGTACTCGACTTCTTTCCAGCCTTTGAGCGATTTTTCGATAAGCACCTGCGGGGCAAAGGACAGAGCTTTCTCCGCCAAAGTCCTCAGTTCTTCGGCATTATCGCAAAAACCGCTACCAAGGCCTCCCAAGGCGTATGCCGCACGCACTATGACCGGATAACCCAATTCGGAAGCCACATCCAGAGCCTGCGCCACACTGTCGGCGGCACTGCTGCGTATGGTCTTGACACCTATCTCGTCCAAGCGCTTGACAAAAAGCTCACGATCCTCGGTGTCAATGATAGCCTGCACCGGAGTGCCGAGCACCTGTACGCCGTAGCGCTCGAAGACGCCGTCACGGTACAACTCGACACCGCAATTCAGCGCCGTCTGCCCGCCGAAGGCCAACAGGATACCGTCGGGACGCTCTTTCTCAATAACCTTGGCCACAAAATATGGCGTCACGGGCAGGAAGTAGATTTTGTCGGCAAAGCCCTCGGAGGTCTGCACAGTGGCTATATTGGGATTGATCAGAACAGTGGATATGCCCTCTTCCTTCATGGCCTTAAGCGCCTGCGATCCCGAATAATCAAATTCGCCGGCTTCGCCTATTTTGAGTGCACCGCTGCCCAGTAGCAGCACTTTGCGTATGGTCTTATTGGCTGTCATGGATTGTCGTGTATATGTATCTTGAATTTGTTTCTTTGTTTTATAAAAACCACGCCGTGAGGATGGTCTTGCAGTACTTCCGATATGTCTACTATAGATATGTCAGAGCAGCGCCGCAAAGTCATCAAAGATGAACTCGGTGTCTTTGGGACCCGAAGATGCTTCGGGGTGGAATTGAGCCGAGAACCACGGGCGGAATTTGTGTCGTATGCCCTCATTTGTTCCGTCGTTGAGATTGACAAACAGCGGCTCCCATTCGGCGGGCAAAGTCTTGTCATCCACCGCAAAACCATGATTTTGGCTGGTGACATAACAGCGCTCGGTGCCTACAAGGCGTACCGGCTGGTTGTGGCTGCGGTGTCCGTACTTGAGCTTGAACACCGAGGCGCCGGCTGCCTTGGCCAGCAATTGATTGCCCATACATATTCCGCATATAGGGCGTCCGGTCTCCATAGCCTTGCGTATATTTGCAACGGTAACATCTACCATGTCCGGATTGCCCGGACCGTTGGATATAAATAGTCCGTCCCAGCCCTCAAGCGCATTGAAGTCATAGTCCCAGGGGACGCGTATGACGCGCAAACCACGGCGCAACAAGCAACGCAAGATGTTGTGCTTGACGCCGCAGTCTACCAGCACCACGGTCTTGGCCGCAGATGCTTCGCCGTAAGTCTCGACTTCGGTACACGAGGTCTTGGCTACCAGATTCTCCTTATTAGGGTCGTACATTTCAGTCACTGCCGGAGCACCGTCTATCTCGATACGTCCCGGCATCGACCCATACTCGCGAAGGTGCTTGGTAAGGGCGCGAGTATCTATGCCGTACACGGCGGGAACATGCTCGTCGCGAAGCCATTGGGCCAGCGACCGTGATGACTGCCAGTGGCTGCTGTGCCACGAGTAGTCTTGGCATACGAAACCGCGACAATGTATGCGCTCGCTCTCGAAGTTGTCACTCAGCGCCATTGCCGTAGCATCGGCTGCCGGAACGCCGTAGTTGCCTTGCAACGGGAAAGTAGTCACCAGTATCTGACCCTCGTACGATGGGTCGGTGAGGCTCTCGGGATAGCCGGTCATGGCGGTATTGAACACCACTTCGCCGGACGTCCCGGCAGCGTCATAGCCAAACGAATGGCCGCAAAAAATGGTGCCGTCTTCGAGAATCAGTCGTGCGGCAGGTGTTTGTCTCATAATGCTTATAGGCGTAATATTGGGGCTATTGTTGGAACACGTATCGTCGCAGGCTTTGCAGATGCCGAGCCGGATGCGGTATACATATGCAAATGTAGCACTTTTTTCCGTAACGACAGCCACAGTGCATGGCTCATTTATCCCTTTCGTAATAAAAAGAATTCGAGCGAACTTTTTGTCGCACATAAGCATACGTATTCGCCAAAAAATACGTATCTTTGTAGTCTATTCACTTGTGGCCCGAACACGTTGCCATGACGTACACACCAAGCCGCCCCGAAACAACCGAAAAGAAATAAACAACCTCATACCACTCCTCATGGACAATCCTATACAAAATTCCGAGCTGGAATACACCCCTTCACAAGAGGCCGCCATCAAAGCTTTCGACGGCTTTCTAAACGACAAAAACACCCAAGCTTTTATACTCAAAGGTGCTGCCGGAACCGGCAAGACCACTATCACTCGTGTCATGGTGGATATGGTGCGCAAAAAGTTCAATAATGCAGACTCTGACATCGCGCTGATGGCACCCACGGGACGCGCCGCCGACATCCTGGCCAAACGCACCGGGCTGCACGCAGCCACAATACACCGCAGCATATACCGTCTGAACTGCATCGAATGTATATCTGAGGATAAGAGTGAGAACACAGACAACGAACAGAGCACGAATGATACCGGCGAACGGAAGCTGCATTTTGCACTCGCTGACAACGTATTCGCGTCCAACGGCGACACCGTCATCTTTGTAGACGAGGCTTCCATGGTATCGGATAACTATAATTCGAGCGACAATTTCGTTTTCGGCACGGGCTATCTTCTGCGCGACCTGCTCACCGTTATCAAGCGCCACAAGATTGTATTCATCGGCGACTATGCGCAGCTGCCGCCGGTGGGCATGGCCATATCGCCGGCATTGTCTTCCGAGTACTTGTCACACAATTACGGCATCAAGACCACAGAAGCAGTTTTGACAGAAATTGTCCGTCAGGACTCCGGCGCCATAATAGAGAATGCAATACGACTGCGCGATGCCATCGATGCCAAACGTTTCGTAGACCTGCATATGAGTACCGGCCGAGATGTTTCCATATCCGATAGCATCACCAACGACTATATGGCATGTCCCGACACGGTATTTGACAAAGTAATCGTCACTTATTCCAATATCAGCGCACGCAACTACAACCTCGAAATACGCCGACATATGTTTGGCGAAAACGCTCCGCGCCTGGTTGCAGGCGAACCTCTCGTGGTCTCGCGCAACTACTATGGCGAGAGAATACTCTTCAACGGCACGATAATTCGCGTCAAACCCTTTACGCACGGCCCGGCTATAATATCGCGCACCATACCGGTGCCGCAACGCCTCCCCATAAACGGTCAAAAGGACGTGCATCCGGTCACATTGCGCTTCCTTAAAGTTCACTTGTACAATTTAGACAGCGACTATGACCCGGAATTCTACATACTTGACAACTTCCTGGACGATGACGACCCATCGCTCGGGCGCGACCTGGCAGCAGCCTTATTCATCGATTTCAAGATTCGGCATCCGAACTTGCGCCAACATAGCGAGGACTTCGAGAACACCCTGCGTGCCGACCCGTTCTTCAACTGCCTGCTGTGCAAATACGGATACGCCCTCACCTGCCATAAGGCTCAAGGCGGCGAATGGCCCGACGTACTGGTGGATATGTCACGCAGCAGCTCTTGCGAAAACGAAGATTACTTCCGCTGGGCATACACCGCCATCACTCGCGCCACCAAACACCTATGGCTGTTCAATGCTCCGGTGCTGGACTGCATCGCCAATATGAAAAAGCAGCCTATAACGCACGGCGGCAATTTCAAACTTTATGTCCCGGAAAACAGCGACTTCAGAAAACTGCGTTTCGAGGCTATACATCGCGCCGCCGCAGATTTGGGTCTGAAATGCGAAGAAGACTTATCCGTCAATTTCCAGCACCGTATCACCATATGCGACTACTCCACCGGTCAGTACGCACGTTTCAGCCTGGTGTATGGCAAAAACGGCTACACCAAAGCGCCGACGGTGCTGAACGCTTCCTCGGGCGACTTTGCGCAGAAGTGTCTGCCGGCAATCACAGCCGAATGCGAACACCCGGACATTCCTTTTGACGACCAAGGCAATCCGAGTGCACGACAACTGCACAACCACGTATACGCATGCGCCGGCGCCCTCGGCATCGAAGTGGTCAACATCGAACGCAAGCAGTATCAGGATGTCTACCACCTGTGCACGGACGGACAGGCCGTAGTCTCTTTTGTATACAACGCAAAAGGTCGGTACACCGTCATGAATCCCCAAAGCAATATTGGAGACAGCGATACACTACTCAAAAAGTTCTGCGAAAGCATCTGACCGCAAAAACACCCGACAGGCACATACATCACGACATCACGACTGCTTAGGGCCATAAACACCGCTATAACGACAATTACAATTACATAGTCATACGTCTTAACCCGGACTACTATGCCATACCAAGAAATCAAAGACCTGCTGGACAAGCAGGAGTACCTCGAAGCCTTGCAAATCGCCCGTGAGGAATACAAAGCCAACGCCGGACTTTGGGAAGCCCGTAATCTTTTTCGTTGTCTTTACCATAATGCCAAAGCGGCAGCCAAGGACAATGACCCGGAATTAGCTTCCGAGTTTTTGGAGCAGATGCAGCTTTTGTATAAGTCGCACGACCTCAATGACGAAATCAACAACGGGATGCTTGAACGCGCCCGACGGCTCAGCAATCCAACCGGGATACTTGTACAGCAGGCATACGCACAAGCAAAGGCCGGAAATGGCGAAGGCGCATACACCACCGTTTCATCAATATACAATGACGGCAGACTCCCCGACGACCAAACCAACGCTTACGGATGGATAATATATTACTCGCTCAAGCAGCAGTCGGACAATGATGTGGAACGTCTCGTAGTCGAGCGCAAGCGCCGCCTTATGCGCTATATCGAGCTCGGCCTGCCCTCGCCGTCACTGCTACACTCATTGATACTGAGCGAGGCAGTACGCATCGAGCGAACCACGCCACTGAAATTCGTCCTGCACAACTTCTTCGACCTATGGGGCGGCAGCGCCAAACTACGTCCCGAAGACTGGGAACAATTCGAGGGAGAACACGGCACCTTGCCCTCGCTCGTCGAAAAACTTATCACGGTATACGTCAAGGAAGTCATGACCGACGGCCGCGACCCCTCCGAAGATTTTGTAGCCCTGATAGACAAAGCTCTCGAAACTTTCGACAACAATCAAAACCTGCCTCGCCAACGCGCTCAGATATACTTGCATTTCAACCAAAAGGACAAAGCCATAGACCTGTACCGAAAGCAGCTCAAACGAAACGCCTCACGCTACTACCTTTGGGCCGAACTTGCCGCCCTCGTCGAAGACGCAGACACTCGATTGGCACTGACATGCATGGCCCTAAGCATCAAAACCAAGGAGGACTTTCTCGGCAAGATTCGCATCTTTCTGGCAGAACAATTGTGCGACCGAAACGAATATGCTCTCGCTGCCGGTCAATTGGCGCTGGTACGCCGATGCTACGAGCGTCAGGGATGGCACATTCCACCAACAATAGCCAAAGTCTCGGATCGCATTCCGGCCGAAACTGCCGAAGCCGACGGACGCGACTTCATACGCCGACATGCCGACGAGGCCAACATCTATCTATATGACAACGCCATACACACGACACTTGTCAAGTCGGGCGAAGCAACAGACCGAAAAACTCAAAAACGCCGATGGTGGGCAGCTGACGCCGACGGGAACAGATACTCCCTTGACCCTCGCAGATTGCACCTGCCCGGCAAATGCCCCGACGGCACGGCCATCAAAGCTGTCATAGCCGACAAAAGGGTCTTACAAGCATCCGTGTCTGACATCATACCGACCTTTGTCCAAGAATTTAGCGGAACCGTAAAACGTCGTGTAGGCGCCACCGGCAAAGCCTACACCTTCATCGACAAGGCATACGTCGGACAAAATTTGCTCGACTCGGACATCATCGACGGCAGCACAATATCGGTCCTCGCCATTCGAGGCAAGGACGACAAGTGGACTGCCCTGCGCATCGTATCACCGTCCCATGGACAAGTATAGCCAAGCAAGAGCAAAGTATACTCATCCAAGGACAATCATAGACGCCCGGATAATCGCCCAACGGCATGTATTGACTTTGGGCGGCGACTATCACCATATATTGAAACGGAAACCGACGGACGCCTCGACAGTAAACACTCCCGAAATCAAAGTGTGTTCTTTATTGTAGAACAGCCCGTTCTCAGCACTTATAATGAGTCCGGCAAACCATCTGCGGTTGTTCCACACGGCCGAAGCCTGCGCACGGTTATACAACGACAGCGACACCTTGGACGAATCGTCATTCTCGCGCCCGTGCTTTATGCCCAATAGCGGAGACTCGCTCACTCCTATTGTCCAATGCTTATTGAGAACCCAATTGTAGCCGTAGCCGCCGCGCAGCGCATAATTGTTGTTGCGCAGAACGTAACGGTAGCCGTTTGCAGCCCAACTCTCCGGCAATTGCGAACGCATATCATCCGGAAGTTGCCCGAAGTCGAAGGTGTAATCCTGCACCCAATACGAGAATCCGAGAAACCACGAACCCTGTGAACGCTGCTGCAACTTACTATAATTGAAAGCTGCCGCACGCGAGTACCTCTTGTTGTTGAAAAAGTAGTACATATCCAGACCGAAAACCTTGGTATCCAAGCCCGTAAAACGGTAATTGGGATGCAAGATACTACTGCCCGAACCCATAGACACTATGCGCGTGTCCACATCATTGGTTATCCAATAAAGCTCGGCCGTAAGCAACGCACAATTAAGTCTGAAATTCCATCGCCGACGCGAAGTCTTCGCTCCTCCGAAAAAACGGCTGATATTAAAATCATATCCGGCAGATACGGCCAAATAGGTCAACCATACACCGGCCGTAGTATTGGGATCGGAAACCATAGTCATGCGCACATTATCCTCGGCAAAACGAAAGTTGTAATTATCAAACCAGGACTCAAGCTTGAATTTGACATTGAATTTTGTGCCCGTACCCTTGACGTAAGCGCTGTCGTAGGTATTGAAAAAACGATCTCCCCAGCGATAGACATTGACGCAAAAACGCGGAAACTTACCCCATTCGGCCACCGAGTCTAACGCCAAAGAAAAGGCAGACGTACGCTGTGCCGACAGGCATATACATACGCCCACAAGAATAGCTGCGAGCAGTCTTGAGGACAATAGAACCGGCTTGTTCATATCTTTTTCGCCCACAAAATTACATATTTTAGCCGAAAGTTGTATCACTACGCAGCCTCATAGTCCGTATTATCCAAATTTTCTCCAATATAGCCACCAGACACATTGCCGGGCTCTCCAAGCCTTCGGACTTCTTGTGCTTTCCGAGTTTTCGAAGTACTCCGTATATTATATCCTAATTATAATAAATAATTAGGAGGCACTCCCATGTGGGGATGCCTCCTATTGTAAGTAAATTATCTGTCGCTATGTGTTATTTGACGAACTTAGCCACGGCCACCTTGCCGTTAGCGAGTTCGGCACTTGCCACGTAAGCACCTGCGGGGAGGTTGGCAATGTCGATGCCCTGGCCGGCGGTAGCGGCTACGCGAGCCACCATCAGTCCGGACATATCGTATACAGCTACAACTGCATCAGCATCAACGGTAAGTATACCACCGGCAACAGTGATGGTTGCGGCTGAAACTTCGACAGCAGGATTGGTGATGTCCTTGACTGCGGAGCTGCCTACGAAGCCTACGGGAACGCAGCCATAGCCCTCGACGCCGGGAACAACCATTTCAACCTTGGGTTCGGCTTCGCCGAGTTTGACGCGCTTGATACCACTGTGGTGCAGAGGATTGGCTTCGTCATACTTGTCTGCCCACCAGTATTTACCACCGCATTGTGTAGCGTAGTCCTGAGCCTCATTGGCAGCAGCCTCTTCGGCCGAGGGGGCACGGTAGCACCAGTAGAGGTAGCCGTCTTCGGCACTGAACTGGCTGATACCTACGTGTTCGTTTGTGGCGGAACCTTCATACTTAACGGGCGAGCCGTCCACGAGAACCGGGTCAAGTTCTGCGAAGTTCTGCGTATCAACGCCCTTATCAAGAAGTTTGGCGATATCGACACGGTAAACACCGCCTTTGACCAGTTTGTCCTGACTTCCGGCTGTCTCGATGTAGATATAGATTTGGTCATGTGCCTCGTCTACATAGAACGTCGTGAAAATGGGGTTGATGCCATTAAGCAGAACAGAGCCTTCGGGCTTGACTCCGGGAGCGGAGCCGGTGCCTATGTCACCATCCTGGAACGTGTAGATACCATTGCCGGCGAACTTCATACCCAACCAGTAGCGCGGGTCTTTGTTTGCAGTGGCATCCTCGACGAGCTTGCCGTCCTTGACGCTGTATTTGTTGGTTGTAATACCCCAGCCGGACTTGATACATCCGTAAGCCCAGGGATTGTTGTAGAAACCCATCCAGTTGTTTTCCATCCACGAGGAATAATCCTGGGGAAGAGCAATGGCGTCTGCGGGAATCTTGCGGATGCAGACGTTGCGGTCGTTGACAAAGAGGTATTCGCCGTATACATACAGACCGAAGGGGTCTTTGTAGGCGTTGTTGCCGGTATTGTCAAGCACGACAGCCTGGAAGAGCTGACCGCCAACCTTGGAGATGTAGAACAATTTGCCATCGCCGTCTACCGAGCCGGTAGCGGAGTACACGAACTTCTTGCCTGCGCAAGCACCGTAGATACGGTTCTTGAACACGGCCAGCTGGAAGGTGTGGGGTATCTCGCCTACATCATAGGTGTCGATTTCTTCGGAGAGGTCGTAAGCAGCGTGGAGCTTGGAGTCTTCGCCGGCATAATAGATGCCGCGTGGCATACCCATGTCCTTGGGTCCTACTGCAAGGTTTTCGTCACCTACGATGGTGAGGAATTTCCATCCGGCGGCGTTTTTGTAAGTCTCCACGAGTTCGTTGGGCACGACAACAGTGATATTGTCTCCTTCTTTGAACACGCCTTCGGCCATACCGGCGGGGTTGGCAGCCGACACGGTGATTTTTTCGATAGCGCTACCCTTGAAGCAGTCGGCCTCAAGAATGGCGAGAATGGTACCCAGGTCGATTTCCTTGAGGCTTGTGCAGCCTGCAAATGCGTCTTGTTTTACGATGGTCACCTTGTCTGTGAAGTTTACTGTAGCCAACGCGCTGCATCCCTTGGCGATACCGAAGGGAATTTCGCTGCCGCTGACGGTCAGAGTCTTCAGTGCGGTATTGTCGGCAAGCACATAGCGGCCTACATTGCCACGGACAGCCATTTCGACGATATTGGTGCCATAGAGGGAGTAGTCACCCCATTCGGTGCAGTTGTCAAGTGCGGCGGAAGTCAGGTTGGCGCACTTGTAGGCTGCGTAAGGACGCATGGCGGTGAAACCGCTGAATTGCGTAGTCTCCGATGCGGGAGCCCATGCTATCAGGGTCTTGCCGTCTTTGGAGGCTATCATTTGTGCGGCGGCGTCGCTGATGTAGTTCTCGTTGGCGGCGTCGACGGTGAAGTTCTTGACGGAGGTGCAGCCCATGAATGCGCCGTCACCTATGGTGGTGGTGACTGCGGGTATGGACACGGAGGTCAATTCGTTGTTGTTGGCGAATGCCTGTACGCCAATGGTCTTGACAGCGGCGGGAATGACGAGGTCGCCTTTGAGTGCGCTACCGGAGAATGCCATTTGGCCGATGGTTGTCAGGCTTTCGGGGAAGATGATGTCGCTCACCTTGGCATTGAGGAATGCCATAGCATCAATGGAGGTCACCTGACCTTCGAAGCGTACCTTGGCCAGACTGCTGCAGCCTTGGAATGTCGACGAGGGAATGGTGGTAATGCCTGTGGGAAGTGTGATTTCGGGCAGCGAGGAGCAGCCTGCGAATACGTTGGTTCCCAAAGAAGCCAATTCGGCTGGGAGTGTCAGATTGGTAAGTGCAACACAGCCTTCGAAATAGCTGGTGGGCAGAGCCGCAACCTTCGAGCCCAGAACAATAGTGGTGAGGGTTTTGTTGTTACGGAAAGGCTTCTCGACCATAGCTGTGTACTTGGAGCCGTCGATAGGACGGTTGAGATTCAGGGTGGTGAACTTGTCAAAGCCGCCGCCATTGAATATCGATGCAGGGATGGCGATTGCTTCGTCACTTTCTGCAAAGGTCATGCTCTCAAGATTGACGGCACCATTGAAGGCATCAGCGCCGAAATCAACGACAGTACCGGGAATAGTGATAGAAGTCAGACCTGTACATTTTTGGAAGCACTTGGCCGGGATCTTGGTAATCGAAGGGGGGAAGGTTACACTTGTCAGAGCCGTGCAACCGTCAAATGTACCGTCATTGAGTTTTACGATTGTGCTGGGGAACACAACGCTTGTCACGGTGGTGACGCCCTTGAACACAGCGGTGGGGACATCCACAACAGTGTACTCTTCGTTGTCATAGACAGCCTTTTCGGGGATAACGATATCTCCCTCGTACACCTCAATGGTGGTACCGTCAGCGGCTTTGGTGCCGGCTTTTTGCACCTTACACTCGTATTTTTTTGCTACGGTTGTGTATACCAGGCCGTTGTAGACAAATTTCGTTGCCTTTTTAGGAGCATCGGCTTCAGCGGTCATGGAACCCACACCCAAGCATGCAACCAACGCGGCAGATACCACGAAGTTGCGTAGTGTTGATGTAGAAAAACGCATTACGATTAGTTTGGTTTAGGTTATTTAATATTTGGTTATCAGTAGTTTACTAATTACACTTACACACGACTGACGCGTCTGTCTTGCGGCACATATCACTGTAAGGCTTTCGATGCCGATCGCCACAGACGCATATAGTCGCCTCAAAGTTACACATTTTTTTTCAATAAGCAGTTCGGCGTGCGTGTATTTTTTGGTAATTATGCCCCTATTTTTATTATTTTAATAAAAGGTGTAGTAGGGCTTGTCAAAATGATAAATCCTTGTAGCGCCATTATGCCCCCTACTAAGTCCGCTATTCTCACTATTTTGACACTCCCTTCGTCTGAGACCCTCATCGCAGTGTTCCGAGAACTCCGCCATGCTCGCGGATTTGCTCCTGCGGCCACAATTAGCTAACTTTGCAATCGATATGCACACCATCACACGCAACGCAATTGCAATGACAGTACGCATGGCCGTAACTACGGCCGTGGGCCTTCTGACGTGGCGTATAGCCTTGCAGCTCCTGGGTGCCTACTCACTGGGACTATATTCGGTCATTGCCGGAGTCATCGCCTTGGGCGAGGTGTTGTATGCCGCCTTAGGCGGCGCCTACGACCGGTACATGTCTTACGCATTGGGGCGCGGCTCTAACTTCGGCGACATTGTGGCCGGTGCACGCCGCTTGCAGGCACGTGCAGCCGTGGCCGTAGTAGTTTTGGCCGACACTGCCGGGCTATGGTACGTCCTGACGCTGGACGATGTATCAGCCGCCGGGACATGGGTTGCCGTGGTCGTTTTTCAATTGGCCTTGGCGACTTCGGTACTGACCATCTTGGCCGCTCCGGCACGCAGTGCCCTGACGGCACTCGAGCGCATGGACATTGTAGCCCGGGTGGATATAACGGCCACCATAGGACGATTTGCATTGCTGGCCGTGCTGCTATGGCTGACTATGTATGGTGATATCGACACCGGCAGCCCCTACCCCCTCGTGGCCTATGCCGTCGTATGCGTGGCAATGCCGCTATGGACTTGCATGGCTCTGTGGCGCCACACCCGGCGGCGCATCGGCCGAACGGGTACGGCTTCGGCATCAATGCTGCGGGCATTGCTGCAATATGCCGCCGCCGATTTCTACGGCAATGCGGCCGTAGCCATACGCGACCAGGGCATACTACTGGTTTTCAACGCCGTCGGAGGCCTTGCCGCCACAGCCGCACTGACGCTGGCCCTGGCCGTAGTCGCCAAGGTTCAGACTTGGGCTCAAAGCATACTCACGGCCTTTGTTCCACCCGTCATCAAGGCCTATGCCGCCGGCGACAATGCCCGCATGTGGCGCACGGCTATGCGTGCCCTGGCTTGGAGTGTCGGCACTTTTGGCGCCTGCGCCGCCGTCCTGTACGCCTTTGCAGACACGCTGATGCCACTATGGCTGGGTCCGAAAATGCCGCCGATGACTGTGTCACTATTGGGCATAGCCTTGGCTGCCGGATTGTGCGTAGCCCTCACCAACGTCTTTGCATCTGTCGTACACGCCACAGGACGTATACGCGCCTATTCACTGGTATCGGGCACGATATACCTCTGTGCCCCGGCGGTGCTGTATTTTGCCGCGCAGCATTACAGCGCGGACACGGCATACGCAGCCATCGTCCCGGTATACGCAGCTGTCACCGTCTGCGCCATACTCTTTGCACGCGGCACCGCCCGACATCGCGAGGTGTCATCCGACGAGGTGAACGAAGCCTCAGCTCTGCGCCCGAGGCGCATACTTGTAATTATACGATCGCTGGACATCGGCGGAGCCGAAAAAGCTCTTATCGACAGCCTGCGACGGCACACCGCACGCCCATCCCAACGCATTGACATCCTGGCCTTATGCGGCGGCCGATGGATCGACCGACTTCCCGAAAACATCACGGTACTGCCACCGGTATGGCCCGCCGGAGAGCGCAGTCGAACGCTGGCCTTGCAACTATGGCTGACGCGCCACGGCTTTTCGCAACCATTGCGCCGTCGTCTGGCTCGTGCAAGTATAGGCCAGAAACCTTACGACATCGTCATCTGCTGGCTCGAAGGATTGGCGGCTGTGGCGCACGACACCCTTTGGCCGCGCATTGACATCCCGGGGCATACGCGTCATTATACAATGATACACAGCGATTTTGCCCACCTTGACGACCATGCCGCGCCTTGGACGAAAGACGGAGGTAGCAACGAACACCGCTACTATTACCGCAACAACGCAATCATTGCCGTGGCGCCGCACGTGGCCGCTTCGTTACAAGGCTTCCTCGGCTCGAGAGCGCCGCGTATATATATGCGTCCCAACTCGGTGGACGCGGCACGCCTGCGCACATTGGCGGCCGAAGCAGCTTCTTCAGTGCCGCCGCGACGTCCGGGCGTGCGCCGATACGTGGCCGTGGGCCGTTTGGAAAGCGTCAAGCAATTTGAACGATTGGTCGATTTTGCCCGTGCCGAAAGTCGCAACGGTCCGCTCGAAATACGACTTATCGGTGCCGGCAGCCGCCAACGCGAACTGGCGCGCACATATGCCGAAGCGAGGCTCTCGGACGTCATCACAATGGTAGGAGCGCTTGACAATCCCTACGGCGAAATTGCCGCCGCCGATGCCATGGTCGTCACCTCGGCGTCCGAAGGCGATTCGGTGGCCGTACGCGAAGCCCGCGCCCTCGGATGCCCCGTAATCCTTTGGCCGAAGAACTGAGCAGTCATCGAAGTAGGAGTGCCGGAAGTGCGCCGCCATATTATTTCCTATTGTTCTCATAGCTCTCATTATTTCCATAGCTTTCACCTGAGAATCGGTTTCCTTCAAGCCTGCCGACAAAAATTCGTCTTTTGGCGGATGCGAACTTTTTTGTACCTTTGTGCTTTGCTATGAACGACAGTCATATACATAAGCGCATTGCGGTACTCGGCTCCACAGGGTCGATAGGCACGCAGACATTGGACGTGGTACGCGCTTCCGAGGGCGACCTGACAGTCAGCGTATTAGCTGCCGGGCACCGTGTAGACGCGCTCATCGAGCAGGCCCGTGAAGTTAGACCTGCACTCGCCATCATTGCCGACGAATCGCGGTATGCCGAACTACACGAGGCTCTCTCGCCGCTCGGTATAGCCACGGCAGCCGGCGCTCAAGCCATAGCGGAAGCCATGTCGCGCCCGGACATCGACACCGTGGTCACGGCCACCGTGGGATACAGCGGATTGGTCCCGACAGTGGCCGCCATACGCGCCGGCAAGGACATCGCACTGGCCAATAAGGAAACGCTTGTAGTGGCCGGCGACCTCATACGTCGACTACTGGACGACTCACCCTCGCACATATACCCCGTGGACTCGGAGCACTCTGCAATAGCCCAATGCCTCGCCGGAGAGTCGCCGGAAACGGTACGCCGCCTGATTATCACCGCCAGTGGCGGACCCTTCCGCAATTGGAGCGCCGCACGCATAGCCGGTGCAACGGCCGCCCAAGCCCTCAAGCACCCCAATTGGAGTATGGGCGCAAAAATCACCATCGACTCGGCTTCGATGATGAACAAGGCCTTCGAAATCATCGAGGCCCACTACCTCTTTAATCTGCCGGGCCGACGCATCAAGGCCATAGTACATCCGCAGTCGATAGTGCATTCCATGGTCGAATTCAAGGACGGAGCCGTCAAGGCTCAGCTGGGGACTCCGGACATGCGTCTACCCATAGCTTATGCCCTGGCTTGTTCGACACGCCCCTGGGACCGCGTGGCACCGCGCCTGTCGTTGGCTGATATGGCCGCCCTGACCTTTGAGGAACCGGACACCGAGCGCTTCCCGTGCCTTACCTTGGCACGATATGCCCTTGACACCGGAGGCAATGCAGCCTGCGTCATCAATGCAGCCAACGAGGTGGCCGTCGAAGCCTTTCTGCACGACGCAATACCTTTCACGGCAATATACAGCACGGTGACCGATACATTAGGACGCATTGCTCACATCGACAGCCCGACATTGGACGACCTACGCGCCACCAATGCCGAAGCGCGTGCCATAGCTATACAATCCATCAAACGATACGATACAATACACTCCACTAAGCATTAATGGAAACCTTTCTGATAAAAGCCGCCCAACTTGTCCTCGCACTGGTGATTTTAGTCACCGTGCACGAATTCGGGCACTACTTATTCGCGCGTATCTTCGGAATGCGCGTCGACCGCTTCTACCTGTTTTTCAACCCATACTTCTCGCTACTGAAATACGATCCGCGAGCCGGACGTCTGCAACTGATAGCCTGGACGCGCCGACGCAAGGACGCTGACAAGGACAGCGCCGCCGACACCGACCAACCGCAGATGCTTGGCACCGAGCCGGACGAGGAACCCCGAGCACTGCTGAACCTGCGCATAGGGCGTCCGCACCCGGCCAAGCCCGGAGCCAAGCCGACATGGCGCGACACCCTCTACGGTCTGGGATGGCTGCCGCTGGGCGGATACTGCTCCATAGCCGGGATGATAGACGAGACCACCGATAAGGACCAATTGGCATCCGAGCCTCAGCCATGGGAATTCCGCGCCAAGAAGCCGGTTCCGCGACTGCTGGTGATGGTGGCCGGCGTGCTTTTCAATTTCCTGCTCGCCATAGCCATATATATAGGTATAGCTTGGCACTGGGGCGACGTGGTACTCCAACCGGCCAATGTCTCGGCCGGATACCAATTTGACACCACCATGCACCATGCCGGATACCGCGACGGCGATATACTCAAAAGCATCAACGGCAAGGACATAGACGCCCTGACCAATGATTCGTGGATTATGGACCTGGTACAAGACGGCGCACGTATAGGCATCGTCCGCAACGGGCGCGACACGGTCATCACCAACCCGGCCGGAACTTTCGAGGCCGCTGCCGGAGTCGGCAAAAGAGCAATACTGGCGCCGCGCATCCCGGCCGTTGTCGCCAAGGTGGCCCCGGGCGAAGGCGCCGAGAAGGCCGGAATACTGACCGGAGACGTCATCACGCGCATAGCCGCGGACACAGTGACCGCATTCAACGACATCACTCCCATACTGTCCAAGTATCCGGGCAAAGATGTGCCCGTACAAATCACTCGCGATGGCAAAGCCATAATCCTGACGACACACGTCAATGACGATGGTAAACTGGGCATCGGCGCATGCGACCTGACTTCCGTATACCCGTGCGAACACGTATCCTACGGCTTCTTCGAATCCATACCCGTGGGCATCAGCAAGGGCGTCGACCGATTGGCCTCATATGTCACCTCGCTCAAACTGCTCTTTACCAAAACAGGAGCCCAGAGCCTCGGGGGCTTTGGCGCAATAGGCGATATGTACCCCGGACAATGGGATTGGTACTCCTTCTGGCAAATCACGGCCTTCCTGAGCGTCATACTCGCATTCATGAACATCCTGCCCATCCCGGCACTGGACGGCGGACACGTAGTCTTCACCCTTTGGGAAATCGTGACACGGCGCAAACCGTCGCTCAAGGTCCTCTCATACTCGCAATACGCCGGCATGATGTTCCTGCTGCTGCTACTGATATACGCCAACGCCAACGACATCTACCGATTTTTCATCAAATGACATGGCACACGACTACACGTGACATGACCCACGATATTTACACAAAGTGACATGAGCTACCCTACTATAAAACTGCGTCGAGGCAAAGAAGAATCACTCGGACGCTTTCATCCCTGGGTGTTCTCCGGAGCCATCGCCACACTGCCCGACGGCCTCGAAGAAGGCGACGTAGTGGGCGTCATCGCCGCCGACGGCACACCCCTGGGCGTAGGACACTTCCAAATAGGCAGCATCGCCGTGCGCATGCTTTCTTTCGATGCAGACACGTCCATAGATGAAGAATTCTACCGCCAACGTCTGGCCGATGCCCTGCGCATGCGCCAAGTCCTGGGTCTGCGCCGCCACGACAACAATGCCTTCCGTCTGGTACACGGCGAGGGTGACTTTCTGCCCGGCCTCGTAGTCGACGTCTACGGAGATACAGCCGTGATACAAGCCCATTCGCCCGGCATGCACTACGCACGCCACACTATAGCCAGTGTTCTGACCGGGATGCCGGAAGCCGGCATACGCAACATCTATTACAAGAGCGAGACAACCCTGCCCTACAAGGCACGACTCGACCCGGTCAACGACTACCTCATAGGACACGCCGACACGGACGTTGCTATCGAAAACTCGCTCAAATTCCACGTTGACTGGCTGCGCGGCCAAAAAACGGGATTCTTTGTCGACCAGCGCGACAACCGGGCACTTCTGGGCAAGTACGCTGCCGCAAGACGCGTGCTCAATATGTTTTGCTACACCGGAGGCTTCTCGGTATACGCACTTGCCGGAGGCGCCGCCTCCGTCACCTCCGTAGACTCGTCTGCCAAGGCTATAAGCCTCACGGACGCCAACATCGCCCTCAACCAAAACGGCGATGCGACCGCGGCGGGACGACACCGCAGCGAGGCCACCGATGCTTTCAAGTTCCTGCAAAACATGGACAGTAACGCATACGACCTCATCATTCTCGACCCGCCGGCCTTTGCCAAGCACCACAGCGCCGTGCGCAACGCCCTCCAAGGATACCGACGCCTCAACGCACGGGCCATAGAAAAGATTGCCCCCGGCGGCATCCTGTTCACTTTCTCGTGCTCACAGGCCGTATCGCGCGAACAATTCCGTCTGGCCGTATTCTCGGCTGCCGCTCAATGCCGCCGCCGCGTACGCATACTGCACCAGCTGACCCAACCGGCCGACCACCCGGTCAATATCTACCACCCCGAAGGCGAATACCTCAAAGGATTGGTACTATACATCGAATGACCTAATATACCGGTTAAAGAAACATACCAAGAAACCTAAACTTCATAGCACATAAAACAATGGCAACATTACGTCTCACCGCCGCCGCTGTGGCCATATCAGCCATCGCCGGCATGACCGCCAACCCAACCATGGCAAAAAACATTTCTACAGCTCAGGGCCAAAAGCCATTCGAATACGTCGCCGACCGCTTCGCTGACATCGAAGTATTGCGCTACAAAGTGCCCGATTTCGAAAAACTGACACTCAACCAAAAACTACTCGTGTACTATCTGGTACAAGCAGCCCTCGACGGACGCGACATCCTTTGGGATCAGAACTGCAAGGCCAACCTCGTGCTGCGTCCCGTTCTCGAAACAATCTACACATCCTACAAAGGAGACCGCAAAGACAAGGATTTCCTCGCCTTCGAGAAATACCTCAAACAGGTATGGTTCGGTAACGGAATACACCACCACTACTCCATGGACAAATTCGTCCCCGAATTTTCCAAAGACTTCTTTGAAAAGCAATATACCGCCAATTACCCCGGCGAAACAGCCAAGAAAGCATACCTCGAACGCGTAATCTTTGACCCGTCATACCTGCCCAAGCGCGTCAACCAGGCCGAAGGTGCCGACCTGATACAGACCTCGGCCTGCAACTTCTACGGCGAAGGAGTCTCCCAGCCCGAAGTCGAGGCTTATTATGCAGCACTCAAAGACACCACCGACCTCACCCCAATATCTTATGGCCTCAACAGCCGCCTCGCAAAAGGTAAAGACGGCAAACTCGTCGAAGAGACTTACCGCATCGGAGGTCTGTACACCGAAGCAATCTCACGCATAGTGGCCAACCTCAATAAGGCTGCACAATACGCCGAGAATGACGCACAACGCGCCGTCATCGCCAAACTCGTCGAATACTACACCACCGGCAATCTCAAGACCTTCGACGAATACTCGATAATGTGGACCGAAGACACAGCCTCCAAAGTGGACTTCATCAACGGATTTATCGAAAGCTACGGCGACCCCCTGGGCATGAAAGGCTCGTGGGAATCCATCGTCAACTTCAAGAACGAAACTGCCAGCGAGCGCACACACATCATCAGCAACAATGCCCAATGGTTCGAAGACCACTCGCCCGTAGATCCGCGCTTCCGCAAGGACAAGGTGCGCGGCGTCTCGGCCAAAGTCATCACCGCAGCCATACTTGCCGGTGATGCCTACCCCGCCACCCCCATCGGCATTAACCTGCCAAACGCCAACTGGATACGCGCCGCACACGGCAGCAAATCAGTGACCATAGAGAACATCACCCAGGCCTACGATGAAGCAAGCCACGGCAACGGTTTCAACGAGGAATTCGTCATTGACGAGTACACTCGCGACCTCATGGACCGCTATCTCTTCATCACCGACAACCTCCACACCGACCTCCACGAGTGCCTCGGACACGGCTCGGGTCGCCTGCTGCCGGGCGTCGACCCCGATGCACTCAAGGCACACGGCTCGACACTCGAGGAAGCTCGCGCCGACCTCTTCGCCCTCTACTATCTGGCCGACCCAAAGCTGGTCGAGCTGGGACTGCTTGACAACCCCGATGCCTACAAGGCCGAATACTACAAATATATGCTCAACGGCCTTATGACCCAGCTGATGCGCATCGAGCCGGGCAAGGACATCGAAGAAGCTCATATGCGCAACCGTCAGCTCATCGCCGCCTGGGCCTTGCGCCACGGCACACAGGACAAGGTGGTCGAACTGATCAAACGCGATGGCAAGACCTTCGTGAAAATCAACGACTACACAGCCCTGCGCAATCTCTTCGGCAAGCTATTGGCCGAAATACAGCGCATCAAGAGCGAAGGCGACTACGAAGCCGGACGCAACCTCGTCGAGGAATACGCCGTCAAAGTAGACCCCACCCTGCACAACGAAGTCCTGGCACGCTACGCCACACTCAGCATCGCTCCATATAAGGGATTTGTCAACCCAGAGTACAAACTCGTGAGCGATGACAAGGGCAACATCACCGACGTCACCATCACCTACGGCGAAGGCTACGTCGACCAAATGCTGCGATACAGCCGCGAACATGCGCCCCTGTGTCCCCAAAAATAACGCCTTATTGGCAATAAACATCTCACACTCATCCTCTTAAGAAGCCGAATGAAAACAACATTCAGACGACACAATGCCGTCTCAAGGCATCTGGTTGCAGCAGCCGTCGCCATGGTCCTCTCGACCATGAGCGCGGTGGCAGCCATCACAGACCTCCCCGTCAAGTCGGTCAACGGACGACAGATGTACTACTACGTAGTGCGCAAAGGCGAAACGGTCTACTCGCTGACGCACACGCTTGGCATCACACACGACCGGCTGGTCAAGGCCAACCGCTCCGTAGAAGACGGGCTGCGCGCCGGACAAATTCTCTACTTCCCCGTGTCCGAATTCGGCGGTAAAGTCGTAACCGAGTCCACAACGCCCGCCTCAACATCCAATGTGCTTTTGCACACCGTCTCCAAGGACGAGACTCTCTACGGCGTCAGTCACCGCTACAACGTGCCGGTCAGCGAAATCATTCGCCTGAACCCCGAAGCCGAAAAAGGCTTACGCGCCGGGCAGACGCTCAAAATACCCATGACATCATCGGCCCAAGTCGCAGCCGCCAAGCCTATTGACTCCGATGCCGACACCGCAGAAACCGCCACAGACGTATCCAAGCCGACACCGGCCCGACCGGTGGCGGCAAAGCCCGCGTCCTCCACGGAAGCCACAGACGCGACTGCCCACCAATCAGCCGACCAATCGACCACGGGCGAAAAAATTCAACCGATCGAACAGCCACAGTTGCAGTTGACCCCGGTAAACGCCGAAATAGTTCGCATAGACCAACCCGACACGAACGCCGGCGAAACATGCGACAATGCCGCCATACGGCACCACCGCATAGCGATGATGCTGCCGCTATGCACCACCGCCGAGAAAGCCTCTCGCCAGTCCGCCCTCGCCACCGACTTCTATCGCGGCGCACTGCTGGCGGTCAAAGACTTCGGCGAAGCATACCCCGACAGCATAGACCTGAAAGTATACGACACCACCGATGGCAACTTCTCCAATAACCTTGCCTCGCTGCACAACGTGGACATCGTCATCACTCCGGACGACGATGCCAAGATTGCACAGATAGCCCGGTATACTGGCACACACAGCATCCCGTCTTTCAATAGCTTCATAGTCAAAGACTCGACATACATCACCACCCCGTACATGATGCAGACATACATCGGACAGGAACGTATGTACGCAAAGGCCATAGACTATGTAGTCGAAACACTATCCGCGACAGATGCGCCCAAGCCGGTCATACTCGACAACGCCAACGACCGAAAGGACAAGCTCAATTTTGTCTCACGACTCAAAGAGCGTCTCGACCGCGAAGGCATCGAATATACCACGCTGGAATTCGACGGCAACCTTCACAAGACCATTCTCGAAGACAATCTGCCGACATCAGCCTCATACTTCATCATCACCATGTCAGGGCACTTGACCGAGTACAACAAAATAGCTTCGGGACTGGCCGCCTTCGCCGAAAGCCTGGCCGCCGAAGGCAACACGTTGACCACCTTCGGATACCCCGAATGGATAAGCTTCCGCGGCGATGCGCAGGACAAACTCGCCCAAATAGGAGCACTGTACTACTCGCGCTTCTACGTGGACAAAGACGGCGAAGACACCAAGCGTACTATCGCCGAATTCCGCCGCTGGTATGGCAAGGCGCCCGCCGACGGTATACCCGTACAAGCGCTGCTGGGCTACGACTCGATGCGATACATACTCACCGCACTACACGAAGGCAATGCAATCCTTGACCGCCCGTATCACGGCATACAATCCTCGTACAACTTTGTACACACGCCGGGCATAAAAGGCTCGATCAACGATGCCCTGTACATCATACGTTACATCGCCGGAGCCACGTCTCCTTCCGTCACCATCCTATGAGCTGCGCACGCTTACTCCGATTGGTCGCCGCACTGGTGATACTCACCGTCTCAGCCCTTCAGGCTCCGGCCCAAAAACATTACCGCGAACACCTCTGGGTGGGCGTGCACGGCGGGCTGTCTATGTCACGCCAATCATTCTCGCCGTCCATAGACCAGAAGTCGCACAACGGATTTACGGGCGGCGTCACATTCCGATATGCCGAAGAAAAAATCTTCGGACTTATCGGCGAGCTCAACCTGGTGCAACGCGGATGGCAGGAGAACTTCAAGGACAACCCGGAGCTGTCGTACAAACGCAACCTGACGTATATCTCGCTGCCGATAATGACGCACATCTACTTCGGCTCGCGACGATTCAAGGGCTTTGTCAACCTCGGCCCCGAAATTTCGTATATGCTCTCGGACAGTAAAAGCGCCAACTTCAACTACTCCGACCCTACTGCCGCCGGTATTCCGGCATCACGTGTCACCCGACAGATGACCATGGACATCAAAAACAAATTTGACTACGGCATCACCGCCGGCGCCGGCATCGAGTTCTTCCTCCGACCCCGCCACTCCATAGTTCTCGAAGCACGCTATTACTTCGGACTGGGCAACATCTTCCCCTCCACCAAAGCCGACTACTTCAGCGCCTCCCGCGCCTCGGCCATCCAAGTCACCCTCGGCTACAACTTCCGCCTCCGCTGACAACACCTACTCCCGCCCACACACTTCATCCCTTGAGATACACCTCGGAAGTTTTCGTAATCACCGTAACCGTTACGGCTGTTACGAAAACTTCCGATTGTTCAATCGGGTTGTCCTAATGAAATGTTTTTCGTAACTTTGTCCCGGCTCAAGACGACCGCAATGCGGACGCCAACGGCATCATAAACCAAGACATCACACAACGCACAAACATACAACTATGAACAAGAGAATTATTCCTCTGGCTGCACTGGCAATGATGGCCGGCGGCAGCGCGGTTGCCCAAAGCAACGCCACGCACCGGAATCCCTTTCTGAGTCCGTACACAACCCCGTATCAGATTCCGCCGTTCGAACAAATCACCTATGATGACTACCTGCCCGCCCTCGAGGCCGGTATCACTCAGGCCAAAGCCAATATCGAAGCCATCGTCAATAATCCGGCCACGCCGACATTTGACAACACCATTTTGGCTTTGGACCGCTCGAGCGACATCCTCGATAAAGTCGTATACGTGTTCAGCGCCCTGGACGAATCCAACAATTCGCCCGAGATGGTAGCCATAGCCGAAAAATTCTATCCGCGCTACTCGCAGTACAGCGACGAGGTGAGCATGAACCCCGGACTGTTCAAGCGCGTCAAGTACCTCTATGACAACCGCGACAAACTCGGCCTGGCCGACGACCAAAAGCTTGCCGTAGAGAAGTCCTACAAGGACTTTACGCGCAACGGTGCGCTGCTCTCGACCGAGAAGCAGGAAGATCTCAAGAAATTGAACACCGAACTCACCGACCTATACCTGCAATTCAACAAAAACTTGCTGGCAGCCACCAACGCCTTCAGCATCGTTGTCGATGACGCCAAGCGTCTGTCAGGCCTGCCCCAGTCGAGCATAGACGTGGCCGCCGAAGAAGCCGCCGGCCGTGGTCTCAAAGGCAAATGGGTGTTCACCCTGCACGCCCCCAGCCGCCTGCCGTTGCTGCAATATGCCGACGACCGCGACCTGCGTCAGCAAATGTACCGGGGCTATACATCTTTGGCTTCTTCCGGCCAGTACGACAATAAGCCAATAATCAATAAGATATTGCAAGCCCGCGCCAAGAAAGCACACCTACTGGGCTTCCCCGACTTCGGCTCGTACATGACCGACAACGTCATGGCCAAGACCGTCAATGCCGCCGAAGACCTGCTGATGCAGATATGGCGTCCCGCCGTCAAGCGAGTACAACAGGAAGTGGCCGAGATGCAGCAGATAGTCAACGACGAAGGCGGCAACTTCAAGATTGCACCCTGGGACTACTACTATTACGCCGAAAAGGTACGCAAAAAGAAATACGATCTTGACGAAAATCAAGTACGTCGCTACTTCGCTCTCGACAGCGTGCGCAAAGGCATATTCACCATGGCCGAGCGCCTGTACAACATCCGCTTCACCGAGATGCCCGATGCGCCCAAGTACTACCCCGAAGTGAAGGTCTATGACGTCACCGATGCCGGCACCGGCGAGCATATCGCAGTATTCATGACCGACTACTTCCCCCGCGCCTCCAAACGCCAAGGCGCATGGATGAGCGAATTCAAGGGCTCGTGGATTAATGATGACGGCACCGCCGACCGCCCCATCATCTTCAATGTAGGCAATTTCAGCAAACCCACCGCCGATGCGCCCTCGCTGCTGACGCTGGACGAAGTCGAAACAATGTTCCACGAGTTCGGGCATGGTCTGCACGGAATGTTGTCGCGCGCACGCTACAAATGCCAGAGCGGCACCAATGTCGACCGAGACTTCGTGGAGCTACCCTCTCAGATACACGAGCACTGGGCCATGGACCCCGAATTGCTGCGCATATATGCTCATGATTATCAGACCGGAGAGGTGATACCCGATGCACTTATCGAAAAACTCGAGAAAGCCTCGACGCACAACCAGGGCTTCGCTACCGCCGAACTGGCCGGTGCCGCCCTGCTCGACCTGCAATACGGCAAGCTCAACCCCACAAGCGACATTGACATCGCCGCCTTCGAGCAAAAAGTTGCCAAAGACCTCGGAATGCCGGACGAACTCACCTTCCGCTATCGCTCGACATACTTCAAGCACATCTTCGGCAGCGACGGATATGCCTCCGGATACTACACCTATCTGTGGGCCGAGGTACTCGACACAGACGGCTTCGAACTCTTCAAAGAAAAAGGTGTCTTCGACCCCGCAACGGCCAAGTCCTTCCGCGAAAACATCCTCGAAAAAGGTGGCAGCGTCGATCCGATGCAGCTATTCATCAATTTCCGCGGCCATAAGCCCGGAGTAGACGCTCTGCTGCGCAATCGCGGCCTCGAAACGCCCGAGAAGCACAACGTGCCCTCGCTGAACAAAGACTGACGACATCATTCACCCTCATAATCTCCGAAATGTCCTTAGGCTGCACTGCGGTCTAAGGACTTTCGGGGATATACGGGAATGGGTCTCTAATAGTGTCGACACACACATTCAAGCACTTACACACTTTCTAATTCAACGCATACATGTCCAAGACACTCACGGCACTGCTGAGCGGTGCCGCCATACTTGCAAGCACCTCAATGACTTTTGCACAAAACGCGCCCAAGACTTATCCCGTGGCGCCACACGATGACACCACGGACACATATTTCGACATAAAGGTCGCCGACCCTTACCGACCGCTGGAAAACGACACGGCCGCAGCCGTCACGGCATGGGTCGAGGCCGAGAACGCCGTCACTCGCAAATATCTCGATGCCATACCCTGGCGCGACGCAATACACCGGCGTCTGCAAAGCCTCAACAACTACGCCAAGCACGGACTGCCCTCGCGCGAAGCCGACGGACGATACTATTTCTACGAAAACGACGGGCTGCGCAACCAGAGCATTCTCTATCGTGCCGATGATGCCGCCGGAACCATCAACCGCGAGGTGTTCATCGACCCCAACACACTCAGCGATGATGGTACAGTCGCCCTCACCGGCGTATTCATAAGCCCCGACGGCAAGTACACCGCCTACACCATAAGCCGCAGCGGCAGTGACTGGACCGAAATATTCGTCATGGACACCGCCTCGAAGCAACTCTTGGAAGACCATATCGTTTGGGCCAAATTCACCGGCGCCGCATGGCACGGCAACGGCTTCTATTACAGCGCATACCCGGCGCCCGAACAAGGCAAAGCATATAGCAATGCCAACTACGGGCACAACGTGTACTACCATGCAATAGGCACTGCCCAAAGCCAAGACCGACAAGTATTCAGCGAGCCGGACTCCCCGCTACACTTCCACGAAGCATGGGTAGACCCCGGCCAACGGCTCATGGCCGTCACCATCAGTGGTCAGGGCAATGGCAACGCCCTGGTAGTACGCCGCCTCGACCAAGGCGATGAAGCCTCGTGGGTCACCATATATCCCTCACAAGACAAGTACGTCGAAGTCATCGGCGTCATCGGCGACGAATTGTACCTGTACACAAGCATCGATGCACCCAACTACCGCATCGCCGCTGTCAGCCTCGACAATCTCGGCCCCGACAATTGGCGCACTGTGGTGGCTGATGCGGGCACTCCGCTCGTAGCGGTCAACTGCGTGGGCAAAAATCATATGATACTCACCTACGACCGCGACGCGGCCAACCACGCCTATCTCTACGACATCCACGGCCGGCAGATACGCGAAATCACATTACCGACTTTCGGCACGGTATCTTTCAGCACTTCGCGCAAGCACGAGGAAGTGTTCTACAGCTTCTCGAGCTTCGTATACCCGGCTGCCGGATACAGCTACGACATTGCCTCGGGCAACAGCACCCCACTGTTCAGCGCCCGAATTGCAGACTTCGACCCCGATGATTACATCACCGAGCAAGTATTCTTCACAAGCAAGGACGGCACGCGTGTGCCCATGTTCGTGACGCGTCGCCGCGACATCAAAGCCGATAGTACCAACCCCGTATACATCTACGGATACGGAGGTTTCAACATCACGCTCAATCCGACATTCAGCCCCAATCGCCTTGTATGGCTCGAAAACGGCGGCATTTACGTTTCAGTCAACCTCCGCGGCGGCGCCGAGTACGGCGAGCCGTGGCACCTTGCCGGGACGCTGATGCAGAAGCTCAACGTATTCGATGACTTCATTGCCGCAGCCGAGTACATGCAAAGCCACGGATGGACCACGCCACGACTCACCGTCATCGAAGGAGGCAGCAACGGCGGGCTGCTCGTGGGCGCGTGCGTCAACATCCGCCCCGACCTTTACGCCGTGGCCATACCGCGTGTAGGCGTCATGGACATGATGCGCTACCACCTCTTCACCATCGGGTGGAACTGGGCGCACGACTACGGCACCAGCGCCGATTCACAGGAGATGGCCCGATACCTCCTTGGATACTCGCCCCTGCACACCATACGTAACGACGGCACGCCCTACCCCGCCATCCTCGTCACCACCGCCGACCACGACGACCGCGTAGTCCCGGCACATTCCTTCAAGTACGCCGCCACGCTGCAGCAGGCCGATACCGGTGACGCGCCAAAGCTGATACGTATCGACACCAAGGCCGGACACGGCAGCGGCAAGCCCGTAAGCAAGGTCATCGACGAATGGACCGATATCTATAGCTTCATATTCCGAAACATAGGGCGCACGCCCGTATACGCAAAATGATGCGAAATCTGTCGGCCAAACCTAATCGCATTAAGCGCCGGGCGCTGCCGCTGACCGCCATATGCCTGGCCTTGGCCACAGCCTTGTCCGGATGCTTTACGGGCGTGGAGAGCACTCCGGTCATCTCGGGCAAAGACGTGAAGCGCCAACGCGCAAGCACGCTGAGTGCCGAGCAACGCTATCTTGCCGACATACGCCCGGCAGCCCCGTCCCTATGGGCGCCCGGCAAGCGGTTCATAGTTACTGACAGCCGCATAGGCATAGTCCTGGACGCCTCCACGGATGCCATTAGCGGAACGCGACGCACCCCGACACCGGGCGACACGCTACGCCTTGTCGCGGCCGCGCCCACCCCGACACTTACCGAACAGCCGGAAATGACCCTGACTTTTATAGGCGCTCACGGCGACAGCCTCGCGTACCATACGGGCATTGACGAACGTAATTGGAAGTCGCGACAAAGCATCGAAATTCCGTTCACCATCGATGCGGACCTTATCGACAGCGTCGCTCGGCGACTTGTAGGAAAGTATCTGTATATCATTGCACAGCGTCGTATGTCATGGCCGGACGGTAACATCATCGCCCCTCGCCGATACGTAGGTGTCACCGTCCGCAATGTACGCGGCGGCACGGCCGAGCTCCCGGTGATTGTCGTTATCGAACCGGATGATGCTCCGGGCACTCTGCAAGCCGTATACATGACTTTGGGCGACGGAGCCACCGCGACTCGCAACTTTGACAAAGTCTTCGCTCTGGAAAATCCGCGCTCACGGTATCCGCAAATCGAGGACGACGTATGGCAGCTGATATGCGATGGCAAGATTCGCCTTGGCATGACCCCGGACGAATGCCGCCTGTCTTTGGGCGCGCCCACCGAATACCTCAAGATACCCTCGACATCCGGAATGGTCGAACGATGGACCTACCCCGATGGCGTGTACCTCATCTTCGAGGATGGTGTCCTTGCTCGTTACAGACGTTAGCCCGGCACTATTGGCGCGACAAGCATCCGCATTTCCCCGAACAATATACACAACGCCCGCCTCGGTATCTTTTTCCGAAGCGGGCGTTGGTCTTATTGTTTTGTTCTATCTTCAGTTGCCGATACTCAAGGTGGTATAATAGCGTGAGGTGCCGTTAAAAGCCATATCGTTGAAGAACGACAGTGTAATGTAGCCGTTGTTATATCCCCACCAAGTGGCGGTCACTCCGCCATAGGTATCCTGAACACTTACCGGATACCCGTACTGACGTACAAGTTGGCTGTATAATGCATTGTAGCGACTTATGTCGTACCCGGGCGAAGAGTATACAAACTCGCTGCCTTGCAAGCCTCCTCCGGTGCCGTAGTACAGCGTTGCAGACGGCCAAGTATAGTTGTACACAGGAACATTGGAGAGATATACTTGATTGTTTCCGTATCCCATGATGCTGTATCCGCTGTTGAACAGGTAATCAAGCGACAGATTCAGTGCCGTGCCCAAAGTTACACCAAGGATACTGCTGAATGTGGGACATCCGTAGTAAGGACGCCATGACGGCGGAGGTGTGGGCCGACGCCAAGGTCGGTTGTACGGCATATAGGGACGATATGGAGGCGTATTGTGGTAGCAATAGCGGTCGTGGCGTGGCGGTGGCGGAGGCGGAGGTGTGGGCCGAGTGTAGTTTCCGCCGGGACGGTAACCGCCGGGACGATGGCCGCTATGGTGATGGCCACCCGGACGATGGCTCTGCGGCGGCGGTGTATTGCCGCCGGGACGGTAGCCTTTATCGGGTCGGTTGCTGTTGCCGCCGCCGGGACGATAGCCCTTATCAGGTCGGTTGCTGTTGCCGCCGCCGGGACGGTAGCTATCGTTTGAACGTGAGCTATTGCCGGTACGGCTGCCTGTCGAGCTTCCACCCATATTGCCGGGACGGTTTTGTGGTGCGGATGTCGTCGGAGGACGTGTATTGCTGTTGTTGCGGCCGCGGCTTTGACCGGTCGAGCACACAAGAGTCGTGGATAGTAATACGACCGATACGAGTGTTATTAAGCGTTTCATCCGTGTAAAGTTTTATTGGTGGTTTAGTATTTTGATAGGTTAAGGCTCAAAAAGTTTAACTGTACAAATAAAAAAAGCCGGGAAACCATCCTTTGGACAAGTACATCCTCAGTAGATTTCTCGGCTTTTTTATGCTTGGGACGGCGTCAGAAATTGGCGTTGCCCGGGTAGCGTGGGAAGGCGATGACATCGCGGATGTTGGCCATACCGGTGACAAACAGCACAAGGCGTTCGAAGCCGAGACCAAAGCCGGAGTGTGGCACGGTGCCGAATTTGCGTGTATCCAGGTACCACCACATGTCTTTCATGGGGATGCCCAATTCGTTGATACGTGTCAGCAGTTTCTCGTAATCGGCTTCGCGTTCGCTGCCGCCGATAATCTCGCCTATCTTGGGAAACAGTACGTCCATGGCACGCACAGTGCGGCCGTCTTCGTTCTGCTTCATATAGAAAGCCTTGATTTCTTTGGGATAATCGGTGAGTATCACCGGACGCTTGAAGTGCTGCTCGACAAGGTATCGTTCGTGCTCGCTCTGGAGATCGGCGCCCCAATATACGGGGAAATCGAATTTATGTCCGCTTTCTTCAAGAATCTTGACGCCTTCGGTGTATGTCAGACGCACAAATTTGTTGTTGACTACGAAGCGGAGACGCTCTACCAATTCGGGGTCGTACATCTGGGACAGGAATTCGATGTCGTCCTTGGCCTTTTCGAGTGCAAAGGATATGCAGTATTTGATAAATTCCTCGGCCAAGTCCATATTGTCCTCGATTTCATAGAATGCCATCTCGGGTTCTATCATCCAAAATTCGGAAAGGTGGCGCGGGGTGTTGGAGTTCTCGGCGCGGAAGGTCGGACCGAAGGTGTATATGGCGCCTAAGGCCGTGGCACCCAATTCGCCCTCGAGCTGGCCCGAAACGGTGAGTGCAGCCGCTTTGCCAAAGAAGTCTTTGGAGTAGTCCACCTTGCCGTCCTCGGTTCTGGGCGGGTTATCCAACGGAAGGGTCGTCACCTGGAACATCGCACCGGCTCCCTCGCAGTCGCTTTCGGTAATCAGCGGGGTGTTGAGGTAGAAAAAGCCTTTTTCGTTGAAGAAACGATGGATGGCGTATGCCAGTACCGAGCGTACGCGCAGGATGGCTCCGAAGGTATTGGTACGCGGACGAAGGTGGGCTATTTCGCGCAGAAATTCAAGCGAATGGCCTTTTTTCTGGAGAGGATATTCGGCGGGGTCGGCTGTACCGTACACTTCGAGGGTTTGCGCCTGGATTTCACAAGTTTGGCCCTTGCCCATGGAGGCGACGAGGCGGCCGGTTACACATAGGGATGCTCCGGTGGTGATAGGCCTCAACTGCTCGTCGGTGAATACCGACATGTCGAAGACTATCTGTATGTTCTTGATTGTCGAACCATCGTTGAGCGCCACAAATTGCACGTGCTTATTGCCGCGACGGGTACGCACCCAGCCTTTGACACACACATCCGTATCCAAGAGCTCGGGATTGAAGATGTCGACGATTTTTGTTCGTTTCATTGTGTTGTATGGTTTATACTGTTCTATGCAGCTTTATTCAAAGGAGCCCATTTTCAGGAAGTTGACTTCCTGCTGCGTCAGATAGCGCCAACGACCGCGCGGCAGGTTCTTTTTGGTAAGTCCGGCAAAGTACACACGGTCCAGCTTGGTGACGTGGTAGCCGAGGCTCTCGAAGATACGGCGAACGATGCGGTTGCGCCCGGAGTGTATTTCGATGCCTATCTGGTTGCGGTCGGTCTCGGTGGCATAACTGATGGCGTCGGCATGTATTTCGCCGTCTTCAAGCTCGATGCCGTCGGCTATGCGCTGCATGTCTTCTTCGCTGACATCCTTGTCGGTCCAAACATGGTAGATTTTCTTCTTGACATACTTGGGATGGGTCAGCTTGGAGGCAAGGTCGCCGTCATTGGTCAGCAGAAGCACTCCGGTGGTGTTGCGGTCAAGACGACCTACGGGATATACGCGCTCGGTGCAGGCTCCCTTGATGATGTCCATCACCGTAGTACGACCGTTGGGATCGTCGCTGGTGGTGACGCAGTCTTTGGGCTTGTTGAGCAGGATATAGCATTTGCTCTCGAGTGCCACTACCTTGTCGTCGTATTCGACTACGTCGCTATGGCATATCTTGGTACCCAATTCGGTCACCACATTGCCGTTGACCTTGACAAGTCCCTGCTGGATGTATTCATCGGCTTCGCGACGCGAGCATACGCCCGAATTGGCCATGAATTTGTTCAGACGAATTTGTTCGTTGGGATCGGGTATAGGCATTTCGTACTCTATGCGCTTGGGACGCGGAGTGAAGCTCTTGCCCTTGCCCGGGAACGGGTTGTCTTCTTGGTCGTAACGGTTTTGGCCTTTACGCTTATTGTTGTATCCGCCTTGCTGGGGACGATTGTTGTATTTGTTCTTGCGGTTATTGTTGTTATAGCCGCCCTGCTGGTTGTAGCCGCCCTGCTGACGATTGGGATTGCCGTAGCCGCCCTGCTGACGGTTGGGGTTGCCGTAGCCGCCTTGCTGACGATTGGAATGACCGTAGCCGCCCTGCTGACGATTGGGATTGCCATAGCCGCCCTGCTGACGGTTGGAATGACCGTAGCCACCCTGCTGGCGATTGGTATTGCCGTAGCCGCCCTGATTGTAGTGCGGCTGAGGACGATAGTTGTTGTACGGACGAGGAGTGTATCCTTGCTGTGGACGCTCGCCTTCAGCCTGACCCTCGGCGCCTTCGCCTTGTGCCCGGTTGTAGTTGTTGTACGGACGGTTGAAACCGCTGTTGTACTGCCTATTGTAACCGCCCTGCTGGGGACGATTATAGGGGCGATAGGGACGTTGTTCGTTGTCTTCTACCTGTGCATTGTCTGTCATGGGACGACCGGTGTCCTGACTCTCCAATGTCACGCGCGATTCGCTGATACGCGGACGTTTGGGTCTTTTTTCGTTGTTTTCCATCTTTTTTTTGTTGGCTCTAAGTTTTTTTGCAGTGAAGCCTGTAATCGGAGTTGAAGATAAAAAATGTATTAATTCACGCGCCTGATATATGAGATTTTGACTTAGTACTTTGACGCCTCAGGCGTGGGACGCCGTATTCAGACCTCGCGGTCTTGGAGTTAGTTCTTGTGTAGTGCTTTTTCTTTTGATTTATCGAATACAAAGGTACAATTATTTTCGTATAAAACGCACACGCTTACGCCATTTTATGCTTTTTTATTATTCTCAGACCATGCAGTCTCTTTTTTTTTAACGCATAACACGAGCGTAATGGCGATTGACTACCGGGTATACGATTATGACACCTCTACCGGGCTAACGATTTTGCCCCTTTCTCCACGTTTTTCTCTCGCAACGGCCTAAGAGAATCACGCTCGTGATAGTACGACCCCGCCGCTACACGTATCGACAGCGGCAGGGTCGTATCATATCATTGTGCCTTGACAAAATATTTCAAGGGCTGCTTTACGACTTCGGGATGAATCATGGCTGCGTAGTCGCCAAGTATCCGGTCGGGATGAAAGGCTATATCATCAAAGAATGTACCGGTACTTGTGTCCGTGTAATAGACATTGCCGACTTTGAGCGCTTTGATATTACCGTTCAATGCATTGGCCTTGCGCAAGTCAGCGAGAGTAATCGGTCCGAAGGTGCGCATTATCCATACCGGAGCCTCGGAAGCACGCTCATACACAGCGGCGTAGTCACATGGTAAAGACCCCGTGGAGGCGTTGTCGCTCCACGGCACCATGCCTCCGGCATCGTCAATCATACGGGCTGCATAGCTGCCGCCGCCTGGCATATACCACGTCCCCGAAATTTCGGTGTCGGTAAGTACCATGGGGCGGACGTCACACAATGCCATACGTTGGCTTATTTCTCGATATTTACGAGCCGTAGCATCGTATTGCGCCGTTGCCTTGTCCAAGTCACCGTACATGGCCCCCAATAGTTTGAGCCATTCGGCACGTCCCAAAGGTGTCGTTTCCATATAGTCCACCATCCGGACGACGGCCACGCCGGTTTTGTCTAAGACGCGGTCATTGCGATTGGCTTCGTAAGGCGACAGTATAAGCACGTCCGGAGACAAGTCTACGATACGTTCCATCAACGGGGACGAGGAGTTGCCGATATTGACAATGTCACCGGCGTCAAGGTGCTCACGCACATAGCCATGCGTAAAATACTCGGCATCCGCCACTCCGGTGACGGTCTTTATATATCCGAGGTCTTCAATGCCTTGGGCATACACGCTCGAGTAGACCACGGCACTGCGAATCGGGGTACGTACCACCACCGTACTCGCGTCCTTAGGCAGGTCGGACGGCATCTCGGCATCTCGCGGCACAAGGCAGTATGTCGCCAAGGTCTTGCCCTGACTCCACGGGTCGGATATGGTGGCTCTTATCCATCCGTCATGCTGTATCATCGTCAGCATGGCACTCTCGTGGGTCAGGGTATCTCCCTTTTCGTTATTCTTGGCAGCTCCGTTATGTCCGCTGCACGATGTCGCGACAAGCGCCGAGACAATGGCACTAAAAATGGCCGAAACAACGCCCGATGTCAGTTTTCGTGTCATTAAATTAAGCATTTGCATTAATTAAGTATTTGCATTACCTTATGCGAATTTTCATCACATGGCCGCAGCCGTCCTTAACCATATATATTCCGGCAGGAAGATTGAGCCTGACCTCGGTCACTCCGGAGGCGTAACCGGCGACAAGTGTGCCCGCTGCATTATACACCATGATAGTGGCCGTGCCTTCCATGGCTCTAAGCGTCTCGCCGTCCCACGTAAAAGCTCGGGATGCACCGTCGGCTTCGATATCTTCGACACCATCGGTGTTGCTATACGTGAAGGATACCACATCGGACCATGCCGTGTCCTTGTCACCGTCGGCGGTGGCATAAGTCGCACGCGCTCGTACATAATATTTTGTCCCGTTAACCAGGTTCTTGGTGCCGGCCTTGATGTTGCGCGCCTCTTTGGCATCGGTGAAGGTCGGGGCCTCTATGGTCGTGCAAATGTATGAGTTGCGTGGCGACTTGAAGCTCTCATTAGCCGAAAGCTCCAAGCGTATTTTCTTGACACCCTCAATGGGCTTTATTGCCAAATGCGAATTTGCATACAGTATCCCGTCTGCCGAGGGGACGACTTCGGGGACGGTCTGCACGGCCTCACAAGTGGTGAAGGTCACCGGAGCGGACATCACATCGTATCCGCCAAAGCTGTACTTCAGACGGATTGTATACGACGTATAGCCTTTGAGTATGTATTTTGGCACGGTGTAGCTGCCTGTTGCAGTGGCATCTATAACGATGTCTTCGTCATCGAAGACCCCGGTGGAGGACACCTGAACCCGGACTTGACGGTCGGCCACGGACCACGTTATTGTGGGAGTGAGACTGACGTTCTGTTCGGTATCGTAAGGCGAGATGATGTGCAGCTTGGTGGGCGTAAAGCGGCGCGAAACACTCACGCCGTCATTGGCATTGGCAGCGCATGCACGCACGCGCCAATACAGTTCGTGCCCGGTCTCCATACCCTCGATGGCGGACGAAAGGCTCTCGGTGCCGGAAACCTCGGTTACGCCTATAAGCTCGCTCATCGACGCATCTTTGCCTACCTCGAGCAAGTAATTGGCCGCGCCGGGCACAGCATTCCACTTGAACATAAAGGGTAATTCAACTTCCTGACCCTCCGCCGGATAGATCAGCTCGGGGGACGGGAGGGTGGTCACGGCCGCCCCGACAAAGACGGGCGAATATTCGTTGCCGTAGCGGTCATATACACATACGGCACAGCGGAAACCGCTCACCTTGTCGGAAGGAATGGTATAGGACGTCGAGTAGCTCACTCCGAGAAGATATTCGGGCTCGCGGTCGAAATTGGCATCGGGCACGCTGTTCGGAACAGCATACACCGTGTAACGCATACCCTCAACACCAGTCCACGTCAGCGTCGAACCGCTGCGCTTGACATTGCTCACCTTGGCCGGCGAACTTACCGGGAACCACGTCATCGCCGGTATAAGCGCCGGCGTATTGAACACCTGCGTCTTAAGATAATGTCCCAACAGCGGAGTCGTGGTGCGATACAAGTACTTAGCCGAATAAAACACCGAACCGGGGGCAGCATTGAGCGTATACTCGCGATTCAGACGCACCTGCTTGGCGTATTCTTCCTCGCCGTAGTTGTACGAGACACCCTGTGAGGAAAAGAAGTGGCGTCCGAATTTATTGGCCGCATTACTCCACCATTTGCATATGGCGTCATAATCGGCACTTGAGCCTATCTTCCAGTAAATCTGCGGCGAGATAAAGTCAAGCGTGCGCGATGACACCCACGCCAACGGATCGGAATAAATGCCGTTATACTGCCAGTCGCTTCCGGCCGGACATGGAGGCAAACCATATTTGCCGGCTACCGAAGCACTCGTGGCAGCCACGCCCGCAGGCGAGATGCCGAAGCGGACATACGGCTTGGCCTTCTTAATGGTCGAATACACATCGGCCACCATCTTATTGACATTGTCACGACGCCAGTCGCCCAAAGACAGCGTCCCGCCGCCTTGCTTATAACTCTGATAATGAGCTGCATCCTCCGTCGAAATACCTTGCAGGTAAAAATAGTCGTCAAAGAGCACCCCGTCAACATCGTAATTGCGGACAATCTCGTCCACGACATCACATATGCGCTGACGCACCTCAGGCAAAGCCGGGTTCAATATCGACGCTTCTTTCACATCAAGCAGCCAATCCGGATGCTCGTCACGATAGGCTTTGGGGGTGCCGTTCCACTGCCCTATCTGGCTCTCATATCGATACGGATTAATCCATGCATGGCACTCCATGCCGCGCTTATGACACTCCTCTATGCAGTACGCCAAAGGATCGTACCCGGGGTCAAGGCCGCGGTACGAAACAAGGTCGGAAGACCAAGGCTCATAGCTCGAGTTATACATCGCATCGCATCGCGAACGCACCTGAAAACATATCGAATTCATATTATTGCGCGCCAACGAATCAAGCAACGTCGTCAGCTGCTTCTTCTGCGCATTGATTTGCGTCGTATTGCCCGTCGACGATACTGTCGACTGCGGCCAGTCCAACTGCCAGACGGTGGCCACCCACGCCGAGCGCATCTCACGCTTCACCGCCGGGTCTGCCGCATAGGCTTCCGTGCCTGCGTAACCGCCTATCACTAACGAACATATAGCGGCAAAAGCTACTGTTCTTAAACTCTTTACCATGGATCAACTATTATATTAAAGATTAAATATTACACTTGGATTATCCTGCCCTGAATTGTACCAACTTGCAAAATCTCCACAAAGATAACGATAATCTTTGTACCACAAGCATCCTAACCCTAAAAATATCCGCACCCGCACGGCACACCCATCTCATCCGGCACTCCCGGCGCCCCCATCATTCCCTTAGTTCCCATAGCTCCAACATCACAGCACTCGCGCCGGTCCCCACCGTCACTAAAGTCCTTAAAGTCCCTAAGGTCCTTAAAGTCCTTATCCGCGCCTATCGTCTCCGGGCGCAGCCCGGATTTCAGATTCCGGATTCGACAGTATAAAATGAGTCCGGGCGGCATCCGTTGTCGGATGCCGCCCGGACGGATTAAGGTGGCGGTTACCTACTCTCCCACTTTCGCAGTACCATCGGCGTAGCGGGGTTTAACTTCTCTGTTCGGAATGGGAAGAGGTGGATCCCCCACGCTGTCACCGCCTTTGTGACTTGTTCGGAACTTGCTATGTTTTTTGCGTCTGCTTTTGCTTCTGTTTCTGCGTCTGCTTCTGTTTCTGCTTTTGCGTCTGCTTCTGCTTCAGCGCTTGTTCTCGGGCCCCCTTTGCGGCGGGGCCGTTCCGTATGGC
>ERZ1673698.56-NODE-56-length-195363-cov-12.197324_pt1 | contig 195363 bp, 161 predicted proteins | sample MGYA00580228_ERZ1673698 | MGnify/ENA primary metagenome ERZ1673698 (study PRJEB41218, sample SAMN15661768) | gut metagenome | host: Homo sapiens | place: Canada: London | collected 2015-08-20/2019-03-30 | study: EMG produced TPA metagenomics assembly of... | reverse complement strand
GCCGAGCAGCAGGATGGAATCGTCCGCCTGCAGGACGGTCTTCGGCGTGATCTCCACGTCGAGGCTGCCCTCGTGCCGGACGCCGAGGACGTTGACGTGGTAGACGCGGCGGATGGCGAGCTCGCCGACCGTGTGGCCTGCCCACGCCTCTGGCATGGCGATTTCATAGATGGCGTAGTTCTTGCTGAGCTCGAAGTAGTCGAGCAGATGGTCCGAGCCACAGCGGGTGGCCGTCCAGAGGGCCAGCTGCTTCTCGGGGTAGACGACCTCGTCGGCGCCGTTGCGCAAGAGGAACTTCTCGTGGATGCTGCTCGAGGCGCGCGCGACGATGTACTTCGCGCCGAGCTCGCGCAGGCGCAGCGTCGTCTCGAGCGAGCTCTGGAAGTCGTCGCCGATCGCGACGATGCAGGCATCGAAGTTGCGCACGCCGAGTGACTCGAGGAAGTGCCCGTCCGTGCTGTCCGCGATCAGAGCGCTGTTCGTGTAGGGCAGCACCTCGTTGACGAGCTCCTCATTCTTGTCCACCGCCATGATCTCGTGGTGCATCGCGTGGAGCTTGCGCGCGACATGGCGGCCGTAGCGTCCGAGGCCAATCAATAATATGGATTTCATCTTTGTTACCTCATTGTATCAGTAAAGGGATTATCCTGCCATCAGCCGACCGTCAGCCTGCCCTCCGGCAGGCGGCACGGCACGGCTTTCTTGCGCTTGTGCAGCGCGTAGATCATCGTCAGCGCGCCGACGCGGCCGAAGTACATCAAGAGCATCAGCATCACCTGCGAGACGGGCGACAGTTTCTCCGTCAGGCCGATCGACAGGCCGACTGTGCCGAGCGCCGACGAGACCTCGACCATCGCGTCGATCATCTCCGCGTGGTCGACAAAACCTATCGCGATGCTCACGCCGAAGAACAGGAGCGCGTACATCACGAAGATGGCCAGCGCCTGGCGCACTGTCTCCATCGGGATGCGGCGCGACTGGCACTCGACATCGCCGCGCATGCGCAGGACGGAGACCATCGCCATGAGCAGCGCGAAGGCCGTCGTCGTCTTGATGCCGCCGGCCGTCGATCCCGGCGCGCCGCCCGTCATCATCAAGAGGACCATGATGCAGCGGCTCCCCTCGCTCAAAGTTTCGATGTCCATCGTGTTGAATCCTGCCGTGCGCGTCGTGACCGACTGGAAGAGCGCCTGCCAGCCGCTGATCGGCTCCTGCGTGAAGAAGACGAGTGCTGGCACGGCGACGAGGACGACCGTCATCATGATGATGATGCGCGTCTGGAACGTCAGCCGGCGCCAGTGCAGCCGATTGACCGAGAGGTCCGCCCAGGTCAAGAAGCCAAGGCCGCCGGCCATGATGAGCCCCATGATCGTCAAGTTGACGAGCGGGTCGCCGGCATAGGCCATCAGCGAACCGCCGCCGCGCGGCCCCATGAGGTCAAAGCCGGCATTGCAGAAGGCCGAGATGGAGTGAAAGACGGCCATCCAGCCGCCCTGCAGCCAGCCGTAGTCGCGCGCGAAGACGGGCAGCAGCAGGCAGGCGCCCAAGAGCTCTGTGCCGGCCGTGAACTTCAGGACGAAGCGCAGCATGCGCACGATGCCACCGATCTGCTGGGCTGAGATGGCGTCCTGCATCGTGCTGCGCTGCATGAGGCCGACGTGCTGGCCCATGCCGACCGTGATGGCGACAGCCATCGTCACGACGCCGAGGCCGCCGACCTGGATGAGCATGAGGATGACGAGCTGACCGAAGTGCGACCAGTACGAAGCCGTGTCGACGACGGTCAGCCCTGTCACGCACGAAGCCGAGACGGCCGTGAAGCAGGCGGGCAACAGCGCGGCCCCCTGCCCATCCTGCGTCGCCCATGGCGTCATCAGCAGAAGCGTGCCGGAGCCGATGAGCAGGGCAAAGCTCAGCACGATGATCTGGAACGACGAGAGGCGCCGCAGCAGGGAAAAGATATTCATGAAAACCTCCGCAAATAAAAACAGGCAACATCAAAGATGCTGCCTGTCGTCTTTGGCTGGTGCGGATGAAGGGGCTCGAACCCATACGCCTTGCGGCACTGGATCCTAAATCCAGCGCGTCTGCCAGTTCCGCCACATCCGCTCAAATCAACGCAGATAATTATACCATATCCTTAAATTCGCTGTCAATTTCTAAGGATTGGAATTGCTCAGAACCAGGAAAGCGGACCCTCGAAGAGTCCGACGAGCCAGGAGCCGATGCTGAAGCCCTCGGGCACAGCCTCGGCCACCATGTCGACGCGGCCGATCTCCTCGCCGTCATAGGTGAGGATGGCCGAGCCGACTTTTGTGCCGGCCGTCAGCGGCGCATCGATGACCTTCGGCACGTCGTAGTTGACCTTGACATGGCTCGCCTCTTCGCCCGGCAGCAGTGGGTACTCGATGTCGGTCGCCGGGCGCACGACGGTGCGCGCCTGCGTGCCGCCCTTGACCCAGACGTGGCGCGAGGCCTCTTTTGCCGTCGGCCCCTTGGCGAGCGTCACATTCGCAAAGCCGTAGTCGAGGATCGCGCGCATCTCGGGGAAGCGCGCGTCTTCGCTCGGCGCTTTCATCAGCACGGCGATGAGGTGCACGCCCTGGCGCTCGGCCGAGGCCGCGAGGCAGCCGCCCGCCGCGCTCGTCCAGCCCGTCTTGATGCCCGTGATGCCCTCGTAGTGGCCGAGCAGCTCATTCGTGTTCTCCGCTAAGAGCGTCTTGCCCGCCGGCGCGATCCACGTGACGCGGCGCTCCTTCTGGCGCACGAAGTCCCGGAAGACGGGGTTCTTCATCGCGTACTGCGCGAGCCGCGCCATGTCGTGCGGCGTCGAGTAGTGATTGGGGTCTGTCAGGCCGTTCGGATTGGCGAAGTGCGTGTTCACCATGCCGAGTTCCTGTGCCTTCTCGTTCATGCGCTCCGCGAAGACGGCCGCGCTGCCGTCGATGTGCTCCGCTATGGCGACGGCTGCGCCGTTGTCGGAGACCATCATCATGCCGCGCATGAGCTCCTCCGACGTCAGGACGTCGCCGCGCGCGATGTGCAGCGGCAGGTCCTCCGTGCTGGCCGCTGCCTGCGAGATTGTGATCTTCGCGTCGGGCGGCAGGAGCTGGATGCCCAAGAGGCACGTCATCATCTTCGTCATGCTGGCCGGATAGTGGCGCTCCTCGCCGTTCTTCGACCAGAGCACGCGCCCCGTGTCGGCGTCGATGAGGATGGCCGCCTCTGCCTGGATGTCAGGCTCTGCTGTTGCAGCTCGCACCGACGTCATCGACGACAGCGACAGGCAGACAGCTAGCAGCATTGTGCCGACTCCCATCCGGCCCAGTTTACGGATATACCGCAGGATTCCCAAAGAATCACCCTTTCCTTCCATGATTACCCATAATTACTCATTACCGATTGCTTTGATGATTACGGTCTCATTATAGCACGGATAACGGACAGATGGAACGGACAGCAGTCATCTGCCTCACGACTCGCGCGGCATGGCGAGGCGCAGTGCGTCGCCGATGGTCTCGGCGCCGTAGAGCGTGATGCCCTCGACGCTGCCCTTGAGCTGGCGGTAGTTCTTCATCGGCAGCACGACGTGGCGGAAGCCGAGGCGCTTGGCCTCGTGGATGCGCAGGTCGGCCTGGCTCACGGCGCGCACTTCGCCCGATAGTCCGACTTCGCCGAAGACGATGGTCTTGGGGCGCAAGAGCCTGTTCGCAAAGCTCGAGGCCATCGCGACGCAGATGCCGAGGTCCGCCGCCGGCTCGTCGATGCGGATGCCGCCCGCCACCTTGACGTAGACGTCGCAGGCGCCGACCGACAGGTGGACGCGCTTCTCGAGCACGGCCAAGAGCAGCTGGATGCGCTTGATGTCGACGGAGTCGGCCGTGCGGCGCGGCGGCACGTAGGGCGTCGGCGCGACGAGCGCCTGCAGTTCGACGAGCAGCGGCCGCGTGCCCTCGACAGTCGGGATGATGACGGTGCCCGTGTCCTGCTCGCGGTCCGACAGGAAGAGCTTCGAGGCGTCGGGCACGTCGACGAGGCCGACGTCGCGCATCTCGAAGAGGCCGAGCTCATTCGTGCTGCCAAAGCGGTTCTTGACGGCGCGCAAGACGCGGTACTCGGCGTTGCGCTCGCCCTCGAAGTAGAGCACGGTGTCGACGATATGTTCGAGGACGCGCGGGCCGGCCAGCGTGCCGTCCTTTGTCACATGGCCGATGACGAAAGCGGCGATGCCGTTCGTCTTGGCGATGCGCAAGAGGTCGACGGCGCACTCGCGCACCTGCGAGACGCTGCCCGGCGCGCTCTGCACGTCTGGCTTGAAGATGGTCTGGATGGAGTCGATGACGAGGAGTTCCGGCTTGACGTTCTCCACATGCGTCTCGATCGTTTCAAGGTTCGTCTCGCTGACGACGAGCAGGTCGTCGGCAAGCGCCTGCAGGCGGTCGGCGCGCATGCGGACCTGCCGCGTGCTCTCCTCGCCCGTCACATAGAGGACCTTCTTGCCCTGCCGCGCGACGTCGGCGCAGACGCGCAGCGTCAGGCTCGACTTGCCGACGCCCGGGTCGCCGACAATCAGGACCATCGAGCCGGGAATGATGCCGCCGCCCAAGACGCGGTCGAGCTCGCCAGAGCCCGTCAGGAAGCGCGGCATGTCCTCGAGCTTGACCTCAGCAATCGGCTGCGGCTTCTGGGCATCGGAGAGCCCGAGGCGCAGGCCGCCTCCTCTCGTCGTCGGCTCCGGCGCGACGGTCTCCTCGACGAGCGTGTTCCAGGCGCCGCAGCCCGGACAGCGCCCCATCCACTTCGGGGTGTCATAGCCGCATTCCTGGCAGACGTAGACCGTTTTCTTCTTCTTTGGCAAAGACGCCACCTCCTATTTCATCTGTCTCTACAATCCTCGCTATCGGCGCTGCAGCAGGCGCCTGAGCAGACGTATGGTCCACCGCCCGAGCCAGGCGATGGACCATACGGCGTTCAGGATGAAGTTCTGCAGCCTCGCCCAGAGGCCTTCCGGGCGCAGTGTGTTCTTTCGCCCCATCATGCCTCCACTGGCTTCTCGGCCTTATCCTGTACGTTCTTCTCTTTACTGTCTTTGCGATCTTTCTCCGTCTCCTTGCGCACGAAGTCGAGCTTCGCGCCGTTCTTGCGCACCTGGATCGTGTCGCCGCGCTTGAAGTCGCGCGCGAGCAGGTGCTCGGCGATCTCGTCCTCGATGAGCTTCTGGATGGCGCGCTTCAGCGGGCGCGCGCCATACTTGAAGTCCGTGCCCTTCTCGACGAGCACGTTCTTGGCCGCGGGGCTGACCTCGAGGCGGATCTCCTTCTCCGCGAGGCGCGTGCGGACGTCGCGCAAGAGGATGTCGATGATCTTCGAGAGCTCTTCGCGGCCGAGCGGATGGAAGACGATGAGCTCGTCGATGCGGTTGAGGAATTCCGGCTTGAAGATGTGGCGCACTTCGCCGAGCACGCGCTTCTTGGCCGCATCCTCCGCCTCCTGCTTCTCGTCGCCGGAGCCGACAGCAAAGCCGAGAGCCGGCGCGCTCTTCTTCAGGAGGGTTGCACCGGCGTTGCTCGTCATGATGATGACGGTGTTGCGGAAGTCGACGGTGCGACCTTTGCCGTCCGTCAGGCGGCCGTCGTCGAGCACCTGCAGCAGCACGTTGAAGACGTCGGGATGCGCCTTCTCGATCTCGTCGAGCAGGATGATGGAGTACGGCTTGCGGCGCACGGCGTCCGTGAGCTGGCCGCCCTCCTCATAGCCGACGTAGCCCGGGGGCGCGCCGACCATGCGCGAGACGGCGTACTTCTCCATGTACTCCGACATGTCGAAGCGGATGATGGCGTCCTCCGTGCCGAAGAGCGCCTCTGAAAGCGCCTTCGCGAGTTCCGTCTTGCCGACGCCCGTCGGGCCGAGGAACAGGAAGGATCCGATTGGACGCTTCGGATCCTTGAGTCCGGCGCGCGCACGGCGGATGGCCTTGCTGACGGCCTCGACGGCCTCCTGCTGGCCGACGACGCGGCGCGTGAGGATTTTCTCCATGTGCAGCAGGCGGTCGGACTCCTTCGCCGCGATCTGGCGCACGGGCACGCCCGTCCACTGCGCGACCACGTCGGCGATGTCGTCAGCCGTGACCGTGATGCGGCTCTTGCCGCGCTTCTCGAAGCGGCGCTTGGCCTCCTCGAGCTCTTCCTTGACCTTCTGCTCATCGTCGCGGATGTGCGCGGCGCGTTCGTAGTCCTGCGCGGAGATCGCTGCTTCTTTCTCCACGCCGAGCTTCTCGAGACGCGCGCGGATCTCCTGCAGTTTCTCCGGCTGGGCGACCTGCTTCATGCGGACCTTCGAGGCCGCTTCATCCATGAGGTCGATGGCCTTGTCCGGCAGGAAGCGGTCGGTGATGTAGCGGTGCGAGAGGCGCACGGCCGCCTCGATGGCCGCATCCTCGATATGGGCGCAGTGGAAGGCCTCGTACTTGCCGCGCAGCCCCATGAGGATCTTCTTGGCGTCTTCGATGCCCGGCTCCTCGACGAGGATGGTCTGGAAGCGGCGCGAGAGCGCGGCATCCTTCTCGAGGTGCTTCTTGTACTCGTCGAGCGTCGTCGCGCCGATGATCTGGATCTCGCCGCGCGACAGGGCGGGCTTCAAGATATTGGCCGCATCGAGTGCACCCTCCGCCGCGCCCGCGCCGACGAGCGTGTGCATCTCGTCGATGAACAGGATGATCGTGCCGTCCTGGCGCACCTCGTCGATGAGTCCCTTGAGGCGCTCCTCGAACTCACCGCGGTACTTCGCACCGGCGACGAGCGAGGCGAGCGACAGCGAGACGACCTTCTTGTCCTGCAACATGTACGGCACCGAGCCCTCGACGATGCGCTGTGCGAGTCCCTCGGCGATGGCCGTCTTGCCGACGCCCGGCTCTCCTAAGAGGATCGGGTTGTTCTTCGTACGGCGCGCGAGGATCTGGATGACGCGCTGGATTTCTTTATCGCGCCCGATGACGGGGTCCATGCGGTCTTCCTTGGCCATGTCGTTGAGGTTGCGGCCGTACTTCTTGATGAGCTGCGGCGCCTGGCGCCCCTTCGCCTTCTCCGTGCGGCTCGGCTCGCCGTCGCCCTCTGGATGCGGATGGTCGATGCGGTCGAGCACCTCGCCCTGCAGGGCATCGATGTTGACGCCCATGCCGATGAGCAGCTCCGTCGCCGCGCCCTCCGTCTCCTCGAGCAGCGAGAGCAGGATGTGCTCCGTGCCGATGTAGTTGTGGCCGAGCGTCTGTGCCTCCTCGACCGCCCCCTCCATGACGCGCTTGGCGCGCGGCGTGTAGTAGGGATTGTCAGACGGGTACTCCGCGTCGCCCGCGACCATGGCCTCGACGCGCTGCATGACCGCGTCAAAGGTCAGTCCGGCAGCCTGCAGCGCTGCGAAGGCGACACTGCCCTCTTCGTGCAGCAGGCCGAGCAGGATGTGCTCCGTCCCGATATAATCTTGTTCGAGCTCGCGCGCGGCGTATTGAGCAAACTCAATCGCCTTGATGGCGCGGCTCGTGAAGTGATTGCGATAGTTCATTTCTGATTCTCCTGGCCGCGGGCGTAGGAGAGCAAGGCCTTGCGCACATGCTCCGCCCGCAGCCTGTCTATTTCGTTCTTCGATAAGTTCTCGTTCTCCGCGAGGTTCTGCAAGTAGCTCGTGCGGCTGCTGATGAGGATCTCCGAGAAGCAGCCGGCCTCTACCTCGTTGATGAGCTTGAGGTCGATGCCGAGGCGCACCTTCGACAGGAGCTCGAGCACTTCCTTCTCCGACAGCAAGCGCGCGTAGCGCAGCGTGCCGTAGGCGCGCCAGACCTCGTCCTCGAGGCGCTCCTTCATGTAGAGGGCCAGCGCCTTGCGCGCCTGGCGCTCGTGCGAGACGATCTCCATGACGGCCGTCTTGAGGTTCTCGATGATCTCCGCCTCCGAGAAGCCGAGCGTCAGCTGGTTCGAGATCTGGAACAGGTTGCCGACGCTCTCCGTCTCGTCACCGTAGACACTGCGGATGGCGAGGCCGAGCTGCGGCGAGATATTCATGATGCTCTGGATATTGCGCGTGAAGACGAGGCCCGGCAAATGCAGCAGCACCGAGGCGCGCAGGCCCGTGCCGAGATTCGTCGGGCACGAGGTCAGGTAGCCCATCTTCTCGTCAAAGGCGATGTCGACCTGCGACTCGACCATGTCGTCGATATGCGAAGCGCGCGCAAACGGCGTGTCGAGGTCGAGCCCCGGCGCCATGCACTGGATGCGCAGGTGGTCCTCCTCGTTGACCATGATGCTCGTCGCACGGTCCGCGGTGATGAAGACGATGCGGTGCTGCGGATTCTGGATGAAGTTGCGGCTGATGAGCTGCTTCTCGATGAGGACATCGCGCTGCAACGGCGTGATGCGCTCGAGGTCGAGAAGGTCAAAGTCCTGCCCGAGGTCGGCCGCGATGCCCGGCAAGAGCTTCTCGGCCTCGAGGCGCACCTCGGCGAGCTGGTTGAAGTCCGCGCGGTTCGGGAACGGGATCTCGCGGAAATTGCGCGCGAGGCGGATGCGGCTCGAGAGCACGACATCGCTCTCCTTGCCTGAAGCGGCGAGCCATGAGAGGCGGCTGCTGCGCAGGAGTTCATTGACCGACATGGCTCTCGCCTCCTTCCGCATTCTCTTTTTCTGCCAGCTCATGCTCGAGCAGGCGGATCTTGTCGCGGAGTTCCGCGGCCTTCTCGTACTCCTCCTGCGCGACGCACTCCTTGAGCGACTTGCGCAGGCTCTCAATCGTGTGCTTCATCTCGAGCGTGCCGCCCGTGCGGTGTGGAATCTTGCCGCTATGGGTGCTCGACCCGTGGATGCGGCGCAGGAGCGGCTCGAGCTGGCGGCGGAACGTCGCGTAGCAGACACTGCAGCCAATCTTGCCCGTCTGCTGGAAGTCGCGGTAGCTCATGCCGCAGTTCGGGCAGACGAGCTCCGTCGCCGCCCCGCCCTGCGGTTTCGTCTCCTTCGTCGGCGCGCTGAAGACACCCTTGAGGAAGTCATTCATCGATACATTCCGCTGTCTCTGGTTCTCCATGAGGAATTCGCCGTACTTCGCCGCGCACTTCTCACAGAGGTTCTTCTCGATCTTGCCGTCCGGCCCGATCTGTGTAATATGGACGACCGCGCGGTTGCGGCCGCAATCCTCACATAACATGATACTCCTCCTTCTGACCTATTCTCCGATTCCCTGATGACGATTCTCTGCGTTTCCCGTCAGCCGGCCGCATGGCAGCCGGCGGTCCTACGAGAAATTCTCCACCGTCAGCAGCATGGACTTCAAGAGGTGGACGCGTTCTTTTGCAGACATGCCCTCCGACTGGTAGACCGAGGAGACGACCTGCATCATCAGCGCAGCCTCGCGGTTCGTGATCATCGCGTGCTGCAAGAGGTAGTGCACCATCGACTGGACGGTCGCGTAATCCGTCTCCTCCGTGATCTTGTCCATCATATCCTGATAGACGAGATTCTTGAGTGGCACCTGCACGATGCGGATGTAGCCGCCGAGGCCGCGGCGCGACTCGACGACAAAGCCCTTAGCCGGCGTGAAGCGCGTCGACAGCACGTAGCTGATCTGCGACGGCGCGCACGATATCTCATCGGCGATATCCGTGCGGCGCAGTTCCACTTTGCCATCCTGCTTCGCTGCGAGCTGGCGCAGGATGTAGGCCTCGATCAGATCTGCAATATTACTCAAGATAATCACCTTCATTTTTCTATTGACTATTTGACTATTATCATCTTTATTATATTTGTTTTTTTGACTTATTGCAAGAAAAAAGTCACCGCAGAGCGAAAAACATCGCTGCGGTGACTGAGTCGGACGGTCGGACTGTCGGACCGTCAATCGTCTACGCCGATGGCCTTGTCGACATCCTTGTAGAAGCGCTTGAAGATCTCGCGCAGGGCATTGGCGTAGCGGTCGGGATCCTCTGCCTCGAGATAGCGCGAGAGCACGACATCGCCTGTGCGCGCATCGACGAGCGAGAGATTTGCTGCCGCGCGGTACCAGAAACGGTAATAGCCGTACGAGTCCGAGATCTCCGTCTTGTAGTAGATGCGGCGCCCCTTGTGCTCCGTGCCCTTGTCGTCATACCACTTGAATTCCTCTTCGCGGTCCTTCACCGCACTCGTCGAGGCTGACGGCGGGCACCAGGTCTCGCCGCGCGCGTAGTCCGTGATGGCGCCCGTCACGTAGTAGCGGCCGCCGTTCGGCGCATAGTCGACCTTGACGCGCCGGAGGTCGTCGCCCGCCTCGTCCTTGTAGGCGTAGTAGATGGTCTTGATGGCGAACTCGTCTTGCGAAGCATTCCACGGCAGCTCGAGATTGCGGAAGCCCAGCGTCGGCGCGCCCGCGGGCACTTTGCGGTCGCCGTCCTTCTTGAGTCGGTTCCAGTCGCCCGTAAAGTTCTTGGCGATCTGCTCGAAGGCGTGCCACTGATCGACCCCGTAATTGCGGTAGTAGTCGATGAGCGTCATGGCCTCCTTGCCCGTCGCTACATCGTAGAGGCGAAAGTCCATGTCGAGCATCTGCAGCGTCGAGTCGTGCTCCGGGATCAGGTGATTGGCGTACCAGCTCTGGTAGTTGCACTTCGACTTGTCGCCCTGCGGGCCGTTCTCGATGTCGTAGTACCGCTCCATCTTGACCGTTGTCCAGGTCGCCGGCGAGTGGTCGACGCGCTCCTGCTCATAGCGGATGTGCGGCAAGAGGTACCCTTCCGCGCCCGTCGTGTCGTAGACGGCCTTCGCGCGCTCTGCTTCGCTTCCGAAGTGGCGCAAGAGCTCGTGATAGGCCGGATTGTCGCGCAGGATCTCGCGCTTCTCGCGCTTCTTGTCGGCCGCCTTCGTATCGCCGGGGTCCTCGAAGTTCATGAAGTTCGTGCGCTTGATGCGCTTCTGGATACGCTTCGCGAGGGCAGCATTGTAGCCCTGGAACTGGTCGACGCGGCCGTCCGGCGCATCGAGGTAGCGAATCGGGAACAGGACGACCTTTTTGAAGGACTTCGCCTGTACCTCCGCATTCTCATCCATCCAGATATTGCCCGCTGCCTCAGATGCTGCAGGCTGCACGAGCGGCAGTGCGGCCGCCAGCAGGCAGCCTAGCGCCAGGCCACGCCATATTCCTCTCTTACCAATCCTACCGATCATGCCTTATCCTCCAATCCACTCACATGGCCTGCTTGAACTGCGCCGCGAGGTTGATGGCGGCGTCCTCGAGGGCTGCGCGTATCGCATCTTCCTCGCCGCTGTCGTGGCGCTGCCAGATGGCGTTGTACGAGAGCTCCGCCTTGCGGCGCGAGTCGGCCTTCGTCACGAAGACGATGGCCCCCGTATGCGCGTCCATGACGCGTAGGGAGAGCTCCGCGTAGACCGTCCTGTCCCTGCCCGAAAGGCCGAGCGCACCGCTCTGCGCCTTGACCTTGCCGAGCGTCGTCAGGTAGCCGAAGACGTAGTAGTCGGCCTTGCCTGCGAGCTCCGGCGCAATGGTACCCTCGCCGAGCGCATCGACAAAGGCTGCCTCATCGCATCGCGCCTTTGTTGTCTGCTCGCCGAAGTCGTAGAGCGCAAATTTCTGCTCGCCCGCGAGCTCTGCTGTCAGCTGGTCGCGTGCCACGCTCAGCAGCTCGTCGAGCGGCTCCTTGAGGTCCGTCAGCGTGATGTCCGTCTTGTGGACGCGGCTCGTGAAGCCGACAATGGCGACGCGCGGTTTGGCCGCCTCCGCCGTGATGCTGTCGAAGAAGACGGTCATGAAGGCAGCCAACAACAAGGCGGTCAGACACTTCCATGAGAGATTACGGCTGTGCCGTGCCATTGCTCTTCACCTCGTCCAAGCCCTTTTTCTTGATATCCACGGCGATGTCCTTCGCCGTGGTCTCCATGACCTCGCCCAAGAGGGTATCGACGTCCATGCCCTTGCCCGTCTTGCCGAGGCCGAAGTTGATCATCTGCGCCGTCTTCTTGTTCTCGATGTGCTTCTCGTAGACGCGGCCGCTCTGCGCGTTGACGAGGTAGTAGTCGAGCGAAGCGCTGAGCTTCTTGCCCTTCGTCTCGCGCTCCGTATGCGTCGCGAAGATGCTGTGCTTGAGGCGCACATCGAAGTCCTTGAGATTGACGAAGAGCAGATACTTCGCGCCGTACTTCCCGGCGATGCCCGCCGCCGTGCGCTGCTTTTCTGGCGAGAGCCGGTAGGGCGCCGTGCTCTTCTTCCAGGCAGCCAGGCGTTCCTCCTGATGGAAGTAGGCGCGGCCCATCGTCAGGTCCGCGTAGTGCGCGAGTTTGGCCGCCGTGTAGCCGCGGTCAAACTGATGACCGTGGACGATGGCATCCATGTGAATCTCCGAGAGCTTCGCCGCCTCATCGCCGCTGCCAATCGCATCGTGGCGCCCTTCCTCGTTCGTGAGGTCTGCGCGGCCGCTGACCGCAATGCCCTGCTGCCGCAGCGCATCGGCGAGCTTGTCGACGAACGTCGCGCAGGCGTCCGCCTTGAGCTCGTAGTCGCCGTAGCTCTGCACCTCGCCGACAAAGACAGCGCTGCCCGATGGACCGCCGAAGAGCCCGGCAGCCTGAGCAGGCGTGCTCGTCAGAGCAAGAGACAGCAGCAGGGCCATCAGCAGGAATAGTCGCTTGAATGAAATCTGCATCGCTTGTCCTCCATCGATAAACACAGTTTATAAACACGGCACGCAGCCATCAGCGCTTCGACTTTGCCTTGCCGTCCATGCGCGCGAGCAGGCCGCGCGGACCGTCGACGGCATCGTGGATGGCATCTTCGAGCGCTTCATTGACCTGCTCCTTGTCGACCTGCTCCGTGCCGATGCGGATGAGGCCGAGCGGTGCCTTGACGAGCGTGTTGTTCTTGCGCGAGCGGCCCGTCGCCGCCAGCACGACCTCACCTGTCTCCGTGTCGACGAGGCGCAGGCTAACAGTCGCCGTGACCTGCGCGCGCTTCGTGCCCGCGCCGACGACCGTCGTCTCCGAGCGGCGCGTCGTCACGCCGATGATGCTGCCCATGAGCAGATACTGCGCGCCGTACTGATTGCCGATGACAGGCGCCGTATCCTCGTCGACGAGCCCGGACATGTCGTGTGCGTACTCATCGGTCAGCGCGCGCTGGCGCGTCCTGTCGAGCAGCTTGAATCGTCCGGAATCTTGAAGGTCTGTATAGACGTACTCGACGGCCGCCCCCATCTCCTCGCGGTCCCAGCCCTCTGAGACGAGGCCCCGGTTCTCAAGCGGCAGGATGCCGACCGTCGGATGGCTCTTGAGGCTCGCCGCCATGCACGTGCCCGCCATGAAGGCAAGGCACATGCAGAGCACGGCAATCATGCGGCCAAGCCGTCCGCTTACATTCTCTATCATAAGGATTCTCCTCTCCTGCAAGATATCACTCACCATTTGTGGCCGCCCGCCTCAGAGCCGAGGTGGCGGAACTTCTCCTCGAGGCGCTCGGCCGCCTTAGAAGACGCCTTCTCGACGGCCTTGGCCTGCGCCATTGCCTCGCTCGTGCCGACGCCCTTCGCCGAGGTCGTGAAGGTCCCGACGACCTCGCCCGTCGCCGTGCGGATGACATCGACGGTCAGGCGTGCGTGGCCCGACTTGAGCTGCGTCTTGCGGTAGTTGCCGTCCTCCCCGTCGGGCAAGGAGATGTCGACGGCCTGCGACTGGACGCGGCCGAGCACGAGATAGTCGGCGCCGAGCGACTGGCCGGCCGCTGTGCGCGAAGCAGCAGAGCCGAGGCCGCTGAGATCTATCCCCGCCGTGCGCTCTGAGGCGACGACATGCGAGAAGCCGAGGTCGAGCAGCTTGTCGTCGAGCGCCGATTCTGCCGCGCGGTCGTGGCCGCCGCCCGCCTCGCGCACGACGACAGCGATGCGCGGGTCATTGAGCATCATGATCATGCTGAGGTTGTTCATGAGCTGCGCATCGGGGTCCGTGTCGACATCGATGCGGGCCCGCAGGTGGACGAGGCCGCCCTGCTGCTCCTTCGCGAGAATCTCCGTCCCCGTGACGAAGCCCTGCGCCTTCGTGTAGATCTGGTCGAGCTTCACGGCCGCATTCTCGACGAGCGTGCGCGAGTCGATGAACGTGCCCGCAACCTGCTCGACAGCCGCGCGCGAAGCATCGATGAGCGCCGCGCGCTCATCCGCGCCGACGCCGTCGACGACGACCGACTGCGCCGCCGCCGGGGCGCTGAGCAGGCAGAGCGCCGACAAGGTCAGCAGGCTGCGCTTTGTCCCCTGTACCAAGAATTGCCTGAATGACTCCATATAGTCCTCCGTTCTCTGGTTCTCCCCTAATCTTCAATAAGTTTTATTATATCCTCATCAGTTGCATTTCGCAAACGAAGAAAGCCTCCCGCACCATCGTGCAGGAGGCTCCTCGCATCAGCTCAATCGGGCTCGGTCAGTCAATTACTGTAATGCCTCTTTGAGCACTTCCATATTCTTCTTCATCGCCGTGATGTAGGCGTCCATCGCCTCTTCGTTGGCCTCGCCCGTGACGACGGGGTCGAGCTCGTACATCTTAGCGCCCGTCTCGCTCGCGATCGTCTGCGCGGCGACCGGCGAGTACTGCGGCTCAGTGAAGAGCACCTTGACTGGCAGCGCGTTGACCTTGGCGACCGTCTCCTCGAGCTCGTGCGGCGTCGGCTCCGTGCCCGGCTCGCGCTCAATGACGCTGATGATGTTGAGCTTGAACTCCTTGGCGAGGTACGGGAAGGCCTCGTGGAACGTCACGATGTCCTTGTGCGGCAGGTCATCGAGCTCCTTGTGCATCTCCTCGCGCAGGGCCGTGAGCTTCGTGACGTAGTCGAGCGCGTTCTTGCGGTAGGCGTCAGCGTGCTCCGGGTCGGCCTCGCAGAGCTGCGAGGTGATGGCCTCGACCTGCGCGATGCTGTAGGTCACGCTGAGCCAGACGTGCGGGTTGATCTCATCGCCGTCCTTGAGGAAGTTGATCTCATCCGACTTCGAGGCGTCGATGACCTTGAGGTTCTTCTGCTGCTTGATGACCTTGTCGAGGAAGCTCTCCATGCCCGCGCCGTTGACGATGAAGGCGTCAGCCTTCTCGAGCGTCTTCATGTCCTCCGTCGTCAGCTGGTAATCGTGCAGGCAGCCCGTCTGCGGCTTCGTCATGTTGATGACCTCGACGCCGTCGACACCCTTCGTGATGTTGATGGCATCGATGTACATCGGGTAGAACGAAGTGACGATGCGGAACTTCTTGTCGTGGCTGCCCTGCTGCTGCGTACCGCAGCCAGCCGCTGTGACCGCCAGCAGCACGAGCAGCATGGCCATAAGGATTTTTTTCAAAAGGATTCTCCCTTCTCTTCAGCAAATTTTATTGAAATATCCTCTCAATTATAAGAGAAAGCGCGCGATGCTGTCAAGAAAAAGAGGCCGCCACAGAGGCAGCCCCTTCTCTTATCATGCTATTGCCGCATTGCAGTCATCCGCATCAGCCGAGGATCACAAGCGATTCCTTGACCTTGACGTTCTGGCCCGCTTCGACGTTGACGGCCTTGACCGTGCCGTCAGCATCGGCCGTGATCTCGTTCTGCATCTTCATGGCCTCGAGGACGAGCAGCACATCGCCGGCCTTGATGCTCTGGCCTTCTTCGACAAGGACCTTGACGATCTTGCCCGGCATCGGCGCATCGATGGAGTGCTCGCCAGCGCCTGCAGCGACAGCCTCTTTCGCCGGGGCCTTCGGTGCCTCGACCTTCGGGGCAGCGACTTTCGGAGCAGCGACTTTTGGAGTCACCTTGGTGACCTGCGGTGCGGCAGCCTGCGGAGCGCCTTCCTTGACTTCCTCGATCTCGACTTCATACGAGATGCCGTTGACCTTGATGTTGAACTTTTTCATGAAACGTTTCCTCCAACCTGTATATCTGTCGATTCCCTGAATCTACTCGTTTACGCTTTGCCTTATCGCTTAGCCGCGTCTGCCGCCGCGCGCGGAGAGCGACCACTCGTCGCTGCGGCGGATGCGCAGCGCGACGACCTTGTGCTCTGGCCGTGTCATCATCTGGATGGCTGCCGCAATCGCCGCGACGACCTCCGGCTTGACACCTCTTACATCAAATCTCATCGTATATCCTCCGAATCCAAATCAAAGCGGGATATTGCCGTGCTTCTTCGCTGGGCCGACCTCGCGCTTGCTCGCCAGGGCGCTGAAGGCCGTGATGAGCAGCGGGCGCGTCTCCTTCGGCTCGACGACCATGTCGACGTAGCCGCGCTCAGCTGCGACGTACGGGTTCGAGAAGTCATCGATGTACTGCTGCGTCTTGGCTTCCTTGTCCGGGTCGCGGCGGAAGATGATGTTGGCCGCGCCCGACGGACCCATGACGGCAATCTCAGCCGATGGCCAAGCCATGACCTGATCCGAACCGAGCTCGTGGCAGCACATGGCGATGTAGGCACCACCGTACGCCTTGCGCGTGATGACCGTGACCTTCGGCACCGTCGCCTCGCTGTAGGCGTAGAGCATCTTCGCGCCGTGGCGGATGATGCCCGTGTGCTCCTGGTTGACGCCCGGCAGGAAGCCCGGGACGTCGACGAGCGTCAAGAGCGGGATGTTGAAGGCATCACAGAAGCGGACGAAGCGCGCTGCCTTGTCCGAGGCGTCGACGTCGAGGCAGCCCGCCATGACCTTCGGCTGGTTCGCGACGATGCCGACGACCTTGCCGTCGAGGCGCGCGTAGCCGATGATGATGTTCGTCGCGAAGAGCTTCTGGATCTCGAAGAACTCCCCGTTGTCGACGAGCGAGCGGATGACCTCCTTCATGTCGTACGGCATGTTCGGATTGTCCGGCACGATGGAGTTGAGGCTCTCATCCTGGCGGTTCGGGTCATCCGTCGGCTCAACAGCCGGCGCATCCTCGAGGTTATTGCTCGGCAGGTACGAGAGCAGCTCGCGGATCTTCGCGATGCAGTCGTCCTCATCCTCGCAGGCGAAGTGCGCGACGCCCGAGCGCGTGCTGTGTGTCAGCGCGCCGCCGAGCTGTTCCGGCGTGACTTCCTCAGCCGTAACCGACTTGATGACGGCCGGGCCCGTAATGAACATCTGGCTCGTGTTCTTGACCATGAAGATGAAATCCGTGATGGCTGGGCTGTAGACGGCGCCGCCCGCACACGGTCCCATGATGACCGAGATCTGCGGGATGACGCCCGAGGCGGCCGTATTGCGGAAGAAGATGCCGCCAAAGCCCGAGAGCGCATCGACGCCCTCCTGGATGCGGGCACCACCCGAATCGTTGATGCCGATGCACGGCGCACCCATCTTGAGCGCGAGGTCCTGCACCTTCCAGATCTTGTGGGCGTGCTTCTCGCCGAGGCTGCCGCCCGAGACCGTGAAGTCCTGCGCATAGGCGTAGATCAGACGGCCGTCGACCGTGCCGTAGCCCGTGACGATGCCGTCGCCCGGCATGTCCTTCTTGTCCATGCCGAAGTTCGTGCAGCGGTGTTTGACGAACATATCGAGCTCGACGAAAGAATTCTCGTCAAAGAGCTTCTCGAGGCGCTCGCGCGCCGTATATTTTCCCTGAGCATGCTGTTTCTCAACGCGAGCGGCGCCACCACCCTGACGGATGTGCTCCTTCATCGCGTTCATCTGAGCGATTTTTTCCTGGACGCTTGCCAATTAGAACCCTCCTATATGAGTCATGAGCATAGTTCTGCTCTCTTATTGTGCACTATTTCGCCAGAAATTGCAAGCTGATACTAAATTCTGGTCACACGTCACATTTTCATGCTGTCCGTCTCCAGATAGCGCTGGTGGAACGAGAACGCCTCATCGAGGAGATGCGGCGTGTGCGCGTGGTTTGTCTTCGCGTCGGCGCGCTCGAAGTAGTCGCGCAAGAGAGGTCGGTAGTCGGGATGCGCGCAGTTCTCGATGATCTCCTTGGCGCGCTGGCGCGGGGACTTGCCACGCAGGTCGGCCACGCCCTGCTCCGTGATGATGACGTCGACATCGTGCTCCGGCTGGTCGACATGCGAGCAGAACGGCACGACGGCCGAGATGGCGCCGCCCTTGGCGACCGACGGCGTGTAGAAGATGGTCAGGTAGGCGTTGCGCGCGAAGTCGCCGCTGCCGCCGATGCCGTTCATCATCTGCGTGCCCGCGATGTGCGTCGAGTTGACGTTGCCGTAGATGTCGACCTCGATGGCCGTGTTCATCGCGATGACGCCGAGGCGGCGGATGACCTCCGCGCTGTTCGAGATCTCCTGCGGGCGCAGGATCATGTACTTCTTGTACTTATCGATGTCCTTGAAGAAGCGCGCCATGCCCTCAGGCGACGGCGAGAAGGCCGTGCCCGACGCGAAGCTGAGCTTGCCCGCATCGATGAGGTCGAGCATGCCGTCCTGGATGACCTCCGTATAGACCGTGAGGTCGCGGAAGTCGGAGTGGACGAAGCCCGCCGTGACGGCGTTGGCGACATTGCCGACGCCCGACTGAATTGGCAGCAGGTTCTTCGGCATGCGGCCCGCCTCGATTTCGCGCTTGAGGAACTCGATGGTCAGGTCAGCCATCTTCTGCGACGTCGCATCGAGCGGTGCGAGCGAGCGCGTGTGGTCCGCGATGTCGCACGGCACGATGCAGCGGATCTTGTCGGGCGTGCACGGGATGTACGGCGTGCCGATGCGGTCGTCGACGTGGATGATTGGGATGGGCAGGCGGTTTGGCGGGTCGAGCGGCAGATAGACGTCGTGCATGCCCTCGAACTCCAGTGGCTGCGCGTTGTTGACTTCGACGATGACGATGTCCGCCGACTGGATGAACGAAGCCGAGTTGCCGACGGCCGTCGTCGGGATGATGTTGCCTTCCTCCGTGATGGCGCAGGCCTCGATGACCGCGACGTCGATATGACCGAGGTAGCCGCAGCGCGAGAGCTGCGCGACCTCCGACAGATGGATGTCGATGTAGTCGACCGTGCCGTCATTGATCTGGCTGCGCAGCGTCCGGTCCGTCTGGAACGGCAGGCGCTTCTTGATGCCGTGGACCGAGGCGAGCGCTTCGTCGAACTCCGGTCCCGTCGAGGCACCCGTCATGATGTTGACCGTGAACGGGTCCTTCTTCATGCGCTCCGCGAGTGCGAGCGGCACCGCCTTCGGGTAGGCCGAGGACGTGAAGCCGCTCGTCGCGATCGTCATGCCCGGCTTGATGAGTTCCACTGCCTCCTCCGGCGTCACAATCTTGGACTGCAGCGCCTTGTTGCGCACACGATCGAGAATATCAACCATAGAAAGACCTCCTTATTTGCCTGCTCAGAGCCGCGCTCCGGGCAGTTCCATAAAAATGATTTATCGTTTCTGACATTGCCTATGTATCCTGCTTCTTATTATTCTCGCTTTTCTTCTGAGTTCCTGCCTGACAGCAAAAAAGCACGCCCTAAGAGCGTGCTTCTTGTCTGCGGTATCACATACGCGTGATGTGATACGAGAGCGTGCTGAGACCGATTGAGAGGTCTTCGTTGACGATGTGCATCGTCTCGGGGACCTTCATCTTGATCGGCGCAAAGTTCCAGATGCCCTTGACGCCGGCATCGACGAGCAGGTCGGCCACGCCCTGCGCAAAGGCAGCCGGCACCGCGATGATGCCGATCTGGATGTTGCGCTCCTTGACGATGGCCTTGAGGCGGCGGACATCCTCCACCTTGACGTGGTTGACCGTGCGGCCGATGACGTTTGGGTCCTGGTCGAAGAGCGCGACGAGGTTGAAGCCGAGCGTCACGAAGTTCTGGTAGTTCGCGAGCGCGACGCCGAGATGGCCGATGCCGACGATCGCGATGTTCCAGTGGTTGTCGAGGCCGAGGATCCCGCCGATGTTGCGCTTGAGCTCATTGACGTAGTAGCCGACGCCCTTCTTGCCGAACTGGCCGAAGGACGCGAGGTCCTTGCGGATCTGCTCCGGCGTGATGCCGAGGCGGCGGCCGAGCTCATCCGATGAGATGATGTCGCGGCCCTCGTCCTGCAGCAGGCGCAGCGTGCGGAAGTAGAGCGGCAGACGGTCAATCGTCGCCTTTGATATCGCGTTTGGTTTCTTCATGGCTGCCTGCCTCCTTCTCTTCCTTCTTTTCTGCAATTTTTTCTTGTGCCGCTTCTTTTACTTCTTCGATATCTTTTGCAGCGGCATCTGATTTTTCTGCAGCAGCATCACCTTCCGGCGCTTCTGCTTCTGCCTTCTGCGGCTCAGCCGGCTTTGCGGACTGCTCTGCCGGTTCCTGCTTCTGAGGCTTGTCATCCGGCGCGGCTTCGTCAGCTTCAGCCGGTTCAGCAGTCTCAGCTGCTTGTTCTGCCGGCTTTGCGGCTTCCTCTGCAGCCTTGGCCGCGGCTTCTTCTTCCTGCTTGCGCTGCAAGAGGGCCTTGCGGACCTCTTCGGCCAGCTCGTCCATCGGGTCGCGCGGCGTCTCCGGCTGCTCTGCTGCCGGTACCTTATCGCCTGAAGGCGCTTCTTTCCCCGGAGCTGGCTTGGCCGCAGATGCCTCCGCTTTATCCTTATCGGATGCATCGGCGTCGGCCGGCAGCTCGCGATAGAGCATGCCGTGGACCTTGTCCTGGACTCTGTCCTGCACCTTGTCCTTCGCATCCATTGCGGCTTCCTTTGCGTCCTTGGCGCCTTTGCGGACCGTCACTTGGAATTTCTTCAGGAAGTCGTTGCCGCTGGTTTCGTTTTCCGCTGTGTCCACTTTCTCGGGGCACATGCAGGAGAGTGCGCCGGCAAGCGCCGCGAGCATCCAGAGCAGCATCGACGACGGGATGTTGAAGAGCAGGTCGTCCGTCAGGCCGTTGAGCGCAACGGACAGCACGGCGAGACCGATGCCGAGGCTCAGGCCGGCGAGGATGTCGTGTTCCTTCCAGTCATGCCAGAGCCTGTTCCAGCGGAACGGCATCTGGTACTTGCCAAACGGCGTCTGCTCTGCAGCGTCTCCAGTATCCGCAGGGAAGTGCGTGCGCAGGGCCATGATCATCGTGCCGAAGAAGAACCAGAAGAACGCGACAGCACCGGGGATGCCGATCTCTGCCATGTAGTTGAGGTAGATGTTGTGGGCATGGACGATCAGGACGTTGGCGCCCTGCAGGTAGAAGTCGTACTCGGGATAGACCATCCAGTACGCGCCCCAGCCAATGCCGAGGAACGGATGGTCCTGGATCATCGCGACCGTGCTCTCCCAGAAAGCCAGGCGCATCTCCGTCGAGGTGTCGACCTTCGTGAAGACCGAGGTGATGCGCTCGTAGAGCATCGGGTCGAGGACGAAGAGGATGGCGACGACGAGGATGCAGGCGACGAGCACGCGGCGGTCGCGGAGCACGCCGTAGCCCGCGAGGATGACGGCAATGACGAGGCAGGCCCCGCGCGCGTACGTCATCGCGAGGCACGCCGCCGCCGCGAGCATGAAGGCACCCAGGAGGATGCGACGCTCGCGGTCACGGCACTTCATGAAGAGGCCGAAGGCCAGGCAGATGATGATGTCGAGGTAGCCTGCGAGGATGTTCGGGTTTTCCCAGGTCGAGAAGACGCGCTTGCGCAGTTCCGGGAAGGCATCGCCGTCGACCCACTTCATCGAGCTGATGTCGATGCCGAACAGGAACTGGTAGTAGCCGTAGAGCAGGACGATGACCGCCGCCGCGCAGGCCATGCGCAGGATGGACTTCATCTGCCCGGGCTCCCGGACGTTCTGCCCGATCAGGAGATACGTCAGCACGTAGACGCCGACGAGGTTGTAATAGTTGTAAAAGCTGAACCCGCGGTCCGGCGAGGACAACACCGACAGGCCGCTGACGGCCACGAAGAGCACCGCCGGCACATCGAAGCGCAGGTGGCGGAAGTGGAATTCCTTGTCCACGTAGAACCGCAGGGCCGTCCCCGCGATGCCGACGAGCAGAGCGACCGTCGCCACACTCGGCGAGAGCGGCAGGAAGAACACCTCGGCCAAGAGGCCGTACCAGGCAATCGCGGTCGCGCGCCGCTTCCAGCGGTCATGCGCGAGGGCACGCCGCTTCTCGCGGATGTGCGTGCCCGTCTCACTTGTCTTATTTCGCTTCATGCACTCATCCCTCCCGCTTCAGCAGCATCTGGCGCACGCCGCCGACGAGGTAGAGAGAGCCCGCGATGACGAGCAGCTTCTCACCGTTGGCGAGTTCCAGGGCGCGATTGAGCGCCTCTGTGTTGTTCTCAAAAGCCTCGACGTGCTGCACAGCCGGCGCGACGCGGCGCAAGAGATCTGCGGCCGAGTCGGCGCGCTCCGACTGCGGCACCGTCACGACGACGGTGTCGTTCGGGCGCAGGAGGATATCGAGCATCGTGTCGATGTCCTTGTCCTTGAGGATGCCGAGGAGCAGCACGCGTTCCTCGGCCGGGAAAATCCCGTCGAGACTCTCGCGCAGGGCCTTCATGCCGGCGGGGTTGTGCGCGCCGTCGACGACGATGGCCTGCTGCCCGAGGTCGAGCCGCTCGAAGCGGGCGGGCCAGCTCACGAGGCGCAGGGCCTCCGTGACCGTCTTCATCGTGATGCGGTCGTCGATGTTGTGGAGCAGGCGTATCGTCATCAGCGCGACGGCGCTGTTCTCCACCTGATGGACGCCGAGCAGGTGCAGCTCGTACGGCTCATGGTCGATGCCTAAAAGCTCCGAGGTGAACTCGAGCTTCTGCGTCCGACCGTCGCACGAGAGAAACTGCGAGCAGAAATCCTCGCCGGCTACGAAGATGTCGGCGTTCTTCTCTTCAGCCACCGTGCGGATGACCTCGAGCGGCTCGCCCTTGGCGGCCGTCACGACGGGCACGCCCTCCTTGATGATGCCGGCCTTGTTCTCCGCGATGCTATGGAGCGTGCCGCCGAGCTTGTCGGCGTGCTCCATCGTGACATTCGTGATGACCGAGACCTCCGGCGTGATGACATTCGTCGAGTCGAGCGTGCCGCCGAGGCCGACCTCGATGACGGCGTACTCGACCTGGCATTTCGCGAAGTAGTAGAAGCCCAGTGCCGTGAGCACCTCGAACTGCGTCGGGCACTCCGCGCCCTCTGCGAGCATCATCTCGATTTTCGCACGGATGACGGTCATGCCCTCAGCGAAGTCCTGCTCGCTGATGTTCTGCCCGTCGACGCGGATGCGCTCGGTGTACGAGACGAGATGCGGCGAGCTGTAGAAGCCCGTATGGATGCCGCTGCGGCGCAGGGCCCCCTCGACCATCGCCGAGACCGAGCCCTTGCCATTCGTGCCCGTCACGTGGATTGTGCGGTAGCGGTCCTGCGGCATATCCAAAAGCTCCAAGAGCCGCTCGATGCGCGTGAGCCCCAGGCGGATGCCAAAGATCTTGAGCCCTTCCAGATAGGAAATGGCTTCCTGATAATTCATAGCGCGTCGCTCCATTCTCAAAGCTTGGCGAGGTCCTGGATACGGCCCTCGACCGCCTGCTTTTTCTCCTCATAGCCGGCGAGCTTCTCGCGCTCCTTGGCGACGACAGCCTCCGGCGCTTTCTTGAGGAAGCCCTCGTTGCTGAGCTTGCCCGTGAGGCGCCCTATCTCCTTCTCGAGCTTGTCGAGTTCCTTCTGCAGGCGGGCCGTCTCCTTCTCCACGTCGATGAGGCCCTTGAGCGGCAGGTAGATCTCGACGCCGCCGACGACGCCGGCCATGGCGTTCTCCGGCTTCTCGGCATCGTCTGCGAGCAGCGTGACCGGCTCAGCCGCGGCGAGTGCCTTGAGGTAGCCCTCGTTCTCCGCGAAGACCGGGCGCAGGCTGCTCTCCGTGAAGTGCAGCATGACCTCGCTCTTGTGGCCCGGAGCCGCACCGACCTCGGCGCGCAGGTTGCGGACCGTCTTGATTGTCTCCATGATGGCCGTCATCTGCGCCTCGGCAGCGTCGTCGCGCAGTGCCTCGTCGGCCGTCGGCCAGTCGGCGATCATGATGCTCTTCCACTGTGCGTCATGCGGCACCTTCTGCCAGATCTCCTCGGTGAGGAAAGGCATGAACGGGTGCAGCAGGCGCAGCGTGTGCTCGAGGACGTACGAGAGGACGTAGAGCGCCGTGTTCTTCGCGCGCTCGTTCTCCTTGTCGTAGAGGCGCGCCTTCGTGAGCTCAATGTACCAGTCGCAGAACTCATTCCAGATGAACTCATAGATCATGCGGCCAGCCTCGCCGAGCTCGAAGTTGTCGAGGCTCTTCGTCACGCCCTCCGCCGTCTTGGCGTAGCGCGAGAGGATCCACTTGTCGGCAAGCGTGAAGTCGGATGCTTCCGGCTTGAAGCTCTTGTCGAAGCCCTCGAAGTTCATGAGCATGTAGCGCGAAGCATTCCAGATCTTGTTGGCGAAATTGCGCGCACTCTCGACGCGCTCCCAGTAGAAGCGCATGTCGTTGCCCGGCGTGTTGCCCGTGATCAGCATGAAGCGCAGCGTGTCGGCACCGTACTTCTCGACGACCTCAACCGGGTCGATGCCATTGCCGAGCGACTTGCTCATCTTGCGGCCCTGGCTGTCGCGCACGAGGCCGTGGATGAAGACATGGTGGAATGGAATGTCCTTGCCGAACTCGAGGCCCATCATGACCATGCGCGCGACCCAGAAGAAGATGATGTCGTAGCCCGTGACGAGCGTCGCCGTCGGGTAGAACTGCTCGAGCTCCGGCGTCTTGTCCGGCCAGCCGAACGTCTCGAACGGCCAGAGGCCCGAGCTGAACCACGTGTCGAGCACGTCCTCATCCTGATGGATGTGCTTGCTGTGGCAGTGCGGGCACTCCGTGAGGTCCGTGCGCGAGACGCTCGTCGCGCCGCAGTCGTCGCAGTACCAGGCCGGGATGCGGTGGCCCCACCAGAGCTGGCGCGAGATGCACCAATCGCGGATGTTCTCGAGCCAGTTGATGTAGGTCTTCGTGAAGCGCTCTGGCACGAACTGGATGCGGCCGTCCTTGACGGCCTCGATGGCCGGCTTCGCGAGGCTCTCCATCTTGACGAACCACTGCTTCGAGACGAGCGGCTCGATCGTCGAATGGCAGCGCGAGCAGTGGCCGACGGAGTGCTCATGCTCCTCGACCGAGACGAGCACGCCCGTCTCCTCGAGCTCCTTGACGAGCGCCTTGCGGCACTCATAGCGGTCCATGCCCGCGTACTTGCCAGCACCCTCGAGCATCTTGCCCGTGTTGCCGATGACCTTGATCTCCTCGAGGTGATGACGCTGGCCCATCTCGAAGTCGTTCGGGTCGTGGGCCGGCGTGACCTTGACGGCGCCCGTGCCGAAGTTCTTGTCGACGTACTCGTCGGCGAACAGCGGGATGCGGCGGCCGACGATTGGCAGGATCAGCGTCTTGCCGACGAGGTCCTTGTAGCGCTCGTCATCCGGATGGACGGCGACACCCGTATCGCCGAACATCGTCTCCGGGCGCGTCGTCGCGATCTCGACGTACTTGCCCGGCTCGCCCTCGACTTCATAGCGCAGATGCCAGAGATGGCCCTGCTCCGTCTCGTGCTCGACCTCGATGTCCGAGATGGCCGTGTTGCACGACGGGCACCAGTTCGTGATGCGCGTGCCCTGATAGATGAGCCCCTTCTCGTAGAGGCTCACAAAGACTTCGCGGACGGCGCGGCTGCAGCCCTCGTCCATCGTGAAGCGCTCGCGGTCCCAGTCGAGCGAGGAGCCAAGCGAACGCAGCTGGAACATGATGCGGCTGCCGAACTTCTCCTTCCAGTCCCAGACGCGCTCGAGGAACTTCTCGCGGCCAAGCTCATAGCGGTTCGTGCCCTCTTTGCGCAGTGCACCCTCGACCTTCGCCTGCGTCGCGATGCCGGCGTGGTCGCAGCCCGGGATCCAGACCGTGTTGTAGCCCTGCATGCGGTGGTAGCGGATCAGGATGTCCTGCAGCGTGTTGTCGAGCGCGTGGCCCATGTGCAGCTGGCCCGTGACATTTGGCGGCGGGATGACCATGCTGTACGGCTTCTTGCTCTTGTCGACCTCCGCGTGGAAGAACTTGTTCTTCTCCCAGAACTCATACCACTTCTTCTCAAACGACTGCGGGTCATAAACCTTCGGGATGTTGTTCCCGAGCTCTTCTTTCTCTGGCATTGTAATCCTCCTCAAAAAAATAAAGCACCTCCGTCCAAAAGGACGAAAGCGCCTGCCTTCGTGGTACCACCAATCTTCTCATGCAGCACTGCCGCATGACTCTCGCGTTAACGCCGCCCACGTCCCCGCCTAAGCAGAAGCCTCAGCGGAGCGACTACGAAGCGACCTTCCGCATCTCCCTGCCAGGACTCGCACCAGCCGTCCCGTCTCTTTGCCAGGAAAGATCCCTACTCCTCTTCGTCATCGTCTTTGCCTTATACGGAACCATCTTATCACAACGCGCGCCAAAATGCAACGCAAAGCCGCGCAGGAATCCGACCGTGCCACGTCAGTCCGCGAGAGGAAGGGTCGTGTCAAGGATGCGGCGGCAGCTGCGGATGTCGTGGCGGTTCTCGTACTGCTTGCCGCGCCGGTTGTAGTACTCGACCTTGTCGCTGTACATGCGTCGATCGGTCCGGCAGATGGCTTCATTCAGGTGCGTGGTGTCTGCCACCCAGTCACTGCCGAGGGCGATGGACAGGTCCTGCTCGCGGCCGACCAGCTCGCGCAGGCGGCGGAAACTCGCCTTGAAGTCGAGCTCTTTGACGAGCGGCATCAGCACGAGGAATTCGTCACCGCCCATGCGGTAGGCATTCTCACTGCCGTAGCACTTCGCGAGCAGGTGGGCCGCCCGCTTGAGCGCTTCATCACCCGCCTGATGGCCGCGCGTGTCGTTGATCTCCTTGAGGCCGTTGACGTCCGCGTAGACGATGCCGATCGAGCTCGAGTGCTGCATGAGGAAGTCGATTTTCTCGATGCAGGCATTGCGGTTGTGCAGCCCCGTCAGCGCGTCGTAGCAGCTCGCATGCTCGAGTTCCGCCATGAGGCGGTAGTTCGTGATCTTCGAGGCGATGAAGTACGACACCGTCTCGAGCACTGTGACCGTATTGACCAGTTCACTCTTCTCGTAGTTGTCGACGCCGAGGTAGCCGATGAGCTTGCCGTCGTGATAGAACGGCGCATCGATGATGCGCTCGATGCCCTGGCGCTTGAGGTTCCAGTAGTCGACGGGATCGTCGTCCTTCAGGACCTCGATGTCCTCGATGACGACGCTCGTCGAATGCTCGAGGAACTTCTCCCAGCCGCCGATGTACTGCGCGTAGTCGAGATTCTGCAGCGTGTCGATCTCCGGCGTGACGCCCGGCGCGCACCACTCGAACGTATTTGAGACCGTCTTGCCATCCGTCTCGAGGATGTAGAGCCGGTCCGGATGCAGCACGCGGCTGAGCTCCCGCAGCGCATGGTTCATCGCCGTCTCATAGTCGACCTCGCTGTTGAGAATCTTCGAGATGCGCAGGATGATGTCGTTCGTCGTGTACGCGCGCTTCATCTGCAGCTGCCGCGCGCGGTCGAGGTCGACATTCATGAATGTGTAGGCGACATAGCCAGGCTGCTCGAGCGGCATGATTGTGAAGTCCAGCCAGTGGTCGATCTCTGGCGCATAGATGCAGTCGCGGATGGCCCTACCCGCCTGATAAGCCTTCGTGCAGTACGTCATCCAGACGGGGTCTGCATTCTCATAAGATTCCAAGAAGCGCTTCCCCAGAAGTTCTTCCTTCGCCATTCCCGCCATCTCGCAGTAGATCTTGTTGACAAAGACGTACTGCGCATCCCGGACGGTCTTGCCATCCTCGGCGAAAATCAGTCGGTAAACGACATACGCCACCGGGACGTCGTGATAGATGTCCGGCATCCAAAGATTCTCCATCGTGATCACCTTGCCTAAAATCACGTCATGCTCTGCAATCCGAACAAAACAATCCGCTTTTATTTTCTTATTCTATCTTAACATCATTCACCTTATCTTGTAAACTTTTTTTCACCGTCAGATAGAATTCATGGCGCGGCAGCTCTTTCTTGCCGACCTGCTCGTAGTGCGCGACCTTGTCGCGGTACATGCGGCGGTCCGTCTTGGAGATGGCCTCGTCGAGCTCGGCCGCGTCGGCGAGCCAGTCGCCCCCGATGGCCAGCGAGACGTCGTCCGCAACACGCGCGCGCAGTTGCGTGAAGCGCGCCTCGAACTCATGCCTCGCGACCTGCGGCATCAGGACGAGGAACTCATCGCCACCGACGCGGTAGGCATGCTCGTGGCCGCAGCAGTCCGCGAGCAGGTCGGCCGTGCGCTTCAGGGCCTCATCGCCAGCCCGATGGCCGTACTTGTCGTTGATCTCCTTGAGGCCGTTGACATCGGCGTAGACGACGCCCACAGCGCCGCGCCGCTGCATCAGCGTGTCGACCGCCAGGTTGAACGCATTGCGGTTCCGCAGGCCCGTCAGCGTATCGTAGCGGCTCAGATGGTCGAGCTCTTCCAAGAGGCGGTGGTTCGCGAGCTTGGCCGCGATGAAGTACGATACCGTCTCAAAGACGGCGACCGTGTTGACGCGGCTGTCCCACTCGTAATTGTCGGCACAGAGATAGCCGATGAGCCTGCCGCTGTGGTAGATGGGCGTCGCGATGAGGCGCTCGATGCCCTGCCGCCTGAGGTTCTCGTAGTCGACGGGGTCATCATCCTTGAGGACCTCGATGTCATCGATGATGACACTCGACGCCGTCTCGAGGAATCTCTCCCAGCCGCCGATGTACTTCGCATAGTCGAGCTGCTGCAGCGTCGCCAGCTCCGACTTGACGCCGGCCGCGCACCACTCAAAGGTGTTCGAGACCGTCTTGCGGTCCGTCTCGAGGATGTAGAGCCGGTCGGGACGCAGCACGCGGCTGAGCTCCCGCAGTGCGTGGTTCATCGCCGTCTCATAGTCGTCCTCGCCGTTAAGAATCTTCGAGATGCGCAGGATCACATCATTCGTCGTGTACTCGCGCTTCATCTTGAGCTGCTGCGCACGGTCGAGGTCGACATTCGTGAACGTATAGGCGACATAGCCCGGGATCTTGAGCGGCATGATCGTGAAGTCGAGCCAGTGCCCGATCTCCGGCGCATAGATGCAGTCATGAAAGGCCTTCCCCTCCTGGTAGGCCTTCGTGCAGTACGTCATCCAGATCGGATCTCCATTCGCATAGACAGAGAAGAAAGACTTCCCCAAAAGATCTTCCTTTTTCCCCCCCGCCATCTCGCAGTAGATCTCGTTGACAAAGACGTACTCCGTGTCCCGGACCGTCCTGCCGTCCTTCGCAAAGAGCAGCTTATAGACGGCATAAGCCACCGGGACATCGCCGTAGATGTCCGGCGTCCAATCTTTATCCATACCACTCCCCCCATCCTGGTCCTATCACGCATTGTATCATGTAGCACGAGACCCCGCTGTGAGAGACAGCAGGGGCTCTTGAACTCTTTCGTATTCTTTTAATCTAATAATCTAATTCCACGGCAAAAAGAAAAATCCTGCCTGCATTCATGCAGACAGGACCAGTTGAACTTATGCTTATTTTACTTCAGCAGCGCCGAGCGGGCAGCCCTCGTTGAAATTGCGGGCGTTCTCCATCGTCACCGTTGCGATGGCCTGCAGGGCCTCGCGCGTGAAGAATGCCTGATGGCTCGTGAGGATGACCTGCGGGAACATGAGCAGGCGGCCCGTGATATCCTCCGTCGGGACGTCGAAGCTGTGATCCGTGTAGACATTGGCATCCTCGCCCTCGTAGACGTCGAGCGCAACCGCATGGAACTTGCCCTGCTTGAGCGCAGCGATGAGCGCTTCCGTATCGATGAGGCCGCCGCGCGCAGCATTCACGAGCATGACATCCTCCTTCATGAGGGAGATGGCCTTCTCATCGATGAGATGATACGTGCCGCCTTCGCCCATGATGAGCGGTGCGTGAATGGAGATGAGGTCAGAGCGCTTCAGGACCTCTTCCTTCGAAGCATAGGTGAGCAGCCCCTCTTCCTCGAGCTTCTTGTTCGGGAATGCATCCCAGCCGATGACCGTCATGCCGTAGCCCTTGCAGATGCGCGCCATGCACTGGCCGATGCGGCCCGTGCCGAGGATACCGGCGACCTTGTTGTGGAGATCGACGCCGAGCAGGCCCGTGAGGTCGAAGTTGTTGTCACGCACCTTGTTGTAGGCCTTGTGCAGGCGGCGGTTTGCAGCCTGCAGCGTTGCCATGGCATGCTCTGCCACTGCGTACGGGGAGTAAGCCGGTACGCGCAGGACCGTGATGCCGTACTCGGCAGCGGCCTTCTTGTCGACATTGTTGAAGCCAGCGCAGCGCAGGAGGATCAGGCGGACGCCGCCGTCATGCAGCTGCTCGATGACAGAACGCGGTGCCTCGTCGTTGACGAAGATGCAGACAGCGTCATAGCCGTTGGCGAGCTGTGCCGTCTCATCCGTCAGGCGGCTCGAGAAATACTTGAGTTCGACGTTGTACGTGCCCTCGCCCTTGTCCTTTGCGAGCTCGCTGAAATAGAGGCGGTCATAGTCTTTCGTGCCGAAAAAGGCGACCTTGAGGACAGAGCCCTTCTTCTCCTTCGGGCCCATGGCATCGAAAACAGCCTGGATCTCTCGTGCAGCCTCTTCCTCATCCGGGCCGTCCACGGTGATATTGACCGTTGTGCCTTTCGGGGCGTGGAGGTTCAAGATCTCCAGCACGTTGTTGCCCTGGGCAGTCTCATTACCGACCTCGAGCGTCACCGCTGCCCGCAGGTTGCTGCATGCCTGCGCGATCTGCGCTGCGGGGCGCGCATGGATACCGATTGAGCACTTCACGACGACTTGGAATTTTTTCATTGATAAGCTCCTCCCCAAAAAATGCGGTACATTTATTGCATTGCTAATACGATTATACGACGCCGCGCGTGTGAAAGCAATAACATATTTGCAGTCCTCTGCACTTTTTTGAGCGACTGTTACCGAGATTGGCTAGTTGTGACTGCCTGATGGGTATCCCGTGAACTTCCGCCCTGTACATAACCCTGTGGATTTCTTGTGGATATCCTGTGGACAAATTGCGGCAGTTGTGGATAATTTGACGAACTGTCCCGGTTTATGGTTCAGGGTATGATCAGTCTGTGTCCGCTCTGTGTTCCTATGTGACATAGTAAAAAGCCGCAATCCGTTGGCGCACAAGGCTTCCGAGCTCCTCTAAGACAAGACAAAGCAAAGACAAAGAAAGAGTAACGTAGTAGCGAGCAAGCGCTCAGCGATGGCGCAGCCAGCACGGGATGTCACGCCCCAAGTTCCCCATGGAACGCCCGCGCGAGGATTGACTGCTTCATGCTGTCGATGGCTGCCAGCACCGACTCCGCCGACTGTCGGACTTCTTCTTCCCTGCCGAGCAGTCGGTCGAGGACGGCGACAATCTCTTGCTGCTCTGGAAGTGACGCCATCGGTATCGGAAGGTATACCCGTCCAGGAACAAACGGTAAATCAGTTTCACCGTCCTGGCCTTTTCCTTGTTGACGGCCAGATTCCCATCCGGCCCTTTGTCATAGCCGAGAAAATGCCTGTAGGGAACACTCATCTTGCCATCAGCGAACCGCTTCCGATGGCCCCAGGTGACGTTTTCCGAAATGCTCCGGCTTTCTTCCTGTGTCAGGCTACTCACGATGGTGATGAGGAGTTCCCCTTTACCAATCATATTGATACAAGATAACGATGCCCCCCAAACCCTCTTAACGATGAACCCCCTTGCACCCCCCTGCCTATCGTTAAACGAGTATGCCTCGGAAGCCGCACGGGACAAGGCTTTGAGAAAAAGAGAAGGGGGTGCATTTGCACCCCCTCGGTGGGGATTTTGCCCCCCCCCAAAAAACCTATATCACATTATTTTCTGTTATACTCCACTTTCCTGCTGCCGATTAGCTTTGCTTTATCCGTTTGCAAGAACTGCTCTATCGCTGTCCATGTTACATCAAAATTATCAAGAAATGCCGTGTGCCATGCTTTTGGGACGATACATAGGCTGGCTTTTGGGATATACTGCTCTGCCTCCACCATCGTCACCAAAGGCGCATGGTCATCCTCGTCTCCGGCAATCAACAGCACTGGGCATTCAATCGTCCGCAGGAAATCTTCGCCGACTTCCATTTTGCTCCAGAATTTCATATAGTTCGTGCAAAATTCCTGATAGCGTTCCGGCTCCGGCATGATTTTTTTCTGCTGCTCTATAAAAGCTGCATCTATTTTCTCTAAATCCGCTACCTTCATTTCCCCGCTGAAAAAAACCTGGCTTGAGTGTACCTGCACCGATGGCCACGATGCGCTCGGCACGCTCCGGGTACATGGAAGCGACCTTGTAGGCCGTGTATGCGCCGTCGCTGAAGCCAAGCAGGATGGCAGGCTCATCGGTGACTTCCCTCATCACCGCCAGCATATCATTCGCCTTCTGCTCATAGGTCAGCTCCGAATGTCCGATTTCCGAGCGTCCGTGTCCGCGGGTGGACACAACAATCACTTGGTAATTCTTCCGCAAGTTGTCGATCATCTGTCCCATCTCATATGGCGTACCTACTCCACCGCCATGAAAGACAAAAAGCGGCTTGCCCTTGCCATAAATCTCATAGTAAATTCTGGCATCACCAGCCTGCGCATAATGCCCTGCCACCGTATTGTTCCCGTAGGGCGTATCGCTGCCCTTGGCTTCCGGCGCTTGCATAAAATAGCGTATGGCGGGCGCAAACGTCGCATCACGCTCCTGCGCCCGCACTAGCACATCCTGTGCGTTGCTGCTCTCGGCTTTAGCCGCCTCGCCGATTTCCATGTTTCCCGCCAGCAGAATCGCCCCACTCAGCAAGAGTGCGCCGGCCCCTTGAAGCATTTTTTTCCAAATCATACTTATGTCTCCAAATTCCAGACATCAATTCCCGCAGCTGCATCATATCTCAGCCCAATCTTGCCGCCCTGCACAGGAACGAGAACCATCTCCGCCGTGTAGAGCACAGCCGCTTTTTTTAAATGACCGCCAAGATAGTCTATGCGTCCCGTTGCCTCATCAAAGGCAGAAAAGAGAGCATGGGCGTGCTGCACCAATTCCCCCTGCCTTCCGGTCACGATATTTCCCATGAGGGAAATCATCTCCAGCATACCATTCCGCACATGAGGCAGAAATTCCTGCCTGTCCGGGATATAAGTTGCTACTTCAACCTCGCCGCAAGCCCCGATGCCTTGAAATGTTGCGGCGGATATGTGGAGCTTGCGGCACACATCTTCCACCTGAGCGAGAATTTCCTCGCCCTTGTCGATGCGAATGTAAATCCGCTCACCCATTTGCCTGTAATCCATTGCCATTTTCTCCCCTTTTCAATCATCCAGCATGACATGACGATTGACATACTGCCCGTTGCGAAGCCCTCCGTCGTAGTCAATCGCTGCCGCCGGGCAACGGTGGAAACAGCCGAGGCACAGGGTACATTTTCCCTTGACCCACTTTGGCTTTCCTTCCTGCATGACAATGGCATCGAGGGGGCATTGTCTGGCGCACAGCCCGCAGCCGATACATTTTTCCCTGTCCAGCCGGAAGTTTTTCGTTTTGCGGATGCGGTTGTAATTCGCCTTGGCTGCCGCCGCCATGATGCCCGGCATCTGATCCGGTAGGCTGTGCCCCTTTTCGCGGCGCATTATCTGCTCTATAATGGCACGAGTCTCTGCCTCGCCATTTTCCTCGGCGAGGCGGTTGCGTTGGGCATCTTTCAGGTAAAACATGGGGCTCCAATTATCGACAAAACGCGCCGCATACAAGCTGTCGAAGGAAATCCCCACCTTGCCGAATTCCTTTTGCGCCGTGGATAAAATATTACCGTAGTCGCAGCCGTAAGTGGCCACAAAGAAGCAGTAATGGTTGCTTCCTTCCAAATTTATCTCGACTTTTTGCAGATAGTCCAGCAAAATCGCAGGCAGGCCTTCCCAATAAGTCGGCATGACCACCCCGAAATTTTCCCCTTCCGGCACAGTCAGGGAATACTTCTCCTGCCGCACCAATTCTTTTAACGGCACAATCTTTTCCCCGGTTGCCTTGGCGATTTGTTCCGCCACATATTTACTGGTGCCTGTGGCACTGAAGTAGAGAATCACGTTGACACCTTCTTACAGACTGTACACGCTGCTCCGATACATTTGCAGTCTTTCCTCGCCGTTGTTATCCATGGTTTCCTGCAAACGGCTGATCATGGCCTCTTTGTCCTCCGGCACACGTCCATTGATACGCACGGGCATGGTGACATGCTCGGCGCGGAAGATGGTGGGCACGGTCAGGCAACGGATGAACTCCTGCATTTCCTCCATGCGTTCCCGCTCCGTGGCTTCGGCGAATTTCCCTTCCGCCACATCACGGGAAAGCGGCGTATCGGGAAAGAGCGTCAATTCCGAAGCATAAATCATGGCAGGTTTGAGCTGATTATAGAGCCTTGCTGTTTCCCGTGCATGGGACAGCCCCCAGCCGTGCCCTCCCAGACCGCCCAGGAAATTGGCAATCCATGGCATCCCTGCCTCGTCCATCTTATGGCATTCATGCAACACATAATCAGCATGATAGCCCTTGTTCATGCGATCAAGGAGTTTATCATCGCCGCTTTCCACGCCGAAGTAGAAATAGTTGTAGCCCGCATCCTTGAGCTGTCTCACCTGCTCTACCGTCTTGTTTTTGAGATTGTCTACACGGGCGTAGCCGCCGATGGATTTCACCCGAGGAAGATAATGATAAATCATGTCGGCGATTTTCAGCAAGTCCTCGGTCTTGCGAATGAAGGGATCAGCCCCCTGCAAATAAATGCGGTCAAATCTCCAGCCCGAATGAGCCAGTTCTTTAATGTCAGCTTCTATTTCCTCCATGGGCGACAGGGAAAAGGGACTTTCCTTGTAAAAGGTACAGAATTTACAACTCCCATGACTGCAGCCTGATGTAATCTGCAAAAATCCGTCATTGGCCTCATAAGGAGGACGATTGATACCGCTGGAAAAATGCATGGTCTTAACCCTTCTTTCTTACTTCTCGGCAAAGAATTCAATGATTTCCCCGGCTTTGCCCTCTACAAAGGCAATACGCAAGGGGTAGGGCGTCTCGCAGGGTACGACAATGTCCTGTGGCGCCATGATGACCTTCAGCCCTTCTCTGGCGCATGCCGCCATACACTCGTCTACCTTATCCGTAGCCAGGGCGATATGGTCAACCTGCCCCGGCCTGCGCCCCGGCTCGGCGTTGGCAAACAGCTCTATCACGCCGTTCCCCGTGTCCAGCATCGCTCCGGCTTCCACGCCATCGCCCCAGCTGCGAAGTATATTCATGCCAAGCACATCACAATAAAACGCGATCACAGCGTCCATTTCCGCTTTGCCACAACAGCGCAAAGCCGCATGATGCAGTCCTTTAATCAAACTCATCGACAGAATCTCCCCTCAAATTTACAAAGTTCACTCAATCACAATATTCCGGCACGCTTTGCGGGGCTTGCCCTTCGGATAGTCCCCCGCATGGTAGCCCAAGGTTACAAAAGCCTTGGCCTCCATTGTGTCCGGCACACCCCATTCCTCCATGAACGCCTTGCCTTCCGGCAGGGCAAAGGTGTCCTCGGCACGGGAAATAATGCAGGAATCAACCCCGAGCGCATGAGCAGCCAAAATCATATTTTCTGCTATGCAGAAGGCATCCGCCACACTAAAAAGAAAATCCTTCTGCCCGAAAATCACGCAGACCGTAGGTGCATCGTAAAAGCCGTTCCTGATATTCGGATCATCAATGACAGAAGGCTGCTCATCGGACACATGACCGCCCAGGAGCTTACTGCGGTCAAAGGTTGAAAAGTTCAGCTTGCCGAGCTTCTTCGCCAACTCTGCATTATGCAGAGTAACAATCATGCTGCGCTGACCACCTCCGGCATTGGGAGCATACAGCCCTGCCTCTACAATCTTGTCCACCAGTTCCCTTGGAACTTGTTTTTCCTGATATTTCCGAATGGAGCGGCGTTCCTTCATCAAGGCCAGTATTTCCATTTCCTCATATCTCCTTCCAGCACTGCGGATCAGCGGCATAGAAATCCCCGCCGGAATTGGCAGCGGCCACAGCGGGACAGCCGCGACACCAAGCCTTTAGCTCACACTTGCTGCACTTGGCAAATTTATCATATTCCCGATAAGCTTCCAATTCGTTTACCCACAAATCAGCCAACCTGTCTGTAAAGGCATTGCCCACACGACTGTTTTGCACCCGGCGGCAGGCATAGACCTCGCCTGTGGGCAGTATCGTCAAATGCCCGTTTCCGCAGTTACAGCCGCTGTAAATCATCTCAGGCTCTGCATCCTCCGGGATAGCAAAATTTCCTTCCTCGTAATCATAGAGCGTCCAGAGGTGGTCTTTGCGATTGAAATAGGTTTCGCAGCCGGATTCCTCATAGGCACGGAACTTCCTGTCACACTCGGCCAAAAGCTGCCGATAGCGCCGGGGTGTGATTCCTGTATCTTTATCTTCGTTAGTAGGGCAGTATCGGGCAAAGGCATAGACCTTCGCTCCCGCCGCCACCGCCGCATCAATTATCTGCGGCACTTCATCTATATTTTTGCCGGAAACGGTAGTCATCAGAATGGAGCGGATACCCGCAGCATTCAGGGTGGCAACCTTTTCCAGGGTAGTTTTGTAAGAACCCGGTTTTCGGAACCAATCGTGGGTTTCTTCCAGCCCGTCAAGGGACATCTGATAGCGCACGCAGCCGCAATCCTTCATGCGTCTGCATACACTCTCCGTCAGATGAAAGGGATTCCCCATAATGGTAAAGGGTATCTGCTTTTCCTTGAATCTTTCCAGCAGCCACCAGAAATCCGGGTGCAGGATGGGATCTCCCCCCGTCAGGTAGAAGTAAGGCCGACGGCCAAAGGTTTCGCAAAAATCTTCGCAGTTTTTCAGCACCGTCTCCATCTCTCCCCGCGTCATGCTGTCGATACATTTTTGCTGGCTTTCCGCAAAAATATAGCAGTGCTTGCAACGCTGGTCGCAGTCATCAGTGATATGCCACTGAAATGAAAAATACGGTTTCACTCTGGCCGTCCTCCTTACCTGTCTTCATCTGCCGGTCAATTACTTGTCGCCGGAGCCGCAAGCCGTAGGCAACACCTTGTCCCCTGAACCGCAGGCGGTAGCAAGCACCTTGTCGCCGGAGCCGCAGGCCGTCCCCATAGCCTTGTCTCCGGAACCGCAAGAGGGGCTTGTCAAACTCGCTGCCGTTTTCTTGTTCCAAGCTGCCAAATTCTTCAGTGCCATGTCAATCATCCTTTCCTCATTATCGGCACAATTCCTAACGACAAGCTCATATTAACAGGAAAACCTATCTATGTGAAATGCCAATATCGCATTATTGATACGCTGAACGTATCAATCTTTTTTCCAAACCTGTTCCCTCTTCCGACGTGATATGATATTATGAAAAGAAAATTGACAGTATTGAGACTTTACGAGGTACCTAATGAACACGCAACAACTGGAATGTTTTGCCACCCTTGCCAAAACACTGAACTACGCCAAGGCTGCCGAGCAGCTCTCCATGACGCAGCCCGCCGTTTCCCGGCAAATCAAGAGCCTGGAAAATGAGATGGGGGCCCGGCTTTTTCAGCGCACCACCCGTTCGGTGACGCTGACGCAGGTCGGCTGGCAGTTCCTGCCGGATGCCCGTCAAATCCTTGCCATCTACTATCGTTCACGGGAATGGATGGAGAGCTTTCACAAGAATGAGCGGAATCTACTGCAGATTGGCTATGCCGATTCCCATGCCAACCGACTGATTAGCAAAATCCTTTCCCCGATTTTAGCCGAACAGAAAAATATTGTGCCGGAACTTACCCTTGACCAAACCGATGCCAATCTGCGCCGTCTCTCACTCAGCCAGCTGGATTTGGTAATCGGAATGAAGGATGCCAAATTCGCCGATGAAGCCATTAATTTCGTGAAACTTAGAGATGACGGCTTTGTCTGTATCGTGAGCAAAGCTCATGAACTTGCTCGGGAGTGCAAAAAGAGACGCAAAAAATGCGTCTCCTCTACAGACTTGTGGCTCCATCGCCAAATTATTGCCATTCCGCCCTATCTTTTGAAACATACCTTTTCACGCGGGCATCATATCATTCCCGTCAACGATGAACTGGATAATATGTTATGCACCACCATCAGCGAGGCATACAATCTTGTGTTGGCGGGTGCAGGGTTTGCGCTTATCCCCGAACATCTGGCACTCCCGCATAAAGAGCTGGCGTTCTTCCAGTGGAATGAATCTCCCCATGCACCCATGGGCATTTACTGTCGCAGGGAGATACTGCACGACAAGAACTCTGTTATTTGCAGATTCATCAGTGAGGCTCAAACGATTGCGACATCTACTTTCATTTGAAAAACAGGAAAATCCGCATCCACTCCCGTCCCATCCCGGAACACCACGGTCAGCCGCTTGTCCGCGCCCACCGTCACATAGTCCACCATTGTGCCCCACAGCCGCTCATCGAACTCCGCCACAGGCCCCTCCTGCGCCTCAAGTGTCCTGATGAACCCCACCCCCTAAAGGGACTAGCTTCGCGTCGCAGTCTCTCGCCCTTGGCTGACCGCTCTGCGATGGCCTCCGTCACCTCGTCGAATCGTGTCTTGGCTTTCTCGTACCGCTCCACCAAGCCGTTGTAGCGTTTCTGGTACTCCCCTTGGTCTTGGGCACCCCTCGCATTCTCGGCGATGCAGTTCTGTGTCATCTCCACCAGCACCGCCAGCGACGCTTTAGCTAGTCCCTTTAGGGATTCCTGTCCCAAGGCGGCTTTCTCCCGCTCCAACTCCACTGTGTCGCAAAGGGTCTGCCGGACGAGCCTGGCATTAGCGGCAATCTCCTCCCGCTCCGTCACCAGCTTGTTGAATGCCGTGACGAAGGCTACTTTGATTTCCTCCTCGGTAATATGCCACCGGCATATTACCCATGGGGCGTTTGGCATTTATGCCCGTCGTACTTCTTGTTGCAACGATAGATGGTCCTGCGGTACTTGTCGGTCGAATGCCATACCTTGGCCCCGTATCAGCCGCCGCACTGGACACACTTGATTTTTATCTGCCTCATTCTCTTGTTATCTGCCTCATTTCATGCTAAAATGTGGCAGATAACAGAAAAATGAGGGAGATTTTTATGCGGACATTTAACTACTCGCAGGAAATACAAAATTTACTGACACCTGAAATCGTCCAGCTTCTCACCTGTATCCATGAACACAAGGGACGGCAGGATTTATTTCTGGAGGCAAATACAGACGAATTGAAAACACTGGTAGACGTTGCCATGATCCAGAGTACAGGGTCTTCCAACCGTATCGAGGGAATCTTCACCAGTGACAAACGATTAGAAGCACTGGTCAGCCAAAAAGCTGAACCGCACAATCGGTCTGAACAGGAAATTGCCGGATATCGTGAAGTACTCGCCTTGATTCATGAAAATCACGACTATATTCCCCCTGCCCCTAATGTCATCAGGCAGCTCCACCGAGATCTGTACTCTTACTCAACAGGAGCCATTGGAGGAGACTATAAAAACGCAGATAACGTCATTGCAGAAACAGATGCACAAGGGCACCAAAAGGCCAGGTTTATTCCCGTTCCTGCTTTTCAGACAGCTGACGCTATGGATTCTTTATGTCAATCGTTCCAGAATGCCTGGCAGGAAAACATCATAGATAAATTGCTGCTGACTCCCATGTTCATCCTGGATTTTCTCTGCATTCATCCATTCAATGACGGAAATGGACGAATGAGCCGGCTTCTGACACTCCTTCTTTTATATCGTGCCGGCTACATCGTCGGGAAATACATCAGCCTGGAAATGCTGATTGAAAAAACGAAAACCACTTACTATGAAGCTCTTCAGGCCAGTTCTTTCGGCTGGCACGAAAATCAAAACACCTATGCTCCTTTTGTGAAATATTATTTGGGCATCATCATAAAAGCATATGATGAATTCGAAGACCGGATTCAATACTTGGTAACCAAAAAGATTTCCAAGCCAGACCGTATCAAAGCCATCATCTCCCAAACACTAGGGAAAATCAGCAAAAAGGATCTTATGGAACGCTGCCCGGATATCAGCCAGGGAACTATAGAACGCACTTTGTCCAGTCTGGTAAAAGAGGGCTATATCATCAAAGTTGGCTCTGGTCCGGCCACAGCATATATCCGCAAGCGATAAAAAGACAAGCAGCTTACACTATGGTGTGCACCCCGTCAATAGGACACGAAAAAAATAATGGATTTGCGGTTCGCCTGAATGGCAAGCCGCTTTTTCTATGCGACAAGATAATGGTTAACGCGGTTCAAGTCATCGCGTATGCGGCGGACGACAAGAGCCCCCGCTGTGAGAGACAGCAGGGGCTCCTGAATATCTTCATCATCTTGTTGCTTATTCCACAGAAATTGGAAAAATCCTGCCTGCGCTGCTTTGACGAGTATCAACGGTGGCGCAGCCAGCACGGGATGAGGCACAGGGCGCTGACGGCGAGGCCGAAGAACAGCGGATTGCCGGCGGCGCCGAGGAAGACGGCGGCAAGGGCGGCGGCGGTCGAGAGGGCCATGGAGAGCGTGGCGCTCATGGCGGTGATGGTGCCTGGCGCAAAGATGGCGAAGCTCAGCGGCAGGAAGATGCCGCCGCTCCGGAGGGCCATGGAGAGGAAGTTCCAGAATAGGACCTGGCTGCCCTCGTTGGCCAGCGCGATAAAGGCGGCCAGCGTGATGGTCAGCAGCACGATGAGGCGCGTGACGGCGAGCTCAGAGAGATGGTACAGATGGTTGACCGTCGGAATCTCCGTGATGTCGATCTCCTGGCTCTCGGGGTCCTCGGCGATCTTATGGATCTTGCGGGCACGCAGCGTCACGCGCGCGCGATGAAAGATGTCGCGCGAGAGCATCGTGCCGATGCCGAGCGAGAGGCCGGCAATCGAGCCGATCAGCGAGAGCATGATGCCGCCCATCGCGATGCCGCCGAGCAAGGAAGGCTGCTCCGTCAGGAGGTAAGTCGGCAGCGAGAGGATTGGCGTGACCTCGGGATGCACCGCACCCATGTAGATGCCGACCATCGCGCACGGCAGGCCAACTGGCAGGCTGATCAGCGCCGCCGTGAAGGCCGCGACGGACGCCGTGCGCGGGTTCGACGCGGAGAAGATGGCCTGGATGTACGACTGCGTGCAGAGCATGCCGATGACGACGGACGAGAAGTTCGCGAGGATGTGGCCCGTGTCGCCGTGCAGCAGATTGAAGGCGCCCGCCGGCAGGGCCGCGGCGATGGCGGGGTCTGCAAACAGCGAATGCGCCGCCATGGTGCCGGCGATGGCCATCGTGATCCAGATGACGATCATTTTGAGGATGCCGCCGACGCCGGCACTCTTCATGCCGCCGAAGAAGGCGTAGGCTGCGACAGCCAGCACGAGCAGGATTGTCGCGGGCAGGAAGGAGATGCCGAAGATCGCGGCGATGATGTAGATGGCCGGCAGGCAGCTCGCCACGGCGCTGAACAGGATGCCGATGGACGAGACGATGCTCGAGAAGACACCGCAGGTCAGGCCGAAGTTCTGCGCGAGGAACTGCGGGATCGTCTCAAGGGCCGTGCGGCGCAGCGGCTTGGCGTAGAAAAGGCCCATGATGATGAGGCCGACGCCCGAGCCGATGGTGAACCACCAGGCCGAGAGGCCGGCCGTCGCCGCGAGCTGTGCCGTACCGACGGTCGCGCCGCCGCCGACACAGGTGCCCGCGATGCCGCCCGCAACGAGCGGCACGCCGGCCGAGCGCCCGCCGACGCTGAAGCCCTTCGTCGAGTGGACCGAGCGCGCAGCCCGGATGCCGAAGCCCAGGACGACCGCAATCGTCGCGCAGATGATGACGAGCTGAAACAAAGAAATATCCATTGAAAAAACACACTCCATAAAAGAAAAAACCCCCGCTCCTATGAGCCGGGGCATTTATAGGGTCACCCAAACCAGATCCAGAGCACACCGGCGACGGCGATGACGACAGCCGCTGTGTTGCGGTGGTAGTAATCGGCGAGCCAGCCGATGTGCGTCACATCGTAGAGCCAGCCGAGCACGCGCAGGGCGATGTAGTGGATGATGCAGCCGACGATGTATGCGAGGCCGACCTCGATGGCGATGGCCAGCATCGTGATGGAAAGGCCGATCATCGCGAAGATGCCCGTGAAGAACAGACCGATGACGACGAGCGCTGCCACGATGACAAAGAGCGTGCCGCCGAGTGCGACGCCGATGCCCGCGAGAGCCGCCAGGAATCCCTTCAAGCTATCCATGAAAACTCCCCCTTCCTGAGAATTCCTTTCTATTTCCTTCATTCACCTTCATTATAGGGAGAAGTCCCGCCATTCGCAAGATGCAATTTCGTTCAAGCGTTCTTCTCTTCGAGCAGTGGCCTGAGGAACTTGCCCGTGTACGACGCAGGCACCTTGACGATGTCCTCGGGACGGCCTGTCGCGACGACGGTGCCGCCCTTGTCGCCGCCCTCGGGGCCGAGGTCGATGATGTAGTCGGCCGTCTTGATGACGTCGAGGTTGTGCTCGATGACGACGACGGTGTCGCCGCCTGCGACGAGGCGCTGCAGGATGTCTAAGAGTTTGTGGATGTCGGCCGTGTGCAGGCCCGTCGTCGGCTCGTCGAGGATGTAGAGCGTCTTGCCCGTCGAGCGGCGCGAGAGCTCCGTCGCGAGCTTGACGCGCTGCGCCTCACCGCCCGAGAGCGTCGTCGCCGGCTGGCCGAGCTTGATGTAGCCGAGGCCGACGTCCTGGATGATCTGGAGCTTGCGCGCGATGCGCGGCACGTTGGCGAAGAACTCCACGGCCTCGTCGATTGTCATGTCAAGCACTTCAGAGATGTTCTTGCCCTTGTAGCGGACCTCGAGCGTCTCGCGGTTGTAGCGCGCGCCCTTGCAGACCTCGCAGGGCACGTAGACGTCAGGCAGGAAGTGCATCTCGATCTTGAGGATGCCGTCGCCCTTGCAGGCCTCGCAGCGGCCGCCCTTGACGTTGAAGCTGAAGCGGCCGGCCTTGTAGCCGCGCATGCGCGCCTCGCTCGTCTGGCTGAAGAGCTCGCGGATCGCGTCGAAGACGCCCGTGTACGTCGCCGGATTCGAGCGCGGCGTGCGGCCGATCGGCTGCTGGTCGATGTCGATGATCTTGTCGATGTTCTCGAGTCCCTTGATCTTCTTGTGCTTGCCCGGCTTGCCCTTCGCGTGGTAGAGGCGCGAGGCGATGCCCTTGTAGAGGATCTCGTTGACGAGCGTCGACTTGCCCGAGCCCGAGACGCCCGTGACGAGCGTCAGGGTGCCGAGCGGGAACTTGACCGTCAGGTCCTTGAGGTTGTTCTCAGCTGCGCCGACGACCTCGATGAACTTGCCGTTCCCTGGGCGGCGCTTCGCGGGAACCGGGATGAACTTGCGGCGCGAGAGGTAGGCGCCCGTGATGGAGTCGGGGTTCTTCTTGATCTCCTCCGCCGTGCCCTCGGCGACGACGCGGCCGCCGTTCGCACCGGCGCCCGGGCCGATGTCGATGATGTGGTCGGCCGCGTACATCGTGTCCTCATCGTGCTCGACGACAATCAGCGTGTTGCCGAGGTCGCGCAGGTGCTTGAGCGTCGCGAGCAGGCGGTTGTTGTCACGCTGGTGCAGGCCGATGCTCGGCTCGTCGAGCACGTAGAGCACGCCCTGCAGTCCCGAGCCGATCTGCGTCGCGAGGCGGATGCGCTGCGCCTCGCCGCCCGACAAGGTGCCAGCCGAGCGCGAGAGCGTCAGGTAGTCGAGGCCGACATCGAGCAGGAAGTGCAGCCGCGCGTGAATCTCCTTGAGGATCTGCGCCGCGATCTTCATCTCGCGCGGCGTCAGCGTGAGCTGCGTGAAGAAGTCATCGGCCTCGCGGATCGTCATGCGCGTGACCTCATCGATGTTCCTGTCGCCGACCGTGACGGCGAGCGTCTCAGGCTTCAAGCGCGCGCCGTGGCACGCCTTGCAGGGAATCTCGGTCATGTAGTTCTCGTACGACTCGCGCATCTCGTCGCTGTCCGTCTCGTGGTAGCGGCGCGCGAGCAGCGGCATGACACCCTCGAATGGCACGAAGTACTCCTTGTCCTCGCCGAACATGTTCGTGTAGCGGAAGGTGAAGCGCTCCTCGCCCGAGCCGTAGAGCAGGACCTGCTGCGTCTTCTTGTCGATCTCCTGCCACGGCGTCTCGAGGCTGTAGCCGCGGTTTTCGAGGATGGCCTTCATCACGCACATCGCGTACGAGTGCAGATTCTTCGAGAGCGGCGCAAAGACACCGCCGCCCACACTCAGGGTCGGGTCAGGCAGGACGAGCTCCTCGTCGAACTCCATATGGCTGCCGAGGCCCATGCAGACGGGGCAGGCGCCGTAGGGATTGTTGAACGAGAACATGCGCGGCGTAATCTCGGGCAGGCTGATGCCGCAGTCGACGCAGGCGAAATTCTCGCTGAACATCAAGAGCTCGCCGTCAACGATCTGCACGTAGGCGACGCCCTCGCCGAGCTTCAGCGCCGTCTCGAGAGAGTCGGCCAGGCGCGATTCCATTCCCTCGCGCACGACGAGGCGGTCGATGACGACCTCGATCGTGTGCTTCTTGTTCTTCTCGAGCTGGATGTCCTCGCCGATGTCCATGACCTCGCCGTCGATGCGCACGCGTACATAACCTTCGTGACGGATGTGTGCGAGGACCTTCTTGTGTTCGCCCTTCTTGCCGCGCACGACCTGCGCCATGACGAGCAGCTTCGTGCGCTCCGGCAGCTCGCGGATCTGGTCGATCATCTGGTCGACCGACTGCTGCGTGATGGGCTTGCCGCACTTCGGGCAGTGCGGATGGCCGGCGCGCGCAAACAGCAGGCGCAGGTAGTCGTAAATCTCCGTGACCGTGCCGACCGTCGAGCGCGGGTTGTGGCTCGTCGTCTTCTGGTCAATCGAGATGGCCGGCGAGAGGCCGTCGATCTGATCGACGTCCGGCTTGTCCATCTGGCCGAGGAACTGGCGCGCGTACGACGAGAGCGACTCGACGTAGCGTCGCTGGCCTTCTGCGTAGATCGTATCGAAGGCCAGCGACGACTTGCCCGAGCCCGAGAGGCCCGTGATGACGACGAGCTTGTCGCGCGGGATGTTGACATCGATGTTCTTGAGGTTGTGCGCACGCGCACCCTTGATGCGGATGTATTTTTCCATGATTGTTTTCCTTTTTTATTGAATATGCTCAGACCCTGCTGCGGATCATCGCGCGGTAGACGATCTCACTGAGGACATAGCCCGCGAGCATCAGGATGGCCATCGGCAGCGGGTTGCTGTCGCCGGCGATGCCCGTCAGCGGCATCATGACGCCGCCGAGGATCATCTGGCTGAAGCCTAAGAGCGCGCTGGCCGAGCCGGCACTCTTGCCCTGGCGCGAGAGCGCGAGCGAGAAGCTCGCCGTGCCCATGACGGAAAGCGGCACGATGGTCACGAAGAGGACGAGCAGCGTGTAGAGGAGCGGCGCGTGCAGCAGGAAACCTGCAAGCAGCAGCACGGCTCCGGCGAGCGGGATGCGAAGCGATACAGAGAGCAGCTTCTCATCCGGCACGCGGCCGGCAAAGCGCGCGGGCACCGTGCCGGCGACGAGCAGACCAATACCGATGCCGCCGAAGATCAGGCTGTACGTCTGCGCCGAGACGTGGTAGACGTTCTGGAAGACGAAGGAGCTGCCGCCGATGTACGAGAAGAACGAGCCGAAGAAGAAGAGCTGCAGCAGGCAGTGGCCGAGGAAGTAGCGGTCGCGCAGGAGCTGCGGGAACTTCGCGAAGGACTTGGCGATGCTCTGCTGGCGCTCCTCTTTCTTGAGCGTCTCGCGGTAGATCACCGTTGAGACGAACTGCGCAATGCCGACGATCACCAAGAGGGCAAAGATGCCGCGCCAGCTCGTGAAGCGCAGGATCTGGCCGCCGATGACCGGCGCGGCAATCGGCGCGAGGCCGTTGACGAGCATCAGGACGGCGAAGAAGCGCGTGAGCTCCGGCCCCTCGGCCACGTCGCGCGCGATGGCGCGGGCAATGACGATGCCGCTCGCGCCGCTGAAGCCCTGCAGGAAGCGAAAGACGAGAAAGGACGTGATGTTCTCCGACAGGCAGGCGCCAGCACTCGCAGCCGTGAAGACAATCATGCCGACGAGCAGTGGCAGCTTGCGGCCAAAGCGGTCCGACAGCGGGCCCATGAAGATCTGGCCGAAGGCCATGCCGAGCATCGTCATGGTCAGGGTCAGCTGCGTCAGCGACGCCGAGATGCCGAAGTCCCCGCCGAGCTCCGGCAGAGCCGGCAGATACATGTCAGTGGACAGCGGAGCCATCGCGGTCATGATGCCGAGAAACACCGTCAAGAATAGTTTCTGCTTTGGACTCAATCTCAAAAAAATCTTCCTTCCTCAAATTGCCTGGACTTACTTTTTTATCTCGATTTACCTATCATTTCTTTTTGGCTCGTTTCGCCTTGGGCGATGCGGAGACTTTGGCCCCCGGCAGGCTGCCATCGAGCTCGAGGATCATGTCGCGAAGCTCTGCCGCGCGCTCGAACTCGAGCGCACGCGAGGCCTGCTGCATCTCGCGCGTCAGCGTCTTGATGAGATTCTCCTTATCCTTCTTGGTCAGCTTCTTCTTGCCCTTCTTGACCTCGTACTTGCCGCCTGACTCGGCGACGAGCGTCGTCTCGATCAACGGCTTGATGGGCTTGACGATGGTCTTCGGCGTGATGCCATGCGCCTTGTTGTAGCCATCCTGTATCTCGCGGCGGCGCGCCGTCTCGTCGATGGCGCGCTTCATCGAGTCGGTGATGCGGTCGGCATACATGATGACATGGCCGCGCGCATTGCGCGCCGCACGGCCGATGATCTGTATCAGTGATGTGTCGGAGCGCAGGAAGCCCTCCTTATCAGCATCGAGGATGGCGATCAACGAGACTTCCGGCATGTCGAGACCCTCGCGCAAGAGGTTGATACCGACGAGCACGTCGAACTCGCCGGCGCGCAGGTCGTGGATGATCTCCGCGCGCTCGATCGTCGCGATGTCGGAATGCAGGTAGCGGACTTTGACGCCGACTTCCGTGAAGTAGTCGGTCAGGTTCTCCGCCATCTTCTTCGTCAGCGTCGTGACGAGCACGCGCTCATTGCGCTCGATGCGAACCTTGATCTCGGCGAGCAGGTCGTCGATCTGGCCCTCGAGCGGCCGGACCTCGATTTCAGGGTCCAAGAGGCCCGTCGGGCGGATGATCTGCTGCGCGACCTGCTGGGCCTGCTCGAGCTCGTACTTGCCCGGCGTCGCCGAGACGTAGATGATCTGGTTGATGCGCGCGGCGAATTCCTCGAAGGTCAGCGGGCGATTGTCGAAGGCCGACGGCAGTCGGAAGCCGTTCTCGACGAGCGAGACCTTGCGACTGCGGTCACCGGCGTACATCGCGTGGAGCTGCGGCAGCGTCACATGCGACTCATCCATGACGATCAGGAAGTCTTCGGGGAAGTAGTCGAGCAGCGTGTAAGGCGCCTCGCCGGCCTTGCGGTGCGTCAGGTGGCGCGAGTAGTTCTCGATGCCCGAGCAGTAGCCCATCTCCTGCATCATCTCGAGGTCGTAGCGCGTGCGCTGCTCGATGCGCTGCGCCTCAATGAGCTTGCCCTCCGCCTTGAACTTCTTGACCTGCTCCTCCATCTCCGCCTCGATGTCCTTCATCGCGATCTTGAGATCCTCGTCCTCCGTCACGTAATGCGAGGCCGGGAAGACCATCGAGTGCATGCGCTCGCCGTAGACCTCCCCCGTCACGACGTCGAACTCGACGATGCGGTCGACCTCGTCGCCGAAGAGCTCGATGCGCACGGCGCGGTTGTTGTAACCGGCCGGGAAGACCTCGATGACGTCGCCGCGCACGCGGAACTGGCCGCGCTCGAACGCGACGTCGTTGCGCTCGTAGCGGATGGAGACGAGCTTCTTGAGGATTGCATCTCTATCAACGATCTGCCCCTTGTGCAAAGAGAGCACCATCTCGTGGTAGCTCTCCGGCGAGCCGAGGCCGTAGATGCAGGAGACCGAGGCGACGATGATGACGTCGCGCCGCTCAAACAGCGAGCACGTCGCGCTGTGGCGCAGCTCATCGATCTCGTCGTTTATAGAAGCATCCTTCTCGATGTAGGTGTCCGTCGAGGCGATGTAGGCCTCCGGCTGGTAGAAGTCGTAGTAGCTGACGAAGTAGCCGACGTAGTTGTTCGGGAAGAACGCCTTGAACTCGCTCGCAAGCTGCGCCGCCAGCGTCTTGTTGTGGGCGATGACGAGCGTCGGCTTCTGCACCTTCTCGATGACCTTGGCGATCGTGTACGTCTTGCCCGTGCCCGTCGCGCCCAAGAGGACCTGCGCCTGCTGGCCGTTCTCGACACCGGCCGCGAGCTCCGCGATGGCCTGCGGCTGATCGCCCATCGGCTCAAATGGCGCCACGACCTCAAAAGGCCTCTCCTCGTCAAAATGCATCGTATTGAGTTTCGGCACCATGGCCATGCGATTCCCCTCCCATATCCTTACCATTAATCATAATCTAATCAAAAAACATTATCCATTAGCGACATGTACCTCTATTATATACGTCCATTTCGAAAAAATCCACCGCCCATGATGATCATGGCGGTGGATTTTTCTCGTGCAACTATATGCGATTCTATCAGCCCTTGACGACGATGTTGACGAGCTTCTTCGGCACGCAGATGACTTTGACGATTGTCTTGCCGGCCGTGAGTTCCTGCGTACGCGGCAGGCACATGGCGATCTCCTGCATGCCTTCGCGGTCGGTGTCGGCCGGAATCGTGATCTTGTCGCGGACCTTACCGTTGATCTGCAGGACGATCTCGATCTCCGCGAGCTTCGTGGCAGCCTCATCGTAGGTCGGCCACTTCTGCTGGTGGACGCTGCCCTGGCCAGCAAACAGGCGGCTCCAGAGCTCTTCCGTGATGTGCGGAGCAAACGGTGCTAGGAGCTTGATGAGGTCCTCGGCGACCTCGCGCGCGAGACCGGCGTTGAGTTCCTTGTCCTGGAAGGCGTAGAGCGCGTTGACGAGCTCCATGATGGACGAGACGGCCGTGTTGAACATGAAGCGGTCGCGGACGTCTTCCGTGACCTTGCGGATCGTCACGTGCAGGATGCGGCGCAGGTCCTTCTCTTCCTTTGTGAGCTTCGAAGTATCATAATCTGCCTTGCCCGACTTGATGGCCTCCTCGAAGTGGCCGAGGATGCGCCAGACGCGGTTAAGGAAGCGGTAGGAGCCCTCGACGCCCTGGTCGCTCCACTCGAGGTCGCGGTCGACCGGTGCGGCGAACAGGATGAAGAGGCGGGCCGTGTCGGCGCCGTACTTCGCGATGATCTCCTCTGGCGAGACGACGTTGCCCTTCGACTTCGACATCTTCGAGCCGTCCTTGAGGACCATGCCCTGCGTCAAGAGGTTCGTGAACGGCTCATCGAAGTCGACGAGGCCGGCATCGTGCAGGACCTTCGTGAAGAAGCGCGAGTACAGCAGGTGCAGGATGGCATGCTCGATGCCGCCGATGTACTGGTCGACCGGTGCCCAGTAGTTGACCTTGTCCTTGGCGAACGGCTCCTTGTCGTTATGCGGATCCGTATAGCGCAGGTAGTACCACGAGGAGCAGATGAAGGTGTCCATCGTGTCCGTCTCGCGCGTCGCATCGGCGCCGCACTTCGGGCACTTGCAGTGGACGAAGCTCTCGCTCGATGCGAGCGGCGAGAGCGAGCCCTGGTCAAACGAGACGTCCTCCGGCAGCATGACCGGCAGGTCTTTCTCCGGCACGAGCACTTCGCCGCAGTGCGGGCAGTTGATGACCGGGATTGGCGCGCCCCAGTAGCGCTGGCGCGAGATCAGCCAGTCACGCAGGCGGAAGTTGACGCGGCGCTTGCCAAAGCCTTCCTTCTCGGCCTTGTCCATGATGCCCTTCATCGCGGCCTTGATGTCCATACCCGTGAACTCGGAGGAGTTGACGAGCACACCGTCCTTATCCGTGTAGGCCTCCGTCATCTCCTCGAGCTTGAGCTCATGGTCGCGCGGCTGCAGCGTGATGATCTTCGGGATGTCGTACTTCGTCGCGAACATCCAGTCACGCGAATCCTCGGACGGCACGCCGATGACGGCGCCTGTGCCGTAGTCGGCGAGGACGTAGTTCGTGACCCAGATCTGCACCTTCTTGCCGTTGAACGGGTTGATGCAGTAAGCGCCCGTGAAGATGCCTTCCTTCTCGGACTCGCTCGACGTGCGCTCGATCTCGCTCTGGTTGCGCGTACGCTTGACGAACGCCTGGATCTCCTCAGCCTTCGGGTTGTTCTCGCAGATCTTGTCGACGAGCGGATGCTCGGCAGCGAGCGCGAGGAACGTGATGCCGTAGACCGTATCGGGGCGCGTCGTGTAGGCGGCAATCGTTGTGCCGAGCTCCGGTGCCTCGAGGTTGAACTCAAGACCTTCGCTGCGGCCGATCCAGTTGTCCTGCATCGTCTTGACGCGCTCCGGCCAGCCCTTGAGCTTGTCGAGGTCCTTCAAGAGCACATCGGCGTAGTCCGTGATCTTGAGGAACCACTGCGAGAGGTCTTTCTTGTGGACCTCGTGGTCGCAGCGCCAGCACTTGCCGTCGATGACCTGCTCATTCGCAAGCACCGTGCCGCAGGTGTCGCACCAGTTGACCGACGCCTTCTTCTTGTAGGCGAGGCCGCGCTTGTAGAAGAGCTCGAAGAGCCACTGCGTCCACTTGTAGTACGAGGGGTCGCACGTCTTGACCTCACGGTCCCAATCGTAGGAGAGGCCAAGCTTCTTCTGCTGCTTCTCCATGTTCTCGATGTTGCTGTACGTCCAGTCGGCCGGCTTGACGCCGTGCTTGATGGCGGCGTTCTCAGCCGGCATGCCGAAGGAGTCGAAGCCCATCGGATGCAGGACGTTGAAGCCCTCCATCGTCTTGTAGCGCGCCATGACGTCGCCGATGGCGTAGTTGCGCACATGGCCCATGTGCAGGTTGCCCGACGGATACGGGAACATCTCGAGCGCGTAGTACTTCGGACGGTTCGGGTCGGCCTCCGTCTTGTAGACCTTGCCCTCTTCCCACTTCTTCTGCCATTTTGCCTCAATGTCCTGCGGCGAATATCTTTCCATGCTGACTGCCTCCTAAAATAAAAAGTCCCCGACCGTCATTGCTGACGATCAGGGACGATGATTCGCGGTACCACCCTGCTTGATGCATGCGCATCCTCTCGGTGCCGTAACGTGGCAGGCGTCGACCATTTTGCCCGAAGGCGCCCCGGCCGCTCCTCCGCAGTGAGTTCAGTGCTTCTCGTCACCGGCTCTCAGCTGCCGCCGGCTCTCTTGAGACGTTCCACACCTAATGCTCTGCATCCTCGGATTTACGTGTTTACATATGGTCTTATTATAGCGGGGATTTCGCGCATCGTCAACTACTTCTCGCGCTTCCCGTGCAGCTGCTCGAACTCGAGCTGCTTCTCGTGCGTCTGCTGCCACTTGCGGCGCGCATCCTCGTAGCTCTCACAGGCGAGCGTGAAGCCCTTGCCCGACACCTCCGACGTGTCGGAGACGATCATGAAGGCCTGCGGGTCGTGGTGGGCGACGATGGTCTTGACGCGGCTGACCTGCGTGAGGCTCACGACGACGAACAGGATGTTCTTCGGCTCCTCGGCAAAGCCGCCGCGGCCATCGATGAACGTCGCGCCGCGGTGCACGTTCTCCATGATGTCGCTGCAGATGGCCTTGGCCTGCGGCGAGACGATGAAGATGGACTTCTCGCGGTTGAGGCCGGCGGCCACGCGGTTCGTCAACTCTGCCGTCACGTAGATGGAGACGATGCTGAAGAGCGCGACCTCCATGCCAAACAGGGCGACCGAGCCCATGATGATCAGGAAGTTCAGGATGAAGACGACTGTGCCGACGTCGAGCGAGTAGTACTTCTTGGTGACGGCCGCGATGACGTCGAGGCCGCCCGTATTGGCATTGGCTCGGAAGACCATGCCGAAGCCGACACCGGCGAGCACACCGCCGAAGATGGAGTTGAGCATCGGATCGGCGCAGATGGACCAGTCGACGAGGAAGTGCGTCGCATCGAGGATGACCGACAGGGCGACCGTACCGAAGATGGTGTCGACGGCGTAGAGCCGGCCGAAGACGCGGTAAGCGAGGTAGAGTATCGGCAGGTTGTAGACGAGGTTCTGCATGCCGACGGGCAGGTCGGTCAGGTAGTAGATGATCAGGGCCACGCCGCTGATGCCGCCCGTCAGGAGGTGTGCCGGTATCAGGAACAGGTTGAAGCCAAGGCAGACGAGCAGGCAGCCGATCGTGATCTGGAGGTAGCGCATGGCATGCTTGCGCCAGAGATTCTGATTCATAGGGTATCCTTTCGCGCTTGAGCGCAGAGATGCGGGGCTACGGTCAAAGGGTCAGGCCAGCGAGAAGAAGTCCTTCGACTCGCGGTCGGCGATGACCTCGACGTGTCCCTCGCCGCGCAGCTCCTCGCGCAGGCGCTCTGCAAGCGAAGCGACGACGGGGAACTCCGTGCCGAAGTGGCCAGCGTCGATGACGTGCATGCCGAGCTCCGCCGCGTGCTGCGCATCGTGGTAGCGCACATCGCCCGTGACATAAGCATCAGCCCCCATCGCGGCGGCCTTGGCGATGAACTCCGCACCGGCGCCGCTGCAGAGCGCGACCTTGCGCACGGGGCGGCTGCCGGCATCGACGAAGCGCACGTACTCCGTCGGCAGGGCCTTGCGGACCTGCTCGGCAAAGTCGCGGATTGCCATCGGCTGCGGCAGCGTGCCGATGCGGCCGAGGCTCTCGGTCTGGCCGCTTTCCGCCTGCTGCGTGATGACGAAGCTCGAGAGCTTCGAGAGGCCGATGGCCTCGGCGAGCACATCGTTGACGCCGCCGCGGGCGATGTCGAGATTCGTGTGGGCTGCGGCCACGGCGATGTCGTGCTGCAAGAGAACCTGCAGGCGGTGGCCGAGCGGCTCATCCGTGCGGATCTTCTTGATGGGCTTGAAGAGCAGCGGGTGGTGCGCGACGATCATCTCCGCTCCCTCGTGCACCGCCTGGCGCACGACCGTGTCGCTGACGTCGAGCGCGACGAGGATGCGGCTGACCTGCCGATCCGGGCTGCCGACGAGCAGGCCCGGATTATCCCAATCCTCTGCGAGATGATGTGGCGCGATGCGCTCCAGCGCATCCATGACAACTTGACATTTCACCATGACAGATGCTCCCCCAATTCCTTGATATGGCGGATGACCGCCTGATACTTCTTCGACTTCTTCGCGGCCTCGCTCTTCTCCATGCCCGCCGCGACGCGGCGCTCCTGGAAGAGCAGGGCCTCGATGTGATGGCGCAGGAGAGGCGGCTTCTTCTGCCAGAGGACGGGTCCGATTTCCAGGAGCAGCGGCTCCGGCATCTTGCGCCGGCCGCGCTTGGCCTTGATGATCTCGTAGATGCGGCCATCATCGAGCGCGAGCGACTCATCTTCGATGTACCAGCGCTTGCGGTAGAGCCAGCGGCGCAGGTCTGCCGCCGCGCTCTGCGGCTGCAGGACAAGCGTCTCGAGCTTCTCGACGACTTCAGGCGAGCCCTCGAGGATCTCGACCATCAGCGTGCCGCCCATGCCGGCAATGCAGACCGTGTCGACTTCCCCGGGCTTCAGGCTCTTCAGGCCGTCGCCGAGGCGCACGGAGATGCGCTCGTCTGTCAGGCCATTCTCGCGGACGGTGCGCACGGCCGCCTCATAAGGGCCCGCGTTCTTGTCGCTCGCCACGACGAACTTCGCCTTGCCCGACTTCACGAGTTCCACCGCGAGGTAGCCGTGGTCCGTGCCGATATCCGCCACGCGGCTGCCCTGCGGTACGAAGTCAGCCAGTGCCTGCAAGCGGTCTCCCAGCTTCATGAAAATCCCTCCCCAGTCATTCCATCCATCTTTCTACATTCTATCTCATTTTGATTACAATACAAGAAAAAGGGTGTAACAAGCGTTACACCCTGGATGTCCAATTGGCTCCTCGAGCAGGATTCGAACCTGCGACAGCCTGATTAACAGTCAGGTGCTCTACCGGCTGAGCTATCGAGGAATATCAACAACATGTATTATTATAGAGAGTGTTGCTCCATTTGTCAACACCTTTTTTTCATCCGGATGCAATTTTTTTTTGCGGACTGACAAAAAGAAAGCCAGAGTGGCTGGCACTCTGGTCTTCAGCAATCAGTCTAAGAAATCCTTGAGCTTACGGCTGCGGCTCGGATGGCGCAGCTTGCGCAGGGCCTTGGCTTCGATCTGGCGGATGCGCTCGCGCGTGACGCCGAAGTTCTGGCCGACTTCCTCAAGTGTGCGCGCGCGGCCATCGTCGAGGCCGAAGCGCAGGCGCAGGACTTTCTCCTCGCGCGGCGTCAGGGTATCGAGGACATCCTCGAGCTGCTCCTTGAGCAGCATGAAGGACGCGGCATCGGCCGGGGCCGGTGCATCCTGGTCCTCGATGAAGTCGCCGAGATGCGAGTCCTCCTCTTCGCCAATCGGCGTCTCGAGAGAGACTGGCTCCTGCGCGATCTTCATGATCTCGCGCACGCGATCGACGCCGATCTCCATCTCCTTCGCGATCTCCTCCGGGGTCGGTTCGCGGCCGAGCTGCTGCAGCAGCTGACGCGAGACGCGGATGAGCTTGTTGATGGTCTCCACCATGTGCACCGGGATGCGGATGGTGCGGGCCTGGTCTGCGATCGCGCGCGTGATGGCCTGACGGATCCACCAGGTCGCATACGTACTGAACTTGTAGCCCTTGTTGTAGTCGAACTTCTCGACCGCCTTGATGAGGCCGAGATTGCCCTCCTGGATAAGGTCGAGGAAGAGCATGCCGCGGCCGACATAGCGCTTCGCGATGCTGACGACGAGGCGCAGGTTGGCCTCAGCCAGGCGTTTCTGCGCCTCTTCATCGCCGGCTTCCATGCGCTTAGCGAGGGCGACTTCTTCCTCTGCTGTCAACAGAGGCACGCGGCCGATTTCCTTGAGGTACATGCGCACCGGGTCGTCGATGCTGACGCCCTCCGGCACGGAGAGGTCAATCTCGACGTCCTCGTCGGATTTATCGATATCCACATCGTCATCGCTGGAATTGTCCTGCGAATCGTCGACGATCTCGATACCACGCTTGCTGAAGGTATCATACATGGTGTCGATTTCATCTGGAGAGAGATCCTGCTTCTGCAGCGCATCGATGAGTTCCCCATACGTCAGGGTACCCCCATTCTTCTTTCCCTTGGCGAGAAGACCCTCCACTATCTCAGAACTGCGGCCCTTGCCGGCAGCTTTTGCTGTCTTTGTTTCAGCCATTCGACTGCCTCCTTTCCACACGTTCCATCCATCTTTTACCAAGTGAGTTACCATTCATCCATTTCATGTTTGATCTTATTTACCTCATTCAATTCTTGCAGGCAGGCCTCATGCTGGCCGTTCTGCGCATATTCATTCGCCTTGCGGCTGTGCTCCGTGTAGAGGGCATTGAGATATGCCTTGCGGAGCACCCGTAGAGAATCATCGTAAGCTTCGGTCTCATCGCGCCCGCCGAGGTCTTCGACGAGCGACCGGGAGAGCTCGGCGGCTGCCTCGTCGCTGAGCGTTGCGGCACTTATATCATCCACGGGGCGTCCTTCCTCTGCGGCTGCCTTGAGAAAGGTCAGGATCTCGCGCTGTGCGGAATCGCGTATGCCCTCGAGCGGCACGATGGTCTCAAGATGCGCGATCACCGCGGCATCCTGCCAGGCCATGCGGATGACGAGCCGGCCGGCCTTCCTAAGGGCTGTATCCGGTTTCGCGACAACCTTGCGGATTGGCTGTCGCACCTGGGCTTCCTCCGCTTCGGGACGGTAGTGGCGGAGCTCCGAACGCACGATGCCCTCGTCGAGCATCAGCGTCTGCGCGAGCCGCCGCTCGTACTCGCTGCGCACGGCCGCCTCGCGGATGCCCGCGAGTACCGGCATCATCTCATGGAGTGCCTTGACCTTGCCGTCGAGCGTGTCGTAATTCGTATGCGAGAGGACGTAGCGCAGGCGGTACTCGACGAGCGGCAGTGCCTTCTCGACGAGCGCCCGGAAGGCATCGGCCCCGTGCTTGCGGATGAACTCATCGGGGTCCTTGCCGTCTGGCACGACAATGACGCGGACGCGGGCCCCCGTATCGCGCACAATGGACAGTGCGCGTATCGTTGCCTTTTGCCCCGCCTCGTCGCTGTCGTAGCAGAAGCAGATCTCCGGTGCGTAGTGCAAGAGCTTCTTCGCATGCTCCGGCGTGAACGCCGTGCCAAGCGATGCGACCACATTGTGCACACCGGCGTCGAACACCGATATCGCATCCATGTAACCCTCGACGACGATGGCCCGGCCCTCCTGCTGGATGGCGCGGTGCGAGCGATCGAGGCCGAAGAGCAGCTTCCTCTTATTGAAGAGGACGGTCTCCGGTGTGTTGAGATACTTCGGTGTCGAATCATCGAGGACGCGGCCGCCGAAGCCGACGACGCGCCCGCGCTCATCCGCAATCGGGATGATCACGCGCCCGCGGAAGCGGTCGTAGAGGCCGCCTCCCTGCTTGCGCTCGGCACAAAGACCGCTTGCCAGCAAAAACTCCTGCTTGATTCCACGCTTGAGAAAAGCCGTGGACAACTTATCCCAGGCAGGCGGTGCGTAGCCGAGCTGAAATTCCTCGATGGTCTCCTGGCGGATGCCGCGCGCGGCGAAGTAGGCCTTGCCCCGCTCGCCCATGCGCGTCATCGTCAGGCAGTTGTGGAAGAAGTCGCGCGCGAGCTCATTGACCTTGCGCAGGTCCTGTATCTCGCGGTCCCGCGCGACTTCCTGCGGGCTCCTCTTGCGCTCGGGCAGCGGGATGCCCAGCTTCTCTGCCTGCAGCTTGATTGCGTCAAAATACGAGATGTTTTCGATAAGCGAAAGAAACTTGAACGCGTTGCCGCCGGCATGACAGCCGAAGCAGTAGAAAAAGCCCTTGTCGGGTAGGACAGAAAAGGATGCGGTCTTCTCCTGATGGAACGGGCAACATCCCCAGTAGCGATTGCCCCGGCGCTTGAGCGGCACGTAGCCCTGCACGATGCGCAGGATATCCGTCTGCTCGCTCACGCGCTCGACGAAGGCCTCCATCGCCTCATTCCGCATTCGTTCCAATTGAACTCCATCCTTCCATCTCTCTGGCCCCCGATGCCGCCTCCAAGCGCGCATCAAAGGGGTACTTTAGTATATTCGCTGCCATCTGCGAAAAACCTTCCTGCGCACTCAAAAAAACGTCTCGAGACACTTGACAAAGCGCTTTGATCGTCTTCTGCGCAGGTTTTTCAGATATATATTCCGCAAAAACTCCCGATTTCCTTTTTCATCCCGAAAATTTTCTCGCACATCGCACACACGGCGGGCACAGGACAGCACAGCAACCGCTTAGCGGCTGTAGCGGATGACGCGCCCGACGGGCGGGATGAAGATCTCGGAGAAGAGCTGGACGGCATAGCTGTCCGTCAGCCCCGCGACGTAGTCCGTCACGATCTGCTCGCGTCCCCAGCGCTCCTCGCGCTGGCAGAACTCCTGCGGCAGCTCCTCAGGATGCTCGAGGAAGTAGGCGTAGAGCTGGCGCAGCATGAAGCCGGCCTGACGGCGCTCGTGCGCGAGCGCATCTGACAGGTAGATGTGCTCGAACATGAAGCTGCGGAAGAGGTCCATGGTCTCACGCACCTCGTCCGACTGGCGGATGTCCGCAAGGTCCGCCGAGCTCTCGATCATGTCGGCCACCATACTCGTGATCATCGAGGAGGTGTCCCGACCGAAGCGCTCGTAGACCGCAGCGGGCAGGTCGCCATCCTTCAGCAGGCCCGCGCGCAGGCTGTCGTCATAGTCGTGCGTGAGGTAGGCGATGCGGTCTGCCGTGCGCACGATGCGCCCTTCGAGTGTCTTCGGCAGATGCGGTCCCGTGTGGTTGACGATGCCATCCTTGACCTCATACGTGAGATTGAGCCCCTTGCCGCCCTTCTCGAGGAATTCCACGACGCGCAGGCTCTGCTCATTGTGGGCGAAATGGCCCGTGAGCTCATCCATGACGGACTCGCCCGCATGCCCGAACGGCGTGTGGCCGACATCATGGCCGAGCGCGATCGCCTCGACGAGGTCTTCGTTGAGGCGCAGGCCACGCGCAATCGTCCTCGAGATCTGCGCGACCTCGAGGCTGTGTGTCATGCGCGTGCGGTAATGGTCACCTGCCATGATGTAGACCTGCGTCTTGTGCTTGAGCCGCCGAAAGGATTTGGAGTGCAGGATACGGTCCCTGTCGCGCTGGAACCTCGTGCGCAGCGCGCACTCCGCATCCTTCCGCTTGCGCCTGGCCTCGCGGCTCTTGGCTGCCTCCGGCGCCAGATACTCATACTCAAGCGCCTCGGTCCGTTCCCGGATATTCAAAGCCATTCCCCCTCTCCTTTCTTCTCTTCTTGTCTCAAAAATCACGCCTATCGCTTGGAGATGGGCGGGCAAGAGATGACAAAAACGCTCTTTTATCATATAATTATATATTACGCGCACAACGCGGAATTTCCTGCCGCCTGCCGCTCTTTTCTTGTGATTTTGCAAAATAGGCATGACAGGAGTAAAATAGAATCAGCGAATCTTAATGAGGTGATCCTGTTGCTTATATTTCGACAACTAGCAAACATCACGCAAGACCTGCCCCGGGCAGTACTGCCGCTCCTGCTGATTTTCTTGATGAGCACGGCAGCCCCCGCCGCGGCAAAGGCCGTCACAGAGCCCACCACTTCTGCCACTTCCGTAACGGATGTCACGGAAGTGCATCCCGTCAGCTCGTTCCTGCAGGACGAACGCCCCGCCATATCGGCGCGCTCCGTGCAGTACGACGAGAAATCTGGCCGCTACATCTGCCACGGCACGGTGAAGATCACCCTCGGCAACCGCCTGATCACAGCCGATGAAGCGCAGATCACGAGCGACCTCAGCACCATCTGGACGCAGGGCTCGGCCCGCCTCATCGACGGCGAGAACATCTTCTGCAGCGAGGCCATCTACGCGCGGCCCCTGGAGGGACAGGCGTTCTTCTTCGGCACGCGCTGCAAGCTCAAGCGCCCCGGTCTCGCCATCGACAGCGACTCCATCGAGTACCGCTGGCAGGATAAGATTGGCGTCTTCGACGGACACGTACTCTACATCGACAGCGACGGCGAGAAAGCCTTCGTCCATGTCGAGTACGACTTCAACAAGAACAAGATTGCCTGACCGGCATTGCATCCCATCCTGTCAAGAGAACAAAAAGAAGGGCCTGACAGCCAGCACCGACTGGCTGTCAGGTCCTTCTTTATTTGTTGCCATGCACTCGCGCGGCCGCTTGCGGCTTATGCGAGGACAATCTTCGTGAAGTCGGCGATGCGGCTGACGAGCTGGTCGATGATCTTGAGCAGGCCAAGGCGGTTGTTCTTGATCTTCTCGTCCTTGTCCATGACCATGACATCGTCGAAGAACGTGTCGATTGGCGCGGCGAGTGCCGCGAGCGCCGTGATGGCCTCGGCATACGACTCCGAGGCGATGTCTGAACCGACAGCAGCGGCGGCCTTCTCGTAAGCGGCGAAGAGATTGCGCTCGGCATCCGTCTGGAAGAGGTCGGCCGAGACTTCAGCAGACGCTGCCTTCTTGGCGAGGTTGGCCACGCGCACGAACGCCTGGACACCAGCAGCTGCATCCGCATCCGTCACATAGTCTGCGACAGCCTTGGCGCGCAGGGCGACGGCATAGATGTCATCGACATCGGCGAGGACCGCGTCGACGACGTCGTAGCGGATGGACTCGAGAACGTTCTTGAGGCGCAGGCGGATGAAGTCTGCCACATCCTGCTGCATCTTCGCGCGGGCCTTCTCATCCTCGATGCCATAGAGGTCCATGGCCTTGGCGACGATGGCGGAAAGGCTCAGGTGGTACTTGGCCTCGATGATCATGTTGACGAGGCCGAGTGCCTGGCGGCGCAGCGCAAACGGGTCCTGGGAGCCCGTCGGGATCTTGCCGAGGCTGAAGGTGCCGACGATCGTGTCAATCTTGTCGGCCAGGCTCACGATGCGGCCTGCCGTCGTCTGCGGCTGGCTGTCACCGGCAAAGCGCGGCTTGTAGTGCTCGTCGATGGCGACGGCGACTTTCTCGCACTCGCCGTCGAGCTTCGCGTACTCGCGGCCCATGATGCCCTGCAGTTCCGTGAACTCCGTGACCATGCCCGTGACGAGGTCGGCCTTCGAGAGGATGGCCGCGCGGCGCGCGTGCTTGTGAGCCTTCTCGTCGGCGCCGATGGCATCGGCGATGAAATCGGCAAGCTTCTCAAGGCGCTCCGTCTTCTCGTACATCGTGCCGAGGCCCTGCTGGAAGACGACCGTCTTGAGCTTCTCGCGGTGCTCCTCGAGGCTCTTCTTGCGGTCTTCATCGAAGAAGAACTGCGCATCGGCGAGGCGGGCGCGCAGGACGCGCTCATTGCCGTGCTGGACCGTCTCGAGGTATTCCTTGCCGCCGTTGCGAACCGTGATGAAGAGCGGCAGCAGCTTGCCCTCGGCCATCTTGACCGGGAAGTAGCGCTGATGGTCGCGCATCGGCGTGATGACGGCCTCCGGCGGCAGCTGTAGGTACTTCTCCTCGAACTTGCCGCAGAGCGCCGTCGGGTACTCGACGAGGTAGAGGACCTCTTCTAAGAGGTCTTCCGTGATCTCAGCCTGGCCGCCGTTCGCCTTGGCGACGGCCTCGATCTGCTCGCGGATCATCTGCTTGCGCTTGTCCTGGTCGACGATGATGAAGTTCTCCTCGCAGGCCTTCTCGTAGCTATTCGCATCGGCGATCTCGAAATCGCCCTGCGAGAGGAAGCGGTGGCCGCGCGACGTGCGGCCCGACTTGACGTTCGCGAGCTCGAACGGGATGACATCGGCTCCGTAGAGCGCGACGAACCAGCGGATCGGGCGGATGAACTTGAAGTCGAGGTCGCCCCAGCGCATGTTGTTCGGGAACGAGAGGCCGCAGACGAGCTCCGACAGCAGCGTCTCGAGGATCTTGGCCGTCGGCTGGCCTTCCTCGTGGACTTCAGCGTAGACGTAGCCGTCCTTGACGACGAGGTCTTTCGGGTCGACGTGCTGGCCGCGCGCAAAGCCCTGCGCCGCCTTCGTCGGGTTGCCCTCAGCGTCGAAAGCGATCTTGACGGACGGGCCACGATTCTCGCTCGCGACATCTTCCTGCTTCTCCGCAAGGCCCTCGACGAGAAGCGCCGTGCGGCGCGGCGTGCCGAGCGTGCGGACTGCCTTGAAGGCGATGCGGTTCTCCTTGAATGCCTTCTCGGCATTCTCCTTGAGCTGGGCGAGTGTGCCCGGCATTACGTGGGCCGGAACTTCTTCCGTGCCGATTTCAAATAACAGATCCTTAGCCATGCTCACTTCTCCCCTCTGTGGAGCATCGGATAGCCGAGCTCCTCACGCTGTTTCAGATAACACTCGGCGCAGAGACGCGCGAGCTTTCTTACGCGGCCGATGAAGGCAGCGCGCTGCGAGACCGAGATGGCGCCGCGTGCATCGAGCAGGTTGAACGTATGCGAGCACTTGAGCACGTAGTCGTAGGCCGGATGGACATAGCCCTTGTCGATGACGCGCACGGCCTCTTTCTCGTACTTGTCGAACAGGTCGAAGAGCAGCGCCTCATCCGAGAGGTCGAAGGCGTAGACCGACTGCTCGTACTCATTCTGGTGGAAGACATCGCCGTACGTGTAATCGTCCGTCCACTGGATGTCGTAGACGTTCTCGACGCCCTGGATGTACATCGCGAGGCGCTCGAGGCCATACGTGATTTCCGAGGCGACCGGCTTGATGTCCTGACTGCCGACCTGCTGGAAATACGTGAACTGCGTGATCTCCATGCCGTCGAGCCAGACTTCCCAGCCGAGGCCCCAGGCGCCGAGCGTCGGCGACTCCCAGTTGTCCTCGACAAAGCGGATGTCGTGCTGCTTCGGGTCGATGCCGAGGCGCTCGAGGCTCTCTAAGTAGAGCTCCTGGATGTTGTCCGGCGACGGTTTCATGATGACCTGGAACTGGTGGTGCTGGTAGAGGCGGTTCGGGTTATCGCCGTAGCGGCCATCGGCCGGGCGGCGCGACGGCTCGACATAGGCGACGTGCCAGGGCTCCGGGCCAAGCACGCGCAGGAAGGTCGACGGATTCATCGTGCCCGCGCCCTTCTCGACATCATACGGTTCTGCCAGGATGCAGCCCTGTTCCGACCAGAATTTCTGCAGGGCCAGGATGATTTCCTGAAATTTCATGGGAACAACTCCTTTTCACCATTGTCTATTGCCACAGGAACAAATAAAAATCTCGTTCCTGCAACGTAACGTTACAGGGACGAGACTTGTCTTCAAGTACCGCGGTTCCACCCTGATTGACTTCCGAAAGGAAAGCCCGCTCAAATTATGGGATTATGCTCCGAAGCGCCTTTCATCTCATTTCATGTTCACATTCATGATCATGGGCGGCCTCGCACCATCGCCGCCTCGCTGCAGGATGAGATTACTCTTCTTCCTCATTGCTACCTACGAGTCTAGCAAAAGTCACGTGACTTGTCAACCAGGTCCGCACCTCAGTTCTTCTGCCACATGATGATCAGCGGCTTGCCGTACTCCTTCTTGAACTGCTTGCAGTACGACTTCATCTCGAACTCAGCTGCGCTGTGGTCCTCGCCCTTCTTGCCGCGCAGCGAGAGCACGACGGCCTCCTCGTCGTCGGCGACGTCGATCTTGTGCACGACGCCCTCGTACGTCACATCGGCCGCCTCAGCGAGGGCCAGTAGCAGCGCGAGCTGGCGGACCTTCTTCCAGTCGGCCTGCGTCAGCATCATCGCATAGCGGTAGGCGCGCATGATCTTGTTGCTGATGCCGTGGTGGAAGCCCGCGATGAACGCAGCCTTGAGCTGCTCGAGCTGGCGCATGCCGTAGAGCGGCGCATGCGCGATGATGAAGGCCGAATGGCGCGCATGATCGTAGTAGTTGACGACCTTGCCTGAGTCGTGCAGCCAGGCCGCGACCTCCAGGAGGCTGCGGTCGCGCCGCGTCGCGCCATGTGAGCGCTTGAGCTGGTCAAAGAGGCTCAGCGCGAGGTTGCGCACGCGCTCGAGGTGCTCCATGCGGTGGTCGGCGCTCAAGAGGTAGTTGTGCACGCTCTCCCGCAGCACGTTCGGCACGATGGGTCCCTTCTCGGCCTTCTCGCCGTAGCCGTACTTCTCGCCGTAGTACTCGAAGAAGACGCCGTCGCGCAGGCCGCAGCCCGAGACGATGATGTTCTGGCCGCCCGTGAACTGCATGAGTGTGTTGATGATGATGCCGCCCGCCACGATGAGGTCGGCGCGCTCCGACGAGAGCCCCTTCATACGCTTGCGGCTCGAGAGGTTCGACTTGACGATGCTCGTGTACATCTCCTCGAAGCGGCGGCGCGGGATGATGTAGTTGTGGATGCGTGAAAGCTGGTAGTTCGTCTGGGCCTGGTCCATCTTGGCGAGGTTTCGGACCGTGCCGCCGACGCCGATGACGGGCAGATTGAGCCCCTCGGCCCACGGGATCATCTCCTCGTACTTCTCGCGCACGAAGTCACAGCAGCGCTCGACGGCCGCGCCCGTCACCTTGTCGGCGAGGTTGAAGGCATCCGTCACCGTCACGGCGCCGATCGGCACGGAGACCGACTCGACAATCTTGCGGTCACGCACGAGCGAGACCTCGATGGAAGCGCCGCCGAGGTCGAACTGCAGGTAGTTGCGCTCGTCGATGGTGTTGACGACGCCGAGGTAGCCGAGGTACGCCTCGCGCTCGCCCGAGATGACCTCGATGTCGATGCCCGTCTCCTGCTTGATGCGCGCGATGAATGCCTCGCCATCCACAGCATTGCGCGCCGCCGCCGTCGCGACCGCGATGCACTTCGTGACCTGCAGGACCTCCATCATGTGCTTGTAGACATGGAGGCAGGCCATGGCGCGCTCCACACCCTCCGGATTGAGCCTGCCCGTCTCCGACATGCCGCGGCCGAGACGGATGGCCTCCTTCTGCTGGTACTCGAGACGGTAGGACTTGTTGTCGGCCACCTGTATGACGATGAAGCGGATCGAATTCGACCCCATATCAATGATTGCCACTCTCTCCATAAACGAACGCTCCCTTACTCTGTATTGCAGTCTATCATTCTTTCGCGATTCCTGCACTTTCTTCCAGTATATCAATTCAGGCGCGATGCTTCAAGACAATTCAAAATTTCCGTTAGATGCTGTATAATATAGGGTATTAACAAAAAATTTACGAAATAGCAACGCAGTCCTGCTGCTTGCTCCCTATAATAAGAAACAGGCTCATCTGCCCAGAGCCTCTCCCATTCCAGAAAGGATGTTATGGCATGAAGAAAACATCGACATTCGGCATCATCCACATTGGCTCCATCCACACGAGCATGGCCATTGTGAAATATCATTCTCCGACACAGATTGAGGTCATCGATTCCGCCAATAAAGAGCTGCCGCTCGGCGAGGAGGTCTTCCGCACGCACCGCCTCTCCTTCGCGTCCATCCATGCGCTCAGCACCATCCTGCAGGGCTTCCGGCAGCTCCTCTTAGACTACCGCGTCTCCGAGGTCTACCCGATTGCCACGACCGTCGTGCGCGAGGCGGAGAATCGCCTCGGCATCCTCGACCTCCTCTACATGCGCACGGGCTTCCGCTTCCACGTCGCCGACATGACGGAGGAAGTCTACTACAAGTTCTTCGCGCTACACCACTTCCTCAAAAAGAATGAGCAGGTCGGCACGAAGCCGACGCTGCTGCTCGACGTCACATCGGGCGGCCTCGGCTTCACGGGCTGGCAGGACAGCACGCTGCTCTTCCAGACGAACGTCACCGGCGGGCGCCTCAGCGTCCTCGAGCACTTCACCGAGGAAGAGCGCGTCAGTGTCATGTTCCCGTCGGCCGTGCGCGATTACCTGCACGCCTCGCTCTCCTCGCTCTGGCCCCGCATCGAGCATGCGGACATCCACACACTCGTGCTCACGGGCTTCGAGGCGCGCATCCTCGTCTCGCATCTGGAAAAAGGCAAGACCAGCTATCCTGCCGTCATCGCGCCAGAGGAGTTCCTGCAGATCACCGAATCTCTGATGCCGCTGACGACGCATAAGCTCATGCAGGTCTTCGAGATCAGCGAGCGCCGGGCCCAGCTGCTGCTGCCGACGCTGCTGCTCTACGAAGAAGTCGTGCGCACGCTCAACATCGACACGATCCTCGTCATGAACACGACCTTCCTCTACGGCTACGCCGCCTGGTGCGGCGCACAGCGCATCAGCCCGAGCGCCATCTCCGAGCAGGCCGACCTGCTGCTCGACCTCGCGCGCAGCACGGCCATGCGCTACAACTGCAACCTGCCGCACATCAGCCGCATCGACGAGTACGCGACGAAGCTCTTCGATGGACTGCGCCGCATACACGGCCTCTCGACGCGCCACCGCCTGCTGCTGCGCATGAGCGCACTGCTGCACGAGACGGGCAAGTTCGTCAACCTGCGCAACTACCCGCTGCACTCCTGGCAGATCATCATGGGCACGGACATCTTCGGCATCACAGACGCCGAGAAGGAAGTCATCGCCTGCATCAGCTACTACTACCACCGCGACAACCCCGGCAAGAAGGACGTGCATTACCAGCGCCTGACGCAGGAACAGAAGATCATCGCCGACAAGTGCTGCGCGATCCTGCGCCTTGCCGACGCCCTTGACCAGGGCCACAGCGGCCGCATCCAGGACCTTTCCGTGCGCCTCGTCAAGGAAAAACTCTACGTCAACTACACGTCAGAATACGATATCTCGCTGATTCGCTGGAGCTTCACGCATGCCTCGACGCTGTTCCGCGAGATCTTCGGCATCGAGCCCGTCTTAAGGAGGAAATGAACATGGACTTCAATGACCGTCAATACTACCTGAATCGCGAGTGCACCTGGCTGAGCTTCAACCAGCGCGTACTGCGCGAATCCACCTGCGAGGACAATCCCCTGCTCGAGCGCCTGCGCTTCATCGCCATCAGCTGCTCCAACCTCGACGAGTTCTTCATGATCCGCGTCGCCGGCCTCAAGCATCTCATCGAGAGCGGCGTCCACCATCACGACATCAGCGGCCTGACGCCGCAGGGTCAGATGGACGCCGTCAGCCGCATCGCGCACGACCAGATGCGCGACATCGACCGCTGCCTCAAGGCGACGCTCGCGGAGCTCACGACGCACGGCATCCACTTCGTCCGGCCCGAAGACCTCGACGCCAAGCAGGAGCTCTGGCTGACCGAATTCTTCGAGCGCGAGATCTATCCGGTCGTCACGCCGATGGGCATCGACCCCTCGCACCCCTTCCCGTTCCTGACGAGCAAGAGCCTCAACCTCGCCGTCCACCTCAAGCGCCCCGAGGACAAGGAAATCCGCCTCGCCATCCTGCCGGTGCCGGTCTCCGTTCTCGGCCGCCTCATCAAGGTGCCAGAGCTCCAGCACTACCTCTACCTCGAAGACATCCTGAGCTACTTCGCCGAGCGCTTCTTCACGGGCTATGAGATCCTCGAGACGACGCCGTTCCGCGTCACGCGCGATGCCGACCTCGACATCCGCGAGGACGTCGACGACCTGCTCCTCGAGGTCGAGAAATCCCTCGAAAAGCGCCGCAAGGGCGCTGCGGTGCGCCTTGAGATTGCCAAGGCCGCCTCCAAGGAGACGCGCAAGACTCTCCAGAAGGAGCTCGAGCTCGACGACCTCGACATCTACACGATCGACGGTCCGCTCGGCGCCGCCTTCTTCTCTTCGTTCGCCAACATCAAGGGCTACGATGAACTGCGCTACGAGCCCTTCGTGCCGCAGCCGTCGATTGAGCTCGCCGCACGCAAGACGAAGGACATCTGGAAGGCCATCCGCGAGAAGGATGTGCTCGTCCACCATCCGTACGAGACATTCGCAACGGTCGAGAACTTCATCCGCACGGCGGCCGACGACGAGGCCGTGCTGGCCATCAAGCAGACGCTCTACCGCGTCTCGAGCAAATCGCCGATCATCTCGGCCCTCGCCGATGCCGCGCGCAACGGCAAGCAGGTCACCGTGCTCATGGAAGTCAAGGCGCGCTTCGATGAGGAGAACAACATCATCATGGCCCGCCGCCTCGAGGAAGCCGGCTGCCACGTCATCTACGGCATCCTCGGCCTCAAGACCCACTCCAAGATCACGATGGTCGTGCGCCGTGAGGAAGACGGCATCCGCCGCTACTGCCATCTCGCTACGGGCAACTACAACGGCTCGACGGCCAAGATCTACACCGATATCGGCCTGATGACCGCCGACAACGAGATTGGCGTCGACGGCTCCCGCTTCTTCAACTTCCTCTCCGGCTTCTCCGATCCGCCGGCCTGGAACAAGCTCATCGTCGCACCGCTCAACCTGCGCGAGACGATCATGGCCGAAATCGATCAGGAAATCGAGCACGCGAAGCGCGGCGAGCACGCCTACATCGCCGCCAAGATGAACTCCCTGCTTGACCGCCTGATCATCGCCAAGCTCTACGAGGCATCGGCAGCCGGCGTCAAGATCGACCTGATTGTCCGCGGCATCTGCGTCCTGCGCCCGGGCCTGCCGGAGATCAGCGAGAACATCCACGTCCGCAGCATCGTCGGCCGCTTCCTCGAGCACAGCCGCATCCTCTACTGCTACAACGGCGGCCGCGAAGACGTCTTCATCTCGTCGGCCGACTGGATGCCGCGCAACCTCAACAACCGTGTCGAGCTCATGATCCCAATCCGCGAGCAGGACCACAAGAACCGCCTGCACGCCATCCTGCAGACGTACCTCAAGGACAACACGAAGGCATACCTCATGCGCTCCGACGGCTCGTACGTCCGCGCATCGTGCCGCAAGGGCATGACGCCGATTGGCGCCCAGAAGACCTTCATGGAGACGGCCCTCTCAGGCAAGACGCTCGGCTGAGCTGCTACGACTCCACCAAAAAACGCTCACATCCCAAAAGATGTGAGCGTTTTTTTCTGTATACAAGTGATTCATGAGCCCGTCATGCTGAGCTGCTGGATAAAGGCCAGCGATTTGAGCGGTCGGCCTAAGAGGTCCTGCAGGTAGGCGAGCAGCAGCTGCTCCGCTGCGATAAGCTTGGCCGAGGAAAGACGCAGCTCTCCGCGCTGCCAGTCAAAGTCGCGCAAGCCGACGATGAAGTGGCGCAGTTCCTCGGGGAATGCCTTGGCGTCCGGCGTCGCGCAGTCCCTGCAGAGCACGCCGCCTTCGTGCATGGAGAACGCGGCATCCCCTTCGATCTTCCTGCCGCAGTGGACGCAGTTCTCATAGCGAAGCTGCAGGCCCGTGAACTCCATGAGCTGGTAGACGGCCGCCACGGCTGTGACACGCGGATTGCGGCGCTCGAAGGCATCGAGGATGTCTAAGAGCGCGGCAAACATCCGCGGCTCCGGCTGGCCCTCTGGCAGGAACTCGCGCAGGAACTCGGCGACGAAACTGCCGTAGGCCATCGCTGTGAGGTCTTCGCTGAGCTTCCTGTAGTGGCGGCGCAGCAGGCACTGGCGCACGGTGTCGACACGCCTGCCCTCTGAGAGCTGCAGGTCGAGGTACGAGAACATCTGCATGCCGCCGGCCAGCGGGCTCCTCGGCCTGCGGCAGCCGAAGGCAGCCGCGCGCACGAGGCCCCGCTCCTTCGTGAAGAAGGTCATCATCTTATCGGCATCGCCCCAGTTCTTCGAGCCGAGCACGACGGCTTCCGTCTGATAGAGTGCCATCGGTCAGCCCTTCTTCTGTTTGGCGAGCTCGGCCGCCTCCGCCGAGAGATTCGACTGCGGATCTGCCTCGTTTGCCAGCCGTCTCGGCATGACGGCGCCTGCCGTCAGCATGTACTGCAGGGCCGACTCGCTGCTGATGTCGAGATAGATGACATCCTGCTTGCGCACGAAGAGATTCGTGCCCGAGGTCATGTTGAGGCTCCAGGGCACGAAGACGCAGACGTAGTCGTCGCCAAGCTTCTCCTTGAGCACCGGCGGCACGTCGGCCATGATGAAGCCCAGCGCTTTCGACTGGTGGAACGGCACGAGCACGACGTGGTCGAACATGTTGTTCGACTCGAAGACAGCCGTCGAGAGGTGCTTGACGCTGTTGTAGATGAACTTGACGACGGGAATCTTGCCGAGCAGGACCTCGCCATAATGGATCATCCGCCGCATGATCCAATACGACGAGATCCAGCCGACGAAGTAGATGCCGAGCACCACCGTGATGATGCCGAGCCCCGGGAAGTAGAACGGCAGATGCTTGCCGAGCACGCCCTCCGTGAAGTGCAGCACCTCGCTGACGACGAGCAGCGTGATAACGATGGGCACGAGCAGGATCAGGCCGTTGACGAAGCGGCGCGAGATGCGCTTAGAGAGGCGGCTCTTATGCTCCTCTGACATTACGATTCCACCCCGAAGCCGAAATTGTGGAGCACGCCTTCACGGTTGCGCCAATCCTTCTTGACCTTGACCCAGAGGTCGAGGAAGACGCGCGAGCCGAGCAGGGCTTCGATATCCTTGCGCGCGAGGGCGCCGATTTCCTTGAGCATCGCGCCCTTGGCACCGATGATGATGCCCTTCTGCGAGTCGCGCTCGACGTAGATGGTCGCGCGGATGTAGACATCGCCGTTCGGGCGCGTCGTCATCTCATCCGTCTCGACGGCCACCGCATGCGGCACCTCGTCGCGCGTGAGCTGCAGGACCTTCTCGCGGATGAGTTCCGCGACGATCAGGCGCTCCGGCTGGTCCGTGACCATGTCCTCCGGATAGTACTGCGGTCCTTCCGGCAGATACTTCTTGACTTCCGTCAGCAGGGAGTCGAGATTTATCTCCGCCTTGGCCGAGATCGGCACGACGCCGACGAACGGGTACTTGTCCGCATAGCGCGAGATGATCGGCAACACCTGCTCCTTCTCGATGAGGTCGAGCTTGTTGACGACGAGGATGACCGGCTTGCTCGTCGCCTGCAGGCGCTCGAGGATGTAGTACTCGCCCGGACCCATCTTCTCGGTCGCATCGACGACGAAGAGGATGGCGTCGACTTCCTTCAAGGTGCCCTCTGCCGCCTTGACCATGTACTCGCCGAGCTTGTGCTTCGGCTTGTGGATGCCCGGCGTGTCGAGGAAGACGATCTGGGCATCCGGCTCCGTCAGGATGCAGAGGATGCGGTTCTGCGTGGTCTGCGGCTTGTCGCTCATGATGGCGATCTTCTGGCCGATCAGCGTGTTGATGAGCGTCGACTTGCCGACGTTCGGGCGGCCGATGACGGCGATGAAGCCCGATTTATGTTTTGGCTGCTTTGCGTTCTGTTCCATATCTTCACTTCTCTTTCTGTCTTGCTTTTCTCATATGCTGTGTTATGCTGTGTCAATCTTGCGTCATTCGCGCGGGATGCCGAGCTTCTCCATGACGAAGCGCTGCTCCTGCTCCATCTCGAGGCGCTCCTCCTCCTCCATGTGGTCGTAGCCCAGGAGATGCAGCATGCCGTGCACCGTCAGGAAGGCCATCTCGCGCTTGACGCTGTGGCCGAAGTCCTTGGCCTGCTCCTCCGCGCGCTCCACCGAGATGACGAGATCGCCGAGCACATTGATGTCGGCACCGCCCGTGACCTCCGGTTCCTCGCTCTCATTGAGCGCGAAGGAGAGCACGTCCGTCGGGCGGTCGATGCCGCGGTACTGGCGGTTGAGCTCATGGATGTAGTCGTTGTTGGTCAGCGTGATGCTGACCTCGCCGTTCTCGACGCCGTAGAGCTCGCCGACCTTCTGGGCCGCGGCCGTCACATTCGCGACGTACTCCTGCGGCACCTCAAGGTCTTCTGGATAATTGCTGATGATGACATTCACTTGGCGCGCGCCTCCCGTTCCTTGTCTCGCTGCTCCTTCTCTTTCTTCTTTTTCTCTTCCCAGGCTCCGTACGCCTCGACGATGCGCGTGACGACATCGTGGCGGATAACATCGACCGGCGCCATGCGCACGAGACCGATGCCCTTGACGTCCTTGAGGACCTGGCTGGCCTCGCGCAGGCCCGAAGCGACGCCGCGCGGCAGGTCGACCTGCCCGAGGTCGCCGGTGACGACCATGCGCGAGCCGAAGCCCAGGCGCGTCAGGAACATCTTCATCTGCTTGTCCGTCGTGTTCTGCGCCTCATCGAGGATGACGAAGGCGTCCTCGAGCGTACGGCCGCGCATGTAGGCGAGCGGCGCGATCTCGATGATGCCCTTGGCCATGAGCTTCTGGTAGCTGTCCTGGCCGAGGATGTCCTGCAAGGCATCGTAGAGTGGGCGCAGATAGGGGTCGACCTTGTCCTGCAGGTCGCCCGGCAGGAAGCCGAGGCGCTCGCCCGCCTCGACGGCAGGGCGCGTCAGGATGATGCGGCGCACTTCTTTGTTGCGCAGGGCGGCGACGGCCATGACGACGGCCAGGTACGTCTTGCCCGTGCCCGCCGGGCCGATGCCGAACGTGATGGAATTATGGCGGATCGTGTCGAGATAGAGGCGCTGTCCGAGCGTCTTCGGGCGCACGTGGCGGCCCCTAGAGGTCACGAGGATGGTGTCGCCGAACAGCGTATGCAACGCCTCGCCCTTGCCGCCGCGCACGAGCCCGATGCCGTAGCGGACCTCGTGCATCGTGATCGTCGTGCCCTGGCGGTAGAGATACTGGAGCTCCTCGACGAGCGTTGCCGCCATCTTGACCTCAGCGGCCTCGCCGAGGATCTCGAGCTGCTCGCCGCGGCTGATGAACTGGCAGTCAAAATTCTCGCGCAGCACCTGCAGGAACTCGTCCCGGTCCCCGAGCAGCGCGTACGCTTCTTTATGGTCTTCAAAGACAATCTGTCTTTCCAATGCCTGCTGCAAAGAAATACTTCACCTGCTTCTTTCTACTATATAGAGATAGAATTTCCGATATAGCTTCATTGTACAACACCTAGATGATTTGTCAATGAAATCCATCGTTTCGTAAATCTCTACAGCGCTTCAGGTTGACGGTAAACCAATAAAGACGTATAATGTTGACCATAATCATCCAGTCTCTCCTGACGCATCATACGAATCGAGGTCTTATCATGTCGGAAACAAGCTGTCTGTCACTGGCCAAGAAAATCATTGCGGGCTACCGCATCAAGCGCGGGGATGACCTCTCGCTGTTCCTCAAGGCGCCGCTCGCCGAGCTGCAGGAGGGCGCCCGCCTGCTGCAGGACCACTTCTGCGGCAAACACGTCGACTTCTGCACGATCATCAACGGGCGCAGCGGCCGCTGCGGCGAGAACTGCAAGTACTGCGCGCAGGCGGCCTGCCACCACACGGGCATCGAGGAGTATGGCTTCCTGCCAAAAGAGACAATCCTCGCACACGCGCGCGCCAATGAGGCGGCCGGCGCCAACCGCTTCGCCATCGTGACCTCGGGCCGCGCGCTTGCGGGCCGCGACTTCGACCGGGCCATCGAGGCCTACGAGGCCATGCGCGCGGCCTGCCACATCGACCTCTGCGCCTCGCACGGCCTGCTGACGCGCGCACAGCTGCGCCGCCTGCGCGCAGCCGGCGTCACGAGCTACCACCACAACATCGAGACGAGCCGCCGCTTCTTCCCGCAGATCTGCACGTCACACACCTACGACGACCGCATCCGGACCATCAAGATGGCACAGGAAGAGGGCTTCTGCGTCTGCTCGGGCGGCATCATCGGCATGGGCGAGACCTGGGAGGACCGCCTCAACATGGCCATTTCCCTCGCGGAGCTCGGCATCGAGTCCATCCCCATCAACGCGCTCATGCCGATTCCCGGCACGGGCATGGAAGGACGCCCGCAGCTGCCAGCCGCTGACATCCTGCGCACGATTGCCTTCTTCCGCTACATCAATCCGACAGCCAACATCCGCCTGGCCGCGGGCCGCAAGCTGCTGCCCGAGAACGGCGCCACGGCGCTTCGGGCCGGTGCCTCCGCCTCGATCACGGGCAACATGCTCACGACGTCCGGCACGACGATCAAGGAGGACATGGCGATGATCGCAGCGCTCGGCCTGACGAACCGCGAAGAAGACTGCCAGGCTGTCACGGGGACATGCGGCGCACGCTGATACAACTGCATAAAAAGCAGCACGAAAAAAGAGGAAGGATCCGCTCAGGAATCCTTCCTCTTTCTTTATGCTCCGATGCACACAGCCTCAAACTTCAGGCTTCACTTCAGCCCTCAGTTCTCAGTCTTCAGTCTTCATGGAATTCCGCCTTCCAGAGACCGTGGAGGTTGCAGTAAGCGAACGCAGCGACGGGTTTATCGCTGCCCGCCAGCATGAATACTGCCTCCGGCGCATCGCCCGGTTTGAGGTGCTTGATCTGCGCGCCGTTCTCTGTCTCGAGGTGAATCCACTCGATGAAGTGCTCCGGCAGCATCGGATGCGCGACCGTGCCGACCTGGACCGTCACTTCGCCGCCCTCGCGGTCCAGCGTGATGACCGGCACATGCTTCTCAGCAGCCGCATCGACCGTATTGGGGATGAGCTCCGTCATCGGCTGGCCGCAGCAGCTCAGCGGGCCGCCAGCGTCCTTGATGAGCCCGACGATGTTCCCACATTTCTCACATCTGAAAAAACGCTTTGCCATAAAAATACCTCCCCTAATGACTCGATCTTACACAGACTTGCATCATGTCTTACATCTTCATTGTAGCGAATCCAAACGCATGTTGCAAGGTCAATCACTTGCGGTGCGCATTGAATTTCTCGATCATCTTGAACGGCTTGTACGATTCCTTGGCTTTGCGCAGCCCTTCATGGCCCATGTCCTCCTCGCGATTAATGTAGGTCATCGCGCTCCAGGCGTGCTCGACAAAGCCCTGGTTGATGGCAGGGTAAGCGCCGCGGATATTCGGGTCGGCCTTCTCGACGTGGATGACGGCCGTGTCGGCATTGAGCGCCTCACCGAACGTGAAGGCGATGATGCGGTCGTCGAGGCGGATGGCGCCGCCCTTGAGGTTGAAGTAGTCGAAGTCGTTGAAGATCTCCATGATGGCCTTGCGCTCCCAGCCGATGAAGGGGTCGTCCGGCTCATCCTGGATGCGCAGCTTGTACCAGTTGTTGAGCTCGATCTTGCAGGCCGTGATGATGTCCTCGGTGATGGGCATGTACTCCGCCTGGGGGTACATCTTACGGAAGGCATTGAGATGGTTCTTCTTGGAGTGGAGCTTGCGGCCCGAGAGGCTGATGAGCTTCTCCGCCTCGTAGACGTAGTCCCAGTTGTCGCGGTCGTCTTCGATCTCGAAATCCGCACCGTCGTACTGCCCGAGGAACTCCGCATAGGCCTTCTCGATGCCCGTGAAGACGAGCGGACGGCCCTGCTGCTCGAAGTAAGCGATGATGGCCGCCGTTGCCTCCGGCCACTTCTCTTCTTCACAGAATGGCTGGATGGCCATGAGCTCCCCTTCCCACTCGCACGTCATGTAGAGCACACCGTCATCTTCTGCCCACTTTACATGGTACGGCTCGCGCCACATGAAGAAGTTCGTGAAATTGAAATGGGAATTCTCGTAGTAGCCGCTGGAAAAATGACGGTCCAGCACCGGCTTGTCTTCTTTCTTTAAATCCTGGAAATTGATGGTTCTCATCCTCCCGATACGCGCCTTACAGGGACCCACACGAGACAGACGCCAGACGCGCCAAGTGTCTGTCACGTATACTCTTACAGCTATACATTATAGCAACCTTGTCAATGGAAGTTTGTGACTGGCTCACGCCTTCCCGATCTTTTCGATCTTTTCCATGTCGCGCGCGGACTCCGCCCTGCGCGCAACTTCCTCAAGGTCTGCCCCGCTCGCCGCAGCGAGAGCCGCGAGCACGGCGCCTTCAGCAATCGGGCAGTCCACGAGGCGCACGGCCTCATCACGGCACTCCTCGACAGCGAGCTCGGCCGTCATGATGGCTGAGCCCATGTCCATGAGCACGACAGCACCGTCCGCACCGCAGACATCCTCGATTGCGACCTTGACGCGTTCGAAGCTCGTGCCGAGCAGCTCCTCATCGAGGCCGCCCGCCGCTTCGATGTGCACATCGTTCGCCATCATCTCTGCCAATTCCTTAACGCCTTCTGCCAGTTTCTGGCTGTGTGAAACGATTACGATACCAACCAAAGTGATACCCCCCTGATATAAGAATGCGGCCAGTAGCCACTGACCGCATTCGTCAACTATTCTTTTATTTTATCACGCCAGCGGTGCATCGTCTACTTATTTGTAGTAGCGGACACCGGCCTCGAAGAGTTGCTGGTCCTTGTTGCCCGGGACGTTCTTCGCGACCGAGGCGCCGATGCGCTCGGAGTGGCCCATCTTGCCGAGAACGCGGCCATCCGGGCTCGTGATGCCCTCGATGGCGTCGACCGAGCCGTTCGGGTTGAAGGCGATGTCGAGCGACGGGTTGCCGGCTGCATCGACATACTGCGTCGCGATCTGGCCGTTCTGCTGGAGCTTCTTGACCGTCTCGGCATCCGCCACGAAGCGGCCCTCGCCGTGCGAGATGGCGATCGTGTGGACGTCGCCGACCTTGACGTTGTTGAACCACGGCGAGAGGTTCGAGATGACGCGCGTCTCGACCATGCACGAGGCATGGCGGCCGATCGTGTTGTGCGTCAGCGTCGGCGAGTTCTCCGAGAGGTCGCGGATCTCACCGTACGGCACGAGTCCGAGCTTAATGAGCGCCTGGAAGCCGTTGCAGATGCCGATCATCAGGCCGTCGCGCTTCTGCAGGAGCTCCATGACCTCCTCCTTGATGCGCGGGTTGCGGAACATCGCCGCGATGAACTTGCCGGAGCCGTCCGGCTCATCGCCGCCGGAGAAGCCGCCCGGCAGCATGATGATCTGCGAGCGTTTGATGCCAGCGACGAGCGCGTCTACCGTCTCCTCGACAGCCGTCGGCGTCAGGTTGCGCACGACGATCGTCTCTGCCGTCGCACCGGCGCGCTCCCAAGCGCGCGCCGAATCGTACTCGCAGTTCGTGCCCGGGAAGACCGGGATGATGACATGCGGGCGCGCAATGTGTACCGTCGGCTGGATGCCGTTGCCCTTCGTGTACGGCACGTACGTCGCCGTGCCGCTGACCTTCTTCGTCTTCGTCGGGAAGATCTTCTCGAGCGGCGTCGTGTAGGCCTGCTCCGCCTCAGCAATGCGGATGACAGCGCCGTTCACGCGGATCTCCTGCTCAGCCGTCGTCTGACCGAGCTCATAGACGCCCGTGTCCGCAAGCGCAGCTGCGACATCGACATCGTCCGCGAGCTCGAGCAGGATCGTGCCGTAGTCGGCGCAGAAGAGTTCCTCTGCCGTCATGTCCTTCGTAAAGGCGAAGCCGATGCCATTGCCCAGCGTCATCTTCGTGACGGCAGCTGCGATGCCGCCGACGCCAATGCTCTGCGCCGCGCGGACTTTGCCCGCCGCCGTGAGCTGGCGGATTTTCTCGAAGTTCGCGCGCAGTTTCGGGAAGACCGGCAGGTCCTGCGCGTCCTTCTCAGCAGGCACGATGTAGACGCGGCTGCCCGCCTGCTTGAACTCCGGCGAGACGGCTGCATCAGCCTTCATGACGTCGACCGCGAATGCTGCGAGCGTCGGCGGTACGTGGATGTGCTCGAACGTGCCGGACATCGAGTCCTTGCCGCCGATGGCCGGGATGCCGAGCTCATGCTGTGCCCAGAGCGCACCGATGAGGGCGGCGAACGGGTTGCCCCACTTCGCCGGGTCCTTGCCGAGGCTCTCGAAGTACTCCTGGAACGTCAGGCGGATCTTCGCGGCATCGCCACCGAGTGCGGCCATCTTGGCTGCCGCCTCTACGACCGAGTAGAGGGCGCCGTGGAACGGGCTCCACTCCGTGAAGGCCGGGTTGAGGCCGAACGTCATGGCCGTGGCCGTCGTCGTCTCTGCGCCGAGTACCGGCAGCTTGGCGACCATGCCCTCAGCCGGCGTCAGCTGCGTCTTGCCGCCGAACGGCATGAGCACCGTGTTGCCGCCGATCGTCGAGTCGAAGCGCTCGGCAAGACCTTTCTGGCTGCAGACATTGAGGTCCTGGAGATTCGTGAGCCATGCCTTCTGGAGGTCTTCACCGCAGGCCTTGACGGCTGCCGGGATTTCTGCGAGGTAGCGCTTTGCCGTATCCGGCTGGGCGATGACGGCCGTGACATGCTGGCGCACGCCGTTCGTGTCGAGGAACGCGCGGTTCATCTGGACGATCTCGTTGCCGCGCCACTTCATGATCAGGCGCGGCTGCTCCGTGACGACGGCTACCGGCGTCGCCTCGAGGTTCTCATCATCCGAGAACTTCTGGAAAGCCTCGACATCCTTCGGGTCGAGCACGACAGCCATGCGCTCCTGCGATTCGGAGATGGCAAGTTCCGTGCCATCGAGGCCCTTGTACTTCTTCTTGACTGCATCGAGGTCGATGACGAGGCCGTCGGCGAGCTCACCGATGGCGACGGCGACACCGCCGGCACCGAAGTCGTTGCAGCGCTTGATCATGCGGGAGACCTTCGGGTTGCGGAACAGGCGCTGGATCTTGCGCTCCGTCGGCGGGTTGCCCTTCTGGACCTCTGCGCCGCAGGTCGTCAGCGACTCTTCCGTATGCTCCTTCGACGAACCCGTCGCACCGCCGCAGCCGTCGCGGCCCGTGCGGCCGCCGACGAGCACGATGATGTCACCGGCTGCCGGACGCTCGCGCACGACGTTCTCCTTCGGTGCAGCCGCGATGACGGCACCGATCTCCATGCGCTTCGCCATGTAGCCCTCGTGGTAGACCTCGCGGACCTGGCCCGTCGCAAGGCCGATCTGGTTGCCGTACGAGCTGTAGCCGGCAGCAGCGCCGAGCGTGATCTTCTTCTGCGGCAGCTTGCCCGGCAACGTCTCGCTGAACGGACGGCGCGGATCAGCAGCGCCCGTCACGCGCATGGCCTGGTAGACATACGAGCGGCCCGAGAGCGGGTCGCGGATGGCACCGCCAAGGCAGGTCGCCGCGCCGCCGAACGGCTCGATCTCCGTCGGATGGTTGTGCGTCTCGTTCTTGAACATGACGAGCCAGTCTTCCTGCTTGCCGCCGATGTCCGCCTTGACGACGATGCTGCAGGCGTTGATCTCCTCGGACTTGTCGAGGTCATCGAGCAGGCCCTCCTTGCGCAGCGCCTTGGCGCCGATGACGGCGATGTCCATCAGCGTGACCGCGCGGTCCGTCGCCTCGCCGTAGAGCGTATCGCGGTCTTCCTTGTACTTGCGGTAGGCAGCCGTCAACGCCGGGGAGAAGTAGCCGTCCTCGATCGTTACGTCGTCGATGGCCGTCGTGAACGTCGTGTGGCGGCAGTGGTCCGACCAGTACGTGTCAATGACGCGCAGTTCCGTGATGGTCGGCGCACGGTGTTCCGTATCGCGGAAGTATTCCTGGCAGAACTTGAGGTCCTCGAAGCTCATCGCGAAGCCGCGCGCATCCATGAACGCATGCAGCTCTTCTTCGCTCATCGCATTGAACGAGGTCAGCACCTCGACATCGGCCGGCTCTGCCGTGACCATGTCGAGAGACTCCGGTTTTTCTAGCGAGGCCTCGCGGCTCTCGACCGCATTGATGCAGTAATCCTTGATCTTCTGCAGCGTCTCATCGTCGACTTTTCCCGTCAGGACGATGACGCGTGCCGTCGCGATCTGCGGGCGCTCCTTCTGCGTGACGAGCTGGACGCACTGCGCTGCGGAGTCTGCCGTCTGGTCGTACTGGCCCGGCAGATACTCGACAGCAAACATGCGGGAATCCTTGAATGCTGGCAGCGCCTCTTCATAGACTTTGTCAACAGGTGCCTCCGCAAAGACGACGAACTTGACCTTCTCGTACTCCTCATCGCTGAGGCCCTCGATGTCGTAGCGGTTGATGATGCGGACCGCCTCGAGACCATCGAGATGGAAGGTTTCTTTCAGATCGTCGCAGAGCTGCTGAGCCGGGATGTCGAATCCCTGTCTTTTTTCTACGAAAATTCTTCTTACCGTCATGAGTGCTTTTTCCTCCAAACGCAAAACAGATCGGGAACACTTCGTCCAAGAGAGCTTGTCTCTTCTTCAAGATTTATTGTACCCAAAACAGTTGGCAGATGCAAGAAGGCTTCCTAATCTTTTCGCAAAGAGACGCCTGACCACATACCATTCACCATTTGTCTCTATCGAGTGGAACGGATTGTCTCATGATTCATTCTTGCTTTTCCTCACGATACAGATATGATATAATTATTCTGATTTCTACGAATTGATTTCACACGATGTTTCAAACAGATTCCGAACAGCAAGGGGGATTTTACATGAAAGAATTGCTGGAGCTCCTCGAGCACGACGCACGCCGGCCGGTCAACGAGCTGGCCTCGATGCTGCACCGCAGCGAGTATGAAGTCGAGCAGGACATCAAGAAGCTTGAGAAGGACAAGATCATCCTGTCGTACAACACGCTGATCAACTGGGAGAAGTTCGGCACGGACACCGTGACGGCCGTCATCGAGATCAACCTGACGCCACAGCGCGAGGTTGGCTTCGACGCCATCGCGGAGCGCATCTACCGCTTCGATGAGGTCCGCACGGTCTACCTCATGAGTGGCAGCTTCGACCTGCTCGTCATCATCGAGGGCAAATCCCTCAAGGATGTCGCGAATTTCGTCGCGACGCGCCTCGCCACGATTGAGGGCGTCACGCAGACGCGCAGCCACTTCATGCTCAAGCCCTACAAGAAGGACGGCGTCATCATCAACGACGAAGAGCGCGACCGCAGACTGGTGGTGACACCATGATCGAGAAGAGAACTGACTGGCAGGAGCGCCTCTCGCCGCGCGTCAACGCCATCGCCCCGTCCGGCATCCGCAAGTTCTTCGACATCGCCGCCAAGATGGAAGACGTCATCTCGCTAGGCGTCGGCGAGCCGGACTTCGTCACGCCGTGGTCCATCCGCGAGAGCTGCGTCTACGGCCTCGAGCAAGGCTACACCTCGTACACGGCCAACCGCGGCCTGCCCGAGCTGCGCGAGGAGATTGCCAAGCACTACCAGCAGGAGTACGACTGCTCCTACGATGCTGACACGGACATCCTCGTGACGGTCGGCGTCAGCGAGGCGCTCGACCTCGTCATGCGCGCCATCCTCGCACCGGGCGACGAGGTCCTCATCCCAGAGCCTTGCTACGTCTCCTATCAGGCCTGCACGATCCTCGCGGGCGGCAAGCCCGTCGCCGTGCCGGCCAAGATCGAGAACGAGTTCCGCATCACGCCGGACGAGCTCGAGGAGCACGTGACGCCAAAGACGAAGGTGCTGCTCATCGGCTACCCGAACAACCCGACGGGCGCCATCATGACGCGCAAGGACCTCCTCGCTATCGCCGCCTTCGCCGAGAAGCACGACCTCATCGTCATCTCCGACGAGATCTACGGCGACCTCACGTACGGCGGCGAGAAGCACGTCTGCTTCTCCTCGCTGCCCGGCATGCAGGAGCGCACAATCCTCCTCAACGGCTTCTCGAAGGCCTACGCGATGACGGGCTGGCGCATCGGCTACGCGCTCGGCAACAAGGCCTTCATCAGCGCCATGACGAAGATTCACCAGTACACGATGCTCTGCGCGCCGATCACGGCCCAGATTGCCGCCATCGAGGCGCTGCGCCACGGTGAGAAGTACATGAAAAAGATGGTCGCCGAGTACGACCGCCGCCGCCACCTGATCTACGACGGCTTCACGAAGATGGGCCTGCCGTGCTTCGAGCCGAAGGGCGCGTTCTACATCTTCCCGGACATCACGAGCACGGGCTACACCTCCGACGAGTTCGCCGAAGAGCTCCTCAAAACCGAGCACGTCGCCCTGATCCCGGGCTCCGCCTTCGGCGCCTGCGGCGAAGGCCACGTGCGCTGCTCGTACGCAACGTCCATCGATAAGATCTCCGAAGCGCTCGCGCGCATCGAGAACTTCCTCAAGAACCACAAGCGGTGATAATGCCACAAGACCGCCCGTCCGTATCGCGCGTACTGACCGGGCGGTTTTTTCTTACTTGCTTTTTCTTCATCGCACTGCTCAAAAATCGCCATTTTGTCCTTGCCATCGAGGGACTCCGTGCTATAATGAAAACGTTTTCAAAAGACAGATTCGACGTTTCATGCAAGTAGCCGGCCGACGGACCGGCATACCAACAGAAAGGAGAACTAGAATGGACTGGGCAAAAGGCTACCTGCTCATCACACTCGCCGCATTCCTCTGCGAGTACATCCGCCTGCGCGTGGATTACCACATCCTCGAGATCGCTATCATGGTCGCAGCCGCACCACTCGCAATCTTCGCCATCTGCGTGCTCTTCTACTTCGCGCTCGCCGCGCTGACGGATCACGTCTGCGACTTCATCGAGAACGGCCGCAGCAGAGGCCGCGGCATGCGCACGGACCCCTGACGCCGCGCATCTCAAATTGACAAGCGAGTGCGTTTCATGATATACTATTTTTTGTTCCCAGTGAACGAATCGCGCTCGTAGTCCAGTGGATAGGACGTTGGCCTCCGGAGCCGAAAGCGGCAGTTCGACTCTGCCCGAGCGCACCATCTGAAAGATTGACCGCTGCTCTTGCAGCGGTTTTTTGTTGGCAAGATTCGATTTGCCCATGATGCAGAAAAGCAGCCTTCCCTTTCGGGCAGGCTGCTTTTCTCATATCCAGATGTCAGGACTCTGCGTTTGCGAGGATGTCCTGTATCTTCGTCTTCATGATGTCGAAGGCCACGTCGTTGAGGCCGCTGTTGATGACGATGTCGGCGAGGGTCTTCGTCGGCTCGACGTAGAGGTAATGCATCGGCTTGACCGTCGTCAGATACTGATTGATGATGTTCTCGAGGTCGCGGCCGCGCTCGTTCATGTCGCGCAGCACGCGGCGCAGGATGCGCTCGTCGGCGTCGGCCTCGACGAAAATCTTGATGTCAAAGAGGTTGCGCAGGCGCTCGTCCTGGAAGATCAGGATGCCCTCGACGATGATGACCTGGCTCGGCTCGATGATCTTCATCCGGTTGGAGCGCGTGTGGCGCGTGAAGTCGTAGACCGGGCACTCGATGCTCCTGCCCTCGCGCAGTGCCTCGAGGTGCGCGACGAGCAGGTCCGTCTCGAGTGAATCCGGATGGTCGTAGTTGATGTACTGGCGTTCTTCAAACGGGATCTCGTCGTGCGCCTTGTAGTAATCATCGTGGTAGATGACCGTGACACGGTCGCCAAAGTAATCCTTGAGCCGGTTCGTGAACGTGGACTTACCTGAGCCGGTACCGCCCGCAATGCCGATAATCGTCGTCTTCAATCTTGAAATCCCCTTCCTGCGTCATGGGACGCGCTGAACATTACCTATTATCCTATCACAAATCGGCCATCCTGTCTGCCCCCGACATACAGATCATCCAGCTCATTCAGCGGCTGAAGTACGGTTTCAGGAGAAGCGTCAGGAAGAACAGCACCGAGGAGATCACGACGATCGTCGCGCCGGCTGCCATGTCGAAGTAGTAGGCGAGCATCAGGCCGAAGAAGCCCGAGAACATCGCGATGAGTACGGAGAAGAGATGATACTGCTTGACGTTGTTGGCGATGTTGCGCGCGCCGGCCGCCGGCAGCACGAGCATCGCGTTGATGATCAGGATGCCGACCCACTGGATGCTGATGGAGACGACGACGGCGAGCAGCGAGGCAAAGGCGCTCTCGATCCAGAATGCGGGGATGCCGCGGCTGCGCGCAAACGACGAGTTGATGGAGAGCACGAGCAGCTGGTTGAAGAGCAGGCCCCAGGCGATGAGGCCGAGCACGAAGACGACGGCCAATGCCGAGAGGTCTTCCGGCGTGATCGACAGGATGTCGCCGATCAGGAAGGAAGAGAACTTGTTGAAGCCGCCGCCATGGCTCATGATCATGAGGCCGAGCGCGATGGCCGTCGCCGAGAAGACGCCGATGATCGTGTCGGTCGAGGCCGTGCTCTTGTTCTTGATGTAGGTGATGAAGAGCGCGAAGGCCACCGAGAAGACGACGAGCGACAGCAGCGGCGAGACGGAGCCCAGGAGCACACCGATGGCGATACCGGTGAAGGCGCCGTGGCCGAGCGAATCCGAGAAGAAGGCCATGCGATTCGAGACGACCATCGTGCTGATCAGGCCGAAGAGCGGCGTGACGAGGAGCACCGCGAGGAAGGCGTTCTTCATGAAGTTGCTGCTGAGCCAGTCAAATGGCAGGAGTGTCGTCATCAAGCTGTAGATCATATCCATTACGCATGCGCCCCCTTCTCTTCATCATCTGCGCGTTCTGCCCCATCCAAGGCGTCCGCTGGTATATCGGCCGCCGCTTCCTGCGCCGACTCGCCTGCCAGCATGCCGAAGATCTTCTTCGTGCGCCGGTCGGCGAAGACCTCTTCCGGCGTGCCGCTCATGACGACGCCTTTATTCATCAGGACGACCTGGTCGGCATGCTTCGCAACCATGTTGAGGTCATGCGAGATCAGGATGATGGCCATGTCCTCCTTCTCGCGCAGGTCCGCGACGATCTCGTAGAAGAGCTCGAGGCCGTTCTGATCGACGCCGGAGACCGGCTCATCGAGCAACAGAAGGTCCGGCATCGGGTCGAGCGCAAGAGCTAAGAGCACGCGCTGGAGTTCGCCGCCCGACAGCGCACCGAGCCGGCGGTCGATGAGGTGCGCGGCGCGCACGCGCTCGAGGCTCTTCAGGACGCGCGGCCGCAGGGACTTCGCCGAGCAGAGCCAGACGGGCCGCCGCGTCAGACAGGCCATGAAGATGTCCATGACGCTCGTCGGCGAGCTCACGTCGAAGCGCAGGTACTGCGGCACATAGCCGATGACGGGATGGCCCGTGTGCTTGCCCTTCGCATCGACGTAGTGGAGCTTGCCTGTATGCGGCACCTCGCCGAGGATGGCCTTGAGAAGCGTGCTCTTGCCGGCGCCATTCGGCCCGATGAGCGCCGTGAGCTGGCCGCAGTGGATGTGGATGTTGACGTGGTCAAAGATGGTCAGCCGACCGATCTTGACCGAGAAGTCCTCGATCTTCGTGCAGCAGAGCTTTTGGCAGTCGGAGCACGAGGAGGCATGATGATGAAGTATGGTCTTGAACAAGATACTGTTCCTTTCTATTGTCATTGGTATTTTATTCCGTCAGCCTGCGGAAGGCGCGGCTCCCCCAGAGCCCCCCCGCCACGGCGTAGAGGACGAGCACGAGCAGCGAAAGATACGAGACATCCGCGCCGCTGCCGATGCCGCGCAAGAGATAGCTCGTGTGCGTGAGCGGCAGCAGCTCGATGAAATAACGCACGGCCGCCGGCAGCGCCTGCGTCGAGAAGAAGGTGCCGCAGAGGAAGGACATCGGCAGGAGGATGTAGGTATTGACCTGCGCCATCTCCTCGTAGGTGCGAATCTTCATCGCCGCGAGAAAGCCGATCTCGGCAAAGACGACGCAGTTGAGCACGAGCACGAGCAGGAAGAGCGGCGTCATCTGGAAGTGCGCGCCGAAGAGCACGGCCAGCACGACGATGATGGCCGACGAAATCAGCGCGCGCACGACGGCGGCCGCCACCTTGCCGATCAGGAAGGCGTCGGGCCAGATCGGCGCGATTGTGTACTCCTCGAGGCTCTTGTGGTAGATGCGCTCCGCATGCACCGGCGTGATGCTGTTGAAGCTGATGTTCATGGAGTTGAGCGCGAGGATGCCCGGCACGAGGAAGTCGAGATACGTGCCGGAGCTGACCTCGATGCTGCGCCCGAGCCCCCAGCCAAACGCGACGAGGTAGAGCATCGGCGCGACCATGCGCGAGAGGATGAACTTCGCGAGGCGGCGCTTGAGCACGACCCAGTCGCGCCAGAACACCGTCGCGATATCCATGAGATTTTCCCTGATGTTCATCTTCTACCGTCCCTCCTTTGACTTTGTCTCCGCCGTCAGCGCGAGAAAGACCTCCTCGAGATTCGGCAGGTCCGTCTTCTGGCGCAGGCGCTGCGGCGTGTCGAGGTCCACGAGGTGCCCCTTCGCGAGGATGGCGACGCGGTCGCAGAGCGCCTCGGCCTCCTCGATGTAATGTGTCGTCAAGAAGACCGTCACGCCGTTCCTCGCCATATCCTGCACGAGCGACCAGATGCGGCGGCGCACCTGTGGGTCTAGCGCGACCGTCGGCTCGTCGAGGAACAGGATGCGCGGACGATGCAAGAGGGCGCGCACGATGAGCAGGCGCCGCTTCATACCGCCCGAGAGACGGCGGACGCCATCGTTGACGACATCCGTGAGCTCGACGTAGCGCAAGAGTTCCTCGATGCGCGCGCGCCGCTCGGCCTTTGCCATGTGGTGCAGCCGCGCGTGGAGCTCCAGATTCTCCCCGACCGTGAGGTCCTGGTCGAAGTTGATATGCTGCGGCACGACGCCGATCAGGGACTTGATGCGCCGTGCATCATGGCGCGTGTCGAGGCCGTCGTAGCAGATGGTCCCCGCTGTCGGCTTCGCCTGCATCGTCATCATGCGGATGGTCGTCGTCTTGCCCGCGCCATTGGGGCCGAGCAGCCCGAAAATCTCGCCGCGCCCGACGCTCAGCGTCAGGTCATCGACGGCCGTCTTGAAGCCCGACCGCCCGTCTTTCGTCCGATGCGGGAACTGCTTGCAGAGATGCTGCACTTCTATCATATCGCTAAAAATCCTTCCTATCATTAATCGACGTATTAATCGACTGCATACTTCCTTATTCTCTCATAAAATTTCGCAGATGGAAAGTATTTCTGAGAGGATTTCTCTATTTGGCGGCGAATCATTCTCATATATCGGAACACATGACCTAAGGAGGTTATCTTCATGAAGCAATCATTCAAGCAGTCCTTTCAGAAACTGCCGCTCGGCCTTCCCCTGACGGCCAGCGGCATCGCGACCATCGCCACGATCTTCGCCGGCAAGAAAATCCACACCGCCTGCGGCGCCGTCTGGGGCGTGCTCTCCATCCTGCACGGCCTCCAGCATGCAGGGAAACTCAAGCGCGATGCCGAAGCCGCCATCGGCCGCACGGCGCGCAAGGCAGCAGACACAGCAGAGTCCATCTCGCTGCACGCCTTCCTCGCCGGCACGGATATCGCCAGCTACCTGCCGGGCCGCGTGCGCGTCTACAACCTCGCCCTCGCCGGCAACGAAAAGCTCGCCGAGCAGGTGACTTCGTTCATCCGCTCGTTCGACGGCGTCGAGGATGCAACAGTGTCCCTGAACACGGGCAGCCTGCTCATCACCTACGAGCCGGAAGAGCTGCGCAAGAACCCGCACCTCGCCAATGTCGAAGCGTTCATCCGCGAGCATGCCAAGATACACTGAGCACCCGTGCAAATGAGTATCAGCACAAACTAACATGAATGAATTATTATCTTCAAGATGCACCCGATTCACGGATTCTCAGCGGACCTCAACTCTTCGCTGGTCATCTTCTCCGCCACATTTCCCATTCTTTATATCTCTCAAGAAAAAGAGCTGCCCAAGCATTGGACAGCTCTTTTTCGCATCTTCTGATTCAAGTCGTCTTATGGCGGAAGAGCCAGCCGGCTAGCGGCATCGTCACGGCCGCCACGGCGAGCATCGGCACGAAATCCCAGGCGATCTCACTAAGAGAAGCGCCCTCGAGGTAGATGCGGCGCACGGCATCGATGACGAAGCGCATCGGGTCAGCATACGTCACGGCCTGCAGGAAGGCCGGCATGTTGTCCACCGGCGTCACGAGGCCCGACAGCAGGACCATCGGGATCATGAGCACGAGCAGGTAGACGAGCACCTGCTGCATATTGCGGGCGACCGACGAGATGGAGAGACCGAGCCCTGTCGTGCTGACCATGAAAATCAGGAGCGTCAGGAACAGTGTGAAGAGATTGCCTGCGAACGGGACCTCGAACCAGTAGCGCGCAATCAGGAAGACCATTGCGGCCTGAAAGAGGCCGACGAGCACGGGCGGCGTCGCCTTGCCGATGAGAATCTCCGTCGGCGAGAACGGCGTGACGAGCAGCTGGTCAAATGTCCCCTGCTCGCGCTCCTTGGCAATCGAGAGCCCCGCGAGGAACATGACCTGCACGAAGGCAATCATCGCGAGAAACGATGGCAGGAAAGTCCAGCGCGATAGCTGATTCGGGTTGAACCAGGTGCGCGTCTCGATCGTCACGGGCGGCTGCGCGAAGCCCTCTTTCGCACTCCAGTCGGCCGCGATGTGCGTGATGTAGTTCGTGGCCATGGATGCAATCATCGGATTGCGCCCATCGGTGATGACCTGGACGGGTGCCTGACTGCCGTGCAGCAGCTGCTTCTCGAAGTCCTGCGGGATGACGACAGCTGCGAGGATGTCCCCTGCATCGATCAGCGGGCCGATCTCTGTGGCATTGCCGCAGATGGCGACACACGAGAACGTCGGCGACTGCGCGATGTGCGCGAGGAAATCGCGCGAGGAAGATGTGCCCGACGTGTCGACGACGGCATAAGGAACCTCTTCAATGTTGTAGTTGGCCGCATAGCCGAACAGGAAGCCCTCGATGATGACCGGCATGATGAGCTGGATGCGCATGCGCGGGTCCTTGAAGAGGGAAAGCAGTTCCTTCTGGCAGAGGAAGTAGAGATGGTGAAAGAAGCGCCTTAGGGCAGTCATGGTTCCACCTTCTTTCGCGTGATGCGGAAGGCCCAGCCGAGAAAGAACAGGGCGAAGGCGAGGAGCACGGCCGTGTCGCGCACGATGAGCGGCCAGTAGTTGCCCGACAAGAACAGCGACTTCATGAGCTCGAGGTAGTACGTCGTCGGGATCAGGCTGCTGACGACGCGGATGGCCATGGGCTCGGCGTGCAGGTCGAACAGGAAGCCCGTGAGGACGACAGACGGCAGGAAGCTGATCATCAGCGACACGTGGCAGGCGAGGAACTGGTTCTTCGTCAGCCCCGAGATGACGAGGCCGATGCCGAGCGCCACGACGAGGTAGAGCATCGACTCGCCGAGAATCAGCACGAGCGAGCCGCGCATCGGCAGGTCGTAGAGCACCCGGCCAACGACGAGACAGAGGACCATGCCGAGCATCGCGATGACGAAGTACGGGATCGTCTTAGAGAGGATGAGCTCGAGAATCTTCATCGGCGTGACGAACAGCGACTCAAAGGTGCCGCGCTCCCATTCGCGCGCCATGACGACCGACGTCAGGAAGACGCCGCTGATCGTCAGCACGAGCATGAGAATGCCCGGCACGTAGAACCACGTGCTCGTATTCGCATCGTTGAACCAGATGCGCGACTCGATGGCGATGCCGCCCGGGGACAGGCCTCGCTTTGCTCCTTCTCCTACAGCCCAGGTCAGGACACCGGCCTCGAAGTAGCCCTGCGCGCTCATGGCCGTCGTCGCCTCGGTGCCGTTGAGGATGACCTGCATTTTGGCCCGCCCTTCCGCGAAGCGCGCCGAGAAGTCCGGCGGCACGACGAGCATCGCGTCGACCTCATGGCGGCGTAGCATCGCCTCGCCCTCTGAAAGCGATGTGACGTAGACCGGCGCGAAGTACTCCGAGCCCTGCGTGAAGCGCACGGCCTCGCGCGCAAAAGGCGAGCTGTCCTCGAGGACGACGGCCGTCGGCACTTCCTTGACATCGAGGCTCATGCCGTAGCCGATGATCAGGATGAGCACGAGCGGCAGCACGACGCCGAGCGCCAGGCTGCTGTTGTCGCGCAGGAGCTCGCGCGTCTCCTTGCGCGTCAGGGCGATGAGCCTGCGCCAGAATCCCTTTGTCATACTGCCGCCCCCTTTTTCTCGTTCGCTTCTTCTTCGCGCCGCGACTGCTCGACGATCGCGACGAAGATGTCATCCATGGTCGCATCCTGCAAGCCCATACGCCGGCGGATCTCCTCTGGACTGCCGAGCACGAGCATCCGACCGTGGTCCTGGATCATGAAGCGGTCGCAGTACTCCGCCTCTTCCATGAAGTGCGTCGTGATGATGATGGTCGTGCCGCGCTCCGAGAGCGCCGTGATCTCGCGCCAGAACGTCCGGCGCGCTAGCGGGTCGATGCCGCTCGTCGGCTCGTCGAGGAACAGGATCTTCGGCTCGTGAATGAGCGCCGCAGCCATGGAGAGGCGCTGCTTGTAGCCGCCCGGCAGGCTGCCCGCCGCATGGTCAGCCACTTCTCTCAGGTGGAATTCCTCCATGACCGCCTCGATGCGCTGGAAGAGATGTGCGCCCGTCAGGCCGTATGCCCCGCCGAAGAAGCGCAGGTTCTCGTAGACCGACAGGCTGCTGTAGAGCGAGAACTTCTGCGCAACGTAGCCGACATTAGCCCGCGCCTCGATGCGCGCCGTGCGCAGATTGACACCAGCCACCGAGAGCTTGCCGCTCGTCGCGGGCAAGAGGCCGCAGAGCATGCGGAACGTCGTCGTCTTGCCCGCGCCGTTCGGGCCGAGCAGCCCGAAGACCTCACCGCGGTGCACGGCAAACGACGTGTGCGAGACAGCCGTAAAATCGCCGAACTTCCGCACGAGGTCCTGCACCTCGATCTCCACGGGCGCCTCCTCAGGCGAAGCGGCCGCAAATGCGCCGAATTTCGCCGGTTCCGGGAGGGTGCTTCCCTTCGCGGCATCCTCTTTGAGCAACGTCATGAAGCCGTCCTCGAGCCGCGGCGCAATCGGTTTTGCCAGAAGATTCAGCGTTGCGAGCGTCGAAAGCTCCTGCGGATTGCCGCGCAGGATGAAGCGCACGACACCGCCAGACGGCACGGCATCGAGGATGCCAGGCTCTGCGAGCAGACGGCTCTGCAAGGAGCGCAGTGGCATGCCCTCTGGCGGGCGGACAGCATAGCATGTCCCCTTCGCGACACTTCGGAGCTCTTCCGGTGTACCGGCCTTTAGGAAACGGCCGCGGTTGAGCACGTAGACCGTCTCGCAGAGCGCTGCTTCCTCCATGTAGGCCGTGCTGACGAACACCGAGAGGTGCTCCTCGCGCACGAGCTGCTGCAGAATCTGCCAGAGCTCGCGTCGCGACAGCGGGTCGACGCCGACAGTCGGCTCGTCGAGCAGCAGCAGCTTCGGCGAGCGCACGAGCGTGCAGGCGAGGCCGAGTTTCTGCTTCATGCCGCCGGAGAGCTTGCCCGCAAGACGCCGCGTGAAGGGCGCGAGCTCCGTCATCGCTAAGAGATGCGCGAAGCGCTTCGCGCGCAATTCCTGCGGCACGCCGTGCAGGTCGGCATAGAGGTCCAGGTTCTCCTGCACCGTCAGGTCCTCGTAAAGCCCAAATTTCTGCGGCATGTAGCTCAGGAGGTCCTGCACCGCCTGCGGATGCTCCGTCACATCCAGCCCGACGACTGAAAGCTCTCCTGCGGTCTTCGTCATCAGGCCGCAAATCAGCCGCATCAGCGTCGTCTTGCCGGCGCCATCCGGCCCGACGAGCGCCGTAAGCCTACCTTCTGGCACTGAGAGGTCCACGCCCCGCAGGGCCTCGACCGTCTCGCCATCCTTTTGCAGGAAGTGCTTCATCAGTCCCTTTGCCTCGATGACCATCATACGACTACCCCCCCTCGCGTCAGAGATCGATCTTGACCGTGGCCGGCATGCCGAGGCGCAGGACGTTCTCTTCATCGTCGACGTAGACGCGCACCTCATAGACGAGCGCCGTGCGCAGCTCATCCGTCTGCACCGTCTTTGGCGTGAATTCTGCCGTGTCAGAGATGTAGCCGACCTGGCCCGCAATGGGCTTGTCCTTCTGGCTGTCGATGTATACGCTAGCACTCTGCCCCTCGTAGATACGACCGAGGTCGCTCTCCTTGACATAGGCGCGCACCCACTTCTTGTCGAGCAGCGAGAGCTTGAAGACAGGCGTCGAGGGCGAGGCCATGTCGCCCACTTCGAGCAGGCGGGAGCGGATGACGCCGTTCGTCGGCGCGCGCAATTCGTACTGCGAGAGCAGGTACTCCTCGCGCGACTGCTCCTCCTCAAGTGCCTGCAGGTTGGCCTCCGCCGCCGCGATATCCTCCTGACGCGGGCCGTTCCGCGCTTCGCGAAGCGCCTCGCGCGCCTCCTCTACCGCAGCCTGCTTCGCTTCAGCATCTGAGCGGGCATTGTCGAGTTCCTGCGCGCTGATGCCCTCCACGCTGTCGTAGACCGCCTGACGGCGCTCATAGACGCCCTGCGCATTGGAGGCCGCTGCCTCCGCCGCCCTGAGCTTCTGCTCAGCCTGGCGGATCTCTTCTGTGCGCGTGCCGTTGTGGAGCTTCTCGACCGTACTCTGCTGCGCCGCGATCTGTGCCTTCGTCTTGCGCAGGTTGATCGCGAGCTCATCCGTATCGAGGCGCGCGAGGACCTGTCCCTCTTCGACCGTGTCTCCTTCCTCCACCAGCATCTCCTTGATGCGGTCGCTCTCGCGGAACGAGAGTGTCACCTCGCGCAGGTCGACATTGCCGGAGAGCGTGAGTTCCTGGGTCGCGGCCCTCTTTACCGCCGCCTCGTGCTGCTGATAAGCAAAGAGCCCCAGACCGGCCAGCAGCACAAAAACGGCTGCCAAGATCCCTTTCTGTCTCCTTTTCATGATGATTCCTCCTATCCTTGCCTCTTTGCCGAACACTCTGCGCGCAGACTTTCGCCCAGCCATGCTGGGGCATGGCTCAGGACTCCATCAGCATGATCTTCTCCGGTGGGAAGTAGACCGAGAGGCGAGGCGCCTCGATGGCACGCCATTCTTCCTTCGGCAGTTCCCAGCGGATACTGGCGGCTTCATGCCCCGCGCGGCGTATCATGACGAGGTACGAGAACGTGTCCTCGATGACATCCGTGACTTCCATTGAGAAGATGTTCTTTTCGGGATTCTCTGTCCCCTCGCGGTACTCGAGGAAGTGCGCGCGCAGGCCCGCATAGGCGACCTGCTGCGGCTCGCCGTCCGTGACGGTCAATGTGAGCTGCCAGTCCTCCGCGCGGATGTGGTGCGCGTCGAGGCGCTCCGCCTTCGATACATTCTTGCAGCCCGTCAGCAGCGTCGCCGCGAGCGTGCGCGGGTTCTCGAAGAGCTCGTCGCGCGTGTGCACCGCCTGCATCTGGCCGCGGTCGATGACGGCCGCGCGGCTGGCCATGCGGTAGACCTCGCCGCGGTCGTGCGAGACGAGCAGCGCCGCGCCGTCGTATGAGCGCAGGACCTCGCGGAGCTCGAGCTCCAGTTTCCACTTGAGGTAGTGGTCGAGCGCCGAAAAAGGCTCGTCGAGCAGCAGGATCTTCGCATCCGACGCGAGGATGCGCGCGAGCGCAGCGCGCTGCTGCTGGCCGCCCGAGAGCTCCATCGGATACGCATTCCCGAGTTCTGAGAGTGCAAAGCGCGCGAGATTCTCGCGCACGCGCTCCTCGTGCTGCTGCCGCGTGCCGCGCGCGACAAAGCGGATGTTGTCGGCGATCGTCATGTTCGGGAACAGGGCAAAGTTCTGGAACAGGTAGCCGACGCGGCGCTTCTGCGGCGGCAGGTCAATGCCCTGCTCACTGTCAAAGAGGACTTCACCATCGAGCACGATGCGCCCGCGGTCCGGCCGCTCGAGGCCCGCGATGCACTTGAGTGTCATGCTCTTGCCACAGCCGGAAGCGCCGAGCAGAGCAAAGACCTCATCGCGCAGCGAGAAATCCGCCCGCAAGGTGAAATTACGCAGCTCTTTCTCAATCTTGACCTCTAATTCCATCTCAAACCTCCCGGCGCTGCGGCGCCCCCGTCCGTGCAATCAAGGCATTCATCAAGGTGACGAAGACGAGCGAGAAGACGATGATGACGATGGCCCAGTTGAAGGCCAGGTCGTAGTCATTCGCCTGTACGGCCGCGTAGACGGCCGTGCTCATCGTCTGCGTGACGCCGGGGATGTTGCCGGCAAACATGATGGTCGCGCCGAACTCGCCGAGTGCGCGCGTGAACGAGAGCACGAGGCCCGCGAGGATGCCCGAGCGCGCATTCGGCACGAGGATGTGCCAGAAGATGCGCCATTCCGAGACGCCGAGCGTGCGCGCCGCCCCGAGGATGTTCGGGTCGATCTGCTCGAACGCGCCGCGCGCCGTGCGATACATCAGCGGCAGCGAGACGACGATGGCCGCCATGACAGCAGCCTTCCAGGTAAAGACGATGGTCACATCGAACTGCAAGAGGAACTTGCCGATGAGACTGCGGCGGCCGAAGGCCAGCAGCAGGAAAAAGCCGATGACGGTCGGCGGCAGGACGAGCGGCAACGTAATAACGGCATCGGCCAAGCCCTGGAAACGCCGCATGCGCACGACGACCAGAGCAAGGCCGATGCCGAGAAAGAACGTGACCACCGTTGCCACCACAGCCGTCTTGAGCGTGATGATAAGCGGTGCATATTCCATTATTTTACCTCAAAGCCATACTTTGCAAAGCGTTCCTTGTTCTTATCATTCGAGACGAAAGCCAAGAAATCCTTTGCCGTGTCGAGATGTTTCGAATCTTTCAGGATGGCAGCCGGATAGATGATATCCTTGTGCGTGCCAGCCGGTGCTTTCGCGACGACGCGGACGTCCGACGAGATGGCAGCATCCGTCGCATAGACGAGACCGGCATCGGCTTCACCCGATGCGACCCAGGCGAGGACCTGGCGCACATCCGAGCCGTAGACGGCCTTTGCCTTGACGGCATCGAGGATGCTGAGCTTCGTCAGGATTTCCTCCGAGTACTGGCCGACCGGCACGCCCTTCGGCTCACCGAGTGCGACATGCGTGATGGTGTCGCTCGTCAGCTGGTCAAAGGAAGTGATGTCCTTGCCGCCCTCTTTCGGGACGATCAGCACGACCTCATTCTGCAGCAGGTCCTTGCGCGTGCCATCGGCGAGCAGGCCCGCCTTCTCGAGGGCATTCATCTGCTTCTGGGCAGCGGAGAAGAACAGGTCCGCATCGCCGCCATTCTCGATGGCCTGCTGCAGCGCGCCCGAGCTGCCGTAGTTGAACACGACCTTGACGTTCGGGTGCTCAGCCTCATAGTTCTTGCCGATCTCATTCATGACATCGGTCAGGCTCGCCGCTGCCGAGACGTGGAGTTCCACGGGCTCCTGCGCAGAGGACTTCGATTCGTTGCTGGCCGTCTGGCCGCCGCAGCCACTCATGACTGCGAGCAGGCCGGCTGCCAGCAGGGCAAATAATTTCTTCATGGTATACGCTCCTTTTCAAAGACGGAAGGCAGTGCCATTTCCAGCACTTCCCTGTGGGTTTTACCCAGGCTCAGCCTCATAGATGTGAAGAAGAACATCCTTAGAGTGCTTTCGCTCGGAGTATCGATTTTCTCATTATAGTGGAAAATAAGCCCGTATGCCATGAGAAAAGTCACGCATTGCGATAGATTTCCGTCGAATCACGCCAAAACAACGGGAAATATCCGTCCAGATTGCATCACTTCGACTCGAGTGCATTCCACGCGTCGTTGGCGCGCTCGAGGTAGACGGCCTGGATGGCCGGATTCTCGCCGATGCCGTGGATATAGGCATCGACCTTGTAGCCGGCAGCCTCGAGGATGGACTTGTGTGAATCCGGTTCAGCACCCGCCATGTCGTTGTTGGCGTGATCGCCCGCCACCATCATCATCGGCATCAGCGTGACATGGCGGATGCCGTTTGCCTTGAGCTTCGGCAGGACCGTCTCGAGCGATGGCCAGCCCTCGACTGTGTAGACGAAGACATTCTTGTAGCCGAGCTCATCGATCTTGGCCTGGATGACGGAGTAATAGGCATTCGAGACCTGCGGCGTGCCGTGCGCCATGATGAGGATGGCGTCGTGCTTGCCCTGCTTCGGGAACTGCGTCGCGAGCGCCTTGATGGTCTGCGTCACATCGTCGGGCTGGTTCTCCTGGCCCTGCCAGTACATCAGCGAGGTGCCGAGCGTCATCTTCTTGAATTGGTTCTTGTAGTTGTGGTAGACGCCGAGGTCGTAGTTGTACTCCATACCCGGGATGACGTCGAGCGAGACGAGCGCCACGCGGCTGTAGCCCTCGGCCTTGAGCGAATCAAGCGCCTCCTCAGGCGTCGGGAACTTGATGCCCTCGTTCTTCGCCACGCGGTCGATGATGATGTGCGACGTGTAGGCCGTCACGACCTTGACACCCGGGTGCGCTGCCTCGATGGCCTTGACCGTCGCATCGATCGTCTTGGCGCGCGTATCCTTGTAGGTCGTGCCGAACGTCATGACGACGATCGCATCCTTGTCGGCAAGGTTTGCGAGGTCCTTGTTCTCGTTTTTCAGCACGCCGATCTCCGAGGCCGCCTTCAAAGCCATCGTCGCGTTCTTCACTTCCGGGTTGAGTTGATATGCCGCCTCTGCCGGCTGGCAGAAGGCCGCCGCCGTCGCGCAGACGAGTCCTGCCGCCAGCATCTTCTTCCAATTCTTCATGATATTTCCTCCCTTGACAAAACAAATAAAAAAGCCCTTCCGCTTCCGCGGAAGAGCTTTGCTGCCATGATGGACTGCACCTCTACACAGGGCACAGGTACAGCATACATCAATCGCCTTCCCATCTCTCGCAGGTCATAACGGTGATTTTCGGACAGGCAGTTCTTCTGGCTCGGTTCATCGCTCCTCTGCGCCTTCCCAGATGTTCATCCAGTGACATATCTATGCAGATTCGCTCCCCTTACAGCGGCGGGACCGCGCCGGCTTTGACCGGCTTCTCTTTTCAGCGCCTTGCGGCGTCACCTGTTCCCTCTTTATGGAATTGTCATGATGCGGGTCAGGGCGCGACGTCCTTGCCGCCGTCAGCGGAACGCAGGCGGCGGTTGATGGACGAGAGTCCCTTGTAGATCGTGTTGATGTCGATGTCATCGCTGCGCGTCTCCATGTACTTCTCAAGCTTGCGCTTGACGCGCTGCAGCGCGTTATCGATCGACTTGACGTGGCGGCCGAGGTCTTCAGCGATTTCCTGATACGACTTGCCGTCGAGATAGCTCATGAGCACCTTCCACTCCAGGTCCGAGAGGATCTCTTCCATCTTCTTCTCTATGTCGACGAATTCCTCCTGGCTGATGACGAGCTCTTCCGGGTCGGACACCTTGGCACCTGAGATGATGTCGAGGAGCGTCCTATCGGAATCCTCATCGTAGATCGGCTTGTTGAGCGAGACATACGAATTGAGCGGGATGTGTTTCTGGCGGGTCGCCGTCTTGATTGCTGTGATGATCTGACGCGTCACGCAGAGCTCCGCAAAAGCGCGGAACGACGAGAGCTTGTCGTCGCGGAAGTCGCGGATGGCCTTGTAAAAGCCGATCATGCCTTCCTGGACGATGTCCTCGCGATCTGCACCGATGAGGAAATACGAACGCGCCTTGGCACGGACGAAGTTCCGGTACTTGTTGATCAGATAATCCAGTGCGACCTTATTGTTGTGTTCCTTGATATCCAGGAGGATCTCTTCGTCCGTCAGATTCTCGTATCCGCGGTACATGTCCTCCATGATATCCGTGTCTGCTGCTTCTTCCATCGCACTTTTCTCCTTTTACTGTGACAAACACGTGGCCCTTATAGTGAGATTATACGCTCTTTCGCCAAAAAGCTCAAGGCATCAGCCCTTCTTCTGGAGGCGCTGGCGCATGGACTCATACATGAGGATGGAGCCGGCCACGGAGGCGTTGAGCGAATTGATGCGGCCGACCATCGGCATGCGGACGATGAAGTCGCATGCCTCCTTCGTCAGGCGGCTCATGCCCTTGCCCTCGCTGCCGACGACGAGCACGAGCGGGCCCGTGAGGTCGGCCTCGTAGTAGGCCTTCTCACCGTCCATGTCGGCACCGGCGACCCAGAACCCCTTCTCCTTGAGCTTCTTGAGCGTCTGCGCGATGTTGCCGATGCGGGCGACGGGCACGTACTCGACGGCACCCGCCGACGTCTTGGCGACGGTCGCATTGAGCGAGACGCTGCGGCGCTTCGGGATCAGGATGCCGTGCACGCCGGTCGCATCGGCCGTGCGCAAGAGTGCACCGAGGTTGTGCGGGTCCTCGAGCTCGTCGAGCAGGACGAGGAACGGCGCCTCTCCCTTCGCCTCCGCCGCCTTGAGGATGTCCTCGAGCTCGGCATAGGGGACGGGCGCGACGTAGGCGAGCACGCCCTGATGGCGGTGGCCGCCGGCGAGCGCCTCGATCTTAGCGCGCTCCACGTACTGCACGACGATACCGCGCTCTTTGGCGAGCGCCGCGATCTCTGCCACGGAGCCCTCGCGGTCACCGCTCGCGATCCAGAGCTTGTTGATGCCGCGGCCCGACTTCAGCGCCTCTGTCACGGCATTGCGCCCGACGAGCACGTCATCGGGCAGTTCGCGCGGCTCCTCGCGGCGCTTCGGTTCTGTCTCTGCCTGAGGCCTCTTATGACGCGGAGCTTCCTTCTCGAATTTCCTGCTGCGCCGCTCCTGCGGGCGCGTCTTTCTCTTCTGTTCCATCTCAATCCTTTTCTCTGAGCTTGATCATCTCAGCAAACTTGCCGCAGGTCATCTCTCCCTCGGGGCAATGGCCCGTGTTGACGCAGCTCGCGCCAGCGTTGAAGAAGAGCGTCGGCGCAACCTTCTTGACCTCGGCGAGCATCTTGTAGGCCATCTCGCGGATCTCCCACTGCGCGCGGTTGCAGCAGCGAAGGTTGAAGAAGTGCATCAGGGAGCGCGCGTTCATCGTCACGAGGATCTTCGTCTCCGTCGCATTGGCGAGGACGTAGCGCGCATCTTCCTTCGGCACGCCCATCTCCGTGAGCTCGTCGTAGACGCCGCGGATGGTCTCCATCAGCGCCTCGTACTTCGCCTTGGCCTCCGGCCGCTCGGCAATCGTCGGCGGCGTGATGTACTGGAAGCCGTGCGCCGCGACGTAGCGCTGCGACTGCTGGTCGTACGAGGCAATGCGATGGCGCACGAGCTGATGCGTCAGCACGCGCGACACACCCTCGATGCCGAAGGTGAAGGAGGCGTGCTCAAGCGTGGAGCCATGGCCAATCTTGACCATCTTGCGGACCATCTCACGGACCTTCTCCTCGCTGAGGCGCTCCGCGAGCTCTTCCGCACCAGCGGCAGAGTAGCAGAGGCGCGCGGCCATGGCCACGACGCGCTCCGGCTCCGGCGTGTAGTCGAGTAATTTGACTTTAATCATTTTTCTTCCGTTCCCTCCGTCGTGTTCCCGTGGATCTCTGCCATCATGGCCCTGCTGATGACATCGAAGGACGCCTCGGATATCTCCTGCAGGCGTTCGAATTTCTCAGACAGGTAGAGTGCACCTAAGAGCGCCTCAAAGCCGGTGCTCGAGTGGTACTCGGCCACGCTCGAACTGCGCGGCGCATGGCTCTTGGCATTGCGTCCACGGCGGTAGATGGCCTTCTCCTCATCGGTCAGCATAGGTTCGATGCCGAGGTACGCCTTGTGCTGCCAGACTGCCGAGACGATCTGGGCGCTGAAGGCGTGCAGCGCATGGACCTTGGCCTGCTCATATGAGAGCAGACGCGTGCGCACGAAGAGGTGGAAGAAGGCATCGCCGATGTAAGCGAGCACGAGCGGATGCATCTGGCGGACGTCGACGCCGTCATAGCGCTTCTTGATGCCGCCCTGCTCATCCGGCGTGAACATCATGTCGACGAGCAGCTTGAACTGTGAGAACTTCATGCTTTCTTCCACCGCACGCCGTTCGGCGTATCCTCGAGCACGACGCCGGCATCCTTGAGCGCATCGCGGATCTTGTCGGCGACAGCCCAGTTCTTCTCTTTGCGAGCATCCTGGCGCAGCGTGATGATGATCTCCATGAGCTTGTCCGTCAGGCCGTCATCCTCTGCTGCCTTTTCCTGCTGCTCGAAGATGCCGATGATCTCGGCCATCTCTTTGTAGACCGCGGCGACCTTCTTGAAATCTGCCGCATCGAACGCCTTCGTGCCGTTCGCGACTTCCTGGTAGTAGATGTTGATGTCCTTCGAGAGCGCGAACATCTGGCTGATGGCCAGAGCCGTGTTGAAGTCGTCGTCCATCGCCTCGTAGAACGCCTTGCGGAGCTCCTCTGCCTTGGCGGCGAGCTCGGCTGCCGTGTCGGATTCGCCCTGCTTCGCGCTGAGCTCGTCGACATACGCCTTCGTGTTCTGCAGGCGTCCGAGGCTCGTCTGCGCTTCCTTGAGGCGTTCGTCCGAGAAGTCGAGCGGGCTGCGGTAATGCGTCTGCAGGATGAAGAAGCGGATGACCTCACCCGGATATTCCTTGAGGATGTCCTTGACCGTGAAGAAGTTGTTCTTCGACTTCGACATCTTCTCGTTATGGATCGTGATGAAACCATTGTGCAGCCAGTACTGCGCAAAGCTGTGGTCGTCGCCGATGCAGGCCTGCGACTGCGCGATCTCGTTCTCGTGGTGCGGGAAGATGAGGTCGCTGCCGCCGCCGTGGAAGTCGAACTTCTTGCCGAGGTACTTGAGTGACATCGTCGAGCACTCAATGTGCCAGCCCGGACGTCCCTTGCCCCACGGGCTGTCCCAGGACGGCTCGCCCGGCTTGGCGGCCTTCCAGAGCGCGAAGTCCATCGGATGGTGCTTGGCCGTGTTGACCTCGATGCGCGCACCGGCCTGCATGTCGTCGAGGCTGCGGCCGCTGAGCTTGCCGTAATGCGAGAACTTCTCGACGCTGTAGTAGACGTCGCCGTTGTCGATGACGTAGGCATAGCCCTTATCGATGAGCTTCTGGACCATTGCGATGATCTCCGGCATCGTCTCGCTGACGCGCGGGTAGACGTCAGCATGGCGGACGTTCAATGCATCCATCGCCTCGAAGTACGCCTTGATGTAGCGGTCCGAGATGTCCTTCCAGGTCACGCCCTCTTTGTTGGCCGCATTGATGATCTTGTCGTCGACATCCGTGAAGTTCTGGATGTAGTGGACCTTGTAGCCCTTCTTGGCAAAGTAGCGGCGGATGACGTCCCAGGTCACGAAGGGGCGCGCATTGCCGATGTGCGGGTGGTTGTACGGCGTGACGCCGCAGCAGTAGATGCTGACCTCGCCCGGCTTGAGCGGCTTGAACTCTTCCTTGCGGCGAGTCATCGTGTTGTAGACTTTAAGCATGTTCTTTATCCTCCAATCTCTTCTCGAGCTCATCGACTTTCTTCTCCAGTGCCTGGATCTGGCGCATCATGCACTCGCGCATCTCCTCGTCCGGATCCGGCAGCATGTCGTGATCGAGATCGACGTCGAGCTCTTCCTCGATATCTGTGATGTTGTCATCTGACTCGACGAGGCGCGTCGCGCGCAGGGCCTGGCGGAGCTCCTGCGCCGTGTGGACGCGCTTGCCGCGCATGACGACGATGCGCCCTGGGATGCCGACGACCGTCGCATAGGGCGGCACTGGCTTCAGGACGACGGAGCCCGCGCCGATCTTGGCATGGTCGCCGACCGTGAAGGAGCCGAGCACCTTGGCGCCCGACGCCACGACGACGTTGTTGCCGATGGTTGGATGGCGCTTCCCCTTCTCCTTGCCCGTGCCGCCGAGCGTCACGCCCTGATAGAGCGTGACGTTGTTGCCGATCTCGGCCGTCTCACCGATGACGATGCCCGTGCCGTGGTCGATGAACAGGCCCTCGCCGATCGTCGCACCCGGATGGATCTCAATGCCCGTCAGGAAACGGGCCAGGTTCGAGATCATGCGCGGGATGAGCACCCAGCCGCGCTTGTAGAGCGCATGCGAGATGCGGTGGAACCAGATTGCATGGAGGCCGGAATAACAGAAGAGGACCTCGATCACACTGCGCGCAGCGGGGTCTCGCTCAAAAACGACGCGGATATCCTTGCGAAGCCGCGAAAAAAAACTCATAGACCTTCCTCCTAGTCAATACACATCCTATATCAAAGGCCCCGCATCTCCTCAGAGACGCGGGGCCGTGGTTCCACTCTGGTTAAGGGCTCCTGCCCTTCACTCATGAAGATAACGCCTTCCTGCGTCAGGGCCTACTGTCTTCTGCCCTGCAGCTCCCGGGTGCATTTCAGTCGGGTCTCCATAGCCCCCTCACAGCATCTGGGGGCCTCTCTGCATGAAGCGCGCCGCCTTACTTCTCCCGCTCTACGCCTTTTCGTATACGGGATTCATTCTATCACAGCTTCTCGATTCCTGCAACCGCATAAGCCGAGATTCCCTGCTCTGCGCCCGTGAAGCCGAGCTTCTCCTCCGTCGTCGCCTTGACGTTGACATCATCGAGCGAGACGCCCAAGACAGTAGCGATGTTCTCGTTCATCTTCGGGATGAAGTCCTTCATCTTCGGCTTCTGGGCGACAATCGTCGCATCGACATTGCCGATGCGGTAGCCCTTCTCCGCAAGCAGGCGGCGCACCTCTGCAAGCAGCTTCATGCTGTCCGCCCCTTCATAGCGCGGGTCGGTATCGGGGAAATGGCGGCCGATGTCGCCGAGCGCCGCTGCACCGAGCAGCGCATCGGAGATGGCATGCAGCAGCACATCCGCATCCGAATGGCCGAGCAGTCCGAGCGCATGCGGTATCTCGACACCGCCGATGATGAGCTTGCGCCCCTCGACCAGCCGGTGCACATCGTAACCCATGCCAAAACGCGTCATATCTATCAGTCCATCCTCTCTTGAACGCTTCAGTCCTTGCACTCCTTGCACTCCTGGCGCTTCTGGAGCAGCGCCTCCGCCACGACGAGGTCTTCCGGCGTCGTGACCTTGATGTTCTCATACGAGTCCATGACGACATGGACCTTCGCGCCACAGCGCTCCACGAGACTCGCGTCATCCGTGCCGAGGAAGCCGTCTGCCTCCGCCTTCTCATTGGCGGCCACGAGCAGGCTCCTCGAGAAGCCCTGCGGCGTCTGCACGGCCCAGAGCTTCGCGCGGTCCGGCGTCGCCGTGACGATGCCGTCCTCGACGACCTTGACCGTGTTCTTCTCCGGCACGGCGGCAATCGCCGCGCCGTACTGCCGGGCCGCCGCGATGACGGCTTCGATCGTCGCGCGCGAGACGAGCGGCCGCGCCGCATCGTGGACGAGCACGACATCGCTCTCTTTTGAGGACGCCTTGAGGCCGTTCCAAACGGAATACTGGCGTTCACTGCCGCCCTCGACCACCTTGATGGACTTACTGGCCTCAGCTGGGCCAAGGACAGTACGATCGGCCAAGAGGCGGCGCAGCGGCTCGACCTCGTCTCTGCCCGTCACGACGATGAGCTCCTGCACCTCCGGCAGCGCGGCAAACGCCCGCAGCGTGTGGCACAGGATGGGCTCGCTCAAGAGCTCCAGGAATACCTTGTTGATGCCCGCCTTCATGCGCTTGCCGCGCCCTGCTGCGGGCAGGATGACACTGACCAAGTTAGCCTCTCTTTCTCTTCTCACGCGACGACGCTTCAGCGCGCCGGCTTCGCGAAGATCATGCGGCCGGCCGCCGTCTGCAGCGCAGACGTGACCTCGACGGTGATGGATTCATTCATGTGATGGTAGCCGTTCTCGACGACGATCATCGTGCCGTCATCGAGGTAGGCGACGCCCTGTCCGGGCTCCTTGCCCGCCTTGACGATTGTCACGTGCATCGTCTCCCCGGGGATGACGACAGGCTTGACGGCGTTCGAGAGCTCGTTGATGTTGAGCACCTCCACGCCGCGCAGCTGTGCCACCTTGTTGAGATTGTAGTCATTCGTGATGATCTTGCCGCCGACCTGCTGGCCGAGGCGCACGAGCTTCGAGTCGACCTCTGCGATGTCGTCGAAGTCGACATTCGTGATCTCGACCTTGACCTTCGTGCTCTGGCGGATGCGCTGCAGGATATCGAGCCCGCGGCGGCCGCGCGTGCGCTTGAGCACATCAGAAGAATCCGCGATGTGCTGGAGTTCCTCGAGCACGAAGACCGGTATGAGCAGCGTCCCCTCGATAAAGCCCGTATCGCAGATATCGGCGATGCGGCCATCGATGATGACGCTCGTGTCGAGCAGCTTGTAGGCCTTATCCTCTGCTTTCGGCGCCACTGCCTTGGCAGTCTCTGCCGGCGCCTGCGAAGCGCCTGCGCGCATCTCCTTCATCTTCGCGAAATCCTTCATGAAGCGCGGCACGAAGTCAAAGAGCCCCGTGAGTTCCTGGCGCTTCTTGATCGTGATGGTGATGCCGAGATAACCAAAGACGATGCTGAAGATGACGGGGATGTAATCTCCGACGATAGGGATCTTCGCAAATGAATAGCCGAGAAGATTGGCGATTATGAGTCCGATGGCAAGACCGATGGCACCAGCGATGACGTCGTGGATTGGCATCTTGCCAAGCTGCTGCTCCACCCATGCGGAGAACCGCTTGAGGCAGCGAATGAAGTACGGGGAAGCCAGAAAGCCGATGAGGCCGCCGAGGACTGCACCCAAGAGGATACAGATCAGGCTGCCCATGGTGATGCGGACGATGCCCATCTCCATCTTGAGGATTTCCGTGCCGACATACATCGTCAGCACCGGGCTCGCAAGATCCAGCAATGCACCACCGGCAATCGCTAGGAATAATGTGATAAAGAAACGCAAGACACGATCAAGCATACGTTCACCTCCTTAAATAGATAAAAACAAAAAGAAAAGTCCGAACAGAATCAGTATACTCTACTCTGCTTGGACTTGTCAAAATCCGGGTTCTTATTCTCAATGCGCAAACGCATTCGCCGAGAGGACTGACGTCAGCCAATTCTCGACCTCCTTCGGTGTCTTATCGCAGGCGTAGACGAGCTCGCTCACGAGGATCTGCTTCGCGAGATCGAGCAGGCGACGTTCGCCCGACGAGATATGACGGCGGCGGTCCTGCAGGATCAGGTTGCGCGCTACGGCGGCCACATCGCAGATGTCACCGCTCTTCATGCGGTCGAGGTTGGCATGGAAGCGCTTATTCCAGCTTCCCTTCGGCTTCTCTGGCTCCTCCTCGAGCACCTCGCGCACCTCATCGACCTTCTGCTGCGGGATGACATCACGCAGGCCGACATTGTCGGCGTTGTCCGTCGGGATCATGACCTTCATATTACCCAGCGGCATCTCGAGGACATAGTAGGACTTGCCCTCCCCGAGGACCTCACAATTCTCGATGCCAGAGATCACACCGGCACCATGCATCGGATAGACGACCTTATCTCCTATCTGTAACAAGAGCACCCCTCCTCTACACACGAGCCAACCACCATCATCAACGCATTTACAAGAATATTGTACCATAAACGTTAAAAAAAGTAAAATATTTTATTTTATCACAATGACCATATATCGTCAACAGCAAGAGATAAAAAAATCAGGTCTCATGATGAGACCTGATGGAATCGCACTGCTCAGCGGACAAAGACGACGTTCGTGCGGTCGAGGAAGCCCGTAGCACCATTCTCGATGAGAACACGGTTTGCGTCAGCGACCGAGAGGATCGGGTTGCCGTTGTGGTTGTCGAGGCCGACAGCCTTGACGACAAGCGGATTCGAACCTGCGCGGGTTGCCTTCGAGAGATCTGTCGTGTAGCTGGCCATGCCGTTCGCGATGACCGTGGCGGAGTCGAGGTTCTTGTAGCCGTAGATTGGTTCGCCATTGGCGTTCTTGATGACTGGGGACATGACCGGCTTGAGGCCAAGGCCGCGGCAGTCCACGATCAGGCCCGTATAGCTGCCGATGGCCTGGCCTGCAGGGGCAGCAGCTGCCGAAGAGCCCTGATGCGACGGAACCATGACAGACGGCAGCGTCGTTGCAGGCGTCTGCTGCGTCGTCGTGCCCGGCGTCACCTGCACGTTGACCTGTACGGAAGACGGCGTGCTGGCCGGGACAGATGCATCCGGAGCCGGGAAGCTCGTCGGCACCGTGTTCGTCGGCAGGACAGCCGTTGCGAGAGAATTCGATGCGCCGAAGACAGACATCTCCATCGTGACCGCATAGCCGCCGCCATCGATTGCCTGCTCCGATACGACGCGCGCACCCTGGATGAGGGCCGTGACCTTCGTCTTCGTGACATCACTCGTCACCATCATGTTCTCGACCGTCGTCTCCGAGTCGACGTTGACGCCCTTGACCATCTCAGCGAGCTGACGGTAAGCGTCCACGACGGCAGCGCGGCGGGCGAGCATGCGCGCCTGAACAGCATTGACGGCATACGTCGGGGCCACGCCCGTACCCTGTACCGTGATCTTGCTGTCACCGCTCCAGTCCATCCCCGTGCCCGCCGCAAAGGCGCTGGCTGCTGAGACGACCATGAGCGTCATGGCCATCAGGCAGGCCATGAACAACTTGGAAATGTGTCTTCTCATCTTACTTCCTCCTCTGTTCCTCTCGGAACGCTCTTTTATCTCATACCGCGAGCATACACCCGCAAGCTTAAGATTTCCCCAAAGAAAATAAAAATATTATGCTACGTCAACTATTTTTATTTCTCCTGCAATCATTCTGACTTCGTCGCGCGCAGGAAAAGCTGGGTGAGCTGCTCCTTCGGATCCTTGTGGTCGTGGATGATGGCGTAGACCGTCGCGCAGATCGGCAATTCGACGTGGAACTCGCGCGAGAGGTCCATGAGTGCCTCAACCGTGTAGACGCCTTCTGCCAACTTCGCGAAAGGCTTGCCCGTGATGAGGTCTTCGCCAAAGCGGCGATTGTTGCTGTGCGGCGAGAAGAGCGTCGCCTCATAGTCACCGAGATGCGAGAGGCCGTAGACCGTCATGCGGTCGCCGCCCATCGCTTCGATGAGGCGCGAGAGCTCGTGCGTGCCGCGGGCCATCAGCGCGCCCTTAAGGCTGCTGTAGCCGAAGCCGTCGAGCATACCCGCGGCCAGGCCGATGACGTTCTTCGAGGCCGCGCCGATCTCCGTGCCCAGCAGGTCCTCTCCGTAGTAGAAGCGGATCAGGGGGCTCGAGAATGTGTCGACGAGCTCGCGCGTGAGCTTCATCTCGCGCGCCGCGATGACCATGCAGTTCGGGATGCCGCGCACGAAGTCCTGCACGTGCCCCGGGCCGACCCAGACCGCCACGCGCATCGCCGAGCCGAGTTCCTCATAGAAGACTGTCGTCAGGCGCTTGCCCGTGCCAATCTCGAGCCCCTTCATGCAGAGCACAAAGCGCTTGCCCGAAAGGTCGAGCCCAAGTGCAGCGAGGTCCCTACAGAAAGCGCGCAGCTGCTGTGAGCTGATCGAGATGACGACGATGTCCGCCGCCGAGACGGCTTCCCTGAGGTCATCCGTCAGCTTCACGGACTCCGGCAGGGTCAGGTATTCATTCTTGCGCTGCTCCATCAGGGCAGCGAGGTGCCCGGAGCCCTTGCGGCCCCAGAGCGTCACCGTGTGGCCGATATGGTCAGCATACCAGGCATGGAAGGAGCCCCAGCGGCCACAGCCAAGTACGGAAATGTTCATGCCGAAACCTCCACTTTCGCCCCTGTGAGGTCGCGCACGACTTCACCCGCGATGATGAGCCCGACGACCGACGGCACGAAAGAGATGCTGCCTGGCACGGCGCGACGCATATCGCAGTTGCGCGCGCTGCCCGGCGGGCAGATGCAGTTCTTGCCGCAGCCGCTCTGGCGGACGCGCAGGGGCTTTTCCTTGGAATAGACGACCTTGAGCTTCTTGACGCGGTTCTCCTTGAGCTTCTTGCGCATGACGCGGGCCAAGGGGTCCACGCTCGTCTTGTAGATGTCCGTGACCTCGAACTTCGTCGGGTCCAGCTTGTTGCCGGCGCCCATGCTGCAGATGATTGGGATATGGCGGTCGCGGCACTGCAGGACGAGGTCAATCTTGCCCGTCACCGTGTCGATGGCGTCTACGACATAATCGTAGTGCATCGCGAAGAAGCGGTCCGCCTGGTCGGGCAGGTAGAAGTCATCGATCGTGTCGACGACTGCCTTCGGATTGATGTCGAGAATGCGCTCTTTCATCGTCTCCGTCTTCTTCTTGCCGACGGTCTTCGAGGTCGCATGAATCTGGCGGTTGATGTTCGTCAGGCAGATGAGGTCATTGTCGATGAGGACGAGATGGCCGACACCAGCGCGCGCAAGCCCTTCGGCTACGAAGGAGCCGACCCCGCCGACGCCAAAGATGGCCACCGTGCTCTTTGCCAGCTTCTCCATACCCGCCTCGCCGAGCAGCAGCTCTGTGCGGGAAAAACGACCTAATTTACTCAAGATATCTGTTCCTTTCTATTTCTCGATTCCTTCTGTTTTCTCTATTACTTCTGGTCCTTGTCATCAGGTGTCAGGCGGAATGCGGGGAAAGCAAAGGCACCCTTTGCCTCCGTTTTTTCCGTTCTCTGATGAGCCGGCTGCTGCATAAAGCGCGGCGGCTCAAGCGTGAACGCATCGCGCTTCGGCGCAGCTGCAGCCGGCTTCGCTGACGGCTGGCTCGCCTGAGGAGCCTGCTCGCCCCTTGCCGGCGCTGGCGAATCCTTGACCATGACGCCGTCCGTGAAGTCGGTCGCGATGATCGTCGCGCGCACATCGCCGCCGAGCGAATTGTCGATGACCGTGCCAAGGATGATGTTGACCTCGGGGTCCGTGTGTTCATAGATGTAGCGCGTCGCCTCATCGACATCGTAGAGGCTCAGCGTCTTGTCGCCCGTCAGGTTCAGGATGATGCCACGCGCCCCCTCGAGGCTCTTGCTGATCAGCGGGCTGTCGACCGCCTGCTTGACGGCCTCCACCGCGCTGCGCGAGCTGCGACCGATGCCAAGCAGCGCATCGCTTGAAGCGCTCTGGCGGAAAATCGTCGTGACATCCGCGAAGTCAACGTTGATGACGCCCGTCGTGAGGATGAGCTCTGCCACGCAGTTGATGGCCTGCTGCAGGATGCCGTCGGCACACGAGAAGGCCTTGACGAGCGTCATATGGCGGTTCTCCGGCAGCTTCATGAGGTTGTCGTTGGCCACGAGGATCAGCGCATCCATCTGCGCCTGCATCTTGGCGAGGCCTTCATTGGCCAGACGCTTCTTGCGGCTGCCCTCGAAGCTGAACGGCAGCGTGACGACGCCGACCGAGAGCGTCCCGAGGTCGCGCGCGATCTTGGCGACGACAGGCGCCGCGCCCGTGCCTGTGCCACCGCCAAGGCCGGCCGTGACAAAGACGAGGTCGGCACCGGACATCGACTCGCGGATCTTGTCCGCCGCATCGAGGGCCGCCTTCTCGCCGAGCGCGATGTTGCCGCCCGTGCCGCGGCCCTTCGTCAGGTCCTCGCCGATCTGCAGCGTCTCAACGCCCTCTTCCGCCACGCGCGAGAGCTGCTTGGCATCGGTGTTGATGGCAATCAGATCGATGTCGAGGTCTTTATGACGGCCCATGCGCATCAGGACGCTGTTGCCACCGCCGCCCACACCGAATACTTTGATCTTCACTTTTGGCTTTATGATTAACGTTTCTTCTGCTGCCATGCGCTCTTACCCCTCTCGAATCAGAATCTCTGGGAATTATTTCGCCATATCAAAAACGATTTCCTGCCCCAGCGCGAAAATATAGGGCGTTCTCATCGAAAAGAGCAGGGCCACACGTGCGGCTCTGCTCCCTGCTGTTCTCTATAGCGGATCAATGGAAGAGAAGTACGGCCAGGCAGGCCAGGACAATCTTCAGGCTATCGAGTTTCAAATAAAACACTTCCTTATCATCGTCAATTCTCATCATACTTCAATTGCAACATAATGATTCCAAGCAGGCATATCTGCTAATGTATACGATTATACAATGAAGCATCCTGTTTTTCAAGATGCATGCCGTCTATCTTCTAAGAGCGGCCGTACCTGCGTCACGATCATGCCCGAGAGCATCAGAGCACAGCCGAGGACCTGGACGGCAGACATGTGCTCACCGAGCAGCAGCCAGCTCGAGAGCGCACCGAAGACGGCCTCGAAGCTCATGATGATAGCTGCCTGCCCCGGCTCCGCGTACTTCTGCCCCAAGATCTGCAGCGTGAAGGCCACACCGGCCGACATGACGCCGCCGTAGAAGATAGCAAACCAAGCATCGAGTATCGGCTGCACGGCGACCGGCTCGAAGCCGAGCGCCGCGATGAGGCTGCCTGCCGCACAGACGCCGATCTGCGTGACCGAGAGCTCAATCGGGTCGACAAGGCTCGCGAAGCGGTCGATGAAGAGGATGTGTGCCGTCCAGAACAGAGCGCTGATGAGGACGAGCCCGTCGCCAAAGCTCAAAGAGACCGCGCCGCGGATGGACAGGAAGTAGAGACCCACAAGCGCCAGCAATGCACCAATCCAGTTCTCGATGTGGATGCGCTTGCCGAGCAGCACGGCGCCGAGCGGCACAAAGATGATGTAGAGCGCCGTGATGAAGGCCGTCTTGCCGGCCGTCGTGTAGAGCATGGCCACCTGCTGCAGGGACGTTGCCACCAGCATAATGCAGCCCGCGCCGAGGCCGGCCTTCCAGCCCGCGCGGTACGTGCCCGCACGCTTTGCCCCCTCGCGCTGCCCGCGCCAGGCATACCAGAGCCCCACGAGGAACAAGAAACCTAAGATGTAGCGTGCTGCGGCATAGGTGAACGGCCCAAGGCCGTCCATGCCAACCATCTGCGCCACGAATGTCGTGCCCCAGATGAATGCAGCGAGCAGGAGCATGAGATTCCCGCGTAAATGCATGAATAGAGTCCTCCAATCCATCTGTCATGTTACCACCAAAAAAGGCGAGAAAAAACAGGCACGCATGCGCATGCCTGTCTCTATTGTATGCTGTTTCCCCGCCTCAGGCAAGCCCTGTGACCATGTAGAACAGGATGCAGAGGAACGGGACGAAGAACTTGAGGCCCATGATGACCGCGATGTCGAAGTACGAATCGTGATGCGTGAGGCCGCAGATGGCGAGCAGCGTGACGAGCGCGCCGCAGTGCGGGACCGGGTCGATGCCGACCGAAGCGATGGCGACGATGCGGTGCAGGACCTCGAGCGGGATGCCTGCAGCCTGTGCCATGGCTCCCCACTGATCACCGAGCATCGAGAGCGCGATGGTCAAACCGCCCGAAGCCGAACCCGTGATGCCGGCCATGATGTTCGTCGTGATGACGGCCGAGAGCAGAGGGCCGAACGAATCCGCAATACCGATGAGTGCCTGCGTGACCGGCACGAAGCCCGGCAGGCTCGTAATAACGCAGCCGAAAGCATAGCCCGAAGCGACATTCAGGACGGCCGTCGCCGAGGAGATGGCTGCATAGTTGATCGGTGCCAGGAAACCATCCATGACCATGAAACGCTTGCGGCCGATGAACGCGGCTGCAAAACTGCTGAGAATCAGCGCGACCGTGATGGACCAGATGGCCGATACCTTGCCGACATTCGCCGCCAGCAGGCTGAGCTTGAGCGGCAGGAACGCCGAAAGTGCTTCAGGATCCCAATGGAAGCCCCATTCCCACTTGAACGGGTTCGAGAGGATGATGTTGATTACGATGACCATGACGAGCGGCAGCAAGGCCCAGTACCACGGGATGTGGATTTTCGGGCTCGGCTTGTGGTGCGGGCCGCCCTCGAAGTGACGGCCATAGCCCTCGCCGCGTGCCTTGAGGATCTTCGCACGGCGCGTCACCCAGCCCCAGCCGATCAGCAGGAACAGGAAGGAGGCGAAGAGACCGATGATAGGAGCCGACCACGTGCTCGTCGAGAAGTACGAGGACGGGATGATGTTCTGGATCTGCGGCGTGCCAGGCAGAGCGACCATCGCGAAGGAGAAGATACCAACCCAGAGCGTCGCCGGCAGCAGGCGCTTCGGGATGTCTGCCTTGCGGAAGACAACTGCGCCGAACGGATACATGACAAAGGCGACGACGAAGACGGAAAGACCGCCATACGTCAGAGCGCCGCAGCCCAGCAGGACCGCCAGCACAGCGCGTTTCTCGCCGAGCACCTCGACGATCTTCGCTGCGACCGAAGACGCAAGCCCGCCTTTCTCCATCAAGCGCGCAAAGACGGCGCCGAACAAGAAAATCGGATAATACGACTTCGTATATTCAGCCATGCGTGTCATATAGAGCTCACTGTACGTCGGCAGGACACCGAAGATACTCGCAAGCGCTGCGACACCTGCAAAAATTGGTGCGATCAGGATGATCGACCAGCCGCGGTAAGCAAAATACATGAGACCGACGAGGGCCACCGCAATACAGATTCCTTCTAACACAGATGGATCGTCCCCTTTCTTTCATGCTCCGACAACCCCCCTGGTGCGGAACATGGAAGAAGGGCGGCCGGTTGGCTGACCCGGCTGCCCTTCCGTTGTCTTGCCATGCGTCATACACGATAGGAACAGATATCTTGCATGATGCGCATTACCTTGTCTATCATAGCATTACCCTCATTTATTGTCAATGCATCTCCATTTAATATTTTGTAATGATGCAATCTTATGAATTTAGCTAAAACTTGTCTGTCCAAAGACTTTCGGTTACAATAAAAGAAGTACATATTTTCTCCCACGATTTATCGGGGAACAAAGGGAAGGAACAGGTGATCGTACATGGCCATCCATGTCATCAATGAGGCACGCCGTTGCCTCCAGTGCAAGAAGCCGCTGTGCCGTCTCAAAGGCTGCCCGGCTCAGACGAACATTCCCGAGATGATTCGCCTCTTTCTCGACGGCAAGATCAACGAAGCGGGCGAGATGCTCTTCATCAATAACCCGATGAGCATCGTCTGCTCGCTCGTCTGCGACCACGAAAAGCAATGCGAGGGCAACTGCATCCAGGGCCGCAAGGGTGCTCCCGTCCAGATCTCGAGCATCGAGCACTATATCTCCGACATCTACCTCGACAAGGTCATCATGGAGCATGAACCGCCCAAGGGACAGAACGTTGCCGTCATCGGTTCGGGGCCGGCCGGCATCACGGTCAGTGTCAAGCTCGCCCAACTCGGCTACGACGTGACCATCTTCGAGCGCAAGGGCAAGCTTGGCGGCATGATGCGCTATGGCATCCCGTCCTTCCGCCTGCCGCTCGAGATCCTCGACCGCTACCAGGAGAAGCTCGTCGAACTCGGCATCCATATCCGCCCGAACACGACCATCGGCAGCATCCTGACGCTCGACACCCTGTTTCAAGACGGCTATGACGCCGTCTTCATCGGCTCCGGCGTCTGGCGTCCGCGCGGCCTCGGCGTGCGTGGCGAGAGCCTCGGCAACTGCCATTACGCCGTCGACTACCTGCAGAATCCGGACGTCTATCACCTCGGCGACCGCGTCGCGGTCATCGGCTCGGGCAATTCGGCAATGGACGCCGCCCGCACGGCCATCCGCAAGGGCAGCCGCTTCGTCACCGTCTACGCGCGCCGCAACGAAGTCCGCGCGAGCATCCGCGAGTACGAATACGCACAGGCCGACGGAGTCGAATTCGATCTCTGCAAGGGCGTTGCCGCCATCACGAAAGACGGCCCGATGCTCTACGAGCGCCACTTCGACAAGGAAGGCAATCTGCTCAGTGAAGACGAGCCACAGCTCTACCCGGCCGACAGCACAATCATCGCCGTCAGCCAGGCCCCGAAAGACAAGATTGTCCGCACGACGACGGGCCTCGAGGTCGACAATCGCGGCCTCGTCGAAGTCGACGAGAACGGCGCCACGACGCGCGAAGGCGTCTTCTCCGGCGGCGACGTCGTCCTCGGCCCGGCCAACGTCGTCGAAGTCGTCAAAGACGCCAAGCACGTCGCCAAGGCCATGGACGCCTACCTCACGCGCAAGCGCGAGAATGGCGAAAAGAATGCCTACCCAAGAGAGACAGCTGAATGAGGCACAAAAAAACTTCCCGGAAGGGGAAGTTTTTTTGTGCCTCTCTTGTCCTTCAAATAGAATCTGCATCGCGTGTGAGATCTACGATCTCTGCCATGTGGATGTGGAACCCCGGCAGGCCGGCCAGCGTCTTGGCGCGGACGCGCAGGCGCCTGCCATCCAGCAAGAACGTCTCCGATACCTTGCAGGGGCGGTTACGTGTCACGCGGTCAGCATAGGCACGCATCTTATGCCGCCGCACATCATCCAGCGAACAGATGACTTGATTGACCGCGCGACGACTCGAGATGCCCACGGCCATCATGACTTTCTGATACGCATCATTCTCATAAGCCATGTATAACTCCTTGCCATCATCTAGGAAGAGCGCCACCGGTGAGACCCGGATGACATTGAAGAGCCCTGCTTCTCCATAGATGCGCTCTTCCTGGCGCGTCTCGGCACACAGATGCCGCTCCCGGCAATGTGCCACCAATTCGTCATACGGCATAGGTCGTCCATAATAATAGCCCTGCAATTTCTCACAGCCGATGCTGCGAAGGAATTCCACCTGTTCGCGTGTCTCGACCCCTTCTGCCAGCGTGTGGATGCCGATGGCCTTAGCCATCATGACGACAGATGTGATGATCTTGCGGCTCGTGTCATTGAATACACGCAGGAACTCCATGTCAATCTTGAGCTCATCGAAATGATAATCCTTGAGCACATTCAGCGAAGAGTAGCCACTGCCAAAATCATCGAGCCAGACCGGATAGCCATTGCCGCGGAAGCGATCAATCATCTCCAAGATTCTATTGCGATCCTGCACCATGGCCGTCTCCGTGATCTCGATGCGCAGGCAATCACGCGGCAGACCATTCTCGCGGACGACGGACTCGATCTCAGAAAGGACATCCATGAGTTGGAAGTCCATGCGCGATACATTGAATGAAATCGGCACGATGGGCTGATGCGCATCCATCTGCCTGCGGAGCTGTCGCCCGCATTCCCGTATGACATAGCGGTCAAGCTTGTCAATCAGGCGCTCCTCCTCGAGCACCGGGATGAATTGGTTGGGGCGAAGGAATCCGTAGACCGGATCATGCCAGCGCGCCAATGCCTCCATGCCTGCGAGATTCCCCGTCAATGTGCGCACGACTGGCTGATAGTATATCTCGATATAACCGTTCTCGACGGCTTCATCAATATGAGCGATGACATACGAGCGGACCGCCAATTCCTGTCGGAGGTGCTCAGAGAATACGCAATACGCACGGCCTCGCTCTCTCTTGATGGAATCACAGGCCGCCTTTGCCTGGTCACAAGCCATACTGATTGATACATTTTCCTGCGCAGAGAAGTAGCGAATACCCGCATGCAGATAGGTATGTTCTCCTTTGAGAAGACCGTTGACTTTCTGCACAACCTTCTCGATGCGGCTCTGCGCATCGTCTGCCGGTATCAAGGCCAAGAAAATATCGGCCGACATGCGGGCCAAGAGCGAATCAGGGAAGCCTTCTCGCAGGACAGCCGCAATCCTTCGCAGGCAATCATCGCCCCGCTCTGCGCCGTACATCGCGTTATAATGCTTGAAGTTCGTCAGATTGAAGTACGCCAGCACATCTCTGCCAAAAATTCCTTCGGCGCGATCAGCCGCCTCACGCTCAGACGCCCTGGAAAAGAAGAGATGCCTGCCCATGAGGGTTGTCAACGCATCATGCTCCACTGCACGGAACCGCACATGAGCATCGACGAGCAGCAGTGACCATAGCCACTTGCCGTGGAAGCAGACACGGCGTATCGATCCCTCGACATGGCGAATCCGTCCTATCTTCGTGCGGATGCAGAAGAAAAGGTAGGAATAGTTGGCCAACCGCTCCTCTGTCACCGAACCACTCTGATGTACGGATTTCTCCACCATCATGCCGATGGATTGGCAATCCTCTGGCATGACCATGCCACGAAACGATGATCCTATCAGATTGAGGAACTCCTGTTTCGACTGACAATCGTACAGCTTCCACATCGCTTCATTGACACAACAAATGCTTTCATCTGCGTGAAGCAAGACAACAGCCCCCGGCATGAGATTGAGCACATCCTCCGATACATTCGTGAAATCCATTCTCGATCAAGCACCTCTTTTCCATCAGAATATGCAGGCGAACCAATATGTTTTAATTAATAGAATTTGCGTTCTATTTTATCACATCACCACCAAGGATGCAACAACAGCACAAAAATGATTGTCTTCTGTTACAATCTACAGCAAAAACGCCCTTCATTGTTGAAAGGCGTTTTTGCTTATCGTGTACCACTCAATAGTCAATCTGCTTCTCGCGCATGTCCTTTGGCGTCGTCATGCGCTGGTCATAGCCATCTCTGAGGTAATCCCCGAGCAGTCCGACCTTGAACTTCTTCGGATCTCCTTCCGGCCGCTGGTCGTTTTTCGTCAGCAGCATGTCAAGCGCGTACGGAGTCCGAGTTCCTGAGCCGCTCATATGCATGATCATGATAGCACCGCGGCGCACATCGCCGTTGCGCTTGTGGACAATGTGGTCCATGATGCCCTCCAGCGATTCCATTGAGACAGCGCCGTAATCCTCCGCACTACCTGAGCCGCTGACGAGATACGTAAACCCTTCATCTAAGGCAACGGCACAGCCATCGCGACTGACGGCTAACTGTGGCGGACGCAAGAGCCGCGTGAGACCGTAACGGCTGCCATTTTCAATCTTCATATCGCCAATTGCACTGAGAAGTTTCTCATACGAGGAACGGACATTCTGACGATATGTCGCATTGTCTTCCACAATATAGCTTCTCCCCTTCTCATCGACGCGCAGCATCGGCACATGATGATCGGTATGGCTACCCACCTCATTGCCCTCAGCCACGATGGCGCGCAGCAGGTTGGGATTATTTATCATATTTTTAGTGATGACAAAAAACGTCGCATGTACACGATGCTTGCGCAGAACATAGAGCAGCTTGTTGATGGAATCATCATTTCCCCAGTCGTCAAAGGTCAGGAAGACCGTTTGCGGAGCAGCCGTCTTAACAAGGCCCGTCTTATCCGCCAAAGCCAATTCTTTCTGTGTGAAGCCATACATGCGATCGGATGAACTGACTTCCGGCGCTCCGATATAACGCTTGAAGAATTCCCGCTGGAAATTCTTCTTCGTGATTCCTCCCGCGCCATATCCCAGTTGTATCTCGACGGGAAGATCCATGGTCTCCACCGGATACTGGTAGAGCTTTGCCGGCTCATCGAGAACATCCTGCACCGAGACAATGCGATAGACCGAATCATTCTGGCGATTATCAGTCGGATTATCACCGTATGCATCGTAAGCGATGTTGTCGACCTTCTGCTGCTTGATTGCCATCATGACCTCAGACGCAAGCGTCGGCTTTGTGTAATAATCCGTGCGGATATAGAGGATCTCATTGCGTCCCAGAGAAGTCGTCCACTTGCCGAAGATATGCGGCATGACTTCATCGGCCGACTGCGCCTGCTTGTCCTTGGACTGAACGGCATTGAGTCCCTGTCCGACAAACCAGCACTTCATAGCAGCGGCAGCCTCTTTCATGCCAGCTTCATTGTCAGAGGACGCCATCTGGCGCACGACATCCGTCGTCACGCCGTACTGCTGCAGGCCATCCCGGACGCGCTGGATCTGCATAGCGTATTCGGCCGCCGTGCCACCGCCCTTGATGGACGTCAGCCCGATGCCGAGGTCTTGCCCATACGAGCGGATCAGGCGGATGTTCTCCGCATTCCGTTTCAGTTCGCGCTCCGTCACGAAGAACGTGCCGCGCATCTCATTCGCCTTCATCGCATCGAGCACGTGTACGAGCGGCTCTTTTTTCGAGAGGCCGCCGAACGTGAAGATCACTGACTGGCTGGTCGACGGGATGAATCGCCATTTCTCCGCCTGATGCCCCTGATTGCGGGCAAGCGCCTCATGGATTTCCTGCGGCACACTTACAGTAGGCACTGCAGCTGCCCTTGTCTTTGCCGTTGACTGCCCTGATGATGCAGACTGTGCCGTCTGCGCCTCCGCAGCGCTAGCAGATGCGACAGGCGTCACGGAAAGCGACCACGAAGCCGCCATCATCATGACGAGCACGGCACTCATAACGGTCCGATTCTTGCGCACGAAAAACACTCCCCATTCTACTGCTGATGCTGTATCCTAAAAATCTCAAGGATGGATGTCCCGGATCATCTCATCGCCATTGCTGCCAAGACGCCAGATGCTCACGTCGCTGATGCCCAGCCCCGCAACCTCCGTGATCCAGGCATTGACGGTCTCCGCGTCGGCATACCAGACCTCATAGTGATGTTTGTCTTCCTCATAAGAAAACTGCAGGACACCGCTCGCCTCATCCCGCGTAACAGGAACTGCCTTTTCCTTGGCCAGGGCAGCAGCTTCCTGGCTCGACAGGAAGCGCGTCGCGCCACGACTCAGCCCCAGCAGTCTGTAGTCCTGCCAGATGCAGCCGCCCGTGGCGATTGCCACCGACTTCTTGCCCGGCAAATCTGCCATCCTGCTGACGGTCTTGCGGATGAAGGCGCCATCTGCCTTGGGGCCAGGCCCATTGTGCAGGCCGTGCAGGTTGTAGAGCATGACGACGTATTCCGGTCCCTTGGCGAACGGCGCATCAAATGGGGCCGACGGTTCCAGGACAATGCGGAGCTTCAAGCCCGCACGCGTGCAGGCAAGGCTCAGCTGGTAGGTGAAGTGCAGATAGTCCTCCTGCAGCTTCGCATCCTTGAAGACTCGTTCAAAGTCCAGTTCCACCCCCGCGGCGCCGAGCTTCTTGGCGGCATCCACCATCGCTTCAGCCTGTTTGATGCGTGACGCGTCATCACAAAGGATGCGACTCGTCATCACGGCGTCCTTTTCCACGCTTCTGCCCAAATCATCCCGGCTGTCGTTGACAACAGTCAAGTATGTCTCCTTGCCGTCTTTCTGGGCCTGTTTCAGAGCGCGCTGCGTCTCCTCTGGCACGGTGAGCACATCATCGGGGCCATACGAAGCGGCAAAAGCGGAGAAACCGCTCAGATGGCGCCGGATTCCCCTATACTCTTCTGCACCGCTCGTCTCGTCCCAGCATACTGACCACGCTGAAAGGCGTACCTCCGGGTGTGGGCCAGACTTCACGGGTTCTGCTCCTGCACAGCTCAGGCCGGCTGCCGCAGAAGCGAGCAGCAGTGCGGACAGCACTGCCGCATACTTCACCTTTTTCCTCATCACTGCAATCGTCCTTTCTAAGCAAATAAGCAGCCAGCCTCATTTTACGATTTGACAGACTTACAGATACGTCAGGAACCATTTCAAGATAGCTTCCCAGGCATCCTTTGCGCGCTGCTCATAGTATTCCAGTCCTGTATACTGCATGGTGAATAAGACTCTCTCATCCTTGGCATCCTTACCAGTATTGGCAGAGATCGTAAAGCGGTCAAAAACTGCATCGTAGACATCATCGGCCAGGTTGCGTTGACTCCAGGCATCCGGTTTCCAACCAGCTCCGAGGAAAATCCCGCCTTTCTGCGTATTCGCCAGGGGAATATCCTCAGCAGCTTTCTTTTCATCCACCATAACCGTCAAATGATCATCTTTGAAAGCAATTTCAATGTCATGGAAGCTCCGTGCGTGGAAACTCGTCACGACTTCATCCGGCTCTGCCCCATCTTCCACGGAAGCTGCTGGTTGATCTTTCCGTGCCTGTGCACGTAACAGATACTCTTTTGCCTCATCCGGGGAATCTGCATAGCGTGCAAATGCCTCGTTTTCCCGGACTTCTGCCTTTCGTTTTGCTTCTTCCTTTGACGGGATTGGCTCTCCCAGGATGACAGCCAGTTTCTCACGATAGAGTTCCTTTTCCACACCACCGATTTTCTCAGTCACGACGACTTCGCCATTGCGCAGGCTAACTTCATCATAGCGGCTCAAATCATCGGATGCACGGAAATAGATTTTCTGTGCGCCGAAGGCATTGCCCTCCAACCGCGTGCGGATGCGCACATCACGGAAACCGTCGCTGTCCTGCAAACGTGAAAGTGCCTCGCCTTCCGGCAGCGTCGTCAATATGTATTTCTCTGCCTTGATCTGTGCTGCGCCCTTCAGATTGACCCAATCCTGCTGATGGCGGCTGTCTCCCTGCTTAAAGGTGATTGGCTGATTGATATCGTACTTGATGCGCATGAGCAGATGGTTGACTGGCCAGTACGGCTGTGGCTGCATGCGCGTGAGATCGTAGATACTGCTGTTGCGCTGATTGAAGCAATACCCCTCTCGATTGAAATTCATCGTGAAAAGATTACGCATCCACTGTTCATTGACGGGGCTGATGTCGCGGTTATTGCCGAAGCGCCCCGTATTGGAATGCATGAGCACATACGTATGCGGTACATAGCCCAGCTTGTCTTCGTAGACATCACGAAGGTGTTCATAATCGTAAGTGACTCGCCGCTTCATGTGGTTGTAGCTTTCCTTCGGAACGCCCTCCTTATCTCGGATGTAATCCATCAGATAGTGATTGTAATGACGCCCGAGATATGGATGAATCATCGCATAGCGAAGCGGGTTGATCTCACCGATGTAATTGCCATAACGGTCCATGACATTGATATACTCAAGCCGATAGCCATTTGTACCCATTTCCCAGAAGGATGATTCCTCCATATCGCGGAGTTCTTTTGGCTTGAGGAATTTCGGGTCTTCATAGTCCAAGACGCCGGCATACGTCATCATAGTCGCCTTGTAGTTGAAGCGCTCCATGAGATTATCGGCAAAGATTGCTGTATCGCGCCGCCCGTCTTCGAACATCAGATAGAGCGCCCGCTTTGGCAGTGGCTTGCCATTCTGGTAATAGTCCTCAATATCTTTCTGAGTGATTGTCACATATCCCTGATCCTTCAATGCTGCTAGATGCTCTTCTAGCAGGTCCTTGCCAATCAGAGTCGATGAATCGCCGATGCGGTCGACACCAAAGTACGAGATAGCAATGAAGCCCGTATCCTCTCCACTGTCCGCTATAGCCGAATCATCATATGGATGATACGTCTTGAGATGAAAGAATAAGTTAATCAGTACAGCTACGCTTAGTGCCAGAATCAAAAACTGAATCACGGTGCGGACACACTTGAATCGATCCTTACGCCGCGTGAAAGCTTCGTCACCGAGTGCCTGGATCTCAGCTTGCAGATTCTCATGCTGCTGAACATCTCCTGCATCCGATGCAGCAGGCACACTATCGTGTTTCGTCGAGTCGTTCGAATCCTTCAATGATCATCCACCTTCTTTCCCTTTTGCGCCTCTTTTTCCTGCTGCTTTCTCTTCTTCTTCTCCAATTCAGCAAGATCGGCCGGCGTCAAGCGCGTTCCCCAAGTCGACTTCCAGAAGGTGAACCAAGCCACTGGCATCTGCCAGAGCAGGACGGCCTCGTAATAGAGGCAGAACCACACGCCAAAGATCCAAGTCGTACTGCGCCGCAGGAAGAGTTGCGCCATGCTCATGAGCAGGGCCATCATCAACATGCCGACGAGGAACGTAAGCGGAAAAACGCGATGCATGATGGGGATATAGATGAGATTGTAAAGCACGATGATTGGTGCAGCGATCGGCACGAGCAAGCCCATGTAGAAACTCAGTGACATGAAGGGCTCCTTCTTCCACATGTAGCATGCCGCAATGATAGATTCCCGAAGCCACGAACGCTTCCAGCGCATCTGCTGGCGCAGGAACATCTTATGTGAATTCGGTACGATCGTCATGCAGACCGCCGTATCCTGATACGTCGTACGATGGTGGCGCAGGATGAAATTCGTCATGCTGCGGTCGTCGCCGAACGTCGCCCGCTGGCCAAGGAACTTCTGGTTGAGCCAGTCATCGCAGTATTTGAGTACGAGGTCCTTGCGATAGCACGAGAGCGGCCCCGAAAGGCAGGTGACCGCATCGAAGTAGCCTTCGGCCGCCTTCATGATGCGGAAGGCGATGTAATAGCGGACAGCCTGCATCTTCGTCAAAGAATTCGTATACGTATTCGCGACATCCGTGCGGCCTGAGACGCCTCCCATCTTCTTGTCCTTGAATGGCTGCACGATGTTGCGTACGGCGTAAGGATCGAGGAAACTGTCGGAATCGACAAAGACGAGCAGTTCATGCTTCGCCATATGCGCGCCAACAGCCATGGCCTCACGCTTGCCCTTATTGACCGGCTGGACATAGTAATGCAGGCGGTCTTCAACACGGTACATCTTCTGGTCCCCGTCAGACTGTTTGAGTCGCTCGATGATTTCCTTGATCTTATCGACTGAATGATCATTCGAGCAGTCATCTACCACAATCACTTCGAGCTTGTCGATGGGATAATCCTGATTGATGCAGCCGAGTATCGTGTGCTGAATCCATTTCTCCTCGTTGAAGCATGGGACAATGATCGTGACCCCCGGTGTATAATCCGGATCAATCTTTGTCGGACGGTAGAAGGAACCAAATAGATAGCGCGTCAGCAGGAAGGTCGCCGCGATGATGCTGTAGAGGTAGAGCCAGCGATTGAACTGGAAATAAATGACCGATTCTGCACGCATGAGCACGATGACAAAGACGATGACGGCCAAGAAAAAGGACGCTACCGCGAGCATGTAGTTCTTGCGATGCGTATTCGAGAATTCTGCCAGCGTCGACTTGAACTGCATGCCATAGATATGCGTGCCATCCGGGCGCGATGCTTCACGGACACACGTTGCCGGGATTTTGCGGACCATCATCTCATAGCCCTCTGGCATCGAGCCCGGCGTAATCTCAAAGGTCAGACGGATATCTGTTGCATCCGTCAATGAAACAGCCTCCTCTGCAGCGGGCATTGTCAGTAAAATACCCGTCGTCGAGATATCCTCGCCCTTCATCTTGATGGACTGTTTTTTGCCATCCAGCACGAAGCGGACCGTCACCTCGTAGTCGACAAGGTAGCGCTGTCCATTCTTGTCATCTTGCTGGAGCTTGATGTACCCATCACCTGTATCAGGATTGGCAGAATCCCGCCCGCGGCGATCCCGATTCGTGCGATGTCCTGTCACATCAGGAGCATAGGAGAGCAGACGGCGGTCCGGTTTTTGGTGAAAAAGCACGTCATCCATAGCAGGCGTTTTCTTTTTGTTGTCATTGGCCATCTGCTTCACCTCCCTGCGTCTTTTCTGCTGCATCCTTACTCACAGCACTGGCAGCCTGTTCAGCAGCCACAGTAGCATTTGCCGGAATATAGCGTATCTTGCGGAAGCCATTGACATTCATGATCTTGAACCCCCGCTTCTCCAGCGCTGTAAGCAGGCGGTCCAATTCGTTCGCCAGATCTTCTGTTTCCAGGGGTGCCTGTTCCCCTGCATCCTGGATGGTCGGCTTCATGTCAATAGCAGGCCGCTCATCGATTTTCCCTTCCGTGTCAGCCTTGCGTTCTACAGGGCGATTCGCAGAAATGGCGATGATGCTCCCATCGACAATCCCCGCGACGTACGCATCCGCTGCTGCATCATCACCAAGCACATGACGCGGAACACGCACATTTTCCTTGACAGCATATGGCAGCCCCGCCGCATGTACCGTCTGCAGCAAAGCATCCGTAAACACCGTCCGTGGTGCGCGGAAAAGCGTGGGGATAAAGGCCGAACGGACTGAGACGATTTTCTGCGTGCGACAAAGCTCTTGGATTTGCTTATCCTGTGACACATTATCAAAACCAGCCAACCCGACAAAAGTGTAATTGCCAAGCTCAAAGCCGGCATCGCGCAAAAGACGGATGGTCTCTACATCATCAGCTGCATTCTGTCCTTCTACAAAAAAAGTCGCCTCAGCATGGTGCTTCTGCAATACATCCACCATCCGAGCAGCTAAAGGACGATCCGGCAAGCCATCGATGACAATCGCCACGCAATTGCCTCCGGCTGGCAAAGTCGTGATGACTTCTGCTGGTGCAATGCCTTCTTCCAGCTTACTCTTTGCTGTTGCAATCTCTTCCTTAGCCTGATACGCTGCGCTGATATCGGTGAGTTCCGGGATGTCCCGGTTTTCGACCAAGACGTGATCGCGCAAGTAGACCAGGCAACCGCAGACAACCAGAATGACTAGGCCAGCAATGACTGCGATCTTCTTATAACTCAATCCATCCACTTCCTTTTAGAAAGTCCGAGAATCCATTCACGGAACAAGCCCTTCGATCAGAGTCCCCAGTAAGAAAATCCTGCTGCCTCAACATCCGCGCGATTGAACATACGCTTGACATCGACGAGCACAGGTCTTCCCTCTGCTCTTGAGCGGACCATTGCGCGAAGATCCTCCATATCCCAAGCGACATACTCCCGATGTGCCACGAGAAAGACAAGTGCATCGGTATCATGGATGGAATCAAGAGGTTGCAAGGATATGCCAAACTCACGCTGGAACGCTGTCGCATCGACATGCGAATCAACGGCCAAAGGCTCAATCCCGTATGATTGGAGCTGACGATAGATGTCGACAGCACGAGAGTTACGCGTATCCGGGCAATTCTCCTTGAAGGTCATGCCGAACAAGACAATGCGCGCCTTCGCCACATCGATTTTCTGGCGGATGAGCTCCCGCACGATATTGCCCGTCACAAAGGCACTCATACCCTCATTCGTCTGGCGTGCTGCCGTGACGATAGGCGCATGCCCGCCGTATTTCTCCGCTTGGTAGATGAAGTAATACGGATCGACGCCAATGCAATGACCGCCGACGAGTCCCGGCCGGAAGTGAAGCGCATTCCACTTCGTATCCATGGCATCCACCACTTCTTTCGTGTCAATGCCCATGCGATGGAAAGCACGCGAAAGTTCATTCATGAAGGCGATGTTGACATCGCGCTGCGCGTTCTCGACGAGTTTCGCCGCTTCAGCCACCTTGATGCTGGCAGCGCGGTAGATAGACGGGATGGCCGTCCCATAGACTTGCGCGATGGTGTCTAAGGCCTCATCGTCACAGCCGGAGACAATCTTCGTCACCTGCTCGAGACCATGCTTGCGGTCGCCCGGATTGATGCGCTCCGGCGAGTAGCCAATCTTGAAGTCGCGCCCGCAGACGAGTCCAGACTCCTGTTCGAGGATGGGGCGGCAGAGCTCTTCCGTCACCCCCGGATAGACCGTCGACTCATAGACGACGACACTGCCTCTCTGCAGATAGCGGCCGACACTGTGGCTGGCCGAGACCACCGGCCCGAGGTCCGGCGTCTTGTCCGCATGTACGGGTGTCGGTACCGCTACGATGATGAAAGAGGCCCGTACCAGTTGCGACATATCAGACGTATAGCGGATGGACGCCCTCCCCAGCGCCTCATCACCAACTTCTTCCGTCACATCGTGACCAGCCCGGTAAGATGCGATCTTCTCTTCATTCTGATCCAGACCGAGAACCGAAAAATATTCAGAAAAGCGCACCGCCAAGGGCAGTCCAACATAGCCGAGTCCTACTACCGCAAGGCGCACGTCCTTTTTTTGAAGTCGTTTCACGAAATCCATTTCCCCTCATCTTCTCTCTTCTATAAATATTAATTTTCTCTCCTGGTAGATTTATAAATTTCAGTTCTCATAGTTCTTGAAATAATGCGTCAGAGCGCCCCAAATTGTATTGCTCTGCTTGTTGGTATCGATATCCCAAAGATGGTAGTACTCCAGATTGAAGAGCCAATCCTTACTCAAGGTGTAGGAGTATCCAGCACCGATTCCCTTGAACCCGCCGTAGCGGCGCATGACATCCGCCGTGCCGTTCATCGTGTGGGAATAATACGTCTCATATGGCTGATAGTAATATTTGAGCCACCAACTGCGGTTGCGCGGTTGCCAGTTCTTCTCTGTGCCATTCGAGACCGAGACGACGTAGCCTGTGCCCTGCTTGCCGCGGTCCTTGCCGTAGAGAATCATCGCACCAACATCGACATCCCCCATTTTCTGATGCGCTCTGGCCATCGCGATGCTCTGCTTACCATCTGTTATGACATTATCTTTGTCATAACCGCCCTCGAAGCGGTAGACACCAGCACCAAGCCCGTATGTCGGCTGTTCATAGTCGGCTGTCAGATTCCATGCCTTATCCGTATCATTCGCCTCGCCGTACTCCATCGTGTAGACCACGGGATTGCCTGCCGAGATGCGTATGCCTTTGAACTTGCTGTCGTAGACATTGCCTTCTGCCATCAGCGAACTGAAAGCACCTACATCTACCTTGGCAAGGCCAATATTCCCTTCCAGATAGTAGCGGTCCAGGCGAATTTTTTCGTCATCTTTATCGTGCTTATCGCCAAACTGTTTCTTGGCCTCAACCATGCCGATGGCATGCCAGTTGCCGTCGATGTCGTAGTCCGGATAGACGCGCAGACGGAGCTCCGTGTCGTTGCGATGGTATTCCGGCCTGTCGCCGCTCGAATGGCCATCGGCTAGGCGAACCTCGCCATCGATGTGCAATCTCGGCCGCTGGATGTTCTTGACAGGCAAATCATCGGCCAGATGCGCATTTTGGTCATCGATGTAGCCAGCATCATCGAGCTCTGACATGAACTCCGTCCGCAGGGCCGAAGCCCGTGCGATGGCATCGGCATCGCGCGCCGGGCTGTCGCGCAAGAGCCGTGAACCGCTCGGATAGCCGCCATCAGGTGTCGCAGATGTCGCATCCATCGCCGCCGTATACGGTACACCGCTGCCGATTCCCGCATCAGCCCCTCCTGTACCCGAGAGACCCGTTCCATACCCGTTCCCGCCAGACGCCATCATAGTCACCGCATCGGGGCCGACGCCTGTCGCAGCAGCCGTCATGACATTCAGGAGGTCGCTCTGCCGCTGGGCCAGCTCATCATTCATGCGCTGACGGCGCAGCGTGCGCTGACGGGCCACAGCAAAATCGCGTGCTGCGGCCTGCAGCCGAATCTGGCTGGCCTTGGCCTTTTTCTGCAGCGGGCCCATGATCTCCAAGCGGTTGACGCCCCGCAGCGATTGGCGTGCCAAGTCATCTGACGCACGCTTTGCCTCGCGCTCCCGCTGCCGGAAAATCTTGCCGGCAGCTTCCAGTTGCTCCTTCGAGAGTTCCAGCTGTACCTTGTCTTCGACAAGTAGCCGCGTCACACGTCCGTATTCATCGGCCAGCGTCATCCCCTGGCTATCCTCGATGCGCGCCAAGGCCTTTGCCACAAGGGCAGAGAGCTCCGCACGGCTCATGCTGTGCAAGTCCTTGTCTGGCAGTTCCAGATAGCCCTGCGCTGCCAGTTCCTCGATATCCTCATACACCCACGGCTCAGCAGCATTTTCCGCTGCCATCACACTCTGCGGAATCAGGCATATTGTCGTCAAGATTGGCAAGCATAACGTCATCTTGTTCAAGGTCTGTCCATCCCTTTCCCCTTTTGTCTAAAAATCCCTGTTCCACAACGTCATTAAAGATCACGTTGTATCATGAAGCTCGTCTGCCAGCCACTAACACGGCCATTGTCATCGTCTTCTTGTCGGTAATAGGTCAGCGAGCTCTCGAATTCGATATCCTCTGTCAGATGCTGCCGCCATCCCAAGCTGCCCGCACAGCGGCGCACATTGCTCTGGAGTTCATTCCGGACAGGGTCAATATAAGTACCGCCCATCTTCAGATACTCCAATCGCAAGAATACTTCCCTATCATGCTCCATCTCATGACGCCAGCCAATCCCGTAGAGATTGCCGCTAAAGCGCCCGTCCATCTGCGTGAACCTTGCCATCCCATAGTGGCCGGCGAACTGCCGGAATGACGTCGCAAAGGCTTGCCATGCATCATGCTCCGAGAAATAGCGGTCAGCATAGAACCCCAACAAGCTCATCTCCCCGGGGCGGTATGCGTATGGCCCGATGCGCGAGGTCTCCTCCGCTCCGCGAAAACATTGCAGCATGTAATTCGTTCCCAGGCCGCGATGGAGATAGCGGATTTCCTGCTGATAGGAGCGCCCCGGCCGGATCTGGTCGGCACCCTCAAGACGGTACGGCGCAGTATATGAACCATTCCAAGAAACACTCCCCTTCACGGTCAGCACATCATCCGGCGTATAGTGATACGAGAAGGCCACGCCGGGCGAAACATCCCAGCCCGTATGGAGCGGCAGTTCCGCGCCCCAGCCTTTCGGGGGCAGTTCATTCCATAGCACCTGCTTCCCCGTCGGCAGATGCAGGCCGAGTAGATACTGGATGCCGCGACGCTCATGCTCTTCCCGCCACGAAGCCTTCAGGTTCGTATCCATCATTCCTATAAAATTATGAAAATTCATCCACTCGTCCTGTGCCTGTGCAAAAAGCCCGCTCTCCACCCGTACCGCGAATGAGTTCTTCTGATAAGAAGCCTGCACCGGCATGATGACCTGATGGCCCTTACGCGCATCAGGCGAACCAGACGAACCAGACCAAGAGGCATAGGTGAGTCCTGTACGGACAGAAGCGGATGGAGTGCGGGAAAATTTCGCCAGACTGCGTTCGATTTCCAGTGCCTCCACCTGGCAGTCGGTCCAAACGAGTTCCGCCTGATCCCGCTCCAACTGAGCACGCTCACACTCTGCCTGCCAGCGCGCGCGGTGTTCCTCCACGATACGGCTCTTCAGGGATGTCTTCGCATAGATGCGAAGCTCAGCCTGGCAGTTTGCCAGATGCTGCTCTGCCTGCTGCAGGCGCGCATCCGCCTCTTGGCAGGCGCGCAGGTTGACGGCTTTCTTCTTTTCCAGCAGATGTTTCGCATGTGCTGTGCGACTCTCAGACTCGACCTCTCGAAGGCCATCATATGCCTGTGCGACAGGATGCAATGCATCGGCAGCCACGCGCTCTACGGGCAGCTGCATCAGGCAAAACGTTCCCATCGACAGGATAGCTGAAACTTGGCGCAGGTGCTCATCGCGATATCGCTTCCAGCAAAGGTGCCGCCTGCGGGCGCGGGTCATGCGATGCGGTGCATCTGTATGGCCTGCACTGCTGAGCCCCGACCGTTTGCGTCGGTGCCGCGTCATACGCATCACATCACACTCCCCTTACTCCATCCACATGCCACATGAGCTATATCTCATTCCCATCGATACGGCAGATCAACGGATGAGAAAATATCTCATTTTATAACATTTTGTTATGCATACTAATATTACATTAGATTATAGCACGTTCATCCCTTACCGACAAGACAGATGGCAACAGAAGCTAAGACCAATAAGTTGACACCTAAAAAGCCTGCTGCAGGATGATGTGCTTATCCTGCAGCAGGCTTCTCTTATTTCTCATATTCTATGCCACGCTTATGCTTTTTTCTTGGCCAGTTCCGCCATCTTGGCGGCCTTCTTGGCCAGGAAGCGGTCGCGCATGACCATCTTGTGCTTCATGCGGTCGACGAGGTCTTTGGCATCGGCGATGTCCTGCGCGTCGGGGTGCGTGGAAGCGAGCTTCCAGCGCTCCATGCTCTTGGGGCCGCCGTGCGGGTCGTCGGGGCCTGCGTTCTTGCGCTTGGCGAGCATCGCGGGGTTGATCTTGCCGCGGCAGCCGAAGGTGCCGAGAATCGTGCAGCCCGGTCCGAGGTTGTAGCCAGCGCGCGCGAAGCTCGTGATGGCATGCTCGCTCGTCGGCGCCGTGCCGTGCGTCTGGAAGAAGACGACCTGCGCATCGTGGACCTTCGGCAGGTACTTGAGCATCAGGGGGTCCGGCTGTCCGAGGCGGAGCCAGTAGCCCAGCGCCACCACTTCATAGCCCGAGAGGTCCTCCGGCGCTTCCTGTACGCGGAAGACATCGGCGTCTCCTGCCTGCTCTGCGATTGCCTCGGCAATCGTTCTCGTATTGCCCGTAACCGATGAATAGATAACAGCCCATTTGCCCATTTTACATCCTCCTCTTTCACTCTCTGTATCCTAGCACAACGCCTTGTAATTCACAGTAACCTTTGTTACAATGAGAGTCGTTGTAAACAATCTTATAATATTATAAATAGAAAGAAGTGTTACCATGTCTGAACTCCTCGCCTCGCCGACAGCGGGCTTTGCCATGTTCGGCACGCTCGCCGTGATTCTCGGCGGACTCTACACGCGTCACATCAAGCTGACGACGCGCACGCTCATCGATATCGCCCTGATGCTCGCGCTGACCATCGTGCTCCATCAGATCCGCATCTTCCACATGCCGCAGGGCGGCAGCGTCACGCTCGGCGCCATGGTCCCGCTGCTCCTGCTCTCGTACCGCTACGGGCCGGGCATCGGCGCGCTCGCGGGCTTCCTCTACGGGCTCATCAACATCATCCAGGACCCGTTCATCGTGCATCCCGTGCAGGTCCTCTTCGACTACCCGCTGCCGTACATGGCCATGGGCCTCGCGGGACTCTGGCGCGGCCATCTCTACCGCGGCACAGCGCTCGCGTTCCTCGCGCGCTTCCTCTGCCACGTCATCTCCGGCGTCGTCTTCTTCGCCTCGTACGCACCGGAGGGCATGAATCCGCTCGCTTACTCGCTCGCCTTCAATGCGACGTATCTCATCCCGGAATTCCTGATCTGCTGCCTCATCCTGCGCCTGCTGCCCGTCAAGCGCCTGCTGGCAGCGATGGGCCAATCCCGCTAAGGAGGGATCCTTCATGAAAAAAGACGGCACCTGGCTCTTGAGCACAGGCCACTTCCTCAACGATTTCTACTGTAACTTCCTGCCGATCCTGCTGCCGATCATCATGCCGAAGCTCGGCATCTCCCTGACGGTCAGCGGTCTGCTCGTCATGGTCCTGTCCATCACGAGCAACATGATGCAGCCCGTCTTCGGCTACGTTATGGACCGCCACAACCTCAGCCGCATCCTGATACCGGTCATCCCGTTCGGCGCCATCTGCATCTGCTCGATTGGACTGATCTCGACGAAGTTCATGCTCTTCGTCATCATCGCCTTCACGGGCCTCTCGGTCTCAGCCTTCCACCCGCTCGGCTCGACGCTCGTCGCCAAGACGGCGCCATCGGAACGCCAAGGCCGCTCGATGTCCTACTACATCGCCGGCGGCAATCTCGGCTATGCGCTCGCGCCGATCATCGTCATCGCCTTCCTCGACCGCTTCTCCATGACGGAGCTGCCATGGCTCATGGTGCCCGGCTTCCTCTTCGCCTTCATCTGTCTCAGGAGCGGCCTGACGGACTTCTCGACAGTTGCAGAGCAGGCCAAGGGCAAGGTTTTCCACCTGCGCGAGGTCTTCCACAACGCCGCCATCCTGCGCCTCAACATCGCGATGGGCCTGCGCTGCTGCACGCACGTCTCGATGTCGACGCTGCTGCCGCTGCTGCTCGTCAGCCACGGCTATTCGGGCATCCTGTCGGGCACGCTCTTGACGCTCTTCCTCGTCGGCTGCACCGTCGGCGGCCTGATTGGCGGCTATCTCGGCGACCGCATCGCCCACAAGCGCATCATCATCGTCTCGCTGGCCCTCGCGATCTTCCCGACGGTCTACTTCTACCTGCACCCGGGCACGGAGCCACTGTCGCTCGTCGCGCTCTTCCTCACAGGAGCTCTGCTGCTCGCTCCGCAGCCGAGTTCCCTCGTCTGGGCCCAGCGCGCGATGCCGGGCAGCGAGGGCATGGCCTCCGGCATGATGCTCGGCTTCTCCTTCGGCCTCGGCAGCCTCGGCACGGCCATCACCGCCGCACTCGGCGACCAGATTGGCCTGACGCCGGCCCTGCTGATCTCCTCGCTGACGCTGCCGCTCGCCGCCATCTGCACCATCTTCGCGCCGTTCCCGCAGAAAAAAGAATAATCGTGCACAATAAAACGCCATGACTGACCACAGCAGTTCATGGCGTTTTTTCAGTTCTTGCAGAGCGTTATGACAGCTTCTTCCAAGAGTTCATTGCCCGCCTGCCCCGTCTTCAAGAGGTAATCGGCATCGATGAGCAGCAGCATCGCGCGCTTCAGCACGGGCTCCTTGAAGCCAGCAGCCGCCCGTCCGAGCTTCTCGGCGATGAACGGGTTGAGTTCCAGCGGTTTGGCGAGCGCCCGGCCGCGCACGCCCTTCTCTATGAGCACCTTGGCCTGCCAGAGCTGGCGCACGTGGCGCGTCAGGAGTGCCAGCAGCACGGTGAAGTACGTGCCATCCGCCAGCTGGCGGTGCAGGAGCATCAAGGCCTTCTTGCCGTCGCGCGCGCTGATGGCGTCGAGCAAGGCGAAGACCGAGACCTCGGGCAGGCCCGAGAAGACCGCGATGAGCTCTGCCTTCGTGATGCGCGGTGCCTTGCTGAACAGCGCGAGCTTGTCAAACTCCTTGTCGAGGTAGGAGAGCGAGATCTGCTGCATCATGCTGACCGCCCCTGCAAAGTAGGCGTAGGCATCGCGGTCCATCTGCTTGTGGATGGACTGCAGCTTGCCCTGCAGCCAGTCCTGGATGTTCCAGGCGCGCAGCGGCTCGGATTCGAGCACGAGTCCCTCTTTTGCCAGCGCCTTGTAGAGCTTGCGCCGCTTGTCCGCCTTGTAGGGCGCGACGAAAATCAGGTAGCTGTACGGCGGCATGTCGCCGAACTGGCGCACGAGCGCCTCGACTTCTTTCGTATCAGCGGATGACTTGCTCTCGCGGAAGAGATTCGTGCCCGCGATCAGGATGACATTCTTGTCGGCAAAGAACGGCGCCGCTTCGATGCTCGCGAGCAGGTCATCGATGGCCATATCGCCGCTAACTTTCTGCAGGGCATCGGCCATGCCAGTGCCACCTGGGAACAGCTTCCCGAGCAGCGCCTCCTTCGCCTTATCGATATAGTACGGCTCTTCTCCGCCCAGCAGGAATACATGCGGCAATTCCCCCTTGCGGATGGCCGCCATGAACTCACCGAATTTCACCAGCAACGCCCCTTTCCAGATCTTATCTTTTCATTATAGCATAAAAGAACGCCGCTCCACCAAAAGAAGGAACGGCGTTCTCGTCTATCTGTCATATATTGGTCATTGCCGGGCAGGAACGTCGATTAGACGAGTCCCTGGGCCAGCATGACATCGGCGACGCGCACGAAGGCCGTGATGTTCGCACCGGCGACGAGGTCGTCTGGAGTTGCGTACTTCTCGGCGTTCTTGCGAGCACCTTCGTAGATGTTCTTCATGATGTCCTTGAGGCGGCCATCGACTTCCTCGAACGTCCACTGCAGGCGCTCCGAGTTCTGCGACATCTCAAGGGCCGAGACGGCGACGCCGCCGGCATTCGCAGCCTTGGCCGGCGCAAAGAGGACCTTGTTCTGCTGGAAGTACGCGATGGCATCGAGAGACGACGGCATGTTCGCGCCCTCGCCGACTGCCATGACGCCATTGGCGACGAGCTCTTTGGCGCTCTCGAGGTCAATCTCGCCCTGCGTTGCACACGGCAGCGCGATGTCGCACTTGACCGTCCAGACGCCGCGGCAGCCCTCATGGTACTCGGCCTGCGGATGTGTCTCGACGTACTCCTTGATGCGGCCGCGGCGCACCTGCTTGATCTCCTTGACAGCCGCGAGGTCGATGCCCGCCGGGTCGTAGACGTAGCCGTTCGAATCGGAGCACGTGACGACCTTTGCGCCGAACTCCTGCGCCTTCTCGATCGCATACGTCGCGACATTGCCCGAGCCCGAGACGACGACGACCTTGTCCTTGAGGTCGATGCCCTTGGTATCGAGCATGTTCTTGACGAAGTACAGGAGGCCGTAGCCCGTCGCTTCCGTGCGCGCCAGCGATCCCCAGTAATCGACGCGCTTGCCCGTCAGCACACCGGCATCGTAGCGGTCACGGATGCGCTTGTACTGACCGAAGAGATAGCCAATCTCGCGGCCGCCGACGCCGATATCGCCGGCCGGAGCGTCAACATTCGGACCGATATGGCGATAGAGTTCCGTCATGAAGCTCTGGCAGAAGTGCATGATCTCATTGTCGCTGCGGCCGTGCGGGTCGAAATCCGAGCCGCCCTTGGCGCCGCCAATCGGCAGTCCCGTCAGGGCATTCTTGTAGACCTGTTCGAAAGCCAGGAACTTCAAGACGTCGAGCGTGACGCTCGGATGGAAGCGCAGGCCGCCCTTGTAAGGGCCCATCGCGCTCGACATCTGGACACGGTAGCCGCGATTGATCTGGATCTCGCCCTTGTCATCCTGCCAGACGACGCGGAATGAGACCGTCCGTTCCGGCTCAATCATGCGCTCCAAGATCTTCGCTGCCTTGTACTCCGGATGCACCTCAAGGACCGGGACGATGCTAGAGAACACCTCCGATACCGTATCGTGGAACATCTTCTGCTCCGGGTCCTTCCGCTCGATGCTCGCGAGCACATCTGCGACATACTGTTTCATATCAGCCAAAACAAACCCTTCCTTTCCATTTGAGAATCCCCATATAGGCTTACAATGTTACACATGAAGCCCTCTGAGAAAATTATACTATAAGCACACTGTAATGTACATAGTAGTTAAAAAAGAAGTATAATTCCATCAAATCACTCATTCTGCACGTACTCGCGCGGCAGGTCGCGCAGGAAACGGCTCATGTGCGTGTAATGGCCGTGCTGCGTCTGACACCAGGAGAGGAAGAGCTGCACCTTGGGGCGCGTGATGGCCACATAGAAGAGGCGCGCTTCTTCTGCCATGCTCTCGTTCTTCTCCGCCTGCGGCCCTGGGAACGTCCCCTCCTGCAGGCCTGCGACGAAGACGTAGTCGAACTCCGCGCCCTTGGCCTGATGGATCGTGACGATGGGGATCTGCTGTTTCTTCGTCACAGCATCGAGATTCGTGTTGGAGAGCGTCACGTAATTGAGGAAGCGCGTCAGGGCATCGAGTGGGCGCACCTCCTTCTCGTCCATTGCGCGCGCCTGGCGGAAGAGGTCGCGCAGGTTCTCGATGCGCTGTTCTTCGCCGCGCCTGCGGTAATATGCGTCGATGCCGATGTCCACGACGATCTTGGCGAGCAGTTGCCACGGGCGCATCCTCTCCGCCTCATGCCGGAAGCCGCTGATGCAGTCCGCGAGCTCCGCAAAAACATCCTGCCACTTCGCTATGAACTCCCGCCGCTCACCCACATGCGGACGGATGTTCTTCTCGATGGCATATGTGAGGATTTCGGCCGTCGCACAGACGTCGTCCATGGCATCGTGCGTGGAGCGGTGCGAGACCTTGCAGAACTCTCCGAGGTATTCGAGCTTGTGGTTGGGCAGGTTCGGATAGAAGCGGCGGAAGATGTCGAGCGTATCGTAATAGCGCTGGTATGAGAGCGGCGGCAGGCCGAGGCGCGCGAGCTCGCTGCCGAGGATGCTGAGGTCATACGTGACATTGTGGCCGACGATGACGGCCCCCTCGGCAAAGGCGCAGAATTCGCGCAGGACATCCTCCGGCTCCTCGCCCTCTTGCTGCAGGATCGCGTCGCTGATCTTGTGGACACGATAGCTGTCCCCGACCGAGCGACGAGCCCGCAAGAGGCGCTTGAACTCCGCCTTGGCCTTCCCGTCCCTGCCGAGCCTAAGGCCTGCAATCTGGATGATCTCGTCGCGCGTCGGGTCGACGCCCGTCGCCTCGACATCGAAGACGACGATGTTTTCTGCCTCGAATGCCTCTAAGAGCACGGCGAACGGGTCGCCCGTGCGCCGCGCATCTTCGTCGAGGTAGTCCGTGATGCGGATGCCCGCCCGGCGGTAGGCTTCCTGCGAGATCTTGCGTATCGTGCCAGGCCCGATGCCCTTGCCGAAGCGGTTGAGCACGCGCACGAAGCTCGCTGCATCGTGCGGATTGACGACAAGCTTGAGGAAAGCCAGCACGTCCTTGACCTCCTGCCGACGGAAGAACTTGATCTCATCCAGCAGCATAAAGGGCAGCCTTTCCTTCTCCGGCAGATGGCAGCCGAGGTTGCGGAAGTACAGGGAGAGGTCCTTGTTGTAGCGGTTGCTGCGCGTCAGGATGCAGACGCGGCCGTAGTCCGTGACGGGCAGCTGCTGGATCTTGTAGTAGATCCACTGCGCTTCTTCGGGGAAACTCACGGCGCCCTTGAGGATGATGGGCAGACCGTGCTCGGCGCTGACCGCGTGGATGCCGTCGGGGTAGAGCGCCGAGACGCGCTCCGGGAAATTGCGGCGCAGCCACCGGTACGAGGCGCTCAAGAGGATCTGCGTCGAGCGGTAATTCTCCGTCAGCACGATGCGCCGCGGCTGCCAGTCCCGCTGATAGGCGCGCAGTACGACCTCCGGATGCGAGCCGCGCCACTCGTAGATGGTCTGGAAGTAATCGCCGCAGAGCAATAGGCGGCTGCTGCCGAAGATGCGCGAGAGGATGCGGTATTCGAGCTCGCTCGTGTCCTGCACCTCATCGATGTTGATGTAGAGGAAGCGGCGCGCCCACTTGACCGCAATGTCCTCCTGCGCAAAGAGCGCCTCCGCCTGCACGATGAGGTCCGTGAAGTCGAGGCCGTGCACGTCGTGCAGGCGCGCGTCGTAGCGCGCGGCAATCGTCGGCCCCCAGACCTGCCAGGACTCAAAGAGCTGGCGGTAGAACTGGTAGTGCTCCGTGACGGCGAGTTTCCGGACCGCAGCAGGGTCTTCGTCCATGAGCTTCTGCAGGGCCGCCTTGTAGTCGGCCTCTGCGTCATCCGTCTGGAAGCCGTAGGCCGTCCGTACCTCCTTCAAGAGCGCGATCAGCGACTGGACCGAGCGGACGGGCCAGTCCTCCGACAGGAGATCCCGGATGATGGCAAGGCAGTCCGCCTCGTCGAAGATCGTGAAGTCCGCAAAGAGGTCGGAGTGGCGCTTGGCCTCCGTCTTGATGACATCGTAGCAGAAGCCGTGGAACGTCCGGACAAGCACGCGCCGCCCGCCCTCGCCCGCGCGCAGGACGATGCGCTCCTTCATCTCGCGGCAGGCCTTGTTGGTGAAGGTCAGGCAGAGGATCTCCTCCGGCTCGGCCCTGCCCTCCGTCAATATATTGGCAATGCGGCAGGCCAGCGTATTCGTCTTGCCCGTGCCGGCCGGCGCGAGCAGCAGGATGTTGTCCGTCAAATCCTCCACCGCCTTGCGCTGGGCCGGATTCAGTTCTGCAAATTCCATTCCCTTCACCTCGTATCTCTTGTCATGATCCTGCATACATGTGCAGCCACAGTTTCTCGCCATCCGTCTCGAAGACGATGGCGCCATCGCGGTCCGTGCGCAGGATGCCGATGCCCTGCTCCTCATAGCGGCGCAGGACCTCCGGCTTCGGATGGCCGAATGCATTCTCGAAGCCGACACAGAAGACGCCGTAGCGCGGCCCAACCGCCTCGAGAAAGGCCGGCGAGCTCGACGTCGCCGAGCCGTGATGGCCGGCCTTGAGGACGCTCGCGCGGATGTCGCGGCCAGACGCGACGAGCTTCGCTTCCTGCTCTTTGACGAGATCACCCGTGAAGAGGAACTGCGCCCTGCCGTACGAGACGCGATAGACGTTCGACACCTCGTTGCCCGTGCCGCCGTCTTCCGGCGCGGGCGGGGCGAACAGCACCTCCACCTTGACGCCGTCGACCGTCATGGTCTCCCCCTCTCTCGCCGCATGGAATTTCTGCAAGAGCGGGCTGGCATCGCTGAGGCCCATGCTGCGCGCATAGGCAGCCGTGCCCTCGCCCGCCGTGTAGACCGCGCCGACGGGCAGCTTCTGCAGGATGCTGCCGCAGCCCTGCGCGTGGTCCTCATGCGCATGCGTCAGAAAGACGGCCGCGACCTCGCGGATTCCATGATGCAGCAGATATGGCACGGCAACCCTCGCGCCGACATCGAAACCGCCCTCGCGCGTGCCGCCCGTGTCAAAGAGCAGCGCCCTGCCCGCTGGCGTCACGACGAGCGCGGCATCGCCCTGCCCCACATCGATGAAGTGGACGGCGAGACGGTCCGGCGTGACTGCACGGTAAAGCGGGATGGAAGCCGCCAACACGAGGAACAATGCGAACGCCGGCCGACGCCAGGGCGTGAGGCGGGTCCGCAGCCATTCGCGCTGCTCTTCTCCGAGCAGCAGCGTGCCCAATGCAAGGTAGTAGAGTGCGGCCGTCGGCCATGCCATCGCTGCGATATAGACGATGCCGCCCGGCAGCCTTGCGAGCATGTGCACGAGCTCCGCTGCGAGTCCTAGCATCAGGCTCGTCATGGCGAAGATGATGTGGCCGAAAAATGGCAGCAGGAAAGCCAGAAGCCCCGCGAAGAGCCCAAAGATGATGATGAGCTCGAGGATGGGCACGACGAGCAGGTTCGCAAGCAGGGACGAGAGCGACACCTGCCCGAAGTACCAGGCGAGCACGGGAAGCGTCGCGAGCTGTGCCGAAAGCGTGATGGCCAGATTCATCGCGATGGCATCCGGCAGACTGCGGGCGCGCAGCCAGGCGCGGAAGACGGGTGCTAAGAAGATAAGGCCCGCCGTCGCCAGATACGAGAGCTCAAAGCTGATGTGGAAGAGCAGCAGCGGATTCCAGAGCAGCATCAAGAGGCCCGTCAAGAGCAGGATGTAGCGCGACTCGCGCTCGCGGCCAAGCGCCAGCGCGAGGAAGGTCAGGCCGCCCATGATAGCCGAGCGGATGACCGGCGGCACGCAGCCCGCGAGAATGCTGTAGAACGCGATGCAGCTGAGCACGAGTGCAGCCGAGATTGCGCGCGGCAGGCGCAAGAGCGCGGCAAGCCAGGCCATGACGGCCGCGATCAGGCTGATGTGCGAGCCCGAGACGGACAGGATGTGCACGATGCCCGTCGCCTGGAAGTCCGCGACGAGCTCGTCCTCCAAGCCCTCATAGCCGCCGAACAGCATGGCAAAGACAGCAGCAGCATCTTCTTTTGGCATGGCGCGCTCCATGCCCTCGCGGTAGTGCGCGCGCACCGCGGCGATGAAGCGCCGGAATTCATGGCCATCCCGCGATTCTACCTTCATGCCGCTCTTGCCCGCCACGACGCCCGCCGTGATGCCATCGGCGCGCAGCAGGAGGTTCGTGTCGAGCTGACCGGGATTCTGATAACCGCGCGGCAGGCGGACCTTGCCCGAAGCCTGCACGCCATCGCCGATGCGCGCGGGTTGCTCTGGCAAAGCCTTCGCTCTCGCGTAGAGATAGCACTTCCCCGAGGCCTTCTGCCAATCCGCGCGAGGCTCTTTCACCTGCTCCACCGCCACGAGATAGCGGACCTTGTAGATGCGGCTGCCATCTGGCAGGACGGATGGCGTCCAGCGCGGCTCATCCACTACCGTGCCGCTGAGCTTGACCTCCGTGCCCGCAAAGGCAGCGATGTCCGTCGGCGGCAGCGCGAGCATGGTCTGCAGACGGATGATGCCGAGCACGAGGAAGAGCAGCAGGACGGACAGAGCACAGAGCGGGCTCCTGCGCCAGAGCAGCACGAGCGCTAAGACGAGCAGGATGGCAAGACCGCCCCAGGCAAGGGGAATCGTCTCGCCCCACAGCATGGCAAGACAGATGCCCGCAGCCAGCATCAGCAGCGCGGCAAAGAGGAAGAGCACGGGATGTTGTCCTGTCTTCATAGCAGTTCCCTCTCACGATTCCACTCTCGGACGGCTCAGATGCAGATCTTGTCCTTCATCTTCTCGAACTTCGCCTCGCCGATGCCCTTGACCTTCTTGATGTCCTCGATGGCCGTAAAGGCACCCTCCGTCTCGCGGAACTCAATGATGCGCTGGGCCATGGCCGGACCGATGCCGGGCAGCGTGTCGAGCTCTTCGGCGCTGGCCGTGTTGATGTTGACAGTTCCTGACGGCGCTGCTTTCGATGACGTACTGGACTTGGCCGCCGGATTCGCATTGCCCGACTTCGCGGCAGCGGCTGTCTCAGCCCCCGCCTTTTCCGGCACGCGAACCTGCTGTCCGTCCTTGAGCACCTGCGCCATGTTGACCTTCTCTGCGTCGGCCGTCGGCAACAGGCCGCCACAGGCATTGACGGCATCGGCCGTGCGCGCCCCTTCCTTCACGGTCACGACGCCCGGCTTGTTGATGGCGCCCGTCACGTAGACCGTGATCTCAGCACCCTTTTCCGTGCCGCCCTGCTGCACGGCGGGATTGGCCGCCACATCGAGCTGGACAGCTTCCTTCTCCTGCGTGTAGCATCCATAATACGTGCCGCCGGCCACTGCGATGAGAATCAGCAGCAGGATCAGCAGGGATTTGCGGTACATCGGCAAAACAATCGCCTCCTTCGACAGATAGATTACAGACAAGTGTATCCCTGTTAAAAACATTCGCCCCCAATTAAAAAAACTCCTGCCTGAGCAGGAGTCTTCTATTCATAATCGATGAGAAAAATGATAGCGGTTAAAAACAGTCAGGCAATAGCGGCGCGCACGCGGAAGTAATCTTCCAAGTAGCTCGTCCAGCCGATATCGTAGATGGTCTCCTCGCCGATTTCCGTCTGGTAGAGCGCGAGGACGATCATCATGAGCGAATCCGCCACATAGCAGTCATCGGCCATGCCCATCTCCTCATAGTTCTCGTAGATTGGAACGACGATGCGCGTCAGGCGTGCCATAGACATGGCTTCAATGATTGCATGCATCGCTTCGCAGTATTCGATTGTGTCTTTGCGGTAAGCCATTGGATTCTTTTTTACAGAATCTTCGATATTGCGAATCTGGCTAAGAGCGATCAACTTTATTCTCATTACAAGCATATCTTTTGTGTACATACGTCATTCCTCCATCCGTGGATTTATTATAGCGCAGGTTTACATGTATTGCAAATTGTATGCGTGTATACTTTAAAATATGTTTCTTGAATTATATGATTATTTTATATGTGTATACATGATGCAGAATATCACGATGTACATATTATTGTAAATTGAGCTGTATTTACCACAAAATACTCGATTTGTCCATACAGAATTGACATTTCTAAGAAAACTCCGTAGAATAGACGAGTCGCCGCTTTATGGCTTCACGTATATCCCGTAAAAAGAAAGGGGTTTTCCTATGTTCAAGAATGGCCTCCAGATTGGCCTCATGCTCTTCGGCATGTTTTTCGGCGCAGGCAATCTGATATTCCCGCCGTCCCTCGGCTTTGAATCAGGCAGCATGTTCACGCCCGCCATCCTCGGCTTCCTGCTCTCTGGCATCGGCATGCCGGTCATCGCGCTGATCATCGGCACGTTCAATCCCGGCGGCTTCCGCGCCGAGATGAACCAGAAGATCTCGCCGGCGTTCTCGCTGCTGCTGCTCGCACTCATCTACCTCTCGATTGGCCCGCTCATGGCCATTCCGCGCACGGCAGCCACATCATTCTCGATCGGCGTCCTGCCGATCACGGGCGACGGCACGCTGCCGCTCGCACTCTTCACGATCGTCTACTTCGCCTTTGCCTGGTGGCTGGCCATCACGCCGACGAAGCTTCTCGCGCGCCTTGGCAAGGTGTTGACGCCGATGTTCGCACTGCTCATCGTCATCCTGATGCTCACAGGACTCTTTTCCTATACCACGACGAGCCTCGCTGAGCCGCTCGGCAAGTACAGCGTCTCGGCCTTCGGCACGGGATTCATCGAGGGCTACAACACGATGGACACGCTCGCCTCGTTCGCCTTCTGCATCCTCGCGCTCAACGAGATGCACCGCATCCACTTTCACTCGGCGCGCGAGCACTACACGAGCGTCTGGATGGCGGGCCTCGCCGTCGCCGTCCTCATGGGCGCGCTCTACCTCGGGCTTGCGCTGCTCGGCAACCACTTCCCGATCCCGCCGGAAGTCTACGGCGATGCGCACATCAACCTCGGCGCCTACGTGCTGTCCCAGTCGTCGCTCGCGCTCTTCGGCCCTGCCGGCATGTACTTCCTCGCCGTCATGGTCACGCTGACCTGCTTCACGACGACCGTCGGCCTCATTGCCGCCGTCTCGACCTTCTTCTACGAGGAATTCCCCATCATGTCGTACCAGAAGTACGCGACGCTCGTCAGCCTCGTCAGCCTGCTGCTCGCCAACCTCGGCCTCAACGAGATCATCAAGGTCTCGCTTCCCATCCTGCTCTTCATCTACCCGATTGCCATCACGATCGTCATCATGACGATCCTCAACAAGTTCGCGGCGCTCTCGCGCACCGGCATGCGCCTGACGGTCGCCGTGGCCGCCTTGATCTCGGCCATCGACATCCTGCACCAGTTCGCAGGGCTCGGCTGGGCTGGCGCCATCATAAAGAGTCTGCCGCTTCACGAGAGCAGCCTCGCCTGGCTCCTGCCCGTCCTCGCCGCGCTCGTTCTCTCCCTCTTCCTGCCCGGCAAGAAGATACGCGGCGAGACGGAGCTCGAACTCCACTGAGACAACGAAATAACGAGACACGGACACAAAAAAGCCTGTTGCAGTTGCAACAGGCTTTTATTTATCTTCCTATATATAGGATGTATGTCTCAGATCTCGTAGAAGTTGACGAGCTTGGCATCGAAGATGCCGTCGAGCGCCTTGACCGTCTCGAGAAGCGCAGCCGGGATATCATTGTCGACCGTCAAGACCATGAGGTTCTTGCCCTCTTCCTCCGTCGTGCCGACCTGCATGGCCGAGATGTTGACGCCATTGCCGCCGAGCAGCGTGCCGACCGTGCCGATGACGCCCGGGCGGTTGATGTGCGGGCAGATCAGGATGCGCGCATGCGGATCGACGTCGACGCGGAAGTCATTGATGCGGACGATGCGGCCCTGCGTGCCAAACAGCGTACCCTGTACGGAGAGCTTCTTGCCGCCGGCCACGACATCGACCTTGATGAGGTTGGCGAAGTCCTCGGAAGCGCGCTCCTTGCGCTCCGACACCTTGATGCCGCGCTCCTTGGCGAGGCCCGGCGCATTGACGTAGTTGACCTCGTTCTCCATGACCGGGTTGAGGATGCCCTTGATGACAGCCGTCGTCAAGAGGCCCGTGTTGACCTCCGTGATCTCACCGTTGTAGGTGACCTCAACCGACTCGATCGGACCGTCGGCAAGGCCGACGACCGTGCCGCCGAGGCGCTCGGCGAGCGTGAGGTACGGCGCGATGACGCGCATGACCTGCGGGGATACAGGCGCCATGTTGACAGCCGTCGCAACAGGCTCACCGTGCAGTGCTGCGATGATGCCCTTCGCGACATCGACCGAAACGCCGATCTGCGCTTCGACCGTCGATGCGCCGAGATGCGGCGTCAGCACGATGTTCGGTGCCTCGAGCAGCGGATTGCCCTTCTCTGCCGGCGGCTCGCTCGTGTAGACATCGATGGCAGCGGCTGCGACGAGGCCCTGCTTGAGTGCCTCGGCGAGGTCCGCCTCATCGATGATGCCGCCGCGCGCGCAGTTGACGAGGCGAACGCCCGGCTTCATCTTCTTCATCTGCTCCATCGCGATCATGCCCTTCGTCTCCTTCGTCAGCGGCATGTGCACCGTGATGAAATCGGAGTTCTCGATGACCTCGTCGAACGTCGCGACCTTGACGCCGAGCGCTTTGGCGCGCTCTTCATTAATATAGGGATCGTAGGCGAGCACATTCATGTCGAAGGCCATCGCGCGCTTCGCCACGCCCGAGCCGATGCGGCCCATGCCGACGACACCGAGTGTCTTGCCGCGCAGCTCGACGCCGACGTACTTCTTGCGGTTCCACTCGCCCTTATGCATCGTCTCATTGGCGATCGGGATATTGCGGGACATCGCGAGCATCATGGCCATCGTGTGCTCCGTTGCCGCAATCGTGTTGCCGCCCGGGGAGTTGATGACGATGATGCCCTTGGCCGTCGCGGCCGGGATGTCGATGTTGTCGACGCCGACGCCGGCGCGGCCGATGATCTTGAGCTTCTTGGCACGCGCGATGACTTCCGCCGTGACCTTCGAGGCCGAGCGCACGATCAGTGCGTCGAAGTCCGGGATGATCTCGAGGAGCTCCTCAGCCGGGAGCTTGTCCTTGACGACGACCTCGAATTCCTTCTGCAAGAGTTCAATGCCTTTCGGCGAAATACCATCTGCTGCTAATACCTTCATGGTTCTTCTCTCCTTGTCCATCAACCAGATAACAAAAAAAGCGCCCGTCCCGATTTGGGACGAAACGCTCGATTCCGTGGTGCCACCCAAGTGAGGCAAAGCCTCTCTCTCGATGCTGTAACGGGCATACCCGTCTGACTTTCATCAGCTGCTCCGGGGCGGAACCTCGAATGGCCTTGCTGACTCACACCAGCCGCCAGCTCTCTTTGAAGGCCTCTTCTTCGGCTTCCCCATCTTCGCCTTTGCGTATTTTCGTATCCTGCACTTTCGGTGCATAAATGTATTATAGGCCATCCATTTTCAGCCGTCAAGTGTCTGCTCAGAAAAAACAGCTTTTATTTTTCTGCTTGCTTTTCTGTTTTTTTCGCGCTAGAATATAAAAAACGCCGCTTGTCCACAACGAATGGACAAACTGAGGAAAACCTGAAGGAGCAGGCGTCTCAAAAGCTGAAAGACAGCAAGATCTAGAGGATTCTATACGTTTTGGGAGGTTTTTTCATGGAAGCAGGTCGCGTCTACAATTTCAACCCGGGTCCGGCAACGCTGCCACTCGAGGTACTCAAGGAAGCACAGGCAGAGTTCCTGAATTTCAACAACAGCGGGATGTCCATCCTGGAGATCAGCCATCGCGCACCACAGTATGCAGCGGTCCACGAGAAGGCGAAGCAGGATATCAAGGACCTCATGGGCCTCGGCGATGACTACGAAGTGCTCTTCTGCCAGGGCGGTGCGAGCCAGCAGTTCGCGATGATCCCGCTGAACTACGCGACGAAAGAACATCCGGGCAGCTATGTGCTCTCCGGCAGCTTCGCGGAGAAGGCCTACAAAGAGGCGGAGCATCTCGGTGTCGGCGAGATCGTCGCTTCGAGCAAAGAGACGGGCTACCATCACGTGCCGCAGCAGGACGAGCTCAAGATCGACCCGAATGCAGCTTATGTCCACGTCTGCTACAACAACACGATCTACGGCACGGAGTACCACTACATCCCGGAGACGAACGGTGTGCCGCTCTTTGCCGACATGTCCTCTGACATGCTCTCGCGCCCTGTCGACTTCCACAAGTTCGACTTCATCTACGCTGGCGTCCAGAAGAACCTCGGACCGGCTGGCGTCGTGCTCGTCGTCGCCAAGAAGAGCCTGCTCGAGAAGAGCCCGGAGAAACTTCCGACGATGTTCCGCTACAGCACGTTCTACAAGAAGGATTCGCTCTACAACACGCCGCCGGCTTTCTGCATCTACATGGTCGGCAAGGTCGCAGCCTGGATCAAGGCACAGGGCGGTCTCGAGGAGATGGCACGCCGCAACGAACGCAAGGCAAAGGTCGTCTACGATGCCATCGACAATTCCAACGGATTCTACCGCGGCCATGCGGATAAGGAAAGCCGTTCGTTCATGAACGTCACCTTCCGCCTGCCGAGCGAGGAACTCGAGAAGAAGTTCGTCGCCGAGGCACTCACGCATCAGCTCAGCGGCGTCAAGGGCCACCGCAGCGTCGGCGGCATGCGCGCTTCGATCTACAATGCGATGCCGTACGAGGGCGCTGTCGCTCTCGCCGAATTCATGGAGAAATTCCGCAAGGAAAACGCCTGATCACTGCCTGAAAAAACTCCCTTTGCCTGCCGCAGGGGGAGTTTTCTTTGTCGAAAGGAACGAATCCGATGCACCCCCGTCATACGAAACTCCTCGATCTCATCTGCCAGAATGGACGCATGGCCGTCACGGAGCTCTCTGCCGCGCTCGGCGTCTCCGAGGTCACGATCCGCAAGGACCTCAACATGCTCGCCCATCAGGGCCTCTTGAAGCGCGAGCACGGCTATGCCTGCATGGTGTCCAGCGACGACATCGGCCACCATCTCTCCTTCCACTACGAGAACAAGCGCCGCATCGCCGAGCGCGCCGCCCGCTGCGTCCAGCCCGGTGAGACCGTCATGATCGAGTCCGGCAGCTGCTGCACGCTGCTCGCCGAAGAGCTCTGCGCGCGCGGCCGTCACACGACCATCATCACGAACTCCGCCTTCATCGCGAATTTTGTGCGCAAGATCAGCGGCACCCGCATCATCCTGCTTGGCGGCAGCTACCAGAATGAGTCGCAGGTCATGGTCGGTCCGCTCGTCGGACTCTGTGCCCGCAACTTCAAGGTGGACAAGTTCTTCATCGGCATCGACGGCATGGATGAGAGTGGCGTCAAGAGCAGCGACCACCTGCGCATCGAGGCCGCTCAGGCCATGGCCGCACAGGCCCGCGGCATCATCGTGCTGACGGAGTCCATCAAATTCCACCGCGATGCCTCTGAGCTGCTCTTCCCCTATGAAAACATACGGTCCATCTATACGGATGCCGATGTCTCACCGGACAATGTCGCTGCGCTCGAAGCGCGCGGCCTCGCGGTCATCACGGCCGCCAAGCCCCGCTCCTGATTTCTCACAAGCATACAAGAACGCCCCGCAGGGCAGCATCTTTTGCTGCCCTGCGGGGCGTTTGTCTCTATGGGGCTCAGCATCCCCTAGTTCAGTTCCGGTTTTTCGCGAAGTACGTGATGTCGACCGGCTCATCTGCTGTGTGGATGATGTCGGACTCGAACATGCGGTTCCACGGGAAGCGCACTTCGATGTGTGCCAGCGAGTCGATTGGCGGCAGGTTGTCCTCCACGAAGCGCGTGAGCATGCGCTCGGAGCGCGTGGCCACGGCATCCATCTTGGAGTCGAGGCTGCCGTAAACGCCATCACCGCGCAGCCAGGTCAGCTGGCGCGCGATCGTGTTGCGCACATTGGCCTGATAAGCCCAGTCGTCGAGGTAGCGCGTGAGCAACAGGTCGTCGACGGCCTCATCCTTCATGTGCTTGGCCAGCATGCCCTCGCCGATGACGAAGCCCGTGCTGTTCGTCGGCGTGTTCCAGCCGGCATAGGCGCGCAGCTTGAAGAGCAGGCCGCGGTCGCGCAACTCGTCCATCAAGGCGTTGTCCGAGCCGTTGGCGTAAGCGATGTCGGCGATGCCGACCGGGTAGCCCTTGCTGACGTAGTCGCTGACGATGTCGGCAAAGTACTTCGTGCCCTCGCGCGGCGTGCCGTCGTTAGCGCGGTCGTTGGCCTCGTACGTCTTGCCGTTCGGATTCGTGTTGACTGTCAGCACGAGGTCGGCTTTCTCAGGCGACTTGACCTGCATGCCGCCCGCCGCCGTGATGGCCGAGGCGATCGAATCGCCAATCTTCTCGTCGGAATACGACGGGATCGTGAATTCGCCCTTGCCCCAATTGTAGCGGACGTAGACAAAAGGCACATCGCGGCGCATGTCGTTGACGGCGCGCGTGAGCATCAGCATGCCGATCTCGTCGATGCCGGCCATGGCCTGGAAGCGCGTCTTGCCGAGGTCCTTGCCCTCTGCCGCGAGATGACGGCTCTCCAGGTGCGTCTGCGAATACGGCGCGTTGTCGTCGCGGCCCAGCACGAAGTAGTTGAACGTATTGCCGCGCGTCAGCTGGATCATCTTCTCGTTGGCCGCGAAGTTCTTCTCGCGGCGGCCCATCCAGTCCGAGAGCGATGCCTTCGGGATCAGGCGCTGCAGGAAGTCGTACTCCTTCTTCTCGCGGCGCGTCAGCCCTTCCATCTCCTCCTTGTCCTTGAGGACCGTGTAGCGGAAGATATCCGCGCCGTAGTTGCGGTAGTAGCCCGGCTCCTCATGGCCGGATGCCTCACCCGAGCGCGGCGTGCGCATGATGGAACCAAAGACGTAGAGCTCCATCTTCGGGTGCTCCTTGCGGAACGACTGGAAGCGGTCGGCGCGCTCGAGCACCTCTTTCTTCGAGTACTCGTGCTTGCGCGAGCCGACGAGGCTGCCGTAGAGCATCGAGTCCGACGAGATGACAGCTGCATCCGCATCCTGGGCATTCTGCTTGAGCCAGTCCCAGAGCTCATCCGGATGGCCGAGGTCCGTGCGGCTGCCGAGCATATTGTCCGGCGGCACGACGACCTCATAGCCGAGCTTGCTGATGACTTCCGCCGTCTGCTTGTCCGAAATAGGGCGGTTGTCATGCGGGATGTAGAGGATCTTCTCTACTTTCTGTTCATTCTTGTGGTGAGCCGCGGCTTCTGGCATGCCAGTCAGCGTCACGGCCAATGTGCAGAGCACTGCTGCGAGTGCCACGATCTGCTTTCTCAAAAAATCTCTCCCCTCTTGTCCATCATCAATCCATCTGATCGACCAGTACGGCCATCAGCGCTTTCTTGACATCATCCGGGACATTGAGCTTCGTGTCGAACTCGATGCCGCCGTCCTTGGGCTTGGCGCCCTCGATCTCCAGCATGTCCATGAGCCGGTGTCCCTGATACTCCGTCTTGCCAAAATCCGACTCCGCGAGCACCTTGCTGTAATCGACCGTGACCGTGTTGTGGCGGATGGAGATCGGCAGATCCTCCGAGAGCTCCACATGGCCAACCATGCGCTCCGCCATGGCGAGCGAGACGCGCGAGAAGACCCACGACATCAGCCCGTGCTCGGGGATATTGCGGCTGCGCACGCGGTACTTCATGTACGACGTGTCGCCATTATGAACGAACTCCTGGATCTCGCCCGACAGCTCGACCGGACCGACTTTCTTCGTCTCCGCGCGGATGTCAAGGCGCCCGTTGGCATGTGACGTCAAAGTAACGCCCGTGACCGAGCCGCCTTCCGGTATCTTCTTGGCGATGGCCTCGTTGATGACGGAGTCCGGCACGAACAGCTTGCCCTGGCTGATCTCGAGCAGCGATTCCTTGGACCAGGTCTGCTGCAGCACCTTGATGGCCGGGCCGTAGTCCTTGACGGATGCCTCGACCTTCGACCAGTCGATATTCTGGATCTTCTCCATCCAGTTGGCTGGGATATCAATCATGGAAAACACCTTCTATCTTGCCGGTATTCAGACTGCTGAAAACATACGATTCTAGGATACCACAAAAAGATGAAAAAATAAAATGACGGGCCCATCTTTTCCAAGATAGACCCGTCAATTTGGCTTTATCCTATCGATGCTGACCGTCCAGTCGTCCAGCCGCCATCAAGCGCGGCCCGTGCGGACGGCGAGCTCGTGGAGCTTCGCTGCGTCGACCTTCTCGAGGTCGCCAGGACGCATGCACCATCTCCAGTTGCCCTCTGACGTGCCTGGTGTGTTCATGCGCGCACTGCCGTCGAGCTGTAGGAGGTCCTGCATCGGGACAACGGCGAGGCGTGCATTCGAGGCATAGGCAAAGCCGACGAGGTGGCTGGCGATCTCCTCGGGCTTGCGCACATCCGCGCGCACGAGGTCCGCGATGGCCTTGCGCAGGGACGGCGTGACCTCATCCTTGAGCCAGCCGACGAGCGTGTTGTTGTCGTGCGTGCCCGTGTAGACGATGCTGTTCTCCGGCACGACGGTGCTCAGGCGGTGCTGGTGGTTGAGGTACAGAGTGAACTCGAGCACCTTCATGCCCGGGAAGCCGCAGTCGTCGCGGAGCTTCTCGACCTCCGGCGTGATGATGCCGAGGTCTTCGGCCACGATGGGCAGGTCGCCGAGCGTGCGGCGCACCTCATCGAAGAACGGCTTGCCCGGTCCCGGCAGCCAGCGGCCCTTGATGGCGTTCTTCGCCTTGCCATCGACCTCCCAGTACGACTCGAAGCCGCGGAAGTGGTCGATGCGCACGATGTCCACCATCTCGTAGAGCTTCTGGAAGCGCTTCTTCCACCAGGCGTAGTTCTCCGCCTTCATGGCCTGCCAGTCGTACTGCGGATTGCCCCAGAGCTGTCCCGTCGCGCTGAAATAGTCAGGCGGTACGCCCGCAACCGTATGGGCCGTGCCATCCGCGTTGAGGTCGAAGAGCTGCTGGTTCGCCCAGACATCGGCGCTGTCCTGCGCGAGAAAGATCGGCATGTCGCCCATGATGCGGATGCCCTTCTCCTTCGCGTAGTCGTGCAGGCGCTGCCACTGGCGGTGGAAAAGGTACTGCATGAACTTCTGCAGCGCGACGTCCTCAGCCAGGCGCTTTTTGAGCGAGGCGAGAGCGGCAGGCTCGCGCTTCTTGATGTTCTCCGGCCAGTCCATCCAGCCCTTGTTGTCGAAGTCCCGCTTCGCGGCCTCGAACAGCGCGTAGTCGTCGAGCCAGTAGGCTTCCTTGCAGCAGAATGCCTCGTAGTCCGCCTGGGCCGCTGCATCGCGCTGGAATGCCTCATGTGCCTTGCGCAGGCACTTGTTCTTGAACGTGCGCGCTGGCTCGAAGTCGGCCGACGAGTCGAAGTCCGCGTAAGTGACCTTGGCCTCCTGCTTGCTGAGCCAGCCCTTCTCGACGAGCTCGTCGATGTCGATGAGCAGCGGGTTGCCCGCAAAGGCCGACGGGGACTGGTATGGCGAATAGCTGAAGCCGACCGGGCCGAGCGGCAGGATCTGCCAGACGTGCTGGCCCGCTTCTTCGAGGAAGTCAACGAAGCGGTATGCCTCCTTGCCGAAGTCGCCGACACCGTATTTCGACGGCAGCGACGTCGGGTGCAGCAGGACGCCAGCCTCATGCTTGTAACGGTGCTCAGGCGGGATGTTCTGCAGGAGGAAGCCCTTGAGCGGCAGCAATGTGACCGTCAGCTGGCCGTTCTCGACCGTGAAGCGCGTCTCGGGATGGAAGGCATCGGCAAAGACGCCGTCCGCGAAGTCGCCAACCTGCAGCGTGACGGTCTTCTTCTCCTTGAGGCTCCGGTTGAAGAGCGAGATGAAGCACTCGTCCTTCGCGGGCTCGCCGAAGACATCGCGGCCGCCGCGCACGAGGCGCGCGAAGGCCATGACGTCGCCCTCGGCGTAGAGCGGCAGGAGCTCGCCTGTCTGCAGGGCCGTGTGCTCATTGCGCACGCGGATCATGCGCTCGTAACGGCTCCTGACGTACGTGTCGCCGTGCTCCCAGTCGTAGGGGCGGCGGTTGTACGGGTCCTTGAAGCCCTGCATCGCGATCTCATCGCCGTAGTAGACGCACGGCACGCCCGGGTACGTCATCTGCCAGAGCGCCGCCATGAAGAGGCGCGCCATGCCGAGATTGTACTGGTCGTCCGACAGGCGTGCGCGCGACTGCTCGATGGCCGGCATGCCGTCGTAGAACGGCTCCTCGCCGAGCACCGTGATGGCGCGCTCCACATCGTGACTGCCGATGAGGTTCATCATCGCGTAGAAATTCTCACGCGGGTAATTCTCGCGCAGGCTCTCGAAGCGGCGCAGGCTCATCCTGGCATCCGTGCGGCCGAGCAGGAAGTCAAAGAGAATCTGACGGAACGGGTAGTTCATGGCCGAGTCCATCTCCTGGCCGCAGAGGTACTCGCGCGGCACACCGTAGGCGACCTTGTGAGACGCATCCTCCCAGACCTCGCCAATCATGACAGCATCGGGATCCGTCTTCTTGAGCTCCGCGAAGAAGGCCTGAGAGAAGGCTGCCGGCAGCTCGTCGATGACGTCGAGGCGCCAGCCCGCGATGCCCTCCTTCATCCAGTGGTGCATGACGCTGTCCTTGTCGTAGATGATGAAGTCCATGTAGGATGGCGTCGTCTCCTTGACGTCCGGCAGCGTGGAGAAATTCCACCAGCTCTCGTACTCGTACGGGAAGTTGCGGAAGTTGTACCACTCGTAATACGGGGAATCCGGCGACTGGAACGCGCCGATCGTATTGTACTGGCCCTCGCGGTTGAAGTAGCGGCTGTTGCTGCCCGTGTGGCTGAAGACACCGTCGAGGATGATGCGGATGCCCTTCGCCTTCGCCGTGTCGACGAGATGGCGGAAGTCCTCGTTCGAGCCGAGGATCGGGTCGATCTTATGGTAATCGCCTGTGTCGTAGTGATGGTTGCTCTCCGACTCAAAGACCGGGTTCAGGTAGATGACTGAGATGCCGAGGTCCTTGAAGTAGTCGAGCTTCTTCTCGATGCCCTTGAGATTGCCGCCGAAGAAATCGTAGGCAACGATCTCCTTCGTGTCAGGGTCCTTGTAGTAGCACGGATCATCCTGCCAGCAGGCATGGAAGACCGCGCCCTTCTTCTCGATGATGGTGTTGCCCTCGCGCGAGAAGCGATCCGGGAAAATCTGGTACATGACGGCGTGCTTGAACCAGTCCGGCGTCTTGGCACCCTTGTTGAACACCGTGATCTGGAACGAAGGCGGCACATGGTCGTAGAGCGTGCCCATGCCGCCGAGCTGTTCCGGATTGTTGCCGTAGTACCAGGTGCCATCCTCCATCGAGATGATGAAGTAATACCAGACGAGGCCTCCCTTTTCTGGCAGCGGCAGCCAGCCGCTGTAGAGATGTTCCTCCTGGAATGGGTCATCCTTCGTCTCCAGAGGGATGAGATACTCACCCGTCTGGTCCTGCCAGCAGCGCAGGATGACCTGACGGATTCCCTCTTTCGTGCGCAGGCGCAGACTCATCCTGACTTTCGATCCCGCTTCTGCCGCCCCGACGGGCGATCGGTAGTTGATATCCTGAGAGTCATGCCAGACTTGATCCTGTGTCAGCATGAATACTCCTCCTTCCAAAAGAAAGGCGGCATCATCTGCCGCCCTCCTTCTCACTTGCTCATTCTGTATTTTTTTATGCTTCCGATGCACCCGAGCCCGTCAGCTTCTCGTAGAGTGCCTTGTACTCGCGAGCCGATTCCTTCCAGCTGTAATCCGAGTTCATGGCATTCTCCACGATCTGCTTCCATTCCTCGTAGTTCTCATAGGCGCTCAGTGCGCGCTTGAGCGCGTACATCATCTCATGCGCATTGTAGTCGGCAAAGCGGAAGCCGTTGCCCTTCTTCGTGTACTTGTCGTACGGGATGATCGTGTCCTTGAGGCCGCCCGTCTCGCGCACGACCGGCACGGAGCCGTAGCGCAGCGCGATGAGCTGGCCGATGCCACACGGCTCGTAGTTCGACGGCATCAGGAAGATATCCGAAGCCGCGTAGATGCGCTGTGCGAGCTGGTTCGAGAAGTAGATGTTGGCCGACACCTTCTTCGGGAAGCGCCAAGCCAGACCCTTGAACCAGTCCTCATACTCCTTGTCGCCCGTGCCGAGCAGGACGAACTGGATATCCTCATGCTGCAGGATCTCGTCCATCATGCGCACGACGAGGTCAAGACCTTTCGCCGCGACGAGACGCGTGACCATGGCGACCATCGGCGTGCGACGGCTGATTGGCAGACCGAGGTCCTTCTGCAAGAGGACCTTGTTATCCGCCTTACGGTCGAGCGTCGTGACATCGTAGCCCTCGTAGAGGTTCTTGTCCGTGCTCGGATTGTAGACGTCGTAGTCGATGCCGTTGACGATGCCGAACAGCGTGTCCTGACGGCTGCGCAGCAGGCCGTCGAGATGCTCGCCGAAGTACTCGTACTGGATCTCCTTGGCATACGTCTTGCTGACCGTCGAGATGTAGTCAGCGTAAATCAGACCGCCCTTCATGAAGTTGACGGCATCGTAAAACTCGAGGTCGCCGTTGTTGAAGTACTTCCAGTCGAGGCCGAGCACATCGCTCATGACATCCTTCGGGAAGACGCCCTGGTACTTGAGGTTGTGGATGGTGTAGAGCGTGCGGATCTTCTCGTAGCGCTCATCGCCCTGATGCTCGAGCTTCAGCAGCACATTGACGAGGCCCGAATGCCAATCATTCGTGTGGATGACATCTGGCCAGAAGTCCATGGCCGGCAGCAGGTTGAGCACGGCGCGGCAGAAGAACGAGAAGCGCTCTGCATCATCGCCGTAGCCGTAGAAGCCTTCGCGGCGGAAGTACTCCTCGTTGTCGACGAAGTAGTAGATGACGCCGTCGTGCTCGATCTTGTCGAGGCCGACGTATTTAGAACGCCAGGAAACCGGGATCTCACCGTCGTAGACGTGCTCCATCGCATTGCGGAACTTCTCCGGGATCTTGCCGAATTTCGGCATGATGACGCGGACATCGACGCCCTCTGCCTTGAGTGCCTTCGGCAACGAGCCCGCCACATCGGCAAGACCGCCCGTCTTGGCAAAAGGAACAGCCTCAGAAGCAACATATAGAACTTTCATTCATGAATCCCCCTCATAGTGGATATTGCAGTATCAGTAACAAGAATAACATCAAGAATAGAATCAGGATTCAGCAGCTGCAGCTTTTGCCGTCTTGCTGGCTGTCTTCTTCGTCGTCTTGCGCGTCGTCTTCTTGGCTGTCGTCTTGGCCGCAGAGCGGCGGCGCGTCGTCTTCTTCGGCGCTTTCTCAGCCTCTCTCTTGGCCTTGGCCGCAGCCTTCTCTTCCTCCGTCATGCGGGGACGGCCGCGGCGCTTCGGCTTCTCTTCCGGAACTTCTGCAGACGTCTCTGCCTTTTTGGCAGCCGTGCGCTTGCGCACCGTCTTCTTTGGCTTTGCTTCGGCGGCTTCTGCCTTGTCGGCAGAACTTTTTTCTTCATGGCCTCTGACTTCGAGCTCCGCCGGAGCCTCGTCAAAAGAATTCCGGCCAGCGGCCAGCTGTCCCTTGTGGCGCAGATAGATAGTTGCCATCGGCGGAATCGTCAGCACGATGGACTGATCGCGGTCATGCCACTTGACATCCTCCGTCTTGATCTCGCCCTCGTTCTTGACGCCGCTGCCGCCAAAGGCCTCGTCGTCCGAGTTGAAGACTTCGATGTAGCTGCCTTTCTCCGGCACGCCGATGCGATAGCCATGGCGGACCTCCGGCGTGAAGTTGCAGACGGCGACGAGATAGTCGGACGGATCCTCCGCCTTGCGGATGAAGGAGACGATGCTGTTCTCGTTGTCGTTGCAGTCGATCCACTGGAAGCCATTCCAGTCGAAGTCGACCTGCCAGAGTGCCTTGTGGTCGCAGTAGAATTTATTGAGTGCGCGGCTGTACTCGAGCATCTTCTTGTGCATCGGGTACTGCTGCGGCAGATGCCAGTCGAGGCTGTCATCGTAATTCCACTCGATGAACTGGCCGAACTCGCCGCCCATGAACAGCAGCTTCTTGCCCGGATGTGCGATCCAGTACGCGAAGAACGTGCGCAGGCCGGCGAACTTCTGCCAGTAGTCGCCCGGCATCTTGCTGATCAGCGAGCACTTGCCGTGCACGACCTCGTCGTGCGAGAGCGGCAGCACAAAGTTCTCGCTGAAGGCGTACATGAAGGAGAACGTGACCTTGTCGTGGTTCCACTTGCGGTAGATCGGGTCGAGCGACATGTACTTGAGCATATCGTTCATCCAGCCCATGTTCCACTTGTAGTTGAAGCCCATGCCGCCCATGTAGACCGGCTTCGAGATCAGCGGCCAAGCCGTCGATTCCTCAGCGATCATCAGGGCCTGCGGATGATACTTGAAGATGCTCTCGTTGAGCTTCTTGAGGAAGTCCATGGCCTCGAGATTGCCCGTGTCGCCGTACTTGTTCGGCGTCCACTCGCCGTCCTTGCGGCCGTAGTTGAGGTAGAGCATGTTCGCGACGGCGTCGATGCGCAGGCCGTCGATGTGGAACTCCTCGAACCAGAACATCGCGTTTGAGATCAGGAAGCTCTGGACCTCCGTGCGGCCGTAGTCGAAGTTCGTCGTGCCCCACTCCCAGTTCTCGGCGAGCTGCTCGTTGTCGGACTCGTAGAGCGTCTGGCCATCGAAGTGGCGCAGGCCCTGCTCATCCTTGCAGAAGTGGCCCGGGACCCAGTCCATGATGATGGCGATGCCATTCTCATGGGCCTTGTCGACGAGATAGCGGAAGTCATCCGGCGTGCCGAAGCGGCTCGTCACGGCATAATAGCCCGTGATCTGGTAGCCCCACGAACCATCGAATGGATGCTCGCAGAGCGGCATGAACTCGATGTGCGTGTAGTTCATCTTCTTGACGTAGTCGATGAGCTGGTCTGCAAGGTCGCGGTAAGAAAGATACTCGCCGTCCTTCGTGCGGCGCCAGGAGCCCGCATGGACTTCATACGTCAGCATCGGGCGCTCGTAGGACGACTCCTTCTTCTTCTGCTCAAACCAGTCGCCATCCTTCCACTCGTACTTCGAGAGGTCGTAGACGCGCGAAGCCGTGTTCGGCTTCTTCTCGGCGTAGAACCCGTACGGGTCGGCCTTCATGATGCGCGGGCCGCCCCACTGCGGCTCGATCGCATACTTGTAGACAGCCCCCTCTTCAACCCCAGGGATGAATACTTCCCAGATCTCGCCATCGCGGCCGCGCGTCATCGGGTTCACGCGCGTGTCCCACTCATTGAAGTCGCCGACGACGCTGATGGATTTCGCATGTGGTGCCCAGACGGCAAAGCGCACGCCCTTCTTGCCATCACGCTCGACAAAATGAGCGCCGAGCATCTCGTATGCATGATAGTTCGTCCCCTGATGGAAGAGGTAGAGGTCGAACTCGCTTAATTCTGATGTTTTCACAATAATCCCCCTCTGTGCATCCCCTTGGAACCAGGCAGGGGCAGTGCCCCTGCGGTTCACAGCTTACGGAATCATGACTGGCTTGACCTGCCAGATCTCATTTGCGTATTCATCAATCGTGCGGTCGGACGAGAAGACGCCCGAGTTTGCGATGTTGACAGCCGAGGCTTTCAGCCACTGGAAGCGCTTCTGATAGCGCTTCATGATCTCGACGTGCGCATCCGCATAGGCATTGAAATCCTTGAGGATGAAGAACTCGTCGTTCGCGCGGATCAGGTAATCCGACAGCGACTGGAAGTTGCCGTACGTGCCGTCCGTCAGCTGGTCGACGACGAGGCGCACGTTCTCATTCGTGTTGTACTCATCCCAGGCCGAGTACGTGCCCGTCGCATAGTAGTTGAGGACTTCCTCCGCTTTGAGGCCGAAGATAACGCAGTTCTCGTCGCCGCCGACCGCATCGCGGATCTCGACATTCGCGCCGTCGAGCGTACCGAGCGTGATTGCGCCGTTCATCATGAACTTCATGTTGCCCGTGCCCGAAGCTTCCTTCGATGCCGTGGAAATCTGCTCGCTGACATCGGCTGCCGGATAGACGATCTCGCCGATCGAGACGCCGAAGTTCTCGATGAAGACGACCTTGATCTTGCCCTTGATGCTCGCATCGTTGTTGACCTTATCCGCGACTGCATTGATGAGGCGGATGGTCTCCTTGGCGATGTAGTAGCCCGGGGCGGCCTTGCCACCGAAGAAGTACGTCGTCGGCAGCATGTCGAAATTCGGGTCGGTCTTGAGCTTATGGTACTGGTACATGATGTGCAGGATGTTCATGAGTTGGCGTTTGTACGAGTGGATGCGCTTGACCTGGATATCGAAGATGCTGTCTGGATCGACATCGATGCCATTGTGCTCCTTGACGTACTTCGCCAGAGCTTCCTTGCGCAGGTGCTTGATGGCGCCGAGTTTCTCGAGGAACGGCTTGTCCTCAACATAATCGTTGAGCAGGTCGAGCTGCTCCGGATGACGGTGCCAGCGGCGGCTGCCGATGGTCGCATCGATGAGGTCTGAGAGCTCCGGGTTCGCGCCCATGAGCCAGCGGCGGTGCGTGATGCCGTTCGTCTTGTTGTTGAACATGCGCGGGTTGTACTCGTAGAATTCGTGCAGCGTCGTGGACTTCAGGATGTCCGTATGGATTTTCGCAACGCCGTTGACGCTGTGCGAACCGACGATCGACAGGCGAGCCATGTGGACCATGCCGTCCTGGATGATCGAGAGCTCGTGGACCTTCTGCTCGTTGTTCGGATAGCGGTCGCGCACGTCAATGAGCCAGCGGCGGTTGATCTCGTCGATGATCATGTAGATGCGCGGCAGCAACGGCTTGAACATGTCGATTGGCCACTTCTCGAGTGCCTCCGGCATGATCGTGTGGTTCGTATAGGCAATCGTGTTCTTCGTGATGGCCCATGCTTCGTTCCACTCGAGGCCTTCCTCATCGACGAGGATGCGCATGAGCTCGGCGACGCAGAGTGCCGGATGCGTATCGTTGATGTGGATGGCGATCTTCTGGGCGAAGTCGTGGATGTCCATGCCGACTTTCTTGTAGTGGCGCACGATGCTCTGGACGCCGGCGGAGACGAAGAAGTACTCCTGGATAAGGCGCAGGCGGCGGCCATCGTACGTGCTGTCATCCGGATAGAGGTAGCGCGTGATGCTCTCGACGAAGTTGCGATAGTCGTTCTTCTGGCGCATCTGTTCCTGCGTCAGGCGGCCGTAATCCGAAAAATCGCGGTTGACCTCTGCGTTCCAGAGGCGCAGCGTGTTGACCGTGTTGTTGTGGTAGCCGACAATCGGCACGTCGTACGGCACTGCCATGACCGTCATCGGATTTTCGTAGACGAGCTTGAGGCTGCCGTCCGGCATTTTCTTCATGTAGGCATTGCCGTTGAACTTGACGTCGATGGCCTTATCCGGCTTGCGGTACTCCCAGGCAAAGCCGTTCTTGAGCCAGTTGTCCGGGATCTCGACCTGGTTACCCTCGATGATCTTCTGCTCGAACAGGCCGTACTGATAGCGGATGCTGCAACCGTGGCCCGGCAGGCGGTGTGCCGCCATCGAGTCGATGAAGCAGGCAGCGAGTCGGCCGAGACCGCCGTTGCCAAGACCTGCATCCGGCTCTTCCTCGAACGTCTTGACGAGGCTGAGATCGAAGTCCTCGAGGACTTCCTTGACGGCCTCCTCGATGCCGAGATTGATGAGGTTCGACTTGAGCAGGCGGCCGAGCAGGAATTCGATCGAGAAATAATAGATCTGCTTTTCCTGACGCTCTGCATACGTCTTGTTCGTCTTGATCCAGTTGTCGGAGATGAACTGCTTCGCCGTCGCGGCTACCGTCTGGTAAACCTCATTCTTCGTGAGGTCCTTGATCTCGCGGCCATACATCATATGCGCCGTATTGACAAAACGGATTTTCAGATTTTCCTTGAGCTTATCGAACTCGCGGCTCTTCTGTTTCTGTTCCTTTGTTTCTCGTGCCAAAAAAAACACTCCCCTTGGCTTTGACTTACTTGTTTTCTATAGACTCACTTGTTCTATAAAAGAAAAGCCGTCGTAAATGAGGTGCCAGCCCATACCTGCTGACGCATTTCTATTTACAACGGCTTGTCTCAATCTTAGATCACCACATTTTTCGCAACGATCAGCGGATAGTTCTGCGCTCCCTTGAGCCATTTCTCCTTCGTGATCACTACGTTCTTATCACAGATGACATTCTCGAGCAGGGAATTCTCCTGCACATCGCATTTCTGCATGATGATGGAATTCTTGACCTTGACGCCCTTCTCGATGGTCACGCCGCGGAACAGGATGCTGTTCTCGACCTCACCACGGATGATGCAGCCATTGGCAATCAGCGAATTCTTGACGACGGCCGTGTCCTTGTACTGGACCGGGACCTCGTCCTTGACCTTCGTGTAGATGGAATTCTCGCCCATGAAGAGCTCTTCCCATACCGACGGTTCGAGGATATCCATGTTGGCCTTGTAGTACGAAGCCGTCGAATCGACATGCGCGACGTAGCCATCATGCTCATAGGCATAGATGTTATACTCGTCTGCGCGGCGGATGATGCCGTCGAGCAACAGGTCCTGTCCGCCATGCTCATAGCTGTAGCGGATCATCTCGACGAAGATGCGCTTCTCCATGAGGAAGACGTCCATCGAGACCTTCGAGCCATCGTAGATGGCCGGCTTCTCGGCGATATCCTCGACGAGGCCGTTCTCAGCCGTCTCGATGACGGTGCTGCGGCCCGCAGCTTCCTGCGCAGCCGTGTAGTAGACCATCGTGATATCGGCATTCGTGTTCTGGTGGAAGCGCAGCAGTTCGTTGAAGTTGATGTTGTAGACGAAGCTGCCACCTGCCAGCAGGACGTATTTCTGCGAGCTGTGCTCGAAGAAGTCGAGGTTGTAGTAGAAGTTCTTGAGATCGCCGCGGCGTCTGGATTCCTCATCGTGCGGAGCCGGCAGGTAGAAGAGGCCGTCATGACGGCGGGCCAGATCCCAATCCTTACCGGAACGGAGATGATCCAGGACCGAACGCGGTTTGTCCGGCAGCATGATGCCGACATTCTGGATGCCCGAGTTCACCATGCTCGACAGAGCAAAGTCGATGAGGCGGTAGCGGCCGGCAAACGGCAGCGATTCGACGACACGACGGTCTGTCAGCTCTCGGATGAGACTGTTGTCTTCCTGAAGATTGATGATCCCCATTACTGTTTTCAATTTGATTCACTCCGATCTTCTGGTCTGTGTTCTGTTGTATCTACTAGTTGAGAGCTGATAATCTTAGCCGGCCTGCTTGCTGCCCGCCGCTGCTGCTACGACTGTCTCGCCATCTGCGATGACCGTGATGGCACCCTTCTCACCTGCTACTTTTGCTCCTTCGCTGATCTCGCAGTTCTGTGCGACGATCGCGTAGTCGACGACGGCATTCTCGCGCACGACCGTCGACGGCATGATGACCGAATTGCGGACCTTCGCGCCCTTGCCGATGCGGACGCCCGGGAAGATGACCGAGTTCTCGACATCGCCGAGGACCATCGAGCCTTCGCTGATCATCGAGCACTTAACCTTGGCGTCAGGACCTACATAGTGCGGCGGCATCGAAGGATTCGAGGAGTAGATCTTCCAGTCGCCATTGAGCTCAAACGGCGGCTGATCCTGCAGCAGGTCCATGTTGGCCTGCCAGAGGCTCTCGATCGTTCCGACATCCTTCCAGTAGCCATCGAAAGCGTACGAATAGAGGCGCGCCTTGTCGGTGAGCATCTTCGGGATGATGTTCTTGCCGAAGTCATGGCTCGACGTCTCGTCCTTGGCATCCTCCTCGAGATACTTCTTGAGGAAGTCCTTATTGAAGATGTAGATACCCATCGAAGCGAGGTTGCTCTTCGGCTTAGCCGGCTTCTCCTCGAATGCCTCGATGCGGCCCGTCTTGTCCGTGTTCATGATGCCGAAGCGCGGAGCCTCTTCCCATGGTACTTCGATGACGCCGATCGTAGCCTCTGCCTTATTGGCCTTGTGCGCATCGAGCATCCAGGAGTAATCCATCGTGTAGATGTGGTCACCCGAGAGGATCAGGACATATTCCGGATCGGCGAGGTCGATGAAGTTCAGGTTCTGGTAGATGGCATCTGCGGTGCCGCGATACCAGTCTGCACCCTTTTCACGTGCATACGGCGGCAGGATGAATACGCCGCCTTCTTTCTTGTCGAGATCCCAGGCGCTGCCCGAAGCCAGGTAGTTGTGGAGTTCGAGCGGGCGGTACTGCGTCAGCACGCCGACCTTGTCGATGCCGGAGTTGGCGCAGTTACTGAGTGGAAAGTCAATGATGCGGTATTTCCCACCGAACGGGACGGCCGGCTTTGCGATCTTCTTCGTCAAAGCGCCGAGGCGGCTTCCCTGTCCGCCAGCCAGTATCATTGCTAAGCATTCTGTCTTTCTCATACAAAATCCCCCTTGGATATCCTCAGCAAAGACGGTCTCCCCTTACATCAATTGCCGTCTTGCCGATCATGCAACGTCAAAACATGGTACTCTGTCAGTATACATCTTTTATCAATGATTGCAATATCATTTTATTTATTGATGAAATATGTAACATTTATAAGACTAATCGACTTCACCTTACCTTCTCTGAAAAACCATGCGAAAACCGCAAGTTTTCCGTCAATTCAAATCCACACTACCTGAATGTTTCTGTCACCCTTCATTGGACCGAAAATCAAGAAAACTATCTTTGTATATTATGTAGGTTCTATAGAAATGAAAAAAATCCTTCACGGAATCCGTAATTTTTCGCACTTTTTTAGAAAAAACATAAAAAGACCTGCCAGGCCTCGTAGGTCGGCAGGTCATGGATTCTTTGAACAGATGGAACGGATGCAAGCATGTCAGTAGAGCGAGGATGCGCCACGGATGATGTCGGGCAGCATGTCGTAGAGGTTCTGCCCGGGGCAGGCCGTCGCGTTGAAATCGCGGTGGCCGAAGATTGTCGAGCCCGAGGGCGCGAAGCCGTAATTGAGGCAGAGCGCCGCAAGCAGGCGCTTCGCCGAGGCCACCTGTGCGTCCTCCGGCACGTAGTCCTCGAAATTGCCGACGAGGTTGACGCCGACCGTGTGGTCGTTCTCCCCGTAGCAGTGTGCCCCGACTGTATCCATCGGACGCCCCTGCTCGATGGAACCGTCCTTGCGGATGACAAAATGGTAGCCGATACCGGCCCAGCCGTTGGCCAGATGCCACTGATGGATGGTCTCGGCCGACACGTCGGCGTTCGTGTTGCCGACGTGATGCACGATGATTGCATCGGTCCTGCGCCGGTTCGTCAGGGAGCGGAAGGAAAGATGTGTCGGACGGATGGTGACGCCTGGCAGGACATCGCCGCCGTCCTGCCAGGCCGCTTCTGCGACCTGTTTCGCGGCCAGTTCTGGCGCCAGTGCCAGACCGATCCCCATGACCATCATATTCCGAAGAAAATCCCTGCGCTTCATTTTACTGCATGCCCCCTGTAATTTTATCATTTTACTGCAAACATCTGAAAATCAGCAGGAAACAGGAACAAAAAAGAGCAGCATCGATGCTGCTCTTTTTTTGTTTTTATGTCCTCACGCCGTGACCGGACGGCACTGCCAGCTACCGTCGCCTGTGAGGTGGAGTTCTTCTTCGTGCTGGCTAAAGAGCGTCGAGCGGTGGCCAACGCTGATGATGCCGGTATGCGGCAGTTCCCTGCGCATGAGCTCGTACATCTCCTGCTCGCGCGGCTCGTCGAGGGCAGAGGTCGCCTCATCGAGGAAGACCCAGTCCGGCTTGACGAGAAGGACACGGGCAAAGGCAAGGCGCTGCTGCTCGCCGAGCGAGAGGATGCGGCTCCAGTCGTCGATGTCATCGAGGCGCGGGATGAAATCCCCGAGGCCGACCTTGCGCAGGACGTCCTTGAGGTTCTCCTCTGGGCCCGAAGCACTGAGCGGGTAGTAGAGCGCGCGGCGCAGGCTGCCGAGCGGCAGGTAGGGCCGCTGCGGCAGGAAGAGGATGCGGCTCTTCTCCGGGATCTCGATCTCGCCGCTGCCGTACGGCCAGATGCCAGCCAGGGTGCGCAAGAGCGTGCTCTTGCCGCAGCCGGAAGCGCCCGTGATCAAGAGGCGCTCGCCTTCTTTGATGGTCAGGTTGCAGTCCGAGAGCAGCACGCGGCCGTCGGGCAGCTTGACATCGAAGTCGCGCACGACGAGCGCATCGTCGGCAGCCTTTTCGCGCACGACCTCGCTCTTGATGTCAGACGCGCCTTCCATATGGGCCGTGAAGCCCGAGAGACGGTGAATGACTGCGGCGAGCTGTGCGATCGTATCGTAGACTGAGACGAAGTACGACAGCGCATCCTGTACGCGGCCGAAGGCCGACGACGTCTGCATGAGGCCGCCGAGCGTCATGGCACCGGCGAAGTACTGCGGCGCCGCCATGACGAGCGGCACGATGATGGCCAGCTGGCCGTAGCCGTTGACGTAGAAGTTCAGGATCTTCGTCCGGCGCATGAGCTGCCAGTAGTTCTTGATGACCTTCGCGAAGCGCTCGGCAAAGCCGACGGACTCCGGCTGCTCACCGCGATAGAAGGCGATGCTCTCGCTGTTCTCGCGCACACGCATCATGTTGAAACGGAAATCGGCTTCGTAGCGCTGTTGGTCGAAGTTAAGCCCGATGAGCTTGCGGCCGACGAAGTGGACGCCGATCGTGCCGAGCACCGAGTAGAGCAGCGAGAACCAGAACATGTAGCCGTAGATGACGAACTCGTGGCCGCCGATTGGCACGGTGAAGGCACCCGAGAGATTCCAGAGCACGACGCCGAAAGCGCCGAGCGTCGTGAGCTGCTTGAGGATGCCGATGAGCAGCTGCAGCGTCAGCGAGACGAACTGGTTGATGTCCTCGCTGATTCGCTGGTCCGGGTTATCCGTGTCGCTGCGCAGGACCTGCAGGCGGTAGTAGACCTGGTCCTTCATCCAGCCGTCGAGATAGCGGTTCGTCATCCAGGTCCGCCATTTGATCTGGAGCATCTGGCGCAGGTAAATCGCATAGACCGCGAGGATGATGTAGAGGAAGGCCAGTCCAGTGAACTCGCCGATGAGCGGCCAGAACGACTCCGCCTGATACTGTTGCAGGGCATTGTAGAAGACATTGTACCAGCTGTTGAGGCGGACGAGCAGGTAGACCGACGCGAAGTTCAGGCCGATGACGAAGGCCAAGAGCCCCCTCGCCTTCCACTTCTCTTCTGAATTCCAGTATCCGCGGAACAGATGCCAGAAATTTTTCCAAAACTTTTGTTTCAAACTATCACATCCTTAAAATGACCTCAATGTCCTCAGTATAGCGCGTTCCCCCGTCCCCTGCAAGACTGCGCCATTGTCTTTCCAGCACGCATTTGCTAGAATAGCATTATATAATGAGATAGTATAAGATCAAAACATGAATTTCCGGAGGTGGGAACATGCTCATCTACATAGGGGCGGCCGTCGCAGTCGTGCTGCTCGCCCTGCTCTACCACTACATCCCAAGCCGCAGGGTCTTCTTCGCCTTCTTCCTCGTGCTCTGCGCGGCCAGCGCCATCGTCTTCTTCCTCTGGCCCACGCCGCATCGCAGCAGCGACGCTGTCGTCAGCCAGGAAGTGCGCGAGGAGCGCCAGCAGCAGCAACAGGTCTTCTCCGTCTGGTATACAGACTACCAGAAAGATCTCGAAGACCTCGACCGCAACTGGCAGCGCTACCATAAGATACTCGCGGACTTCAAGGCCGACATCATCAGCATCCAGACGGCCTACCTGCGCCTCGCGCAGCTCGAGAAGGACAGTCAGGCGCTCGACACGCGCATCGCAGGGCGCACGCCGCCGCTCGCACTCAACGACTTCTGCTACGACCAGTCCATCGAGCTCGTGCGCAAGGCACATGCCTACGCTGACGCGCAGCACCGCGCGATTGCCCTGACGCGCGCGGCAGCCGATCCGGCCAACCTCAGCACCGATGACCAGGAAGAACAGAGCCACATGCTGCAGGCCGTCATGATTCGCGAATCGCCGCCCGCGCTCTTCATTGCCGACGAGATCGCGGCCATCCGCGACTACCTCGCCATCCCCGAAGAGGATACGGATGACGACGGCACCGGACAGGCTGACACATCAGCATCACAATGACGATAAACAAGAAGACCTCAGATCCATAGATCTGAGGTCTTCTTGCATCAGCGAATGCTCACGACACGAAATACCTGCTTGTCGCCGCGATGATGCGCCTTGGCATATTCGAAAGCACGCCCATCGTCGAGGAAGGCGATCTGCTCGACCTCGAGAATCGGCAACGTGCCGTGCTCGATCTGCAGCAGTTCCTCCTCCTCGGGCGTCGGCAGCAGGGCGCGGATGAAGCGATGCGCCGACTGGATCTTGAAGTGGAGCTGCTCTTCGATGTAACGGTAGATCGACTTCTCAAGCACCTCGCGCTTGATGCCCGGGATCAGCTCAATCGGCATGTTCGTGTACTCGATGACGACCGGGCTGCCGTCCACCTGGCGTAGGCGCACGATGTCATAGACGAAATCATCCGTCGTGATGTTGAGCTTCTCCGCGGCCTCCGCCGTCGGGTGGATGATGTCGAAGCGCACGACCTTCGTCGAGACCTTATGCCCCTCGAACACCTTCGAGAAGCCCGAGAACTGATTGGCCATGCTGATGTCGTGGACGTCCTCGTTCGCGAGGCTCTTGACGAAGGTACCCGAGCCGCGCCGCTTGACGACGAGGCCTTCCTTGACGAGCTGGTCGACAGCCTTCTTGATCGTGATGCGGCTGACACCATACTGCTCACACATCTCGCGCTCCAGAGCCAGCTGCTCCCCCGGCTTATAAACGCCCGCCTGTATCTGGCTGCGCAATTCATTCGCTATTTCCTGATATTTGACCATAAGACAACATCCCCTTCACATTCAGATCTTGCTGAGGACCAGGCGTGCCTTGCCCGTCAGCGTGTAGGCGCCAAGGCCTGCTGGCAGGAAGGAAGTTTCGCCCTTCTGGAAGGTCAGCTCGCTGTTGGCCGTGCGCAGGGTCACGCTGCCGTCGAGCACGGTGAAGCTCTGGAACGAATCCTCACCAGCCGTCAGATGGCTCGTGCCGTCGACGTCGAGCTCGTAGACCCTGAAGTACTCGCAGGATGCGAGCAGGCGCGCGGCCGTGCCCTCGAAGATGTCGATCGTCGCATCGAGATGCGAGCGTTCCTTGACCGGCTCGAGCTTCGTGACGTCGATGGCCTTCTTGACGTGGAGCTCGCGCGGCTTGCCATCCTTGCCGACGCGGCCGTAATCGTAGACACGGTACGTCGTGTTGGAGTTCTGCTGGATCTCACAGATGATGATGCCCTTGCCGATGGCGTGCAGCGTACCCGAGGCAATGAAAAAGACGTCGCCCTTGTGGACCGGCACCTGATTGCAGACCTCGAGCAAGGTGTTATCGGCAATGCGCTGTTCGAATTCTTCTTTCGAGATGGCGTGCTTGAAGCCGTAGATCAGTGTGGCGCCCGGCTCGCAGTCGACGATGTACCACATCTCCGTCTTGCCGTATTCGCCTTCGACGCGCATCGCATAGTCGTTGTCCGGATGGACCTGCACCGAGAGGTTGTCCTTGGCATCGATGAGCTTGATGAGCAGCGGGAAGTACGGGAACTTCTTCGCGTGCTCGCCGAGGACGGCAGGGCCCGCCTCATCGAGATACGACTTGAGCGTGCGGCCCGCCTCCGGGCCGTTCTCGATGATGCTCATGCCATCCTTGTGGCAGGCGAGCTCCCACGACTCCGAGACCTTCTCGAGGTCCGTCTTCTTGCCGTAGTCCGTCTTGAGCTTCGTGCCGCCCCAGATGTAATCCTTGAGTGGTGCCTGTAATTTCATTGGATACAAATCCATCAACCTCCTATGCTATTCGTCGAATCCATCTTGTTCTATTATACTGACTTGTCATATCCACGTCAATAAAGAATATATCTTTTATGCGATAAAATAAGCATTTTACGCAATTCCAGGCAAAGCGCAATCAAAAAGAGCCATGGCTATGCCATAGCTCTTTTTCTGTATTTTTTCAGTCGGGATTACTCGTTGACGACCGTGCCGTCGACCGTAACCGTAGCAGCAGCACCTTCATGCGCTGCGGGGGCGACAGTCTTGACCGTCACGTCGGGGATGACCGTCTGGGCATTGCTGTTCTGCGCAGATTCATCCTGCTTGTTCTGGGCCTCGATGCTCGACTGCTGAGTCGGCTCGAAGCTCTTGACCGTATCCTTGACGAGTGCCTGCTTCTCCGCTGCACTTGCCTGGCTGTCCTCGATGGCCTCTGCATAGCCCTTGACCTGAGCAGCCTTCTCCTCATCCGTCATCTTGCTGTCGCTGAGCTTCTCAGCCTGCTACTTGACAGCTGCCGAGACATTGTCCTGATTGTCAGCCAGTGCCTTCGTCATGTCCTGCTTGCCCTGCTCGATGTTCTTCTTGACATCAACGGCAGGCTTCGGGTCCGGCGTGACAATCGGCTTATCCGGCTTGGTCGGCTCAGTCGGGGTAGTCGGCTGATCTGGCTTCGTCGGTTCAGTCGGCTCTGTCGGCTCAGTCGGGGTAGTCGGCTGGTCCGGCTTCGTCGGTTCAGTCGGCTTCGTCTCGATGGTCTTCATGCCCGGTGCAAATTCCGTATTCTTCGCATCGTACTTGACATCCTTGCCGACATTGACCGGCGCGCCATTGCCCTTGATGCTCGTATCCGTCATCTCAGACTGCTGACCCGTAGCAAAGAATACTTTCGCATTTGCGCTCTTTGCTGAGGACTGGCCATCGATCGTCACCGTATTGCCGACGACCAAGACGCCGTTATCGCCGCTGAAGTTCGAGTCCTTGATGTTGACATCCATACCATCCGTTGCCTTGTTGACATACGGGCCCTTGTCATCATCTGTATACGATGCGCGAGCATCAACAAGGATAGCACCTTCCTTACCCGTAGCCGTCAGATTGGATTTATCCATCGTGAGCTTGCCCGAGCTCAGCTCAATGATACCCTTATTGGTGAGCGTCGTGCCAGTGACATCCATGGTGTTGTCCTTCGTTGCCGTCCACGTATCCGAAGTGCCATTGACTCTCTTATAGGTATTCAGCGCATTGAAGTTAAGTTCTTTATCATTCGTCGTGCTGAGCGCAGAATCTTGAAGTTTGACCGTCTCGCCATAGGCTTTGACATCGCCCTGCGTCGAAAGCGTAGTGCCCGTCATCGTGAGGTTACCTGTATTATTGACCTCTGTGATGACAGAGCCTTTCTGACCATCCTCTTCCAATTTCACATCCTTGGCTGCTGCGATACGAACAGCACCATTTGCTTTGAATTCGATGTCATTAGGTGTGCCAACATTGAGCGTCGTCTTCTTCAAATCGACATTAGCGCCGATGAGTGTTGCATCATGCTTTGCCGTCATCGTCGAGTCACTGATGGAAAGATTCGTTGCATCTGCTCCTTGGATAGCATTGCCATCATTCGTGTAGCTGGTACCTGCCACAAGTTCCAAGTCGCCTACCGTCAGATTCGACTTATCCGTTACATTGACTTTACCACCGATGAGCGCAAGACCAGCATCATTCGTGTTCACTGTCGTATTCGCAAGATTGATGGTATTCTCTACCGTACTGCTGACACCATCTTCAGTTGCATTTCCCGCCGAGAATGCTATCGTACTATTACCAGTAAGATTTGAATCCTTGATGTCAATCGTCTTGCCATAGGCATCAACTTCACCGAGTGCATTCATCGTCACATTGTTCAGGGAGACATCTCCTGTATTGTTGGCAGACTCAATGCCAAAGCCCCTGTCATCTTGATCATACAGTGTGACGTCCTGCCCTGCAGCGAGTCGGACGATGCCATTGGTACCGGTAGTGTCCTGACCTTCCGTGCCAACTGTAAGCGACGTATTCGTCAGACCGACATTGGCACCAACAAGGGTAGCATCTTCCGAAGCTTTGAGCGTCGAATCACTGACCGTCAGATTCATGCCCGAATCAGCCGACAATACCTCTGTTGTGTTCTTGTCTTCATACGACTTGCCCGCCGTCAGCCAGATATCTCCACTATCAAGCGTGGATTTATTCTTGACCGTGACGTTACCACTCATGATACCAATAGCATTCACGCCATCAGGACCTTTGGCCGATGTAGTCAGCTGTGCATTGTCCAGCGTAACACCATTGTTGGTGGATGCGAGGAAACGTGGCTCCCCGGAATCCTTACCATCGGTATACAGTGTGTCATCATCCAGATAATAATTTGCTGCTGCAATCTGGATGGAGGAATTATTGTCTTTCAGGCTCGAAGACGCAATATTGACCGCACCACCATATGCGAGCGTACCATCGTTCGATGTGATATTTGTATTCTTGATATCGATGGTATTATTTTCCGTACCATTGATTTCAATAGTATCTGGTTCGTCCTCTTCCCAGATGGTTTTTCCTGCCAAGAATTCTACTGCACTCTTCTCACCAGTTCCAGCAATCTTATCGACACCATCGATGGCAATCTTCGCACCGCGCATGCTGATATCTGCACCGGATTCAATGCTGCCGCCCGTCACCTTGACCGTGTTCGACGAATTCGTAAGAGCAGCACCGTCATTATCTACGCTTTCAAACGCATAGATATCAATATTGTTATCCTTGTCGTTTGTTTCCGTAGCCGTCTTCAGATTGGTGTTCACCAATTCAACAGAACCGCCCCAGAGAGAGATATTCTCGTTCGACGTCAAATCGGAATTCTTGATGGTCAGGCTATTTGCAACGGCCGGATTCTTCTCATCTTGTGCGTTCAGGACATTCTGAACGCCACCTTCGATGTCATCCAGAATCAGATGGTCGCCGCGCAGAGCAGCAATCGTCATATACGGTGCTGGCTCACCCTGCTTGAACTCATCCGTCGTTGCTGTCAAAGTCAGTTTGGAGTTATCGATAGACGTCCTGCCGCCGATTACATGCATATAATCTGCTGCCGCCGTCACACCGTTGAGGTCAAGATGATTGCCTCGGTTGATTCCAAGCTCAACGTTTTCAGAGTTTTCATCACTTAATTTATAGCTATCTGCAGTTATGATATCCAACGAAGTGCTTGATTTTTCCGGATTCCTTGAATTGATATTCAAGGTCGTCCCCTTCATGTTGATATCATTACCCAAGATGTAGGTATCCGTGTACTCATTATTGATATTGAATTTAGCAGCGCCGATATCGACCGTATTCCCCTGCTTTGTCGTTACAGATACAAGATCTGGCGCACTGCTGTGCGGATTAAAGGTTGCGCTATTAGCTGCTGCAACCACTAAAGTCGTCTCATTCTTATCATACGACGTATCACTTATTGTAACGTTATCTGCAATCTGGACCTTGTTGCCGAGCAGGCCGAGCATGGTTCCTACTTGAATATTAGCACCGTTCTGAATGCTAAGTCCTTGGCCATCTTTCTTATTTGTCAAATCGAGATTCGAAAAATCTGTCTTATAGATACTCATCAGCTGGTCGTCTTTAGCATCCAGGGTCGACAAGATGAGCGAGCCTGCATCAATGCGCGCACCGCTGCCAACGAGGATGCCGTTCGGGTTGATCAGATAGACGCTACCATTCTTGCCTGCTGTCAGCGTGCCAAGCAGCTGTGACATCTCAGAACCGGTGACGTGGTTGATGACATTGAGGTGATCTTTTGTGAAGGCAAAATTCAGGGACTCATTCTTGCCGATGTTGAATGCCGTCCAGTCAATCAGGGCATTGCGGTTGACGTTGATGGTGCCGCCACTAGCGACTGTGCCATTTGTGATCCCCGCGACATCGCCGTCCACGACCTTGCCGCCCGTTGGCATGGCGAAGACGCTCTGCGAAAGGGCCAGACAGATGGCTGCGGTCAGGAAAGCTTTTCTCGATTTATGATTGAAACTCCACTTCATGTTCTTCACTCCCCCTTAGAACTGTTTCGTCAAGCTGACCTGCCATGGGCGATGGGCATGGCTCTGGTAGCTGTCGAGGTCGTCGTAGATTTTGGCATAGCTCAGCGTGCCGAACCAGCCGTTGTCCTTGTCGTAGTAGTTGTAGCCGAGGCCATAGCTGGCGAGGTTCTCGCTCGTCAGCTCGCCGTTGTAGCTGTTGTTGTTGACGAGGCGGCCGAAGTCGTTGAACAGCACGAAGCGCTGATGCTTTGCAAATTCCGGCGTGTAGATCTCGAAGCTGCCGACGTAGCCCTTGTCGGCGCTCGCGACGCGCTCCTTGAAGCCGCGGATGCTCGTCATGCCGCCCGCACCAATCTGCTCCGTCGTCACGACATTGTCCTTCGTGTACTGGCCGTTCATGCGCAGGCCGAAGATCCAGTCGGACGGCACGCGGTACTGGTAGTTGAAGCTGGCCTTGATCAGGTTGAACTGCTTGTCGCTGCCATAGCGGTATTCGTTGAACTTGTCCTGATTGCCATTGATGTTGCCCGTGTAGCCGAGGCTCCAGGCGAGGAAGTCATGATTGCGGCGCAGGATGTCGACATACGATGCCGAAGCCGTCGTGACCTCGAAGTCCACGCCGTCATGCAGCAGGTTCTGGCCCGCGTAGCGGTAGTCCTGTGCGTTGTTGTAGTGCTTGTAGTCGAGGCCGACATCCATGAAGTTCTTGCGCGCCTGTGTGTACTTGAAGTTGTGCTGGTAGTGCGCACCGACCGTATGGCCGCGGCCCGTCGCGCTGATGCCGAGGCCGCCGAAGTTTGCGATCTGGCCGAGGTCGACGTCCGAATAGCTGTAGGTGAAGTAGGCGCTGTCACCGTGCTGCGGCAGCAGGGCGCGGTAGACGACAGCGGCCTGCTTGACGTCGTCCCAATGGCCCGGCGACGTGACGTAGGCGACGCCGAGTGCATCGGCACGGCCCGTCAGGTTCGCATTCGTGTACGACGTGCTCATGCGCCAGTCGCCCGTGTAGTCATCGCCGGAGTTGTTGACGTTGACCGACACGTGCTCGGCCTTCTGCTCCTTGACGGACAGGAGCAGATGATACGTGCCATCCGTCTGGCGCTGGAAGTCTGCATCGAGCTTTGCGGCATTCGTGTCATTGACGAGCTGCAGCTCCTTGGATAACTCCGAGACATCGATCTTCGACTTGTTCAGGGACGGCACCATGCGGCGGATCATGCCCTCGCTCCAGTGCTGATTGCCCTCAATCGAGACCGAGGAGACATCCATACCGGGAGCTGCGCTGGCCGATGCCGAGAAGGCAGCGGATACCGACATCCCTAATCCCACAGCGACAGCCATCATGGCTTTTCTTCTTTGATTCATGCGAATCGCCCTTTCTTTTGGTTCCCCCATAACAGTAATAGAACTCTACGCTTTAAGCGGCAACGACTTAAACTGCACTTACATTTTAATTAAGTCCTGCTAAAGAATATCATACTACAAATGTCCCCCCCCCCGGCAAGACACTTATGCCACTTGTGTATGATTTCGGAAAATAAGCATAACAAAAAGTCCCTGCAGGCGCCATTTCGATGAAAATGGTGCTTGCAGGGACTTTTATTGCACTCAGCTCTGCTGCAGGATGGTGTAATTCTCGGGATGCATGCCGGGCTTGACGGTGACTTTGATGTCGGTGCCGAACTCGGCGGCGAGGTTCATCATGAGCTGGTTGGCGCGCAGCTCTTCGGCGACGGTCTCGTGGACTTCGATTTCGTAGCCCTCGCGCGCGTGAGACTTGCGCTCCATGCGGCGGATGTCGCGGCTGATGCGGATGGCGACGGTTTCCGGCGACTCGATGCGGCCGCGGCCGTGGCAGATGGGGCACTCGCTGTAGACGATGCTGTCGATGTTCTGGCGCGTCTTCTTGCGCGTGATCTCGACGAGGCCGAGGCTCGTGATGTCGACGATGTTCGTCTTCGTGCGGTCGTGTTTGACCTGCTCGCGCATGTAGGTGAGCAGCTCTTCCTTCTGCGTCTCCTTCTCCATGTCGATGAAGTCGACGATGATGATGCCGCCGATGTCGCGCAGCCGGATCTGCTTGAGGATCTCGGCGGCAGCCTCGAGGTTCGTCTGGTAGACGGTGTCGCCAAGGTTCGTCTTGCCGACGTACTTGCCCGTGTTGACATCGATGACGGTCAGCGCCTCGGTCTTGTCGATAACGAGGAAGCCGCCCGACTTGAGCTCGACCTCGCGCGCGCCGAGTTTCTCGATCTCCTCTTCGATGTGGTACGCCTTGAAGATTGGCGTCTTCGCTTCATAGAAGCGGATGCGGTCGACGAGCTCCGGCGAGTTGGCCTCAACGAGGCTGCGCACGCGCTGGTACGCCTCCTCGTTGTCGATGACGAGCTCGTCGATGTCCGCCGTGAAGCGGTCGCGCACGAGGCGGATGAGGAGGTCCGCATCGCGATAGAGCAGCGTTGAGCCCTTCGCCTTGAGCTTGTAGCGCGCGAGGATGGACTCCCAGAGCCGCACGAGGTAGCGCACGTCCGCGGCGAGGCTCTGCTCGCTCTGGCCTGCGGCGACCGTACGGATGATAAGACCCATGCCCTTCGGACAGATGCGCTCGGCAATCGCGTGCAGCCGCGCGCGCTCCCCCTCATCCTCGATGCGGCGCGACATGCCGATGTAGGCGGCCGTCGGCATCAGGACGACGTTGCGCCCCGGCAGGGAGATGTGCATCGTCGCACGCGGCCCCTTCGTGCCGATGGCGTCCTTGACAATCTGGATGGGCAGGCTCTGCCCGATGTGGATGCGCGCGTTCTGCGGCATGGACGCGATGGTCTCATGCGGCAGGCCGTCGCCGATGTACAGGAAGGCATTCTTGCCGGTGCCGATGTCGACAAAGGCGGCCTGCATGCCCGGCAGGACATTCTGCACACGCCCCTTGTAGATGTTGCCGACGAGATGCGAATGCGAGGAACGCTCCATCTCCACCGCCTGCAGCTCGCCGTCTTCGAGCAGGGCCATGCAGGTCTCCTCCGGCACCATGTTCACGATGATCGATTTCATGACGTCACCTCACTCCAATCCCAATCATAGATGTGAATTCTCTTCTTGTCAGACTAAGTCGATAAGCTTCTTGCCATTGCCGAAGATGCCCTGGCGCTCAATGAGGGCCTCGGCCGGGTTCACGGCGAGCCCAAAGTCCTTGGCGATCAGCGCGAGGACTTCGAGTGGCTTGACGCTGCCCGACTGCGTGATGACGATGTCCATCGTCAGTCGGAGCTCGCCGTCCGCTACGGCAAAGGCAACGGGCTTCTTCATGTACTGCTTCGTCTCGATGTCGCGCGTCTTCTTGGGCGTCACGCGGTGCCAGACGGCCTCGCCCGCCTTGTTGTAGGCGTCGATGCTCGTCTTCGCCTCGGCCTCGGTGCCTGCAAACGGCACGTGCAGCTTGTAGATGGCCTCGTCGGCCTCCGACATCAGGGCCTTGTGCTTGCCCTTGATCTCGCGGAGCTTCAGGAGCTTGGCCCCCGGTGGCAGTTCCTTCTGCAGGCGGTCGAAGATCTCTGGCTGGCACAGTGGCTTCGTGAGCTCGAAGTCCATGTACTCCGAGGCGCTCGTGACGCCGAGCGAGAGGGCCGAGGCAAAGGCCACCTTCATGTGCGGGTTGAAGCCCTCCGAATAGGCCATCGGCAGCTTGGCGCGGTCGAAGGCGCGCAGGAAGAGGTTCGCATAGTCGAGATGCGAGACGTAGCGAAGCTCCTCGCCCTTCGTGATCTCGGCGCGCCAAGCGTAGAGCGTGCGCGGGCGGCCAGGTCCTTTCGGGTCGCTTGCCGGTGCAGGCGTCGTCTCCGCTGTTTGCTGTTTCTCGGCAGCTGCCTTTTCCTGCTCTGCCTCAAGGCGCGCGTCCTCCTGCTTCTTGTAGTCGATGACGTGCACGCCGAGGTTTGGGCAGATGCCGCAGGCCGTGCAGCGGCCGCGGCGGCAGTCCTCGGTCAGGCTCGCTTCCATCGCGTGGTGCCACTCGCGCAGCAGGAACTCCTGATTGACGCCCGGCGAGGTGACGAGCCACGGCAGCGGCTCGTTGAAGTTGCGCGCGCGCAGGTTGTAATAGCCCATGTCGACGCCGCACTTGCGGAAGGCCTCGTGCCAGACGTCGTCGCGGTAGAGGTCCGACCAGCCGTCGAACTTCGCGCCGTCCTGCCATGCCTGATGGAGCACCTTCGCGAGGCGGCGGTCGCCGCGCGCGAAGACGCCCTCGATGACGGAGAGGCGCGCGTCGTGGTAATTGAAGGTGATGGCGCGGTCCGTGATGTGCTCCTTGAGCAGCTGCTGGCGGCGCTGGAACTCCTCGATGGGCAGCTGGCCGAACCACTGGAACGGCGTGTAGGGCTTCGGCACGAAGCAGGCAACGGAGATCGTGACCTTGCAGCCGCGCTTGCCCTTAATCTCGGTGTAGAGGTCGACGACCTTCTTGGCGAGCTCGGCGATGCCGATGACGTCTTCGTCCGTCTCCGTCGGCAGGCCCATCATGAAGTAGAGCTTGACCTGCTTCCAGCCCTGGCGGAAGGCGGCGCCGCAGGCCTTCATGAGGTTCTCCTCCGTCACGCCCTTGTTGATGACGTCGCGCAGGCGCTGCGTGCCCGCCTCCGGTGCGAACGTCAGGCCAGACTTCCTCACCTGCTGCATCTTGTGGGCGAGGTCGATGGAGAAGCTGTCGATGCGCAGGGACGGCAGCGAGAAGCTGACCTTCTCATCGCGGAAGTCCGCCATGAGGTCGTCGACGAGGCGGCCGAGGCAGGAGTAGTCGGCCGACGACAGCGAGGTCAGGCTCATCTCGTCATAGCCCGTCGCGTCGACGAGGCCGCGGGCCATCTTGCGCAGGTTCTCCTCCGTGCGTTCGCGGGCCGGACGGTAGCAGATGCCGGCCTGGCAGAAGCGGCAGCCACGCGAGCAGCCGCGGAAGAGCTCGAGCATGATGCGGTTGTGCACGATGTCCATGTAGGGCACGATGGGATGCTCGACCGAGATGGCATCGTCCATATCGCGGATGACGCGCTTGTAGATGACGGGCTTGGCCGCCTCCGCGAGCGGACGCAGGGCCTTGTAGTTGCCTTCTTCGTCGTACTCTGGCTCGTAGAACGACGGCACGTAGATGCCATCGGCAGAGAGCAGGCGCCGCAGGAACCCCTTGCGGCCGCCCGGTCGGCCTGCCTTCTTCCAAGCCATGAAAGCGTCCGACACCTCGACGATGGCCTCTTCGCCCTCGCCGACGATGAAGAAGTCGAAGAAGTCGGCCACCGGCTCGACATTGTAGACGCACGGGCCGCCGCCGACGATGAATGGCATGTCCTCGCCGCGGTCCTTCGCATAGAGCGGGATGCCTGCGAGGTCGAGCATGTTGAGCACATTCGTGTAGATCATCTCGTACTGCAGCGAGAAGCCGACGAAGTCAAAGGCGGCGATCTCCGTCTTCGTCTCGAGCGAGAAGAGCGGCATCTTGCGCTTGCGCATCTCCTCCTCCATGTCCGTCCAGGGTGCGTAGACGCGCTCCGCCGCGATATCCTTGCGACGGTTGAGCACTTCGTACAGGATGGCGAGCCCGAGGTTGCTCATGCCGACTTCGTAGACATCCGGCAGGGCCAGCGCCCAGGTGCAGTCGACCGATGCATGGTCCTTGATGACGGCATTCCACTCGCCGCCCGTGTAGCGCGCTGGCTTCAGGACGGACTGCAGCACTTCGTGTTCGAGTCGTACCATTGGTTGATTTCCTCCGTATCTCAAAAAAAGCCTCCCCTCTCTCGGGACCGAAACAGGGAAGGCTGGGCCCTCTGGCCCATCTAAAAGACTAGTTTTTGTTTGCGCCGCTCGATGTTGAGCAGGATGGCAATCGACATGATGTTCGTCGTCAGCGAGCTGACACCATAGCTCATGAGCGGGAGCGGGATGCCGGTGACCGGCATGATACCCATCGTCATGCCGACGTTGACGAGCACATGGAAGGCCAGCATCGAAGTGATGCCCGTGGCCAGCAGGCGGCCGAATGTGTCGCCCGCATCGCGCGCCGTCACGACACCGCGCCAGAGCACGATGAGGTAGAGGAGCAGCAGGAACGTCACGCCGACAAAGCCGAGTTCCTCGCCGACGACGGCGAAGATGAAGTCGGTGTGGTTCTCCGGCAGGAAGTTCAACTGGCTCTGCGTGCCGCCGAAGAGGCCCTTGCCGAAGAGCATGCCCGAACCGATGGCGATCTTGGACTGGATGATGTGATAGCCCGAACCCAGTGGGTCGACGTTCGGGTTCATGAAGACCGTCAGGCGCATCTTCTGGTAATCCTTGAGAAAGTGCCAGAACAGCGGGAACGCCGCGATGCCCGCGGAGAAGATGCCGAGGAGCAGCTTCTTGTTGATGCCGGCGATGTAGACCATGCCGAAGAAGATGGCCATGAAGACGAGCGAAGTGCCAAGGTCCGGCTGCTTCAAGACCAAGAGGAACGGCACGCCGACGTAAGCCGCGACGGGCACGAGGTCGCGTATCGTATTGAGGTGACCGATCTTATCGTCGAGCATCGTCGCGATCGAGATGATCATGATGAGCTTCGAGAACTCCGACGGCTGGATGCTGATAGGGCCGATCGTGATCCAGCGCTGGGCGCCGAGTGCCGACTGGCCGACGAGCATGACGGCCACGAGCAGGATGAGGTTGAACACGTAGAGCTTGTTGCCGTATCCCTGCAGGACCTTGTAGTCAAAATTCATGAGGAAAGCCGCCATGGCGACGTTCACGAGCGCAAAGATGCCCTGACGCTGGACGAACCAGTAGCGCTCCTCACTCGGTGTATTGATGTGCGTCGCACTGCCGATGATGACGAGGCTCATGATGATGATGGCCGCCGTCGCAGCAATGAGGATGTAGTCCGTTCGACGCAGATAACGTTTGTTCATCATTCCGTACGTCTTCTCACTTCTTTCCCGCGTCGTGCTTCATGCGGTTGACCGGGATATTCGCGACGAGCGCGACGGAGTTGTCGTCGTTCTCGAGCGAGATATCCATATCCTTCTGATTGATGTCCATGTAATTCGAGATGACCTTGATGATGTCATTCTTGAGATTGTCCATGACTTCCGGCGAGACATTGGCGCGGTCATGGATCAGCACGACCTTGAGGCGGTCATGCGCGATCTGCCCCGATCTCTCTTTCTTGCCAAAAATCTTCTTGACCAAATCCAGCATGCCTGTCCCCCCTTATGCTCCAAACACGCGGCGCTTGAGCCTCTGGAAGAAGCCCTCTTTCGGGAATTCCATGAACGGAATATCCTCGCCGCAGATGCGTCCGACGATGTTGCGGTAAGCCTGACCGGCCAGCGAGTGCTCCATCGTGATGCACGGCTCGCCCTTGTTGGTGCTCGTGACGACCATCTCGTCGTCCGGCACCTGGCCGATGCAGTCGATTGAGAGGATGTCGTTGATGTCGTTCATGTCGAGCATGTCGCCGCTCTCGACCATCTGCGGGCGGATGCGGTTGACGATGAGCTTGATGTCCTCTTTCTCGGCGCGCGAGAGCTCGCCGATGATCTTGTCGGCATCGCGGACGGCCGAGATCTCCGGCATTGTCACGACGATGGCCGTGTCAGCGGCAGCGATGGCCGTCTTGAAGCCCTGCTCGATGCCAGCGGGGCAGTCGATGAGGATGTAGTCGAACTCCTTGCGCAGGTCTTCGCAGAGCTTGACGAGCTGCTCTGGGTTGACGCTCGTCTTGTCCTTGACCTGCGAGGTCGGCAGCAGGAAGAGGGTCTCGTACTTCTTGTGGCGCACGAGGGCCTTCTTGTAGGGGACGCGGCCCTCTGCGACATCGATGAGGTCGTACATGATGCGGTTCTCGAGGCCGAGGAGCAGATCGAGATTGCGCAGGCCCGTATCCGTGTCGACGAGAACGACCTTCTTGCCGCGCATGGCGAGGCCGACGCCGAGATTTGCCGTCGTCGTCGTCTTGCCGACACCGCCCTTGCCCGAAGTGATTACATAAACTTTGCTCATACCCCTTATTCCTACCTTTCTATCGGTTCGATGACAATCTGCCCATCTTTTATCGAAGCGCGCTCGGCGCGCTCCGTCATCTCCATGTGGTCCGGTGAACGCGCGATGAGATTCGCGATGCGGATCTGCGTCGGCATCAGGTGATCGGCAATGATGAAGGAGTCCGTATCACCCGAGGCACCGGCGTGGACGAGGCCGCGGCAGGTGCCGCGGATGTCGATGCTGCCGCCCGCGATGATCTGCGCGCCGGGATTGACGTTGCCGCAGACGAGCACCGAGCTCGCCGTGCGGATCTCCTGGCCGCCGCGCAGCGTGCGGTTGACCACGACCATCTCCTGCACCTGCGGTTCCTTCTTGCGGGCCGCAGGCGAAGCAGTCTTCTGCTTCTTAGCGGCCGGAACGGCAGGCTTTCCCTCAGCTGCCGCTGCATCTTCTGCCCCCATCGTCCTGCAGATCAGGCCGTGCTCGTGGAAGAGCTTCTGGAGTCTGGCAAGCTCCTCCTTCAAGAAGCGCTCGCGCGGCACGAGCACAAGCGTCCCGCGCAGGAAAAAGCCGGAGCCGGACTCGAGCTTCTGCTCGATGTGCTTCCAGATGTCATCAAAAGAGGCGCCCTCTGCAAAACTCAGCTGCAGTCCTTTTCTCCCGCCCTTGATCTTCACAATCTCATCATGCATAATGACTGCCGATTCTCCTCTCTATCTTATGACCTTGCAGCCCTGCGGCCGCTCATCACTTCTTATCGCCGCTGTCCTGATTGAGGCCAAAGGCTGCCTCGAGGATCTTGCGGCCAATCGGAACGGCCGACTGGGAACCGTAGCCGCCGTTCTCGACGATGACGGCCACGACGATATTCGGATTGTCGAACGGGCCATAGGCGACGAACCAGCCGTGATCGCGGCCCTGCGAGTTCTCCGCCGTACCCGTCTTGCCGGCGATGTCCACTGTGAAGCCGCGGAAGCTCGAAGCTGCCGTGCCGTACTTCGTGACGTCGTGCAGGCCGTCCTGGACGAGCTTGATGTCCTCTTCCGGCACGTCGAGCTGCGACAGGAGTTCCGGTTGGAAGTCCTTGACGACGCTGCCGTCCGGCGCGATGATGCGGTTGACGACATGCGGCTTGTAGCGCTTGCCGTCGGCAGCGATCTCGCCCATGACCATCGCGGCCTGCAGCGGCGTCACGAGGTTGAAGCCCTGGCCGATGGCGGCATCGAAGGTCTCCGACAGGTACCACTCGCCATCATCAAAGTTCTTCTCCTTGTAGCGGCGGTTGGCGACGAGGCCCGTGGCCTCATACGGCAGGTCGATGCCCGTCTTTGCGCCAAGGCCGAACATGCGCGCGTACTTCTCGAGGCGGTCGATGCCGAGGCGGTTGCCCATCTCGTAGAAGTAGACGTTATCCGAGTGCGCGAGCGCCGTGCGGAAGTTCAGCCAGCCGAGGGCCTCGCCGTCGGCATTGCCCTTCGGGATGATCCAGTGGTGGCCGGAGTCGAAGATCTGCTCATCCGGCGTGACGACGCCCTCGGTCAGGGCAGCCGTGCCCGTGACGATCTTGAAGGTGGAGCCCGGCGGGTACTCACCCGTGATTGTCTTGTTGTCCATCGGGTGGTACGGGTTGTTGTTGAGCTGGTTCCAGTCCTTCGACGAGATGCCATGCGCGAAGAGGTTCGGGTCGAAGGCTGGACGGCTGACCATCGCGAGAATCTCGCCGGTCTGCGGGTTCATGACGACGGCCGCCGCTGCATGCGCACCGATCTGCGTGAGCTGCTCGTCGACGGCCTTCTCGGCTGCCTGCTGCAGGTTGATATCGATCGTGAGTTCGAGATCATCGCCCGGGACCGGCTCCTTGCGGCCGAGGATCTGCACGGGCTTGCCCGACACGTCGACCTCGACCTGCTGGCCGCCGTTCTCGCCGCGCAGCTCCTTGTCGTAGACCTTCTCGAGGCCGAACTTGCCGATGATGTCGCCGGACTTGTAGCCCTCGTCCTTCATCTTCTCGAGCTCGGTGTCATTGATCTCACTGACGTAGCCGAAGGTATGCGCGCCCTCCTGCTTGAGGATGTAGTCGCGGATTGGCGTCACTTCGATGACGACGCCGGGGTACTGGCTCTTCTGCTCCTCGATGATGGAGACGATGTCCGGCGTGACATCCGTCTTGATGCGGATGGGGTTGAAGCCGCTGTGGCCGGCAATCTTCGTCTTGATCTCATCCGTCGGCACCTTCAAAAGATCCGACAGGCGGTCGATGACATCATCCGAGATTGGCGCGGTCAGCGGCAGGAGTGAGACCGAGAAGCCCGGGCGATTCGTGACGAGCAGCTCGCCGTTGCGGTCGTAGAACGTGCCGCGCGGTGCCATCGACGGCACGATGCGGATGCGGTTGCCGTCCGCGAGGCCGGCGTAGTACTCCCCCTGATAGATCTGCAGGTAGGCAGCCCGCCCGATGAGAACGGCAATGACCAGGACCGATATGATCATCAAAGTCCGTAATCTGCTGTTGATTTCATCATTATCCAAAATCGAATCTCTCCCATAACGAAAGGCACCCCGCAAGGTGCCTTAATCATTGCCAAAACGTCTGCTGCCCCAGAGAGGCTGCTGTCATGCTTTCTTCCCGTACCGCTTGTCGAGCTCGTAGGCCAGACGGTGTACCGGATAAGCGAATGCCAGCTGATAGATGAGCATCGGCAGCAGCGTGTACTGCATATGGCCCATCAGATTAAAGCGATACCCTAATAATAGCATAAGTAACGCCAAAATAAAATAGTTCACCGTCGTCACGACTAAAGAGGCGACGACCGGCAGGAAAAACTGCTCCTTGAATACCTGGTCGGAGAACTTGCCGACGCAGAAGCCGAGCACGAGGCGCGTGAACGCGTTCATGCCCAGGAAGGTCCCGCTCGCGAGATCCTGCAGGAGTCCGAGAGCGAAGCCGGAGAGCGCACCGACGCGCGCTCCCTTGAGGAAAGCCGTCGAGGTGACGAAGAGCAGCAAGAGGTCTGCCGTCACGCCGTGATAGGCGATGAGCGGCAGCAGGGAGGTCTGGAGCGCGTAGAGGATGACGACGGCGAGTGCCGTCACGCCTGCATTCTTCATTGTGCGCTCCCCTCTCCGCTGTCCGCGCTGCTATCCGAACTGCTCGAGCCGTCCGAGCTGGAAGAATCGGACGAATCCTCATCGCCATTTGCAGCGGCAGCCTGCTCTGCAGCCTGAGCCGCTGGGTCTGTCTCCGTGCCCGGCGTCTGCGGCGGCGTCTTGAGTGGCTCTGGCGGCGCCTCGCGGGAAGCCGTGATGACCATGACGTCCTCGAGCTTCTGGAAGTCGACAGCCGGCTCGAGCACGGCAATCTTCAGCAGGCCGCCCTCATCGTTGCGCATCTCTGCAACGGTACCGACATTGAGCCCCTTCGGGTACACCCCTCCGAAGCCAGAGGTCACGACGACATCGCCCTCCTCAACATCTGCCGTCTTCGGGATGTTGACCATGCGCGGCATGGTCGGGTTGTCCATATCGCCCTCGACGATGCCAGCGACGCGGGAATCCGCGCGCTGGACGAGCGTGCCGACCGACGAGCGCGGGTCGAGCAGGAGCTGGACCTTCGAAGACGTCGGGCCGGCTTCAATGACGTGGCCGACGAGTCCCTTGTCCGTCACGACGGCCATGTCGACATCAACGCCGTCGCGCGTGCCGCGGTTGATCTCGATGACGCTCGACCAGGTGGCCGACTCGCGGCCGATGACCCTTGCGGCGACGAGGTCGAACTGCGTCGCCGTCTGCTTGTAGCCGAGCAGCGCGCGCAGGCGCTGGTTCTCCGCATCGTACTCGCTCGCGTGGAGGTTCTGGATGCGGAGCTGCTCGACTTCATTGCGCAGCATCTTGTTCTGCTCGTGCATCGTGGCAATCTCCCAGATGTTGCTCGTCACGTAGTTGAGCTGGCTGCCGACCCACGAGATCGCGCGCTGGAACGGTGTGAGCACGATGGAGACGGCCTGCTCCGCCACAGGTGCCTTGAAGCGGCCCCGCGCCGAGAAAAAGATGATGCAGAAGAGGCTGATGAGCACGAAGATCAGGATCAGGATCTTCTTGCCCGTTCCCTTCTTATTATTCCTTCTGTATTTTCCACTCATCACTGTCTCAGCTTCTTTGAGGTCATGACAACACGCTTGAGGAGTTCGATGTTCTCAAGCGATTTGCCCGTGCCTTCACCGACACAGGACAGAGGATCTTCGGCTACGAGCACCGGCATGCCCGTCTCGTGTGCGAGCAACTGGTCGAGGTTCTTGAGCAGTGCGCCGCCGCCCGTCATCATGATGCCATGGTCCATGACATCGGCTGCGAGCTCTGGCGGCGTCTTCTCGAGCGTGGCCTTGACGGCATCGACGATCTTGTAGATGGGCTCGCCGAGTGCCTCGCGGATCTCCTTCGCCTGGATCGTGATTGTCTTCGGCAGGCCGCTGACGAGGTCACGGCCGCGGATGTCCATCGACGTATCCGTCTCCGGCGTCACGATGGCCGTGCCGATGTTGATCTTGATCTCCTCAGCCGTGCGCTCGCCGATCATGAGGTTGTACATGCGCTTGATGTACTGGACGATGGCCGAGTCCATCTCGTCACCGCCGATGCGGATGGAGCGGCTCGTGACGATGCCGCCGAGCGAGATGACGGCAATCTCCGTCGTGCCGCCGCCGATATCGACGACCATGTTGCCCGTCGCCTCTTCTACTGGCAGACCGGCACCGATGGCAGCAGCCATCGGCTCCTCGATGAGGTATGCCTCACGCGCACCTGCCTGCTGAGCGGCATCGATGACGGCGCGCTTCTCGACTTCCGTCACACCAGAAGGAACGCCCACGACGACGCGCGGGCGCACGAACGACTTCGTGTTCATCGCCTTGCGGATGAAATACTTGAGCATGGCCTGCGTCACATCAAAGTCAGCAATGACACCGTCCTTCATCGGGCGGATGGCGACGATGTTGCCCGGCGTGCGGCCGATCATCTGCTTTGCCTCATCGCCGACGGCCAGGACGTCTCCCGTATCACTCTTTATGGCGACAACAGAAGGCTCACGCAGGACAATCCCCCTGCCTTTCACATGGACGAGCGTATTGGCCGTGCCAAGGTCAATACCCATATCGTGAGATAAACCACCAAAAAGACTCCACATTTTACTGATAAACTCCCTTCAGAATTTCCTTATCGAAACAATACATACCATTGTAACACATCTCATAATGGATTGTAATGGTAAAATAGGGGAACGTCAAGAATTATTCAAGAAATCATGCCTTTTTCCTTCAAACTCAGGAAGCGATTGTCTCCGAGGATGATGTGGTCAAGGACGGGGATGTCGAGGATGCGCCCCGCCTTGACGAGCCGATCTGTGATGGCGAGGTCCTCGCGGCTCGGATTCGGGTCCCCGCTCGGGTGATTGTGTACGAGAATCATCGAGGCCGCCGCATAGCGGATGGCCATCGCGAAGACCTCGCGCGGATGCACGACGGAGGCCGACAGGCTGCCGATGGAGACATCCCGCAGCCCGAGGATGTGATTCTTCGTGTTGAGCAGCAGCACGGCGAAGTGCTCCTTCTGCTCGTAGCGCAGATGCGGCATGACGTAGTGCGCCGCATCCTCCGGTCCGTGGACGATCTGGACCTTCTCAGCTGCTTTCTTTGCGAGGCGGCGGCCGAGCTCGACGGCCGCGAGGATACTCGCCGCCTTCGACGGGCCGATGCCGTGAATGCCCGCGAGGTCCGCCACCGACGTATGCACGATGGAAGCGATGCCCCGCTCCTTGAACTTGCCGAGCACGGATTCTGCGAGGTGCAGGACCGATTGCTCGCGCGTCCCGGTATGCAGCAGCACGGCGAGGAGTTCTGCATTGCTCAGGGCGTCTGCCCCGTACGCGATGAGCTTCTCACGCGGCCGCTCATCCATTGGTAGATCTCGAACCATGATTGTCATAAAGATTCACGCCTGCCTTTCCGGCAAGCCGGCAGACCGCGTAGAGAGGCAGGCCGACGACGTTGGAGAACGAGCCTGCAATCGACTCGATGAACCTCGCCGCCCGTCCCTGGATGGCATACGCCCCCGCCTTGTCAAGCGGCTCTCCCGTCTCGACGTAGGCGGCAATCGCTTCGTCCGTCATCGGGGCAAAGAAGACGCGCGTCGTCTCGACATCCGTGAAGACTTCGTCTCCACGGACCCAGGCAATGCCCGTCGCGACCTCGTGTTCCCTGCCCGCCAATGCCTTGAGCATCGCCTTTGCCTCTTCCGCATCATGCGGCTTGCCATACACCCTGCCGTCGAGGAAGACGATGGTGTCGGCACCGAGCACAGGACGCCCGGGATTTTCCTTCGCCACAGCCTTTGCCTTGCGGACGGCGTTTTCCACTACGATCTCAGCAGGTGCCAGATTGCCGCCAGTCACTTCCTCCACCGAAGCGACCTTCACCTCAAAGCTGGCGTCGATCTGCTGCAGGAGCTCCCTGCGGCGCGGCGACGCGGATGCCAGAATAAACATGATATCCTTCCTTTCTCATCTTCTTGTACAATCCCTCAATAGCGGCGGTAGAGAACGATGGCCAGGATGATGCCGAGCATGCTCATGAGATTGGGCATGAAGGCAAGGCCGACCGTCAGCTTGACCACATAGAGGTTGATCGTCACGGGTGCCATATCGAAGACCGGAGACGTCGTCACGAGAAATGGCATGACGCCCGCCAGCGACGGCACATTCTTCAAGACCTCACCGAGTATGCCGCCGAGTATCGCACCGATGATCACGAACAGGATACACATGCCATATCCACGTCCACCAAACTTAGACAAGAGAACCCCTCCAAATCATAAAAATGTCTACTACTTTATCTATTCTTGCCCCATGCGCGAAATCCTGCCGAGGGGCATCGCTGCCACACAAAAAACCGGCCCACGAAAGGCCGGTCTAGTACAGAGAGCAATGCGCTGTATCAGAGCAGATAGCGCAGGTAGACGTAGACGGTCGAGATGGCGATCGTCATGATCATGATTGGGAAGCTGATCTTGAAGTAGTTCATGAACGAGATCTTGACGCCGCGGTCTGCCGCCATGCCGGCGACGATGAGGTTCGCCGATGCGCCGACGAGCGTGCCGTTGCCGCCGAGGCAGGCACCGAGCGAGAGGCTCCACCAGACCGGCTCGAGGTTGTCGACGCCCATCGCACCCATGTTCTGGATCAGCGGGATCATCGTCGCGACGAACGGGATGTTGTCGAGGACCGAGGAGACGAGCGCCGAGAGCCAGAGCACAAGCAGCGACGTCTTCGTCACATCGCCCTCCGTGAGCGCCACGGCCCCCGTTGCGAGGTCGCGGATGACGCCCGTCTCACTGAGGCCGCCGACAGCAACGAAGAGGCCGATGAAGAAGAAGATGGTCGCCCACTCGACCTTGCGCATCGAGAAGTCCACATCGTGCTGGCTGCCGCCCGCGAGCAGCAGCAGCAGGAAAGCACCGAACAGAGCGACGACGGACGACTCGATATGCGTGAACGAATGCGTGAAGAAGCCGAGGATCGTCAGGCCGAGCACGAAGAGCGAGCGCGCGAGCAGCTTGCGGTCCTTCAGGGATTTCGTCTCGTCCATCTGCATGATCTCTGCCTGCAGCTCCGGCTTCGTGACCATCTGCTTGCGGTAGAGGACGTCCATGACGAAGAGCACTGCCGCCATGCAGAGGATGACGACCGGCGTGAGGTTCTCGATGAAGGCGACGAAGGTCAGTTCCTTGACCGCGCTGCCGATCATGATGTTCGGCGGGTCGCCAATCAGCGTTGCCGTGCCGCCGACATTCGAGGCAAGGATCTGCGTGAGCAGGAACGGCACGACCGGGATGTGCAGCTTAGTCGTGATGGCGAACGTGACCGGGACCATCAGGAGGACTGTCGTCACGTTGTCGAGGAAGGCCGAGAACAGGGCCGTGATGAAGCCGAGGTAGATGAGCAGGCGGCGCGGCTGCGCCTTTGCAGCCTTCGCCGTCTTGATGGCGACGTAGTCGAAAAGTCCCGTCTTAGCCGTGATGCTCACGAGGATCATCATGCCGATGAGCAGGCCGAGCGTGTTGAAGTCGATGTGGTGAAGGGCTGTGTCCACCGGCATGATGCCCACGATGATCATGAGGATGGCGCCCATCATGGCGACGATCGTGCGGTGTACCTTCTCTGAGACGATCAGCACGTACATGAGCACAAAGATAATGGCAGCTAACATTTCCATAAAGATAAATTCCTCCTTGGATGAATGACCTTCTTTCTTGTTTCCCTCTTCATGTGCCTGCAAAAAAATAAACGGAGCCCGTATTTGAACAGACTCCGCCTAAAATTCCCCTATGCAATTCACATATATTCAGTATAACACAGCTGTCATCCCGATAGCAAGACAAAATTCGCGTCAATATGGAATAAAACAATAAAAAAGCTCCGATTTAACCGGAGCTCAACTTGCAAATGGTGCGTCTGGCAAGATTCGAACCCGCGACCCACGGCTTAGAAGGCCGTTGCTCTATCCAACTGAGCTACAGACGCATATGGATGGTCGGGATGACAGGATTCGAACCTGCGACATCCTGCTCCCAAAGCAGGCGCGCTACCAAACTGCGCTACATCCCGTTGTTACGTACTTTACTATTATAATGACTTCTCTGCGCCTTGTCAACGCATCCAGGAAAATTTTGCTCATGTCCCGCCACGATTCCCTGCCACAGGGAAAGATAAGTTGACAAGTTTACATCTGGATGATAACGTTAATCGTGTCGAAACTCTATTTTATTGCAATCATACGGAATATTGTCTACAGGAGGGTTCTCTATGATCAAGGAAGCCATTGAGAAAATCGTCAGTAAACAGGACCTCACCTATGATGAGGCCTACACCGTCATGAACGAGATCATGAACGGCGAGACGACGCAGGTACAGAATGCCGCCTACCTCGCCGCGCTCTCGACGAAGAGCACGAAGGCCGAGACCATCGATGAGATCTCGGGCTCGGCCATGGCCATGCGCGACCACGCGCTCAAGGTCGAACATGCGATGGACGTGCTCGACATCGTCGGCACGGGCGGCGATCACGCGCACAGCATCAACATCTCGACGACGGCGGCCATGATCATCGCCGCGGCCGGCGTCAAGGTCGCCAAGCATGGCAACCGCGCCGCCTCCTCGAAGTGCGGTGCCGCCGACTGCCTCGAAGCACTCGGCGTCAACCTCGACCAGCCCCCCGCTAAGGTCGTCGAAGAGCTCGAGAAGATCGGCATCTGCTTTATGTTCGCCCAGAAGTACCACGCTTCGATGAAGTACGTCGGTGCCATCCGCAAGGAACTCGGCATCCGCACAGTCTTCAACATCCTCGGACCGCTGACGAATCCAGCCCATCCGACGCGCATGATTCTCGGCGTCTACGACGAATACCTGCTCGAGCCGCTCGCCAACGTTCTCTTGACACTCGGCGTCAAGAACGGCATGGTCATCTACGGCCAGGACTGCCTCGACGAACTCTCGATGAGTGCCCCGACGAGCGTCTGCGAGTTCAAGGACGGCTGGTTCCGCCGCTACACGGTGAAGCCAGAGGACTTCGGCTTCACGCGCTGCACGAAGGATGATATCCGCGGCGGCGACCCGGCCGAGAATGCCGCCGTCACGCTCGCCATCCTCAAGGGCGAGCAGGGACCGAAGACCGACATCGTCCTTTTAAACGCCGGCGCTGCCATCTACGTGGGCGGCAAGGCCAAGGACATCGCCGAGGGCATCGAGATTGCCCGCGAGACGATTGCCTCGGGCGCCGCCCTCAAGAAGCTCGAGGAATTCAAGCAGCTCTCGAATGCCTGAGCCAATAAGCCAAAAAGAAAACGAGGAATCCAGACTGGATCCCTCGTTTTTTTTGTGTCCGTATCGATCACTCGTTGCGGAGCTTCTGCACTTCGTCAAGCAGGTACTCGTTGAGGACCTTGATGTAGGTTCCCTTCATGCCGAGCGATTTCGACGAGATGACGCCGGCCGACTCGAACTTGCGCAATGCGTTGACGATGACCGAGCGCGTGATCTTGACCTGATCTGCGATCTTCGAAGCGACGAGCAGGCCTTCCGTGCTGTCGAGAGCCGAGAGGATGGCGAATGCCGCCTTGCGCTCCGAGAAGGACAGCGTGTTGATGGCAATCTGGACCGTCGCCTTCTTGCGCGCCTCAATCTCGATCTTCTCGGCGTGATCGCGCAGCATCTCCATGCCGACGACCGTCGCGCCGTACTCGCAGAGCAGCAGATCATCGTCATCAAACTCCTCGTCGTACTTTGCGACAATCAGCGTGCCGATGCGTTCACCCACGCCGTAGATCGGCACAATCGTCGTGTTCTTGCCGTTGAAGAGGCACTTCGTATTCTCTTCATAGGCGCACATGCCCGTCTTCGAGCGCAGGTTGGCACAAGTCTCATCCATGCGCATGAGCCAGCTGACATAGTGCTTCGGGAACTCGCCCTGGTCGATGACCTTATCGATCATGAGATCGCATTCGAAGTCGTCGACAAAGGCATAGCCGTAGATCTTGCCCTTCTTGTTGGTGATATAGACGTTTGCATTCAGGACATTGCTGAGCACACGAGAAATGCCATCGTATTCTACATTTTCAGAACGCTGAAGCAGACGATTGATCTTGCGTGTTTTTTCCAATAAAGATGCCATGATATAATACGCTCCTTTGCTCTCGTAACGAATGAATTCCGAAAGTTTCATCTTTGAACCACTTTTAGTTTATCACACTTTTCTAAATAGTCAAAGACGATTTGTCGATTTTTTTATTTTTTTTCGCGAATTCACTCAAATACTGCGCAAAAGAGAAGCAGAATACAGGCACGGCCTGTACTCTGCTTATGTCTTACATACATCAGAGGATGAACTGCGAGAGGTCGCGGTTGACCACGATGTCGGCCAGGCGTTCATTGACGTAGGCAGCATCGATGACGACGTCCTTATCCGTGAGCTCCGGCGCGCGGAAGCTGATGTCCTCGAGGACTTTCTCGAGCAGGGTGTGCAGGCGGCGGGCACCGATGTCCTCGGCCTGCTCATTGACCTCACAGGCGAGCTCTGCGATGCGGCTGATGGCATCGGGCTTGAAGGAAAGCGTGATGCCTTCCGTCGCGAGCAGGGCCTCATACTGCTTGATCAGGGCGTTCTGCGGCTCGGTCAGGATACGCTCGAAATCCTCCTTGCGCAGCGACTTGAGCTCGACGCGGATTGGGAAGCGCCCCTGGAGCTCCGGGATGAGGTCGGACGGCTTCGCCATGTGGAAGGCGCCGGCTGCGATGAAGAGGATGTGGTCCGTGCGGACTGGGCCGTACTTCGTCGAGACCTGCGAGCCCTCGACGATCGGCAGGATGTCGCGCTGTACGCCTTCACGCGAGACGTCGGCCCCCGAGCTATTGCCCTTGACAGCGACCTTGTCGATCTCATCGAGGAAGACGATGCCGCTGTACTCCGTGACCTTGACGGCCTCTTCGGCGACGGCTTCCATGTCGATGAGCTTGCCAGCTTCTTCCTGCGTGAAGATCTTGCGGGCCTGTGCGACCGTGACCTTGCGCTTCTTGTGGCGCTTCGGCATGATGTTGCCGATCATGTCCTGCAGGTTGTCGCCCATGCCCTCGAGGCTCGAGCCCGAGAACATGCCGACCATCGGGCGGCGCGTCTCCTCGACGTCGATCTCGATGAGCTCGTCCTCAAGCTCGCCCTTCTCGAGACGCTTGCGGACCCATTCGCGGCCAGCCTGATACTTCTTCGGCTCCTCGGCCGGCTTGTCCTTCTCCTCATCATCACCGCCGAAGAGGCGGCCGAGCGGATTCTGCGATTTCTTCGGTTCCGGCACGAAGACGTCGAGGATGCGCTCCTCGGCCTGCTCCTTCGCCTTTTCCTGCACCCCTTCGAGGCGCTCCTGACGGATCATGCGCACGGCGGCTTCCGTCAGGTCGCGGATGATGGACTCGACATCGCGGCCGACGTAGCCGACTTCCGTGAACTTCGTCGCCTCGACCTTGATGAATGGCGCGCGCACGAGCTTCGCGAGGCGGCGTGCGATCTCCGTCTTGCCGACGCCCGTCGAGCCGATCATCATGATGTTCTTCGGGATGACTTCTTCCTTCATGGCCCCGGTGAGCTGGCGGCTGCGCCAGCGGTTGCGCAGAGCGATGGCCACCGAGCGCTTCGCCTCATCCTGGCCGACGATGTAGCGGTCGAGTTCTTCTACGATCTCGCGCGGCGTCTGTTCGTTGACGCCGATACTTTCGATACGGTTCTCCATCAGTCAAGTTCCTCCACTCTGATATTGTGATTCGTGTAGACGCAGATATCGGCAGCGATTGACAGGGCCTCTTTGGCAATCTCCTTCGCTTCCATGTCCGTGTGCTTGACGAGAGCACGCGCCGCCGAGAGGGCGAAGAAGCCGCCCGAGCCGATGGCTGCGACATCGCCGTCCGGCTCGATGACCTCGCCATTGCCGGAGAGCATCAGAAGTGTGTCCTTGTCGGCGACGAGCAGCAGTGCCTCGAGCTTGCCCATCATCTTGTCCGTGCGCCACTCCTTGGCGAGTTCGACGGCCGCGCGCTGCAGATTGCCGTTGTAGGTCTCGAGCTTTGCCTCGAATTTCTCGAACAGCGTGAACGCATCGGCGACGGAGCCGGCAAAACCTGCCAGCACTCTGCCGTGGTAGATGCGGCGCACCTTGCGCGCCGTCGACTTCATGATCGTGTTCTGGCCAAACGTCACCTGACCGTCACCGGCGATGGCCGTCTTGCCGTTCTTGCGCACGGCGCAGATGGTCGTCGCATGGAACTGTAATTCTGTACTCATAGTTTTCCCTCGCTTCCAGCCTTCAGCAGCCGAAAATCTGCGGCTTGAAGGCCTCTATCGCTGCCAGCGCCTTCTCGGCCAGCAGCTGTTTCTTCTGTTTCTTGTCGCGGATGCGGCGCCCGTTGGCGTCGCGCGTCTCGACGGGCGGCAGGATGCCGAAGTTGACGTTCATCGGCTGGAAGTGCTTGGCCTCGCTCGTCGTGATGTAGTGGCAGAGCGCACCGTGGCAGCTCTCCTCGGGGAAGACGAGCGGCTCTTCGCCACGCGCGATGCGCGCCGCGTTGACGCCGGCGACGAGGCCCGACGAGGCCGACTCGATGTAGCCCTCGACTCCCGTCATCTGTCCGGCGAAGAGCAGTCGGTCCTCGCCGCGCAGCTGCAGCGTCGGACGCATGTGGCGCGGCGAGTTCAGGAAGGTGTTGCGGTGCATGACGCCGTAGCGCAGGAACTCCGCGTGCTCGAGGCCCGGTATCATGCCGAAGACGCGGCGCTGTTCCGGCCACTTGAGATGCGTCTGGAAGCCGACGATATTGTAAAGCGTCGCGCTCGCATTGTCCTGGCGCAGCTGCACGACGGCGTAGGGGCGCACGCCCGTCACGGGATGTTCGAGCCCGACTGGCTTCAGCGGGCCGTAGAGCAGTGTGTCGATGCCGCGGCTCGCCATGACCTCGACCGGCATGCAGCCCTCGAAGAACTTCTCTTTCTCGAAGTCCTTCGTCGGCGCTTTCTCAGCCGTCACAAGCGCGTTCCAGAACGCCTCGTACTCCTCCTTCGTCATCGGGCAGTTGATGTAGGCGGCCTCGCCCTTGCCGTAGCGCGAAGCACGGTACGCCTTCGTCATGTCGACTGACTCGAGACTGACGATTGGCGCCGCCGCATCGTAGAAGTAGAGCGAGTCATTGCCTGTGCGCGCGGCGATATCCTCTGCGAGGCTGCCGGCCGTCAGCGGGCCGCTCGCCACGATCGTGACGGCATCCTCCTCCATCGGGATCTTCGGGACTTCTTCATGGACAACCGTGATGTTCGGATGCTCCGTGACCTTCGCAGTCACGTAGTCGCTGAAGCCGTGGCGGTCGACGGCCAGCGCGCCGCCGGCAGGGACGCGCGTCGCGTCCGCCGCCTCCATGATGATGGAGCCGAGGCGGCGCATCTCTTCCTTGAGCACGCCGACGGCGTTCTCGAGGCCGGCACCGCGCAGCGAGTTGCTGCAGACGAGCTCGGCAAAGCCAGCCGTCTTGTGGGCCGGCGTCGATTTTGCGGGGCGCATCTCGTAGAGCGTGACCTCTGCGCCCTGCTTGGCAGCCTGCCAGGCGGCTTCACTGCCAGCCAGGCCAGCGCCGACTATGATGACTTTCTTCATGGGTTCTCCTGACTTTCCTGATTCTCTTTTGCGGTAGACTCAGCTGCTTCTTCGGCTGCCTTCTCCGCCTCGCGCTTCTTCTTGGCTTCGGCGCGCTCGCGCATCTTCTCGAGTTCCTTGTTGATTGGGTGGTTAATGCGCGTCTCGCAGGCATCATTGCTGCAGTAGAGCATGCCGCGGCCGTTCTTGAAGTGGTGCTTGAGCAGGAAGGAGCCGCACTTCTCGCACTTCTCCTGCTGCGGCGTATCCCAGGTCGTGTAGTCGCAGTTTGGGTAGTTCTCGCAGCCGTAAAAGGTGCGACCGCGGCGCGTGCGGCGCTCGACGATCTTGCCGCCGCACTTCGGGCACTTGACGCCCGTGTCCTTTAGCAGCGGCTTTGTGTTGCGGCACTCTGGGAAGCCCGGGCAGGCCAGGAACTTGCCGTAGCGGCCCTGTTTGATGACCATGAGGCGGCCGCAGTGCTCGCAGCGGACGTCGGAGACCTCGACGGGCAGCTCAACGTGGCCGATGGCCTCGTCTGCCTTCTCGAGCGTCTGCTCAAACGGTCCGTAGAACTCCCGCAGCAGCTGGTTCTTGTGGACCTTGCCCTCGGCGATCTCATCGAGCTCATTCTCGAGGTTGGCCGTGAACTTGACGTCTACGATGTCCTTGAAGTACTCCTTGAGCATGTCGACGACGACAAAGCCGAGCTCCGTCGGCTGGAAGTGCTTGTCGATGCGCTGGACGTAGCCGCGCGCCTGGATTGTCTCGATGATCGGCGCGTACGTGCTCGGGCGGCCAATCTCCTTCTCCTCGAGTGTCTTGACGAGCGAGGCGTCGTTGTAGCGCGGCGGCGGCTCCGTGAAGTGCTGCTGCGGCAGCGTCTTGGCGATGTTCAGTTCATCGCCCTCTGCGAGCTCTGGCAGCAGGACGTCCTTCTCCTTCTTCGTCGTATCTGCACCGGCGTAGACCTTCGTGAAGCCGGCAAACTTGAGGCGGGAGCCGTTGGCGCGCAGGCCATAGCGGCTGCCAGCCTTGATGGCGATTGCCATCGTGTCGTAGATGGCCGGCGTCATCTGGCTCGCGGCGAAGCGCTGCCAGATCAGCGTGTAGAGTTTGAGCTGGTCCTTATTGAGGTACTTCTCGAGGCTCTCCGGCGTGTGGACGAGGCTCGTCGGGCGGATGGCCTCATGCGCGTCCTGCGCCTTCTTGCCCGTCACGTAGACATTGGGCTTCTCTGGCACATACGCCTCGCCGAATGCTTCGAGCAGGAAGGACTTCGCCTCGTCCTGCGCGAGCTCCGAGATGCGCGTGGAATCGGTTCGCATGTAGGTGATGAGACCGGTCGAACCGTGGCGTCCGAGCTCGATGCCCTCATAGAGCTGCTGGGCGAGCATCATCGTCTTGCGCGAGGTGAAGCCGAGCTTGCGCGCGGCATCCTGCTGCAAGGAGCTCGTCGTGAAAGGAGCCGCAGGGCGGCGCTTGCGCTCGCTGCTGCGCACTGACTCGACGATGAGCTGCTGCTTCGCGATGTCCTCTGTGACGGCCATCGCCTCGCTCTCATTGTGCAGCGCGATCTTCTTGCCGTCCTCATCCGTGACGGCGAGGCGCTTGCCATCGATCTGCACGAGGTCGGCCTGGAACATCGCCGACTTCGCCTTGCGCAGCTTGAGTCCGACGGTCCAGTACTCGTCCGACTGGAAAGCCTGGATCTCCTTCTCGCGGTCGCAGATCAGGCGCACCGTCACCGACTGGACGCGGCCAGCCGACAGTCCTTTGCGCACCTTGCGCCAGAGGAGCGGCGACAGCTTGTAGCCGACGATGCGGTCGAGCATGCGGCGCGCCTGCTGCGCGTCTACCTGATCGAGGTTGATCGCGCGCGGGTGCTTGACCGCCTCCTGGATGGCCGGCTTCGTGATTTCGTTGAAGACGATGCGGCAGTCCGACGACGGGTCGAGCCCCAGGATGAATGCCAGATGCCAGGCAATGGCCTCTCCCTCACGATCGGGATCGCTTGCGAGATAGATCTTGTCGGCATTTTTCGCGTCCTTCTTGAGCGCCTTGATGAGCTCGCCCTTGCCGCGTATATTGATGTATTTCGGTGCGAAGTCGTTCTCGATGTCGATGCCGAACTGACTCTTCGGCAGGTCGCGCAGATGCCCCATGGAGGCGCGCACCATGTACTTTCTTCCCAGATATTTCTCGATGGTCTTGGCCTTGGCCGGAGACTCGACAACGACGAGCGTTCTCTTTGTCTTCGTCTTGGTTCTTGTCTTTGCTTTTGTTGCCGTACTTGCTTTTGTTGCAGCCAAACCGTCACTCCCTCTCGGCACGCCTGTAGGCGTGCAGTTCATTTTCTATGATCAGTCCCTTGAGCTCCATCTGCAGGAGCGTGAAGGACAGACTCGGCATCTCCCCATCCGGGAGACTCATGAGGATCTCATCCGCGCTCAGCGGGTGGTCAAATGACAGGACCTGATAGATCCTGCGCTCGTCCGGCGTCATGCTCTTCTGCTTCTTCGCCGCAACTTTCTGGACGAGCCCCATGTCCTCGAGGATGTCGCAGGGCTTCGTCACGAGCCTTGCCCCCTGCTGAATCAGGTGATGGCAGCCCTCGCTCATCTTGGAGAAGACACTGCCCGGCAACGCATAGACCTCACGGCCCTCGCCAAGGGCGAGCTCCGCCGTGATCAACGAGCCGCTGCGCGCGGCCGCCTCGACGACGAGCGTGCCCTCGGACAGACCGCTGATGATGCGGTTGCGCGCAGGGAAGAAAGCAGGCAGCGGCTGAACGCCCGGGCCGTACTCCGAGATGACGGCACCGCCACTCTCTGCGATTTCCATGAGCAGGCGGCGGTTCTCCGCAGGATACGCCACATCGATGCCGCAGCCGAGCACCGCGACCGTGCGCCCCGTCTTGAGGGCGCCGCGATGCGACCTCGTATCGATGCCGCGCGCCGCACCGCTGACGACCGTCAGGCCGGCAGCCGCCAGCTGTTCGCCGAACTCCAGGGCCAGCGCCTCCCCGTAGGGGCTCAGGCGCCTTGACCCCACGATCGCGAGGCGGCGCGCCTCAGGCACGAGCGTCCCGCGGAAGTAGAGCACGGGCGGCGCAGAGAAGATTTCCTTCAATAAATACGGATAGGACGCATCACGGATCGTACAGAGATGCACGCCGCGCTGCTGGCAGCTCTCGGCCAGCAATTCCGGCAAGTCGGGATGCGTCCTGCGGAACGACTGCAGGGCCTCGACGAGTCCCTGCGGCATCCGGACCAGCCGACTCATCTCGAGCGCTGGCATCTGCCAGAGCGATACGGCATCGCGGCCCGTCTCTAAGAGCAGGCCAAGCCTGCGGCTGCCGAGTCCCGGGCACTGTGCGAGTGCCGCCAGATAGAAATCCTGCCTTGCATCCATTGCATCGCCTTCTTCCTAGTCTATACGTTATATCATCTTACCCAAAAACGAGATAATATGCAACCTCTCAGCGTAAAGTTTCAGAAGGCTCTGTCACAACAAATGGTTGATTTTTGACGAGAAATATCGTATAATAATAGT